>Ga0208478_1000002_pt1 | contig 199125 bp, 171 predicted proteins | sample NGESurdeep072012_5_FD_184462 | JGI IMG/M metagenome (GOLD analysis project Ga0208478, IMG submission 184462) | Arctic peat soil microbial communities from Barrow, Alaska - NGEE Surface sample 415-2 deep-072012 (SPAdes) | ecosystem: Environmental > Terrestrial > Soil > Wetlands > Peat ...
AACCGCCGCCGTCGCCGCCGTGGCAATCGCTCGGGCGGAAGTTGCATAGCTCTGGAGTCTCTAAGAACACTATGTTCCTCCGTCTGTCTTCCTGAGCGTAGTCGAAGGACCTCTTTGCGGCAATAATCCTTCATTTAGCTGTTTTTGCTTTCGCCTCTTTTGCTTTCGCCTCTTGCCTCCCGCCGCGCCGGAGACGATAATGTGTCTTCGCTTTTTGTTCGATATCGAGAGAAAGACCAACCCATGCATTGGCAACCGCACGAATTCGAACTTACGCCGCAGCAAAAGAAGGCCGTAGACCACATCGAAGGGCCAATCCTCGCCGTCGCCGGAGCTGGTACGGGCAAGACCACAGTGCTGGCTTGCCGCGTGGTGCGCCTGATCGAAGACAAACTTGCCGATCCCAAAGAGGTTCTTGCCGTCACCTACACGCGTAATTCCGCTCGCGACCTGCTCAAGCGCATCGCCCGTCTCTGGAAGGGCGCGGACGACTCCGCAACCGTCGCCCAGGTCGCGAACACTGGCCTGAAGGTTGGCACGTTCCATTCCTATTGCTACTCATTACTCAATCAGGCTGGCCAACGGTTTGGGTTGATCGACGACAAGGACCTCTACGTGCTGCTGCGGCGCCGTATCGAGGAACTGAAGCTGAAGTACTACATCAAGGCCGCGACACCCGGTGAATTCCTCGAAGGGCTGATCGGTTTCTTCAAGCGCTGCCACGACGAGCTGCGAACTCCCGACGACTATGACGCCTACGTGGCGAAGCTGGAGAGCAAGCAGATTCCGTTGCCGCGCGTGGGGCATTCCCTGCAAGCCGAGTCGATGCCGGACGACGAGGTCCTCGGCCGCTGCCATGAGATTGCGCGCGTCTTTCGCTATGCCGAAGATCTGCTGGCGTCCGAGAACCTCGGCACCTACAGCCACGTCATCACCCGCGCCATCGCGTTGTTGCGCGACCGCGCTAACGCAGAGCATCTTGAACGAGCACAACAAGGCGCGCGCTTCGTGCTGATCGATGAGTTTCAGGATTCGAACGTCGCTCAAATCGAGCTGACCCGACTGCTCGTTGCCGATCAGGCTAACGTGTTTGCCGTCGGTGATCCCGACCAGGCGATCTACCGCTTTCGCGGTGCGACCGCGGGCGCCTTCGATCACTTCCTCAAGACCTTCGGCACCAGCCGCGTAAAACGCGTGACCATGAGCGAGAACCGTCGCTCCACGGAGATGATTCTGAAGTCTGCGTACTCCGTCATCTCGCTCAACCCGGAGATCACCAGCGTCGAGTTGCCGGGCGGCGAGAAGTGGAAACGAGCACCCTTGGAGCACGCGCGTACCAAGCCCGAGCCGACTCCGGTTTCGCCAGTGCAAGTCAAAGCCTGGGAGCAAGCCGACGGCGAAGCCGCCTTCGTCGCCCAGGAAATTATTCGCATGCACGATGCCGGGCGGCCATGGCGTGACTTCGCTGTGCTCTACCACAACCACAAGCATCGCAATGAACTGGTCGGGCAACTGACGCAGCGCGACATCCCGTTCACCGTCGAAGGGGTGAACCTTCTACAGACCGCTGAAGTCCGCGACTTGTTGGCGGCGCTGCGTGCCATCGAAGGTGGCGACCCGGTGGGATTGTTGCGGGTGGCCGCTCTTGCGAAATTTCACGTGCAGGGCGAGGCGATCCGCGCCGCACTCGCAGTGGCGGGAGACAACGCCAACCTCGAAGCCGTGCTCGAAACGGTCGCCGGCGGGTCCGAGGTGATTACCGCACTGGCCGAGGCCCGTCACAACACGCAACGATTGCAGAGCAAAGTGTTGGCCGCATGCGGTCTTGCTCAAAAGCACTTTGGCATTGCTCCGTCGGTTGAAACCGAGGGCTTCACGCAGTTCGTGCAGAACTGGGGCCGCAAGCCGCGCCAGGTGGCGGGCGACGGCACGCTGCGCGAATTCCTCGAGTACCTCGACTACTTCATCGAGGCCAACGGCAAGATCGCCGATCCCGAAACCGATGACGAAGGCACGCCCGCGACATTGCAGATGGAGTTTGGCAGGACGCCCAAGCCGCAGCGGCACGACGATGTCGTTCGCCTGCTGACCGTGCACGCTGCCAAGGGATTGGAGTTCCCAGTGGTTTTCGTGATTCGCGCGGGCTCGGCGTCATTCCCGAGCAACTACCGCGAGGACCTGGTCGAATTTCCTGCCGAACTGCGCGACAAAGACACGCTTCCCGAGGCTCCGCCCAAGGAAGTGCATGCGGAGGAACAACGCCGCCTTTTCTACGTGGCAATCACTCGCGCCAAGGACCAACTCATCCTCAGCGGCAAGAAGGGAAGGGGCAAGACCGACCCAACCCCGTCCGGCTATTTGCGAGAACTGGTAACTGCAGGTGCGAAGTCGATCAAGGGGTGCGTTGAATTCGGCCTCATCCCGACTGGTGAGGTAGTTCCCACCATCCATGCAGGCGCGCAGCCGATGTCGCGCATTGCGGAATGGGTCAATCTTCCGCCCCTGCCGAAGACCATCAGCAAGTCGCTGAGCGCGAGCGCCGTCGAAAGCTATATGCGCTGCCCGTTGAATTTCAAGCTGGGGCTCGAATGGAACCTTCCCGAGGAGCCAGGGGCAAATATGCAGTTTGGCTCGGCGATGCATTTGGCGCTGCTGGCGTACTTTGATTCTGTCTGCAAGGGGCGTCCCATGTCCGTCGATGAGGTCGTAAGCAACTTCCGCGGCGAATTTCAGAAGGCGAAGATCGACGATCCGGTGCAACGTGAACTGTACGAACGTGACGGATGCGCCCAGTTGAAAGCGTTTCTGGCGTCACCCGCAGCAACTCCCCGCGGGGCGGTCGCCCTCGTGGAACACTGGTTTAAGTGCGAGATCGCCGGGACTCGCGTCACCGGGCGCATTGACCGGGTGGACGAGGATGACGAAGGTTATGTGGTCGTGGATTACAAGACCGGCAATCCAAAATCGCAGAAGACCGCGGACGAAAGTCTGCAGCTTTCGGTCTATGCGATTGCGCTCCGAGCCACCAAGCCGGTAAAGGCGCTCATCTTCCAGAACTTGGAGGACAACAGCACCACCGAGACGACGCGCACGCCAGACGATCTGCGAGAGACCGAAGCCAAGGTTGCCGATGTCGCGGCCAGTATTGCGGCGGGCCAGTTCAACGCCTCTCCGGGACGCCACTGCAAGTGGTGCGCCTATCGCACCATTTGTCCGGAGATGGAAGTGATTGTGCCCTCGCCGGCTCGTGAAACCGTCAAGATCAACTGATAGGGACGCCGACTGCGCTGCGGAATAGAGCTCCATGCAAAAGGTTAGGGGACGCTTGCGCGTCCCCTTGGTTTACGGTCTGAAGAAACGTTACCGCTTTTTCTTCTTTGCAGCCTTCTTCGCCGGTTTCTTTGCAGCTTTCTTGGTTGCCATATTGTCTATTCTCCCTTTCCATCTGTGATGGATCATTGCGACGTAACATCATCGCAATTTGTTCTTTGTATAGAGTTATCGAAAAAAATAGTCAAGAAAAAAACGCGCTTCAAGTTGTGCAACTCGGTGACGCGTCCTTCGCATCGTGACATCGCACGGCTGCAATCTTCGCCGGCTCATTCGACTGTGTCCGTATCGCGGTTTGCAGGCATGCGCCGCACCCGCATGAATACTGGCGATTCGCATCGCTGCATTTTCCAGCGACGAGGTCACGAGTTGTTCGATTCGTTTTTTGTCGAAGACGCTGCGCGATTTCGCCCGATCAGCGCACTCAAAATATTTTTTCGCCGGCAGCGCAATTTCGTCGTGATGATGACGATTCCTGGGGTCGCGGCATCGTGCAGCGCGACGTCGGCGACAGCGCATTCGAGGAATTGCTGCGGCTGTCCAACGCAACAGAAATGACTCACCTCAACATGTGCAACACCGCGCCGCTGATCGCGTCATGCCAGGCATGAGCGATCATTCCGGGACGAAGACTTTTTCGCCACCACGCCAGCAAGCCGAACATCAGGCCATAAATTCCAATCAGCAACATGCGCGGACCGCCCTCGTAACCGTGTGCTGCTCCGAAGACCACCGCTGACAGCAGAACTCCCGCCAGCATCGAGCCGGTGAATGCCGCGAACTGGCGTTGCAGGTATCCGCGGAAGGTGATCTCCTCGCAGATTCCGGCGGTCATGCTCAGGCAAAACCAAACCAACAGTTCCAGCGTCGTGCCGGGGATGAGGAATGCGAGTTGCTGGCGCATGCTGTCGAACTTGCCGGCCTGGTCGAGATGCATCAGCTTTGCTCCCGCGCCCAGCACCGCGATGGCCAGCAACCAGAAGCCGGCGGCGATCATAATGTCAAGCAGCAAGTCTTCGGGCCTTGCCCATCGGCCTCCGATCAGATCGCGCAGCTTCATCCGCTTGCGAACGCCTAAATAGACGAAGCCCGCCAGAACCCACTCCCACGCCATGGTCCAGAGATATTGCGGCAGCTTGCTGTGACCGCTCAGCGGATGCACACCGCGCGATCCGCCCAGCGACGCTCCTAACAGTACAAACAGTACGAGGGCGGTGTGCCACAGCGGAGCGAGCAGCGGGCGTTCGCTGGTTGCCGGTAGCGTGTCAGTTGGCGGTGGTGTGTCGGAAAGCAATATGGTTCCATCTTATAATCATCTGTTTGGCATTCTGGGTTGAGAGGATCTGTGACCATGGCTTTCCTCGAGGATGTCGTCATCGTTGCGGCGGTACGTACACCGGTCGGTAAATTTCAGGGATCATTGTCGGACTTGAGCGCTCCGCAGCTTGGCGCCATCGCGGTTCGCGAGGCAGTCAAGCGCGCGGGCATCGATCCGGCCAGCGTTTCTGAATGCATCATGGGGAACGTGGTTGGCGCCGGACTGGGCCAGAATCCTGCGCGCCAGGCCGCGCTCGGCGGAGGACTCTCGTCGTCCGTGGCGGCAATGACGATCAACAAGGTTTGCGGTTCCGGACTGAAAGCGGTCGCGTTGGGTCAGCAGGCCATCCAGACCGGGAATTCTGGGATCGTGGTGGCGGGTGGCATGGAAAGCATGACGAACGCGCCGTACCTGTTGCCGCACGCGCGCAAGGGCTATCGCCTGGGCGACGGCAAGATCGTTGACTCCCTGGTGCATGACGGCCTATGGGACGTTTACAACCATTACCACATGGGCCACACCGCCGAAAACGTTGCCGAGAAATACGGCATCACCCGCGAAGAGCAGGACGAGTTCGCTTTGCATTCCCATCGCAAGGCCATCGCGGCCATCAAGGAATGCCACTTCAAGGACCAGATCGTGCCCGTCGAGTTGCCGTCGAAGAAGAAAGGCGCTCCGCCGCATTTCTTCACCACCGATGAATCACCGCGTGAAGACACCACCATTGAAGCTCTCCGTTCGCTCAAGCCTGCCTTCAAGAAGGACGGCACCGTGACGGCTGGCAACGCGCCCGGTGTCAACGATGGCGCCTCCGCCCTAGTGCTGATGTCGGCGGCGAAAGCCAAGGAGTTGGGACTCAAGCCTATGGCGCGTATCGTGGCGCAAGCCACCAGCGGTCTCGATCCCGCGTGGGTGATGATGGCTCCAGTTGAGACGGTCCGCCAACTCTGGAAGAAGACAGGCTGGAAGAAAGAGGCGGCTGACCTCTATGAGATTAACGAAGCCTTCTCCGTCGCCGCGATTGCTGTGACGCGCGAGTTGGGCCTCGACCTGAACAAAGTCAACGTGAATGGTGGCGCAGTTGCGTTAGGACACGCCATCGGGTCAAGTGGCTCGCGCATCCTCACCACGTTGCTCTACGAGATGATTCGCCGCGACGTACACAAGGGAATCGCCGCCCTGTGCCTGGGTGGCGGAAATGCGGTCGGTGTCGCGGTGGAGCGTTAGTGGTTTCGCATTGAGCGTAGCGGGTCAGTTTGAATTTGCCAGTCATGGAGATCCAGCACGACACCCTGTTTTCATGATTGGTGATCAAAATAGGAATCTACCATCGATATAAGCTTGCGCCCCAGGTCCAGCCCGCGCCGATTGACACGAGCAAGAGCAAATCGCCTGCGTGAAGGAGTCCGCGCCGGTTGACCTGGTCCAGGAGCAGCGGAACCGTGGCTCCAGCGGTGTTCGCGTATGACTCCAGGTTCGTCTGTATCCGGGGAAAAGGGATATTGAGTACCTCGGCGATGCGCTTCAGGACGCCAGCTGTGGCCTGGTGCGGGACGATCATCGAGACGTCTTCGAGTCCCAGTCCATTGATGCGGAGAACCTCCTGGATACACTCGGGTACGGCGGTCGTAGCCTTCTGGAAGACCGCTTTTCCGTTCATTGTGAAGTAGGCGTCCCCAGGGTAGACCGTGAAGTGATTCATGCCCTCGCCCTCGGCGAGGAGAATACTTGAAAAGAGTCCATTCTCCCGTTCCTTCCTCCCGAGCACCACCGCGCCGGCACCGTCTCCGAAAACGACGCAGTCGCGGTGGTTCCAGTCCGTAACCTTGGAGAAGGTATCAGCACCGATCACCAGCACATGCTCGTACGTACCATTCTGGATGAATTGGCCGGCGATCGTGATGCCGTAAATAAACCCGGCACACACCGCCGCCACATCGAACGCGGCGCAGCGGTTGCGAATGCCCATCTTGTTCTGCGCGATGCACGCCGAGGAGGGCATCTTGCGGTCGGGTGTCGCCGTGGAAACGATGATTAAGTCAATGTCGTTTGGTTCAAGCCCCGCAGAAGCGATTGCGTTCAGCCCGGCATGGGCAGCAAGGTCTGAGGTGTATTCGTCTGGCTCAGCGACGTGCCGCTCGCGAATACCCAACTTTTCGAGCACCCACTGCGGACAGGTTGGCAAGTTTGCCAGTACTTGTTCGTTGGTCAGAATCTTGGACGGAACGTAAGAACCGGTGGACTTGATGCAGACACTGTCAAAATGGGTGTTTCGGCCGCTCATTCCTCGCTCCAGTCCCGCGAATCGATAGAGATCTCGGAGGTGAATTCACAACAAGGCCGCCTCTAACGTCAATCTGCTTGTTTGAAACTCGTGGATGGGGCGTAAACCTGTGCCGCAAAAGTTATTGATCCTACCGACTCTTATCGTCTCCCCTGGCTCAGAGCCTTTCCGTGCACTGAGTCACAATCCTGTGTGATCTTAAACGGGGGCCAGCACCCGGGGAATGCCTGTGATCGATTGTGACGGCGTATCCCGCCAGTCACTTAGTGGGTAGTCGTCCCCTCGGATATTGACCACTGCAGCGCGTCGCCGGTTTACAAATCGTAACAAGAGAAGGGGAGCCTTCCGGCTCCCCTTTTCGTATGAATTAAGAGGAAGGGTCGTGGGACTGCGCCGCAGCGCAGTCGCATGGCATCCAATGGAACAAACATGAGTTCGCTACCAGCTTCGCAACTAGCCCCGGCTGTGCGCGCGGAAAATGTCACGCGGCACTATCCCATGGGAGAAAGCCTCATCCGTGCGGTTGACGGTGTCTCGCTCACCATTGAGCCCGGCGAATTCGTCGCCCTGCTGGGGCAATCGGGATCTGGCAAATCGACGTTGCTGAACCTGCTCGCCGGACTCGACCGCCCGACCTCCGGCTCGGTCAGCGTGCGCGGACGCGACCTGGCGAAGATGTCGTCAGAGGAATTGGCGCGCTATCGTCGCAACGACGTTGGCATGGTCTTCCAGTCGTTCCATCTCATTTCCTCCATGACCATCGCCGAAAATGTTGAGCTTCCCATGCGCTTCGCAGAGGTCGAACGTGCCGAGCGTGCCCAGCGGGTCCGCGAATCGCTGGATCGCGTGGGACTGAGCAAGCGCCTGGAGCATCGGCCTGCGCAGCTCTCCGGCGGCGAGCAACAGCGCGTATCGCTGGCGCGCGCCCTGTCCAACCGCCCTTCGCTTCTGCTGGCCGATGAACCCACCGGCAATCTCGACAGCCGCACCGGCGAAGACATCCTCAACCTGATTCGCGACATTAGCCTTTCGCTGGGCATGACCGTCGTGATGGTGACGCACGAGCGCGTGCTGGCAGAACGGTTCGCGCAGCGCCTGATCTTTCTCGCGGACGGCAAGCTGGTCGCTGAGGAGGTGCGGGCGTGAAGGGTTACGACCTGTTCGAACTCGCGGTTCGCAATCTCCGCCAGTCCAAATTGCGCAATGGCCTGACCACAGTGGGCATATCGGTGGGAGTGGCGTCGCTGGTGGCCATGCTCTCGCTCGGCGTCGGTTTGCAGCAATTGGCGACCCGGCGTCTTGCGGGGTCGGGCATGTTCGACACCGTCTTCGTGACTTCGCGGCAGGACTTCCGGGGATTCGACAAGGAGGACGATCAGAAGGCGCCTCATGCCGACCAGGCGCGAGTCCTCGACGAGCCCGCGCGCGTGAAAATGACGCAACTTCCCAACGTCACCGAAGTCGAGCCCGAGATTCGCGTGATGGGAGAGGTCGTCTCCGGAGGCGAGACCCACTTCGGCTTCGTGACCGGGCTGCCGATGTCGGCGAAGGAAAACGAGGCCTTCGACACCTTAAAGGGCAAGTTCTTCTCCAGCGACAACGCCGACGAGGCCATCCTGCTGCTGGACTTCGCCAAGGAGTTGGATCCCAAGAATCCTTCAGGATTGATCGGGCAGGACATTAGCCTGCGCTATGGCGAGCGGCAGGCGTTGTCGCAGGATTCCTCCGATCGTCCGCAACTCACAGGTGGTGACAGCAACTCCAGCAATGCCGGAAGCAATGGCGACGATTTCGGGTTCTCCGTGGTTCGCAAGCAGCAAAAGCTGCGCGTCGTGGGTGTCATCGACCAGGAGCCTTATGGAGGCATGCGAACTGTTTCGCGAGGGCGCATCTTCCTCCCCGTGAGAACGACCGAGCGGCTGAACATGGCGCAGTTCACCGACATGCGCAGTTCGTTGCGCGGCGCGACCGGCAAGACCTACATGACGCTGACCGTCCGGGTGAAAGACCCGGCCAAGGTCCAGGGTGTGCAAGATGCCATCAACCAGATGGGCTTTCGCACATTTTCGGTGCTGGATGCAACCAAGAGCCTGCGGCGTTTCTTCACCGTGCTCGACCTGTTTCTCGGGATCTTCGGTTCGCTCGCGTTGGCAGTGGCCACGTTGGCCATCATCAACACGCTGGTGATGGCAGTCCTCGAGCGTCGCCGCGAAATTGGCGTGATGAAGGCCATCGGCGCCAGCGATGGTGACGTGAAGAAGTTGTTCTTCACCGAGGCTGGAGCCATGGGCTTCTTTGGAGGCGTGCTGGGAATCGCGCTGGGCTTCGCCATCGGCAAGGCCATTAACATCGGTACGGGAATCTACTTGCAACGCCACCAGTTGCCGGCTGAACCGGTATGGATTATGCCAGTTTGGCTGATCGGTGCGGCGATTGGATTCTCCATCGTGGTAAGCCTGCTGGCGGGATTGTATCCCGCAAGCCGCGCGGCCAAACTCGATCCGGTGCAGACGCTTAAGTACGAATAACCCATGAGACTCAGGCCAACCTGCATTTCACACAGCCTTCGGATTGCGGCGTTCCTGCTGGCGCTGGCGCTCGTTCCAACCGCCCATGCGGAGGGACGGGCCGAATGTTCGGTTGCCAAGTCAGCGATTCTCGAGCGCCCGGTGCGCTACTGTGCCTATCTTCCGGCGAGTTTCGATGAGGACAAGACGCGCCAGTTTCCGGTGCTCTACTACCTGCACGGCCTCGGTGACAACGAGCAATCGCTGCTGAACCTCGGCGGGTGGGACTTAATCGAAGAACTGCGCCGCCAGGGCAAGATTGGCGACTTCGTAGTGTTGGCTCCGAATGGCGGCCACACATTCTTCCTCAACTCAGCCGACGGCAAGTTGCGCTACGAAGATTTCCTCACCAAAGAATTCATGCCGCTGATGGAGAAGAAGTATCGCGTAAACGGCGCGCGTGCGACGCGAGGAATCACCGGCGTCTCCATGGGCGGATTCGGCGCGCTGCATCTTGCCTTCAAATATCCCCAGCAGTTTGCGGCCGTGAGCGCGCAGATGCCTGCGCTCATTGCTGACATTCCCCCAGACTTCACTGCTGGAGGGCCAGGTTCTCCCGGCGCCATGATGGGCGACGTCTTCGGCAGTCCCTTTAATCGCACTTACTTCGAGCGCAACAATGTCTTCTATTACGCCAAGACTGCTCCCGCCGCCGAACTGAAGCGCCTAAAAATCTACTTTGACGTGGGCAGTAACGATGATTTCGGATTCGAGCAGGGAGCACAGAAGCTGCATCAACTGCTCGACTCACGCAGCATCCCGAACGAGTTTCACGTCTTTCCGGGGCGGCACGATCCCCAGTTCGTCATGCGCCATTTCGCAGAGGTAATGCAGTTCCAGTGGAAAGCGATCGGTAAGTAGCGGCCGAGGCGCTGCGCCCAATCCGCCGGCCCGGCGGTTTGGGTCGCACGGTCAGTCAACGTCCAATGCTCCAGGTGTCGCAGACAGCCGATCCAGCGCCACCGCAATTCCAAAATAGAAGAACGTGATCATCGCCAGCGGTTCTTCGCCCAAGTTGTAGTGGAAGATCGAGGTGAACGTAAACGCGGCGAATGCCGCCAGCGCTCCCGCCGCCACCCCGAATGCGAATCGACTCTGATTCGGCAAGCGGCGGATAAGCCGAAACAGAAACACGAAATAGGCGACGCAGAACCACAACCACGCCAGCAATGCCGGGATACCGCGCTCCACGGCAATCTGAAGAAATGTGGAGTGGAAGTGGCTGATCACGTTGTACTGGATGAATCCGCGGATGTTCCATTCGCGGTAGTGCACCCGCACGGTTTCCATTCCCACGCCGAACCAGGGATGCTGGCGCACCAGGCGGATTCCGTCCTCCCACATCAGCACCCGGAAATGGGCGCTAATGTCGCTGCCGCCCACCCACTCGCTCCTGCGCGTGTGTTCAATCCATAGGATTGCACCGGCAAGGATCACAACCAGCGTAATGGTTCCTGCGATACGCACCTTGCGCGCCCCGAGGAGCAACACCGACGCTACACAGCCCAGCAGGAGTCCACCTACCGCAGCCCGGGTGGAAGTCGCAAACAGCGCCGCGGTGATACCCGCGAATGCAATCGCGAACAGCAGCTTCCAACCTGTCTTTCCGCGTCCGGCGCTCAGAAGCAACGCCCAGGCCATGCAGCCGATTTGCATCAGCATCTCGGCAAACACGACATAGTGTCCCAGCGTACCCTCTGCCCGGATGGGCTTGCCGCGATCGAGCTTCATCGACGCCGTGCCGAGTCCCGATTGCAGGAAGTCCCCGCATGTGGCGGCGATTGTGTTGGGGTGAAATCCCAGCCCACGAAGATACTGCACGTTCACCCTTACCGTGGGCGGAGTCTGTTCGACGACACTCGCTAGTTGTGCCGGCGTGTACACTCTGTGTCCATCGAACGATACGATGACGTCGCCGGGAGCGAATCCCGCCGTTGCCAGCCGCGATGACGATGGGAACGCTGCCAGGCGAACTCCGACGCCATAGGTGTACTGCCAGCCGGTGTACAGCGCGGCGGAGAAGCCTGAAAGCACCAGCAGCACCAGTAACCAGCGCACCTGCGACAGCCTTTTCAGGTTCTGCGCTAACACAATGCCGACCAGGAGGAGGCAAACGAATTTCATGCGGTCCCAACTCAGGTAGGGATCGGGCGAGAGCATGGTGGAGATGGCGCTGAGCGACACAAAAGCCAGCAAGGGCGCTGCCAGTGGCTGCTTGAACGGTCGCACCCGTTCGATCGCGAGCCTCAGCAACCAGAGGATGAATGCGATCTTCCATGCACGTTCCGCGCCCTTGATGGAGTGCGGCAGCGCGACGGCGAACAATAGGAACAGGCCGAGGATGACGGGATCGAGGAAACGCGTCCAAGGTGACTGACTTGCGTCCAAATTATTGAGGGAATGATTGCCTGCGGCGGCTTGGGGTACTTCGGGAGCGGACGTACGCTGGGCTAAAGCCATCGGAGAAATCTGACTACGCCTATCTTACCCGCAAAACTCTAACGTGGCGCTGCCCGAAGCCCTTCCCTCGACGAAGTTCGAGTTTGCAACTGGTTGGCGAATTGACGGCACTTGTCCACAGGCTGCTGGGTTCGACCGCGCTTTCGCAGAAATTTCTTGCAGTAACGAATCGTATCAGCCACCAACGTGGGCACGAGACTCTATTGGTGCCTGCCGCTGGCAACGGGGCTGGGTTGCACGCGGTTGAAATCGGCCTCTACCGAATCGATATTGTGGTTTTCGCGTCGTCGAAAAAGTGGGGACTGAGCGGTTCACACCAGACTGCCATGTCAATCGTTTCAGACAACTCGATGTTCGCGATGCATGTACGCGCAAGCATTTCCGCGGAAAATGACCAGCGAAGCGGTGTACAATCTTCCTTACAAACTGGACTGCTAGGAGTGTGTCGGGAATAACTAATCTTCAACGAAGAATCAATAGCTTACAAACGAAGCTCTGTCCGTAACTCATTGATTCTACGTTGGACAAAATCTATTCCCGACAGACTCATAGCGCTCCAGCGCCCTGTCTGATTTAGTTGGAGGCCTTCAAGGACGGCCTCCTGAAAGTTTCCAGACGGTCTTCGTGCAGAGCCCCCGGTCGGCGAAGACACAAAAAAAGACGAATCAGGACCTAGCAAACCGTGTTCGATCGACGATCCAAGTTCCTGAGCACCGTAACACTGCTCCAAGACCTGGCAGTCACAGGTGTGGCCTTTGTCGTGGCCTACCTGTTGCGCACGTTCCTGGTGCAGTTTGAGTTCTTCAGCCGACACCTGCCGGGCATTTATCCCTTCAGCCACTATGTGCCGCTCATGCTGGTTTTCCTGTTGGCATGGGCAGTGGTGGGTTATTCCTCCCGGTTCTATCGCGACCTGGAGATGTCCAACCCGATTCAGCTGGTGTTGAACCTGCTGAACCAGCTCGCCATCGTACTGGTCATCATCTATGCCGGGCTTTACCTCTTCCGCCGCACCGACATTAGCCGCACCTACGTTCTGCTGGTTGGCGCTGTGGACTTTGTTCTCCTGCTGGTCGGACGCTACCTTTCCTACAACGGCATCGCGTGGATGCGGACCCGCCTCAAGCGTTATCACTACTTCCTCATCGTGGGATGCGGGAGCCGGGCGCGCGAAATGGCCGCACTCATCGAAGAGAGCCGCGGTATGGGGCTTCGCCTGGTCGGCTTTGTGGACCCCAACAGCGAGGGTTCCATGCTCGGCGACAGGTTTGGCAGCTACCAGGTCTTTCCCCCCAGCGACCTGGAGCGCGTACTGCAGGACCAGGTCATCGACGAGGTCGTGTTTGCCGTCAACATGCAGGAACTTGCGCGATTAGAGCCGCTCATGGCGCACTGCGCCAACGTGGGCGTGAAGATCCGGGTGCAACTGGAGTTTCTCCCGGAAGCGTACTCGCGCATCTACCTGGAAAATTTCCACGACGTTCCGTTGCTCAGCCTTTCCAGTGCGCCGGAAAGCGAACTGCTCCTGTTCTTCAAGCGGGTTTTCGATGTGGTCCTTTCGGCTGCTTCGCTGGTGCTGCTGGCTCCCGCGCTGTTTGCAATTGCGGCCGCCATTCGGATTACATCGCCCGGCGAGGTGCTCTTCCGGCAGACGCGCTGTGGCTTGGGCGGCCGCCGGTTTACGCTGTATAAATTCCGTTCGATGGTGAACAACGCCGAACAATTGCGGGCCGAATTGCACCAGCTCAATGAACTCGAAGGACCGGTGTTCAAGATCAGCGATGATCCCCGCATCACGCCCGTAGGCCGCCTGTTGCGCCGCTTCAGCCTCGACGAGCTGCCGCAGTTGTGGAACATCCTGCGCGGCGACATGTCGTTCGTGGGCCCGCGTCCAGCGATCCCCGATGAGGTCGAGAAATACGAGGCGTGGCAGCGCCGCCGTCTGCGTATGCGTCCGGGACTCACCTGCATCTGGGTCATCGAGGGCCGCAGCGACATTAAGTTCCACCGCTGGATCCAGCTTGACCTCGCCTATATCGACAACTGGTCGTTGTGGCTGGATGCCAAGATCTTCCTCCGCACCATTCCGATCGTCATCTCAGGCCGGGGTGCATACTAGGGATTGATGGTTTCGGTCCTAATCGTCACCTGGAACTCGTCCCAGTATCTCCTTCAATGCTTCGCGTCCCTCGATCGGCAGGAATACCGCGACTTGGAGATTGTCGTCATCGACAACGCTTCATCCGACGCCACGCGCGAGCTCCTGCGGCCGCTTGAATCGCATTGTCGTGTCATCTTCAACGACCGCAATGTGGGCTTTGCCGCCGGACAGAACCAGGCCATTCGTGAAGCCAAAGGCGATTGGCTGCTCTGCCTGAATCCAGACGTGATCCTGGCGGATGACTTTGTAGTCCGCCTCTTGGAAGCCGGATCAGCACATTCTGAAGCCGGCTCGGTCTGCGGCAAGCTGCTCCGCTGGGATCCCGCGGGCGAGCCGCACCAGACGCGGACCATCGATTCGACGGGTATCTACTTTACCCGTAACATGCGCCATCTCGACCGCGGCGCCGACGAAACGGACAACGGCCAGTACGATCGTGCCCAATATGTTTTTGGCGCCACCGGCGCAGCGGCCATGTTTCGCCGCTCGTTTGTAGAAGCGGTCTCGGTGGACGGCGAGTTTTTCGATGAGGACTTCTTCTCCTACCGCGAGGACGCCGATCTTGCCTGGCGGGCGCAACTCATGGGCTGGAAGTGCCTATACACTCCGGCAGCGGTGGCCTGGCACGTGCGGCGCGTCACCCCTGAGCGGCGGGAACAGTTGCCCCTCGCCATCAACTGGCACTCGATAAAGAACCGCTTCCTGATGCGCGGCAAGAATGCCTCCGGCTGGCTTTGCTGGCGGTTGTTCTGGCCCGTGGGGTGGCGCGACCTGATGATCGTGGGCTACGCCGTGGTGCGCGACCGCCGCATGCTCTCGGCGCTTGCCTATCCGTGGAGGGTGCGAGAGAGCATCCGCCGCAAACGCGCCATCATCCAATCGCGCCGCAAGGTTTCGGACCACGACTTGATCTGGTGGTTCAATGACACGCCACGGGCGATTGATGTCAATCAGTCAATTCCGGCATTGCCTGGCGCTGAGGAGCGGCCTTGAAGATTGCGATCGTCGGAACGCGCGGTATCCCCAACCGTTATGGCGGTTTCGAGCAGTTTGCCGAGAAGGTCAGCTCAACCCTGGCAGACCGCGGACACCAGGTCACCGTGTATTGCCGCAAGCCGTTCACCACGCCCGACGACGTGTACGACCGGCGCGTGCGGCGGGTGATCCTGCCCTGCATTCATCAGAAACATCTCGACACCTGGTCAAGCGGCTTGATTTCCATGGCACACGCGGCCTTCAGCAACTACGATGTTGTGCTGCTTTGCAACGTTGCCAACAGCCCGTTCGCGTGGTTCCCGCGATTGTTTGGCAAGCCGGTGGTGCTGAACGTCGACGGTCTCGACCGCCAGCGCGGCAAATGGAACGCGCTCGGACAGGCCGCGCTGCATGTCTGCGAATGGCTGTCGGTGTTCACTCCCACCCGCGTGGTCACCGACGCCAAGCCCATTCAGGATTACTACCGAACGCGCTATGGCAAGCCATCGACCCTGATCGGATACGGCTCCGATGTGCCGCCCGGCGAGCACGAAGTCGACGGACTCAATCTGCAGCCGCGGCGCTACGTGCTGTACGTCAGCCGTCTCGAGCCGGAGAACAACCCCGAACTGGTACTCGCTGCCTGGCGCAAGGTGCGCAGCGACTGGCCGCTGGTGATGGTCGGCGATAACCGCTACAGCGACGCCTATCTGGAGCGTCTCCAGCATTTGGCCGATGATCGCGTCATCTTCCCGGGGGCGATCTACGGCGACGGCTACTGGGCCCTGCAGAAGAATGCTGGCGTCTTTGTCTTCGCCTGTGAAGTGGGCGGCGTGCATCCTGCGCTCATCGAGGCCATGGCGGCAGAGAACCCCGTGCTCTATCTCGATTCGCCTGAAAATAACGTGACCGCCGGAGATGCTGCGATTCGATTCAGCAAGTCGGCTGATGATCTGGCGGCAAAGATGCAAGCCCTACTGGACGATCCTGCGGCACGCCAGCAGTGGGCTGCGCGCGCCAGTGCGCGCGCCCGCGAGCTCTACCGCTGGGACGACGTAGCTGAGCAATACGAGAAGCTGTTCGAGGAAGTTCAGCCCCGGTGATGGCTCTACTTCGTCCGTTCGTCGGCACTGCCCCCGCCCACGCCAAGCGCCCACCTCGCCACCCGCGCGTAACTGCGGATCGGCTCTCCCGCAGGCAATCCACGCGGTCCCCCACCGAACAGCAAGGCGATCGCGCGTAGTCCCATCCCTTTGAATATCGCCAACCGTAGAATCAGTACTTGCACGCGCGAAAAATGCTTCCTGGCGTAGCGCACCATGTTCTGATACCAGAACATCTGCTTGTCACGGAACTCCAGTTGTCCCACGCTGTGGGCCCCACTGTGACGAAAGTGCGCGCTCGGACAGAACACGATTGACGCGCCGTCATCGCGCAGCCGCTTGCACAGGTCCACGTCCTCAAACCAAACCGGATAGAACGCGGCATCCATGCCCTGCACTGAGTGCCACGCCTGACGGGTAATGGCCAGGCAGGCTCCTGCTGGCTGCTCGATCAGTTGTTGCTTCGAATAGTCGGCATCAAGGCAGCGATAACGACGATTCACCGGATTCCCCGGCCACGCCTGATTGACAAGCAGTACTTCAAACAACAAGCTGGTCAGCGTCGGGATCCTGCGGAACGCGAAGCCCCTTGCCGGTTGGCCATCGCTCTCCAGAAGAGCGCCACCCACCGCGCTCGCTCCAGATTCAGCCAGGCAGGCGAGTATTGCGTCGATGGCCCCCGTCTCCGCCACCGCATCCGGATTGAGAATCAACAGCACCTCGCCGCTGGCGGCCCGAACTCCCTGGTTCACTCCTCCTGCAAATCCGATATTGCGCGAGATGGGGAGCAGTTGAACAGGGAACTTGGCTGCCAGTGCCTGCGCTCGCTCCAGGGTTTGGTCCTGCGAGGCGTTGTCCACTACGATGATTTCGCAGTCCTGTGACGACAGCGCTCGCAGACACGCCTCGATTTGCGCGCCCGAGTTGTACGTCACGACGATGACCGAGCAGCGGGGCATGATCAGGAACCACGGATTATAATCTTCCTTTCGCAGCATCAACCATCACCGCGGCGTATCACCCCCTGCGCCACTCTTGAGGCCTTGCTTGCAGATCGTCGAAACCTCTCTCTCCGGTGTGCTCCTGATCAAGCCGCGCGTTTTCCAGGACCCGCGAGGGTTCTTCATCGAAACCTACCGGGCCGATGTGCTGGCCGCCGCTGGCGTACAGGAAGCGTTCGTGCAGGACAACCATTCGCGCTCCTCGCGCGGCGTGCTGCGGGGCCTGCACTATCAACTCCGCCATGCCCAGGCCAAGCTGTGCCGCGTGGTCCAGGGAGAAGTGCTCGACATAGCTGTCGACGTCCGTGCTGGTTCGCCGAACTTCGGAAAGTGGGTGGGCGCGGTGCTGTCCGGCGAGAACGGTCACGTTTTGTACATTCCCCGGGGATTCGCCCACGGCTTCGTGGTGCGCTCCGAAACCGCGGACTTCCTTTACAAGTGCAGCGACTACTACGACCCTGCCGACGACCGTGGCGTGCTCTGGAACGATCCCGCACTCGCCATCGATTGGGACACGCCGTCGCCCATACTGTCCGCCAAGGACCAGCGCTATCTGCCGCTGTCCCAGATTTCCAGCGATAGCCTGCCTGTGTACCTGCCATGAGCCTGCGCCTGCTCATCACCGGGAGCACTGGACAAATCGGCTGGCAATTGCAGCGCACGCTGGCTCCACTCGGTGACGTGATCGCGTGCACCCGCGCCCAACTTGATCTTGCCGATCCCGACGCGGCCGCGAAGTCCGTACACGATCTTGCGCCCGACATTGTCGTCAATGCCGCGGCCTACACCGCTGTTGACAAGGCCGAGAGCGAGCCCGATTTGGCGCACACCGTCAACGCCATTGCTCCCGGACGGATCGCCGAGGCATTGGCCCGCACCGGAGGCCTGTTCATCCACTACTCCACCGACTACGTTTTCGACGGTGCCAAGCTCGGCCCGTATGAGGAAACCGATCCCACGGGGCCGCTTAGTGTTTACGGCCGTACCAAGCTGGCAGGGGAGCAATCCATCGCCGCCAGCGGCTGCGCGCACATCATCTTGCGAACCACTTGGGTGTACGACATCCGCGGCAAGAATTTTTTGCGGACAGTATTGCGCCTGGCGCGCGAAAGGGAAGAGTTGCGCATGGTCGGCGACCAGCATGGCGCTCCGACATGGGCACGTGCCATCGCCGAGGGTTCCTCGCAGATCGTCGCCCGCTGCGCCCAACGGCGCGATTCGACAGGATGGGGATACGGAGGGGTCTTCCACCTCACCGCCGCGGGCGATACGACATGGGCTGGTTTCGCGGAGCAGATTCTTGAGGATTACGACTCGCTGGCATCCTGGCCCGCCGACACCGGAGAGTTCGGGTCGCCTTTGGTGGCCAAACGCGTCGTCGCTATCACCAGTGAGCAATACAAGGTCCCGGCGCGGAGACCGCTGAATTCAATGCTCTCCAACGACAAGCTGCAATCGACCTTTGGCCTCCGTCTGCCAGACTGGCATGTCCAGTTGAGACTCGCCCTGCAGGACGCGGTTCGCTGATCGTACCCACCACAATCAGCGCTCGAAAAAACAAAGGCGACCCCCGTGGCCGCTCTGCTTTGTCCCACTACAGAAGCTAGTTACGGTTCCAGTACGTGCTTCGAGGTATCGCCGCGGAAGGTCATTTCGACCAGTACACGCTCGTTCTTCGCGTTCTCGCTATAGCGCTGTTCCGTGGCCTTGGCCTTTTGGGTCAGCGGCACCAGGTTGCACTTTGCCTTGGCTTCAGCCTTCCCGCCGATTTGCTTGAAGAGCATGATGTGCTCAGTGCCCTGCATTTCGTGCATAACTTTGTAGTCGCCGGCGGGAACCAACGTTCCGCCGATCACGGTTGGGCCAGTGAAAGTGATCTCCTGCTTGAGAGCGACGCCGGCCATCGAATTGTCAGTCGCCGACAGCATCGTCGTGGCGCCGAGCATCACAATGGCCGCAACAAAAATTACGAACATACGTTTCTGCGATTGCATACAACCTCCATGAATCCCGCAAGTTTGCGGGCACGTATAAGTCCAGAATCAGTGTAGAGCGCCTTCAGTGCTAGGGCAGTGAGGTACGTCACAAAAGGATGTGAGGGTGAACCAAATGTTTCATATAGTCACCGCGACTATGCGGATGACCAGGCCTACAGCCCGGGACCACTTGAGGCAGGGTTGGTACCGTAGTTGTCTTCCTGTAGCCTGTTCTGGAGCTGTTCCGCCATCGACTCGAAGTTCCTGCGGCCCATCGACTCGATCAGGCTGCCCGCCATGAACGCCAGTTTCCCATTGATCGATACTTCGCCCTGCCAACTCACCTCGGTGGCTGTTTCTGCGGGAGCCAGTTGAAATTGCATGGCGAATGTGAGTTCGCTGCCCGCCACGATTCCCTGGCCGCGGTACTCGAGGTGGCTCGGCCGCAAGGTTTCGCGCCGCTCCATGGCGAGGTTGGCGTGCCCATTGATCTGCCCAACTGCAATCAAGATGCGCATGGTGAAATGCGTCGCGTCCTGGATTGAGATGCTTTCGAAATCCGGCAGCAGCGTTGCGAAGCGGTGCGGGTCCGCCACCAGATCGAACACTTCTTCGGCACTGCGGGTGGTGAGAAAAGTCCCGGAATGATTCATGACGGAGGTTGACCGATTTGACTTGCGGTTGCGGTGTGGGCCCGCGGGTATCGTAACAGACCCTCGCCGCCCGAGTTGCCATCCGGTTGCTGCTCTCGGGTATAGTGAGCGAGAGGGATGACCGATGTCCCCTGCGCGCAAACGCGTCAGTGGCGCGGCAAATCGAATGGACGGTTCCATCACAGTAACGCCGCAGGAGTTTCGCGCAGCCCTGGGACGCTTCGGTTCCGGGGTGACCGTGATTACCGTCGAGACCGCCGCCGGTCAGGTGCACGGCATGACCGCAAGCTCGTTCTGCTCCGTGTCGCTGCGGCCTCCGCTAGTGCTGGTCTGCGTCGATCACCTCGCCGAAACCTACCTGCACCTGCGCGAGCGCGGACGCTTTGGCGTGAGCATGCTGAAGGAAGAGCAGGAAGCGCTCTCGGAGTTTTTTGCCGACCCGGAACGTGATCCCGATGCCGCCTTCCGCCTCGGCATACGTTACAACCAGATGAAATCTGGGACGCCGGTCCTGGCCGATACCCTGGCCAACCTCGACTGCGTCGTAGTACAGGACCACGCCGCCGGCGATCACACCATCTTTGTCGGTGAAGTCAAAGAAGTTACGGTTGCCGAAGGTTCCCCTCTCCTCTACTTCCGGGGACGCTATGGTGCGTGCCGCGAGCGCCAGGAACAATAGCACTCACCGGACATCCCAGGCTGCCCGTGAAGATGCGGCAGGCCGCTCGTTGCGTTATCCTTCGAAAATATAAGTTGCGGGACCCGTTCACGCGCAGAGCCGAATTCCCATGTCGATTGAATCCAAAAAGCGGCAACTACCTGAGGGGGCATCCTCGGCGGAACTTGCCGCGTTTCTGCGCGCGGTCTGCGATGGCCAACTCGTCTCGCGCGAGTCTGCGATTCAGCTTCTGCGCTGTGACCATGAAGGACTGCCCGAGTTGCTGGCGACTGCTTGCTACCTGAAGGAACAGTACCGCCCAGGGATCATTACCTACTCGCGAAAAGTTTTCATCCCGCTCACCAATTTATGCCGCGATTACTGCGGGTACTGCACCTACCGCCGTGATCCCGGCCAGCCCGGCGCACACACTATGTCGCCTGAACAGGTTTTAGAGGTTGTGAAGCAGGGCGAAAGGCTCGGATGCACCGAGGCGCTGTTCTCGCTGGGAGACAAGCCGGAGGCGGAGTTTCCGGAAATGCGCGACCTGTTGCGCAAACGCGGATATCGCAGCACTCTGCATTATCTTGAAGCCATGTGCGAACTGGTGTTGCGCGAGACTTCGCTGCTGCCGCACTCCAATCCCGGACTGATGAGCACAAGCTGGATCGAGCGCCTGCGCACCACGAATCCGAGCCTCGGCCTGATGCTTGAGACCACCAGCACGCGGCTCACCCTGAAAGGCGGCGCTCACGACAACGCTCCCGACAAGGTCCCCAGGCTACGATTGAAGACCATCGAAGACGCGGGCAAGCTCGGCGTTCCCTTTACCACCGGCATCTTGATCGGCATCGGCGAGACGCTCGAGGAGCGCATCGACTCGCTGCTCGCCATCCAGCGCCTGCACCAACAATACGGACACATTCAGGAGGTCATCATCCAGAACTTCCGCGCCAAGCCCGATATTCCCATGGCCAATTCGCCCGAGCCCGATACGGAAGACCTGCTGCGCACCATCGCCGTGGCCCGTCTCTTGCTGCGCGACATGAATATTCAGGCTCCGCCCAACCTCACCGAAATCCACTACGAGCGCCTCTTGCAGGGCGGCATCGATGATTGGGGCGGAGTATCGCCGCTCACGCCGGACTACATCAATCCCGAAGCCCCATGGCCGCATCTGCTCGACTTGCAGCGCCGCACCGAAGCTGCCGGGCAGCAACTGCGTCAACGCCTGCCCGTGTATCCCGAATTCGTGTCCGGGGTCGTCGATCGCGGCGGACTGCTGGCTGGACGTTTGCTCGCGGCCTCTGACGACCACGGCTATGCGAGGGCTGCCTAGATGGTCGTCGTTCTGACAGGGGGAACCGGTGGCGCGAAACTTGTCCAGGGACTTCACCACTCGGTCGCTCCCGAGAACCTCACTGTCATCGTCAACACCGGCGACGACATTGATTGGTGGGGGCTGCACGTTTCTCCTGACATCGACTCCATCCTCTACGGGTTGGCCGGCCAACTCAGCGCGGAGCGCGGATGGGGCGTCGAGGGCGACAGTTTTCGCTGTCTTGAACGCATGGCGCACTTGGGACAGCTCAATTGGTTCAGCCTCGGCGATCTCGATCTGGCAACCCATCTCACTCGCACCAATTTGCTGCGCTCCGGCAAATCATTGAGTGCGGTCACTACGGAACTCGCGAGGAAAATGGGAATTCGCAGTCGCGTGTTGCCCATGTCCGACGATCCCGTGGCGACCATGCTCGATACGACCCAGGGCACTTTGAATTTCCAGGAGTATTTTGTACGTGAGCGCTACCAGGTTGACGTGCGCGCCGTGCGCTTCGAAGGCGCGGAAAATGCGCATCCCGCGGCCGGCGTGATCCAAAGCATCGAGTCGGCGGAAGCCGTGATTCTCGCGCCCAGTAATCCTGTAACCAGCATCGGACCGATTCTCGCGGTCCCGGGAGTGCGTGATGCGCTTCGTCGCACTGCCGCTCCCGTGGTGGCCGTCAGCCCGATCGTGGGCGGCGCTGCAGTCTCCGGTCCTGCAGGGGCGATGATGAAGCGCAAGGGCTGGCCCAGCACCATCGCCGGCGTGGCCCAAGCGTACGAGGACTTCCTGAATGTGCTGGTGGTGGACCTGGAGGACCATGCCGACGCTGATCATCTGCGCGAAGGCGGCCTGCACGTTCTCTGCGCCAACACCGTGATGAAGTCGCTCGACGATAAGCAGGAACTCGCTCGCTTCACCCTCCACGCCGCTCTTCAGGCCCGCGGAGTCAAAAGCTAGCCCATGCGCGCCACCTTGCTGATTCCCGTCAAGAACCTCACCAACGCGAAGCAGCGATTGGGCAGGGCTCTCGATCAAGCGCAGCGTTCGGAACTTGCAGAAGCGATGTTGCGAGATGTGATGACCGCTGCGTCAGGCGTCAGCGACCGCCTCCACGTTTACATTGTGACCGGAGACTTGCGCGCCACCGCCATGGCCGCCGAGTTCAACTTTGGCCTCATCGAAGACACCCGCAACGAAAGCGAGACCGCCGCCATCGAAATGGCCACCGCCTGGTGCGAGCGGCAAGGATACGACACCACAGTCGTCGTGCCCGGTGACATTCCGCTGATCAGCAGCGCCGAACTCCATCAAGTGCTCGACGCCGCGCCAGAAGAAGGAGCCGTCTTCGTGCCTGCCTACGACCGGCGCGGTAGTAACTGCATACTGCGTCGTCCGGCATCCATCATTCCGCTGCGCTTCGGCAACGACAGTTTTCTGCCCCACTGCGAAGCTATGAAAGAAACCGGCAAGCCGCTGATCATCCTCGATATGCCGGGCATCGGCCTCGACATCGACAATCCGCACGAACTGGAAATGCTGGCGCAGCACGAGGGCAATACCCATGCCCAGCGCCTGCTGCGCTCCTGGGCAATCGCATCGCCGGACACCGAAGCTTGGGAAGCGGCCGGTTGATGCCACCGCCTCTTGCTCCTGAGCCCACCGGCATGACCGAACTTCACGCCATCCCCGTCTGGGGGATTGGCGACGTTCTGCCTGGGGATTCCATTGCTGCCCTCGTCGTCGAGGCCCTTGCCACCAGCGGACTGCGCCTGCACGCCGGAGACATTCTCGTAATCAAGCACAAAATCGTCTCCAAGGCGGAAGGCCGGACCGTCGAACTCGCGACTGTGCAGCCATCGTCCGCCGCCAAACGTTTCGCCACGAGGAACGGCACCGACGCCCGTGTCATCGAACTCGCCCTGCGCGAAGCTAAGCGGGTGGTGCGCCGTCAGCATGTGCTTATCACCGAGACTGCGCATGGCCTGGTCTGTGCCAACAGCGGCATCGACGTTTCGAACGTGGACGGCGGCAAGACCGCAGTATTGCTGCCGCTCGATCCCGACCGCTCGGCCACCAACATTCATCGCCAACTCAAGATGCGCACCACTCTGTACATACCGGTGATCATCGCCGACAGCTTCGGTCGCGCCTGGCGCGAGGGATTGCACGAGGTCGCCATTGGCGTCGCAGGCATGAAGCCGACCCTTGACTATCGCGGCCGCCGCGACGCCTACGGTTACAAAATGCATGCCACCGAAGAGTGCGTCGCCGATGAATTGGCTTGTGTCGCCGGACTAGTATGCGGGAAGAATGCCCTGGTTCCAGCTTGTATAATTCGAGGTTATCGCTATCGTCGCGGGAACGGCAGCGCACGGCAGATTGTCCGCCCCGCCACGAGAGATTTGTTCCGCTGACCATCCCGGCCCACGCCGGGCGCACCTTCAAGCCAGCGCGGCGACCCAGACCGCGCACCTCGGAGAGCAGGGAAGTCATGCAAGATCTGATCTGGTGCAATCGCTGGACGCTGCAAGATAGCTCATGGCGGGATGCGTGCGACCGAGTTTCCCCCGCCGTGCGCTCGTCGCTGGAGAAGGTTCTCGCCTCCCTCGACGGCGGAGTGCTCAGTCGCGAGGAGTGCATTCGGCTAGCCCGCTGCAAAGGTGCCGATCTCTTCGGACTGGTCGTGGCGGCCAACGAAATTCGGCAGCGCCTGGTTGGCGACGTTATCAGCTACGTTGTTACCCGCAACATCAATTTTACCAACGTCTGTTTTGTGGGATGCAAGTTCTGCGCCTTCAGTGTGGGTCCGCGCGACCAGACCGCCTATTTTCTGACGCCAGAAGAGGTCGGCGAGAAGTCGCGCCAAGCCGCATCGTGGGGTGCGACCGAAGTCTGCATCCAGGGCGGCCTGCCGCGCCATCTCCCGCCGCTTTACTATCGCGACGTTCTCCGGGCGGTGAAGTCGGCCACGCCGAAAATGCACACCCACGCCTTTTCGCCCATGGAAATGGTGTACGGCACCGAACTCAGCGGCATGAACATCCGCGAGTACCTGCTGATGTTGCAGGAGAACGGACTCGACACCCTACCCGGCACCGCTGCCGAAATTCTCGACGACACTGTGCGCCTCGTGCTCTCGCGCAACAAGCTGACCACCGCCCAGTGGTGCGCGGTGATCGAGACCGCGCACCAGTGTGGGATCCGCAGCACCTCGACCATGATGTACGGCCACCGCGAGACCCCCGAGCATTGGGTCAATCAGATGCTTCTCCTGCGCAGCATCCAGTCGCGCACCGGCGGCTTCACCGAATTCGTGCCGCTGGGCTTTATCCATGACAACACGTTGTTGTTCGAGCAGGGACTGGCCCGCTCCGGCGGAACGCTGGAAGAGCATATGAAGGTCCACGCGCTGGCCCGCGTCATGCTTGCCGGATCGATCAACCACATCCAGGTTTCGTGGGTGAAGCTCGGTCGCGAAGTTTCGCAGCTTGCAATGATGGCTGGCGCTGACGATTACGGTGGGACCCTGTTCGAAGAGAGCATCTCCCGGTTGGCGGGTGCGACCGCGGGCCAATACGTCTCGGTCGACGAGTTCCAGGAACGCATTCGCGAATTGGGGCGCATCCCTGCTCAGCGCAACACCACCTACACGCAATATCTCAGTAGCGATGCCGCCATCGCGCCAGAGTCTGTCGCCGTCAGGAGCATCGCGTGATCGCGATTGTCGGAGGCACGGGACCGGAAGGCTCGGGGTTGGCGCTGCGTTGGGCCCGCGCTGGCGAGGAGATCGTAATCGGCTCGCGTGATGCCGCCCGCGCCCAGGCCGCAGCGACGCAAATCGCGGAGAGGGCGGGAGCTCAGGGCAGCGTCGAAGGCATGGAGAACAGTCAGGCGGTGAAGATGTGCGACTGCGTCGTGCTCACTGTCCCATTTGCCGGACAGGCCGAACTGCTCAAACAACTCAAGCCGTCGTTTCGCCCGGGAACGGTGTTGATCGATGCCACCGTCCCCCTGGCCGCCGCCGTGGGCGGCCGTCCCACCCGCCTTCTCGGTGTCTGGCAGGGTTCGGCTGCCGAGCAGGCGGCGGAGCTCGTCGGTAAGAACGTCGGGGTTGCAGGAGCATTCCATAGCCTCTCGGCCACGGTGCTCAATGGCGATCAGGATGTCGACTGCGACGTTATCATCTGCAGCGACGACGACAATGCCCGCCAGGTGGCCTCGGAGTTGGCAGTGAAGATTCCCGGCGTGCGCGCTATCGACGGCGGCAAGCTGGAGAACGCCCGCATCGTCGAATCCATGACCGCGCTGCTGATCACCCTGAACATCCGCCACAAAGTGCATGGCGCTGGCTGGCGCGTGACGGGACTAGGAATCTAGAAACTCGCAATTAGCGTGTCCCCTCGTCCCAACAAAGAAACGGCGCGGTGACCACCGCGCCGCAGCCAATTACTAATTACTAATTACGCCTCTCGCAACGCCTTCGTGATCGGCATGCGCGACGCTCTCAGCGCCGGCAGCAGTCCGCCCACAAATCCCATCAGCAGCGCAAAGGTCAATCCCACGATAACGATCCCCGGCGTGATTTTGAACGCAAACGCCAGTTCGCTGAAGCTCTGCGTCTGACCCGTGCCGGCCGTGAAGCCATTCATCGGGATCGCGATTAGGCATCCCAGCAACCCGCCGACGAATGCCAACAGCACCGACTCCATCACGAACGACAATAGGATGCTGAAGCGCGAGAAGCCCAGCGCCCGCAGCGTCCCGATCTCGCGGGTGCGCTGCGACACGATGGCATACATGGTGTTCATGGCGCCAAACACTGCGCCAATGCCCATCACCACGCCGACAAACCCTGCCAGAATTTTCAGTGCCGTAGCCACGCCACCCGCCTGGTTCTCGTAATACGCGCGCTCCGAGTCCGCCTGCACCTGGATCTGCGGATTCGCGCGCAGGTCCTTATCGAAGCTCGCGAGCACCGCCGGATTGGTCAGCCGCACCGTCAGTGATTCGCATCCTCCGTTGCGGCCCACTGCCGGGCCAAGGGCGTTGTAGTCGCCCCACATCTCGCTTTCGAACGAGCTTCCATCGGCGGTGAACAAGCCCACCACCTTGAACTCTTTGCGCTGCACCCTGACGGTGTCGCCCACATTGAGCCCTTTCACCCGGTCGGAAATCTTCTTGCCGGCGATGACCTCGAAGACTCCCGGCGAGAACATCCTGCCTTCCACCAGCTTGATGCCGGTGCGTACTTTGGAAGCTTCGGGCGTCACTCCGCGCAACGTGATGTTGGTCGCCTGGTTGTCTGTCTTCTTGGGTTTGCTGGCGATCACCACGATTTCGCACGAAGCCAGCGGAGTGCCGCTGCTGTCGCGAGCAATGCGCGGGTCCGTCATGATGGTCTGCGCGTTGCCGATGTTGATCCACGACGTCAGCTCTGATAGCGAGCCTCGCTGCGTCACAATGGCGTTGTTGTCAGACCCCGTCGAACGCAGAGCCGCCTGGAAGCCGGCCGACATGGAAGCGATCACCACCACCGCCGACACCACCAGCGCGATGCCGAATATCGCCAGCAGCGTCACCTTCCAGCGCTGGCCCAGATTGCGAATGTTGTAACGAATAGGGAGCGCCATCTTACACCTGCCTCAGTGCTTCGGTGATGCGCGCGCGGTACGCCAATATCGCGGGGACGAATCCAGCCAGCAATCCCAGCAGCAACGCCATGCCAATACCCAGCGAAGCGATTTGCGGTGACAGGCCAAGAGAGGGGAAACCTCGCAGTATGTCGCCCAGGAACGGCACGTTGATCAGCACCGCTATCATTCCTCGGGCAAATATGATTCCCAGCAGCCCTCCCATCACGCCCAGCAGCAGCGCTTCGCTCAGGATCAGTGTCATGACCAGCAGGCTGGAGAACCCGAGCGTCTTCAGCACGGCGATCTCCTGCTGGCGCTCGCGCACAGCAATGCTCATGGTGTTGGCCGTCACCAGCAGAATGGTGAAAGCCACCGCCATACCGATGACATTCAGCAGCAGTGCCAGGTTTCCCGCCAAGGCAACAAAGCTGGCGCGAAACGCCTGCTCCGTCTCCGTCTTGGTCGGGTTGTCGCTGTTGTCGAACGTGGCATCGATGGTCTTGCTCATTGTGCCCGCATGTGAAGGGTCGTCGATCTGTGCGGTCAGGGTGCCGATTCCAACCCGCTGACCGGTGGCCTCATAGAGGTACTTGAAATTGAAGTACATCGAGTTCAGGTCCGTGGCCGGATAGCGGGCCTCGTCGGTGTCGTAGATTCCATCCACCACGAAGTCGAAGGGCTTGCCCACGCGATATGGAGGAATGAAGCTCTCTAACTGGACGTGATCGCCAATCTTCCAGCCAAATCGCTGCGCCAGCTTGCGCCCAATGATGGCGCCACGCACGTCGCTCAGCCACGCGGCCTTCTGGTCGGGCGGCAGCATGATTTCCGGATAGATCCTGAGGAAAGCCTCAGGTTCCACTGCGAGGTTAGCGAAGAAGTTCTTGGGATCGCGATAAATTCCGCCGAACCAGGAAACGATGGTCGTGTCGGTCACGCCCGAAATCGAAGCGATCTTCTGTTTGTAGCTGATGGGCAGATTATTAGCCAGGCTCACGTAGTCGCGTACCACCAGGCGCCGCGTGCTGCCCGCGTTCAACCCGAAATTCACTGCTGCGATCACGGTTTGCAGCACGCAAATCAAGAAGATGCAAACCGACATCGCCAGCACCGTGCTGAGGGTGCGGATCCAATTCTTGCGAAGATGCTTGAGAACAAGAGGTGCGAACTTCATGTCAGGTTGTCAGCACTCCTTTCTCGAGATGACGCTGGGTATGGGCGCGCGAAGCCGCTCGCGGATCGTGCGTGACCATGACAATGGTCTTGCCGAATTCCTTATTAAAGGTCTGCATCAAGTCCAGAATTTCTTCCGCGCTCTTGCTGTCGAGGTCGCCCGTGGGCTCATCCGCCACCAGCACCGACGGGTCGGTCACAATGGCGCGCGCGATGGCGACACGCTGTTCCTGTCCGCCTGACAGTTGCCGTGGATAGTGCTTCGAGCGGTCAGCCAATCCGACAATGCGCAGGGCGGTCAACGCGCGTTCGCGCCGTTCTTTCTTCGACAAGTGGCTGAGCAGCAGCGGCAGTTCCACGTTCTCCACCGCATTCAGCACCGGAATCAGGTTGTAGAACTGGAAGATGAATCCCACGCTGCGACTGCGCCACTTGGCCAGCTCGCCCTCCGACAGGGGCGTGAGGTCGGTACCGGCAACCACAACTTTCCCCGAAGTCGCGCTGTCGATGCCCGCGATCAGGTTCAGCAGCGTGGTCTTGCCCGAACCTGATGGTCCCATCAGCGCCAGGAACTCGCCCTGCGGAACTTCCAGGCTGAGACCGTCGAGCACTTTGATCTGCTGGCTATCGCGCTGATAGACCTTCACTACATTTTGCACACTGACGGCGCCAGTCTTGGCCGCCACTTCCGTCGTCGCCATAGTTGCTCCTGTATCGTCGCTAACTCTTGCTTGAAAACCGCTGTCATCCCGAGGGAGCGCCAATGTTTTAAAGGGGCAGGGCTTCAGCCCGCGAGGAATCTGCTTTCCACTAGGCCCTAACTCTTGATCTTCACCGACGAGCCGTCCACCACTTTTTGCGGAGGATTGTTCACCAGGCTCTCCGTCCCTGCGAGTCCTGACTTGATAATGACCTGCCCCTTCAACTCATTGCCCGTCACCACCACCACCTCGTGCGCCTTGTTGTTCTCGATCACGTAAACCACCTGCTTGCCGTTACGCGTGATGATGGCGTCCTTGGGGACGGTAACGATGCGCAGCGCCACAACCTCTTTCTGGTCGCCTTTCTTCGGCTCCAGAAAGGTCACGTTGCAACTCATTTCCGGTTTGATCAGGCGGTCCTTGTCGAGAATCGAAACTTTGACCGTCACCGTCGCCTTGGTGCGATCAGCAGTCGGGATCACCTGCCGCAACACGCCCTTGTACGTGTGGTCGGGTATCGCCTGTACCGTGATGTCCGCCGGATAGCCTTGGGAAAGTTGGCCAACATTGGCTTCGTTAACATCCACCTCGGCTTCCAGGGAATTCATGTCGGCGATCGCGACAATCGCGCCCGACGAAGTTGAAATGTTGACGCCTGGCGGGATGGGCGCAACGCTCTCGCCCACCTCTGTCATCTTCTTCACCACCACGCCGTCAAATGGGGCGCGGATTTCGGTGAACTCCAGTTGAGTCTCCTGCATCTTCAAGGCGGCCTCGTCCTGAGCCAGGGTTGCCTGCGCCAGTTGCACCCTCGAATTGGCAGCGTCCAGCGCGTCCTGCGAAACCACTTTTTCTTTGTATAGGCCTGCCTGCAGCCGTGCCTGGCGCTGCATTTCGGCGAGATTGGCCCGGGCGTATTCGACATCTGCCTTCGACTTGTTGATCGCGGCCAAGAAGTCGGTGTTCTCCAGCCGAGCGATCACCTCACCCTGTTTGACAATGCTGCCTTCTTCAACGTACAGGCCCGAAAGGCGGCCCTGGATCTTCGAGGAAATTACCGACTGGTGGCGCGCCACCAGGTAGCCCGAGGCGGTAAGGATGGGCGTTCCCGCGCTGGCGCCTCCGGCAGTTTGTACGCTGGCCGGTACCGCTTCCACTTCCGTTGCGGCAAAATTCGTAAGCTCCGGCTTGGTCTTCACCAGATACATGCCCGCCGCCGACACTGCCGCCAGTAGCAGTAGCAGGAATAACCAGAGGCCCCACTTGCCGCGCTTGCGCTCTCCGCGGTCGATCCGCAGCGATGCCAGTTCGTCTTTCAGGTCATTCATGCCAGTAGTCCGACTCTCCTCGAGGTGAATGCCACTAGCATCGCACTCTTCCATCACCTTTGGAAGTGGGGACGACTTGGTTGTCGCTGGCTGGGTCATTGCGCCTTCCTGGTAGACCGTTATTCCTTTGTACGACGCATCCCATCATCGTTTGGTTCCATCGGGACAAGTAGTGTGGATTGTCAGTCATGGCGGGTGACAAATGTCACGCGGGGGCACCCATGACACGGCAAATTCACAATTACTCGTTCTCGATTTGGGAATAGTGGGTCGGTGTGGAGTACTCGAAATCAATGACGGAACCGCTTGACTTCGCTATGATCGTAGAATGTGCCAACGTTGGCTGTGTTTGCCGGTGGTCGCGTCATTGCTCTTGGGACTGGGCTGTCACCCGAAGCCCAAGCCGCAGCCCGTCGTTGTCCAGGTCTTTCGCGACCTGCACTCCCAATATGCATTCGAACTCGACCACCGCATTCTGGAGTTCCAGGCCAGCAACCCTCGCCTGCCGTCGGGTGCGCCCATCGTCATCAAGACGTACGACGATATGGACTACGACACGGCCCTCAAGGGCCACTTTGACCGCGATCTACGGGTCGATGTCGTCATTCTGAACACGGCCACCGACGCTGCCCAGAACCCGGCAGTCGCCGCCAATCTGGCCCACGCAGTCGATATCTGTGCTGCAGCCAAGGCGTGTCCTACTAGCGTTCCAGCCTTCGTTCCCTCCAGCGCAACCGGAGCCGCTGCCGAAGGCGGACAGATTTTCCTCAAAGCCCTGGCGCAGCACAAATAGCCGGTAGTTCGGCGATCAAGCCCTGCCTCTGGCGCTACCGGTCCTTTTCTTCGGGTCTTTTGACGCAGCCTTCCTCGGCGCGACCTTATTAGGCGCCGCATTCTTGGTCGCCTGCTCGCCCGCCATCGCGAGGTCCTTCATCTCCGCCGCGCGCCACAGGAACCAACTGGCAACGCTGCGATGCGGTCGCCAGCGGTCGCCATAGGCCAACAGCTCCTTGGGTTTCGGCAACTCCGCCATGCGATGCATCTTGGCGAAGCCCCTGCGGATCCCGTAATCGTCCACCGCCAGTACGTCAGGCCGCCCCAGGCGAAACAGCAGCAGCATCTCGACCGTCCAGCGTCCGATGCCACGCACCTGCACTAATCGTTCTACCAACTCATCATCGCTCATGCGATGCGCCTCGCGCGCGCTGGGCACAGTTCCGTCGAGGGTCTTTACCGCCAGATCGCGGATCGCGAGCATTTTCGCCTGCGACAATCCCGCCGAGCGCAGCAACTCTGGCGTAGCCGCTAGGACTTGTTCAGGCGTGGGGAAGGCTGCGACGAGTCCGCGTCGCGAGCGCACCCGCTGTGTATTCTCCGGAAACAGCGCCTTCACTCGCCCAGTAATCGTCGCAGCAACTTTTCCGTTCAACTGCTGATAGATGATCGATTCCAGCAGCGCTTCAAAGATGCTTTGCGTTCTCTCGGGCTGCAGTCCGCACGGGCCGGACTTTGCGATGATACGCGCCAGCTTACGGTCCACCCGCGAGAGGTGTTCGAGGGCTTCAGTGTGATCGAGTTTCTTTGCCATATTGACCTGCAAATAATGAAGGGGCGTAGCTGGAGCTACGCCGGTTAAACTTTTTTCAATTGGTCATCACGAGCCCGCCGCGGCGGGCGAGGGATCTGCTTTTGCACCCCGCTAGCTAGACTCTCGCTCCGGCCCAGGCTCGACCGCTTCACTCTCCAGCGCCGAGATCGTCTCGTCGTCCACGTCCCACATCTTCAGGATGCGAAAGATAACACGAGTCGGGAATCCGGCGCGCATCAGCGTGCGAAACACCTTGGCCGCATCGCGCTGGCGTGCTGGTTTCCGGATGCGCTTGCGTTGCAGATACTCCCGCGCCAACTGCTCCTCGTTGACGTCTTGATACGCCGCTTCCACCGTCTTGTCGATAATGTCACCGTGGACCCCTTTGGCCTTCAGGTCCTGCACGACGCGCAGCCGTCCGAGCTTCTCATTTTCCTTGCGGAAACGCGAGTAACTCTCAGCATAATTTGTATCGTTAAGGTACTTCTGTTCTTTAAGTTTGGCGGTCACTACTTCAACCAGTAGTTCACCATCGTACTGGGTCTTCACCCGCTCCCGCATCAGCCGCTTCAACTCGGCGACGGTACGCATCTTGCGCCCCAGCGCGCCAATCGCGTACTCGTACAGCATCGCTTCGTCATACACCTTCTGCGTGCGCTTGAAGGGCATGCGTGGATTATAGGCGGAGGCAGTTGGTAATTAGTAATTGGTAATTAGCCAGAAGGAAGTGCGGCTTCGGCTTTCGCACAATAACCAATTACCAATCACTAATTACCCGTGTGCGACTATTGATCGCTGATTGCTTATCGCGATTCCCCCGCTTTACACCTCTCCCGTCCTCTGGCAAAGTAAACAGTGGAAACTCAATCGATCGTTGTCCTCGACTTCGGCTCGCAATACACCCAACTGATCGCACGCCGCATCCGCGAACAAAACGTCTTTTCCGTCGTCCTCCCTTGCACCGCGCCGCTGAAAGAAATCAAGAGCTACGCTCCTGCCGGCATCATCCTCTCCGGAGGCCCTTCATCGGTGTATGACGGCGACGCGCCCCCCGCCGACGAGCAGGTGCTGCATCTCGGACTGCCCGTGCTGGGCATTTGCTACGGCCTGCACTTCATGACCCAGAAGCTCGGGGGCAAGGTCAGTCCCGGTGACAAGCGCGAGTACGGACACGCCGACGTCGAACTCTTGCGCGACGACTGCGCCCTGTTCAAAGGTTTGACCAGCCCGCTGCAAGTTTGGATGTCGCACGGCGATGAAGCCGAAGAACTTCCGCCAGGATTCGAATTGGTCGCCCGTAGCTCGAACGCCAAGGCCGCATTCCAGGACACGGCGCGCAAGTACTATGCCGTGCAGTTCCATCCCGAAGTGCATCACACCAAGCAGGGAACTGCCATCCTGCGCAACTTCGTCTTCGACATCTGCGGACTCACGGCCAACTGGACGCCGCAACGCTTCATCGACGAGACCGTCGCCTCGATCCGCGAAACAGTCGGCACCGGCCGCGTGATTTGTGGACTCTCCGGCGGCGTGGACTCCTCCGTCGCTGCAGTTTTAGTGCATCGCGCCATCGGCGACCAGTTGACCTGCATCTTCGTCAACAACGGAGTGCTGCGCAAGAACGAGTTCGAGACTGTGCAGAAGAACCTGCGCGACAAACTCGGCCTTAACATCGACGCCGTCGATGCCACCGATCTCTTCCTTGGCAAGCTCGCCGGCGTCAAGGACCCGGAAAAGAAGCGCAAGATCATTGGCCGCGAATTCATCGCGGTCTTCGAGCAAGAAGCGCGCCGCATCGCCGAGCTGCAAGGCGATGTCAAGTGGCTGGTGCAGGGCACGCTTTATCCCGACGTGATCGAGTCGCAATCGGTGCGCGGCCCCTCGCAAACCATCAAGAGCCACCACAACGTCGGAGGCCTGCCCAAGCGCATGAAGCTCAAGCTCATCGAGCCGCTCAAAGACCTCTTCAAGGACGAAGTCCGCAAGATCGGCCGCGATCTCGGCATGCCGGAGGAAATCCTGCAGCGCCAGCCCTTCCCCGGGCCGGGCCTAGCGGTGCGTATCCTGGGTGAAGTCACGCCCGAGCGCGTCGCCCTGCTGCAGGAGGCCGACGACATCGTGGTCGGCGAGATCAAGCGCGCCGGACTCTACACCAAGATCTGGCAGTCATTCGCCGTGCTGCTACCGGTGAAGTCCGTAGGCGTGATGGGCGACATGCGCACCTATGCCTACACCTCCGCCATCCGCGCCGTGAACTCCGAAGACGGCATGACCGCCGACTGGGTCGACCTGCCGCACGAGGTGCTGAAGACCATCTCCAACCGCATCGTGAACGAGGTCAAGGGCATCAACCGCGTGGTGTACGACATCACCAGCAAGCCGCCGGGAACCATTGAGTGGGAGTGAGCACGTCGAATGGAAGACGCCTAGGCGGCCCTTTTGGAGAGTGAGGAAAACATGGACTGGAGCGCGATCGCAATCGTGATTGCAACTTTTGGCGGACCCATTGCTGCTGTGCAAGCTCAGAAATACCTTGAGTGACACCAGGACAAGCGTCGTATGAAGGAAGCGGCTTTTCGAACGCTGATGGCAACGCGTGCATTCCCAAATCGGACTTCCGCTGAGCATGTTCAGGCGCTCAACGGAATCGAAATCAAATTCGCGAATGGCAGCAATAAGACAAGGCCGTGGTTGAGGCTTGGAACGCCGGGGGCCCTGCACAATATACTCCACAGTATTCAAATTGAGACGATCATTCCTAGGGAAGTGCCGGGCACCCCACCCTTTGGCAAAACTGGCGAAAGGGTGGGATGGGTCGCCCGTATTCCTTAGACGCAGCACATGTTCTCACCCAGTCGCCCTTTTCCGCTGCACGATCCACGCCACCGGCACCGCTAGCGGCACCAGCAGCCACAGCGACTGCCTTCTGTACTTGCGCATCGCCGCGCCTTTCTCGCGCAGCTCGTCTCCAAGTTCTGTCGCCGCTGTGCCACGTCGAGTGATCTCGATCGCGCACCAAAGCATCGGGATGTAGTTGACGGCCAGCAAAAGCAGATAAGCGCCTAGGGCAATTTGCCATGCCGCATGCGTGCGCAGCAGCCCGACTCTCAAGCTGAGAATCCCCAGCGCAAACATGACCGGCACGCCCAGTCCAAACTCTGCCAGAATGATCTTGGGCCCGAGAAAATACAGATCGATAGCAGCGAGTTTGCGGACGTTGATCACCGCGCGCAAGTTTACACGTTCTCGGGCCGCGCCTGTGGTCCGCAGTCGCGCGCCTGGCAATTGCTGCGTTACTGGTCCCCCACCTTCGTAACCTCGCCGCTCTCTAAATCACAGGTTGTCCTTTCTCCGCTCCCTATTCTCAAAACTGGAGAACGATGCTCAGACGGTTGCCAAATCGCCTTTTGTTCTTCTGGCAACTCGCACCTGATCACAGAACAACTTCATGCCAAGGAGAGCAAATCTTCCGCCTAAGTCCTTGCGGCAGACACGGATAGCTGTAACTGCCAAGTAAATCAATGAGATGCGAACAATTTCTCTCTAACTCGATGATAACAAAGGAAACATGCAAAAGTAAATTTGGCGAATCCGGCGGATCGCCTTCCGTTTTGGGAATCGTTTGTTCCCACACCCGCACGAGCGCTATCATCAGAGGTTTGGATAGTTGTCGCCAATATTCTTATGCGCCATACTCTGATCGTTTCTAAAGCCACCCCTCTGCCGTGTGGGCCTGCGGAGGCCGCATGCTGAGAACCTTCTTCATCAAACTTTCTGAGAACCAATCCATTCGCCATTTTGCCGAGGACTCTGCCCTCGGCCTGCGCTTCTCCAGCCGTTTTGTTGCCGGAACGCAACTCGCCGACGTCATCCGCGTCACCGAGAGGGTGAACAAGTCCGGCGCGAGCGTCAGCATCGACAACCTCGGCGAGAACGTCACTAACATCGACGAAGCCAAACATAGTGCTGAGCTCTATCACCAGATGCTGGACGAGCTCTCCACGCGCAAGCTGAACGCCAACATCAGCCTGAAGCTCACGCACATGGGCTTCGATGTGGACGAAGACCTTGCCTTCCGCCAGGTGACCGAGCTGGTCAGCCATGCGGTGCAGATCAACAGCTTCGTGCGCGTCGACATGGAAGGTTCGCCCTACACCCAGCGCACGCTCGACTTCGTCCGCCAACTACATCGCCAGCCCGGCCACGCGGGCAAGGTCGGCACCGTCATCCAGACCTACCTGTATCGCAGCGAAGACGATGTCAACCAGTTGCTCTCCGAGCGCATTCGCATAAGGCTGTGCAAGGGCGCGTACAAGGAGTCGCCGGAGATCGCCTTCCCCAAGAAAGCTGACGTGGACGCCAACTACATCAAGCTGGCCAAGACGCTGCTGAAGAGTGGGGTATATCACGGGCTGGCCACGCACGACGAGAAGATCATCGAGGAGATGAAGCAATTCGCGCGGGCGGAACACATTCCGCCGACGGCGTACGAGTTCCAGATGCTGCACGGGGTGCGCCGCGACTTGCAGCAAAAGCTGGTGCGCGAGGGCTACGGTCTGCGGGTGTACATCCCGTTTGGCACGGAGTGGTATCCGTATTTCATGCGGCGGCTGGCCGAACGGCCCGCCAACGTGTTCTTCATCGCCAGGAATATGTTTCGCCAGTGAACGAGTCACGGCTCGAATCGCGCATACCAATAATCGTTGCGCGGACGACGTGCCCTAGACCCTCGAGGTGCGGTGGCAGTTACTAGCAAGGCTCAATTGACGCGATTGGCTGCCTCAATTCGCCATTCGCTGAAGTTTGTTGGTAGAATTCGGGAAATTGATGCAGTCTATGCACAGCGGCGAGATCCTTCGCCAACTCAGGCCCCAGAGTGAGCTATAATCGCGAGCCGATTCCCCCTGTCGGTTTGTGATTGCGATTTTCCCGGTCGCCCGGTGTGGTTATTCCCGGGTGACGAAAGTGAGTAATCAAATTATTAACAGCCTTTGCGGCTTGCGTTTCAACAGCAAAGCTGGGTACGATAGGGACGTCCTCCAATCGCCGCACTTCCCGTGCAGGCGTTCCTCGCGTCGTGGGTTCCGGGCGCCAGATGGACGTAACTGATTCGATTTCATAGACGATTCCAATCGCAGACGCGCCGATTTTGCCGGCAGACATACAAGCACACGGCCAGCCAACGCAGTCTGCAAATGTGGGAGTCCCGCTACCCGCGGGAAAACAAACGTAACTAAGAGAGCAACATGAATCAAGGATCGAATCCTCCTTCCGGCGGACAGCCCGGAGGGAAGGGACGTAGACGGCGGCGCGGCCGCCGAGGACCTGTTGCGCAAGGCGCAGCACCACAACATGGACGAGGCCCCGGACAGGCCCAGGGTTCTGCCCACGGGCAGAATCAGGGCCAGGGTCAAGGCCCCGGCCGCAACCAGAATGCCCGGCGGTTCGGCAAGAAACGTCCTGCTGGACGCAAGCTTGGTGGCCGCCCAAGCCAGCGCGAACCCATCGGTGGAGGCATCTACTCCGCTCCCATGGATCACAGTTATCGCGCCGCGCAAGGCAACAACGACGGCAACACCCACAATCCGACCCACGGCCGCACTACCCAGTCATTCGGCAAGCAGTTTTTACCCGCCGAACCTGAGCCGCTGACGGTCATCAGCGACGCGCCGGCGCGGATCTATGCGTTTGTGGATGACCTGTTTTTTATGGCGAAGATCCAGGAAACGTCCCGCAAGATGAACATCAAGGTCGAATTCGTCAAGACCGACAAGGACGTTTACGAGCGCATGGGTCTGAATGGCAACGACAAACCAACGCTGATCATCGTAGACCTGAACAATGTCGCCGCCAAGCCGCTCACCGTGATCCCCAAACTTAAGAGCAAGCTGAAGAAGGAAACCAACATCATTGGCTTTGTCTCGCACGTGCAGGGCGAGTTGAAAATGAAGGCCACGGAAGCCGGCTGCGACATGGTGCTGCCGCGTTCCGCATTTTCGCAGAATCTCGCGCAACTGTTGCGCCGCCACGCGGTTGAAGAAGTTATTGAAGACTCGCAGGAACACAACCACTAAAGTTGGGACGCAGACCCTGGCTCGCAGAACAGTCTTGAGGTCACACAGCTTGAACTGAGCCGTGAACGAGCCACTTCAAAGCTCTTGGCCTCTATGACGATTAAGGTTCGGGTTGCGACGGTGTTGCGCACCATCAGAAAACCAGCCCCACAGGGGCGGGGACAGGATAGCCCAGCACGCAGCCGCAGGCGGAGTGCTGGGTAGAGTGGGAGAACAATCCGAGTCCCCCGGGGACGGCAGACTTCCTCACACGCGAAACCGTTGACTCGCCTTAGCAATCGCCGAAACATTTCTCACACTGTCGCCGCCGTCGCCGCATTCCTGCTGCTCATTTCCGCAGCCTTTAGCGCACCCGTTCCTGCCACAAACAACAAGCCGACTTTCTACCAAGACATTTTGCCGATACTTCAAGACCGGTGCCAGGTGTGTCATCGCGCCGGCGGAATCGCGCCCATGCCGCTGGTGACCTATCAGAACGCAAGAAACTCAGGCGCGGCGATAAAGCAAGCTGTGGTTTCCTGGCAGATGCCACCCTGGTTTGCCGATCCGCGTTACGGCAAATTCTCCAACGACCCTTCACTCACCCCGCACCAAATCGAATTGATCTCCCGCTGGGTCGATGGTGGAGCGCCCGCTGGTTCTCCGGACGAGGCGCCCCCGCTCAAGCAGTGGGACGCAGGATGGAACATTCCGTCGCCGCAGAAGATTGTGCAGATGCCGGTTCCGGTCTCCATCCCCGCGCACGGAGATGTCGAGTACACCTACGAGATCGTTCCCACGGGATTCACCGAGGACAAGTGGGTACAGTTCTCGCAGATCTTGCCCTCGAGTCCGCAGTATGTCCATCACGCCGTGGTGTATGTCCGGCCGCCAAACTCCACTTGGCTGCGCGCCGCGCCGGTGGGGGTTCCATTCACGCCGTCAAGTTTTTCCGATCCCAAGTTGCGCGCCGAAGCGCACGAAACCACCACCGACATGCTGCTGGTCTATGCGCCGGGCAGCGAGCCCGACCGCTGGCCCGATGGAATGGCGAAGTTCATTCCCGCCGGCTCTGACCTGGTCTTCCAGATGCACTACACCGCCAACGGAACAGCGGGAACCGACCGTACCAGCGTCGGCATGGTGTTCGCCAAGCAACCGCCGAAACAGCGGGTGCTGACTCTGCAGCTCACCAACCATACGTTCATCATTCCTCCACGCACCGACGACTACCGCGTGGAGGTGTCGGGCACAATGCCCAACGACGCCACTTTGCTGAGCTTCTTCCCGCACATGCACCTGCGTGGCAAACGCTTCGAGTACAACATCGTTCATGACGACGGCAGCATCGAGACGCTGCTGCGGGTGAACTATCATTTTCACTGGCAGCTCAGCTATCGCCTCGCGGAGCCGCGCTTTCTGAAAGCCGGCACGCGGCTACAGGCGGTGGCGTGGTACGACAACTCCGAGGACAACCCGTACAATCCTGATCCCAACAAGTCGGTGATGTGGGGCGGCCAAACCTACGAAGAAATGATGGTCGGCTTTTTCGACGTTGCCGTCCCCGCGAATGTGGATAAGGAACAGTTCTTCGTGCGGCACTAATGCGTATTCTTGGTGTTCCCAATATGGACATCAAAAGTGTTGCCCTATTTCTTGCATTCATTAGCATGGGATTCGTCGGGTGCCACAAGTCCACGCCAATGTGGCCTCAGAGCACCTTCACTGACCGCAGTTACGTAGACCTTCAACCGGGGTGGCGGATTCGGGTTGTAGTACCCGTCCTGCAGTCTGGCGGCTACAAGGTCGGAACGGAAGAAGTCCACAACAACGACGGCACGGTCAGTTTGCGGACGGAGAGGGGTTTCCTGGGCTATGAGACGGACTATTACCAGGTGAATCAACGTGGCGACGGCAAACCGGTCATCAGATTCCAGTCGGCAGAGTTCACTAGCACAGAGCGCAAGAAAATCAGGAAACCAAAGCCCCTGATAGCGCTCTTCGTGTTCCCGGAGGGCATCGAGTACGTAAGGCTGCTGTTTCTCACGCGCGTCAGCGAAAACGAACACGATGCAGCGGTGCTGGCGGCGTCATCCTTGGCCGCGCTCGATGGCTTGATTCCGAGGGTGGAGGCTAATCCGTTAGGTAATTGCACGGCTCAACCGGATGGCCTCTGCGCTTGGATCCCCGAGGGAATCGCTGTGCAACCAGAAAAAAGAGATCCCCAAAACAACAAGGCATGGATTCCGGCTCTGTAGCTTATGGCCGGTCGCCGATACAATGAACGGTCGATGACTCTGCCGCTCACCCTGCGCGAAATCGCAAGCCTACGCCGTGCCCTTCTCCTCTGGTACGTCGCGTATCGCCGCGACCTGCCGTGGCGGCGTGATGCCGATCCCTATCGCGTCTGGGTGTCGGAGATCATGCTGCAACAAACCCGCGTGGCCGCCGTGTTGGAACACTACGCTCGCTTCCTGCAGCGCTTTTCCACGGTTCAGACGCTTGCCTCCGCCCATGAGCAGTCAGTGCTGGCGATCTGGAGCGGACTTGGTTACTACCATCGCGCGCGCCGTCTCCATCAGGCTGCGAAGGTCATCGCACGTGAGCGCAACGGTGAATTTCCCCGCACCGCGGAAGCCTGGAGTGAACTCCCCGGCATTGGACGCTACACCGCGGCTGCCATTGCTAGCATCGCCTTCGGAGAGCCCGTCGCAGTCGTCGATGGAAATGTGGAGCGCGTGCTCGCGCGCCTGTTCGGCCGCGCCGACGCAAGGGAATCCGCGTGGCAACGAGCCGAAGCTCTACTCGATCCCATCCGTCCCGGCGACTTCAACCAGGCCATGATGGAGTTGGGAGCGACCCTCTGCACGCCGCGCACGCCAAAATGCCTGGTTTGCCCGCTGCATCGATGGTGTCAATCACGCGGAGCGGACGCAGCCAAGCCGCAGCCTCCGCGCAATCGCAAACAGCTTCACCACGCACTCGCCCGCAAAGGAAACTCCGTGCTCCTGGTGCAGCGTCCCGCCGACGCTAAACGGATGGCCGGCATGTGGGAGCTGCCTAAATTAGACGCGCGCACGGCTGATCAACCATTGGCGAAGTTTCGCCACTCCATCACCGACACCGATTACGAAGTCTCCATCGTGCCGGCGTCGCCCGCGCTGGTTCGCAGTCTCAGCGCCAACGCCCGCTGGTTCACTCTCACGCAATGGCAGAAGCTGGCGCTCACCGGGTTGGCGCGCAAGGTGTTGCGCAAGTTGGCGGGTGAGTCCACGAGCCGTGCGTCGGAATCTAAGGAAAACGCGAAGTAACCGGAGGTTTCACAGCATGGCTGCATTGGAAGCCGGCACACACGCACCGGATTTCACCCTGCCCACCCTTGAGGGCAACCAGGTTTCGCTCAGCAATCTGCTGCAGCGCGGCCCAGTGGTGCTGGCGTTCTTCAAGGTCAGTTGCCCGGTCTGCCAATATGCGTTCCCCTTATACGAACGCTTATTTCACTCCAACCAGGGCGCCGGCGTCACCATGCTGGCCATCTCGCAAGATGGCCTTTCCGAGGCCAGCGAGTTCCGCCGCGAGTACGGCGTCAATTTCCCAATTGCCATTGACGACGACACCCACCGTTATGCCGTCTCCAACGCCTACGGCCTCACCAACGTGCCCACGCTTTTCTACATCGCGCCCAGCGGCGAGATTGAAGTGTCGTCGGTGGGTTGGTGCAAGAGCGAAATTGACGAAGTGAACGCGAAGCTCGCGGCCCACCGTCGTGAGAAACCTCCTGCGCTCTGGCGCGCTGGCGAAGACGTTGCGGACTTCCGCGCTGGTTGAGGATCGAAAAACTGATCCGCGGTCGCGGATCGCCCCCTCGAGCTAATGTTCCGGATCATTTTCGCCGTCCTGCGTTTCACGTACAATCAAGGGTTTGCTTGGTGTTGGTGTTGTTCTCTGGAGACCCTTCATGTACAAACCAGTTTCTATCGCACTGCTTATCGTCTTGACGTCTGGCCTACTGTTCGCGCAAGCCGCTAGCACACTCGCCGCACCATCAACTGCGATGCCTCCAGTTCCCAAAGTGGCTTCGCTGCCTCCAGCGGCTGAGCAGGCGATGGCTGCCATCGATCCCGAGAAGATTCGCACCCAGGTCAAGTTCCTGGCACACGATCTGCTGGAAGGCCGCGGCACCGGTCAGCGTGGCGGCGACCTTGCCGCCGAATACATTGCGACGCAATACGAACTTTATGGCCTGAAGCCTGCGGGCGACAACGGTACCTACCTGCAAAAAGTTCCAATGGTTGGCATCAGTACCGAGAACAGCAGCACCTACTCGCTAGTTCCCGCCAAGGGCGATCCCATCGTCCTGCGCAGTCGCGAAGACATCGTCGCCATGGATGAAACTGGCCAGACCTCGACCGAAATCGATGCCCCGATGGTGTGGATGGGCTTCGGCATCGACGCCCCCGAATACAACTGGAACGACTATAAGGACGTTGATGTAAAGGGCAAGGTTCTGCTGATGATGGTCAACGAGCCGCCTTCGGACGATGTCAAGTTTTTCAACGGCAAGGCGCTCACCTACTATGGCCGCTGGACCTATAAGTTCGAACAGGCTGCGCGCATGGGCGCCGCCGGCGTCATCCTTATCCACAAGACGGAGATGGCCAGCTACGGATGGGAAGTGGTGCGCAATTCCTGGTCGGGAGAGCGCTCCTACCTGCGCAACGATCCTGCGCCCAAACTACAGATCGCCTCCTGGATGCATCTCGACGTCGCTCGCAAATTGACCCAGGAGTTGGGTAAGGACCTCGACGACATGATGGCTGCGGCGGCCAAGCCCGGCTTCAGGCCCGAGCTGCTTCCGGTCAGGTTGAAGGCGCACATCGTAAGCAAGGTGCGTCCCTTCGATTCCAACAACGCAGTCGCGATGCTGCCCGGGTCCGATCCCAAGTTGAAGGACCAGGCGGTCCTGTACAGTGCGCACTACGATCACTTTGGCATCGTGCCCGGCATGCCAGGCGACAACATCTTTAACGGGGCGCAGGATAATGCAACCGGTGTGGGCATTATTCTGGAGATCGCGCGCGTGATGGGCGAGGCCAAGGTGGCGCCGAAGCGCTCGATCTACTTCGCGTCGGTGACCGCGGAAGAGCAGGGCCTGCGCGGCTCGGAATACTTCGGTAAACATCCTCCGCTCCCAGCCAAACAGATTTCGCTTGACCTGAACTTTGACGACATTCCACCGCTGGGCGTCCCTCAGGAGGTAAACGTGTCGGGCGCCGAGCGCACAACCTTTTATCCTACGGTCGAGAGCACGGCGAAGGCCTTCGGAGTCGTGATCGCTCCCGATTCCAATCCGAATGCCGGGCACTACTACCGCTCCGATCATTTCAGCATGGCGCGGGTTGGCGTTCCCGCATTCTCGGTTGGCGCGGGCGTCCTTTATCAGGGACACGACCGCCAGTGGGGATTGCAGCAGGCGCGCGATTTCGTCACCAAGGACTATCACCACCCCAGCGACGAGTATCGTCCCGAGATGGATTTTCGCAGCGATGCCGTCATCGCACGCTTCGGAACTGCCTTGGGATGGCAAGCCGCGAATCAGGCGGAGGAAGTTGGCTGGAAGTCAGGCGACGAGTTCGACAAGATCCGCGTCGCCAGTGGGACGGGTAAATAGACGTCAGATCTGGGCGTCGACCCTCTACCGTACGTGGTGTTTGCGGAAGGGAATCATCACCACGGCTTCCAACTCCACGGGATCGCCGTTCTTGGTGCCGGGGCGGAACTGCCAGCGGGACAGCGCGCGCACAGCGGCTTCATCGAGCCGGGGATCGACGCTACCCAGTACCTTGACGCCGGTCACGGTGCCGTCGGCGTGGATCAGGGCATAGAGCGTGACCGTGCCTTCCACGTTATCGCGCAGCGCTTCCGCCGGATAGGATGGATCGACCTTCGAGATTGCAACCGGGGCAGCAATCGCCACTTTGTTGTCAGACTGCTTCAACTCGGCGAAGCGCACGATCCAGCTACCGGTCGCCGAGGTCAGGTTGGGCATGTTCAGCACCAAAGAGTAATACTTCTTGCGGCCAAATACCTGACGTTCCAGGGCATCCTCCTCGCTGTCTGACATTGTGGGAGGAGGCGGCTCGACCGGCGGGCGGCTAACGCTGGGCACCGAAGGCCGCATGGCGGCGGCGATAACCTTCTTGCGCTCTTCCATCTGCGCATCGCTGGGGGACTTCCCGGGAGTGCCTGTCACCGCGGCAGTCGCCGCCCCGGGTGGCGCAGCGCCCACCGTTATTCCTGCCGGAGCGCTGCCGTTCCCATTCCCATTGCCCGAGCCATTGCCCTTGCCGCCGCCTGCGCCGCCGTTGGTCGCGCCCGGAGTTCCCGTGATGTTCGGCGTGCCCGGGGCGTCAGGCTTGCCCGAGGGCGACGCGTGAAATTCGCCGCTGCGGTTGCCCGCGGGCAATTCGATCGGTCCACGCACGTCGGCGGGATTCAACCCCAGCGCGATAATTTGCCCCTGCCCCTTCGACGATTGCAAGCCCTGCAAGCTGGGCTGTGCCGGAACGCCTTTGCCAGCGCTGTCGGCCCCCGCGCTGTCGCCCACTCCGGCGGCGCGCTGCGGCGGTACCGGCAGTTTGGGAGAATCCACCTGCGGCGTCATCTGCGCCATGTTGATCTGGCCGCGCTGCAGCTTCAGTTGGTCGGCTGATACCGCGGGCTCCACTACCGAAGGCTGGGCCATGACCGGCATCTGCATTGTGGATTTCATCTTCGACAAGTCCGCAGTCGGTTCCACCACGGTCTGTTGCGCCACAACGGGCGCCTGCGTCTTCGATTTCAACTTCGAAACATCCGCCGTGGGCTCCACCACTTGCTGCGTAAACTGCGGCATCTTGAGCTGCGACAACTGTCGCGACGACGCGGCTATCGGCTGTCCCGGAATGTTTGTCCAGGCCACGATGTTCGGCAGTGGTACGTCGTGGTCCAGCTTCATTTTTGGAGGCGTCACGATCGTCTGGTGATTGTTGTCGGCGTTCGCCGGGACCGACAGGATCTCCTGCTTGGCCAGCTTGGGCGCGCCCTTGCGCGGCTTGGCCTCACCACGCGGCCCAGTATTGATCGGCGGCAGATACTCGCTCAGGGGATAGTGGTCCACTGTCGTGTTCTCAAACGGCGAGTGCAATTCGACTGGCCGGTTGAACAGGGAAGACGTCGAAAAGAAATAGATCAGAATAATCAGTAGGGCGTGGTATCCGTAGGATTCCACAAAATGGCGATGCCCCAACCCGGTGCGAATGAAGGTCTCGGGCGGGACGGGAACCGGCTGCGACGTGGTCTCCAGCGGTGGAGGCTCGCGGTGCTGCAGCAAATCGGTGAGGTTGCGCCAGAAAACACGGGGCCATGGCTCCAGTTCGTAATGCAGAGCCGGCGCTTCTCGCCATGCGGGATCGTTCTGGGGTTGCGCGGGCGTAACTTCCGACATCCTCCCCTACCGTGGTACGTGTAAATGGATTATAGCGAAACGCCGCAGGCATCACCGCGAATTCACAGCCGGACGAAGATTGCGCCGTGGCTTGGATCATTCCTTCGCGTCGCGGCTTTCGTATTCTGCCCCAGCGTGAAATGATGGACATTCCTGGAGCCAATATGTTTCGCAAGCTGCTGGCGAGTGCCGTGGTCATTGGAAGTCTTCCGCTGTTGGTGGCGGCGTTGCCTGCGATGGCTGGCGCGCAGGCATCGGCTCTCGCCAATCCCAACGATCCGTCGGGCATGTTCACGTTTCTCAAGGAAGGCGAGTTCGTTCAGCTCACCCTCGAGGATGGCATACTGTCGGGCTTCATCTCGCGTTTCGGCGAGACCGACAGCGATAAGGGAGAGTTCATCGATCAGTTCTTTGACAAAGCGTCGCTGGAAGGCGATCACCTGTACTTCAAAACCAAGACGGTCCATGCCAATTGGTACGAGCTCGACGGTACCCTGACGGTGGTTCCCGGCAAGCATGTGGGCGACGAGGGCTACCGCGTGATTCGTGGCAAATTGACGCTCCACGCTAGCGATGCCAAGGGCAAAGAGTCAGCCAGCGAAAAGACCGTGGAGTTGAAGTCGTTTCCGGATATGAGCAAACGCTAGGCACTTTCTTGGCGCTGCAACAGAATCGCCCGGCGGCGAAGGAACTGTCTCAATGCACGTCCCTGTCGCTGCCCGTGGAGGACGTCGCCAGTATCCCTTGCAGGTAAACCACGTGTCCGTCTTCCATCATCGATAGCTCCATGTAGAGACGCCGCAATGGGCCGTCTTCGGTGTGCCCCACCAGCTTGGTATAGAAATCGTGGGCGCTGGTTTCCGCGACTAGCGCGACCTGGAGCGCCCGTTCGCGCGCGCTATTCTGCGTCGTCGGTCCGGCTGCGAACACGTCTGCGTCTTCCAGCCTCGGCACTTCAATCATTTCGTGTAGATCTTCTTCCGTCAGCGCGCAACTGGCATTGCCATGCCGCTCTTGATACTTTCCCTGCAGAATTCCGCTGTGGCGTTTTTCCTCGACGGCCATGTCCCAGAACACGCTTGCGATCTCCAGCGACTCGGAATCGCGAAATTCGGTAAACATTTCCGCGAAGCGGTGATAGATCGCGGCATTCCGTTCTTCGATGAAGATGGCGACGTGAAGGGCCTCTTGTGGGTTGAGGGAAGCGAACGCCCGTTGCATAGTGAACTCCGAGATTCAGTGGTTCGCTCGGAATTCTAATCGCTGCCGAGCGACAATAACCGGCCTTGGGCCTCTTTATTGCCGAGATTGTTTCATTTTGGAACTGATCTCTGGGCGCTGGCTTCCGATACAGCCAGCGTGGAGCTGCCGCCGTTATTCTTCGCCCGGTCTGCCTCGATGCGCGCAATGGTCCGCTTCAGCCAATGCTTCACGTTCTCCCGCAACTCTTCTTCTGTCGGCGGCGGCTGCACGATGGTATCTCCCTGTTTATTCAACGAAATGAAGTGACAGGGAACATCCTCGGTGCGGTACTGCTCGGGTACAAAATCGTACAGCAGACACTCCCTGCAGGCATGGGGACGGGTGGGGTCTCCGTGATTGGGGCAGGTCAACGAGTCCTGGAAAATCGAAGCTGGTCCCCAAGGTGTGCTATACCAATTTCCATAGCCCCCTTGTTCGATAAAGTTGAGCTCGTAACGCAAGACTTCCAGCACGTCTCGTTTGTCTTCCGACATTACCGCCCTCCCAGGAAGCTTCGGCTCAGTAGTTCGCTCCCTTGCTGGCTATGATTCTGGGCGATTCAGAACGCTCAAGCTGTGACACAGCTCACGTCGCGGTGTGATATTAGTCCGCATCTGGCACAAGCGGGGCAACTTCCCGATATTTTCCGAGAACGTGCCGAACGTCACGTGCCGGCCTCAGGCGGCCTTCCCTTGTGGTGTTCATAGGTTCCATTTTGGGAAGACTCAGTCACCTTGGTGCCCCCGATCGCATATCGTCGGACGCTGATTGTCTCTTGTCGCCTTCGCGCTTCCCTCAGTTTGTTGCGTGAAGTCCCAGTGCCTTGAGATAGCCTTGATTGATCCGCCACTTGTTCGACGGAATGTTGCTGAGCAGATCGGCAAAGGCTGCGTTGATATGCTCCTGCGGGGGGCGTTTCGCAATGCGCTTTTCCGTATCGCCGGTGCTGCCTGGTAATTTCGCGTAGGCGACGACCTCATCCCAGTAAACCGGCCTGGCGAAGGAAACCACAGACCTCGGGCTATCCATCTTCTTGTACGGCCAGAAGGCCCATCCGATCTGGTTCTTGTCGAGCAGCTCGCGAAATTGCGTGATCCACTCGTCGGTGTTCTCTCCCGATTCGCTCATCCAGATGGGCACCTTGTATTTGTCGCGAAAGTCAACGTAAGGCTGGATAGAAGCCTGCTCAGGCGGCATCCAGTATTTGTGAAAGGTGTACATGACGTTCGAGTCGAAGGGAGGACCAAAGACGTCGAAGTTAGTGTCCCACTGGGCCCCGCCTAGAATGACGACGTGGTTCTTATCTACCTCGCGGATGCCCGCGACGATACGGCGGTAGAGTGGCTCCAACCGGCTGTTGTACTTCTTGAGTTCGGGAAAGTGGGGAATTGGCTCGTTGAGCAGGTCGTATCCCAATACTTTTTCTGAGTCGCGATAGTGTGCCGCGATGCGCTTCCAAACATCAATGGCGTGCTGCTGTGCCTGCGGGCTGTCGTAAATCCAGGGATAACCCCAGCTATCGTCGATGTTGGTTCCGGTTTGTCCGGCGGGAGCGCAGTGCATGTCGATCACGACATACAGGCCGGCCTCGCGTGCCCATCCGATCACGCGGTCGAGCAGTCGGAAGCCCTCGGAGTCGTCGCTCAGAAAATACTTGTAGTGGATCGGGATGCGAATCGAATTCAAGCCCGCGCGCTTGAGAAATTGGATGTCATCGCGGGTGATGTAGCGGTCGAGGTAGGTCTGCCAGAACTTGGCGGCGGCTTCGGGGCCGAGCAGCTCGTTGACCAGGGCTTCCATCTCACGGGCGGATTGCGGGCCTCCTTCGAAGTGAAACATGTAGCCTTCGCGCACCAGCCAGTTGCCCAGGTTGGTGCCCCGTAACATGAGCGGATGCCCGGTTCCGTCAATTAACTGCGTGCCGGAGGTGTGCACGAAACGGGATTGGGCGAGTGCCGCCGAGGAGAGCCAGACACAGAGGCCCAACGCGAGGGCGTAATGCATATTCGGATTAAGACGGCAGCTCGAAGAATTCATGAGAGGCACCGAGGACGCGGAAAAGGAATGGGAGAGTCCGCGCCCCACCAAAACAATGCGGAGCGGGGCCGCCGCCGGAGAACCCAGGTCAGCGCCCAAAAGACGGGCGCGAACCTGGGGCACAAGGCCCATTCGTTCGCGGTTCGAATTGTTCGCCTCCTTTCATTGGGAACCAACACAGGCGCCTGCGTGGCCCGCTGCGCGGAGCGTTGGCGGCACGGACTATTCTAAGCGCTGTCGACTAGCCGCGCAGACGTAGGCGTTGCTGAGACGACCGCCTTTTTCATGGTTTCGAACTGCTGACGTCTCTGCTGGTTGTAGTCACGGAGCTGGTGCCGCATGTCGAGCAGTTGCAAGCGCATTTACTGATAAGCCTCCTCGCGGAAAAGACGGTAGGCGGGAGCCAACGCGCACGCCGGGGGGAGGAGTCCTATAGAAGGGATTCGCTCTGGCGCACTTGCGCCTCCTCGTCAGCTTTTTGCAGGACGGCATCGGTTTCAGCATCAAGATCGGCGCCCGGCGGGCGACCAAATTTTTCCTCGAAGTCGGGACATTCCTGGACGCGAGAGCTGTCGTCGGCCTGTGAACCCAGGTTAGCGCCCACAAGACGGGCGCGAACCTGGGGCACCGGTTGGTCTTGCGCGTCTTTCCTCTTTTCCAACTGCGCGGCTTCCCCCTGCTCGATGCGGCGGTTGGTTGCGGTGACCTGCTGGATGGCGTAGAGAAGCTTGCCGGCGGCGCGAGGGTCGAGCTGACCAGCAGCGAGAGCCTGAGCGATGTCGGTGAGGGCGGAACGAACGGCGTAGGGATTGTCTAACGACTGAATTTCGAGGCGATAAGGCTGGTTATCGCGAAGGGCGCGGGCGCGACGCAGACGGCGGCCGCGCTCCATAAGGTGGTAATAGCAGCATTTGCGGTCCCGTAGAGCGGGAGGGCCGCAGTAGTCTCCATCTTCTTTGACGTGGCGACAGGTTTCGTATTGCATGAGGCCAGATTCCTTTCGGTGATGCGGTACCCCCCTCCCACCCTTCTTGAAAACAAAGGGCTTATTGCGCGATTTGCTGTAAGTTTTGGCAAAAAAGGAACTTACAGGCAAGGTCTCAGAAACAAAGGGGTTAGCTCGCAGAGCTTACAAAGAACAAGTTGGCGCTCGCCCGATGCGGGCGGGACGCAGTTCAGGGATAACGGAGATGGAAAGGAAAGTCAGGGGAAGACGTCAGGGTGGGAAAACTAGAGTAATCAGAAACTCCCGAAATGGGAAGAAAGAGGCTTCACCACGGAGGCACAGAGGACACGGAGACGGAATGAAAAAATCCCCACCCAGCCAAAACAAGGCGGAGGGGCACCCGGCGCCAACGATCTCAAGCGCAAGCGGTTCTACTTCCGCCCCTACGACAACAGCCAGATCCGCATGGTGGACCTCGCCAAGATGAATCTCGATTCCAAGGACATCGTCACGATTCCCATGACGGGCGAAGAGGTTATCCAATCACTGAACCCTTAAACCGACTGATCGTTTTGCTCCCACATTTACCACCCCCAGGTAAATGTGGGCCACCAACCAACCGCAGAGCGCGACGCTAACCTGACGACCATGCAAAAACAATCCGCGCTGTTGAGCGCGGTGAAATGACGACGACGAACTTCTTCTCCTACTCGCGCCCCTTTTTCTTGATCTCGATATTCAGGCGCTTGATTTTCTGGTTCAGCGTGGAGAGAGGAATGCGGAAGCGGTCAGCGGCTTCGGTCTGGTTCCAGCCGCTTTTTTCCAGCATGTCGCCGATGATGCGGCGTTCGCAGTCTTCCATGATCTCGAACAGCGAGGCGTCCGGACGATGGTCCATCAGCGCCAGTTTGTTGCCGCGGCCCACCATGTTGTCGGGAAGTAGATCGACAGTGAGGCTTGCACCATTGGCCAGTACCACCGCGCGTTCAATCACGTTCTCCAGTTCGCGCACATTGCCCGGCCAGTCGTAATCCATCAGTGGGCGCATGGCTTCGGGCGATATATCTAGCTGTGGCTTGCCGTTCTCTTCGGCGAACTTCTGAGCGAAGTGCTGCGCCAGCAGCGGAATGTCGTTTTTGCGCTGCCGCAACGGCGGAAGATCGATGGTGATCACGTTTAAGCGATAGAAGAGGTCGTCGCGGAACTTACCGTCCTTCACCTGCTGCCGCAAATCGACGTTGGTGGCCGCGATGATGCGCACATCCACCTGGATTTCGTTGACTCCGCCCAGATGCATGAACTTGCGGTCCTGCAGTACACGCAGGATCTTGGCCTGTGTGTCGAGGCCCATGGTGCCGATCTCGTCGAGGAACAGCGTTCCCCGATCGGCCATCTCGAACAGGCCCTTCTTACTGGCGATGGCGCTGGTGAAGGCGCCCTTTACGTGCCCGAACAGCGTGGATTCCAGCAGGTCCGCTGGCATCGAGCCCGTGTTCACCGGAACAAACGCGTAGTCCCGGCGCGTCGAGTTCATGTGGACCGCTTTAGCGATCAGCTCCTTGCCGGTTCCGCTTTCGCCCTGCAGCAGCACCGTCGAGCGGCTGGGCGCGACCTGTGCCACCAGGTCGAAGATACGCAGCATGGGTTCGCTCTTGCCGATGATGTGTTCGAAGTTGTAGCGCTGCTTGAGCGCCCGCTTGAGCTGGATGACTTCCGCTTCAGCGCGGCGGCGTCCTACCGCAGCGCCCACATCGGCCAGCAACTTCTCGTTGTCCCAGGGCTTCTGGATGAAGTTGGTCGCCCCAGCCCGCATGGCGTTCACGGCATTCTCCACCGTGCCGTAGGCCGTAATCATAATCACCGCCAGTTCGGAGTCGCGCTCGCGGATGTCTTGCAGGATTTCTATGCCATTACGCTCAGGCATGGCGAAGTCGAGCAGCACCAGGTCGTAGGGACGGTCGGCCAGGCGGGCCAATCCTTCGGTGCCATCGTTGGCGGTATCGACCTCGTAGCCTTCCAGTTCCAGCAGGGTCTGCAGAGACTCGCGGATGGCCGCCTCGTCGTCGATGATGAGCACCGAGCCCTGGGAAGCAGTTTCCTCCCGCGGCTGAGCGGACCGACTGACGATAGCCTCAGGCATTGACGACCTTTCTTACCATCGGAAATTCCATGGTGAACGTCGTGCCCTGGCCTGGCAAACTCTCCACGTGGATCTTGCCCGCGTGCTCCTGAATGATGCCGTAGGTCACGGAAAGCCCCAGCCCGGTGCCGCCGCTGTGGCCGGTCTTGGCCTTGTTCTTGGTGGTGAAGAAGGGATCGTAGATGCGATGGATGTGTTCCTGGGCGATACCGCTTCCGGTGTCCGCCACCGAGACCCGGACGTTGTGTCCATTGCCGGTGGTGATGGTCAGGGTGCCTCCGGCGGGCATGGCGTCCTTGGCATTGAGGAACAAGTTCAGGAAGACCTGCTGCAGCTTTCCGGTGTTGCCGAGAATCAGCGGCAACTGCGGAAGCAAATCCGGAACCACCTTAATGCGAGCGGTCTTAAACTGGTGCTCGAGCAATGTCAGCGTGTCGTGGATCACGCGGTTCAGGTCCACATGATTGAACTCGGAACTGGAGGTGCGCGAGAAGTTCAGCAGGCTGTTGACGATCTCGGAGGCCCGGAAAGTCTGGCGCGTGATCTTATCCAGCAACGCTGCCTTCTTGGGATCGCCGCTAACCTGCTTGGCCAGCATCTGCGCATAGGAGGAGATCACGGCCAGCGGCGTGTTCACCTCGTGCGCCACGCCCGCTGCCAGCAGTCCGATGGAGGAGAGTTTCTCGGCCTGCGTCAGTTGCGATTCCAGTTCAATACGCTCGGTGATGTCGTCCACGATGATCAGGCGGCCAATGACGCTGAAATCCTTGCTGACCAGCGGCGCGATGGCGATGTTGGTGATGCGGGTGTCGCCCGCGGTGGTGCCCAGACGGAATTTGTACAGATTGTGGATCCCGGTACTCTGACGCACCCGGTAATACTCCTCGAGGAACGCCGGCGGGAATACATCGCGCAGCGAATGGCCGAGCGCTTCCGAACGCGGCGACGCATACATCACTTCCATCTGCGAGTTCCACGACTCGATACGGTCTTCCAGATCGACGGCCAATACGCCCACGCTGATGGATTCGACGATGTTCTCGTTGAACTCCTTGAGGCGCTCATACTGCGCCGCCTTGCGCTCCAGCGATTTGTAGAGGCGAGCATTCTGCAGCGCGATGCCGATATAGCCGGCCAGGGTTTCGAGCAACTGCACGTCTTCGCTGGAAAGGAAGTCGCCTTCCGCCGTTTTGCCCAGCCCGAGCACAGCAATCATGCGGTTCATTACGGTGCAAGGAATGTAGTAGTTCAGGTCCAGCCTGCGGATCGCCTCACGAGCTTCCGGCGCCTCGCGCACTGCCTGGCTGGTGTTGTCAAAAAACAGGTGGCCAGCCGCCCATTCCGGGCGCTCCATGTGGAGGAAGTCGAGGTCGAGGCCGCCGGTGTTCGCGATGCCGAAGGACTTGGCCAGCGTGAACTGCTCCGGCTGCTCCGGGTTCGACAGGAATACGGCCATCCGATCCACCATCAACGTACGCGACAGGCGATCGACGATCGATGTCAGCATGTTGTCCAGGTCGGTCTCGGAATTCAGGTCGCGACCAAACTCGATCAGCGTTTTGCGATAGTCGTAACGTTTCTTATAGAAAAACTTGTCGAGATAGTCCTGCACCCAGTTCTTGAACGGGTCGAAAAGCAGGGCCGTCACGGTAATCGCGATCACCAGTCCCACGGGCCCAGCACTGGGGAAGTTCTTATGGAAGAGTTCCGAGACCACGCCGACGGCTGCGAAATACGCCGCCAGAATCGCGCCCGCAGCAATGGTGTAGGCCATGCCGCGCTTGAAGATCAGGTCCACGTCCATCAGGCGGTAGCGGAAGATCGCGTAGCCGAAGGTTAGAGGCAGGAACACCAGCGACAGCACGGAGAATCGCATGCCCAGAGTCGGCACACTGCCAGTCAGGTAAGGAATGACATAAAAGACTGTAAACGGAGCCACAGCGAGAATGGTGCCGCGGGTTACCCACTTCATCTGCTGCCGCAGAATCGCCGTGCCCGCGTGGCGGTAGCTGTGCCACAGCACGAAGGTTGAGGTCACGAAGTAGGTGGCGAGATAGACCATTTGCAGGCGGTCAAGGTTGAAGCGCAGCGTCTCGCTGGGCTGCAGCCACTTGACGGCGACGATCTGGATCGACAGGATCAGAGCGCCCGGCAGGTAAACGGCGGGAATCAGCCAGCGACGGCCGGCCAGCAGCGCCTTGCGCTCGGGGAAAGTCAGTGAAAAATGCAGGAACAGTGCCGGCTGCAAGAGCCAGGCCACCACGTTTGCCCAGTAAATGATCCAGTCGAAGTCGTTGAGCTTGCCGGTGTAGTGGAAGGAGTAAAAAATGAACGACACCAGGCAAAAGACATAAAAGTGGGCGCTCTTCGGCGCGGTCCAGCGGCGCAGCAGGACGTATAACCCGATGCCGAGGTACACCAGCGCAATCAGCCGCAGACCAAGGTAAAGTGATCGATCAGCGGGAGCCAAAATCAGTGGAGCTTCGACTGGAATGCCTTGGCGTACCAGCGAATAGGTAGCTTTGGACCAGATCCCCGTGCGATATAACTGCTGCTCCAGGCCGGCTACGTTGGCGATGTTGCGGCCGTCCACCGCGACCAGCGAGTCGCCCTTCTTGACGCCGGCCTTCTCGCCCGGGCCATCGGCGTCCACCCGCTGCGCCCTTAGATGCTCGCCATCCTCCACCCACCAAACGCCATCGTAGGGGGTAAAGTACTCGCGGTCCTTCTGGAAGTTGATCGCGGCAAACACGACGGCCGCAACGCTGAGGAGCGCGAGCAGTAAGGCAAGGAATCGCGACTGTAAGTCTCTGGCCATCGGACTGAGCGGCTGGCTCGCACGCGGTCCGCGTGCAACCGAGTTTGCGAACCCGTTCTCTGTGTGCAACTTAGATGCCACGATGGGGCCGATCCTGAAAGCCAGTAACCCTTTGCCTTTGAACAGCTTCCAGAATTATAGATTAACCCAGATGGGAGAGATATGTTTTTTGGAATATTCTTGTGAAATTCCGAATTGTTGGAAGTTACTAAGGTGGCGGTACTTACGGGTTGAAATTTGCTCGATTTCCTAGCGTCCGCGGAATCACAGCACCTAAAAACTAGCTGGTCGAGCGTCGGATCAACTACTCCGATTTCGGACGAACCACGGCAGACCCGACGGGAGCGCCCGCAGGTCCACAAGCGACACCCAGTCTCCGTGTATTGTAAGCAGCGATGACCTCCGCAACTGTTGAAGCATCAGGTTTGAGCCTTGTCGCGGCCGCCTCATGGGGAGGGGGAGACTTTTGCGGCGGATTGGCGGCCAAGCGTGCCAGTGTGTTTCGCGTGGTCGCGGTCGCCCATGGATGCGGACTGATAGCCATGCTATTCATGGCATGGCTTGCCGCGGAAGCTATTCCGCCTGGTATCGACCTTTGGTGGGGAGCAGTCGCGGGATTCGTTGGCGCCTTTGGTATCGCGGCGCTTTACCAAGCCCTCGCGATCGGGCGCATGGGAGTGGTGGCGCCGGTGGCATCTGTGGTCACAGGAGTGCTTCCCGTGCTGGTCGGCCTCAGCACCGAGGGAATGCCGGATCGCATTCAGTTGTTGGGATTCGCGCTGGCCCTGGTGAGCGTATGGCTGGTGGCGCGTCCCAACGAAAATGTTGACTCGAACCGCGGGCTCGGACTGGCTGTGCTGGCTGGCGTGATGTTCGGACTTTTTCTGGTCGCCGGCAAGCAGGCGGGACATCATGGAGTGTTCTGGCCCCTGGTGGCTGCACGGTTGGTTTCAACGACGCTGATGCTGGTGCTAGTTGCCGTTTCGCCACGCGACCCGCAGCCATTGCGGTCCGTGCTCTGGCCCATGGTGCTCTCCGGATTGCTGGACTCCGCGGGCAATGCGCTGTTTATCGCGGCCACCCGGCATGGCCGGCTCGACGTTGCCGCCGTACTCTCGTCACTCTATCCGGCAAGTACCGTAATTCTGGCGCGGGTGTTGCTGAAGGAACGGATGTCAAGATCGCAGGGCGCCGGAATCATCGGAGCACTGCTGTCGGTGGTGCTGATTTCGGCGCGCTAATCCGGTGGGAGTGGTCGCACTACAGCACCGGGAGTGTGGGCCGCAGCGTCAAACCGTGGGGAGGAAGTTTCGCAACGAATGGGAAGCGTCAGCGGGTTATTTTCGCCAGACCGCCAGCCAAATTGCCGTCTGGCCAAGGCCCCACAGCAATGCCGACACGCAGGCCGCCAGCAAGAAACCGCGAAATGCAGAGAGTTTCAGGTTGTCGTTACGAGTAGTGCCCCGCGGACGTATCGGAAAGACGTTGCAATCGTTATCCAGTCGCCCAACCCTGGAAGAGTAGCGCATAAGGGTAGCGTCTGTGGCAGACGACCCCGGCCCGGTAGTCGGTTAGGGTAATCCAGGAAATTATCGCAGGTGACTTGATGCCGAACTCGCCACCAACAGCACATGGATCGGCGTAGACTGCCGGCCTTGCTGAGAACAGTAACTCGGGGATGGGCGATCCGGGCATTACCTTCGAGGCACGGAAGTATCACCGGGATCTCTGTCCGATGCACTAGAATGAGCAGGAACCGAGGGGTCCATCGTGCCCAGTTATCAGGAAATCGTCGCGCTTGAGCAGACATACCTTCTCAACACCTATGCCCGGTATCCCGTGGCTTTTACGCGGGGCAAGGGTGTGTACCTCTTCGACGTTGACGGCAAGCGTTATCTCGACTTCCTGTCGGGACTGGGTGTGAACGCCCTGGGACATGCGCATCCCCGCATCGTGAAGGTGATCCGCGAGCAGGCGGCAAAGGCAATTCATTTGTCCAACCTCTATTACAACGAGTACCAGGGACTTTTGGCGGAGAAGCTCTGTCAAAAGTCAAGGCTCGATCGCGCTTTCTTCACCAACAGTGGCACCGAAGCCATCGAGGGCGTCCTGAAACTGGTTCGGGCCGCCGGGCACGCTACCTCCGGTCCGGAAAAGATGGTCATCGTAGCGCTCGACAATTCGTTTCACGGCCGCACCATGGGTGCGCTCGCCCTCACCGGGCAGCCCAAATATCGACAGGGATTCGATCCCATGCTGGAAGGGGTGCGCTTCGTTCCGCGCAACGACATCGAAGCTCTGCGGACTGCGGTTGATGAAAAGGTCTGCGGCATCGTGCTGGAGCCGATCCAGGGCGAAGGCGGAATTCAGGTTTCGTCGCCGGAATTTCTGCACGCCTGCCGCGAACTGGCGGACCAGCATCACGCCGCGCTCATCTTCGACGAGATCCAGTGTGGGATGGGACGCACGGGACAGCTTTTCGCGTTCCAGCATTTCGGCGTGTTGCCAGACGTAGTTTGCATTGCGAAGCCGATGGCCGCCGGATTTCCCATGGGCGCCTTTCTCGCCAACGATCGCTTCGCACAACACATGACGCCCGGCAAACACGGCACGACCTTCGGGGGCGGCCCGCTGGCGTGTCGTATCGCGCTGGAATACTTGGCTATCCTCGAAGAAGAAAATTTGCTGGACCGGGTGCGGCGTGTGGGAGCCCACTTCACCGGAAAGCTACAAGAGTTGGTTGCCAAGTTCGAGATAGCGACCGAAACTCGCGGCGTGGGCGCGATCCAGGCGCTGCAACTTAGTATTCCCGGTAAGCCGGTGCTGGATGGCGCACTCGCCGACGGACTGCTGATCAATGTCACACAAGACAGCGTGCTCCGGTTCCTGCCGCCTTTTTTGCTGGAAGAGAAGCACGTGGACGCGGGCGTACGCATTCTGAAGAAGCAGTTAGCGTTGGCGCAAAAGAAGCATAAGGCGGAGCAGAAAGCGGCGAAGCAGACTAGCTCGGCCGCTACGGCTTAAAGCAAGTATGAGCGAACTCCTGCGGGACCTCGGCTTCGGCCTCCGCCTGATGAGGAAGTCGCCGCTTTTCTATCTTGTGGCGGTCCTGTTACTCGCGGTTGGCATAGGGGCCAACACTGCGGTCTTCAGCGTTGTCGATGCCGTACTGCTGCGCAAGCTGCCGTTCCACGATCCTGATGCGCTGGTCATGGTGTGGGAGAAAAATCCGCAACTCGGCGCGCTGGTGGGCGATCGCGTGCCCACCTCCTACACGAATTTTGAAGAGTGGGTACGGCAAGCGAAGTCGTTCGATGGCATCGCGGGAATCGAGGACGTTAGCCTGAATCGCACCGGCAAGGGCGATCCCGAACGCGTCGCTGGGGCCCGTGTCTCGCCGAATTTCTTCCAAGTCCTGGGAGTCAACCCGACAGCCGGAACGACCTTCGACTTCGTCGAGCGTGATCCAGGTCAAAGCCACGCGGCGATGTTGAGCTATGCATACTGGCAGAGCCATTTCGGCGGAAGCCGTTCCATCGTGGGCCAGACTCTCGCCCTGAACGATGAGTCTTACTTTGTGGTAGGAACCCTTCCCGCGAATTTCTATCTTCCGTCCACCCGACAAGGCTCGGAGCAACGCAAGCCTGACATTTGGATACCTTACGATGCCTCGCGTAAAGGGACGGAAGCCGAACGCAATCGCCGCGGCATGCAGGTGTTCGCGCGGCTGCGTTCAGGCGTGAGCTTGGAGCAGGCTCGTGACGAAATGCAGGCGGTCGCACGACGCCTTGAGGAACAGAACAATGCGCTGAACGCCGGCTTCAGTGCAAGCGTGTTCCCTGTGTATGTTGAAGACCTCGGTCAGGACCTGCGACGCAATCTATTGGTCCTACTATCCGCGGTGGGAATGGTCTTGCTGCTGGCCTGCGCCAATCTCGCGAACCTGATGCTGACCCGCGCTACCGCGCGACAGCGGGAGCTTGCGATTCGCAAGGCGCTGGGAGCTTCGCGCTCAAGGCTCATTCGCCAGATGCTGGCGGAGTGTGTGCTGCTGAGCGGGATCGGCGGAGTGCTCGCAATCGGGGTGGCATACCTCGGCATGAAAGCTTTACTGGCGCTCAAACCCGCAGATCTGCAACGTCCCGAGCAAGTGCACCTCAGCCTTGGAGTGTTGCTGTTCACCATGGCAGTGAGCTTCGCTGCGGGCATCGTTTTCGGCGTCATTCCCGCGCTTTACGTCTCGAAAACGGACGTCAACTCGGTGCTGAAGCAGTCGGGCGCCAGCCAGCGGCCTCCCAGCCGAATCAGGTCGGCGTTGGTCATAGGCGAGGTCAGCCTCGCGGTCGTGCTGCTGGTCGGAGCGGTGTTCATGATTCGCAGCCTGGTGTCAGTGCTGAATGTCGATCCAGGATTTCGTCCGGATCATGTGCTGACCATGCATTTCAGCCTGCCGCCGTCCCATTATTCGAACAAAGAGCAAATGTCGGTGTTTTGCCGGCAGGTAGTGGAGCGTGTTTCTGCCTTGCCGGGCACCAAAGCAGCAAGCTTTTCGGATGGCCTGCCGATGACGCGCATTCGCATGATGAAGTTCACGGTCGATGGGCAGCCAACACCCAAACCCGGCAGCGAGCCGACATCCGACATGCGCGGAATTACGTCGCCTGATTACTTCGCGACCCTCGGCATTCCGATCGTTAGAGGCCGTAGCTTTACCGCAGACGAAATCGACAAGCACCAACCTGTCATCATTGTGAACCAGTCGCTGGCGGACAAACTTTGGCCCAACCAGGATGCTGTGGGAAAGGCCATCGTAGCCGGAGCCAGGCCGCCCGAGCCTCCACTTCAACTCACGGTAATTGGAGTGATGGGAGACACCCACCAGGAATCGCTGGAGAGCGGGACACGACCAGAGATCGTCAGGCCGATGGTGGATTACACCTTCCTCACGCTGTCGGTGCGGAGTGCCGCCGATCCCGAACTTTTGACGACCGCAATTCGCAACCAAGTTCGCGGAATCGACCGCGCCCTGCCGGCGTATGACATCGAATCCATGCAGGAGATCGTTGACCAGAGCCTCGGCCAGCGGCGGTTCGACAGCTTCGTCATGTCGGTCTTCGGCGGGCTGGCCCTGTTGCTGGCGGCGGTCGGGATTTACGGAGTGCTGGCTACCAGCGTCGAGCAACGCAGGCAGGAAATCGGCATACGGATGGCCTTGGGAGCGCAGCGGGGAGACGTGCTGCGTCTCGTCATGCTGAGCGGCCTCTTGCTGGTGCTGATCGGGATGGGCATCGGCGCCGTGGCCGGATTCGGCTTAACGCGGTGGCTCTCCAGCCTGCTCTACGGCGTGAGCCCAAATAGCCTGGCCACTTACCTCGCAGTCAGCGCAGCTATGATCGCGATTGCCATGCTGGCGTGCTACCTGCCGGCGAAGCGCGCTACTAAGGTTGATCCCGTGAAGGCACTGCGGGCGGAGTAGAGCACAGCAGACGGCTCGTAGATCGGGAGCGCTTTCAGTGCGGCGATGGGTATGCAGACAAGATGTAGAGCGTCGAGCTGGCAGCGCACAACTAACGTGTCACACGCTCAGCGATCCACTGCGCACACTCGCGCGTGCCCAGTGGACCGCCGATATCGGCGGTGGTCTTCTTCTGGCGCACAGCATCAAGAACTGCTGCTTCGATCTTCGCCGCCTCGGCGTTTAGTCTCAGATGCGCCAGCATCATCGCACCAGTGAGAATCGCGCTCATGGGGTTCGCGATATTCTTGCCAGCAAGCGGCGGGGCCGAGCCGTGCACCGGCTCGAACATTGAGGTGCGCCCGGGATGGATGTTGCCGCTGGCGGCCATGCCCAGTCCGCCCTGCAGCGCTGCAGCCAGGTCCGTGAGGATGTCGCCAAACATATTGTTGGTCACGATCACGTCGAGCGAGCGGGGCTCACTCACCATTTGCAGGCAGAGCGCGTCCACGTACAGGTGCTGAGTTGCGGTACTGGGAAACTCTTGGGCGACTTCCTTGAAGACGCGCTGCCACAGGCCTCCGGCATAGGTCATGACGTTTGACTTGTCTGCCATCAGGACTGTCTTGCGGTTGTTCGACAGGGCGTACTCGAAGGCGTAGCGGATGATGCGCTCGACGCCCTTGCGGGTGTTGATGTCCTCCTGCGTGGCGACCTCGTCAGGCGTGGCGAACTTGAAGTTGCCGCCCATGCCTGCGTACACGCCTTCGGTGTTCTCGCGGACCACGGTGAAATTGACGTCATCGGGCGTTGCATTCTTCAGAGGGCACAGCGACGCGTCAAGCAGGCGCACCGGGCGGACATTGGCGTAGAGGTCCATTTGGAAGCGCATGCCCAGCAGGATTTCCTTGGCATGAATGTTGGTCGGCACGCGCGGATCGCCCAGCGCTCCGACGAAGATGGCGTCGAAGTCGCGCGCCAGCATTTCGAATCCACCGGACGGAATGGTAGTGCCGTCGATGAGGTAACGGTCGGCTCCCCAGTCAAAGGTCGTGAACTCGAGCGGAGCACCCGAGGCGCGCAAAACTTCGAGCGCGCTAGGAATGACTTCCTTGCCGACTCCGTCTCCGGGGACGACGGCGATACGCTTGTTATTGGCCACGGGAGATGACAATAACGAAAGCGACGGGCAGTTAGCAATAAGCAATTAGCAACGAGGCGGCAGCCAAGGCAGCGTAGGGGCGATCGCGAGGCGCACGATGAAGCGGATGCCTCGCGCCAAAGTTCGGCGCTCGTCATGACAAGTCGCACAAAGCTAATTGCTAATTGCGTTTAGCTCTCCCCCGGCTGCAACCTTTGTTCCCCGTTATAATCAAAGGTTCTGTATGACTGTGACGACGATTCAAGAGAAGCTCGCGTCCGCAGGCGCGCGGCTGCAAAACTACCGCGGCGCCGAAACCGCTGCTTCGTTTGGCGATACGCCAGCCGAGTTCCGGGCGCTGCTGGAAGGATGCGGCCTGTTCGACATGAGCTGGCAGGCCAAGCTGGTGCTGACTGGCGAAGACCGCGTGCGCTGGCTCAACGGCATGGTCACCAATAACGTTCGCGACCTCGCAGTCGGGCATGGCGTGTACAACTTTGTGCTCACGGCGCAAGGGCGCATCGTCGGCGACCTGGTTGCCTACAATCGCGGAGACTTTGTGCTGGTCACCACTGATCGCGCACAGTTGGCGGCGATCGCGGAAATCTTTGACCGCTACATCATCATGGACGACGTCGAGGTTGCCGATATTGGCGACAAGCTGGCGGCTGTGGGACTCGCGGGTCCTCATGCGGCACAGGCGTTGCCGGCGGCGGGGACAGACGTCTCACAGCTTGAACCGGGCCAGGTCGTCGATCTGGTTTGGCATGAGATGGGAATCTCGGTAGCGCGCAACACGCATCCGAACGTGGACGCCTACGAAATTTGGTTCGCAGCCGAGCAAGCTGACCGCGTGTGGAACGAGTTGGTTGCGGCAGGTGCAACGCCCGTGGGCAGCGAAGCCCTGGAGTTGTACCGGATTGCGCGAGGAGTCCCGCAGTACGGACGCGACTTAGGCCAGCGCGACTTGCCACAGGAGACCGAACAGAAGCACGCCCTGAACTTTACGAAGGGCTGTTATATCGGGCAGGAGATCGTCGAGCGCATTCGCGCCCGCGCCGTTCTCCATCGCACCTTCACCGGGTTTTTGGTGGAGGGCGAGCCGCCGCAACTGGGGACCAAGGTGCAGTCGGAAGGCAAGAACATCGGCGAAATCACCAGTGCGGCGCGAGTGCCGTTCCCCAGCGGCGAGCGCACGGTGGCGATCGGGTATCTTCGGCGCGAGTTCGAGGCCTCGGGGACCGACGTGATGATCGGCGAGCAGAAGGCCACGGTGCAACCCATTCCGTTTCAATTCTGAGCAAAGGACCTATGGCGGACAAAGAGAAGAAGCAATCGGAGTTTGTAGTCAACGACCGTCGGCTTTTTGGCATGGACGGCGAGTTGCGCCAGGACGTCGTGGAAGCCGAGGAGCGCAGGGAAGAGCGTGAGCAGGAAGAGCGAGAGGCGGCGCATCGCATCAACGAAGAGCGCGCCGCGCAGCGCGAGACGTCGCCAACCCTGACCACCGCCGCAGAGCCGCCTCCCCCTCCGCCAGACGAATTGCATGAGGCGCCATCGGCCGCCGAACAGCAGGCATCGGTCGATGCCTACCAGGAGTCCACGCGCGAGATGGATCAGCAGATCCGGCGCGAACTGGACAAGCAGGGGCAAGCGCATCGCGCCAAAGATTTCGAGATGGACTTCGAAAAGTTTGCTGCGTCTCTTTACATGAGCGCGTTGATGCAACTCGGGCTTGCCGCTCCCCAGGGCGGGAAGCCGCAGGTGGACCTGATGGGCGCGCGGCAGACCATCGACATCCTCGGCATCCTGAAGGAAAAGACCAAGGGCAATCTCACGCCGGCGGAGGAGAACATGTTGCAGAACGTTCTTTACGAGCTGCGCATGGCGTACCTCGAAGTGACCAACCTCATCGCGAATCCGCCCGAGGGTCGAGTGCCCGCTCCGTTCGAAAAACGATGAAAGCTACGCTTACCGTGCTGGGTAGCGGTACCTCGATGGGCGTGCCCACCATCGGCTGCGATTGCGCGGTGTGCACCTCGAGCGATCCGCATGACCGGCGGCTGCGCCCCTCGATCATGGTGCAGTGGGGCGGCCGCACGGTGCTGATCGACACCTCGCCCGACTTCCGCGAACAGGCGATTCGAGAACACATCAACCGCGTCGATGCGGTGCTGTACACGCACGGCCACGCCGACCACATCCTGGGATTGGACGATATTCGGCCGCTGAGTTTTCGGCGGGTTACTGGCGGCGGAAAGATTCCGCTGTACGCGACGGCGAACACGGCGAGGGTGTTGCAGAGTGTTTTCCGCTACATCTTCGAGGCGGACTATAAATACGGCGGGCTGGCGCAGGTCGAGATCCGCAACTTGGACGGTCCCATCGACCTGTTTGGCGCCACGTTCACTCCACTGGTGGTCAACCACGGCGACTTTCCCATCGAAGCGTATCGCTTTGGCTCGGCGGCCTACCTCACGGATTTCAGCACAGTGCCTGACGAGACGCTGGCGCAACTGGAAGGCCTCGACATTTTGTTTCTCGACGCGCTGCGGCACCAGCCGCATCCCACGCACTCAACGGTGGAGAATTCGCTACAAATTGTCGAGCGCCTGAAACCGAAGCGCACATTTTTTACCCACATGTCTCACGACATGCCGCACGAGGAGACGAATGCCTCGCTGCCGGAGAACGTGCGCCTCTCCTACGACGGGCTCAAGCTCGAATTCGAACTCTAGGACGCTGACCGACGATGCAAGTATTTCGCGAGCTTGATGAAGTTCCAGCGCAACTGGGCCCGACCGTGGTGAGCGTGGGCAACTTCGACGGCGTGCACCTGGCCCACCAGGCGGTGGTACGGCACATGGCCGACCGCGCCCATGCCATCGGAGGCAAAGCGGTGGTCGTGACGTTCGAGCCGCACCCGCTGCGCATCCTGCGGCCCGACGTTGCGCCCAAGCTGCTCAGCCCGCTTGAAGTCAAGCTGCAATTGCTGGAGCAGACGGGCGTGGATGCGGTGCTGGTGCTGCCGTTTTCGCGCGACCTGTCGCTGATGTCGGCGCGCGATTTCGCGCGGCAGGTGCTGGTGGACGCGCTGCACGCGCGCGAAGTGCACGAAGGCTACAACTTCCACTTCGGTCACAAGGCGCAGGGCAACGTCGAAACTCTTTCGGGATTCGGGCGCGAGATGGAATTCGATGTTTACACCTACTCGGAACAAACGCTGCGGGGGCACCATGTCTCGAGTACTGAAATTCGCGCGCTGGTCGCCGCTGGACGGGTAGATCGCGCACGCGCCTTGCTGGGACGGCCGTTCAGCATCCTGTCGAACCCCGGCCGCGGCCGCGGTTACGGCACGAGGTATACGGTTCCGACCGTCAACCTGGCGCGTTACGACGAGTTGGTTCCCGCCAACGGTGTCTACATCACGCGCATGCGCATCAACGGCGAGTGCTTCGATGCGGTGACCAACGTGGGCGTGCGTCCGACGTTCGGGCCGGATTCGTTCGCCATCGAGAGCCATCTGCTCAACTTCCACGAAATCGAATTGCTGGCGCAGACGGAGGTCGAACTAATCTTCTTGAAGCGGCTGCGCGAGGAGATAAAGTTCGAATCGGTGGACGCGCTGAAAGAACAGATCGGAAGAGACGTGCAAAGGGCGCAGAGGTTCTTCCGGATGGCGAAGAGAAATGCGTAGTCAGTAACTATCAACTGGTAACCGGCGTCCTGCCGTTCGGCACCCCGGATTACTTCTTGGCCTCATCTTTCTTATATCCCGCGCTCAGCGTTCCTTTCTGCTCGGCCAGTTTGATCAGCGTTGGATAGAACTGCACGAAGGTCGTGTCTACCGCGGCGTGCTGTTCGTGGCAACTGTAGCAGTCCATCTCGTGGGGGAACGGCGTAGCGGGTTTGGGATCTTCGAAGCTGTAGAAGGCCCATCCGCCGGGGAGGCGCTTGTCCTTGATATGGACCTCGCGTCCCATGACATCGTCGGTCTGGAAGTGTCCGGACTTGTTGATGGAGGCCTTGCTTCCAGTGCCGCGCAACTCGAGCACTAGCATGGTCTGATCGGGCCAGGTTCCGGTCTCAAGAAATGCCTTGTAGGCCGATGGGTTGACGAACACGTTGTCGAACATATCGTGTCCGCCCATACCGGCCATGCGCGGCGCGTAGCTCATGTTGAGGCCGCTAGTCAGGTAGATCCACTCGCGGTAATTTGCCGGGAACTCCAGCTTGCCGTCGGCTGTGAAGCTGGGTAAATCCGACTGCGATGGCGCACCCGCGTGAACGACGGAGGGTCCCGTGTTATACGGTGCCAGGAACACCAATCCCAGCAACATCAGTGAAACTGCCAGCAATAGCGAATAACGCCCACTCATTTTGTCCTCCCCCAAACTACATATCCGACGTCAGGCGATTCTAAAGGAAAGCAGTCCGGGCATCGTTCGCGCAGAACTCTCCTGGCACCTGCTTACTTCTGCCGTTTCTCGGAGCCCCCGCCCATTCTGACCCAGTGGGCCCCGCCGTCAATGGAATACTCCGACCACCACTCCACTTGATCGGCATTGCGAAACTCATTAATCGTGCGGAACGTCACCGGCTTGCCCTTGATGTCGGTCGTGGTTTGATATTCCCAACGGGCGCCATCGGCGGAGATGGTCACCTCTCCGGTGCGCGGCCGCTCGCCGCTGGGTGATAGTCCGTAGAAATGGTATGTGGAGCTTTCGGGATCGAAGGCATAGACGGAAAGGTCGCGACTGGGCTTGCCGTCAGCAATGATCGCTTGATCGCAGACCACGAAGACGTGATCGGGCGACCACGCGCAGTTACTGACTCCGGTGACCGTCATGGCCTTGCTGTAATCTGAGTCGAGCATCTTTCCTTCCAGCGGCCACGTGCCACCAACCCACCGTCCGATGATGGCGGCGTTGGGCTTGGAATCGGCGGCGAACATGGAGAGGGAACTGAAAAGAATAAGGGCTGCGAGAAGGGGCTTCATGGTGTCTCCAGAAAGAAATTGCGGACAGCAGAATGGGACAAAGCCCAACGAGCATACGGCACAGCGACACGAATGCCAAGTACATGGGGACGAAGTACATGGGGACGAAGTGCGCGAAATCACATCCCGGCCGCAGGGCATTCATTACAATATCGCCATGGACTCATTCATTATTGCCGGCAAACAGTTTCGTTCACGCCTGATCGTGGGCACGGGCAAGTACAAGTCAGGGCAGGAGACGGCGCGCGCCATCGAGGCTTCGGGCGCCGAGATGGTTACCGTCGCGGTGCGCCGCGTCAACCTCGATCGCAGCAAAGAGTCGCTGCTCGACTTTATCGATCCCAAGAAATATTTTCTGCTGCCCAACACGGCGGGCTGCTACACCGCGGACGACGCGATCCGCACCGCGCGCCTGGGCCGCGAAGTTGGTCTCTCGGATTGGGTGAAGATCGAGGTGATCGGCGACCAGGCCACATTGTTTCCTGACGTCCAGGCCACGGTCGAAGCCACTCGCGTACTGGTGAAGGAGGGCTTCACTGTTTTACCCTACACATCTGATGACATTGTAGTTGCCAAGCGTCTGATCGATGCTGGAGCCAGCGCGGTGATGCCGCTGGGGGCCCCGATTGGCAGCGGACTGGGGATCCAGAACCAGCCCAGCATGCGCATTCTGCGCGAACTGATTACGGAAGTTCCACTGATCGTGGACGCGGGCGTGGGCACGGCGTCGGATGCCGCGATCGCCATGGAGTTGGGAATGGATGGCGTGCTGATGAACACCGGCATCGCCGGAGCGCAGGATCCGGTGCTGATGGCCGAAGCCATGAAGAACGCGGTGATCGCGGGACGACAGGCGTATCTGTCGGGCCGCATGCCGAAGAAACTCTACGCCACGGCGAGTTCGCCGCTGGAAGGCGTGGTGCGGTAGGACAGCTTCCGTCGCGCGAAATGTCTCGCGTGCGAGTGCGACTGTACAAAATGCGCAAACTCGCTCGAGCAACGGTCGTGCGTCAGCGGGCGGCGCACACGCACTACAACGCCACCGCCTATATTGCCGCTTCGACTACTTCCGAATCGCGTTCCACAGGTGGAGTTTCATCGTGAGAGATCTGACTTTCGCGGCCTCCTCGCCATCCACCCTCCAGCGCTTCTCTCTGGAAGGCCTTCCAACGTTGGACATGGTAGAGATTCGGCTCGCGCGGCAATACCGCGTAGAGTGCCCGAAGCGCGCCAGGAGCGCCCGCCTGTGTATCAAACGCGGTTTGCACCTGAGTAATCAGGTCGTGTTTTCCGGACTTGAATAAATCCTCGAGATCCGTTTCCGTGCGGATGCCGAACTGACGCAGTTTCACTCGAATCGGGTTATTCTTGTCGGGCTCAGTCGAAGGAAGATGAAGATAGAGCAGGGATTGGTCAATCCAATCGATCAAACGTTCTACCGGAATTCGTGTATTGAGCAATATGTCGACCAGATTGGCTGTAGCTAGATTCTCCATATCCTCGACACCTTCTTCCAGTAGACGCGATTCGTACCATATATTCAGTCCGTCCAAATCACTAAGCGGATATCTTGAGCTTAACGTAGGGACAAGGCGCTTAATTGGGGCCTTCACGATGGTCAAAAGCGCCTGCAATCCGATGTGCGGAAATATTCCAATCAGAAAGGCCATTGCGCATTGAGTTTCCATTGTTAGGTTTGTCCGTGCCGAGGGACTTCCGAAGACGGATTCCAGTGCCAGGATGAGGAGAATCACGACGATGATTCGCATGGTAGCTTGGACGTATGCATCGGTCTTCAGATCATTGTGGAAATAGCGGCGCACCAACATCTGCAATATGTAGAAATAGGAGCCAAGAAATCCATATCGGATCGGCTCAAGAGGAACGTGGGCAGGCCAGCTTGGAGGAAGGCCGGCAGCCTGTGGCATTGCTACCATTACCCATCCCAGTGCAATGAGCAGAGTGGCCATCGCAACAGGCCAAAGGTTCTCACCTCGGAAAGAAACGGAATCAGTAAGCAGCTTCCCGCCCACTGGGCCAAACCGAGCTTCGAATTTCTTTTGATACGTATTCGATCCTGCGAGCTCCCTTAGCTCGGGGTGATTGTTACGTGCTTCCTTCCATATTGTGTAGTAATAGGAATCTACCGGCGGACGTGGCAGATGTGCGTAATCATCGACCTGCAGACGAAACAATGCGAGAACAAATTCATCCCAAATTGTCTTTCCCTTCGTAGCGAGGAATTGCAGATAAAGCCAGGGTGGCAGGAAAGAAAAGTAAATGATCACAAGTTGTCTAAATACGTGACGTGGGTCACTTGATTCAAACGGCACATTTGCCGTCGCCGCCGCAAAAAGTATGAGCAATACGACTACGTAGGGCCCAAGAATTTTAAATACATACCTCGATTGTTTCGTCAGCGGGATCTACAGAAATAGGACAACGGTCGCACCCACGAATACCAAAAGCCATTCATATTTGGGAGGTAGCGACGAAATGAACATAAACGCGTAAGCGAGTATTGAGTAAAAAAATACCGCTACCACCAGGTTGAGAACGGTTTCGGTAAACTCGGGCTGTTCTGTCGGTCCATTCGAGGGGTCGTTCTTCAAGGTCTGTCGGTGAGTCCTATCTCTCCGTTGTTGCGCATGACGCACCTCTGGTCCCTCAAGTCCGGACATCCGCTGATCTGAATCTGCCTCAAGCTGGAGGCTACGTTAACACAGTATTTCGTCTCGACTTCAATCGTTCCAATCCGTAACTCAGCGAGATGGTGGTTCTTCGCCGGATACCACAAGTTCGCGCCGCGCTTTTCGGCGCTGACCTTGGACCCAATCTACTCGCGCCTTGGCGGGCGGCCCGCGGTAGTCGGGTGCCGGGCGCCCCGTCCAAGATATCTTGGCTTGAGTTGGTCTTGGTTGATCTGAGAGAAAAGAATCCCGCCCAAGCAAGGCCAGTTTGGACGGAGCACCCTCTTTTCTATTACGACTTGACTGCAGGCGCTTGCTCGCCCGCTAGCTCAAAGCAATTAACCAACATGTCCACCACTTCACGGCCGATCTCAAGCGAAGCGGTCGCGGCGGGCGAGGGAACGTTACAGACGTGGATCATGCGCTGGCTGTGCAGGAAACGGAAGTCATCGACCAGGTTGCCGTTCTTGTCGACCGCTTGCGCGCGGACGCCTGAGCCACCCGGCACAAGGTCAGCTTCGGTCAACTCCGGGACCATCCGCTGCAAAGCACGGGTGAAGGCGGGCTTCACCCAGGCGCGGTATTGCTCCTCAAGTCCCTTGCGCCAGAACTTGCGCGCCATCTTCCAGAATCCGCCATAGGTCAGGGTCGCAACGGCCTCGGTCAGATCGACCGAACTGCCGGTATAGCCTTCGCGGCGAAGGGCGAGCAATGCGTTGGGACCGGCCTCCACAGTGCCGTCCACGTGGCGGGTGAAGTGCACTCCGAGAAATGGGAATCGCGGATCGGGTACGGGGTAGATCGGATTCTTGACCAGGTAGCGCCGCTCGGGCTTCACCTCGTAGTACTCGCCGCGGAAGGGCACAATCTCCAGATCGGTTTTGCAGCCTGCCATGCGGGTGACGGCGTCGCTATAGAGCCCGGCGCAGTTAATGGCATAGCTCGCGCGAAACGTTCCAGCGGTGGTTTCGACCACCTTGGCGTCGCCGTCTTCGCGCAGGCCGACTACCTTGGCGCGGAAAACAATTTCGCCGCCCGCGCGCTGGATCAACTCGGCGTATTTCTTTGCGACCTCGGTGTAGTCAACGATGCCGGTGGAGGGAACGAGCAGCGCGCAAATACCGTTACAAAGGGGCTCGATCTTGCGAAACTCATCGCGGTCGAGCAGGCGCATCCGCTCGACGCCGTTGGCCAGCCCGCGCTGGTGCAATTGTTCGAGTCGCGGCACTTCTGCCGGACTGGTCGCCACTACAAGCTTTCCGCACTCTTCAAAGGGAACGGAGTGTTCCTGGCAGAAGCGCTTCATCGACGCGCACCCGGCGACGCAGTTGCGGGCCTTCAGCGAGCCTGTCTTGTAGTAGAGCCCCGAGTGAATGACGCCGCTGTTGTGGCCCGTCTGGTGGGCGGCGACGCGGTCTTCTTTCTCCACCACCAGCAGGCGCTTGCCGGGGAAGCGGCGGGAGTATTCGAGGGCGGTAGCGAGCCCGACGATGCCGGCTCCGATGATGAGGAGGTCTGCCTGGCGATCAGCCATAGGAACCTACGCAGAGGTGAACAGCCGATTATACGTGCGCGCTTCCAGCCGTGCGTGCAAGGCGGTTTCGCCAAGATCAATTAGTCAGCGGCAGTCTGCCATGGAATCCCGTAGAATGCGCTTGACGCAAGCAAAGGGTCCCATTGATGGATGCTCAGGTCGAGCTCGACGAACTGCACCGCGACAGCGAATCGTGGTGGTATGCCACGCGCCGTAAGCTTCTGCGCGAGGCGGCGCTGCAGGCCGTTCACGGCAAGCGCGAAGCGCGTGTGCTCGATCTCGGTTGCACCGCTCAGCTGCAGTTTGACGATGAGGCGGTGTATCGCGTGTGCAATGTGCACAGTTCTTTGCGGACGCTGGCCTTTCGACAGATTGAGGGCGACGAGAACCTGGTCTGCGCGCGGTCCGAAGAACTGGCGTTCACTTCGAATTCATTCGATGCGATCGTCGCCGGAGACGTGCTGCAATCCGTTGCCGATGACCTGAGCGCCTTGCGGGAGATGCGGCGCGTCCTCAAAGAAGGCGGGTTGCTGTGCCTTACGGTGCCGGCGTATTCGTTCTTGTGGGGCGAGGATGACGAGGCCCGCGGACACCATCGCCGCTACACGGTCAGCGAATTGCGACGCAAGCTGACCACCTGTGGTTTCCAGATTCATCGCGCATCATACTTTGTGGCCAGCGCATTTCTGCCGCTGGTGGTCGGTCGGGCGGCCAAAGATACATTCCGGAAATCCATCACTCACCATCGGCATTGCCCTCACCCGTCGCGCCTGGCCAACGCCACCATGGCCACGCTGCTCGATGGCGAACGCCACCTGCTGCACTACATCAATCTCCCGTTCGGAACGCGCGTCGTCTGTTGGGCGCTGAAACCGGCGTTGGTTGCCGAAACCGTGACCGTGCCCGCCTGGGAGCGCAAGTGGGCGCAGCATCCGCTGGCCCAGGGCAGCGGGTGAGGCGCTGTTCGCCCGGCGCGCGCAACACGGTAAAATCAAATCGTGGACGTCTTTCGCAGCATTTTCCGCAACACCGGCACAACCCTGGAGATGATCAAGTGGGAGCACTCGGTTCTCACGCTGCCCTTTGGATTGACTGGCGCGGTGCTGGCGGCGCGCGGCATCCCCAATTTGCACACCTTCATTTGGATCATCGTGGCGTTAGTGGCGGCTCGCTCGGCAGCGATGGCGTTTAACCGGTTGGTCGACGCCGATATTGACGCCGAGAACCCGCGCACGAAAATTCGCGCGCTTCCGGCCGGCAAACTGTCGAAACAGTTTGTGATGGGATTCGTGATCGTCACATCCGCGATCTTGATGTTTGCCGGGTGGCAGTTGAACCCGCTGTCGTTTTATCTCTCGCCGGTGGCGCTGGCGATTGTCTTCTTCTATTCGTTTACCAAGCGCTTCACGCGCTGGGCGCACGTGGTGCTGGGACTGGCGATGGGGATCGCCCCGGCAGCGGCGTGGATTGCGGTGCGCGGATCGTTCGATCCCCGCATCCTGCTGCTGACCGGCGCGGTAGTGTTCTGGGGAGCGGGCTTCGACATTCTTTACAGTTGCCAGGATTACGAATTCGATCGCGATGCGAACATCTATTCGATTCCCAAGGCCTTTGGGATTCGGAGTTCGCTGATGATTGCGCGGCTGTTTCACGTCATCACGGTGTTGCTGCTGGCAGGTACGGTGGTGGCCTTCGGCTTGGGCAAGATTGCGATGGCCGGTGTGGTAATTGTCGCGCTGCTGCTGGTTTACGAGCACTCGCTGGTGAAGCACGACGACCTCAGCCGGGTGAACGCCGCGTTCTTTACCATGAACGGCTTCATCTCGATGGGGTTTCTGTTCTTCATTGCCGCCGACCTGCTGCTGGGGCAATAGACTTCCTCAGATCGACGCCTCCAAAGATATTCGACGTCGGGATTACTTCGCACGGACGGATCGAACTCGATGAACTCTCCTCGAAAGTCGTTACGGCAAATGAGCCATTGATCCTGTCGTGTTCCCAGGACTAAAATTTTGTGCGCGTCGCTCAGGAGGCACTTACCAATGCTGAGGCTTACCCTGGCTCGCGTCGCGGTCATGGCCATTCTGGTTGGCACCATGACAGGCCAAAATGGCTTGGGCGCGGAAAAGAAAGTTCCAGTTACGTTGCGTTACCTGGGTACGGCGGGATGGGAGATCAGCGATGGCGCCACTGTTATCTTGATTGATCCATATGTGTCCCGAATCAATGGACCACCGCCGCCGGGAGGTTCGGGGAGCCGGATCGCCGGAGACACGCGCCCGAAAGTCGGATGGGATGACATAGCGACTCCGGACATAGCTGCAATCGATTCTCGTATCTCACGAGCGGATTTTGTCCTGGTCACTCACACGCACTACGATCACGTCCTTGATGTGCCGCATATCGCTTTGAAAACTCATGCGTCAGTGATCGGTACGGAGAGTACCGAGAATGTGATGCGAGCGTATGGAGTTCCCGAAGAGCAACTGATTACCGTGCGCGGCGGAGAGGATTACGATTTCGGGGTATTCTCAGTCAAAGTGATTCCAAGCATTCACAGCGCTTTGGACCACAAGCGCTATTTCAGTTCTGAAACCGCACCGGCCACACTAAAAGCGCCCCTGACGTTGAAACAAATACATCCGGAAGGCGGCACACTGGCCTACCTGGTTCGATTGCGCGGGCACCAGATTCTCGCGTTCGGAGGGATGAACTACATCGAGCGCGAGCTTGAGGGGCTGCAGCCCGACGTAGCGCTGGTCGGGGCGGCCGGATCACGCAAGGAGATCTACGATTACACGGGGCGCCTGATGCGCGTGTTGCAGTATCCAGCGCTGGTCATTCCCACGCACTGGGACAACTTCTTGCTCCCTTATAACGCTTCGCAACAGACGGCAGTTGATGCAGTGCAAAAGTTTGTGCAGGAGGTCAAGATTGCTTCTCCCAACACAAATGTGATCGTGCCAAAGTATTTCGAAGCCATAGTGCTCGAAAGTGCAGCGAAATGACTTATTACAAGTGCCCCTGCGAAAAAGTTCAAAGGGAACAGCCGGCTAACAGACCTCATGTCACATGCCCCTGTGATTTCCCCGCCACCCTGCGTTATCATTGAACGGATGGCAACCGTTGAGCAGACACTCGCCGGCAAGACGCAGCATCCCTTTCAAACCGATGATCCGCGACTGAAGCCGATCGCCGAGAAGGTGATGGCGCAGGAGCGCTTGTCCGAGGAGGACGCATTTGCCCTCTATCGCTCGGGCGACATTCTGGCGATCGGGTGGCTGGCCAACCACGTGCGCGAACGCATGCACGGCGACATTGCCTACTTCAACGTCAACCGGCACATCAACTACACCAACGTCTGTGTGGCCGCCTGCAGGTTGTGTGCTTTCGGGCGCAAGAAAGATACGCCCGGCGCTTACACCATGGCGCTGGAGGAAGTTTGGGACACCGCGGCTTCGGGCTATACGGAGGCGGTGACGGAGTTTCATATTGTCGGCGGACTTCATGCCGATCTGCCGTTTCAGTACTACCCCGACATGATCGCCGGTCTGAAGCAGCGCTTTCCGCAGGTGCACCTGAAGGGCTTCACCATGGTGGAGATTTCGTTCTTCGCCAAGATCGGCAAGATGACGCCGCGCGAAGTGCTGGTGCGGCTGAAAGAAGCAGGGCTGGACTCGATGCCGGGCGGCGGGGCGGAGATTTTCTCAGACCGCGTGCGCCACATCATCTGCGATCACAAGATTGACGGCGACGATTGGCTGGACATCGCGCGCACCGCGCATGAAGTAGGACTGAAATCGAACGCGACCATGCTCTATGGTCACATCGAGCACGACGAGGATCGCGTCGATCACCTGCTGAAGTTGCGCGCTCTGCAGGACGACACGCACGGCTTCCAGACGTTTATTCCGCTGGCGTTTCATCCTGACAACACCCCGCTGCAGCACCTGCCGAAGAGCACAGGGATGCTCGACCTGAAGCAGATCGCGGTGTCGCGGCTGGTGCTCGACAACTTCCCGCATATCAAGTCGTATTGGCAGATGGTGACGCCGAAGATCGCGCAGATCTCGCTGCGGTTTGGAGCTGACGACATTGACGGAACCGTGGTGGAGGAAAAGATTTACCACGACGCGGGCGCAACCACGCCTCAGGGCCTGAGCCGCCAGGATTTGATCCGCCTCATCACCGAGGCCGGACGCGTGCCGTTTGAGCGCGACACGCTGTATCGGCCGGTCACGCGGACCGAGACCACGGTTACGGTGGCGGTGTAACCGCCCTATTTCTGTTCCGGCTTGAGCCGTTTACCACCCGGCATGGGAGGCCACCCCAGCGATGCTCCCTGGAACATCGGCACGGCCTTTTCATACCGCTTACCCTTGTCGTCGTGTACTGCGAAGCGCCGTGGATGATCGGGCGGACCAGCCCACAACGACACTCCCGCGTATGCCCCGTCGTTGCGCAGGATGTAGTAGGTCATATCCATGTATTGCAGCTTGTGCATGTTGCCGTTGTAGTTGCGGATGATGCGCTTGAGTGCGTCGAGTCCGGCTTCCTGCGGCGACATGCCGCGGCGCATGTTTTCGACGATGGTGTGACCACCGCAGACCTTGATGTTCTCCTCGCCATTGCCGGTCGCGCCGGCCGCGCCTACATCCTGGTCGCAATAACAGCCCGCGCCAATGATGGGAGAGTCGCCCGCGCGCCCAGCAATTTTCCACGCCAGTCCGCTGGTGGTGGTCGCGCTCGACATTTCACCTTTTTCGTTGATCGATGAGCAATTGATCGTGCCGGTGGGAGGCTTCAGCACGCGCTCAATGGCGGCCATGCGAAGCTCAGGCGCGATGCCGATCCTAGCCGCAAGTTTCTCCATCTTCTCGATGAGTTGTTGTTGCATCTCGGTGGTATCGCCGCCGGTGTCGGGAAACTTGAAATTGGGGCTCGCTAGTCCTGGGCCCCACCAGTCGTCGGTGGACATAGTCTCGCGCCACAGTTGCCAGGTCTTGCGCGAGGGCTCGGTGAGCAGGTTTTCTTTGGGGAAACCCGTCAGCAAACCAAACTTCGATGCGCCTTCGCCGACCAGCATGACGTGGCCGGTGTGTTCCATTACGGTCTTCGCCAGGAGCGACACGTTCTTGATGTCGTGCACCCCCGCGACCGATCCTGCCATGCGCGTTGGGCCATGCATGCAGCAGGCATCGAGCTCTACCACGCAATCTTCGTTGGGCAGGCCGCCGAGTCCGACGCTGTCGTCGTTGGGATCGTCCTCCGGCCCGGTGATGACTTGCATGACGGCGTCGAGCGTATCGCCGCCGCTGGTGAGCACGGCATAGCCGCGATCGAGATAGTTGTATCCGTTGGCGGCGCTGATGATGACCGGAGCTTTGGGTTTTAGTCCGGGAGAAGGGGGTTTGTTTCCCGGCGCCTGCTGCGCAGCCTGCAAGTCGAGGGCAAGGGACGCTGAACCGAGGGCGGTGGTGGCGATGAAACCGCGACGCGTAACTTTCATGGGGTCTCCGGAAAGGAAGCGAATGGCAGGATAGCACGGCGGTTGGAGAGAGTTGGCCGCTATGCGGCCTGTAACCGCATTTCACCGTGTGCGACCAGGGGCTCGCGCCCCTGGCTATGAAGCCGCAGCCGCTGCTTCGCAGCTCGATGCACCGTGATGCGGACCGTCTGGTCGACGGACGCCGGCTAAGATGGGAGGCCACTAGGCAGCGTGGACAGGTTCTGGGCGTCGTCCGGTCCTACACCGTTTCACCAGCATCCATCTGGCGTCGCCAAAAAACTTTACTTTACAAAGAGAGGATCAGTGGTCAACAGGTGCTGAAAGTACTGGTCTTTCCACGTGGGGTTGATGCGATCGAGCAGCAGGGCCTCGGCAGCCCCGAAGGAGTAAAACACCTCGCGTTTCGATTGGGTGATGTCGATGTGCCTAAGTTCATCGAGGGTGCGTGCCCGGGCGGTCAGGGCATAGCTACTGAAGGGCGTAAAGTCGGGCAGAGCCGCGTAGGCAGCGGAGGGCTGGTAATCTCCGGCCGCTTCGGCGGCTTTCACTTGCGTGTAGCGGGCGACGCCTTCCTGCCAGAGCTGGAAGCTGAAGTACTTGTGATCGCCGGGCATTAGCTGTGCGAAGAACTGCTTGCGGTCCTTTAAGTACTTCTTACTGAGTTGCTCAAACTTTGGCTTGTCAACCTCGTTCACCGCCTCCAGCAGCGAGTCACGCAGATACTCGAACGACTGCGCCAAGTCGGGGTTCTCGTAGGGATAAGGGTAGTTGAGCATCCACATGCCGGTTGCATCGCCTTTACTTAATCCGAGATCGGCGATGGCCTTCAGGTAGTCCGGTTGCGCCCATTGCAGTTGGTGAAAATGCTCATGCATCACCGTGATGACCCACGGCGTGCTGGTCTTGGTCGAGGTGCTCGCCGGTTCGCCTATCACGATAATCGGAGGAAAGCCGAACGCCGGGAACGTTGCCTGCATGTCGGTAGCGAACTGCCGCGGCCGGGCGTCAACGTCATCGCCAAGCTTCTGAAATTCCTTCGGAGGAGTGGGGAAGTGCGTCAGGTATTCCGTGTCGCTGGTGACCAGCAGCACTGGCGCGGGCGTCTTGCTCCAAGCAGGCCAGATCTGGTCTTGGATTTGTGCAGCGAGGCGATAGAACTCGGCGATGCGGACGGCATCGTCGGCGGGAAGAAGCTTCGGCACCTGGGCGAAGAGAGGGGTCGAGAGTAAGAGGACGGTCAATAGGGATCGCATCGCGAAGAGAGATGTGAAAAACCTGCGGCAGTTAGCGTCCCACCCTATCGTCCGCCGAGGCGGACGATAGGGGTGGGGCACCCAGCGAGAATCTTGCGTGATTCAAACTGCGACCTTGGCCGGTGTGTTCTGGTCGGCGCGGAAACGAAGCTGCGCGGCGATCCGGCCGATCTTGTCAAACTGCTCGTCGTCGCCAATGTAGACAATCTCCAGCCCATGACGGATGGCATATCCGACAATGGCATCGCCGAGGTCTTCCAGTTCAGTATTGGGCTTGCCACACATCACGCATTCGGGGGCGATGTGCAGGTCCATGTGGCCGCAGTGATAGCACTTCACCCCGGCCGCGCTGAAGCTTGACGCCAGCATCAGGGTCTGGACCTCTCCAGCCTCGAGGGAGCGCAAGACCCGTCGCAACCCGATAGCGCCACGTCCGTTACGGTGGGCCTCGCCGATCACTTCGGTGATCATCGACTGTTTGCGCTCGTCGTCTTGCTGCTGCAGGAGTTCAATCGCCAACTGCTTCACTTGTTCTGCAGTGGCCAGCCTGGGGTCGATGCGGAAGTGCCCCACCAGCCGTTGCCGGGAGTAGGTATGAAGATGCGGCAGGAACTCCGACCACACATCATCGTGGCAGCCGATGACAAGCTTCTCGCATCCTCCGTGCTCGACGTGGCCAGTGATGGCGTCGGACACGACTTTGAAATGCTGCATGGTCTCGTTCATGACCCGGCGCTCGACGTGGCCGGCATCGTAGCCGCCCCATCCGTCGCTACGGCCGCGACGAGTCAGTTCGTTGATGAAATCGAGTTTCTCGATGATGGAGCCATCGGAAATCTCGAAGACGCGTGCCTTGGTGCGATCGACCAGCACCACGCAGGCGCGCTGCATGCCATCGAAGACCGCGGCCAGCGGCTTCAGGTGGAAGCGCTGGTTGAGAATCAAGTTGGTCTTGGGCAGCTTGGCGGGCAGATCGAACTCCCGCCAGATGGCCCGGCTGGCACAGGCAAAGACGGCCTTGCCATGGCGGCCGTTGTTGCGCAGCATCTCGGTCATTTCGAGGATGCGCTGCAGGTCGGGAACGGCGGCCTTTAGCTTGCTTCCTTTCTTCTCCGCTTCGCGGAGTTGGTTGTTGACCAGGTCCTTTACAAGGATGGCTTCGTCACGGTGCGAACGGTTGGTGGGCGTCGCGGGCTGATAGTAAAACGTTACGGCGCAGCCCTCCGGCGAATGGAAATTAGCGAGTTCACGGATGTCATCTCTCGTGATCATTCCGGTTCTCCTGGGTGAGTTCGTGCTTCAAGGTTTGGAGGGACCGCCGGAAAGCGGCCACTTCAAGTGCTATGGGTATACTCCACATGCCTGGTTTTGAAAAGGTCCTTCATGGGCAAGGCGCGTTGCAGGTGCAGGCGGGCCTTGCGAATGGATGCGTGCACCTCCTCCAGCGTGTGATTGGTAATGGCAGCAATTTCTTCCTGGGTAAAGCCCTCGACCGCGTAAAGAATGAAGACCTCGCGGTCGGAACGCCTGGCGTCGCGCAGCGCGAGTTGCACCAGCTTGATCAGCTCACCACGGGCGGTCATCTCCTCGGGATTACCGGCGTGGCCGTCGGCGATGAAGTCCTCTTCCAGGAGCTTCTCGTCGGGCTGGTGGAACTGCAGCCGGGCCTCGTCGCTTGCCTGGACATTTTGCGTACCGTGGCGGCGATCCAGTGGGATGTCTGCGACGTTGCCGTCGTTTGCGGCGATACGGTCGATCGCCTCGGTAGTCAATCGGTAGAGCCAGGGCTCAATCTTGATGCGCTCGGGCTTCTCCAGTTCATCGCCCAGCGCGGTGGCGATGGATTCGGCTACTACGTCCTCGGACGCGACCTGATCAGGCAATAGATCTCCGAGGCTCTCGCGGTAGTTGATCTGACGCTCCACGAAGCGCTGCAGGCGCGGCAAGTTGACGTCGATGTAACTGGCGATGTCGATCGACGACACGGTTTCGGGCCGAATGACCGCGACGGTGTCTTCAAAGGGCACAGTCGCGGCGTCACTGTGCTCTGCGCCGCGACGGCGGACCCACTTGTGTTTGCTGCGCAGCACTTGCTTGTGCCGTTTTAGCTGCTCGATCAAAGCATCGAAGGCCGCCCTGATTGCCGCAGCCGCCGTCGCACTCTTCTCCTGCGCCGCCATCTGTCCGGAAGGCAAGCGCAAGTTCAGCGATACGACGAAGCCCTCCCGCGCCGAGTTTTCTTCGACGATGCCTTTGACGTGCACCAGCTCGGGACGAAACACCTGCAGGTGCTTGCTCAGTTTTTCCAGTTGATGTTGGGTTTGCTTTTCGAGGTCGGCAGTTTTGGAAATCTTGTAACTGAAATGAACGTTCATGAAAGGTTCTCCGGAGGAAATGCTCCAACCGTAGTTACCTTGCTCTGAGCCCAGTTTACTCCTGTTAGGAATTAGTCAAGCAAGAAATGACGGGAGGTGTGTTTCGAAGGACCAGAGTGGAATGGAAACGGTGCCCTTCCTGCTACTGACCGGGGATCAGTGTTCTTGCAGAGGCGGAATCACCTTCCGGTTGAAGAGCGTCACGTAGGCTGCACCAGCTACAATGCGAGACAGGCCCTCCGGCGGGAGGGCCTGTAGTCGTGCGTAATCCTGATCGCTGCTACGGGATGCGCACTTTCGCGTCCGGGCTCTGGCTGACGTGAATGCTCTCGATGAACCGCACTTTACGGTTCTGGAGCTTCATCACCAGCGAGGAGGTGCGCACGCCGTCGCCGAAGAAGCGCACACCCTTCAGCAGCGGCCCATCGGTGACGCCGGTGGCGGCAAAAACAATATTCTTGCCCGGGGCCAGCTCTTCGGCGGTGTAGAAGCGCTTGGGATCCTTGATGCCCATGTCGGGCATGCGCTCGGCCTGCTGTGGGGTGTAGCCGGTCAGGCGGCCTACCATATAGCCGTTGAGACACCGGATAGCGGCCGCGGTGATCACGCCCTCGGGAGCGCCACCGATGCCCATCACGGCATGAACGCCGGAGCCGAGCATGCCGGCGGCGATTCCGGGCGACAAGTCACCATCCGAGATCAGACGAATGCGAGCGCCCGCGCGGCGGATGTCTTCGATCAGCTTCTCGTGGCGTGGCCGTTCCAGGACGATGATGACCAGGTCTTCGACTTTGCGGCCAAGAACCTTCGCGATTACCTTAAGATTGTGACCGACCGGCGCCTCGAGATCGACCACGCCCTTGCAGGATGGGCCGACGACAATCTTCTCCATATAACAGTCCGGGGCATGCAGCAAGCCGTTTCTTTCCGAGGCGGCGAGAACGGTGATGGCGCCCGGAGATCCAGTGGCGCAAAGGTTGGTACCTTCGAGGGGATCAACCGCGATGTCCACTTCGGGATACCGAGCATCGTCGCGTTTGCCGACTTTTTCGCCAATGTAGAGCATGGGGGCTTCGTCGCGCTCGCCCTCGCCGATGACGATGGTTCCGTCCATGGGAACGGAGTCCATGACGCTGCGCATGGCTTCTGTGGCCACCTTGTCCGCTAATTCGCGTTTGCCCTGGCCCATGGTTTTGGCCGAGGCGATGGCGGCTTCCTCCACCACGCGCAGAAATTCCAGTGCAAGGTCAGCTTCGAAATTAGTTCTGGGGGAATAGCGATTGGCGTCTGCTGCCGGTTTGAGTTCAGCTTGGACCTTGGTAGCCATGTGGTCTCCGTGGAGGTCGCGGGTCGCTGGGGCGGGGCAGCGGTCGCGCTGCGTATTTTAGTAAGAGAGCCAGAGGGGCAGTTGCGCTCCTCGATCCAGCCCAAACTTTAAGGATACACAAATATCCGCCGGCGAGCGCCAGCGAATTTTTCGTCAATCCTGAGAGCGGCTTCCCGCGCGCCACTTCCGGTACATGCCAGGTCTCGAGGAACGTCGCATCTCATCGGCCCCTGGAGTATAGTGCTCATCGCACTCGCCAAGAGGCGGCGAAATTTTGTGCGGCGCTCCCAAGCCGCAACTGGAGGACCCATGACCCCAGCTATTCAACAGTCGGTGGAGTTCGATGCTTCGCCCGAGACGCTCTTTGAGATGTATGTGGACTCGAGGCAACACTCGCTGGCGACGGGTGCTCCTGCAAAGTTGGGCCGCGAAGCAGGCGACGCCTTCACCGCGTTCGGCGGTCAGCTCAAAGGCAAGAACTTGCTGGTGGTTCCGAAACAGATAATCGTGCAAACGTGGCGGTCGACGGGATGGAAGAAGATCGACACGGATTCAATCCTGGTGATTCGTTTCAGTAAGACGAAGACCGGCGGGCGCGTCGATCTGGTGCACGTCAACGTTCCGGAACACGATCATCAGGGCGTCACCGACGGCTGGCATCATTACTATTGGGAGCCGTGGCGAGTATACCTGGAAGCTGTCAGCCTGAAGAAGGCTGCTGGTCGCTGGAAGCGCAAACGCTAGCCGGTTGATGCGTGGAGTAGGCTTGATCGTGATCGCGTAATCTGGGCTTACGTTGAGGGGACGCGCCATGACCTTTTTCATTCTGTGCCTGCACGTCGCCACGATATTTCTTGGATTCCCCTTAGGGCCTTCAGGCATGGCGAGTGATCTCTATTCGTCGCCCGTGGTCCAGTCCGCAGACGAGAGCGTCACGGTTTGGGGAGGGCAACACATCGAGATGCAGCTCACCAAGAACGGCGCAACCCTGGAGTTTGACTGCGCTACCGGTACGATCACAAAGCCATTGGCAGTCGATGGCCGCGGAAAGTTCCGCACCAGCGGCACCTTCACGCGGGAGAGACCGGGGCCTACGATGCGTGACGGCAATCCGGCGGTGGCTGCGACGTATTCCGGATCGATTGACAGCGACACGATGCACCTGACGATCACGGCAGGACCGAACAAAGAAAGTGTGGGCGACTACGTGCTCGTGCGCGGCAATCCAGGGCGCGTGATGAAGTGCCGGTGAGGAAACGGACGTGGCGGGACGCGGGGCAGTCTGGGACAGCAGCCGATCGGAAAATCCTGCGCGTCAGCAAACCCCTGGGGAAGGGAACGCGACGTGTCGGTTGGTTCGTAACTCTGGAAGTTTTGGGCACGCGATACGCCGCATGGAACTTTGTCTTGTCGAACGGCATCGAACTGGCTATAAGTGGTGATCAAGGTGCAGCCCACCTCGTCCGCGTCCCTCGTCTCATCCTCTGCCGCGGAATGGAAAAATGGAAATCGTTTTAACTTTCGTGCTTCTTTTGTTTGCCTCTGCCTCGATGATGTCGCAAACGCCGGAGGCGCCGTCGGCAAGTTCTGAAAATAGTGGCGCGCGCTCGGCGAGTATCGCGACGACTGCAACAAGCACAATCACCCCGGACTTGGACAGGCTGCAAACCGTTGCCTCGCAGGCCGCCTTGCAGATCGGGGGTTTGCGCATTGAGAAGTGGAAGGCGAACGGCGGCGCCAGGAGCGCAGCGCAAGCGGACGCCGATTCGGTGCAGCGCAACCTCACCCTGGCGCTGCCGGGGTTGATTGACGCCGTCCGTTCGGCGCCGGAGGACGTGAACGCTGAGTTCAAGCTGTATCGCAATCTGGATGCTCTCTATGAAGTATTCGGCACGCTGACGGAAGTGACTCGTGTCTTCGGACAGAAGGGCGACTACGAGGCACTGGCGCAGCAATTGCAGGTGATCGGTTCCACGCGGCGCAAGTTAGGAGAATCACTGGAGCAGTTGACTGCCACTGCACAAAACCAACTCAACCAAATGCGAGCTCAGATCAAGGCCCAGCAGGAGCAATTGGCAGCGGCGGCGGCAGCTCCGCCAAAGCCAATCGTTGTAGCCCAGGCCGAGGCGCCAAAGAAAGCTGCACCAAAGAAGAAGAGTGTTGCCAAAAAACCGGCTTCTGCCGGAAGTGGCTCCAATTCGAACTCTCCCAGTTCGAACTCCAACGGTCAGACATCAGCGGTTACCAACGCTCCCAAGTCCTAAGACTGGAGAAAGAAGCGAAAATTCCGCCTCAGCAAAGATGGCTGGGACGAAGCATCCGCCTGTAGCCGATTCCGTGGCTGTGGAGTGGCTGGGTGGGCCGCCAGACAGGTCTCACAACTGGCAACGGCAGCCAATTGCCGGCCAACTGACAGCCGGCCAACTGACTCTGGCGCAGAGGGACAAGCGGCAGTAACATCGGTCGTACAATCCCGCTGAACTGGGGGAGCGAATGCCGGTTGTGTCTCTACGCGACGTGGTCGAGGCGCTCGACCTGCAAAGTGATGAACTGCAATCCTACCTCGATCCGGATACGGGCGAGATTGTTACTTTCAGCGAGGAAGAAGCGCAAATCGCCGAGAGTAACGACTGGGAAGATGCTCCGGAATGGATGCGGGAGTTTCTGCCAAAGGTCAAGCGCGCGCTGGAAGACGACCGCATGCTGGAGCTGCCAGACCGCGTGCATATCGACGAGTGGCGCATGATGCAGGACTTTGCCGAGGAGCAAGAACAGTGCCGGTGTCGCCCTGAGCTGTTGTCGGCGGTCCACGGTGCGGGTGCATTTCGACGTTTCAAGGATACGATTCAGCGGCTGGGTCTGGAGGACTCGTGGTACCAGTACCGCGAGGCGGCCTTCGAGCAGGTCGCCAAAGAGTGGCTGGAAGAGAACAAGATTCCGTATCGGTAACGACGCTCCTTTCCGGGATTGCGTTCCCGCTGTGCGCTCATAAGAACCGCGGGGTGGGGCCGCCGCCGCTCTAGGTGCAATTTTACAGTTACGCAACCAGCGCGAGCCGTCGTTGTGCTAGTCTTGCGAACAACGCGACGCTTTCGGGATCAGCCCCGGCTCCGGGGAAGTGTTGCTGGCGTGGGGAGAATATCGAACCAATGGGCCCGTATTTGTGTCAGAAGAATCCAAACCCTTTCTTTCGAGTCACTTTGCTTGGAGTCGGGCTGGTTTTCGGCCTCTTGCTGGGTTCCTCTACCCTGTTAGCGCAGGCGGACAGGGCAACCTCCGCCGTGGCGGCCAGTGATCCGCAAGGACTCTCGTCCGATGTAACCGCGCCTACGAACCTGCAAGCGCAGGATTCCCTGGCGATTGGAAGCATCGACGGAACGGTGCTGGATGCGACGGGCGCGCCGGTTTCCGGGGCCGAGATCCGGCTCACTCGACTGGCGAGCACGCCGGCCCTGGAGACTTCTACCGCACAGGATGGCCATTTTTTCTTTGCCAATGTTGCGCCCGGACCCTTCGAGCTGAGCATTGCGCTTGCGGGCTTCAAGACGAAGTCGGTGGCTGGGAACCTGCCTGCCAAAGAGGGCTACCTGGCTTCGGCGATCACGCTGGAGTTGGCTCCGGTAGTCACTGATGTGAGCGTGCGGCTTACCACGGAGGAGATTGCGGAAGAACAGATCCAGGTGCAGCTGCAGCAACGCCTGCTGGCGGTGATACCCAACTTTTACACGAGCTACGTGGCGGACGCCGCGCCCATGAATCCGAAGCAGAAGTTCGCGTTGGCGTGGAAGCTGGCGATCGATCCGACGTCGTTTGTGATCGCCGGGATCATCGCGGGAGGGCAACAGGCCAACAACTCGTTCCCCGGCTACGGACAGGGCGCCGCGGGTTATGCGAACCGATTCGGCGCGGCCTATGGCGACTTCTTTATCGGCACGTATATCAGCAACGCCATCCTGCCATCGATTCTGAAACAGGACCCACGCTATTTTTACAAAGGCACCGGGACGGTCAAGTCGCGCATTCTCTGGGCCTTAGAACGGTCAGTGGTGGCTCGGGGCGATAATGGCCGCTTGCAGCCAGACTACTCGGGGATTCTGGGTAGCCTGGCGGGGGGCGCCATCTCCAATCTGTATTACCCCGAAGGCAGCCGCCACGGTTTTAGCACGACGGTGAACAATACGCTTATCGGGATTGCGACCGGGGCTGGCGTGAACATCCTGCAGGAATTTGTGTTTCCCAAAATAACGCCGAAAAAGCCCAAGACCGATCACCCGACCACGTAAACGCGAGCTCGCTGCGCACGTTAGTATTCTGATACGTGACCTCCGAGCCAATCAAGCACGCCAACACCCAGCGTTGGAAGACCTACCTGTGGTCGTTTGCGCGATGGCTGCTCGCTGGGGTGGTGGCTCTCTGGGTGGCGGCTGCGCTGCTGCTGGTTGCGGCTCGCTGGATCGATCCTCCGACAACCGCGGTACAGATCGAGCGCCGGTTGCAGGCGTGGATCCACGACAAGCCGTATCAGAAACGGTATCAATTTGTCCCGCTGAACCAGATCGCGCTCAACCTGCAGCACGCGGTGATCGCGGCGGAGGATGGGCGCTTCTTCCAGCACCACGGGTTCGACTGGCACGAGATGCAAATCGCTGTCGAGGACGACCTGGAAGGCGAACGAAACCGCGGAGCCTCCACGCTCACACAGCAACTGGTGAAAAACCTGTTTTTCGGAACGAACCGGTCCATCGTGCGGAAGGGCGCAGAGGCCACGCTGGTGCCGGTGGCCGAAGCGGTGCTTGGCAAGCAGCGCATACTGGAGCTCTACCTGAACGTGGTCGAGTGGGGCCCCGGCATCTATGGTGCAGAGTGGGCGAGTCGTGTCTACTACAGAACGCCGGCGCGGAATATTGGGCGGGAAGAGGCAGCGCGACTGGCGGCGGTGCTACCCGGTCCGCTGAAACGACGGCCCGAGCGCATGAACCGCTATAGCGCGATGATATTGAATCGCATGCAACAGATGGGGTGGTGATGTACCCACGTTAGGCCAAAATAAGGCCACCACTCCCCCTACACGGGTTCCGTGGAATCAGTCAGTTGCAAGAAGATTCCGCGCAAAGTAGCACAAACAAACAAGTTATATGTAAAGTAGTACAAACAAAAGAGTTAGTGCTGGGCTATGCCTGGGTCATCTATTAAAATCAATAGCTTAGCGACGTTTGTGGCGCAAAGTCTTGACCCCATGGGAGTTGTCGGGAATTTTCAGAGATCGGGTCGAGCGACGTCGCTGGGACGCCAACTCGATGATCGCAGCTGGTGATGGGCGACGAAAAGAAGAATCAGCAGGTCGATGTGACGGAGGTAACCATTCCGATTTGGGAAGGCTGACGGATGGGATCCGGCACGATGGCCTTCAGTTGGTAATCGTGGGGTCAGGGGCTGGGGTTCGGTTACGCCAAGACTCGATCGTCACACCGCAGTCAATGCCCTCCGCGTAATGGCGAAAGCTGCTCCATTGCCAGTCGGCGGGGCTCTCGACGAGTCCGCGCTTCACGGGATTGCGGTGAATGTACTTGAGGTTCTCGATGAACTCCCTGTGAACGCGGACGTTGCGGTCGTAATAACGCTTTTGCCAAAAAGGTGAATCTTGCGGCGTTTGGTTGGTTCGCGCGCGCTTGGCCGATGCAATTTTGAGCGACTGTATGACGGTTGCAATGGTGCCGTGCTGAGGCTCTGAAATAAGCAAATGGATGTGGTTGGGCATCACGACGAAGCCGTACACGAACATGCCGTAGTTTTTGCGAGTTCGCTTCCGGGCCATCACAAACTGATCGCGAACGGATGGGGCATTCAGATGGGGACGCCGGCGATAGCAGGTGAACGTGATGAAGTGGGGCGTCTGCGACTGATGGAAACGGTAGAGTCCGCGGGGCACGGCTCGATTCTAGCTTCTACATCTTCGTGATGCCAGCTTTTGGCGAAAGCCCCACATATCCCAAAACCGGGGATATGTGGGCCACGGGCATATGTGGGCCACCAGCCCGCTAGTCCTTCGTTCCGATGGCTGTGGTGGTGCCGACGGCGGAAAAGGCGACTGGATACTGAGCGATCCCGGCGAGCGGCGTCATATCCGCGAACTGAGTAAACGTGATACCGTGCGGGGCAATGCGATTGAAGTTCTGCGTCCGGCCATCGAAATAAAAGCTCTGGCTGGACTGAAGACTCTCCGACAGATTGTGGACTCCAAACGCTCCAATCACCGGGAACAGGCTCTCTGTCCTGACAAAGGTGGCGACCAGCTTGCCGCTTGCGAAAGTGGCTGGGTTATTCCAGTCGCCGTTCGGATTGGTGTTGTAGTAGACGTTGAATGTTCCGGCTGAGACAAGACTCAATGCCATATTGCCGTTGCTCGGCAACGGTGTCAGCGACAATACGTCGGTACTGAAGGTGAAGTAAGCGGTGGATTCGCTGGGAGAGCCGTTGAACAGCGAACTGGTAACGCCGTAGAGGTGGACGAGGTACCCGGCGTATACGGCCTTACCGGTATTCGGGTCCAAGTAAAGCCTCCCGACATGCTGCCAAACCACGGCGTTGGTGGGGGGCACCGATAGCGTGGAGGCAACCTGAGCCTGACAAAAGAGGGTGTTGGGAAGCAATGCCAGAACTGGGAAGATGATCCCAGTCAAAGCGCGGAGTGAAAGCCATTTGAGTTTCATGTTCGTCTCCTCATGTGCCGGCCGATGGATGACGGCTCGACCTTGTGCGAACGACAATGTTTCAGGCGAGCGGGAACGTCAATTTGCGGGCGATGAGGTGGGGATGAGTTTTCTATGAGGGCGGTAAGTGTATGAAGCATTATGGCTTCAAGGCACCTGAGGTATAATTCGCGCACTGTAGAGCGGGGCGATCACAGGGGTTAGTGGTGTAAGGATGGAGTCCCAAACCTCAAGCGTGCTGCACTTTGCCGAGTACACTTTCCAACCCGGTACGGGGGAACTGTGGCTCGGGAGCACCCCGCTCAAGCTTCAACCTCAACCCGCCAAGATTTTAGCTATCCTCATCCAACATGCTGGTCAGGTTGTCACACGTCAGCAGCTGGCTACTGAGTTGTGGGGAGCGGACACGTTTGTCGATTACGAGCAAGGGCTGAACTATGCCATCCGGCAGATCCGAACCGTGCTGGGGGACGATGCCGATCAGCCACGATTTCTGGAGACGCTGCCCAAGCGAGGCTACAAGTTCATCGCTTCGTTGAGCGATGCAAGAGCATCGGAAGAAACACTACCGCCAATCGTTATGCCGGCACCTCAGGTTGTGCGTCGCAAGTTCCGCTGGCAACTTACCTTAGCCTGCTTGGCGCTGGGCGGTGTTGTCGCCGCCCTCATTGTTGGATTGAACCGGGACCGTCTTCGCCGTCGCGGGTGGCCGGCGGTGGGCGGTCATCGAATCGAATCCCTGGCGGTACTGCCACTGCACAACTTGTCGAACGATCCGGAGCAGGAGTACTTCAGCGATGGCATGACGGACCAGTTGATCACCGATCTCGCCAAGTTTGGCAGGCTGCGGGTCATCTCCCATACTTCGGTTGAGCGATACAAAGGGACACGGCAGCCCCTGCCCGAGATTGCGCGGGAACTTGGCGTGGATGCTGTGGTAGAAGGCAACGTAATGCGCTCGGGCGACAGGGTACGAATTACTGCCCAGCTCATCGATGCCCGCACGGACGCCCATTTGTGGGCCGAGACCTACCAGCGCGACCTGCGTGACGTGTTGACTCTGCAAGATGAACTCTCCCGCGACATCGCCGAAGAGGTGCGAATCAATCTCACACCCGCAGAGCAGTCTGGCATGGCGGCAACGGGAAGCGTGAATCCGGAAGCATACGACGCCTATCTGCGGGGTCGCCATCTCTGGTTGCAAAGAAATCCCGGCGCCATCGCAGGGGCAATCGACTATTTCCAGCAAGCTGTTCGGGAAGATCCATCCTTCGCGCTGGCCTATTCTGGGCTCGCCGACTGCTACTGGGTGGGATGGGGATCGAAGGTAAACATTCCACTTGCCGAGCAGTACGCTCGCAAAGCCATCTCACTCCAGCCGGAGCTGGCCGAAGGGCGCGTGTCATTAGGTGTCGTCCTCAGCTTTCAACGGCACATGGCCGAAGCAGGCAGGGAGTTGCGACGCGCACTTGAACTGAATCCGAACTACGCCATGGCGCACCACCTGTACGCCGGCTACCTGCTGAGCGTCGGGCATCTGGAAGAGGCGCTGGCAGAAAGCGAGCAGGCCCGGCTCCTGGATCCATTTGCAATTCCGGTGAACAGCATGTTCACGACGATCCTCATCAGTTCGCGTCAATACGACCGTGCCGTGGACCAAGGCCGACGCTTTGCCGAGCGATCCCCTCAATCGGCGGTCTCTCATGCGCTACTCTCGCGTATTTACTGGATTCAAGGGCGGGTGCCGGAGGCCGTCAAAGAAAGAAGGAAAATAGCGGAGCTAGTGCAATCTGCCCAAATGATGAGGGACCAGGATGAGGTAACTGCCGCCTTCAACAAAGGTGGAATCCGCGCGGCAGCCTTGAATGCGGGTAAGTTCATGGAGCGCGATGGAGATTTTCCGTTTGCTTCTTATGCCTACGGAATTGCTAAGGATGGATCCAAGGTACTGGAGTGTTGGGAGCAAGCAATCCGCGCAGGTGACGGCCTAGTTCCTTATTCGATCAAAACCTCGCCCGAATTCGATTTCCTCCACGGCGATCCGCGTTACCAGGAATTTCTCCTTCAGCTCGACCTGATGCAATAGGTTAAAACGCGGCGATGCCCGTGATGTGCTCTCCGATAATCAGGGTATGGATGTCGTGGGTGCCTTCGTAGGTTTTCACGGACTCCAGGTTGGCCATGTGGCGGAAGATGGGGTACTCGTCGGCGATGCCGTTACCGCCGAGGATGTCGCGGCCCATGCGGGCGCACTCTAAAGCCATCCAGACGTTGTTACGTTTCGCCATCGAGATATGGTAGGGCTTTACCTTGCCCGCATCTTTCAATCTACCTACTTGTAGTGCGAGTAGTTGCGCCTTAGTAATTTCACTAATCATCCAGACTAGTTTCTCTTGCACGAGCTGATGGCCGGCGATAGGCATGTCGCGGAACTGCTTGCGGAATTGCGCGTATTGCAGCGAGCAGTCGTAACATGCCATGGCGGCGCCGATGGCTCCCCAGCCGATGCCGTAGCGCGCCTGGTTGAGGCAACTGAGCGGCGAGCCGAGTCCCTTGGAGCCGGGCAGCAGTGCGTCGGCGGGAATGCGGACGTCTTGCAGCGAGAGGCTGGAGGTGACGGAGGCGCGCAGCGACCACTTGCCGTGGACGTCGGCGGCCTTGAAGCCGGGGGTGTCGGTGGGGACAATGAAGCCGCGGACGCGGTCGTCTTCGTCGGTGACCTTGGCCCAGATGATGGCGATGTCGGCGATGGAGCCGGAGGTGATCCACATCTTTTCGCCGTTGAGGATGTAGCTGTCGCCGTCTTTCCGGGCGCGGGTGCGCATGGCCCCGGGGTTGGAGCCGGCGTCGGGTTCGGTGAGTCCGAAGCAGCCGAGGACTTCTCCCAGCGCCATCTTGGGCAGGTACTTTTGTTTCTGCTCCTCGCTGCCGAAGGCGTAGATGGGATACATGCAGAGTCCGGACTGCACGCTGACGAAGGAGCGCACGCCGCTGTCGCCGCGCTCGAGTTCCTGGGTCATGAGCCCGTATTCGACGGCGGACATGCCGGCGCAGCCGTAGCCGGTGAGAGAGGCTCCGTAGAAGCCGAGCTCGCCCATGGGCTTGATGAGCTCTTTGGGGAAGCGTCCGTCGCGGTTGCACTGCTCGATGATGGGGACGAGGTTCTCTTCGATGAAGAGGCGGGTGTTGTCGCGCACGAGGCGCTCGTCGTCGGAGAGGAGTGTGTCGAGCTCGATGAAGTCGACGCCCTTGAATTTGATGGCCATGACTGTGGGTCCTTAGTGAACTAATGAACGTAGCAGGGGAGGAAGAAGAGGGTCAAACCAGTGAATCGTCGAGGGGCTGCGAAAAGCAGGTCCCTCCACTCCGCCGCCGAAGCGGCGGCTCCGGTCGGGATGGCGATGATTAGCTGGTTCCACCCTATCGCCAACCAACGGCGATAGGATGGGGCACCCACAGATAGGACGGGCGCGCTATTCCGCGGTGGTGGGGTCGATGATGGATTTGATTTCGCTGATGCTGTTGGCGGGGAAGCCGCCTTGCTGGGCGTGCTCGCGAACCATCTGCTCGTCGGGGGCGATGTAGATGCAGTAGATCTTGTCGCCGGTTACGTAGCTGTGGACCCACTGGATCTCAGAGCCCATCTTGCGCAGGACGCCGCAGGAGGTCTGCGAGATGGCTTGAAGTTCTTCGGGATTAAGGTTGCCTGCGCCGGGAATGTTGCGTTCGATCACGTATTTCGGCATGGCGGGGATTCTACAACACTTTCTGATGAGAGAACCAGCGAAGGCCGGAACGACTTTCGCTGCAGGAAAGTCCCGCGACGGGACGGGGGTGCGGGACTCATGTAAAATCAGATTGTACCCGGCGAATAGAGAGTGGCGCCACGCGCGCCCGCCTGCAGTCGAAGCCGCTCAGAGGCTGGAGCGTGAGCTTGAGACATGTGCATCTCGCGCTGGCCGCGCCTTTCCGCTTCGGCCTTCAAGAGTTGCCCTCCGCATCAAGCCAAAGGTTGCCAGACCGCGGGAGACCTCTGTCCGGACGAATTACTCGAGGAGAAAGTAATGGCGAAAATCGCAAAAACTGCAGACCGCAAGAAGATCATGGACACCACCAAGAGCACAGATTGCCCTAAATGCGGCAAGCCCACCCGCATCGTGAAGCGGGTAAAAGATCGCGAGCGCGATATTCCGGGTGGAATGTATATTTCGTGTTCGGCGTGCCAATTCTACGAGAAGCTGTAAGGACACAAGCGACATTAACCATAACCATCATGGCAGAGCGCGAAAGCGTCTGCGCTTAGGCTGTGTCAGGAATCGCCCATGATTGCATTACTGGCTGTATTCGCAAGTACCTACGCCGCGTATCTCGAACCGACATACTTTGTGGGATGGGGAACGCTGGCGCTGATCAACGCCGGTCTGGCGCAAGGGAAACAGAAGAGCGGCCTGCTGTGGTTCCTTTTGTCGATATTTCTGGGACCGCTGGCGACGTTGATCCTGGTGTTGCTGCCGAAGGGGTAGGCGCACCGAGCCTGCCAACGAATTGGTTGGGATTACACTCGGTAGGAATGAAAACATCCAGGCCATTGATCTTCGTCTCGGCTGCTGCCTCGTTGACATACCTCGTGGTGCGGCCGCTAACGGCAGGCGACTGGCCGGTGGTCTTTGCGGTTCTGAGCACTCTGCTGCTTGCAGTGGTCGGGTTTCGGGTGACCGCGCTGCTGGGAGTTGCGCTGGCAGTCTCCTGTCTCGGGGACTTTCTTCTGGGCGTCCGGCGGCTGGGGAGCCTGGATGGGGAGTCACTCTTTCTCCTCGGGCTGGGCTCGTTTCTCGTCGCCCATTTGGTTTATATCGCGATGTTTCGCAAGTACCGGATGGCGGAATGGCGGAAACCTGGCGCGGTCAGGGTGTTGGGCGTGCTGACGATCCTGGTTGTGCTGGGAACCATTCTGGGAATCTTGCGCGATTCGCTCGGTCCCTTGCTTATCCCGGTAGTGGTGTATTCGCTGGTCTTGTCCGGCATGGGTATCAGCGCAATGCTGGCCGATCTGGGGACTCCGCTGGCTGGCATCGGAGCGTTGTTTTTCATTGCGTCCGATGCGATGATCGCAATCAGCAAGTTCCGCGGTCCGTTCCCAGGCCACGAGCCGCTCATCTGGATCACCTACTACGCGGCACAGTTTCTAATCCTGCTAGGCGTCGCGCACCGCCGCCGCTGGGAGCAACGGGCGCCGCAAATTGCGAGTGCCACTGCGGTTCGGCATTGATTCCGGATCTAACGCGAGGGCGAGGACTCTTCCGCAAACGCGACGGCTTCGACGAGTGCGGCGCGGTACTCTGCGACGAGGTTGTCTTTCCACGCTTGCTTCCACAGGCTACGCTTCTTCATGTAGTGCTCCATGTGGTGGAGCGGATCGTGCTCCTTGCGCGCTTTCAGTAGTTTGGGCGTAGCGCCGCGGGCAGCAGAGTCCTGGTCGGCCTCAGCGTGCCAGCGCCAGGTGCGGCACTCGATTAGAGTCGGCCCCGCACCGCTGCGGGCGCGATGAATCGACTCCTGGGTCACGCGCCAGACGGCGACGACATCGTTTCCGTCAACCGTGATTCCCGGGAAACCGTAAGCTTCGGCGCGGTCACGCAGATCTTCGGTAGATCGGAAAACATTGGCGGCGTCGGGATGGGCTTGGGCGCTGTTCTCTACCACGAAAACAATGGGCAGTCTCTGGCTGGCGGCGATGCTGGCGGCTTCGTGCCAGAAACCAAGGGCGGCGAGGCCGTCGTCAGCCATGGTTATCACCACGTCCGGCCGCTCCTGGCGGCGGTAGGCCAACGCAACTCCCGCAGCGATATTGAATTGCCCCTCAATGGTTGCAGTTTGCGGAACGCCTCGAAGCGCTGGTGCTTCGCTGTCAGGATGTGCGGCGAGATATTTCTTCTCGAAATTGAACAACTGGGCGAAGATGCGCTTGAGTGGCGTGTCGCGGACCACCTGCGTAGCCAACTTGGGCCGCGGGGTGGCGAGACTGTCGTCGGGTTGGAGGCCAATGCAGGCGCCGACTTCGGTGGCTTCGCCTCCAAGGATGGGGACCGGCACGCCGGGAATCCTGCCCGCCCGCAGCAAGGCGAGGACTTGTTCCTCCAGCAGGCGGGTTTTCAGCATCACCGAGTACAGAGTGCGCAGCACTTCAGGGTTGGAAGGCGAAGCGTCACTCGCGAGCGAAGATTTTGCGGGGACTGTTGCGATCAAAGGATCGGGGGCTCGCCCTGCGGACTTGGGGCGATTGGTTTTTGTGGCGGCCATGCAGGCGGGTCTCCGAGAACGATCATTGTATCGCAAGCAAATTGCCGCGAGGCCACTGGACGGGGAAGCGCGGAAGTGGGCAAGCAACGCCGCGATGGTGGTGAGGATGAAGACGCGTGTGCGATTGGCAACGCTAGATCAATATTTCGTCACAGTTTTCAACACGAATGTGAATAACGTTGTGGAAATCATCCAGTCCGCGAAAGCTAAGTTGCTCGCAACAGTGAGCGTTCAACATTCTGCACCGATTCAAGTGCGAATTCGCGGAGTGCTGAGTGGTTGATCTCGAAACGCGAGGCAGCCGCGGAGAGAACCGATCGGCGACGCGCGAATCCGGCATGCTAGTCTGACGCGATGAAGGTTCGGCTCGACAAACTGATCCTGCAGCGCGGCCTGGCGCCTTCTCGCGAGCGCGCCCAGGCGTTGGTGCTGGCGGGCCGCGTGCTGGTCAATGAGCAGAAGATCGAGAAATCCGGCGCCAGTGTCGATGACGAGGCAGTCATACGAATTCTGGGTGATGAGATGCCGTTCGTCAGTCGAGGTGGGTTGAAGCTGGCGCGGGCCATCGAACACTGGCACGTTGATGTGCGCGACAAAGTCTGCATGGACATCGGAACGTCCACCGGGGGCTTCACCGATTGCCTGCTGCAGAATGGCGCAGCGCAGGTGATTGCTGTCGATACCGGATATGGGCAGATTGACATGAAGCTGCGGGGCGATTCCCGGGTCACGCTGCTGGAGAAAACGAATGCGCGCTATCTTACGGTGGAGCAGGTTTGGTCCGATGCCGCGCCGCGAAGTCCGATTGTCCTGATCGCGATGGACGTGTCGTTCATCTCGGCAACGCTGGTGCTGCCTGCGGTAGTGCAGTGCGCGAGGGTCGCCTCCAGCGGGTTCGAGCTGCTGGTGCTGGTGAAACCGCAGTTCGAGGTAGGACGCCAGAATGTAGGAAAAGGCGGAATCGTACGCGATGCCGAGGCGCACCAGGAGGCGGTGGAGCGAGTGAGGGCGACGGTTGCGGAATTAGGAGGGGCGGAGATCGAGGCGATCGAGTCGCCGATCCTGGGGACCGAGGGTAATCGGGAGTTTCTGTTACACGCGCGATTCTTGCGATCCTGACAGTGGGCGGTAGTTACTGAGGCAGTTGCTCAAGCTCAGCGGATATAGTCTGCTTACCACCCGACAGAACCTGCAACATTCGTCGCCAAGGTCTGTAGCCCTGCTTGCTGACGGTAATCATCCTTTCGCCAATTGCGAGGGGCACTTCAGCGGGAGTGTGTCCTAAGAATGCATTGTCAACTTCGATTTCAGCGCCCGCGCGAATCGAACTGATCGCCACGATTGAGAGACGGGAACGGGTTGAAGGCGACTGCGCGATGGGGGCGTCGTCGCTGCGCGCAAGCTCTTCGCGCACACCGGATAGCCGCAGTCCTTGTTCGTGCAGAATTTCAGCGGCAAAACACTTCTCCTCGCGCAACAATCCCAAGAACAGATGCTCGGTTCCGATATGCTTATGGGAGAGCCGTTCGGCTTCCTCGGCCGCGTAAGCCATCACTCGTTTGCACTCGTTGCTCACGGGGAGGTCCACGAAAGTGGAGACCTTCTCCCTGATCGTTGTGTGCGCGTCAATCTGCCTACGGATCATTTCGCCAGAATCGGGGGACCGAAGGAAGCGACGGACGAGCGCCTTGTCCTCACGCAAGATGCCGATCAGCATGTGCTCCGTCTCGATGTACGGAGAGCCGTACTGGCTGGCTTCGTTGCGCGCAAAGAAGATTACGCGCCGGGCCTCTTCCGTGTATCGTTCAAACATTTGACCGAGTGCTCCACCTTCCTGGACGAATTGCTTGGTTACGTTCCCGCTCACGTTCCTCAATCATCTGAACGACTAGCTTATCGCAATGGTCAATCGCGCGGCGGGTGCGTCGTCAGCATGCCGCTCTGTGCCGTATGCGCGCGGCGTGCGCTACACTGGCAGGGAACTTTTTCACAAACATGAAGTCAGCCGCGATCATCTCCAAGCCAGGGAAGACGGAACTGGGTACCATCCTGCCCGAGCTGCTGAGCTGGTTCCGCCAACGCGGTTACCAGCTCTATATGGATGAAGAAACCGCCCGCTACACTAACGGCGAGCAAGTGATCTCGCGCGAGGAGATTGGGAAGAAGCATCCTGACTTTGCGCTGGTGCTGGGCGGCGATGGCACCCTGCTTTCCGCGGCTCGCGCGGTGGCGCACGAAGGCGTGCCCATTCTGGCGGTGAACCTGGGCTCGCTCGGCTTCCTGACGGAAGTTCCGCTCAACGAACTTTACGTGGCGCTGGAGGCCGTCGATAAGGGACAGTGTCCCGTGGAAGAGCGCTCGGTACTCGATTGCCGCCTGATCCGCAACGAGCAATGCATCACGCAAAACTTCGCACTGAATGACGTCGTGGTGAACAAAAGCGCGATTTCGCGGCTGGTGGAGTTCGACCTCTACATCGATGGCAACTTCGTGTTCCAGTACAAGGCCGATGGAGTCATTATTGCTACACCCACAGGCTCGACGGCATATTCTCTCGCCGCGGGCGGGCCGGTACTGATGCCTTCGGTGGACGCCTTCGTGGTGACGCCGGTGTGTCCGCACTCGTTGACCCATCGTCCCTTGGTGGTGACAGAAACGTCACAGATCGAATTGCGAGTTGAGACGGGCGAAGAGCAGGCGTTTCTCAGCATTGACGGCCAGATTGGCCTTCCAGTGCAACAGGGAGACCGGGTCTTCTGTCAGCGTGCTGGCCACAAGGTGAAACTCATGCGCCTGCGGCGAACCTTCTTCGATGTGCTACGCAACAAACTGAAGTGGGGCCAGCGGTAGGACAGTTGTCAGTGGTCTGTTGTCAGTGGTCAGCAAGAAAGTCGCTTCGCTGCTAACAAGGGCTGCGTCTGGTCCGATCTCATATAAAAGCTGCGTTGGGAAAGGCGCGACTCGCAAGCCGCGCCTGGTTAATTATTCAGTTGGTGGTTTCAAGTTATCGTGCAGCCAGAATCGTGCCTCGATTTCGCACTTCTTGGAGCAGAAAGTATGTCCTTCCCGCGCCCGGCTCGTGCTTTTCAAATACTGGGAATAGCACCAGACACAGACCGCGGTCGAAGTAGCGGCATCGTATTGATTGGGTTGCATGGGCTCTCCAATGGAAAGCGAGGATAGGCCAACTTGCGGCCAAAGGCAATCGGGAAAATTGCGGTAATACAACATCTAAACGGCATGGAGCCGAAGTGGGGGAGTGCTACATGCGCTCAGGTGCCATGAGGTCGGCAACGGACTCGCGCTTTCGGACAACTTTCGAGCGTTTGCCGTCGATCAGGACTTCCGCGGCGCGCGGGCGGGTGTTGTAGTTGGACGCGAGCGACATGCCATAGGCTCCGGCATCGAGGATGGCGAGAAGGTCGCCTTCTTGGGCCTCCGGCAAATCGCGATTTCGAGCGAAGAAGTCGCCGCTCTCGCAAACCGGTCCGACGACATCAACTTTGGTGAGCGCCTTACTTTCGACGCCGAGCGCGACGGGCACGATCTCGTGATGGGCGCCGTAGAGCGAAGGCCGCATGAGGTCATTCATGGCCGCATCGACGATCAGGAACTGCTTTCCGTCATTTTGTTTCCGGTAAATAACGCGAGTCAGTAACACTCCTGCCGGACCGATGATGGAGCGTCCAGGTTCAAGTAATACATGAACTCCGAGGTGTTTCAGCGGACGGACAATCGCGGCCGAGTACGACTTCACGCGGGCAGGAAAATTCGACTTCGGATTCTTCGCGTAAGAGATCCCCAGACCTCCGCCCGCATCGACGTAGCGGATGTCGTGTCCGCCGTGGCGCAAGGAGCGGACCATGGTGGCGACGCGCTCCATCGCTTCACGAAACGGATCTACATCGACGATCTGCGAGCCGATGTGAACGCTTACGCCTGCCGCCTTCAGGTGACGCGATGCCGCACCTTGGCGATAGAGTTCAGGAGCCTCGCGCATGGGCACTCCGAACTTGTGCTCATGCAGGCCGGTGGAGATGTAGGGATGGGTGCGCGCGTCCACATCAGGGTTCACGCGGATTGCGAACTTGGCGGTCTTACGGAGATGGGCGGCGCGAGCGCTCAGCATTTGCAACTCGCTGGCACTCTCCACATTGAACAGCAAAATGCCGGAGCGCAGAGCGAGGTCGATTTCTTCCGGCAGCTTTCCGACTCCCGAGAACACGACCTGGGAGGAAGACTTGCGGCTGGCTTGCAGTACGCGCTGCAGTTCGCCGCCGGACACGATGTCGAAGCCGCCGCCCAGAGAGGCGAGCAGTCGCAGGATCGACAGGTTCGAATTGGCCTTCACGGAATAACAAATGGTGTGTTCGCAAGCGCCGAAGGCCTCGTCGAACTCCTGATATCGCCGGCGGATGGTTGTCGCCGAATAGACATACAGCGGAGTGCCGTAGCGCTCCGCAAGTCGGCGGAGAGGTACTTCGTCGGCGAGGAGTTCACGCACGGGCGAGGGCGGTGCACCATCGTTCCGGCTGTAGGTGAAGGCGGGCGGGCGTTCCTCGGGTCGAGAGGCTCTCACTTCTTCGCCGACGTGCCTTTCACTTTGAGTACCACGATGGTCTGATCGTCGAACGCTTCGACTCCCGAGGCATGTTCCGAGACCGCACTGAAGATTGCCTGGGCGATTTCGTCGGCGCTGCGATCGGCGTTCTTAAGCACGACTTTTTCCAGACGGCCGCGGCCGAACATGTTGCCTGCCGAACTGGTGGCATCGGTGATGCCGTCGCTAAAGAACAGGAAGACGTCGCCCGGTTTGGCGCGCAGATTGCTTTCGTCATACGTGGCACTGGAGAACAGCCCTATCGGCAGGCCGGTCACAGGAATCTCTTCGAACTTCCCGTCGCGCAGGTGCAGCGGTCGGGGCAGTCCGGAATTGGCGACCTGCAAATGGCGCTGGCTGTCGTCCCAGAGGGTGTAAATCATGGAGACATACTGGCCGTCGATGGGGCGCTCGGCGAGCGAGAGGTTGATGGCCTCGAGCATGCCGGCGGCGCTAGGCTCTTCCGCCGAGTGTGAGCGCGTGATGCCGCTGACCAGGGCTGCGTAGATGGCGGCAGGAGCGCCTTTCCCGCTGACATCGCCGACTGCGATGCCGATGTTGCCGTGGCCGCTGTACTTGAGGAAGTCGTAGAGGTCGCCGCCGATCTGGCGAGCCGGCGAGAAGCGCGCGGCCACCTCCGCGTGCTTCAGCTTAGGTAGTCTCGGCGGCAACAGGCGGAACTGAAGTTCGCGGGCGAGGGCGAAGTCGTGTTCGAGGCGTTGTTCCTGGCGCGCAATACGCTCGTAGAGCGTGGCGTTCTCAATGGCGATTGCGACCTGCGCCGCCATGGTGGTCATGATGCGCACGTGGTCGTCGTTGAAGTATCCGCGGCGGGTGTGCTCGATGTCGAGTACGCCAATCACCTTGTCCTTGTAGATTAGCGGAATACAAAGCTCAGAGCGCGTTTCGGGATTGGCCTTGACGTAGCGCGGGTCCTTGCTGACGTCAGGCACCAACACGGCTTGACCATGCTGCGCCGCGTAACCAACCAGCCCCTGTCCCAGCGGAATTTCGTGCTTGAGGTGCACGCTCTCGTTGAAGCGCAGGGAGAAGCGGTGCTGTAAAACGCTGCCCGTAGGATCGACCAGGAGGATCGAAAACATCTGGTAGTCGATGATGCGGGTGACCAGGTCGGCGATGCGCTGCAAGAGTTGATCGACGTTGAGGATCGAGGTCAACTCGCGGCTGATCTCGGTCAACAGCGTGAGTTGGCGCGCCTGCCGCGCAACTCGCGTATAGAGCCGGGCGTTCTCGATTCCTGCTGCAATGCGCGAGGCAAATAGTGTCAGCAGGTGTTTGTGTTCCTCGGTAAAGGCATTGGCCTGCGCGGCTTCAACATCCAGGACGCCGATCACTTTGTTCTTGGCGATCAAGGGAACGGCAAGCTCGGAATGGACGCCGGGCGCGGAGTTGATGAAGTTTTCCTCCGCCGATACGTCGTTGACCAGCACCGCTTCGCGGCGCAGCGCGGCCTGGCCCGTGACGCCTTGGCCGACCTTGATACGAATACGTTCAGCAACTTCAGGGGGATGCCCCACCTGGAATCGGACTTTCAGTTCCTGCGTCTTCTCGTTGAGCAGCAGGATCGCGAAAATTTCGTAGTCGAGGAGGCGCTTCAGCATCTCGGCTATGCGCTGCAGAAGGGTGTTGAGGTCCAGCGTAGTATTCACGGCATCGGAGACTTCGAGAAGGTACCTGTCGAATGCGGGTGATACCGGCGGTTGTGTGGGGGGCGTCATCAAGCTGGAACTCGATCTTCATGATAGCAGTGAGAGATGTGGATATTGCCGGGCGAGCGCACTCCACGCTGGTTCAACGTGTATAGCGGTCGGCGGTTGCAGCCTCGCTACCCAACCAATAGAATTCTCCACGCTGGCGGAATCGCAGGGTCACGAAGGAGAACGTGAATGCCATTGCCCGAGTTTCAACAAATTGTGGAGGAGGCGAGGCGTCAAATCCAGGAGATCGGCCCGAATGAGCTTCTGCGCATGCAGCAGGCCGGAGAGGACTTCACCCTCATCGACGTGCGTGAACCGGACGAGCAGGCCAAGGGCATGATCGCGGGCGCGGTCGCGATGCCACGCGGAATCCTGGAACGCGACATCGATCAGGTTACCACCGACAAGGGCCGCAAGATCGTGCTGTATTGGGCGGGAGGCTTCCGCTCGGCACTGGCCGCGCTTAGTCTCAAGAGTATGGGATTCAACGACGTGATTTCGCTCTCCGGCGGATATCGCGGATGGGTTCAATCGCAAGCAGGGTAAGTCATAGGCAATCATCTTTAATCACGCAAGAGGGAATCATGAATCTGCAAGGGAACCGTTTGACCTGGCTCGGCCACTCCACGTTTCGCATTGAGACCACCGAAGGCAAGACTGTGTACGTGGACCCCTGGGTGATGGAGAACCCGCTCTGTCCGCAAAGTGAGAAGGACGTGAAGAAGGCAGACTTGTTGGTCTGCACGCACGGTCACTTCGACCACGTCGCCGATGCGGTGAAGATCGCCAAGCAGCACAAATCCACCGTGGTCGGCATTTTCGAGCTTTGCATGTGGATCCAGAAGAAAGGTGTGGGGGCGATTGCACCGATGAACAAGGGCGGCACGCAGACGGTAGCCGGGGTGAAGATCACCATGGTGCATGCCGATCACTCGTGCGGAATCATGGAGGATGACGGCAGCATTGTCTATGGCGGGGAAGCCGTCGGCTATGTGCTGGAGCTGCCGGGCGGCGTGAAGATTTATCACGCGGGCGACACGGCGGTGTTCGGCGACATGGCAATCATTCGTGATTTGTATGCGCCGGAGATTGCGCTGCTGCCAATTGGCGATCACTTCGTGATGAGTCCGCGCGAAGCGGCGTATGCCTGCAAGTTGCTGCAACCGAAATACGTGATTCCGATGCACTATGGGACGTTTCCGCCGCTGGTCGGGCGGCCGTTGCATCTCAAGGCACTGTTGGGGCCGGGCGGGCCGGAGGTGGTGGAGATGCAGGCAGGACAGACGCTGGGGTAAGGAAGAGGTAACTGGTAGCTGGTAATTAGTAACTGGTAATTCGTAATTGGTAATTAGCGAAGAGCGAAGAATCCACGTGATCACCGATCCCAAGGTCGAGAACTACCTCTATGCCATGCTGCCGGAGCGCAGCGCGACGCTGCAGGAGATCGAGCGGCAGGCGAAACAGCACGATATCCCTATCGTGGGACCTGCGGTGGGAAGGCTGTTCTGTCAGTATGCCAAGCTGATCGGTGCAAAGTCGGTGTTTGAGATGGGATCGGCGGTTGGGTACTCGACCATCTGGTGGGCCATGGCCGTGGGTGACGGTGGCAAAGTGCACTTCACGGATGGCAGCCGCAAAAATGCCGACGAAGCGCGCCGCTACTTTGCGCAGGCTGGTGTGGCCGACCGCATCGAAGTACATGTTGGTGACGCGCTGGAAGTGTTGTCAGAGCGCAAGGAGCAGTTTGACATTCTGTTCCTGGATATCGACAAGCAGGACTATCCGCGGGCCGCGCGCATGGCTCCGGAACGCGTGCGGCGTGGCGGGTTGTTCATCACCGACAACACGCTATGGCGGGGTGAGGTGAGCTATGCCGCCGGCAATCCTGATGTGAAGTCCGGACAGGAGCCCGACAAGAACACGCGTGCCATCGTGGAGTTCAATGAGTTGGTGTACAAGTCAGCTGACTGGTACGCGACGATCATTCCGCTGAGGGATGGGGTTACGGTGGCGATGCGGCTGTAGGCCAATTAAGCAGGAATTCATCGCATCGGTAAGGACTAGGTGCAATAAAGGAAACTGCTGAATCACGCTGTGCTGGGTCCGTGATTGGTTGTCGCGAAGTTGTCAATAGGCATCTTAGCTCCCGTTAGTGTTGTGTATCCGTCATGGCTACCTCGGAGGCGTGCAGGTGCACTATTTTCCAGCCCATGGTGGTCTTTTGCAGGACGATCGTTCGCCGGTTGAGAAATCCGGCTCTATCGTCTAAATGGAACGTCGCAATCGCGATATCCCCGAAGAGCTGAATCTTCATATCTTTTGGCTGAATGTCCATGAATGGCGCTTGCGTCTTTCCGTCACGAATTTGCTGAAAGGCTACTTTGAACGTTTTTTCAATTGCATCCCGTCCGCTCGCGCGTTCGGGAAATGCTCGCGGATAGAACACCGTTGCATTGTCATCGAAGGCCAAACGAAAAATCTCCCAGTCAAGGTTGTCGAAGGCGGATACGAAATGCGCGAGAGTAGCTTGGACTTCTGATTCGGCCGACGTGGATGTTTCTTGTGCAGGAAGTGATGCCGGGATCAGCAGAAGGAGGAGTGCTGCGGCGAGACGCGTGATCATGTGTCCGAGTATAGCTAGGAAGTCCCACCGCTGAAGTGGCTCGGGACAAAATAGAAGTGGGTTAACGACGCGCCACTCGCCATGAAATCGCGGGGACTCCAAGAGCCTACTTGAACAGAAATGCGACGAAGCCGGGCAACACTATAGCAGCGATCCTGAGGAAGGGCAGGAGGACAGCTTTTCGAGAACGGCCGAGCAATTTGAAAGCTGCAAAGACCAGCGGTCCGTAGGACCAGATCGACACGACTGCCGACCAAGCACCTATCGTGTTGCCGCCGTCGAAAGCCATTCCAGACAGTGGCGCCATTACCACCCATGGTATGAGCAAGATTACCCACACAAAGAGCAGGATTTTCGCGAAGAAATCGAGCGTATACTCCTGACCTTCTGTCATAGCTTTCTATATCGTCTGCACTGGCACTAACCGCAGATCATCCACCAATCCGACCTCTTTCTGAAAGAACGGTTCACCGTACTTCACGCCGGCCATCATGCCGTAGAAATGCGCCATGGACGCGACGCGCTCTCGAATTTCGGCGTGGGCAGGGAAGTCCTTGCTGCCGGCGGCCTGGTCGGCGTACTGCTCTTTGTACGCGAAGATCGATTCGAGTTTGCTCTCGAATTCGGCGGTGATGTCCACGACAAACGTCGGGCGCACGTCGTAGTAGAGGGTGGCGTACACGATCTTGAAGGGGCGATGCGGCGGAAGGCCGCATAGGACACGCAGCGTGAAAGGATCAATGTCGTGAGTAGCCGGAGTTTGTCCCAACCGCGAGAGGCCCGCGAGAAAGCAGGCTTCGTAGCCTAGCGTCGCGCAGGTGTAGTGGTCGGGATGGCGGCCCTTCCAGTAGGGCAGGATGACCACGCGCGGACGCTGCTCGCGAATGATGCGGGCAATCTTGATGCGGTTGGCGTAGTTGTTCTCGACCCGGCCATCGGGGATGTCGAGCGCCTCGCGCCACGCCACTTGCAGGATGCGAGCCGCATCAACTGCTTCGCTGGCGCGAGATTCAGCGGAGCCGCGCGATCCCAACTCGCCTTGCGTAAGGTCGAGGATGCCGGTGCGCGCGCCCTGCGCCGCCATCTTCAGCAGCGTGCCACCGCAGGTCTGCTCCACGTCGTCGCGGTGAGCGGCAATGGCGAGCACGTCGAGGGAGGGAGCGCTCACTTCTTGCGCTCCACCAGGAAAGCGGCAATCTCGCGCAAGTCGCTGGCGCCGTCTCCGAAACGGTCGAGTGCGTCGTTAGCCTTCTTCACCAATTCGTCGGCCTTCTTGATCGAAGCCTCAATTCCGAACAGCGAAGGATAAGTCGCCTTCTCGGTCGCAGTGTCTTTGCCGGCGGTCTTGCCGAGTTGTTCGGAGGTCTGGGTCACGTCGAGAACATCGTCGACGATCTGAAACGCGAGCCCGATATTCATGCCGAAGTCGCGCAGGCTCTGCACCTGCGAGGCATCGCCTCCGGCGTAGAGTCCCCCGGTGACCACGCTGGCGGTGAGCAACGCTCCAGTTTTGGAGCGATGAATGTACTCCAGCGTCTTGGCGTCGGGATGCTGGTGCTCGGCCTCGAGGTCCATCACCTGTCCGCCGATCATGCCGTCGATGGTGCCGGTGGCGTGCGCGACTTCGGCGATGATGGCGACCCGTGCTTCGGCGGGGCACTGCAACTTGGCGAGAACTTCGTAAGCGTAAGTTTGCAGTCCGTCTCCGGCAAGAATGGCGATGGCATCCCCAAAAACCTTATGGCACGTCGGTCGGCCGCGGCGCAGATCGTCATTGTCCAGCGCAGGCAGGTCGTCGTGGATTAGGGAGTAGGTGTGCAGCATTTCCAGCGCAGAGCTCAGGTCCTCGACTCCCGCCGGCAGGCAACCGGCGACCATGCGCGCGGCTTCGATGCAGAGGATGGGGCGCAGGCGCTTGCCTCCGGCGAACACGCTGTGGCGCATCGCCTGGTGAATGGATGTGGGATATTGCGTGGGCGGCGGGAGCAGGCGCTCCAGGGCCTGGTCGGTAACGATGCGTCCTTGTTCGAGAGTTTCCTTGAGCATGAAGAGGGAAGTATAACAATGGCGAGCGCACGGGCGCAGCGACAACGGAACCTACTGCTTGGTTGACGTAGTCGCAGCAGGTTTGCTCTTGCTGTCGGCGGCGAGTTTGGCTTCGCGATCGGCGTCGGCGATGCGGCCCGCCTTGCGATAGGCGATCTGCAACTGGTTGTGGACATCCGCGAGGTCGGGACTGAGTTTGGCCGCGGCCTGCAAGTGGGGAAGCGCGTCTTTCGTCTTTCCCTGCTCCAACAGCACCTTGCCCAATTGATATTGCGCTTCGGAGTCGTCAGGGTTGAGCTTCACCTCAGCCTCGAACTCGGTCACGGCACCGGTGGGATTTTTGAGGTGAAGCTGCGCCCGTCCAGCTAAGTAATGCGCGCGCTGTAGAGAGGGATTATCCTGGCTGGCCTTCTGAAACGTGGCGAGCGCCTGCTGCTGGTTGCCCATGTCGCTGTAAGCCTGCCCAACGAGCAGGAGCGCCTCAGCCGCGAGAGGCTGTTGCGTCAAGCGGGTGAGAATTGCCGCAGCTTTGTCCGGCTGATTGGTGTGCGCCAGCGACGACGCCCAGGCGCTGGTGACGCGGGGATCAGAGTAGGCAAGGTCGCCAATCTGATCGAAGGCCTTGGCGGCGTCGGCGTACTGCCCGCTGGAAAATAGCGCCATGGCGAGCATGGGCGGGATGATCTTGTCGGCGGGTTCCTGCTGGACAGCCAACTTCAAGGCGCGCGCACTCTCGGCGTAATCGGTAGCGCGAAAGGCCGAGAACCCGATGTTGCGCATCAGGTGCGGGATGGTGGGGTTCCACTTCTCTGCCTGCTGAAAGTAGCTAAGGGCGACGGCGTATTGTTTCTGGCGCGCTTCGGAGGTGCCGAGATCGTTGTAGGCATTGCCAAGCAGCAAGCTGATGCGCTGTTCAGCGGTCTTGATCTCGGCTTTCTCCTGCGGCGTAAGTTGCGGAGCAGTGTCGCCGGGCTGGGCGGTTGGATCGATGACCGCTGACGTGGGTACGGAGGGTTCTGCCGCCATGCCGGAGCCCATGGTCCCCATCGTCTTGGAGGCGGGAGTGTTGGCGCGGCTGTCGGCCATGGTCTTGTCCTGCATTTCAGAGAAGACCTTGGTATAGGCGACGCCTTCCTCCTTGCGCCCGCTGGAAATGCAGATGCGACCCAGAACGTAATAGGCGCGACGGATCTGGTAATTGTTGCGGGACTTGTCATCGCCAGTCAGCGCGATGGCTTTGCGCAGGAGTTCTTCGGCCTTCTGGTTGTCGTGGCGTGCAAAGGCGTTGAGACCCATATAGAGGTAAGGCTCGGGCCAGTCGGGCTTGTCGGCGGCGGCGACGGCCAGGTAACGGTCGGAGGTCTCGTAGTTATTGTCGATGTTCTCGATGTAGCCGAGAAAGAAGTTGCCGAAGAAGTCCTTAGGGTTCACCTTGACTTCCGCGGCGAACTGCTCGCGCGCCTGGGGTGTGGCGACCCACTCGTTCTGCGCCATGTAAAGTAGACCGATGAAATAGTGTGCCCGCGAACTCGTGGCGTCAACGCCGGCGGCATAGTTAAATTCACGCACGGCGTCGTCCATCATGCCGGTGTTCTGATAGGCGCGGCCGGTCATGATATGCAGGCTGGCGCGGTCTCCGGTGGCGGCGGTGAGACGCTGGAAAATGGCTGCGGCCTTGTCGTTTTCGTGCAGATTCAGGTAAGCCGTGGCCAGAGCGTAGGCCACCATGACGTTGCTCTGCAATTCGAGGGAACGAGTGAGCGCGTCGGCGGCGTGGCGAAATTCTTTTTTGTCCATCAACAGCTTGCCCTGCACGTTCCAGACATCAGCGTTTTTGGGATCAGACTTAGTAATCGGTCCGATTTCGGCCAGCGCGTCGTCGGTACGCTGGGCGCGCATGTAGGCCAGAGCCAGGGCTATGTGGGCGTTGGGTGTGCTCTCAAATTCCAGTGAGCGCTTGTACAGGTCGATCGCTGGCTTGGTGTCTCCTTGTGCCAGCTTAAGTTCAGCCATTGCCCGCAGTGCAACCGCGATTAACCCGCGATTCGCCTCGGCGATCTTGACAACGTCGCCAGCTTGCTGCGCGGTTCCGACTGCGTCCATGCGGGCAGGCAGGTCGTCCATGGCGGACGCCGTGAGCGCACTCTTGGGTGCCGGAGGAGCCTGGGCCAGCGCGTAGAGCGGCACGCCTACGATCAGCCCGAGCAGCAGGGTCATGAGTTGCGGGAAGTTAGTCCTGCGGAGACGGAGTTGGAGTACGAAAAATGGCCGGAGAGATATCAATGCACGGTGACTCGGATGCAACTCTCCAAGCTAAACGGCGGTGGAGATACCGTCAAGCGGGCGCCAGCGCGCTACTTGCTGCAGGCGAGGTCAGGCGGCGGACGAAGGCTGCGATTGCGCGACGGCAACATAACGTTCCGACGATTGCACGATCTTAGGAACGTCGCCGGCGAGGCAGCAATCCACGGCGCCACTTGCCAGCGATTGCGACCACATGGCATCGTCAGCGAGGCGATGAATGCAGACGAACGAGGTCGCGGGAAACTCGCGGCACAGTTCTCCCAACTCGGTGAAGCTGACGAGCTCGAGGTCCACGATGGCAAGGGATGCCCGGAGCCGGGCGATGGCGCCCCTGATATCTTCCATCCCCTGCACAGTTGCGATAGTGTGAAACTGTAATTGGACCGATCGGACGAGGTCGACCGTCGACCCAGGATCGCGGTGAGCGAGCACAACATTGACTGGCCGCATGGCAGCACCCTTCCTTGAACCGAAATCGACGGATGGCGCCAGAACTTCAACCCGCATTGCAGCGAAGTGCTACGCAAAAGAGAAACAGATTCGTAACGGCGATCTACGATTTGCCAGCGTCGCTGGGCTGGGCCAACGGCTCGAAGGCCTCCGGCTGCAGCTTGCCATCGCGCTTCAGCAGAATTTCCACCTTGCCTTCGGCTTCTTCGAGTTCCTTGCGGCAGGAACCGGACAGTTTCATGCCCTCGTCAAAAAGCTCCAGCGCCCGGTCGAGGGATACGTCTCCCTTTTCCAGTTCAGCTACGATCGCTTCCAAACGTTGGAGAGATTCCTCAAACTTGGCCAAGCTCAAACTCCCCTGCCCATTTTATGCTCAATCCGCGAAAAGCAATCAATAAGAATTCAGTAAATAATGCTGCGCGCCGGCGGCATCCCCACGGTTCGCAGTGGCCGGGTCAGTTGAGACATCTGGCCGGTCATTTGCTCATCAGGTCCACCACGGCTGCGGTCATGGCAATGACGCCAGTGCGAATCGTCGGTTCGGGCAGCGGCGCGAACAGGCTGGAGTGCAACGACGGCAACGGCTGGCCGGTGCGTTGGCTCTCCGCCATTTTTTCCGGAGCCACGGCGCCAACGCGCAGCATGAAGACCGGAATCTGGCGGTTCTCCAGACCGAGCAGGCCGAAGTCTTCGCTGCCCATTTCTGGCTTGCGCTCCAAAACGTTCTCAGAGCCAAGTACACGCACAAACACCGGCATCAGTTTCGCGGTCAACGTAGGGTCGTTGTAGGTGACCGGCACGCCTTCATTTTCATGGTTGGTGACGATGGGAGCGCGGTTGTCAGGTACACCCGCGGCGAGCGCGACACCCTGTGCCGTGCGTGTAAGATCGGCGATTATGTTGCTCTTGAGCTGGTCGCTGAAGGTCCGGATGGTCAACAGCATCGTGACCTGGTCGGGAATGATGTTGCGCTTGGTCCCGCCATGAATCGAGCCTACAGTGACGACGGCCGGGTCCTGCGGCGGCGTCTGCCGGCTCACGATGGTCTGGAGGGCGTTGATGAACTGCGCCGACATCACCACCGGGTCTTTGGTTGCTTCCGGTCTTGCGCCGTGTCCGCCCAGTCCGCGCATGATCACATCAACCGAAGCTGAGCCTGCCAGTACCGGGCCACTTACGACTCCGACCTTGCCCGCTTCCAGTGTGGAGTCATCGTGCAGGGCGAGGGCATAGTCGGGCTTACCGAAGCGGGAATAGAGGTTGTCATTCAGCATGGCGCGAGCGCCATCCACGCGTTCTTCCGAAGGCTGTCCGATCAGAATCAGAGTGCCATGCCACTGGCCCTTCATATGCGCCAGTGCGCGTGCGACTCCGATCATGGTGGTGATATGGATGTCGTGTCCGCAAGCGTGCATCACCCCAACGTCGTCGCCGACCTCGTTCTTCGAGCGCGCCGTGCTGGCGTAGGGCAGCCCAGTCTTTTCTTCGACGGGCAGAGCGTCCAAGTCGGTGCGCACCAGGACCGTTGGGCCGGTACCGTTCTTCATCACTGCGACAACGCCGTAGGCTTGGGTTCCGTCCTCGTACTTGCCGACTTTTTCGGTGACGGTGAAACCGGCCTTGCGCAAGTCTTCAGCCAGCAAACCCGATGTTTGCTTTTCCTGGTGAGACAACTCTGGATGCTGGTGCAGGCTCTTGTATGTGGCGAGCAGTTGCGGCATCTCTGAGTTCACGAACACGGGCAAATCCTGTGCCGAGGACAGTGTTGGGAGAAGACAAGCGAGCAAAGCCAATGCAAGTGACTTCATGGATAACCTCTTCCGCCGATTTCTAAACAGAGTTGTGAAACTGCTCAGACCGGGGTGCTCTTGGAGCTGCCCAACGCTTCCAGCACGTCAACGGCGGATGAGTAGCGACCCAGAGGTGCGCTGATCTGCACGCCCTGCACCATGGTGCGAACCGCCGCCAGCATGTCGCGCGCAATGGCAACACCTTCGGCGCGGGCCGCGTCAGCGGTGCCGGCACGAGACATGCGCGCCAGAATCTCGTCAGGCACGGACACGCGCAACTCGTTCTTCATGAACTCGGCGTTACGGGCGCTGACCAGCGGCCAGATGCCGGCGATGATCGGAATGCGGCAGTGCTCGATGCGGCGCAGGAAATCCTCGAGCAGTCGCAGGTCAAAGACCGGCTGGGTGACGGCGTATTCCGCTCCGGCCTGCACCTTGTATTCAAAGCGGCGGATCTCCTCATCGATGTTGGGCACGCCGGGATTGGCCCCGACGCCGATCACGAACTTGGTGCCGTTGCCTATCGGGTTGCTGCCGATATCGAGCCCGTGATTCAAATTGTGCACGATATTGACCAGTCCGATGGCGTCCACGTCGAATACGGCGGTCGCGTCCGGATAGTTGCCCATCTTCGGCGGGTCGCCGGTGATGCAAATCAGGTTGCGAATTCCCAGCGCGCTCGCGCCCAGCAGGTCCGATTGGATGCCCAGCACGTTGCGGTCGCGGCAAGTGTAATGCAGGATGGGTTCGATCCCGACCTGCTGCGCAACCATCAGGCAAAGGGCCTGGTTGCTCATGCGTGCCGAGGCGCGCGGGCTGTCAGGAATATTCACCGCATCGACGCCCACCGATTTCAGGTAGCGTGAGCCTTCAATTTCCCGGGTGCCATCGGTGCCTTTAGGGGGAACGATTTCCACCATGACCACGAACTCGCCGTCGGCAATCCTGCGGCCAAGCTGCGAGCGTTCTCCCAGAGGCGGCGGATCCACGGGATGCTGAATCGGGCCGGGCGACTTAATGCCCTGTGGCGCAGAGACAAACTTCTTCTTGAGCCTGCCCTTCATATCGTGAATGTGCTCGGGCGTCGTGCCGCAACATCCACCGATCAGGGAGACGCCGATCTCGACGAATTTTTCGGCATAGTTCGCCATGTATTCCGGCGAAGAAAGGAAGATGGTGCGGCCATCGACAGCCCGCGGCATGCCGGCGTTGGGCTGGGCCGAGAGGGGAACAGACGTTACCGCGCGGACCCGCTCCAAGGCGTCGAGCACCGGCACCGGGCCCACACTGCAGTTGATGCCGACTACGTCCGCGCCCCATTCCTCCAGTTGCCGGCCGTAGTGCTCGGGACTGGAACCGTCGAGGCAGTTACCTTCTTCATCAATCGTGACTTGCGCCACTACCGGCAGCTTCGGATTGACCTCGCGTGCTGCCAGTATTGCCTGGTGCAGTTCTTCGAGATACCCGAACGTCTCCAGGACAATGAGATCGACGCCTTCTTCATTCAGGGCCGTGATCTGCTCCCGAAAGGCTTCCCGCGCCTCGGACAGGGCAATCTTGCCCAGGGGTTCGATGCGGACGCCGAGTGGGCCCACCGCGCCGGCAACCATGGCATCGAAGCTTTTGGCGGCTTCGCGGGCCAGGCGGACGCCCCGGCGGTTGATTTCGGACAACTTATCCACACAGCTGTGTTTCGATAAACGAAACGAATTGGCGCCGAAGGTGTTTGTTTCTATGATCTCGGCTCCAGCCTTGAGATATTCCGTGTGGATGCCGCGAATCAAGTCGGGCTGCGACAGGTTCAGCTCGTCGTAGCAGCGGTCAATGAAGATTCCCTTGGACAGCAGCAGGGTGCCCATGGCGCCGTCGCAAAGGACGGATCCTTTTTGCAATCGAGTTTTCAGATCGGTCGCCATTTTTCTCTTTGAGTAGAACTGTTGAATGTTATTGGAACTCTATCGTAAACGGACTCATAAGGCCACTGTGCGACGCGTGCCGGGAAGGCCCTCCGGGCTCTGTTATAATTTTGCAGAAGCTCAACAAGTCAAGCCATATCAATAGTATGAGCGAGGTAAACGTTTGAAGCGGGCAGTACTCCTCCTGGGAACCGTGGTTCCTCTCCTGATCATCGCCTCCTGTAGCAGCAACAACAGCGTCACTGGTCCCAACGGAAATGTGACGGTCAACGCACCCAGCAAGCTTCAGAACCGGGCATTCATTACCAACCAATACTCCGGGAACATTCAAATCATGGACAGTCAGAACGATACGACTGCCTATTACACGGCGACCAACAACAACACCGGAGTGACTGGTCCGGGCCTGACTGGGACGGCGGTAGCCATTACGGTTAGCAGCTCGCTGACGTTTGCAGTCCTGAGTCCGGACGGTCTGGAGACCCTGGTTTACGACCCGCTCACGCAGACTTTCACTTTCATCACCAATTCGACCGAGGTCACGAATGGCACCGTGACAATGCCGAACTTTGCCACTATGGCGCTGTATTCTCCGGACTCGACAACTGTTTACGTTCCGGTGCCGAATGCCACGGTTACAGTGCCGAACACCAACACCAATGCGACTCCTGGCGGGGTCGTGGTCATCACCACCGCAACCGGACAGATCACGAACATGTATGCGGTACCCCAGGCACAGAACGTCGCGATCAGTCCCGATGGGAAGACACTGCTGGTGTTTGCCGGCAACGCGGACACGATGTGGCTGATCAACCTGACGGCGACGGCCCCGACCGCAGTGGCGATTTCCGGTTTTGCCCGGCCGATCAACGCGTTTTTCAGCAGCGACAGCAGTACCGCGTACGTGCTGAATTGCGGGCCGGAATGTGGATCGACGGCCGGTCCACCGTCCGTAATGAGATTCAACGTCGCGTCCCAATCCATTACGGCGACGGTTGCAGTGGGCGGCGCGAGTGTAGGCGTGTTGAAGAACACCACTCTTTACGTGGCGGGCTATCCGGGCGGAAACACTGGCACATTTGACGTGGTGGATGTCAGCGGCATGACGCGCACCACGACCAATTCCGTCGCGATCGGAGACGGTACCCACACCACCATGGCGTTGTCGAACAATGCCAAAGCGTATATCGGAGCGGCCACTTGTATCAACACGACCAATGGATGCCTATCGATCGTGGATCTGGGAACCACGCAAGCGGCTCCGCCGGGCCCGCCGCGCGGCCCGGTGACGGGGATGCAGTCGATCCCCAACCGCAACACGATGTATGTAGTTGAGGGCAGCGTGCTGAATATTTACGACACCACCACAGGACAATTGCAACCCACGCAGCTTACGTTTCGAGGTGCGCTCTACGGGGTGATACAGGTTGACCCTTAGCTCGGCAGAACGAATGGAATTGAAATGGGCGGCCAACACGGCCGCCCGTTCTGTTTACAGAGCCGCGGTCATTGCGGCTGAAGCGTTAAGCGATGCTGTACCGCCCGTTCCACTGCCCCGGAAGAGAATGGCAGCATGAACGTGTGACCGTGGTAGTAAGCGTCCCACTGATCGTTGTAGTGCTCGTCGAAGATATCGCCCGACTCGCCGTTGACGATGTTCAGCGTGGAGTTGTCCAGATCCGCCAGATCGGCGGTGAAGCGCTCGGAAGGACCGAATTGCTTGCCCGCCTGCTTCACCGTCAGGCCGTCGCCCGAAAGCGGTTGAGGTCCCGGACCAGCGCCCCGCTTGAGGATGGGGACATTGCTCCAGAAGGGATGCTTCACGTCGATCTGGTGGACGCGTCCCCAGGTCCATAGGCTAAGCGACTTAGGCGTCTTGGCGTCAGTGACCGCAGCCTCGACGGCGGCGGTGAGCAGTTCGTCGTAGTTGGCGTAACCGGCGGGCAGCCATTGCTGGGGTTGGTGCGACAAGATGCTTTCCAGCCAGGCTGGACTCATAAACCAGCGGGTGTACAGCTTCCATTCGTCGCCGAGCTTAGGCCGCAGCAACAGTTCATTCAATTTGCCGCGCGAGAAGTAAGCGATGGTGGGGGCGGCGGATGCGGTGTCCATGGAGCCGTCCCAAGCGCGCATGATGTCGGCGGCAGCCTTGGCACGTTCGGAAGCCTTGGGGTTGTGGTCGATGGCGTAAACGAAGCGCTCGGCGCTGTAGCGGTCGAGTTCGGAGACGACATCGGTCTCGATGGCCAGCATGTCCGCTGGGGTGTATTTCTTCGGCTGGCTGAGCAACTTGTAGATGCGTTCCGTGCGATACGGCGAATCCCATTCGATGCTCATCGGGAAGGGATAGCCATTCGGACTGATGCGGCCGTTGGCGGTGGCAATGATTCCCGAGGGCGGATCGAAGACGCGCGGCATCTGATCGTAGGGGATGAAGCCGGTCCACTCATGGGCGTCGGTATCGCCCGGGACTGGTAGCGATCCATCGCCCGAGGCGCGAATGGGAACCAGTCCGGTGGCCTGGTAGCCGATGTGCCCGTCAATGTCGGCGAACACAACGTTCTGCCCCGGAGCGCCGAAAGTCGAAAACGCCGCACGAAATTCGTCCCAATTCCTCGCCGAGTTCACCTGAAAGAACGGGATGATGGCGGCCTTTGGGTTGTAGATGACCCACTGGAGAGCGAGCTGGCGGGCTTCACCCGGTACCAGCCCAGTGATGATCGGGCCGTGACGGGTGATGACGACGTCGAGCTTGACCTCAGGCTTGCCTTTGACGCGGATGATTTCCTGGCGATGCTCGGGCGCCATCCAACCTTGCGGCGTGAGGTATTCGCCCTTGTCGTTGAACTTCTCTATGAAGATGTCTTCGACGGCTGGTCCCAGGTTGGTGAAGCCCCAGGCGATGTGGCGGTTGTGTCCGACGATAACGTAGGGCATGCCGGGCAGGGTCACGCCGACGACATCAAAATCTCCGCAAATCAGGTGGGCCTCGTACCAGGTATTAGGCAGTCGCAAATCGAGGTGCATGTCGTTCGACAGAAGCGGCTTGCCGGTGACGGTGTGAGCTCCGGAGACGACCCAGTTATTCGAGCCGGGATGAAAACGGACGTCAGGAGAAGAGCTAGGCGACGGCAACCCAAAGAGGAGGAGCTCGGCGTGCGGCGGGGGCGGATGAGCGGGGGCCTTGCTGGGCGCCGGCTTTGCGCCTTTCACACCCGGCGGAAGCTGTTCTTCTTCATCGGGAGTGAGGTCTTTGGGTGGCTCGTTCTCCAGCGACTGGCCTTCCGAACCCGGAGGATGGTCGCGCCAGGACGAATTCACGAACAACTCCGCCGTGAGTTCGGGACCGAGCTTGGCCAGCACCTTTTCCTTCAGCAACTCTTCCTTGTAATAGCCATGATTCAGGAACTCAGTCATAGAGAGTCCCACGAGCAGGGAATCTTCGACCGTCCAGACGTGCGGCGCGTAGGTCAGGAAGCGGAATTCCAGCGGAAGGGTCTTGGTGTGCTCGGCGATGTAGGCGTTTACGCCGTTGGCGTAGGCCTGGAATTGAGCGCGCTGTGAAGGCTCCATCAGCGCGACAGATCTTTCCGCCGCCTGCCGTAGCCCGAGAATCCGTTGCTCGCGATCGGTGTCAACAAAGTCAGGACCGAGGATTGCAGCTAGGTCTCCAGAGGCGAAGCGGCGCGTCATGTCCATCTGCCAGAGCCGTTCCTGCGCCGTGACGTAGCCCTGGGCGACAAAGAGGTCGTCGAGGTTGGCGGCAGTAATGGTCGGGATGCCCAACGAATCGCGAGTGACCGTCGCTGGCTGGGTGAGTCCCGCAAGCTGAATGGTGCCGTCTTCTTGCGGCAGCGCGGCGCGCACCGCGCGGTAAAACCAGACGTCGAAGGCGAGGAAAGCGATCAGCAGCAGCACCAGCAGCGCGATGACAACGCGGAACAGCGGATTGGTGCGCGAAGGACGGGAGGGAGATCGTACGGTCGTAGATTCCATGGGAAAGCCTGATTGTAATGGACGCGGCGATGGGGGTGACACTGAAGCAGGCATCTTCGGTGCTATGCTGATATCCGAAAACTGCCGTGGATGCGCGAAATATGGGTACGAAACGAGCCAACAGCCAGAAGGTTCTGCAAAAGCGGGTGGACGACCAGCCGCACATTTCGCGTGAAATGGTGCGCGAAGCCGAGTCCATCTTTCACGACCACCTCCGTCACGTGGGCCTGAAACATACCGGGCAGCGGGACACGATTCTCCGCACGTTTCTCGACACCCGCGATCACCTATCCACCGACGAACTATACCGGCTGGTGAAGAAGCAGGACGATGGCATCGGATTCACCACCGTTTACCGCACCTTGAAGCTGCTGTCGGAGTGCGGCCTGGCCAGCGAAGTGGCTTTTAACGACGGCATTTCGCGCTACGAGCACCAGTACAACCGGCGCAATCACCATCACATGGTGTGTACCGAATGTGGCGGCTCGGTCGAATTCTTCTCCACGGACATCGAGCGCATCGAGCGCGAAATCGGCCGCAAGCACAAATACGTAACTACCCGGCACACCTTCCAGATTTACGGCGTCTGCGACAAGTGCCAGACGAAAACCAAGCGCCCGGTCGCCTAGTGCCGGCTGCGATGCTCTGCCTCGTTGAAGCTGCCGCGCAGATACGCAGCGGCAAGCTCTCCTCCGTGGCACTCACGCGCCATTGCCTCGATCGCATCGAGCGGATGAACCCCGTACTCAATGCGTTCATCACGGTGACCGCAGATCTGGTTATGGAGCAGGCAGCGCGAGCAGATGCCGAGATCAAGGCGGGCAACTGGCGCGGCCCGCTGCACGGGGTTCCCATTGCGCTAAAGGATCTGATAGATGTAGCGGGAGTGCGGACGACCGCGGCCAGCAGACAGTTCAGCCACCGCATGGCGATGGAAGATGCGGTCATCGTCACGCAGTTGAAGCAGGCGGGAGCGGTGATCGTCGGAAAGACGAACCTCCACGAGTTCGCGTATGGAGGCAGTGGCATCGTCAGCGCGTTTGGGCCGGCGAAGAATCCATGGGATGTCAGCCGCATTCCTGGAGGATCATCTTCGGGATCGGCCGTCGCGGTGGCAGCCGGAATGTGCATCGCCGCGATCGGCACCGATACCGCGGGATCGGTGCGTGTCCCAGCGGCTCTCTGCGGTGTCGTGGGACATCGGCCGAGCCGCGGCATGCTGAGCAACCAGGGGATCATTCCGCTGGTCGAGTCGTTCGACACTCCCGGCCCGATCACGCGAACGGTCCGAGATGCGGCGACCATTCTCGACTGCCTGGCCGCGCCGGGTGCAATGCCGCTTTCCGCTGGCCTTGAGGGACCGGTTACGACGCTCAAGGTCGGCGTGGCGCGAAACCTGTCAGACGATGCTGATCCAGAAGTCGCGCTGTGTTTTCAATCGGCGGTGGCGAAAATATCGGGACTGGTCACTGAAGTCACGGACGTGGATCTGCGATCAGAGACTCCGAAGGAAATTCGCAGTTACGAAATCTACCGCTATCACCAGACAATGCTGCAACGCACGCCGGAACTTTACGACCCCCGCACACTCGATCGGATGAGTGCGACTGCGGGCGTCAGTGAAGTGGAGTACCGGCGGGCCCTGGCCGAACTGGTCGAGTTCAACCAGTGCGTAAATGTCTTCGACACGCTCGACGTTGTACTGACTCCGACATTGCCTGTCGCGGCACCGCAGCTCGCTGCACTCGAGGCGCTCGACTCATTGGCCCTGCGTCAATATGAATTGCGCTACCTGTTGCGGAATGCGCTGCCGTTTAGCTCGTTCTGGTGGCCCAGCGTGACGGTGCCATGCGGTTTCACTACTTCGGGGTTGCCGGTTGGCCTGCAGATTACCGCGCGGCCAGGTGCCGATCTGGTTGCCTTGCGGCTGGCTCACGCCTACGAACAGGCCACGGATTGGCACAAGCGAGTCCCGCCAATGGCAACCTAGAATCCCAGGAACACCGGCTCGGGTTGTAAGTGGATGCCGAATTCAGAGAATACGCGCGACTGAATTTCATCCTTCAGCCCGACGATCTCGGCGGCAGTCGCGTCTCCACGATTGACGATCGCCAGGGTGTGGCGGTGGGAGATTGTGGCAGCACCTAGGCGGTAACCCTTAACGAATCCAGCGTGCTCAACCAGCCATGCAGCGGGGAGTTTGCGGAATCCCTTGCCGGCGGGATAGCTTGGCAAGTCCACGCCTCGCGAGCGCATCCTCGCCTCAAGATCTTCGAATTGATGCTGGGAGACGATTGGGTTCTTGAAGAACGACCCCGCGCTGCGCGCGTCGTCATCGCCGGGAACGATCAGCATGGCTTTTCGCTGGCGAATCTCGCGTATTGCGGCACGCACCTCCGATAATGTCGGCTCAGCGGTCGCGTCATGAAAGGCTTTCTGCAGTTCGTTGTACCGAACAGTAGGCGTCCCATCGTGGCGCAGTGAAAACGACACGTGGAGAATGATGTAGCGATCGCGTTCCGTGGTGTTGAAAATACTTGAGCGATAGCCGAAGCCGCAATCTCCATTAGTGAACGTCTTCCGTTGCAGCGATTGCCGATCGAACGCCGTGACCTCGCGAATCGTCTCCGACACTTCCTGTCCGTAGGCCCCCACATTCTGTACCGGAGTGCCGCCAACCGAGCCGGGAATCCCGCTGAGGCACTCGATGCCAGCACAGTTTTCAGTGACAGCCCGGGCGACGAAGTTGTCCCAATCTTCGCCGGCGGCCACGCTGAAGACTACGGTGCCGCCTTCGCCATCCGCCTGCTCGATCCCGCGCAAGGAAATCTTCAGCACCAGGCCTTCGAATCCGGCGTCGGAAACCAGCAGGTTGCTTCCGCCACCCAGCACGAACAGAGGTACGTCGAGCGACTGGGCGTGATGCACGGCCTCGCGGACATCGGATTCGGTGCAGGCTTCGGCGAAGTAGCGGGCCGGACCTCCCACGCTAAGCGTAGTGAGCGGAGCCAGCGGCACCTGTTCGCGGATGATCATCGGCGTAGAGCCACTATAAATGGTGGGCAAGTGGCTGTATTGGGCGAGCCGTTCAGATGATGAAACGCCAGGCCCGCTGGAAGCTTGCCGCAATCCACTGCAGGTTGCTTCCTTTTGCGCGTGACAAGCATCAGTATGAGGACAACTATTCCCATACCAACAGGAGCCAAGATGTATCCAGAGATTCTGATTATCCCCATGCGCGAAGAGCTGACACGAGCCGGCGCGCAGGAGTTGCGCACCGCAGCCGATGTCGATGCTGCGCTGGCCGACAGCAACGGCACCGCACTCGTCGTGGTCAACTCGGTATGCGGATGTGCGGCGGGAAAGATGCGTCCGGGCGTGCGCCTGGCATTGCAGAACTCTGCACGGCCCGATCGCGTGTACACGGTGTTTGCCGGACAGGACAAGGAAGCCACCGAACGTGCCCGCCAGCATTTCACGGCGTATCCGCCGTCGTCGCCCAGCCTTGCGCTGTTTCGCAATGGGCGGTTGGTCCATTTCGTGCCGCGCAGCGAGATCGAAAGCCGCACCGCCGAAGACATCGCGCGCAGCCTCGCCAGCGCCTTCGCACAGCACTGCGGGCAGCCCGTCGCCCGCAATTAAGCGGATCGCATGACAACGAAAGGAGCTTCGTGAGGAAGCTCCTTTCTCTTTTGATGACCTATAGCTATTTTGCGCCGCTCTTAAAGGCCTTGATCACGATGTCGTTGGGCTGATTGCCAACCGGAATCAGAGTAACCAGCGCGCGGGCGGCGCTGATTTTCGAGTTGTCGCGCGTCTTTACCGTGCGTACGACGGCGACGTCTCCCGACTTGGTGTCGACCACCAGCAAGTGCTCTTCGTTGGGAGTAAACGCCAGGCCGTCAGGCTGGTTACCCACTGGCACCGAGCCGATGACCCGGCCTTCGTCGATGGCATACACGCTGATCGAACCGGAGCCAAAGTTGCTCACGTAAAGCAGCGAGTTGTCGGAGGTCACTAGACCCCGCACAGGGTTGCTGCCGATGAGGTAGCTTCCGCTGACCTCATTGGTGTAGGCCTCGACGATGGAGAAGCTGTTGGAGTCGAAGTTGCTGACGAAGATCTCCCCGCCATCAGGCTTCAACGCCATATGAATCGGGAGCTGTCCACTATCGAGCAGCGCCAGGACACGATCGGTCTTGAGATCGATGGAGGCAAGCTGGTTCGAACCGGGGCAGGCGACGAAGACCTTGCTGCTGTCGGGGAGAATCACCAGGTCCTGCGGCTGGGCACAGACGGACAGCGTGCCGCGCACAACGAGCTTTTGGGTGTCGATGAGCGAAACCGTGCTATCAGCGCGGTTGCTGACGGCAACCACGAGGCCATCGGGCGAGACCTTTGCCAATCCGGGTGAATTTCCGACAGGAATGGTTGCGATCACGGCGCGCTTGTCGAGATCGATGACCGACACATTCGACGATCCTGAGTTGGCCACATACGCGCGCTTGCCATCGGGCGACACCGAGACAAAATATGGGGCGCGATGCACGCCGATGGTGGCGACCACATCATTGCGCTCCGCGTCAATGAGGCTGACGTTGTTGGACTCAGTGTTGGCGACATAAACTTCATTGCGGGTAGGATTGTCAGACAGCCCCGTGGGATTCTTGCCGACCGGAATCGTCTTCACATTTCGCAGCGCCAGCGTGTCGATCACGCTGACCGAGTCGCTCTTGCCATTACTAACGTAGGCGAATTCGTGATACGCGGGGTCAAAATCCGCGCGCTGGCGGCATGAAACCGGCAACAGTGCCAAGCCTATCAGCAACGATGCCGCCGACAACCTTCGCGCTGCGAACCGAAACAGCGTCGTCGCGGGCATCAGTCGGCGGCCGCACCGGCGTGACGCCGCGCCGCCGGAGCGGCGACCGGATCGGCAATCGTACGGCCCAATACCTGGGCAATCTGGCGCACTTCAACCATGAGGTTGTCGAACTGGTCGGGATAGAGCGACTGGCTACCGTCACTAAGCGCGTGATCGGGATCGTGATGGACCTCGATGATGAGACCATCAGCGCCCACGGCGACGGCCGCACGCGACAGCGGCGTGACCTTGTTGCGCTTGCCGGTGCCATGGCTGGGATCGACGATGATGGGCAGGTGGCTCAAGCGCTGCACCGCGGGAACTACACTGAGATCCAGCGTGTTGCGAGTGTGATCGGCAAAAGTGCGCACTCCCCGCTCGCACAGGATCACGTTGTAATTACCCTCGCTCATAATGTACTCGGCGGCCATGAGGAACTCTTCCAGAGTCGCCGACATGCCGCGCTTCAGCAGCACGGGTTTGCGGGCGCGTCCGGCGGCCTTGAGCAGCGAGAAGTTCTGCATGTTGCGGGCGCCAATCTGGATCACGTCCGCGTAGTCATCGACCAGCGCCAGCGATTCGTGATCGACAGCTTCGGTGACGATCAGCAGGCCGAAGCGCTCGCGGACTTCGGCCAGGATTTGCAGTCCCAACTCTCCCAGCCCCTGAAAAGCGTAAGGGGAAGTGCGGGGTTTGTAAGCGCCTCCGCGGAAGAAGCGGGCGCCGGCTTTGGCGACCCGCTCGGCCGCAGCGAAAGCCTGATCGTGGGATTCGATACCGCAGGGTCCCGCGATGACCGCAACCTCGTTGCCGCCGATGGTGGCATCGGAATCGGGAAACCGTACGATGGTGTCTTCGGCCTTCACGTCGCGGCTCACCAGTTTGTAAGGCTTGCTTACCTTGATGACTTCCTGCACGCCTTCAAGCGCTTCAAAGGTGCCGGTTTCCAGCTCTCCGCGGTTGCCGGTGATGCCAATAGCAGTCCGCTGCGCACCGGGCATGGAATGGGCGCGCAGTCCGAAACTCTCAATTTTCTGGCAAACGGCCCGCACCTGCTCTTCCGATGCGTTGGCCTTCATGACAACAAGCATAAACAACCCCTCGTGACTAACCAGTGTACCGTTCGGCTGCGTCGGGAGCAATGAAAACGCAGGTTCGTGGGCCGCAGAGCGGTTGCCGTACCGCGCGCAAGGGTAGAATCGAGTAGCCATGGCCGAAACATCTGCAACGAAAGAGAAGGACATCTTGAAGCTGCTCCCGGCGCCGGCAAAGCCTCCGAAGCTGACGGCGCGGCGCATCGGCATCCACACCTCGACGGCAGGAGGGGTGGCGAATGCTGCCGAGCGCGCCTACCGGCTTGGATGCAATGCGCTCCAGATATTTTCGTCGAGCCCGCGGCAATGGAAGCCCTACGACCTGTCGCCCGAACAGCGGGGCGAGATGATCCGACTTCGCGCCAAGTATGACCTGCGTCCACTGGTGATCCATGCCAACTACCTGGTGAACCTGGCGGGCGGCAATCCGGAATTCCGCGCCAAATCGATTGCAGCGTTTCGCGCTGAGGTAGAACGCGCACTCGCGTTGCAGGCGGAGTTCCTGGTGCTGCATCCGGGATCGTTCCGCGGCGGCAGCCGGGAAGAAGGCCTGCAGCGCGCGGCGCTTGGCATCGACCAGGCGTCACAGGGACTGGATCTGCACGCAGGAAACCTGTGCATCCTGGTCGAGAACACCGCCGGTTCGGAGTTCTCGCTGGGCGGCACCTTTGAGCAGGTTGCAGAGTTGCTGTACTTATTGCGCAACTTCGTGCCCTGCGGAGCGTGCATCGACACCTGCCACACTCACGTCGCAGGTTATGACATTGTGAGCGAAGACGGATACAACGAAACGCTCGATCAACTGGAACGCATCGTCGGACTGAAAAATGTGTACGTGTGGCACTGCAACGACGCCAAGGCGGAACGCGGATCGAAGCTCGATCGCCACCAGAATGTTGGCAAGGGAACCATCGGGCTAGAGGCCTTCCGCCGCCTGCTCAACGATAAGCGCCTCGCCAGCTCGGCATTCATCGCGGAGACCCCAATCGACGAACCGCTCGACGACTTGATGAATGTGAACACGCTGAAGAGGCTGGTGGGGGCCGCCGCGATTCCTCGGAAGAAGGCCGCGCGTTCCAAAAGTATTGAGCGTCCGAAAGCCACGCCGAAGAAGCCGATCAGCCCGCGCACCCGCCGCTAACCTCGCACGTCCCGTTGTAAAATCAAGAATTGTTCCTTTCTCGTCGAATGAGTGCATACATGGCCGAGTCGAAAACAGAGCAGCCCGATCCATCTTCTCCATCCTTCAGCGCGCAACCGGAAGCTGCTGACGGTGCGCGCCCCGAACGCTACGAGCCCCAGACCATCGAGCAGAAATGGTCGGAGCGCTGGGCGCAGAATCTCGACCTGTACAAGGCCGAGCCTGCCACCAGCGCGCGCAAGAAATACTACCTGCTCGAGATGCTGCCCTATCCCTCGGGCGCGCTGCACATGGGACACGTGCGCAATTACTCCATCGGCGACGCGCTGGCGCGATACATGTGGATGAAGGGGTGCAACGTACTGCATCCCATGGGATGGGATGCGTTCGGCCTGCCCGCGGAAAATGCGGCGATCAAGAACCAGACTCCGCCGAAAGAGTGGACACTGCACAACATTGCCAGCATGAAGGGGCAGATGAAGCGCCTGGGTTTTGCCTACGACTGGTCCACCGAAGTCACCACCTGCTTGCCGGAGTACTACCGCTGGAACCAGTGGTTCTTCGTCAAGCTGCTGGAGAAGGGCCTGGCGTACCGCAAGCTGGCCAAGGTGAACTGGTGTTCGGAGTGCGCCACAGTGCTGGCCAACGAGCAGGTGCTGGCGAACGGCTGCTGTTGGCGGCATGAAACTACGCCGGTGCAACAGCGCGAGTTGGTGCAGTGGTTCCTGCGCATCACCGACTATGCTGACGAACTGTTGAAGGCGCTGGATTCGATGCCCGGATGGCCCGAGCGTGTCACCGCGCAACAGCGTCATTGGATTGGCCGCAGCGAAGGCACCTACGTCGATTTCAAAATCGACGGCCCCTCTGGCGCGGCGGGCGGTACCATCGCCGTGTTCACCACGCGCGTGGACACGATTTTCGGTGCAACTTCGCTGCAGTTGGCGCCTGAGCATCCGCTGGTTGCTGACTTGGTTGCGGGCAACCCTGATCTGACCGCCAAAGTCGAAGAGCTACGGGCCGAGCAGCGCAAGGCGAAAGAAGTGGGCGACATTGGCGCCATCGAGAAGCATGGTGTCTTTACTGAGCGCTATGCGCTGAACCCGTACAACAACGAGAAGGTGCCGATCTGGGTGGCGAATTACGTGCTCATGGACTACGGCACCGGCGCGATCATGTCGGTCCCGGCGCACGACGAGCGCGATTACGAGTTCGCCAAGAAATACGATCTCGACATTCGCGTGGTGATCCTGCCGCGGCGGGAGCACGAACCTGCGCCCAACGGAGCGACCGACGAGATTGAACTGCCGTTCACCGAAACCAACAGCCTGCTGATCAATTCCGGCGAATACAGCGGACTGCCCTGCAACGATGCGATCAAGAAGATGTCGAAGTACGCGGAAGAGCATGGCTTCGGCAAGGCGACCGTCATCTATAAGCTGCGCGATTGGGGCATCAGCCGCCAGCGCTACTGGGGCACGCCCATTCCGGTCATCTATTGCGAGGGCTGCGGCATCGTGCCGGTACCGGAAAAAGACTTGCCGGTAATTCTGCCGGAGAACGTCGAGATCACGCTGGCCGGCGGCTCGCCGTTGTCCCGCCTGCCCGAGTTCGTGAACGTGCGCTGCCCGAAATGCGGCGGTGCGGCGCGTCGCGAAACCGATACCATGGACACCTTCGTCGATTCGTCCTGGTACTTCTATCGCTACACCAATCCGCGTATCGACACCGCTCCGGTGGACGGCGCGGCCGCGGCCTACTGGTTCCCCATCGATCAGTACATTGGCGGCGCGGAACATGCGGTCATGCACCTGATCTACTCGCGCTTCTGGACCAAGATGATGCGCAACATCGGGCTGGTGAAAAACTCCGAGCCGGTGGAGCGCCTGTTCACCCAGGGCATGGTGATCAAGGGCGGCTTTAAGATGTCGAAGAACCGGGGCAACGTGGTTTCGCCGGACGACATGGTCGCCCGCTACGGCGCCGACACCACGCGCATGTACACCCTGTTCGCCGCGCCTCCCGATCGCGATCTGGATTGGCAGGACTCGGGTCTGGAAGGCGTCAGCCGCTTCCTGTCGCGCGTCTACCGTTTTGTGGCTCGCAACGCTCCGCCGGCGGATCAGCGTAATAGCTCTAACGCTGTCATCCTGAGCGCAGCGAGGCAGCAGCCGAGCGGAGTCGAAGGACCCCGTTCGCCCGAACAAACTGGCGAGTTGTCTCCCGCCGCCCGCAAAGTCCAGCGCAAGCTGCATCAGACGATTCGCCGCGTCACCGAGGATTTCGGCGGACGCTGGCACTTCAACACGTCGATTGCAGCCATCATGGAACTAGTGAACGAGCTGTATGCCTACGAAGACAGCGTGCAGCGCGGTGGCGAATCAGCCGCTCTTGCGCCATTGATGGCGGACGTGCAGCGCAAGCTGGTGCTAATGCTGGCTCCCTTCGCGCCGTATCTCGCGGCGGAACTGTGGGAGATGTTGGGCGAAACCACCGACCTGTTGCGCGCTCCGTGGCCGAAGTTCGATCCCGCGCTGGCGAAGGAAGAAGAAGTCGAGATGGCAGTGCAGGTCAACGGAAAGATCAAGGCGCGCATCACCGTGCCCGCTGACGCCGAGGAAGCGCGAATCCGCGAGATCGCCCTGGCCGACGAAAAAGTCAGGGCCGCGATTGCAGGCAAAGAGATCGTGAAGGTGCTGGTGGTAAAGGGAAGATTGGTGAATGTGGTGGTGAAGTAATTAGAAAATAGCGCCATCTAGCCCAGCGATAAATTGAATACCCGGCACCAGCAATTTCTTCACGCCTTTGTCGTTGGTCAGGTATACGTCTACTTCCGCCAACGAAGCAGTTGCGAGATGAATTGCGTCAGCAGGGGATACATTGTGGTTCGCACGGATCACCGCGTAGCGGTCTGCTGTTTTCAAGTCAAAGGGAAAGAGTAGAACCGAACCGCTCTCAAAGAATTCTCGAATTGTTCCTGCTTCTTTATTGCGATGAGCCTTGTAGGCTCCAGTCAAAATCTCACCGACACCAAAAACACTGGTGCAGAGGGTGTCGTGCCGTTTCGCCATTCGTCGTTGAATCTGCTCGACCTGAGGCCCGTGTATGGGATGGGCCTCAAGCCAATAGATGAACAACATCGTATCCCAGTAGACTAAACTCACTTCCGTCCGGCCTCGCCCCCATTGAACCGGCTGCGCTCGCGCTTCAAGAACGTCTCTCCACCGCCTAGCGAGTGCAGTGCTTCTTTCAGAAGACCTCGTAGCTGTTCAAATGATGCCGCGGGAACAGTGGGTCGAGATGGTCGATCGTCGTCGACCAACCGATAGACGTAAACCATGCGAGTCCCCATTCCCGAGGGAGGGCCGGACCTTTCTTCGATCTCAAGCCGGTTCTCTTCGCAGAATTTCCGTGAATCCAGTACTTGGCAGACACTTGGGACACGATTCTTCAGATTAAGTGCGCGATGCACATCGCCCGCCACAACCTTGATCCGACGCTCGCCCTTTCGCCGAGCGGGCTCGACGTACTCTTTGGAGACGAAAGACCGGATGTCCAGAGCCGAACTTGAAAGAGCCACGATAGACCTCCTCCTCTGAGGATTTCTAGATAAACATAACACACAATAACAAACAAACACAACACACGAGGACGCGACTATTGATGGTTGCGATGCCCTACCGCCCCGCTGTCTGTAATGACGCCAGCGCTTTCTGTGCCTGTTCGGCCCCGGAGCTATCGAGATTAAGCTTCAGGAAGGCTTCGTAGCTCTGTCGAGCGGCAGCGTCCTTGTGCAGCTTCTGCTGTGCCTGGGCCACGCCAACCCACGCTTCGGCTGCCTCCAGCTTGAGTTCAGCCGCTTCACGCAGGCGTGATTCCGCCGCGATGTAATTCTTCTCGTTCAGATAGTAGGGTACGCGTCCCCTAAAACCACGAGTCCCTTCAGGGACGGCACTCTTCCGCTACGCCTTCAGCCCGAGCGCTGCCTACCCCAACTCCCTCGCCGTAATCTCGTACTTGAAGTTGTCGGGATCGAATGGGTCTACGCGCCCTTCCGCCGTCTCGGCCTGCGGATACATGAAGTACACCACTGGTTTTCCACCGGAGCCGGGCAGCGCCACGTCGTGCGCGTAGTTGTAGCCCATCCAGTTCATCTCCCAGAAGCCGAAAAGCTGCTGGTGGGCCTTGGACACCATCTGGTCGTTCAACGCGAGGTTGCCCGGCGGCTCTTCCAGTGCGACCTTGCGCACATCGGCGGGATCCACCGGCACCCAGCCGTAGTCCTTCAGGTATATCTCCGCCCGGCAGTGTTGGCCTTTGGTGGCGCGATCCGTCGCTAGCCCCAGACTTTTGTAACCCTGCTCCGACTTACCGATTCGCAACCCGTACACGTGGCGCGCGGGGATTCCCACCGCCCGGGCCAGCCCCACATACAGCGCATTGATGTCGGCGCACTTGCCGCCCATGTCGCCCGACTCCAGCATGAAGCGAATGTCGCCGCGCCCGCAGCCTCGCACCTTGGGATCGCGAAACGTGTTCAGCACGACCCACTCATAGAGCGCGTGCGCCTGGTCCACGTCCGTCGTCGCACCAGCGGTCGCCTTCGTCGCGGTTTCCAGCACGATGCCATCAACCGGCACATACTTGCTGGGCTGCAGGAAGTACTCCAGCTCTGCCTGTGAAGCAGGGTGTTTGGCAGACGGAGTCGACAAATCCACCTCGTAGTTCTTGGTCGAAACCACGCTGGTCAGTGTCAATACCGGCTTCGCTCCGGCCGGATAGGTCGCTGAGACGATGCCCAATGCGTCCTGCTGGCTTTCGGTGAGATTCGCCGTGCCGCCGTCAGCCACGAACTTGTTTGACAGCGACTTCTGATACGGTGTATTGCGGATCAACGCCGCGGGCAGCCAGATGTGGGTTATACCGGAGGGCTTCAGGACCTCCACCCGCGCCGTTACTTCGTGCGTTTTCCAGCCGTCAGTCGACGGCGTTTCGGCAAGCATCGGCAGCGCTTTCGAAATTGCCATTCCCGCACACATCGCGGTAGTCGATCGCAGGAACTCGCGCCTGATCATAGAGGCCACCTCACACAGCAATGATTGGGAGTCTCCGCGTGCTTACGCTTCGGGCTGGTAACGCCCCTAGTACTTCGAGAAGAGGAAGCTTCAGTCAAAACTTCGCAGACAGCACCCCACATTGTTGGCGAGACTACACCAGCCGCGTTGGCAGCTCCAATAATGGAAATCAATTAGGAGGTTAGTTTTGGCAACACAGTCGCGATGGCGGGTACAAATACGGACTGCTTGATCAAATCAAGTGACCGGGCGTCACTTACTTCAACTCCGCCAACGCCTTCTTTACTTTCTCGGCGTCCGGTCCATCGGGCTTCAGCTTGAGATACGCCTCATAGCTCTTCCGCGCCGCGTCGTCCTTGTGCAGCTCCTGCTGCGCTTGTGCCAGGCCCACCCACGCTGCGGCTGCATCGGGCTTGAACTCCACGGCTTCCTTTAGTCGTGACTCCGCTGCGACGTAGTTCTTCTCGTTCAGATAGAAGTAGCCAACCTCGATGTCCTTGGCCTCCTGCTGCGACTTCAGCTCTTCTTCGCTGAGCACCTTGCCCGGCGGAGCTGCGGGCGACGACCAGCAGGAATGAAAGATCACGTCGATGCAGTGTGGGTCGAGCTTGTTCGCGAGCTTCTTGGCCTTCGACTTGGGCGGCGGGCGGGTCTGCGATCCCAGGTCGGGCGCGGGAGCGTCTGGCGGTGTGGGCACGTCGGGGACGACGCGAGACGAACTCTCCTGAGGCGATGCGGGCGAGGCGGTTTGAGCGAGGGCCGGAATCCCGACGAGCAGAAGAAACACGCAGATCGCGGCCATTGGGGACATAATCACCAGTAAGATTCTACAACTCACGCGAGCCTCGCAATAAAGATCGAGACTGTGGCACTCGGGCAACTGGCAACCGCTCGGTTACCTTCGTAACATCGCACAGTCGATTTTGCGTGACTTGTTTCCCTTTGAAGGCCTATTCATAAAACTGGCATGTTTCGCGTCAAATTACCGGCGCGAAACTCGACACTTGCCGGATTCGTCTTAAAAGGCCTGTCCGGCTGCGCCGGAAGCGCTTTGTTCTTGCGTCCATTTTCTGGAAAGATGGCAAAAGCTGCCCTTTGTGCCACCTAACTTCTTTGAATTGAATATTTTGTCTGTAAGTCTCACGGGCTCAATATTTTGCGATGACTTTCGCCTTTCGCCCCTTGTGTTTTCAAGATTTTACGAACAATGGGGGAGGGGGGGGAGTAACAAACTGTGCAACAGCCGTTACTCGAACTCTTTCAGCTCGTCGGGATGGCGTTTCAACTGCCAGCGCCAGAAGGCATAGAAAGGCGCGCCGAGGAAGACGATGCCGATTCCGACTAGAGTTTCTTTGGGGCGAGTGACCACTGAGTTCAGCGCCCACGCTCCTGCCATCAGCACGTAGAGCGCGGGCAGATAGGGATATCCGGTGCATAGATATGGGCGCGGAACATCCGGACGCTTGCGGCGCAAAACAAACAGCGCAGCGACTGCGGCGACGTACGACAGCACCATCATGAACATGACGTAGGTGTAAAGCTGATCGTAGCTGCCGCTGAGCGCGAGCACGATGGACCAGGCACTCAGCGCGACCAGGCTGAACGCAGGCGTGCGGTACTTGGGATGTATGCGTCCCATCGCGTGAAAAAAAGCTCCATCACGCGCCATGGCGTACGACACGCGCGCGCTGCAGAGAATAGCGCTCGAAGCCGCGCCGAAGCATGAGAGCGCAATGGTCGCGCCCAGCCACTTGGCAGCGTTCGACGAAAAAAGTGTTATGGCTGCGGCCTGCGCGATGGTGGTTTCGTTGGCCACCTGCGTGATCGGCAGCGCGTATAGGTAAACCACGTTGACGCTGACGTAAATGACGCCGACCAGCAAAATCCCCAGCAACAAGGCGCGCGGCAAGACGCGTTGCGGATCTTTGATCTCGCCCGAAACCCAGGTCACGTAAACCCATCCGTCATAGGCCCAGAACACGGCGATCAGTGCGACGCCGAAGCCGGAGATCACGTGCGACAACGACGCGGGCTGATCGAGCGGCAGATTGACCGCATAGTTCGACCACGAGCCTTTGCCGATGGCGAGTCCGAGTAGAACGAAGATGCCGATGGCAGCGAACTTCGCCCATGTGGCGACGTTGATGAGCGCGGAACCGCGCTTCACGCCGAGGACGTTGATCGTGGTGAGCAGAACGATTGCGCCGATCGAGACGAGGTGCCCGCGCGTTAGCGTCCAACCGAGAAACGTCGCGACCGGCTTGTGGGCCGCGGCGAGAGGAACAATGGCGCCGAAGTACTCCGCAAATCCGACGGCGAGCGCGGCGATGGTGCCGCTCTGTCCGACGGTGAAGATCATCCATCCGTAGAGGAATGCGGGGAATTCGCCATAAGCTTCGCGCAGGAAGACATACTGACCTCCTGACTGCGGATACATGGCGGCCATTTCGGCAAAGGCGAAGCAGGCGAGCACGGATATGAGTCCGCCGACGAACCACACGCCGAGAAAGTAGAGAGGTTTGTGAACGGCGGTAGCGATTTGTCCAGCGGTGAGAAAGATGCCGGAGCCGATGATGCCGCCGACCATCAGCATGACGGAATCCATGAGCGAGAGTCCGCGAATCAGCGTGGGTTCGTGAGCTACGGCCTGTTCGGCGCGGGTTCGCGCGGATTGCGGCATGATCAGCCCATCCCCAAGTCTTCCGCCATTTCGAGCGGAGTTCCGCAAACCCGGCAGATCACGGCGGAACAGTCGCCACACGTGAGCGGATCGTCGACCTCAAGCGCGCAATTGGGGCAATACAGCGGCGATGGGAGCTTGGTGGAGCCGGTCGAGGATTCGTCGGGAGTTTGAGCCATGAGTTTCCGAGACTGTAGCATAGAGGTTCGAAATCCGCGAGGGAACGATGAGTGATAGCAGGACTGCATCCGCCGACGAGCAATTACGCCAGGAATTCAACCAGTGGGCCGAACAGGGTAAGGGCGAAGAGATGGAAGCCCACCACATCAGCATCACCGAGCAGACGCTGGCGCGGATGAACCTGAAGCCGGGCGATCGCGTGCTCGACCTGGGCTGTGGCGCCGGTTGGGCGAGCCGGTTAATGGCGAAAGCGGTGGATGATCCTGCGAAGCCGGGTCAGGTGATCGGCGTTGACGTGTCGGACGAAATGATCCGGCGGGCGCGTGCGGCCTCGACCGAATACGACAACCTGATGTTCGTGGTGGGATCGGCGCAGCAAGTTCCTTGGAAAGAGAACTTCTTCGACAAGGTGTTGTCGGTAGAGTCGTTTTACTATTACGCCGCTCAGGAGCGCGCACTGGCGGAGTTGTTTCGCGTGATGGCGCCGAAGGGCGAGTTGTACATCCTCATCAATTTGTATCGCGACAATCACTACTCGCTGCGCTGGGTGGAGGAGTTGAAAGTGCCGGTGCAGGTGCACTCGGAGCAGGAGTACATCGAGATGCTGCAGCGCCACACGTTCGAGGATGTAAGTTCCGTGCGGGTTCCGGATCTCACGCCGACTCCGGAGGAGTACAGCGGTCGGTGGTTCAAGAATGCCGAGGAGTTGAGGGATTTCAAGCGGATTGGAGCGCTGTTGCTGGTAGCGCGGAAGCCGGATTTCGAGTCGCCTCCGCCGGGGTATCAGGTGTACTGACGATCGGTACACCCACATATCCCAGAATCATGGATATGTGGCCCCCCGACCCTTTTTACTGACCAAAAATTCAGAAGCTACAAATTCCCCAGTCCCGGCCCAATACGGACACTGCCGTTCACGTTGCTGATTTCGATATGAGTGCCACCGCTGCCGAGAGTGCCATCGAGATGGTGTCCCACGAACTTGCCTTTGACCTGCAGGGGGAAGTCGGTGGTGATGCCTCCGTTGACAGTCGACGCGCTGACTTCCGCATTTGGCGAAGAGGGCAGGCCCAGATTGATAGCTCCGTTCACGGACTTCAGATGGATCTCCTTCACGTTGTCGAGCGAGCGGAAATTTGCGGTGATGGTGCCATTGACCGCGGAGATATTCAGGCGTCCGGAGAGGTCACGAAGGTCAGTCTTGCCATTCACCAGATTCGCGTCGATCTCGCCGTTAACCTGGGACACTTCAAGCGAGCCGTTTACCAAGTTAATGTGATCGAGGCGAGCCAGGCGCGGCACATGTAACTCGTAGGTTACGGTCGCTGGATTGTTGTTGTTATGGCCTTCTGGGTACTTGGTCTTGATTTGAACCGAGTCACTGCTGGCGTCAATCTCGATGCGGGCCTCGTCGAGTTTCTGCTGATCGCGCGCTTTCTTCACGGCATCGATCTGGACTTCGTTGCGCTCCCATCCGGTGACGGTGACATTGCCGTTGATGTTTTCGAGCGAGACGCGGCCGTTGGAAGAGAGAGGAACGGTACGGTGGAAATCTTGCGTGACCTGCGCACCAGCCGATACGGCGAACACGAGCGTCAGCAGTGCACCTAAGAAAGTCGCACCAATGAGCTCTGAATTGCGGGGATGATTCATGGCTCCTCCTGTCGAGAGTTAGACGAGGAGATATACGCAGGGATAGGAAGAATTGTTCCACGTGCCGAGCGTGACGACCGCGCGGTTGCAACTAATCTTTAAAGCGATAGCGGATGAGGTCGTAGAGGGCTTTCCAACCGTCGTGCCAACTGATCTTCTTGCCCTCGGCATAGGTGCGGCCGTGATAGACGATGGGCACCTCGTAGATGCGGGCCCCGAGCTTTGCGACCTTGACGGTCATTTCGGTTTCGACGCTAAAGCGATCGGAATGCAAGTGCATGCGCTCCAGCAGCTCGCGGCGGAACGCCTTGTAGCAGGCGGTGACGTCGTGGATCGCAATGCCAGTGAGCAGGTTGCAGATAATGGAGAAGAGCCGATTGAGCAGAAAACGGTAGTAACGCTGGACGCGGTGCGGTCCACTGTGAAAGCGATTGCCGAAGACGGCGTCGGCGTGGCCTTCAAGAATGGGCGCAATCATCGCGGGATAGTCACCGGGGTCGTATTCGAGGTCGGCATCCTGGATGAGGACGATCTCGCCGGTGGCCTGGGCCAGTCCGGTGCGAACGCCTGCACCTTTGCCCTGGTTCTTGTCGTGCAGCGCGAGCTTGACAGAGTTGGTGCCGTCTTGTCCCAACATGTGTTCCAGATTGGACTGTTGCAGGAATTCTCGCGTGCCATCGGTGGAGAAGTCGTCGACGATGATGAGCTCTTTGCGCAGGCTGACGGGCTGCCGCGCGACCTGCTGAAGGAGTTGCATTACAGTCTGTCGCTCGTTATAGACCGGAATGATGATGGAAAGCGTGTGGAATTGCGGAACGCCCAAATCTTCAGTCGGCATGGCGAGGCTGGGCGGCGCCTTTCAAATTTGGATTGCGCGGACTGACTTGGGTGAACAAATAGACTCCAAGAATCACCAGTTCCGGATCAATCGGATGCCGGTAACGGGGATGCGGGAAACTTACATAGTAAACCAGCGGATAAAAAATCAGCAGGCTGGCAAACAGAAACACACCGCGAACGCGATTCTTAATGGCGAGGACGAGTCCAGCGATTGCTAGAAGTGAAGAGGCCAGGAAGAGCGAGTTCTTGAACTGCTCCAGTGCCTGGATTTTCGACAGCCGCGGAAGGCCGTTCCAATAAAAGACAAATCGGCGAACGGTCACGACGGCGAATTGTTTCGGGTTCTCTGCGATCCACCGCTTGGCCAAGCGCGATTGTTCCGCGGAATAAGCTGCCTCGCCCATCTCCTGGTATTGGCGGTAGAGGATCGGGTTCTGGCTGGGATGATACATGCCGACCCAGATACCTTCGGCGAGCGGATTGTTGCCGCAGCGAAGTTCGACTCCGACGTTGTCGCGCACGAAGACCGGTTTGTGGAAGACCTCGTAATCGCGCACCAGCCAGGGCAACATCGTCATCCAGAAGAGGACCGCGGCGACGAGCGCAGGAAGTACGAAACGCTTGCCGCGACGGTAGAGTTGGTAGGCGAGCCAGCATCCGGCGAAAGGCAGAAATGAGAGCGTCGAGGGATTGGTGAGGCCAATCACGCCCCAAAGCACGCCATACCCGATCCAAGAAGCAATGCGATCGTCGCCCTCCATCTCGACGGTCAGCATGAAGGCCAGGCTCAACAGCAAGGCGGTGAGGCTGGTTTCCCAGATCCAGCGCACCGACCAATACATGATGTAGGGCAGGAGTGCCCAGATCCATCCCGACCAGACGGCGACATTCTCGTCGAAGACCTTGCGCGCGGTGCGGTAGATCGCCCACGCGGTAAGGGCCGAGCACAGGCTGTTGAAGGTCAGCAGAGCGAACGATGCGGCGTGGGAGTAAGTTCCGAAGGCGCGGAAGGCGAGGGAGACGATCCAGGGATAAACCGGAGCAGTCCAGGCGGAAGGCCCGGTGTCGCCGCCAAAGGGCGAACTGAAGCCATGACCGTTGGCGAGAGAGTAGGCGATGCGACCGATCTCCCAGCCAAAGCTGAAGTTGGCATCGGTGGTACGGAATTTGTAGGAGTGCGCAACAGCGATGTAGAGGACGCGCAGTGCGAAGCCAACCAACACCATCCAGCCGGGCGAATGGATGACGTGCCGCCATTGGGAAGTGGGCGCTGTCTCGGATTTGCTGGAGTGTGGCGCTGGCTGGGATTTCGAAGGCATGCAGGCAAGGAAAATTGTACCTTACACCCGTGGGAGCAAGTCGCAGGGTGTTTGTCGCTCAAGGCTTCGCCGGCGTGGCACCCATCGACGCGGCTGTCATGAACACTCGCCGCACTGCCCTGCTACGTTGATGAAGTCATGAAAGTCATTCTATTTGGTGCGACGGGTAGGGTGGGGCAGGGCGTGTTGCGCGAATGCCTGCTCGACCTTGAGGTGGACTTTGTGCTCTCGATCGTGCGGGCGACGCCGGGCCAGCGCCGCGACAAATTGCGCGAGTTGGTCCGTACGGATTTCTTCCACTTCGCGGATATCGAGAAAGAACTCGCTGGCTTCGACGTGTGCTTCTTCTGCCTCGGCGTAACTTCGTCTGGAAAGTCAGAGGAGGAATACCGGCGCGTGACTTACGACGTGACGATGGCGGTTGGGGAAACCCTGGCCAATCTCAATCAGGGGATGACTTTCATTTATGTGTCGGGCACCGGAACTGATAGCAGCGAACGAGGACGCGTTATGTGGGCGCGGGTGAAGGGGAAGACGGAAAACGCATTGCTGCGGCTACCATTCAAGGACGCGTACATGTTTCGTCTTGGGGTCATTCAACCGCTTCACGGCATCACGTCCAAAACGAGAAGCTATCGTATCTTTTACAGCCTGACTGCACCAGTGCTGCCACTTTTGAAGGCGATGCTACCGAACTACGTGACAACTACCGAGCAGGTGGGGCGCGCGATGCTCAAGGTCGCCAGGACTGGATATCCGAAGCGTGTGCTTGAAAACAAAGACATCAATAGCCTTTGAATCGGTCCCTCCCCTTGTGCGCGGCAGTGGCAAAGCCTAGACTCACAACATCAAAACGGTGCGCGTGTGATCATCATCACAGCCCGACGGCAGACGGTTCGGCGAAGATGGAAGGTTCGTAACCTCCTTTGAGAGAAGGTTTCATGGGTTGGATCAATAACCGGTTCGAAAAGAATTTTCTGGTAACCACCGTGGACTACGTTTTCAACTGGGCGCGGAAGTCCGCGATCTGGCCGATGACGTTTGGCCTGGCCTGCTGCGCAATCGAGATGATTGCGGCCTCGACCTCGCGCTTTGACATCGCTCGATTTGGCTCTGAAGTGTTTCGTCCCAGTCCGCGGCAGAGCGATCTGATGATCGTAAGCGGCACGGTGACGCTGAAGATGGCTCCGGTGGTGAAGCGGATTTACGACCAGATGCCCGAGCCCAAGTGGGTGATTTCGATGGGCGCTTGTTCCTCGGTGGGTGGACCGTTCAATACCTATGCCGTGCTGCAGGGCGTCGATCGCATCGTCCCGGTGGATGTGTACATCGTGGGATGTCCGCCGCGGCCAGAAAACCTGTTTTATGGATTACTGCGGCTGCAGGACAAGATCGACCAGATGACCATCGCCAAGAAACCGACAGAAGTGCGGTTGCGGGAAGACATGGTGGAGAATTTCAAGCAGCAGATCCGGGTAGCGCAGGCAAATTTCGCCAATCCGGAACAGTTGGTGCAGCCGGTGGAGACACAGATCATCGGCAGAGGCCGCTGAGAGGAGTTCATTTTTGCGGCTCCACGGTGCGCAGAGAGCGCACCTTTTTTCATTCGACGGCTTGGTGTGCTCTGGTACAGGCATGCTGTGCCACCGACCGTTGGACATCCACATGGCAACGATTTCCAAGAATGAATACCCGGCCTAAGTTTTGGTGCACAATACAGCAATGGTCATTTATTTCCTCAGGCACGCCAATGCGGGGCAGAAACACTTCAGCGACGCGGTGAAGGACGAGAAGCGCCCGATCGACAAAGTCGGAGAAGAGCAGTCCCACGATGTGGGACGTGCGCTGGCCGCCGTTGGTGTGAGCGTAAACATCATCCTGTCCAGTCCACTCACCCGTGCGATGCAGACTGCCGCAATCGTTTCGCAGGAGCTGGGCCACGAGGAAAAGCTGGTGCTCGATGACGCTTTGCGGCCGGAGGCGACATGGGAGAAATTCAAGGCGCTGCTCAATCGGCACAAGGACAAGGCCTCGATCATGGTGGTGGGGCACGATCCCAGCATGACGGAGTTTGTGAATAAGGTGCTTTCCGGTGGAGGTCCGCTGGCAGCGATCGAGATGAAGAAAGGCGGAGTGGCCAAAGTAGAGAAAGATCTCCACAGGCAGGCCGTTCTGAAGTGGTGCATGCCTCCCAAAGTCGTGCAGAAAATTCAGCGGAGTTCGGCGAAGAGGTCGCGTCCGAAGACGACCTTGAAATAACTCCGCTCCTGTTCAACCGCCCAAAGCTCCAGTTCAACGCCTTCTGCAGTAGCCGGTGTGAAGCCCAGCCGCACCGGTCCGTCCTGATGAATGCGGACATGCAACTCATGCACCGCGCCGCGGCGTCCCTGGTCGAGGGCCCGCGCCAGCCGCAGCAGAGCCACTGCCTTCGGCACCTCCGCTTGATCCGAACGCGGAACCATTTGCATGACCGCGTCACTCGCGGCAGGAAGTGAATTGCCAACATAGCGCGCAATGGCGGCGATGATGCGCCGTTGCGCCGGGGTGTATCCGAAGAGTTCGGACTGGGCAATGATGTAGTGGGTGTGGCGGCGGCGTCCGGAGCGGTTGATGTAGGCGCCCACTTCGTGGAGCATGGCGGCGGCTTCCAGCCAGTCGGCGTACTGCGGAGGCAAACGGTGTACCGACTGCAGCCGGCGAAACAGTTGGGTGGTGAGATTGCGAATTCGCTGCGCAAACGCCATGTCGGCTCCGTAGTGCTTCGCTGCCGCCTGTAGCGCATCATGGCGCTCAGACTCGACGCGGTCCTTCATCGCTGAGCTGTCGCCGTAGTCGGCCTGCATCTGCGCCAGGAGCCCATCGCGCAAACCGAGCGGAAGGTAGCGGAAGTTGCGCAGCGCGCACATGTCCATCAGTTCGGCGAAGACCATGGCTCCGGCGATGATGATTTCCGCGCGCCTTGGCCCGATGCCGGGAAGGGCTTGCCGTTCAGCAAGGTTGCGCTTGGATAGCTCCTTGAGAATCTTCGGGACCGCAGGATGAGGCACGGTATGAGGCTTGGACTCGTCATAGCCACGGACCTTGGCCTCGTAAAGACCAGACAGCGCCGCGGGTGTGCCTGAGGTGGCGATGGCGGTCTGCACCTTCGCTTCGCGAATACGTTTCTGAATGCGCGAGATTTCGCGCTGCACAAATCCGCGCATCTGTCCGAGCTCGTTTTTCTTCGGGGAATCATGGTGGAGAAAAGTCTGGGTCAGGCGAACCGCACCGATGGGCAAACTGACCATGTCCTCAATGTGACCCGAGACCGAAATCGTCAATTCGCAACTGCCACCACCCAAGTCGATGAGCAGGACGCGATTATTGGAGATGCGGGCATTGGACAGGATGCCGAGATGGATAAGGCGTCCTTCCTCGAGGCCGGTGATGATTTCGGTCTTCCATCCGGTAGCGGAGCGCACCCAGTCGAGAAAGGCTCGGCTGTTGCGCGAGTCGCGCAGCGCGGCGGTGGCGACCACGCGAACGCGGTCAGCGGCAAAGCTCTGCACTGCGCGATGAAAGCGCTGCAGCACCCTGATGGTGAGCGACATGGCCTGCGGATCGAGCGAACCGTTGGCAAAAACGCTTTCGCCGAGGCGCGTTACCTCGCGGTCCTCGTGAAGGGTTTGCAGGCGTCCGCGGACGACCTTGGCGATCTTCAGGCGGACAGAGTTGGAACCGATATCAACCGCGGCGAATGTGGGCATGGATGAGGGTGTCAGTCACGCGAAAATTATCTTCTTAAGCGCAACCGTTAGCACAATAGCTGCCGCGCCAGCGAATGGCAACCAACTCCCGATTGCGCGAGCCGTGAGCGTATTGCCGTATGCTTGAGAAAGGCGCCGATGAGAGAGCAGACTGGATGCCAGGAAGCAGATGTTCGCGTTGGCGCATCCAATGAATTTATGGCTGAATCGGATATTCCGGGCTCGGAGTTGAAGAAGCTTTACTCCGAACTGGAGGAGGAAAGGACGGATTTCGTTTTACCCGCCTCACCACGGTCGAGAGTGGCGATGACGGTCCGCGCCCTGCGGCATCGCAATTTCCAGTTGTTCTTTGCGGGTCAGTTGGTCTCGCTGGTAGGGACGTGGATGCAGACAGTTGCGCAGTCGTGGCTGGTCTATCGCTTGACGGGATCGACATTATTGTTGGGGACGGTCGCGTTTACCAGTCAGATTCCTGTGTTTCTGGTCGCTCCCGTTGGCGGAATTGTGGCCGATCGCGTAAATCGCCACCGGGTCGTGATCGCGACCCAAATCAGTTCGATGATATTGGCGTTCATCCTGGCGCTTCTCACGCTGACCAATCACATCCAGGTATGGGAAATCATGGTGCTGGCGGCAGGACTGGGCGTGGTGAATGCGTTTGACATTCCCGCGCGGCAAGCGTTTCTCATCGACATGGTGGGCAGGGAAGACCTGATGAATGCGATCGCGCTGAACTCGTCAATGTTCAATGGCGCGCGCATACTCGGCCCGGCGATTGCGGGCATTCTGGTGGCATGGGTCGGTGAGGGATGGTGCTTCTTCGTTAATGCGGTGAGTTACATTGCGGTCATCGTTGGCCTGCTATTGATGCGGATCGAGCACCCCGCGAACCTCAGCCACGAGGGCTCACCGATTGAGAACATCCTGGAAGGATTCCGCTTCGTGCGGGATGCGGCGCCGATCCGGGTCATTCTTCTGCTGCTGGGACTGGTGAGCCTGGTAGGCATGCCGTATTCCGTGCTGATGCCCGTCTTTGCACACCAGATCTTGCACGGCGGTGCGAGAGAACTTGGCATACTGATGGGCGCGACTGGAGTGGGCGCGTTGCTCGGTGCGCTTAGTCTGGCAACGCGAGTGGGTGTGAAGGGACTGGGACGAGTGATAGCAATTTGTGCCGGCGGCTTTGGAGTGAGCCTGATATTGTTTGCCTTCTCGCACAATTTCTGGCTGTCAGTGGTTCTTCTGGTGCCTGTGGGCTTCACCATGATGGTGCAGATGGCGTCGTCGAACACGCTGGTGCAATCGATGTCGCCCGATCAATTGCGCGGGCGCGTGATCGCTGTTTATTCGATGATGTTCATGGGCATGGCCCCGTTTGGCGCTTTCTTTGCGGGAGCCATCGCTCACCGTATCGGGGCACCATGGACGGTCGCTATCGGAGGAATTGCCTGCATCGGGGGTGCGATCATTTTTGGCATGAACCTGCCGAAGGTCCGCGATCAGGCGCGCGAAATGATCCTGGCACAGGCCTTTACGGGCGGGTCTCCAGCGGAAGAAATGACCAGCCGGGGATTGTCGTAGAGCAAAAATAATGGAGGCTGAAGCATCCAGGCTCAGTCGCCATCCAGTTTGTAGCCGGACCCTATTAGTGCGGTTTCTTCGCCGCCGGTGGTGGCGGTGTAGCCGTGGTGACGCCGAGGCGCTTCAGGCGTTCGCGAGCCTGCGAAGCCTCGATCGAACGCGGATAGCGGGCGATGAGGCTGTTCAATTCACGCACTCCCGCCTCGCGCTGGCCGAGCTCCAGCAGAGCGTAGCCCTTCTTCAGTTGTGCAGCCGCAGCTTTGCTTCCACCGGGATACTGTTCCAGCACTTTGTCGTAGTCCTTCACGGCAGCGTCAAAGTTGCCCTGACGATATTCAATGTCGGCGAGATAGAATTGTGCATTGCCGGCGAGGTCGGTGGTCCCGTAATACTTCAGGTAGTCGCCGAACTCCTGCGAAGATAGTTCATACTTGCCCGAATTGTAATCACGCAGGGCGTTGTTGTAGAGCGCGTCCGGGGGAGGAGCTGAAGTCGATGGGGACTGATTTCCTGCTGCCGGAGCCACAGCACCGGGAGCTGCAGCCATCGCGGGCTGACCTGCGGCAAGGTTCTGGCCGCCCTGCTGGATGTCGTCGAGTTGCTTGGTGATCTTGGCCAGCCGGGCCTTGAGTTCGTCCACGGTGTCGTGCAACGACTGAATTTGGCCAGAGACTTGCTCCAGCTTGCTATTCGTGTCAGCGGACTGCGCTTGCGACTTTTGCTGCAGGTCGTTGACAGCGGCGCTCATTTTGTTGACGCTGTCGGCACTCTGTTCGACGAGGTTGCGCATGACGCCCATGCGCTCGTCGATGGATTGCTGCATGCGCGCGACCTGTTCGGAAAGAGTCTGCACCTGGGTTTGCAGCTGGATGATTTCCTTGCTCACGCCGAAAGCCGGATGCACACTCGCGAAGAGAGTAGCCACGATGGCCAGACCGGATAGGTTGTTTCGAACTCGCATAGATGTGGTTCCTGATGGAAAGATTGCCGTCCTGAAGAGACTATCGTAAATCGAGAAGGTCAACAGGGCGGAGTGTTGTGTCGGCCGCCGCCGCTACGCGGATCAGCGTTAATTTGTTGCCAGTGTACCCGGGGTTCCGCTTGCGCTCCACCCCGGGCTAAATGCGCAGTCGCCGCTACGCGGCTCGAGTTCGACCGTAACGCACTGAGTCGCAAATCGAGTGACTATTCCCTCGCGAGGCAGGCCGAGTCATTCGGATCCACCGCAGTCATGAGAAAGGAAGCAGCGCACACAGTACCGGCGCCGCCCCATTAATCGTCGAAAGTCGCGCATCACTTCGAATACGCGAAGTGGGCGCGGCGGTTCTGTTGCCAGCAGGCGTCCGTGCTTTCGGTGCAGAACGGCTTTTCCTTGCCGTAGCTGATGGTGCGTATCCGGGTGGCCGAAACTCCTGCTTGCGTAAGCGCCTGCTTGGTGGCCTGGGCCCGATTCTCGCCCAGCGCGAGGTTGTATTCGATCGACCCGCGCTCGTCGCAATGGCCCTCAATTACGAAACTCATTGCGGAATGCTGTTGCAAGAAGCGCCCATTTGCTTGGATCACGGCCTCGTATTGCGGCGAAATCTCGTAGCTGTCGAGCTCGAAGAAGACGTCTTTGACGTTCTGCGAGAACAGGCGAGCATTGCTTTCGTCGCCCGTTGAACTGCTAGTTGGAGGCGGGGCCGAGGCGGCCGGCGTCACCGTGATGCGTGCAGTCGCTTCCTTGGTGGCCGTATCATTCTTGGCGACCAGGTGATAGGTGGTGGATTCGTTGGGCGTGACTTTCATCGATCCGATGGGGTCGACCTTGCCAATGCCGTCAATGGTGATCGAACTGGCAAAGTCGGTCGTCCACGTCAAAGTCGAGGCCTGGCCGGCGACGATGGTGTTGGGATTCGCGGCCAGCATAGCGGTGGGCGCGGGTGGCGGCGGTGGCGGAACCGGGGTGGGCGGTGTCACTTTCTTCTTGGCGCAACCAGCCACCGCAATTACCACGGCCAGCGCAAGGACTACCTGGAACCACTGAATCCGTTGTAGTTTCAACTTCGTTCCTCCCATTGCGAGAGCACTCGCTTCAGTTCCGGTGCAAGGCGGAGTGTGCTCCTTCCGCTCGTTCGCTTTCTCTGCGACGTAAGCTATTTGAAACTCCAGTTAGGCTGCGAATTCTCGCCGGCCGTGGTCAACTGCCTCGCCTGCGAGCCATCCGCCAGCATGCTCCAGATCTGCGTCTTGCCGGTACGGTTCGACTGGAACACAATATGCCGGCCATCAGGCGACCAGGAGGGAAAATCGTTGCGACCGCCATCGTGGGTGAGTTGCACCCACTGCTTGCTGGCAACGTCCATCACATAGATATCGCTGGCGCCGGGCTCACCCGGTCCATAATGGCGGACCCACGCGAATGCAAGGAACTGCCCATTGGGCGACCACGAAGGCGAGACCGCATAGCCCTGTTCCGTCATGCGCACGACGTTGGTCCCGTCCGATGCCATGGTGTAGATCTGCGGCAGGCCGGTGCGTCCGCTGACCCATGCGATCTGGGCGTTGGTCTTAGGATTCCACGAGGGCGAGACGTCGGGGCCCTTGGTGTTCGTCAGGCGCCGCACCTCGCCGCCCGAAATATCGACGACGTAGATCTCGGAATCGCCCGAGCGCGACGAGGAAAACGCCAGCGACTTTCCATCGGATGACCACGCGGGCGATAGGTTGGTGCCAGCAAAGCGCGTGAAGTTGACCGGCCGGTTCAGTTCCAGCGAGTACATCAGGATTTGCCACTCGGTGTTCGATATCCCAGCGTAGGCAATGCGCGAGCCGTCGGGGGAAACGTGCGGGGACAATGCAATGGTGCCGAGATGCGTGAGTTGTTTCTGGTTGGCTCCATCGTAGTCCATCTGCCAGATTTCCTTGGAGCCGCCGCGGCTGCTGACGAAATATATCTTGGATTCAGCGATGCCTTGAATGCCTCCGCCGAGACGAAAGATGATTTCGTCGGCGAAGCGGTGCGCGATGAGCCGCGCATTGTCTTCGCTGGCCTGCTCGTGGTATTGCTTGCCGAGCACCTGCGGCGACTGCGCGTTCTTGACGTCAAACAGCCAGCCCTGCACTGTCAGCGATCCGCCCTGCACTCCGGCGTTACCAAAGGCGAGCATGTTGGCGTTGGGAGGCGGGGCTTCCCATTCGGAGAGCTTCACGTCTTGCGGCGTGCCCGGAGCCGATAGCGGGTAGAAGCTCGCTGACACCATGTCGAAGATTCCGGCGGCCTGCAGATCGTTCCAAAGAGTGGTGCTAAAGGTCGTCGCGAGTTTCTTAGATTCAGGATCGTTGGCCGCGGGCTTGAAGTCGGGTACGGCGAGACGGATCTTCTCGACACCGAGGCCGGTTCCAGTGCGAATCCAATCTTGCGGGGGAGCAGCGAATGCGACGCTGGCGAGGAAGAGCGAGAGGATGATGGCTGCGAGTCGTTTCATTCAGGAGTCCAGAATAACCTAGTATCAGTGGCTGAGACGGAATTCTCGTTGGTGTCGCCGCTACGCGGCTTGAGGTCATTTATTACGAACCCACCGGGGTTGCGCTTACGCTCCACCCCGGGCTAAGGCGCAGTCGCCGCTATGCGGCTCATTCGAGTCGAAACCACCCTTTTCGTTCCACCGAACTCATGGCCTGATTTCTGGTCTAACATCGCGCCTCAGCGACGATAGTCAAACCAGAACTCTACCGCAACGTAGTTTCCCGAGTAACCCGCGGGTAACGGGCCGAACGTATCAATACGTTGCAAGGCACGCACTGCAGACTGGTCGAGTGAGGGAATGCCGCTCGACTGTTCCACGCGAACGTTGGTCGGTTGCCCCGAACGATTGATCTCGAAATAAACGTAAACGCGTCGGGCGTCGGAGATTCGTGGATCGACTTCATACTTCAGCCAGTTGTCTGAAACCTTGCGCCGCACGATATCGACGTAATAGGAAAAGCGGCTGCCGAAATCGCCCTGACCGCCCTGAAATCCAAACCCGCCCTTGGTTGCGCCTGAGGTGAACGACCCATACGGCCCACTGACCGGGCCGCCTTGTCCGTACGGAACCTGATTGTCGGGTTCCGCCTTGGCCAACTGCTTAGGCGGCTCTTTCTTGGGAGTCGCGGCCTCATGCTGTCCCTTTAGCTTGGCGTCGCGCGCGGGAATTGGGATCGCCTTTGGCTCTTCCTTGGGAATCTCTTTCGGCTTCGATTGCGATAGTCCCTTCGACTCGTTGGCTAAAACGTTCGCTGCCTCAGGCTGAGCATGGGGAATCGGAATGCTGCTGACCAGCGTCGCACTCATCGCGCCTCCACCGCCTTCGGTGCCGCCCCAACTCTCGCCGCGCCCGCTGGGGAAGATGTTGAAGATCGCAAGCGCAAACAACGCCGTGTGCAGCACCACTGAACCGACCACTGACAGGCGGGAGGCGTGATCGTGCGGAAAGATGTCAGCGTCGGCTGCCATTCTTCTCCAGCGGTTGGGTGACGATACTCACGTTGGTGATGCCAGCTTGTTTGACCGCGTCCATGACTGTGGCGAAGGCGCCAAAGGGAACGTCCTCATCGGCTCGCAGGAAGACCGACTGGCCCTCAGGGTCGCGAATCTTCTGGCGCAGCCGCGCGCCGATCTGGTTGATGTTGATGGGATCGTTGCCGAGAAAAACTCTTTGCTGGCGGTCGATAGTGATCACCAGGCGTTCTTCGGTGATCTCCTTAACCGTCTTGGTGTGCGGCACGGCTACTTCAATGCCGGACTGCAACACGGGCGCTGTCACCATGAAGATGATGAGCAAAACGAGCACCACGTCCACCAGCGGCGTGACGTTAATGTCTGAGAGCGAAGACTGGGTGCGACCCTGGTTGTTGGTGAAGGCCATTAGCGCCGCTCCACATTTTCGGGAACGCCGCGAGTGACTTTGCTTTGGGCGCGCTCCACTTCATTGATGAGCTCGAGGCCGAAGTCATCCATGCGGGAGCCGAACTCGCGGATGTGCTGGGTAAACATGTTGTAGGCGATGACCGCGGGGATGGCAGCGAAGAGCCCCGCCGCGGTGGTGATGAGAGCTTCGGAGACGCCGGGCGCGACGGCGCGAAGAGTTGCCGCGCCCGCGGTGCCGAGGCCGTGAAAGGCATCGATAATGCCCCAGACGGTTCCGAAGAGGCCGATAAACGGGGTGACCGCGCCGGTGGTGGCCAGCCAGGGCAGGCGGCTTTCGAGCCGCGCCAGTTCTTCCGATGACGCGATCTGCACCGCGCGCTGCAACGAGGCGACGCGGATGGGTTGCGGCGCCTGCTTGCGGAGTTCGCTGTACGCGCCATCGAAGACGGCGATCAGCGGGCTGGGCTTAAACTGTTCCGCCACGGAGGCGACGTCCTGCAAGCGTTCGGATTTGCGGAACATCCGGATAAATCGATTGCTCTGCGCGCGGGCGCGGCGGAACAGTCCCCACTTGGAGAAAATGATGGCCCAGGAGACGAGGCTGAAAATCAGCAGGATGACAAGAACGGTTTTGGCGACGAGACCGCTGTTCTCAATGAGACTTGAGATTTCACCGCCGATGACAGAGGCGAGCAAGGGACATATGACATTCATTGATGGGGGTCAGCCTCGTTTTCACTACCAGACATTATAGGGGTTTGACGCGGCGGGGTTGGATTCACTGTGCGGGGTTCCTTGAGAGTTAATGACGACAGGCTGCGAGCGCTTGTCGCCTGGTTGCCATGCTCGAGCTGACAGCGAAATGGACGGCATTTCGCGATTGCCCACTGGCACCTGTTTTCCTGCTACACTGCGGCGTAACTTCGCAAGCGAGAACGCACCGTGCTGCTGGAACTGCGGGTAGAAAACTACGCGGTCATCGACAACGTCGCCGTGGAGTTCGCCCCCGGGCTCAATCTCCTGACCGGCGAAACCGGCGCTGGAAAATCCATTCTCATTGATGCACTGGCACTGCTGCTGGGCGACAAAGCCTCGGCTGAGGCAGTGCGCCACGGATCCGATAAAGCGGTCGTGTCGGCGGTGTTTGAAGCTGAGTCGAATGCGCTCGACGATGTGCTGGAAGCGAACGGCATCGACACGAGCGATACGCAACTTATCTTGCGACGCGAGATTTCTGCTGGAGGCAAGGGCAGGGTATTCGTTAACAATCAGGCAGCGACTGTGACCGTACTGCGGCTGTTGGCGCCACACCTGGCGGTCATTCATGCGCAAAATGAAGCGGTATTGGCGTTCGATGCGGGCTCGCGACTGGGGCTGCTCGACAGTTTCGCCGGGTCTGATCTGGCTCCGGTTGCAGAGCCATTCGCCGCGTGGAACGGCGTGCGCAACCGCATCGCTGAACTGGAGCGCGATGAGCTGGACCGGCTGCGGTTGCTCGACCTGTGGAGCTTCCAGCGCAAAGAGATTGCCGGCGCGAATTTGCATCCGGAAGAAGATAGCAAGCTCGAAGCTGAGAAGCGGGTGCTGGCAAATTCGGAGCGCATTCTGGCGTCAGCCATGGGCGCCTACGACGCGCTGTACGAAGGCAACGTGTCAGCGTCGGCGCTGATTCGTTCGGCGGCCAAGCAATTGGAAGAGTTGTCGCGATTCGACGAGAAGTTTCGTGAACCGCTGGCGCAGTTGGACTCGGCGCGTATCACGGTTGAGGACATCGGGCAGTCGCTGCGTGACTACGCGGAAGACGTTGAGGCCTCCCCGGAGCGTCTGGCGGAGGTAGAAGACCGGTTGGCCGCCATTGATCGGCTGAAGCGCAAGTATGGGCCTTCGCTGGAAGACGTCGTCGCGTTGGGCGAGGAACTTGAGCGCAAGCTCGACGAGATGGAGAACAAGGACGAAGTCCTGCGCAAGCTGCGGACCGAACTGGCGAAAGCGGCGGAGCGTTATCTGGATGCAGCACGCAATCTCTCGCGGCATCGCTATGAAGCCGCCCGCAAGCTTGAGAAGCAGGTCGAAAGCGAGATCAATGAACTGGCGATGAAGGCGCGGTTCAAGGTCGAGGCGAGTGGCGCGGACGAGGAAGGGAACTGGACTTCGAATGGTTTCGACGCGGTGCAGTACCTGATCTCGGCGAATCCGGGCGAACCCCTGGGACCGGTGGAGGAGATCGCCTCAGGCGGCGAGCTTTCACGAGTGATGTTGGCGCTGAAGACCACCATCGACGCGGCAGTGTCGAAGCGCGTCCGTCATAACGGCGCCAAGGGCGGAGCCGGGCAGCGGACGCTGGTGTTCGACGAGATCGACTCCGGCATCGGCGGGCGCGCGGCGGAGGCCGTCGGCAAAAAGCTGAAACAACTTGCCGCCACCAAGCAGGTACTGTGCGTGACCCACCTGCCACAGATCGCATCGTTTGCCGACCAGCACTACCTGATTGAGAAAAAAGAGTCTGGCGGAAGAACCAAAACGTCGGTACGCCAACTCGACACTGAGGAGCGGACACGGGAGTTGGCGCGCATGATTAGCGGAGCGAAGCTGACCGACACGTCGCTCGCACACGCTGAGCAAATGTTGAAGACGAACCGGTGAGATTTAAGGTCCCACCCTATCCGCTGGCGCGGATAAGAGTGGGGCACCCCGCGTCAAAATTCTTGATTTGGGGCTACTTAATTGCGGCTTCTTTACCCGCCATGCGACGCAATATGCCGATCTGTCCATTGTGATAGCCCTCGTGGTAACCCAGACGGACCAAGGCCTGGCCGATGGTTCCCAACAACGGGGGCCGTCGGAATTGCTCGGGAACTTCGGCGGACAGGGTTGCATCGCTGAGAGCCTGAAGCGCAGGAATCAAGCGCTGCTGGGTCTCTTCGAACGCGGTCTTCAGGCGGGCGAGCTGAACCGCGTTGCCGCCCGCGCTGAGGGCCGCCGACCCGCGCCTGTAATCCCTGGCTTCTTCGTCCGTGAGGACTGCAGGTGCCGCACCAGCCAGCATCAATACCAAGCCGCGTCCGGTGACCATGTGACCGAGGACCCAATTGATGCAGTTGCCGGCGGGTTCCGGGCTGATCATGCTGTCTTCATGGGTGAGGCCGTCAAGGTTGCGCTGGATGGCTCCGTAACTAAATTCGTAGATTTGGGCGAGTTCGCTGCCGGTCATGGGCGTGCTCCTCCGATGGGATTGTACAAGGTGCGTTTTGCAGGCCTTACCGAGCCGTAGCCATTGACTGCTGGAAAAGCGCCACAGACTGCTATATCTTGCAGTTTCTTGACGTTATGTTGTTGGTTTTACCGCTGTTACAATAGAGTATCTGTGGGGAATCTCGGGTTCTTACCCGTGTCAATCGACAAGGAGCTCATGACTCAAACCGACGCCAAGACTCTACTTTTGCTGAAGCCGAGAGGTTTCTGCGCCGGGGTGGTTCGGGCCATCGATATTGTCCGGATTGCCCTGGAGACGTTTGGGGCTCCGATTTACGTTCGCAAAGAAATCGTGCACAACCGCTATGTGGTGGACGAATTGACCGCCAAGGGCGCAATTTTCGTCGATAGCGTGGAGGAAGTTCCGGCCGGAGAGCGGGTAATTTACAGCGCTCACGGCGTGGCTCCCGAGGTGCGCGAGGCCAGCAAACTCCGCGAATTGCGGGTGATCGATGCGACCTGCCCACTGGTGACAAAAGTGCACGTGGAGGCGGTGAAATTCGCCCGCGAAGGCTATTCGCTGGTACTGATCGGACACCACGACCACGATGAAGTCATAGGTACGCTGGGCGAAGCTCCGGCGGTGACGCAAGTGGTGGATGAGCCGCAGGACATCGAGAATCTGCACGTAGCCGATCCTGATCGCGTGGCCTACCTGACGCAGACGACTTTGAGCCTGGACGAAACTACGCATGTGATCGAGGCGTTGCGGAAGAAGTTCCCCAACATTCAAGGCCCGCACGCGCAGGACATTTGCTACGCGACGGAAAATCGTCAGACTGCCGTGAAGGACGTCGCGAACGAATGCGACCTGCTGCTGGTCGTCGGATCTGACAACAGTTCGAATTCCAACCGCCTGGTCGAAGTTGCCCGCAACATGGGAACCAACTCGCACCTGATCGAGAATTACCGGTCAATTCAGCCGGAATGGCTGGAGGGCGCGAAAACCGTAGCTCTGACGGCTGGCGCCTCGGCGCCGGAGATACTGGTGCAGGAAGCCGTCACATTTCTGCAGGAGCAGGGATTCACCGACCTTCGTGAAATCGAAGTGATGCCGGAAAACGTACGATTCGGGCTGCCAGCTGAAATCGTGGAAGCCATCGGGGCAGCGCCAGCCCTGGCGGAGTAGGAGCAAGAGGAGAGAATGGCAGAAGCGTTACCCCCCAATCCCGGCGAAATGCGATTCGGGAAGCTGGATGACATCAAAGCCCGGGTTGCAGCCGCGATCGACGCGTCTCGCAAGTATCTGTTCTCGCTGCAGCACCCCGAGGAAGGGTACTGGTGCGGTGAACTGGGCGCCGACACCACGCTGGAATCCGATTACATTCTGCTGCACCGGCTGCTGGGCACGGAAAACCCGGAGCGCACGCAGAAGTGCGCCAACGAGATTCTGTCGCACCAGAACGCAGATGGCGGCTGGCCGATTTACAATGGCGGCCCCTCGAATATCAGTGCATCGGTGAAGGCCTATTTTGCGCTGAAGATGGCAGGGTACAGACCTGAACATCCGGCGCTCGCCAAGGCGCGTGAGCGCATACTGGCGATGGGCGGTGTGACTGCGGTCAATACCTTCGCCAAGGTGTACCTGTGTTTTCTGGGCCAGTACGACTATGACGCGGTACCTGCGATTCCGCCGGAGATCACGCTCTTCCCCAACTGGTTCTGGTTCAACATCTACGAAATATCGTCGTGGTCGCGCGCCATCCTGGTGCCGCTCTCGATAGCCTATGCCAAGAAGCCGTTCAAAAAGATTCCCGACGAAGAGGGCATTGACGAACTGTTTGTGGGCGGCCGAGCCAAGGCGGACCTGCGCCTGAAGTGGGCCAAGAAGCTCGTCAGTTGGCGCAATTTCTTCCTGTTTCTCGATCGAATGGTGCATTTCCTAGAGAAGGTGCATATCAGGCCGCTGCGCTCAGTTGCCATCAGGAAGGCCGAGCAGTGGATGCTGGAGCGCCTGGAGATGAGTGACGGGCTGGGTGCGATTTATCCCGGCATCATGAATTCGATTATCGCACTGCGGTGCCTGGGCTATTCGCTCGACGATCCGCAGGTCATCCGCGCCATGGACGAGTTTGAGAAGCTGGGCATCGAGGAAGAGACGACGTTCCGGATGCAACCCTGCATCTCGCCTGTATGGGATACGGCGTATGCGGTTTTTGCGCTGGCAGAGAGCGGGGCGTCTCCAAACGACCACCGCCTGGTGCAGCCTTCCGAGTGGATGTTGCAGAAGCAAGTCACGCGCAAGGGCGATTGGTGCGTGAAGAATCCCAAGGCCGAACCTGCTGGCTGGTACTTCGAATTCAACAACGAGTTCTATCCCGACGTGGACGACACCGCCATGGTTATGCTGGCACTCGGCAAGGTCAAGACTTCCAACGAGAGCTACCAGGACAAATCGGTGAAGCGGGCGCTGGACTGGATACTCTCGATGCAGTGCAAGAACGGGGGCTGGGCCTCATTCGACAAAGACAACGACCGCATGGTCTTCCAGTACGTACCGTTTGCGGACCACAACGCGATGCTCGATCCGGCGACAGTGGACATCACCGGCCGCGTGCTGGAGTGTCTGGCGGCGTACGGCTATTCAATGAAAGATAAGCCGGTGTGTCGCGCGTTGGAGTTCATTAAACGCGAGCAGGAGCCGGATGGTTCGTGGTTTGGCCGCTGGGGCGTGAACTATATCTACGGCACCATGCTGGTGTTGCGCGGACTCGAAGCAATCGGCATGGACCATCATGAACCTTGCGTCCAGCAGGCTGCGGAATGGCTGCGCATGATGCAGAACCCCGACGGAGGATGGGGAGAGACCTGTGGTTCCTACGACGATCCTAACACCAAGGGTGTGGGACCGAGCACCGCATCGCAAACCGCCTGGGCAGTGATGGGTCTGCTGGCGGCCAATGACACGCGCAGTGATTCGTTGCAGCGTGGCATTGCCTATTTGTTGAAGACGCAGCATCGCGACGGTTCGTGGAATGAGGCGTGGTACACCGGAACCGGGTTCCCGCGCGTGTTCTATCTGATGTATCACATGTACCGTCAGTATTTCCCGCTGATCGCCCTGACCGCGTATGCCAAAGCTTCGACGGCGTCGCAAGAAGAGCAGTTGCGGATCACTCGTGCCGACCGCAGGACGAGCTGAAAGCTAAGCCGCACATAGGATCGCAGCCTTTCCCGCTGTGTGTGGAATCAACAGCATGAAATGTTTTGTCACAGGGGCAACGGGTTTTCTGGGGAGCCATGTCGCGCGCCAATTGCAGACCAATGGCGCTGATTTACGTCTCCTAGTGAGGACGAGCAGCCAAACAGGCAACATTGACGACCTCCAGGCAGAGCGCGTGCTTGGCGATCTTCGTGATGGTGAATCGCTGAAGCGTGGGATGAACGGCTGCGAATTCGTGTTTCACGTAGCGGCCGACTATCGCCTGTGGGCGGTCAATGGACAGGAGCTTTACCAATCGAACGTGGATGGTACGCGCAACATTCTGCAGGCGGCGAGAGATTCGGGCGTGCGGCGGGTTGTCTATACCAGCAGTGTGGCCACGATGGGGTTCGGCGATAACGGCCACCTGACCGACGAGGATGGTCCGGTCGCATTATCGAACATGATCGGCGACTACAAGCGCAGCAAATTTATGGCTGAGCAGTTGGTGATCGAGGCGGCGCGGGGCGCCCAGGATGTAGTGATGGTGAACCCGACGACGCCCATCGGCGAGAGGGACATCAAACCGACACCGACCGGGCAAATCGTGGTGGATTTTCTGAAGCGCAAGTTTCCTGCCTACGTGGATACGGGCCTCAACTTGGTGGACGTAAAGGATTGCGCTGAAGGACATCTGCTGGCGATGGAGAAGGCAAAGCCGGGAGAGCGGTACATCCTGGGAGCCGAAAACCTGACGCTTAAGCAAATTCTCGACAAACTCGCGGCAATTACGGGACTGCCATCGCCCAGCATACGACTGCCATACGCCATTGCCTATGCCACGGGCGTGGTCGATACGTTGATCACTGGGAAGATGCTGAAACGCGAGCCGCGGGTGACGCTGGATTCGGTGCGGATGGGACGCAAGAAAATGTTTGTCACCAGCGCCAAGGCCGAGCGCGAATTGGGATGGAGTCCCGGGCCGGTGGATGGGGCGTTGCGACGAGCGGTGGATTGGTTCCGGGCGCATGGCTATGCCCCATAAGAGCATTGCTGTGGTAGTGGCGATGCGCAGGGAAGTGGCTCCGCTGCTGCGAAGGCTTCGGGGAGAGAGGGCTGATGGCATCGAGTTTTTCGAATTCGAGAACGCGGTGGTTGCGGTGGGCGGCATCGGACGAATCGCCGCTTGGAGCGCTGCCGAGGCGGTTGTGGCGAGATACAGTCCCGCAATGTTAATTTCAGCGGGTATCGCTGGCGCACTGACAGTGACGTTAAAGGTGGGAGACATTGTTAGGGGAAGTGAAGTTGTAGACGCCGATTCTGGCGCACGATTCATGGCGAGTGGTGGTGAGTCGGTTATGGTGACGGTGTCCTCGGTCAGCGGGCCGGCAGATAAGCGGATGTTGGCGGATCGCTACAAGGCTGACGTGGTGGATATGGAGTCAGCGGCTGTCGCCGCAGTCGCACGGGAACATGGGATCGAGTTTTCGGCGATTAAGGCGATCTCGGACGAACTGGAATTTGAGATGCCTCCGATGGCGGGATTTGTTGATGGGAATGGCAAGTTCGAAACAGCTCGTTTCGCAGCGTATGTTGCCGTGCGGCCGCAGTGGTGGTCAACCGTAAGGAAGCTAGCGGCGAACAGCAATACAGCATCAATGAACCTGAGTCATGCGGTAAAACATCTAATTGACGTATACGTAAACGATACGCAGCAGAAGAAGATTTCCCGGAAGTAAGCGGGCGATTTAGCATGTCCATTGCGACACAAGTAGACGGGGATTTGGGTGGGCGGACGATGCCTTCGATCATGCGCGCGGCGGTGTATCGCGGCGTGAACGATGTTCGATTGGAGGAGGTGCCAGTTCCCGCGATTGGCGCCGGCGAGCTGCTGGTAAGAGTTCACACTTGCGGAATCTGCGGCACCGATTTGAAGAAGATTGCGACGGGCTCGCACTCCGCGCCACGAATCTTCGGGCACGAGACCACGGGGGTGATCGTCGCCGTCGGACAGGGAATTTCGGAGTATCAAGTAGGCGATCGCGTGATGGTGTTCCATCACATTCCATGTGGCGATTGCTATTACTGCAAACACAAGGTCTTCGCGCAGTGCCCGACATACAAGAGAGTTGGCGCGACTGCAGGCTACGAGCCCAGCGGCGGCGGCTTTGCCGAGTATGTTCGTGTGATGGATTGGATTGTCAGCCGGGGCGGCGTCGTGCGCATTCCGGAGGGCGTATCGTTTGAGCAGGCGTCGTTCATCGAACCGGTGAACACCTGCATGAAGGGTGTCGAATCCCTGAAGCTGTTGCCCGGAGAGACGGTGCTGGTGATCGGGCAGGGCCCGATTGGCATCATCCTTTCAGTTTTGGCCCGAAGATGTGGTGCGAGAGTAGTCACTACCGATTTGTTTCCGGAGAGGCTTACAATAGCTAAGACGTTCGGGCTCAACGAAAACATCGACGCCTCCGCGTCCGATACCGTTTCGTCAATTAAGGGAATGACGGCGGGCCGAGGGGCTGATGCAGTCATTCTTGCTGTGGCTGGGAACGGTTTGATTCGCCCGGCCATGGATGCAACCCGTCCTGGGGGGCGTGTATTGCTGTTCGCGCAAACGCAGCACGGGGAAGCCATTATCGATCCCGCTGGCGTCTGCGCCGATGAAAAGAGTCTAATGGGTTCATACAGCGCATCGGTCGATTTGCAGGAAGAGTCAGTACGATTTGTGCTGGGTCGCGAAATGAATTTGGAGCGGCTCATCAGCCATCGTTTCCCACTGACCGAGTCGATTGATGCGCTACACTTGGCTGCCCATCCCAAACCGGACTCCATGAAAGTAGTGATTCAGCCGGGTAGCTCATGGAAGGATTCATAGCGTGAACGGAAATATGACAGCCGCGGTCCTCTATGGCAAAGAGGACGTCAAAATCGAGCAAGTGCCGATTCCCAAGCTGGATGAAGGGGAAGTGCTGGTCAAGGTGCAGGTGGCCCTGACTTGCGGTACCGATTTGAAGGTCTATCAGCGCGGCTACCATGCCCGCATGATCGTGCCTCCAGCGCTGTTTGGGCACGAGTTGGCAGGTGTCATTCACGAGGTTGGGCCCAACGTAAAAGGATTCAAGAAGGGCATGCGAGTGGTAGCACTGAACTCCGCGCCTTGTGGCATGTGCTTCTATTGCTCAAAGCACCAGGAAAACCTCTGCGAAGACCTGCTGTTCAATAATGGAGCGTACGCCGAGTACATTCGCATTCCAAAGCGCATTGTTGAGACCAACATGCTGGCGATCCCGAATCATGTGACCTACGAGGAAGCCGCCATGACCGAGCCGCTGGCGTGCGTGTTGCGCGGGTTACATGAAACCAAGATGGAGATTGGGGACTCGGTGGCCGTCATCGGCGCTGGTCCCATTGGACTGATGTTCGTGCAGGTGGCCAAGCTCACCGGTTGCAACGTGATTTCAGTGGTCAAGCGCGATTCGCAGGTTACGGCCGCGCGCCGCGTAGGCGCCGATTTTGCGGTGCAGATCGACAAAGAGGACGATCCGGTGAAGGCAGTGCGCAAACTTACCGTGGATAACCGCGGCTGCGACGTGGTGATCGAGGCCGTGGGACGTCCGCAGGCATGGGAGTGGTCCATTGACATGGTTCGTAAGGGCGGCACGGTGAATTTCTTCGGCGGCTGCGCCAACGGAACCAAGGTCGCGCTCGATACCCAGCGCCTGCATTACAACGAACTGACACTCAAGGCCACGTTCCATCACACGCCAGAGACGGTCCGCAAAGCGTTTGCTCTGATCTCGGAAAAGAAGATCAAGGGCACCGACTACATCACTGGCGAGGCGCCGCTTTCGCGGCTGCAGCATGTTCTGCGCCACATGCTGAACCGCAACGGCGACATTAAAACCGCAATTATTCCGGGACAGTAGGCGTCCGGGGTATAACCACAACTCATGTCTTCCGCACCGACTGACAACCGGGTATATGCGTCGCAGCCAGGCGCTACTTCTCCCGCTAAGGCCGCCGCTAAAGGCTGGCAAGTCCTGCCGCCGGAGTACGCCATTCCGGAGCATGGGCCGTCGCTCATGGAGGCGCAACGGTACTGTGCGCGGCTGGCGCGCTCGCATTACGAGAATTTTCCGGTAGTTACGTGGTTTCTGCCGAAACATCTGCATCAGCATTTCTACAACGTCTACGCCTACTGCCGGATCTCGGACGATCTGAGCGACGAAGTCGGCGACAAGCAATTGTCCCTCGTGCTGCTGGACCAGTGGGAGGCGGAGCTGGGGCAGTGCTACACGGGCGAGCCACGCCATCCCGTGTTCGTCGCCCTGCGCGAGACGGTGCGGGGATTCGAGATTCCCCAGCATGAATTCGGCGATCTGCTGACTGCGTTCCGGCAAGATCAGATTGTGACGCGCTATCCGCGCTTTGACGACTTGCTGGGATATTGCCAGTATTCGGCGAATCCCGTGGGCCATCTGGTGCTGTATCTCTGCGGTCATCGCGATACTGAGCGGCAAAAGCTTTCCGACTTCACCTGTACCGCGCTGCAACTGGCGAACTTCTGGCAGGATGTCGCTGAAGATCATAGCAAGGGGCGAATCTATCTTCCGCTAGAGGACTTCTCGCGGTTTGGCGTCACGGAAATGGATCTTGCGCAACGGCGCGCGACCCCCCAGTTTCTCGCCATGATGAAATTCGAAGTTGAGCGGGCGCGGGAATGGTTCCAGCGGGGACTTCCGCTGGTGAAAATGGTGGACCGGAAGCTGGCGCAGGATATCGAACTCTTCAGCCGGGGGGGCCTGGCAATCCTGGATGCGATCGAGCGCCAGGGTTACGACGTACTGAATTCGCGACCGGTCATCTCCACGCGACGCAAGCTCTGGCTGGTGGCGCGCGCAACCCTTGGAAATCTGTTGTGAGTCAACACCCGCTGCAATTGCGGGCCGCCTATGGAGTTTGCCGCCACATCGCGCGCTCGGCGGCCAAGAATTTCTATTATGGTTTCCTGGCGCTTCCGGCTCGCAAGCGCAATGCCTTGTCAGCGGTGTACGCTTTCATGCGGCACGCCGACGATATTTCCGACGATCCGTCTATTCCGTGCGAATTGCGCCGCGAAAAACTGACGGAGTGGATGAATGGGTTGCGTCGAGTCGTGGACAGCGAGCGCACTGACGATCCCGTGCTGATGGCGCTGGCCGACACGCAGAAGGCGTTCACCATCCCGATGGCATTGCTGGAGAAACTGGTGCAGGGTACGGCAATGGATCTGCCGGACGCGGAGGGCGAGGGTGGGAAGGTTGCTGCGGTACACTACGAGACCTTCGATCAACTCTACGACTATTGCTACCACGTGGCTTCGGTGGTGGGGCTCATCTGCATTCGCATCTTCGGCTACCGCGACCCGCGCGCGGAAAAACTAGCGGAGCAGACGGGAGTCGCATTTCAGCTCACCAACATCATCCGGGACGTGAAAGAAGACAGCCAGTTGGGGCGCGTCTATCTGCCGAGTGAAGACCTGCATCGCTTCGGCGTTGAGGCCAGTGCGCTGACCAACGGCAACGCCGCGGCTACGCTGCGCCCGGTGCTTGAGTTTGAGGCACAACGCGCGCGGGAGTACTACCATTCGGCCGAGGAACTGTTGCCGCTGATCGACGACGATAGCCAGGCGGCCCTGTGGACGCTGGTCGAAATCTACCGCCGTCTGCTCGAGCGTATTGCAGCGCGAAACTATGACGTGTTCTCGCAGCGCGTGCGACTTGGCACCGCCGAAAAAGTTGGACTCCTGGCGAGAGGATTCCTGCGTCGGCTGACATGAGCTCCGCGAGCGACAACCAGAAGCCGACCGTAGCAGTGATCGGCGGGGGACTGGCAGGCATCTCCGCCGGAAGCGCGCTGGCCGATGCGGGCTACCGTGTCGAGTTGTTCGAGCGAAGACCCTACCTCGGCGGCCGCGCTTCGTCGTACGAACTTCCCGGCACCGGCGAGGTGGTGGACAACTGCCAGCACGTGCTGCTGGGCTGCTGCACCAACCTCATCGATTTCTATCGGCGCCTGGGAGTCGAGGACCAGATCCGCTGGTATGACGAAATCGCGTTTCTGCTTCCGGATGGCCGCGCTTCCACACTGAAGCCGAGTTGGCTGCCCGCACCCATACACGCTGGGCTGTCGTTTCTCGCTTCTCCGGTGCTGGATCTGAGGGACAAGCTGGCGATCTCACGGGCACTGCTGGCTTTGATTCCTGCCTTGCCCACCGATAACGGCGAGAACTTTCAGTCCTGGTTATTGCGGCATGGCCAGACGAAGCAGTCGATCGACCGCTTCTGGGCCCCGGTGTTGATCAGCGCTCTCAATGATGAACTCGACCAGGTATCGGTGCGCTATGCGGCGCTGGTGTTCCGCGATTCGTTCCTGAAGTCAGCCGAAGCCGGGCGGATGGGGCTGCCCGCCGTGCCGCTGTCGCAGCTCTATGGAGAAGCGGCGTCGTACATCGAAGCGCGAGGCGGGCGGGTAAATCTGAGAGCATCTGTCGATTCGATTCAAGCGGACGATAAGGGCATTCTGGTGGGTACTGGCGGAGACGAAGTGCGTGCGGAGTTCGCGATCCTGGCTACGCCGTTCACCAGTATGGCGAAGTTACTTCCCGATACACCGGAGATGGAGCCCCTGCGGGAACAGGCAGGGCACCTTGGATCGTCACCCATCACGGGCATCCACTTGTGGTTCGATCGCGAGGTCACGCCGCTGGAAAATGCAGTCCTGCTGGAGCGGACGATCCAGTGGATGTTTCAGAAGTCGAAGATCCTGAATACCCGGCGCGAGTCGCGCGAAACCGGAAGCTACCTCGAACTGGTCGTCAGCTCTTCTAAAACACTGGTCGACAAGGCGCGCAACGAGATCATCGATCTGGCCATGCGGGAACTAGCGGAGTTCTTTCCCTCGGTCCGCGAGGCGAAGCTGACCAAGGCAACAGTCATCAAGGAAGTCCATGCGACGTTTTCGCCTACGCCGGGCAGCGATGCTTATCGACCGACGCACATCAGCCCGTGGCAGAGATTGTTCCTGGCTGGCGACTGGACGGCAACCGGCTGGCCTGCGACGATGGAAGGCGCGGTGCGCAGCGGCTATGGGGCTGCTGAGGCTGTGGCGGCAGCGAGCAGTGGTCGTCAAAAGTTTCTGGTGCCGGATCTTCCGGCTAAGGGATTGATGCGGCTGTTCGGATAAAGATGGCTTGTGCGTGACTACATCCCAAGAGGAGACCCGAGGGACGTTATGGTACGAAACCACTACGGGTGGGACATCGCGAGACTGAGATCTGCCGCCCCTGCCGGGCTCAAATCGATTTGCTACTTAACCCAGCACTCCGCCTGCGGCTGCGTGCTGGGCTACACTGAGTCGCCCCCAAGGGGCTGATCGAATTGGCGCTTCTTCTCGATGTTGCATACCCAGGCTTGGTTCTCACCGATACCCTGAAGTCCGAAACCGCGAAGCTGCGCTGTCTTCGAATCAGGCAAACAGTTTCAGCTGCTCCAACTCCTGCGGCGGTGGATAGGCGCGATGCCGGTCTTCGTGGGTGATCCCGTGCTTCTTGCGCAGGCTGGACATTAGGTCGGAAAGCCGCGTGCTGTATGCCTTGCTGACGAAGGCCCGGTCGGCGTAGCGTTTGCGATAGCCGGCGACGAGATCGGGGAACTCCTTCGCGAGAAACGGCAGAAAAACGCTCGCTGAGCACGGCTTCAAGAAGAGCGTGTTGGCAGAAATGTACTTGCCTCCGGCGCCCTTGGTAGCGCGCACCAATTTGTCGAGCGCCGAAGGAGAATCGGTGATGCCCGGCAGGACGGGCGCGCAGATTACGCCTGCGTTCAATCCCGCTTTGGAAAGCCGGACGAGCGCGTCGAACCTGAGGTCGGGGCGCGGTGCACGCGGCTCGAGGATGCGAGCCAGTTTGGTGTTCAGCGTCGTGACGGTAAGACTCACGGTGAGCGCGTTGTGCTCCGCGATCGCGCTCAAGAGGTCGATATCGCGGACGACCAGGTCGGACTTGGTGACGACGCCGATCTCCAGACCGTGATGCAGAGCGAGTTCCTGCAGGATGCTGCGGGTGATTTCGAAATGCCTTTCCGCCGGCTGATAGGGATCGGTGGCGGTACCGATGGCGATCTGCTGGCCACGCCTGACCTGTTTCAGTTCCTGACGCAACAGCCACGCCGTCTGCTGCTTGACGTAAATCTTGCGCTCGAAGTCGAGGCCATCGCGCATTTCCATAAACTCGTGGGTATAGCGCGCGTAGCAGTACTTGCAGGCGAATTCGCAGCCGCGATAGGGATTGATCGTCCAGTTGAAGGGAACGCGTTTGCTGACGCAGCGATTGAGGAGGGCTTTCGCGGGCAGGGTGAAGTATTCGACGTCGTGACCAAGCTTGAGGGAGTCGCCACGAGCAGCGAGTTTGGCGATGCCGACCAGGGGGGCAGGGGAGTCGAGTGGTTCGATTTGCAGCAGCGAAGGATGCATGAGGCGTACCTACTTTCGCCTTTTGTTCGCCTAGAATAGTTCGAAGCTAGGGGCGCGTCAAGTCGTTTTTTCTGGTGGCACAAAAATCCAAGTCGAGATGAACTTAGTCCGTTGTAGCAGCGTATCTTCTGTTGCGGAGCGGCTTTTACCTCCGCGTTGAGGAGCCCCCTTGAGAATCCCAGTGCTTTTCTCGTCGCGACTACCGCTTGTCGCGCTATCTGCAGTCCTGGCGTTATGCGCCAATGCGCAATCGCCTCAGTCCGCGCCGACCCCTCAAGATATGCTGTATCAAACGGTCGCGTCGCTAGACACTCAACTATTCACTGCGGTGAACCAGTGCGACCTGAAAACGCTCAACGCCTTGTGGGCTGACGATGCGGAGTTTTATCACGATAAGGGAGGTTTGATGGTCGGGCGGCAAAACATTGTCGATGCGATCAAAAACAACTTATGTGGGAAGGTCAACCGGCAACTCGTGGCAGGGACGCTGGAAGTACACCCTCTGAACGGTTACGGTGCGGTTGAGATTGGTGTGCATCGCTTCTACCATCCCTACGAACAGGATCGCGGGGAGGTGGGTGAGGCGAAATTCATTCACGTCTGGCAGAACAAAGACGGAGTATGGAAGATCACGCGCGTGATCAGTTACGATCACGGAGCTGCAAAGTGAGAATTGGAATGCAGATTCCTCATGGGCTGACGCCCGCGAGGACTCGAAAATTAGATTGGTCTTACGGCGCACCGAAAGGTACGCCCCTTCAAAACAACCTGTAATCGTGTCTTTCCGCAGCTGCAAAGCTGCGCCCGATGTGTTTAGACAGTCACAGCACCGCTAAGTCGCGGCTCTATGGTTCACGGTTGACCGGGACCTTCGGGACCGCCCGGACCCTGCTGTCCCATCTGCTCCCTCAGTTCTTTCGGAGGCGGCGGAATGGTGATGTCCACTTTCGTGACCGGCCCGAGGGTGCTGAGTTGCTTGTCAAATTCGGCATCGTTGCCCACCACCAGCACGGCCAGCTTGTCTTTCTGGATGTACTTGCGCGCAACCTGTGTCACCTGCTCGGCGGTCACTTTGTCGATCTCGCTGCGATAGCGCTCGAGGAAGTCCAGCGGGTAGTGATAAAACTCGTAGGCCATCTTCTCCCGCAGGACCTTTCCTGGCGAGTCGAAACGGAAGATGAATGAGTTAAGTATCTGGTCCTTGGCGCGCTTCAACTCGTCGGCGTTCGGGGGCTTCTGCTGCATTTTGTCGATCTCTTCATACAGCGCCTGAATGCCGACCACAGTGGTGTCGCTCTTGGTCATCATTTCAATGTTGGTCATGCCGGGATGGCTGAAGGCGGTTCCAACTCCGCCTCCGACGCTGTACGCGAGGCCCTTGGCGGCCCGTATGTTGTTAAAGAGCCGGGACGAGAAGCCCCCACCGAAAATCTCGTTCATCACCGAGACGGCGAAGTAGTCGGGATTGTTGCGGAGAATTCCGAGGTCGAGCATGGCGATGGTGCTTTGATTGATGTCGGTCTTCTGCACGAAGTAGTAGCCGGGCTTGGGCTGAGTGAATGTGATGTCAGGGTCTTTCGCCTGCGGTCCTTTTGGCCAGGAGTCAAACGTCTGGCGCAGCTTCGCCTCCATAGCGGTGGGATCGAAGTCGCCGCTGATGCCAAGGATGATGCTATTGGGATGAACATACTGCTGGTGCCAATTCACCAGGTCCTCGCGTTTAACGGCAGCCACGGTGGCGAATTCCTCGTCGCGGGCAAGAGGATTGTCCTTGCCAAATGCGAGACGGGCGCTCTCACGTCCTACAATGGAGCTCACTTCGTCATTGCGCCGTGCAATGCCGGTGTACATCTGCTGCTTGGCGAGTTCCAGCTTGTCTCCGCGGAACTCAGGATTGTGCAGCAGGTCGAGATACATGTCAAAAACGGGATCGAAGTCGCCCTTCAAGCAGTTGAGCGATATCGAAGTCGAATCGGCGCCGTCGGCGGTTTCAATTTTGGCGGCGCGGGCCTCGAGGATGTCGTCCATCTGGTCGCCGGTCTTGGTCTTGGTGCCGCCGGTCCGCCAGACGTCACCGTACAATGCGACGAGCCCGACTTTGCTGGCGGGCTCGGAGATCGATCCGCCACGGATGCGCGCGGTGACAGAGATCAGGGGGAGTTCGTGGTCCGGCTGCAGGAAGATGACCATGCCGTTCGCTAGCTGGATACGGGTGGGCTGCTGCGGATGGAAGGCCGGCAGGGGCGGAAACTTCAACTGGTTCCACGGAGTGACCTGTGCGCTGCCGAGCATCGCGGCCAGCAGCAAGAAAGAGCACAATACTTGCACGAAGCGCGACTTGTGAGCTCGCATTAGTTCGCTCCCTTTCCGGCCGCTGCAGGCTCGGTCACCGTTTCGATGGAGCCGATCGTGCGGTTGCTCTCCTGAAAGGCCTTGTTGGCCACACGCCGAATATCGGCCTTGGTGACTTTTTCCACCTTGTCGAGGTACCGGAACAGTTCGCGCCAGTCGCCATAGCGTGTCTGGTAGATGGCGAGCTGTTGGGCCAATCCTTCATTGCTTGCCAGGCCGCGGATGAGGTCCGCCATGGTGCGAGTCTTGAACATCTGCAGCTCTTCGTCGCTAACGTCTTGCGATTTCAACTTGGCAATCTCGTTCTGAATCGCCTTCTGGACTTCCAGGTTGGTGTGTCCTGGTAACGGCACACCATAAAACGCGAACAGGTGGGCATACTTGTTGCCAGGAAAGCCGGAGAACCCGGCGGCTGCCGCGGCAATTTTCTGATCGCGTACCAGGGAACGAAACATGCGCGAAGTGCGACCATTCGACATGATGTCGGTGATCGCGTCGTAAACGGCGTCATCAGGATCAAGGTAGCTGGGACGATGGTAGCCCTCGACATAAATCGGCTGGGCTTGATCGCGCATCTTGACTTCACGCACTGAATTCTGCGGTGGCTCGATGGTGGTCGCCTCGGCAGGCTTGGGTTTCGCCGGGAGCTGGCCGAAGTAACGCTCCACGATGGGCATGACTTGGTCGGGATCGAGATCGCCCACCAACGCGATCACCATGTTGCTGGGTTCGTAATGCTGGCGGAAGAACTCCATCGCATCCGTCGCCGAGAACGATTGCAAGTCGGAGGCATAGCCTACTGTGGGCCGGTGGTACGGATTGGCAGCAAACGCGGTGCCGAGAAACTGCTCGATCAGGCGACCTGTCGGGTTGCTGTCGGTGCGCATGCGGCGCTCTTCCATCACCACATCGCGTTCTTTGTAGAAGTCGCGCATCACGGGATTGGCGAAGCGGTCTGATTCGATGGCTGCCCACAGCTCAATCATGTTCGACGGCATGGAGTACATGTAGCTGGTGTCGTCGTAACTGGTGCCGGCGTTCATCCCAACGCCGCCGTGACTTTCGACAATTTCGCCAAACTGATTCTTGATGACGAACTTGTCGGCGGCGGCCATGGCGTCCTGCCACTCTTTCTTCAGCTGCGCGAGCTTTTGGGGATCACGTCCGACGCGCTTGATGCGTTCGGCCTCGTAGGCAGCGTAGGCTTGTTCGACTTTGGCGAGAGCTACCTTCTCCTCGGCATAGTTGGTGGTGCCGATGTCGGGAGTGCCCTTGAAGGCCATGTGCTCCATCATGTGCGCCAGTCCGGTCTGGGATAGCGGATCCTGGGCAGAGCCCGCATCAACCATAGTGAAGAACGAAAAGACCGGAGCCTCGGGTCGACGGAGGATCAGTACCGTCAGGCCATTGGGCAGGGTCTTCACTGTGACTCTTTTTTCAAACGACGCCATGTCCTGCGCTGCCAACGGCAGGGTCAGTGCCAGCAGCAGGGCCGCCAGATTGGCGAAACTGCGTTTCATCGTGCCTCCGAATAGTAGGAAGACGTTAAGATGCTACAGAATTGACAGTTACTTAGTATAAGACGGATAAGTCAAACAGAGGAAAGCGCGACGGCGGCCAAATCATTGTTATTCACTGTTCGCACGGAGAGCGGACGGGTTGGATGAAATCAGCGAAGTTCGCGCTAATTACGCAAGGCGGAGGCCCGGCTGCGTAATCTCGAATGCGCCGGAGTGCCCATGACAAGCTTGACCAAATTCGATGATCTGCCTTTGTATGTGGGCACCTCGGGCTGGACGTACCCAGTTTGGAAGCCAGAGTTCTATCCGCAGGATGTATCCACGAAAAATTTTCTGAAGTTCTACGCAACCAAGCTGAGCGCCGTCGAAGTGAATTACACCTTTCGCCGGCTGCTCTCGGAAAAAGCGGCGGAGGCCTGGATGAACGATGCCGGACCAAACTTCCGGTTCGTGACGAAAGCCAACCAGTACATCACCCATATGCGGCGGCTGAAGAATGCGGAGGAACCGCTGGAGCAGTTTCTTGCGACGCTAGAGCCGTTACGAAAGCACAATCAGCTCGGTCCGGTGCTCTTCCAACTTCCTCCGAACTTCAAGGCCGACGTAACAGTATTGAGCGACTTCCTCGCATTGCTGCCGTCAGGAACGCAATACGCGTTCGAGTTTCGGCACGAATCATGGTTCAGCGATGCAACCTTTCGAGCCTTGCAGAAGCGCAAGGTAGCGCTTTGTGTCGCGGAGACGGAATCCATCACCACTCCCGAGGAGCGCACTGCCAAGTTCATCTATTTTCGCTTTCGCAGGCCAAACTACAAGCCTGCAGAGCGCCGCAAACTTGCTGATCGAGTGGAGCGTTGTCTAGCGGATGGGCTTGAGACTTACGCATTCTTCAAGCATGAAGAGGACCCGCGCAGTCCACTGAATGCGGTGGAACTATTGAAGGCAGTACGTACGAGACTGGCGGGCTGAATCTCGCTTGTTATTCCCGCAAGTCGTGGGGGAAGGCATACTCACCTTGTGCAGAGTGCCGATCCCAATTTGCGGCTGCTGACTTCGTTTCTCGATTATCTCAAGATCGATAAAGGACTCGCACCGCTCAGCGTTTCGGCTTATCACTCCGATCTGGAACAGTATTCCGAATTTCTCCTGAAGCGAAAGCGTGCGCCTGTGGCGGCGCGCAGGCAGGATGTGCGTGACTTCCTGAATGCCCTGCTGTCGAATGGAGTGGAAGGTCGAAGTGTGGCCCGCAAACTGTCGGCGTTGCGGCATTTCTACAAGTACCTTCTGTTGGATCGCTACATCAAGTCCGACCCCACGCTGAACATCGATAGTCCGCGACAATGGAAGGTATTGCCGAAGTCGTTGGCGACAGACGAAGTCGAGAGCGTGTTGCGGGGACCGGCTCGCGCCAAGGACGACCGCGTGTCGCAGGCGCTCGCCATTCGCGACCGGGCTATGCTCGAAGTGTTCTATGCGGGAGCGCTGCGCGTCTCGGAAGTCATTAACGTGAAGCTGGAAGATCTCAAGCTGGAACTTGGCTACGTGCTGGTGCGTGGCAAGGGCGACAAGGAACGCATCGTTCCCGTGGGACGGGCGGCGCAGGAAGTTGTGCAGCAATATCTGCGCGATGCACGCCCGGTGCTGGCGGCTGGGAAGTCGTCACCGACATTGTTCATTGCGCAAGGAGCAAAGCCCATCACGAGGCAGAGAGTATGGCAGATCGTGGACGCTGCGTCTGCGCAATCGGGACGTCACGCCAGTCCGCACATGTTGCGGCATAGTTGCGCAACCCACATGGTTGAAAATGGAGCTGACCTGCGCACGGTGCAGACCATTCTGGGACATGCCGACATCTCAACTACGCAGGTTTATACGCACCTGGCGCTCGATCGGCTGAATCGCGTGTATAAGGAGCACCATCCGCGCAGCAAAAGCCGTTCGGCGAAAGGCAGCGAGACTAGCGAATGACAAAACCGGGTGCAACCATTGTCGAGAAGGCAGTGGCGAAGTTCATTCGCGCACTGCACGAGCGCAACGCCTCGCCGCATACCATCAAGGCCTACACCACCGACCTCGCGCAGTTTGCGGGGTACGTCGGGCCGCAGGGATGGGACGAGATCGACCACGTCCTGATTCGTGGATACTTGTCGAGTCTGTACGAGCGCGGACTCAGCAAGACGTCTGTGGCGAGGGCGCTGGCGGCGTTGCGGTCGCTGTACCGCTGGCTTGCTCAGGAAGGCCTGGCGGATCAAAATCCAGCAGCGTTGGTGGCGACACCCAAGCTGCCGAAGAAGTTGCCACGCGTGCCTACCATCGAGGAAGTGAACACGGTGCTCGACTCAAAGATGCCAGAGTGTTCGGCGTTTAATGCGCGTGATTTAGCGATCCTCGAGCTTCTATATGGATGCGGGATCAGGAACTCGGAGTTGATCGGCATCAACGTCGATGACATCCGCTGGTCGAACGAAGTTGTGCTGGTACGTGGCAAAGGACGCAAGGAGCGCTACGTCCCATTGGGAGAGTCGGCCAATGCAGCGGTGCGGGCGTATCTGCCCGTGCGCCAGGAAATACTGGCGGAGACGAAGCGCACTAAAGAGCGAGCCCTGCTGATCAACCTGCGGGGAAGCCGGCTTACCACCAGAAGCGTCGGCCGCATCGTCAAACAGATCGCGGTGGCCAACGGGCTTTCACCTGATGTGCATCCGCACACGCTGCGTCACGCGTTCGGCACACACATGCTGGAAGAGGGCGCCGACCTGCGCGCCATTCAGGAGATGCTCGGCCACGAGCGGCTCTCCACCACCCAACGCTACACTCAACTCACGGTCAAGCACGTGATGGAGGTGTATGACCGCACCCATCCGCACGCCAACAAGAGCTGAAAGACGGTTCCAAGTTTGCAGTTTGGAGTTTCTTGTTCAGACGCTGGTAGTTGTCAGCGGCGCTAGCGATTCGACTCCCCGTAATTCTTCATAAGCCTCGACAACGCGGTTGCGAATTTCGGCGGTCATCTCCGCATACTGCGCTTCGGGATTGGGGCCGAGTGCAGGCGGATATACGGGCTCGAGGAATCGCACCTTCAACTTGGACAAGCCGCGGAATTTCTCTCCTCTCGGCCACGCCTCGAAGAATCCTTCCAAGGCTACCGGCACGACCGGACACTGCGTATGAATCGCCAGTATGGCCGCACCTTTCTTAAAGATCTTGGGCGCCCCATCGATGCTGCGCTCGCCTTCGGGGAAGAGCACGAGCACGCGTTTCCGGCGCAGACCGTAGGCGCCGGCGCGCATGGCTGACACGAGGTTGGCGTCGGGATCGATAGGGATGAGGCGGACAGCCTCCCCGATACGGCGCATTAGTTTGCTGCCGAAAATCTCGCTTGTGCCGACATAAAATGTCTCGCCCACGATATTCCACGGCAGGCAAGCAATCATTACAGGGCCGTCGAGAAAGCTCTGATGATTGGGTGAGAGGATGAATGGGCCGGAGCGCGGAAGCTTGTCGAAGCCTTCGACTTGCAACTTAAACAAGTCGCGAAGCATAAGGTAGATGAGCCTGAGGCCAAGATAATAGATCGGTGCTGTGATGGGGTGATCATGATCGATAGTGGCGCGCTCGGTCTCACCCGGCGGGTTGTTGATTACATCCACCCATCCGCTGTGGGCGCGCTGGCTCGTACCGCCTGAGGTGGCGATCACGGCATCGACCAGATCGCGCACGGTGTAGATCTGGGAGGCAACAGAATCGGGCACGCTGGCGCCCATCTGCTGATCGAGCGACACCATTAACTCGACGCGCTCCATCGAATCCAGCCCGAGATCCAATTCGAGATTGTCGCCGGGATGAGGGATGTCCTTCTTCAGCTTGGAAGCAGCTTGAATGATTCCCAACGCTTTGCTGACGTTGGGCTGGTGCGTCCATTCAACTTCTTCAGGACTCAGTTCACGGGGAGCAGCGGTCGCGGCCTGCGTACCCTCTCCTTGTTTTACACGTTGTTCGACTTCGAAGCGCTTGATCTTGCGGGTCGTGGTGCGGGGCAGGTCGGTTTGCCAGATTTCATAACTCAGGATGCGCTTGGTGGAAGGCACCTTCGCTGAGAGGCCTTCGATCTCGAAGCGCAATATGTCGCCAATGTTGACGATTTTCGCCCGGCGTAGCGCGTCGAAGTCCGGAACGATCACGGCATGCAGGCGCTCAGAAAATGGCTCGCCCGGGGCGCTCTGCAGACCTAGTACGCAGATCTCCTTGATGTTGGGAGCCTGCAGGTAGTGCGCTTCGATCTCTTCGGGGTAGATATTCTTTCCCGAACTGAGCACAATGACATCTTTCTTGCGCCCGGTGATGTAGTAGTTTCCGCCGTCATCGCAATAGCCAAGATCGCCGGTGAACAGCCAACCGTCACGAAGAATTTCCGCGGTTGCGTCGGGACGTTTGTAGTAACCAGCCATCACGATGCCACCGCGAAACGCAAGTTCTCCGACGCTGGCACCGCCATGTTCAGACGATGGAACACCGTCAACGACCATCATTTGATTTCCGGGAAGCGGCTTGCCGATGGAGCCCATCACGATGTCGTTGGGTGGAGTGACACAGGCTCCGCCCGTCGTCTCGGTCATTCCGAATGCCTGCAGCAGGGTGAATCCCATGTCCTCGAACCGCTGGCCGACGGAGGGGTCGAAGCGAGATCCTCCGGTAATGAGGTAGCGCATGCGAGGTCCAAGAAGTTTGTGGACACGAGCGAAGAAGAGCTTGCCGAGATTCGGCCCGAGCTTTCGGCTAATTGCGGAAACCCGCAACATCGCTCGGAAGGCAAACTGCGCTATCGCTCCGCGTTGCGCGACTTCCTTCTGGATGCGCTCGTCAATCAGATAGAAGAACTGGGGCACGCAGCAAAACAGGGTGATGTCGCGCTCCCCCAGTGCGCGCAGCAAATCGGTGGTGTTAAGCGCTGCGAGAAATACAACGCGCGCTCCGACGGCGAAGGGCAGCAGTAGGTTAGCCATCTGCGCAAGTGCGTGAAAGAGCGGCAGCACTCCCAGGATGGCGTCCTCAGGACCAACCTGGATCGCGGCGAAAACGGATTTGATTTCGGCTGCCAGATTGGCGTGGGACAGCATGACTCCCTTCGGATCGCTGGTCGTTCCCGAGGTGTAGAGAATCGTGGCGATGTCTTGGGGTTGGACCGTGACGGGATGGAAATCGCTGCGCTCGGAGGCGAAGATGGCGGAGAGCGATGGCGTGTCGGTCGTGGATGCATCGCCGTCAATGAGTGCGATTCTTATCGGCAATCCGGAGACGGCCTCGCGAGACAAGGCAAGATGCGCGCGATCACAGAACAGCAATACGGCGTCGCAATCGAGCAAAAGCTTGCGAACCTGATCGACGTGGAAGGCGGTGTCGAGTGGGACAGCGGTGTTGCCGGAAGCGATCACACCGAGGTATGCGGCAACCCACCAGGGATGGTTGGCGCCAAGAAAGGCGCACTTGGAGCTGCGCTGGATGCCGGATTCGAGCAGCCATCGTCCCACCGACTCGGCCATGGTGCGCAATTGCGAAAAGGTGCAACTCTCGACTGCAGGAGCGCCGGCGGCCACGGCCGACGACTCGTGCTGCAGTTCTACCGCAATCAGGTCTGGGTAGCGCTGAACCGATTCCTTGAAGCGGTCGTAGAACATCGCCTGGACGATCCAATCTTCCTGGGAATGAATGCTGTCGCGTATCTTACAGCGTCCGTCAATTTATCTGACTCTCAGTGCAACGAACGGTGCGCGACGGCCGGTTCGAGTGCGGTTCTTGATCGGGCACGAGCGGGGGCGCTGAGTAACCACGCGACGGTATCTGGAAACTCAGTTATACGCGCTAACGCCAGTCTTTTAGGCCACTTGCAAACTGCGACCACGCCGGGTGACGCGCATCCAATGTGTTAGGCTTGGTAGTGGGTTGAAGTGCGCGAAGTGTGCGCATTTCCGCTTGCTGACGGCACCCCAACTGACGCTCCGCAAGGAATAACTGCATTGATTAACAAGCTGATGGCGAAGGTTTTTGGCACCAGCAATGAGCGCGAAATCAAGCGCATCATGCCGCTGGTCGAGCGTGTCAACGCGTTTGAGCTGGAGACGAAGCAACTCACCGAAGAACAACTGCGGGCGAAGACAGACGAGTTCCGCAAACGCATTCACGAGCGCGTGGACCCTGTCGAGGACGCTGACGAAAAGGCGGCCGCATTGAAAGAGATCCTCGACGAACTTCTGCCCGAGGCTTTCGCGGTAGCGCGCGAGGCCAGTTGGCGCGTGCTCAAGATGCGGCACTTTGATGTGCAACTCATCGGTGGCGTCGTTCTTCACCAGGGCAAGATCTCCGAGATGAAGACCGGTGAAGGCAAGACGCTGGTTGCCACGCTTCCGGTGTACCTGAATGCGCTGGCCGGAAATGGCGTCCATGTGGTCACGGTCAACGACTATCTCGCCAAGCGCGATTCCGAGTGGATGGGCAAGCTCTATACCTTTCTGGGGCTGACGGTTGGCGTTATTGTGCACGACTTCGACGACCGTGAGCGAAAAGAAGCTTACGCCGCCGACGTCACTTACGGAACCAACAACGAGTTCGGATTCGACTACCTGCGCGACAACATGAAGTTCGATCTGAACGATTGCGTGCAGCGCGGACACAACTACGGCATCGTCGACGAAGTTGATTCCATCTTGATCGACGAAGCGCGTACGCCGTTGATCATCAGCGGCGCCAGCGAGGAGTCGACGGACAAGTACTACAAGGTGAATCGCATCATCCCGCAACTGGAGCTCGGCGAGGAGATCGACCGGGGCGCAGGCGAAGACAAGGTGCTGACCGGCGATTACGTGGTCGACGAAAAGCACCGCACCATCACAGTCACCGACACGGGATGGGAGAAGGTCGAGCGGTTGCTGGGTATCGGTAACATTGCTGATCCCGAGAACTGGGACCTGAAGCACCATGTTGATACCGCGATCAAGGCGCATGCGCTCTATCGCCGCGACGTGGAGTACGTGGTGAAGGACGGCGAAGTACTCATCGTGGATGAGTTCACGGGACGCTTGATGCCGGGACGCCGCTGGTCGGACGGGCTGCACCAGGCAGTGGAGGCCAAGGAAAACGTAAAAATCGAGCGCGAAAATCAGACGCTCGCCACGGTCACTTTCCAGAATTATTTCCGCATGTACAAGAAGCTGGCAGGCATGACCGGAACTGCCGAGACGGAAGCCGCGGAGTTCGACAAGATTTACAAACTGGAAGTCGTGGTGATTCCGACGAACCGCGATTTGCGCCGCATTGAGAACTCCGACGTGGTGTACCGCACGGAGAAAGAGAAATACTTCGCGGCGGCGGATGAAATCATGCGCCTGGCGCAAACCGGTCAACCTGTGCTGGTGGGCACTACCTCGGTCGAAAAATCGGAACGGCTGTCAGACCTGCTCAAGAAAAAGGGCGTCAAGCACGTCGTGCTCAACGCCAAACACCACGAGAAAGAAGCCGAGATCGTGGCCCAGGCCGGACGCAAGGGCGCCATCACCATTTCCACCAACATGGCGGGCCGCGGTACCGACATCCTGCTGGGCGGCAATCCCGAATTCATGGCCAAGCAGGAGTGCCTGAAGAAGGGCCTGGCGCAACCCTTGAAAGTCGTCGCGGGCGAGGTCACGGCGAAGCCCGACGATCCCAACCTGTCGTACTTTTATTTCAGCGGCAACGAATACCAGGTTCCGACAGCGCAATGGCAGGAATTGAATGCGCGCTTCAAAGCCGAGACTGACATCGAGCATGAAGACGTGATCGGGCTTGGCGGGCTGTTCATCTTTGGCACCGAGCGTCACGAAGCCCGCCGTATTGACAACCAGTTGCGGGGCCGCGCCGGACGCCAGGGTGATCCGGGCGCGTCGCGATTCTATCTGTCGTTGGAAGACGACCTGATGCGAATTTTCGCCAAGGAGTGGGTGTCGAACCTGCTGCAACGGCTTGGAATGGAAGAGGGCGTTCCGATCGAGTCAGGGCTCATCACGCGACGCATTGAGGCGGCACAGAAGGCGGTCGAGGGACAGAACTTCGAAGCCCGTAAACACGTCCTCGAATACGACGACGTTATGAACAAGCAGCGCCAGGCGGTTTACGGACTGCGCAAGCAACTGCTGGAAGGCGTCGACCAGAAGGAACTCATTCTTGAGGATTACGTTCGCGAACTTCTCGGCGGGTTGCTCGACAAGTACTGCGGGAAAGACGTTCACCCGGAAGACTGGGACATCAAGAGCCTGAAGAACCAAATCTTCACTCGCTTTGGAGTGGACGTCGAGAAAGAGGGCGTCGAAACCGACAAGCTCAATCGACAAGAACTGGGCGATGCGATTTTCGACAAGCTGAAAGAACGCTACGACGCCAAAGAGCAGTTGATCGGCCCCGAAGCGATGCGCCATCACGAGCGCATCATCATGCTAAGCGTTCTCGATCAGCAGTGGAAAGACCACTTGCTCAGCATGGACCACCTGCGCGAAGGCATCGGGTTGCGCAGCTACGGCCAGCATGATCCGCTGGTGGAGTACAAGCGTGAGTCGTTCGACATGTTCGAGGCGATGATGGAACGCTTCGAGGAAGAGACCGTCCGCTACTTGTACCTGATGCAGGTGATTGAGGCACCATCGCGTCCTGCGCCACAACCCGTGATCGAGGGCAATGGCAATGGCGACGCCCTGGCTGCCGTGAGTAACGCCAGAGGGCAGCGGATGGCCACCACGATCGACGACATGGAAGCTGAGTTCCAGCGCCGCAAACGCCGCGAGTTAGATCACGCGCGCATGGCCGGTGGCGATGCGGGAGGTTCGGTGCAACAGGTCGTCCGTGGCGATAAAGTCGGCCGTAACGATCCTTGCCCCTGTGGCAGCGGCAAGAAGTATAAGAAGTGCTGCGGAGCGTAAGCGGTTCCACGTGCTGATTTCTTTCTATCCCGTCGCAGGTGCGGCGGGATATGCTTTTTAGCGAGGCGAATGGCCGTCGATTTTCCAAAGAGTCCCAAGTCCCCGTGTTCGCAATGTGGTGCGCCCTTGTCCGAGCAGGCACTCTTCTGCCCGGGTTGCGGCACTGCGGTCTCTCAGGTTGCCGCGGAAGTAGTGAGGTCGACCGACGCGCAAGCAACGATCGAGAGGCTGCAGCCTGGCGGCATACCACTTGTCGCGTCGGGCGGCGGCACAACCGGTGACGCACTACCGATTCCCGAGAACATCGCCGGGGTTGTGGCCTACCTTACCATCCTTCCCGCGGTCGTTTTTCTGTTCATCGAACCATTCAGGCGCAATCGTTTCGTGCGCTTTCATGCTTTCCAACACCTCTATCTGTGGGTTGCCGGGTTCGTGTTCGGGGTTGCAGCGGGGATACTCAGCATGCTGTTGCAATTGATTCCATTCATGCGAGTATTAGTGTTCCCGCTGGCGGGCCTGATCAGCCTGGCCTGGTTTTTTCTCTGGGTGCTGCTGGTGGTCAAGGCCTACCATCACAAGATGTTTAAGCTGCCGGTCATTGGCGACCTGGCCGAGCAACAGGCTGGTGTCTGATCCGCAGTCGCACGCCAGGTCATTCGATCCATGAATCGCGCCTGACCGATCCAAATACAAAATGTCAATTCAATTTACCGTTCATTGCCGGATGTCTGTATCCTGAGTGATTCAGATTTGTGACGCACAATCCGGCGCACCAGATGCCGAAGGTGTCGGAAAGGGTCTGTGAAGGTAAGGGTCTTTTACCACGACAAGTGTTTTGACGGAGCCTGTTCGGCGGCACTCTTCTCGCGATTTTACCGGGAGCGAATTCGCGAGCACGCCGAATTCGAGTATGTCGGCCTGGTGCATCGCGCCGGGGCGCTGTTCAATGAAGCCGAATTCATTGGTGACGAGAACGCCATTGTCGATTTCAAATATTCGCCGTCGCCACGCATCACGTGGTGGTTCGATCACCATCAGAGCGCGTTCCTAACGCCGGAAGATGCCTCGCACTTCGAACAGGACACCAGCAATACGAAGTTCTATGACCCCGACTACCGGTCCTGCACGAAGTTCATTGCGGCGGTGGCGGAACAGCGCTTCGGGTTCGATCCTGATCCAGTGGCAGAACTGGTGGAATGGGCCGACATTATTGACGGCGCCCTGTACCCCGATCCGCAAACTGCGGTGGAGATGAAGGCACCGGCCATGAAGCTCACGATGGTGATCGAGTCGAACCAGGATGCTGGATTTATCCCGAAGCTGATCGAGATGCTGGCCTACAAACCGCTGGCTGAGATCATCGATACGCCCGAAATTGCAGGCCGCATTCCGGGGCTCATGGAGCGCCACGACAGGTCCATCGAAATCTTGCGGGAACGCACTCAGTGCAAAGACGGCACGGTGTTTTTCGACGTCACCGATCACGAACTCGAGGGTTACAACAAGTTTGTGCCGTACTACCTGAATCCCAAATGCATTTACAGCGTTGGGCTGAGCAAGAGCAGTTTCCGGACGAAAGTGTCGGTCGGATCGAATCCGTGGGCCAAAGTCGATCCCGTGGAGAACCTCGCTAAGATTTGCGAACGCTACGGGGGAGGCGGACACGCCCGAGTGGGCGCCATCTCGTTCCCACCGGGGAAATTCGAACTGGCGCGCCAGGCTGCGAATGAGATTGTCGCCGAACTGCGAGCCAGTTACCTGGCGCAGGTCGCAAAATAAACGCAAATGCGCGGCACGTGGCCACTTCGATTGAGTTGGCAATCAGACGCTCTTCGGAGCGACGCGGACAATCTGGCGCAAGGTCACCGGCCAGCCATGATGCAGCCGGTTCGCTACCTTGCTGCCGGTCTTGATGGAATGTTCCTCAAGCAAGCAGCGGACTAACTCTTGATCGCGTTCTTCGCAGGCTCCGAGAATCTCGACAGCAACAAACTCGGGATGGAATTTCTGGTCTTTGACGAAGCTGCCGCTGGGGTCCCAAACGAACGCGAGTCCGCCCGTCATACCTGCACCAAAGTTGGTTCCCGTCGGCCCGAGGACGAGCACTGCGCCACCCGTCATGTACTCGCAAGCGTGATCGCCAACACCTTCGACCACGGCGGTGGCTCCCGAATTTCGAATGGCAAAACGTTCGCCAGCGCTGCCAACCGCGAACAGCGATCCGCCAGTGGCCCCGTAGAGTGCCACGTTTCCGACGATGACCTGTGCCGATTCCGCGCGCGCCAGCTTGCCGCGAGTTCGAATTACCAGTTCGCCTCCTGAAAGCCCCTTTCCAACGAAGTCGTTCGCCTGGCCTTCGAGCACGAGTTTCATGCCCCGGCCGGCGAACGCGCCAAAGGACTGCCCAGCGGTGCCACGCATGCGAAAGTGAATGTCGGGGTACAGATCCGGTTGCTGCGCGTGCAGCAGGGCCAATTCGCCGGAGAGTCGCGCGCCCAGGCTGCGATCTTCGTTACGCACCGTCACGCTGAATTCGAAGGGCTTTCCCGCTGCGGCTGCGGAGAGAGCAGGCCGGACCCATGCGTCGTCGATAGGAGGATGTTCTTCGGGACGATCGTTGCGTTTTCCTTGCCAGCTAACCGGACCTTCTCCAACCTGGGCCAACATCGGATGCAGATCCAGCTTGCCATCCTGGCGGACCTGCTCCAGCAAATCGGTACGCCCGATGGCTGCCTGTAAGCTGGGCAGTCCAAGATCGGCGAGCCTCCGTTGCAAATCTTCCGCGATGTTCATGAAGAAGCGCACGACATGCTCTGGCTTGCCGCGGAACTTCGCGCGCAGTTCGGGCTTTTGCGTGGCGATTCCGGTGGGGCAAGTGTTGAGATGACACTGCCGCGCCATGTCACATCCCAGCGCGACTAGTACTGCCGTGCCAAAGGAGAATTCATCGGCGCCCAGCAGCGCGGCGATCAATACATCGCGCGCGGTGGAGAGTCCGCCATCGGTGCGAAGACGTACCCTTCCGCGAAGCCCGTTCAGGCGTAACATCTGTTGCGCTTCACTCAGGCCAAGTTCCCATGGATTTCCGGCGTGCTTTATGCTGCTGAGCGGGGAAGCGCCTGTGCCGCCATTGTGTCCTGCGATGACGATGTAGTCAGCGTAAGCCTTGGCGACGCCGGCCGCGACCGTCCCTACACCCATCTGCGACACCAGTTTGACGCCCACCGGCGCCCGCGGGTTGATGCGCTTGAGATCGTAAATCAGTTGCGCCAAATCCTCGATGCTGTAGATATCGTGATGCGGCGGCGGGCTGATCAGCGAAACGCCGGGTTGCGCATGCCGCAAGCGAGCGATCAGTTCGCTGACCTTGTGCCCGGGAAGCTGGCCGCCTTCGCCGGGTTTCGAGCCTTGCGCGATCTTGATCTCCAACTCTTCGGCGTGGGCCAGATATTCGGCAGTAACGCCAAATCTTCCTGACGCAACCTGCTTGATCTTGTTGTTGAGCAGGGAGAGCACGCCCGAGGTATTGCCGTCAGGCTTATAGGCCACAGGATCTTCGCCGCCTTCGCCGGTGTTGGAGCGCGCGCCCAACTGGTTCATAGCGATGGTGATGGTCTGGTGCGCCTCGGGGCTGAGCGAGCCCAGCGACATGGCGCTAGCAATGAAACGCTTTACCAGGCTCGACGGCGGTTCAACTTCGTGCAACTCAAGCTTTGGCCCTGCGGTCTTAATCTGCAGGAGATCGCGCAGGACCGCAGGTTCGCGTTCATCTACAGCACGCGAATAGGCTGACCACGCTTCCGCGGGCGCAATCGTAGTAGCAGCTTGCGTCGAGGCGCGAGCGGCTCCGACAGCGACCTGCAAGTCGCGAGTGCGCTGCGGCTGCCAGGTGTGAGGTTCGGAGCGTTCCGCGCGCCGAAAACGGACCCAGCCGTAATCGGGTAGCTCGGCACTGTCGGGCTCTGGCGCCCAGGATGAGCGAATTGCCAATTCAACGTCGGCGAAATCCTGTCCGCCCATCGGAGAGACGGTGCCGGGGAAGCAAAGATCGGTGATTCCGGAATCAAGGCCGAGAACATCGAACAACTGTGCCGCCCGATAACTGTCGAGGACCGATATGCCCATCTTCGACATTACCTTTGCCAGGCCAGAATTCAGGGCATTCAGCAGGCGGGTTTCGCCCTCTTCACCGGCCAGCGCGCGAGCGGTCTGCAGCGCAAGCCACGGACACACCGCTCCGGCGCCATACCCGATTAACACCGCTGCATGGTGCACATCACGGCAGTCGCCCGCCTCTAGCGCGAGTCCAACCTTGGTGCGCAAGCCCGACTTGACCAGCGCTTGATGCACCGCACCGGTGGCCATCGCCATGGGAATCGGTAACAGGTGATCGCAAGCGGTGCGGTCGGTCAGTAGGAGAATGCAAACGCCGCCACGAACTAGTGCTACTGCGTGTGCCTGCAGTTCTACCAGCGCCTGCTTGAGCGGGGCGTCTTCGGCGAAGGTGCAATTCAGGTGCGCGAGCGGAAGCTCCTGGTGCAGGGCGTAAGTGCCCTCGTGCAGCGCGGCCATCTGGCCGAGCGAAAGAAATGGCGTGGGCAATACGAGTCCGGGCAGAGGAGCGTGCTTGTCGAGCAGATGCGGCCATGGTCCAAGTCGAGTACGCGACGAAACCACGCAAGCTTCGCGCAGCGAATCGATAGGCGGATTGGTGACTTGCGCGAATCGTTGCCGAAAGAATCCGTACAACGGCCTCGGAGTTCTTGCTAGCGGCGCGATGGGAGTGTCGTCTCCCATGGACCAGATGGCTTCTTTGCTCTCCATCGCCATCGGAGTGACGACCATCTTCACTTCTTCGCGGGTGTAGCCGAAGCCGCGCTGCAGCCGGGTGAGATCGTCCTTGTCGAGCGCCGAAACCGGCGTGCCCGAAGGCTCCAGAGGAATGTCATCGATCAATTTCGCGTAGGGAGCAAGGTCGTTGAAATAGCGGTCAAGCTCGCCACCTTCGATCAAGCGACATCGATCGAGATCGAGCAGAATCATCTGGCCCGGACCGAGACGACCGCTCCGAATGATGGTGTCGCTGTCGACGTCGGCGAGGCCGACTTCGGATCCGGCGACGACAAGTCCCGTGTCAGTGATTACGAATCGGCAGGGACGAAGGCCGTTGCGATCGAGCGCGGCACCCAGCAGGCGTCCGTCAGTGAAGACGAGCGCCGAGGGCCCATCCCAGGGCTCCATGCAGTCGGCATGATAACGGTGAAACGCCGATTCCTTGGGGCCGTCGGCCGGCGGTAACATCATGCGCACGGCCTCGGCAACGTTGCGCTCATAGTTGGAGAGCAACTCGGCGACCTCGTCGAGGCTCATCGAGTCGGAGGCGTCGGGGGTGTAAATCGGATCACACTCGCGCGGCAGGGTGGCGCAGCGAGCGTCCACGTGGGCGCGATTGCTCCAGATGGTGTTGATTTCGCCATTGTGAGCCACCATGCGCAGAGGCTGAGCGCGGTCCCATGACGCCAGAACATTCGTCGCATAGCGTTGATGAAAGACCGAGAAGTGGGTGGCGTACTGCTTGTTCTGCAGGTCGGGATAGAACTCGTGCAGCGTTCGACCGGTGCAGAGTGCCTTGTACACCAGCGTGCGAGTGGAGAGTGAGCAGACATAGGTGTCGGTTCCGCCGCGCTCAAAGGCTTTGCGGGCGAAATAGAGTCGCCGCTCGATTTCGTGGGCGTCGCCCGGTGCGTCTTCGGATGTGGTGACAAGCGCCTGACGAATCACGGGCAGACACGCTAACGCCAGTTCGCCGAGCACATCACGCGAAATCGGCACATCGCGCCAGCCGAGCCACTCGAAGCCTCGCGCCGACAGACATGCCTTAAACCGAGCCGAGTCACGCTGGGCTGCTTCTTCGTTTTGCGGCAGGAACAACATTCCCACTGCGAGTGGTTGCTCGGGACGCAGCGTTATGCCCGCCTGACTGAGTAAAAAATTGCGAGGCACGGCGGTTTGAACGCCAACGCCGTCGCTGCTCTTGCCGTCGGCGGCAATCGCGCCGCGGTGAGCTAGGCGGCCGAGGGCCGTCAGCGCGAGGCGAAGAATGTCGTGGTCGGACTGGCCGTGGAGGGTCGCAACAAACCCGACTCCGCAGGAGTCATGGTCGAAGCGAGAGCTTACGAGGTTAACGCCACCAGAAGAACTGCTACAACCCATAGTCCACTATATATGGAATCTGCCATGCAATTGAAGTGGAATTCCTCAGCTGCGAAAAAAGTTGTACCGCCAGCGTCTGCCAGCGTTGCTCTTGTGGCACAGTAGTTTGGGATGGCCGATCGTCAAAGCGTGCCACGCGATGGTGGAGTTGCGTTTAACTATCCTGACTTCGCCTATTATCAACTGGCGCGGTTGTTCACCGTGATGGCGACGGAGATGCAGTCGGTGGCGGTGGGCTGGCAGGTTTACGAAATCACCAAGCGGCCATTAGCCCTGGGCTACGTTGGGCTGGCGCAATTTCTTCCCACTATCCTGCTGTTTCTGGTGGCCGGACACACTGCCGACCGTTTCAACCGGCGAAACATCGTCGCGCTCTGCTACCTCGGACTTGGCCTTGCCTCGACGATCCTGCTGCTGCTCACGTTGAGCGGGTCGCGATCGGTAGCTGCGATCTACGCGGCGCTGGTGCTGGTGGGAATCGTGCGATCGTTCAACGGCGCCGCTGGACAGTCGATGGTTCCGCAGCTTGTGCCGGAGGAACACTTCCCTAATGCCGTGGCTTGGGCGCAGACCGTCTTTCAGGCCGCCGTGATTATCGGCCCCGCATTGGGCGGACTGATCTACGCAATTTTTCGAGGACCTGCCGCCGTGTACGGTACTTCCATGCTCGCGGCTGCTGTGTCCGTAGTGGCGGTCAGCCGGATTCGGCTAAAAGCGGTTAAGCGATCACGCGAACCAATGAGCCTCTCGACCGTGTTTGCGGGCTTGCGCTTCATCTGGCAAAAGAAACTCATTCTGGGCACCATCTCGCTTGACCTGTTCGCTGTGCTGCTCGGCGGCGCGGTGGCGTTGCTGCCCATCTATGCCCGCGAAATCCTGCATACCGGGCCGTGGGGATTGGGCATCCTGCGCAGCGCTCCCGCAGTTGGAGCCGCATCCATGGCGGTCCTGCTGGCGCATCGTCCACTGCGTCGGCATGCGGGGATCACCATGCTTTGGTGTGTGGCTGGGTTTGGTGTGTTCACCATCGTCTTCGGGCTCTCGCGCAACCTCTTCGTCTCGCTGCTGGCGTTGCTGCTGTTGGGCGCCTCCGACATGGTGAGCGTTATCATTCGCGGAACGCTGGTGCAGTTGTCCACCCCTGACGCCATGCGAGGCCGCGTCAGCGCTGTGAATTCGCTGTTCATTGGGACCTCGAACGAGTTCGGGCAGTTCGAGTCTGGATTGACGGCACAGTGGTTCGGTGCGGTTCCGGCGGTGGTACTGGGCGGAGTTGGAACGCTTCTGGTAATCGCCCTCTGGGCGTGGTTGTTCCCCGAACTACGTGGTGCGGACCGAATGGTCTCGAAACTGGAAGTGGTCGAACCCGAGGTGCCTTGAGCCCGTCTGGAGCGTACTTCGCCAGCCATTTGCGGCACGAACTCTGCGTCCGTAATCGTGCTTACGCCAGCGCGCACAACCTGGCGCATGTGGAGAGCTATGGCTCGATGCCGGTGATCGTCTATCACCCGGATGACGATGGGCGGCATGGAAACTTTCTGGATGAAACTTATACGGCGATCATGGGCAATCCGGAGTGGCGCCGACGGCTCGATAAGATTCACGTGCAGGGGCGAACGTCGCTGCCCGAGAATGACCGACGCTGGAAGGAACTGGACTCCTGCACCAGCTCCGACGCGCTGCTAATGAACGTGTTTTGTCTTCCCGGAGTTATTGCAGATTTGCGAGTGCTATCGCTCCTGGCGGTGGATCAAGGGGCCGAGGCGCAGTTCGGATTCAAGGCGCGCGTACCGCTGCAGAGCGGGCTCTTTGACCGCACCGAAGTCGATCTAAGGTTGGGTGACTTACTGATCGAGGCCAAGCTGACGGAGTCGGATTTCCAAGCGAAAGATGCTGAAGTGGTTCGTGGCTACCGCGACTTCGAAGAGGTTTTCGACGCCAGAGCATTGCCATTGGCGGCTGGAAAGTTTCTGTCGTACCAGCTCATTCGCAACGTCTTGGCGGCCCATGACAATGCGTGCAGCTTTTGTGTGCTGCTCGACCAGCGGCGTCCCGACCTGCTTGAGCAGTGGTACGCGGTGATGTGTTGCGTGCGCATCGCCGGCCTCCGATTGCGCTGCAAAGTGCTCACCTGGCAGGAATTGAGCGAGGCGTTGCCACCGAGACTGCAGGAGTTTCTCGACTGCAAATATGGGATTGCTCCGCCGGGAAGTCCGGCGGCACCGATATGCGACGAGAGTGACGCTAGATCATTTGGCCTTTGATCGCATCTTATTGACGAATCAGGGGATAGTAGTGAATTCAACGGTCATTAGTTGGACTTATGGATATGCTGGCAGTATTAGCAACGCTGGCACGGGCGTAAAAAATTCTTATTTCTCTCGACGAAAGCCGATTGAATTAGGTATAACTCACAAATCGGTCATGACATTGGCAGCCCAATCTCGAATCCACCCGACGACCTTTTCGATTCTCGTGATCGGCCGCCTGGCTCTAGTACCCGTGCTTTCGCTCGTACTCCTTCTACTTGGAGTAGCGGGCAACATTGGAGGCGCGGGGACGTAGGCAATCAGCAAAGAAGATCCTGAAAAGCCACTGACCCGCTAAGCGGAAGTGGCTTTTGTTTTATAGGCCGCAACCGGTTTCAGCGATTTGAGGACTGAACAAAGATGAGCGAAGACAGTTGTAGGGAGCGCAGCCGGCACATCACCGAAGGGCCCAACCGGGCTCCGGCGCGCGCCATGTTTAAGGCCGTCGGCTTCACCGACGAAGATCTGCGCAAGCCCATCATCGGCATCGCCAACACCTGGACGGAAGTCGGGCCCTGCAACTATCACCTGCGGGAAATCGCCGCTGCGGTCAAAGAAGGCGTGCGCGAGGCCGGCGGCACTCCAATGGAGTTCAATACCATCGCGGTGTCCGACGGAATCACCATGGGCTCGGAAGGCATGCGCGCCTCGCTGGTCAGCCGCGAAGTGATCGCCGACTCGATCGAACTGGTGGCGCGCGGTCACATGTTTGACGGCGTGATCGCACTGTCGAGTTGCGACAAGACCATTCCCGGCACGGTGATGGCGCTGGCAAGGCTCGACATTCCCTCGCTGATGCTGTACGGCGGTTCAATCGCGCCGGGCCACTACCAGGGACGCGATGTCAGCATTCAGGATGTTTTCGAGGCTGTCGGCAAGTACGCGCAGGGCAAGATGAACGACGCCGATTTGAAGGACATGGAAGACCATGCCTGTCCCGGCCCCGGCGCCTGTGGCGGACAGTTCACTGCCAACACTATGTCCACCGCGTGCGAATTCCTCGGCATCTCTCCTCTCGGCAGTAACGCAGTTCCCGCAACCTCTCCCTTGAAATACGAAGTAGCCAAGCAGGCCGGCCGATTGGTGATGGAGCTGTTGCGGAGGGACATCCGTCCGTCGCAGATCATGACCGAGGCGGCGTTGAAGAATGCCATGACCTGCGTCGTTGCTTCGGGCGGCTCCACCAACGCTGTCCTGCATCTACCTGCCATCGCCAACGAGTTGGGACTGAGTTTTTCGCTCGAGGAAATCAATCACATTTGCTCGCGGACGCCGGTGTTGTGCGACCTGAAGCCGGCCGGTCGCTTTATGGCGACCGATTTCTTTCGCGCCGGAGGCACCAAGTTGCTGGGGCACATCCTGGCCAAGGCCGAGCTGCTGAACGGCGATTGCATCACCGTGAGCGGCAAGACGCTGGGCGAAGAGGTCGCGGAAGCGACCGAGCAGCCGGGACAGGAAGTGATTCGTCCGGTGGAGCGGTCGCTGAGCCCGACCGGCGGACTGGCGATTCTGCGCGGCAATCTTGCGCCCGAAGGCTGCGTGGTCAAGCTGGTCGGCCATGGAAGGCGCGAGCATCATGGCCCGGCGCGCGTGTTCGAATCGGAAGAACTGGCTTTCGAGGCCGTGCAGAGTTCGCATATTAAAGCCGGCGACGTGATCGTGATTCGCAACGAAGGGCCGCGAGGCGGACCGGGCATGCGCGAGATGCTGGCAGTGACCGCAGCATTGGCGGCGACGCCGTTGAGCGAAGCGGTGGCTTTGCTGACAGATGGCCGATTCTCCGGCGCAACCCACGGGTTCATGGTCGCGCATATCGCTCCGGAAGCCGCAGTTGGCGGCCCGATCGCCGCGGTACATGAAGGCGACATGATCACGATCGACGTTGACCACGGCAGGTTGCAGCTCGAAGTATCCGAGGCGGAGTTGCGGCGCAGGATGACCAAATGGGTGTCTCCGGTTCCGCGCTACAAGACCGGGGTGTTCGCCAAGTACGCGAATGGCGTTTCGTCGGCCGCCTTTGGCGCGGTCACGACTCCGAGCAGAGGTCGCGAAGACGCTGAGGCGGACGGGATATGTGCACTCGATTTTGGCAAGGCGGGAGCGAGAGGGAGATGACCAAAGTGCGATTGACCGGAGCGCAAATCGTTTGGAATTGCCTGGAGCGCGAAGGCGTGGACACTGTCTTCGGCTATCCCGGTGGATGCGTGCTGCCCCTGTACGACGCGTTGCAACACACTCCCAGCATTCACCATGTGCTGGTCCGGCACGAGCAGGGAGCGGCTCACATGGCTGATGGATATTCCCGGGCCACCGGCAAAGTCGGAGTGGCGCTGGCCACCTCGGGTCCGGGTGCGACCAATCTGGTGACGGGCATCGCGACTGCCATGCTCGACTCGTCGCCCATCGTCTGTATCACTGGGCAGGTGGGAAGCAAGTTCATCGGCACCGATGCCTTTCAGGAAATCGATATCACCGGCATCACCATGCCGATTACAAAACACAACTACATGGTGACCGATGTCAACGACATCGCGCGCACGCTGCGTGAGGCCTTCATCATCGCGCGCACCGGACGCCCGGGCCCGGTGCTGGTGGACATCACCAAAGATGCCCAGATGGCATCCTGCGACTTCGAGTGGGACTTCGTGATGCCACGGTTGCGCAAGCTTGAGACTTGGGATGCACCCGATCCGCAGCAGCTTGCCGAGGCCGCGGCCCTGATCAACAAAGCCGAGCGTCCCGTGATTCTTGCGGGGCACGGCATCCTGATGTCGGGTGCGATGCAGGATCTGCAGGTGTTCGCCGAGGCCAGCGATATTCCCGTCGGCCTGACGCTGTTGGGTCTGGGCGCAATGCCGCACTTCCATCCCTTGTGCCTGGGCATGATGGGCATGCACGGCGAAGCGTGGTTGAATCACGCCATCCAGAACGCCGACTTGCTGATCGCGCTTGGCATGCGCTTCGACGACCGCGTTACCGGCAAACTCGACAGCTACGCACAGAGCGCGAAGAAGATCCATGTGGACATCGACGCGTCCGAGATTCACAAGAATGTTCGCGCCGACGTGGCCATCGTTGGCGATTTGAAGCAAGTCCTGCCGAAGTTGATTCCGCTGATCACGCCGATGAAGCGCTCGACCTATTGGGCCGAGATCAACGATGCCAAGGGCGCGGTCGCGGTGCGCGATATCCGCAATCTGCCTGACACCGGGCATCTGTACGCGGCGCACGTGATTCACGATTTGTGGCGTGAAACCAAGGGTAAAGCGTTGATCGTTACCGACGTTGGCCAACACCAGATGTGGGAGGCACAGTACTACCACCACAGCGAGCCTCGCTCGCTGATCACCTCCGGCGGATTGGGCACGATGGGGTTCGCGTTGCCGGCAGCGATTGGCGCGAAGTTCTCGCGTCCCGATGCGGATGTCTGGGTCATCGTCGGCGACGGTGGATTCCAGATGACCATGGCGGAACTGGCAACGATAGTGCAGGAAAACATTAAGGTAAACATCGCCATCATCAACAACGGCTACCTCGGGATGGTGCGCCAGTGGCAGGAATTCTTCTACGAGCGCAACTACGCAGCCACGCCGCTGGTCAATCCCGATTTCACGAAAATCGCGGAGGCTTACGGCATCCTGACTTTCGCGGTCACCCACCGCGACGAAGTTGCGCCGACGGTACAAAAGGCGCGCGAGCACCCCGGCCCGGTGCTGATCGATTTCCGGGTGGAGCAGGAAGATTCGGTTTATCCCATGGTTCCGGCGGGCAAGGCGCTGCACGAGATGATCCGGCGGCCGAGCGCCATCGTGGAGACGGCTACAGACGAGTAAATCTATGAACATGACCTATTTGTTGGATGTTGCGAATCATATCGGCGTGGTGACGCGCATTTCGCTGATCTTCCGGCGGCATGGGGCCAACATGCAGTCGCTCTCGACCGCAAAGACCGAACATCCGTCGATCGTTCGTATCGTGATCACCTCAGACTTGGAGGGCAGAGCGGCCCACCGCATCAAGGGGCAGCTGTCGAAGCTCATCGACATTTTCAAGGTGGACGTGATCTCGAATGAGGAAGGCACCTTCCGCGCCTTCGGGATGATGAAGATCGCGTGCACGCTGCAAACCCGGCCGCAGATTCTGCAACTGCTGGAGATCTTCAATGGGCGCGTGCTGGAACTCACAACGGAATGGATACTGGTCGAGATGACGGGCACTCCAGAACAGCTCGAAGGCTTGCTGCAAGTGCTGCAGCCATACGGGATTTTGGAAGCGGTCGAGACTGGCCCGATCGTCATTCGCCGGAATTCGCCGCGCAAAGGGACACGGCAGCAGCCGACATGGGAAGTCGTTCCCGGAGCGTTGTCTGCAGCCACAAATTCAACTACTACTTCAACTTCTAATTCGACGCAGGAGAGGAAACGCAATGGCACAGATCTTCTATGACAAGGACGCCGACCTTTCGCTGGTGAAAGCCACTAAGGTCGCCATTATCGGTTACGGATCGCAAGGCCATGCGCATGCGCTGAACCTGCGTGACAGCGGAGTCGAGGTTTGCATCGGGCTGCACCCGGGTAGCCGTTCGCGAGCGCGCGCCGAAGCCGCCGGGCTGACGGTGAAGTCGGTGAGCGATGCCGCTGCGTGGGCCGACACGATCATGCTCCTGGCTCCCGATACAGAGCAGGCGAAAATTTATCACCGTGACATCCAGCCCAACCTGAAGCCGGGCAAAACGGTGATGTTTGCCCACGGTTTCAACATTCGCTTTGGAACGATTCAGTGCCCCGCTGGGGTGGACGTCAGCATGATCGCGCCGAAGGCGCCCGGACATCGCGTGCGCGAGGTATTTGTTGAAGGCGGCGGTACACCGTGCCTGGTTGCGGTCGAGCAGGATGCGTCGGGCAAAGCGTGGCAGTACGCGTTGTCATACGCCAAGGGAATTGGTGGAACGCGCGCTGGTGTGCTGAAGACCACGTTCACCGAAGAGACGGAGACCGATCTGTTCGGCGAGCAGGCGGTGTTGTGCGGTGGCGCCAGCGCTTTGGTCAAGGCAGGTTTCGAGACACTGGTGGACGCGGGTTATCAGCCCGAGGTCGCTTACTTCGAGTGCCTGCATGAACTGAAGCTGATCGTTGACCTGATGTATCGCGGCGGTCTGAGCTACATGCGCTATTCGGTCAGCGATACGGCGGAACACGGCGACTATACCGCCGGGAAGCGCCTGATTAACGACGAGACTCGCAAGGAGATGAAGCAGATTCTTGAGGAAATCCGCAATGGCAAGTTCGCTGCCGAGTGGATCACAGAGAACGAAACCGGACGGCATAACTTCATCGCGGAGCGCGAGCGGCAGCGTGAGCACCTGATCGAGAGCGTGGGCGAGCGGTTACGCGAGATGATGCCGTTCCTCAATCCGGTGAAGGTGTCGGACATTGAGGCGCCGGCCAAAGCGCAAGAGCCGGCAGTCGCCACTCACGCTTTGTAGCAACCGATAAGCAGCAGCAGGGAAGTGGGGAGATTTGGATGGCGTTTTTTTCTGAGAGCAAGTGGGTTTGGAAGAACGGGAAGATCATTCCCTGGGAAGAAGCCACAGTCCATATGTCGGCGCACGGGCTGCACTATGGGACAGGGGTCTTCGAAGGCATTCGCTGCTACAACACGCCAGAGGGGCCGGCCGTATTCCGGCTCGATGCGCACCTGGAGCGCATGTTCGAGTCGGCGCGGACCTATGGCCTTCCGATTCCTTACTCGCAGGAAGAACTGACGCAGGCTGCTGTTGACGTTGTCAACGCAAACGGTTTCTCCGATTGCTACGTGCGTCCCATCGCGACGTATGGCAGCGCCAGCCTTGGCGTGCATCCGCGGAATTGCCCGGTGGAAGTGGCCATGCTGGCGTGGCCGTGGGGCGCGTACCTCGGCGCCGACGCGCTGGAAAATGGCATCCAGGTTACGGTTTCGCGCTGGAAGAAGTTCAGTTCGCTGGCTATGCCGGCCACGGCCAAAGCCTGCGGTCAATACCTGAACTCGATGCTGGCGGTGCAGGACGCGGTGCGCCGCGGATTCGACGAAGCGTTGCTGGTGGACGAAGAAGGTATCATCGCCGAAGGTTCGGGCGAGAACTTCTTCATGGTGCAGAACGGCAACCTCCTGACCAACGATGAGCGCGACCACGTGCTCATGGGAATCACCCGCGATTCGGTGATTACGCTTGCGCGTGATCTCGGATGCAAGGTGTTTGTCGGCCAGATGCATCTGGAAGAGTTGGAAGTTGCCGACGAAGCATTCTTCACCGGCACCGCAGCGGAAGTCACACCGATCAGCGCGCTGGATCGCAAGCCGATCGGCAATGGCAAGCCCGGTCCTGTCACGTTGGAGTTGCAACGCGCTTATTTCGCAGCCACTTCCGGCAAAGACCCGAAGCACCGGGACTGGCTGACGGTGGTCAGTGCGAAGAGCGAAGTCAAGGAAGCGGTGTAGCGTCAGTGCTCGGTGAGCAGCAGATAGCGCGATCCGGGGGCTTGCGATACGGCCTTACACGTCTTAAGGAAAGCCTGACCAGCATGAGAGAGTACGGTCCCAGTCCGATAAACCAGACGCAGTTTCCGCTCCATGGCGAGTTCGGGAACGGGCACGTGGATCAGGTCGCCACGCGCGATTTCATGCTCGACGGCGATCAGAGGGACCAGGGCGACGCCGTTCTCCATGCGAACGAATTGTTTGATGTCGGCGATGTTGGGCAACTCGACATTCATGTGTAGTGGAGTGTGATGTTTCTTGAAGGCCTGGATCACTTTTTCGCGGTACGGACTCAGCACGCTGTGGGCGATGAACGATTCTGCGCCGAGATCTTTGATGCCGACGTGCTTGGCGTGCGCCAGCGGATGGCGAGGATAGACGATCAACGCCAGTTCGTCGCGATAGAGCACGTGGGAGGTCAGTTCGCCGTCCTCGGGACGAAACGAGACGACGCCGAACTCCACCTGATGGCTGATCACCTGGCCGGGGACCTCGCGGGCCAGGGTTCGCATGACCTGGATGCGGATCATGGGGTGGGTGCGGTGAAACTGGTGCAGCACCGGAAGCAGGTAGCGCGAAGTGAATTCGTTGGCGGCGATGACCAACTTGCCTTGGTGGAGCATGCGTAACTCCTTAAGGGAGTCGCGGGCTTCTTCGCGGACGTTCAGTAGCTCTTTGGCGTACGTTTGCAGGACCTGCCCGGCGTCGGTCAACGAACCGTCACGGGAAGAGCGGTCAAAGAGGCGCTCGCCGAGTTCGTCCTCGAGTTTAGAAATGGTCTGGCTGACAGCCGACTGGGTACGGTGCATGCGGGCCGCCGCCCGGGAGAAGCTTTTTTCCTCGGCTACGGCCAGGAATGTCTCCAGTTGGAAGAGCTCCATCATTACCGCCTTTCCATATTTGGGACGGAATAAGTGATTGAATCATATTTACTAATGATTCTGCAAGATATATTATTTTGACTAATTGATGATTAGTCGGTAACGTTAAAAGATCACACCTTGGAGGTGAGTATGCAGCGTGACCGCGTATTAGTTTTCGATACGTCGCTCCGCGACGGCGAGCAGGCCCCCGGATGCAGTATGAACGGGGACGAGAAGCTCCTATTCGCCAAAAAGCTCCAAGTGCTGGGGGTCGACATCATCGAGGCCGGCTTCCCGGTAGCGTCGGCTGGCGATGCCGAGGCGGTACGCCGCATAGCAACCGAAGTTCAGGGTCCGATCATTGCAGCGCTGGCGCGCTGCGTGGAGAAGGACATTGCTGTTGCGTGGGAAGCAGTTAGCCGCTCCATGCGGCCGCGAATCCACACCTTTCTTGCTACCTCTGACATCCACCTTGCCTTCAAGTTGAAGATCGGGCGCGACGAGGCGCTGAACCAGGCCCGCAAGATGGTGGCGTATGCCCGTTCGTTGTGTACCGACGTGGAATTCTCTCCCGAGGATGCAACCCGGTCGGACGTAGGTTTCCTGTGCGAAGTGTTGCAGGCGGCGGTCGACTCCGGCGCGACAACGCTGAATATACCCGACACAGTGGGTTACACCACGCCGGGCGAATATGGAGAGCTGATCCGCACGATTCGGCAGCGGGTGAAGGGCATCGAAAACGTTACTATCTCGGTACACTGCCACAACGATTTGGGACTTGCGGTGGCGAACTCGCTGGCCGGAGTCGAAGCGGGCGCCCGCCAGGTTGAGTGCACGGTCAACGGCATCGGCGAACGCGCCGGCAATGCGTCACTGGAAGAATTCGCGATGGCGTTGCACGTACGCGCTGATCGTTACGGAATTGAAACGGGCATCAACCATGCCGAGATTTTTTCTACCAGCCAGATGCTGTCGGACTTGATTGGATTTGAAGTGCAGCCGAACAAGGCCATCGTGGGCCGCAATGCTTTTGCGCATGAGGCGGGTATCCATCAGCACGGTGTGCTGAACAACCCGCTGTGCTACGAGATCATGACGCCGGAGACGGTGGGGATTCCGGCAGAGCGCATCGTTCTCGGCAAGCACTCGGGCCGACACGCGCTGGTGTTCAAGTATCGCGAGCTTGGCCACGAATTGTCGGGTGACGAAGTCAACCGGATCTACCAGGACTTCACCCGTCTGGCTGACCGCAAGAAGATCATCTACGAACAGGACCTGTTGGCCATGCTGTACACCCACCGCAGCGGCATGCGTGAGCCCAAGCGGCCGGCACCGGAAATGCGTCCCGCATGAAGCTGCGTATCGTCGTCTTGCCGGGAGACGGGATTGGTCCCGAAGTAACCAAGCAGGCGGTGGCCGTGCTGCAGACCGTCTCGGACGTGTGTGGTTACGAGTTTCGGTTTGAGACGCATCCCGTCGGTGGAGCGGCCATTGAGCAGGATGGAACGCCGCTGCCGGAGAAAACGCTGGCAGCCTGTCTTGAAGCTGACGCTGTACTTCTCGGAGCAGTGGGCGCGCGCAAATTCGACGGACTCACCGGCGAAAAGCGGCCCGAAGCTGGACTTCTCGCGTTGCGGCAGGCGCTCGGCGGATTCGCCAACCTGCGTCCGGTCAAGGCGTACGAAGCCGTGGCGGATTGCTCGCCGCTGCGTGAGGACGTGACCCGCGGCACGGACATCCTGATTGTCCGCGAGCTGCTGGGTGGGCTGTATTTCGCGCAACCGCGAGCGCTGAATGAAGACGGACTCTCGGCCTACAACACCATGCGCTACCACGTCGATGAGGTTGAGCGCGTGGCGCATGTGGCCTTCCAGGAAGCGCGTCGCCGCAAGCATCTTGTCACCTCGGTGGACAAGGCCAACGTGCTCGAGACGTCGCAACTCTGGCGGCGTACAGTGACCGCACTCGCAAAAGAGTATCCCGACGTGCAACTAGAGCACGCCTACGTCGATTCCTTCGCCATGCAACTGGTGACAACGCCCGCCCGCTACGACGTGGTGCTGACCGAGAATCTGTTCGGCGACATCTTGTCGGACGAGGCAGCGGTGATCAGCGGATCACTCGGCATGTTGGCCTCTGCCAGCGTGGGGGGCAAGGTCGAACTCTACGAGCCAGTGCACGGTTCAGCTCCCGACATCGCGGGCAAAGGGCTGGCGAATCCATTTGGCGCGATCCAGTCGGCGGCGATGTTGCTGCGCTACACGGCCGGGCTTTACCATGAGTCGGACAAGATTATGCAGGCCGTCGACCGCACGCTGGCACGCGGACTGGTGACGCAAGACCTGAGCGGACGGCGCAAGCGCCAGCCTGTTTCCACCGATGCGATTGGCCAGGCTGTGGTCGAAACCGTGACCGACCTGCTGCAGATGCAGATGGCCTACCACGCAGTCTGAGGCACAGATGCACAAGCCGCAAGCTCTGTTCGAAAAGGTGTGGGACTTGCATGTGGTGAGGGCACCCAAAGGCGAGCCGACACTTCTCTACATCGACCTTCACCTCGTACATGAAGTCACCACGCCGCAGGCCTTTGAGGGGCTTCGACTGGCGAACCGCAAAGTGCGCCGTCCCGACCTGACGTTTGCGACCGTGGATCATAACGTCCCTACGACATCCGACGAGCGCTTTCAAATCAAAGATCAAATCGCCGCCCAGCAAATTGCCACGTTAAGGAATAACTGTGAGGCCGCCGGCATTCCGCTATTCGATATCGGATCGGGGCGTCAGGGCATCGTGCATGTGATCGGTCCGGAACTCGGGTTGACCCAGCCCGGCATGACCATCGTGTGCGGAGACAGCCACACCAGTACGCACGGAGCGTTTGGCGCCTTGGCCTTCGGCATCGGCACCTCCGAAGTTGAGCACGTGCTGGCCACACAATGTGTCTCGCAGACGAAGCCGCGCAGTATGCGCATCGCGGTCTCGGGAAAGCTGCCCGAGGGTACGACTTCCAAAGACCTGATTCTCGATATCATCCGCAGACTTGGTACCGATGGCGGATCGGGGCACGTGATCGAGTATGCCGGCGAGGCCGTCCTGGGCCTCACCATGGAAGAGCGCATGACCATGTGCAACATGAGCATCGAGTGCGGCGCGCGTGCGGGCATGGTCGCACCCGACGACACGACGTTTGCTTACATGGAGGGCCGTCCGTACGCTCCAAAGGGAAGCGCTTGGACTAGCGCAGTCGCGGCATGGCGGCAACTTGCGACCGACGAAAGTGCGACGTTCGACCGCGAAATCACCATCGATGGCGTGAAACTGGAACCGATCGTAACTTGGGGAACGAATCCGGGAATGTCGGCACCGGTGACCGCCAGTGTTCCTAACCCCGAGGACGCGCGCGATGCCTCGGAGCGCGCGGCGATGGCCGCAGCGCTTGAGTATATGGGACTGAAGGCGGGAACGCCAATCGAAGACATCACCGTCGATCGCGTGTTCATCGGGTCGTGCACCAACGGGCGACTTGAAGACTTGCGGGAGGCGGCGAAAGTCATTCACGGACACAAGGTGCATCCGAACGTAACGGTCTTAGTTGTTCCGGGCTCGGAAGCGGTGAAGCAAGCTGCCGAACAGGAAGGACTCGACCGCATCTTCAAGGAAGCTGGCGCGCAGTGGCGCGAGCCGGGATGCTCGATGTGTCTGGGCATGAATCCTGACATACTGGCTCCCAAACAGCGGTGTGCTTCGACCAGCAACCGCAACTTCGAAGGCCGCCAGGGCAGGGAAGGCCGCACACACCTCGTCAGTCCCGCAACCGCAGCTGCCGCAGCCGTGGCCGGGCGGTTCGTCGATGTGCGCGGCTGGGAGTACAGGAACTAGCGCGATGGAGCCGATTCGCAAACATCGTGGCGTGGTGGCGCCTCTGTATCGCGAGAACGTCGATACCGATCAGATCATCCCCAAGCAGCACCTCAAGCGCATCGAGCGCACGGGCTTTGGGCAGTTCCTGTTTTTCGACTGGCGGTACCATCCGGATGGCCGCGACCGCGAAGACTTCGTACTCAACCAGGAGCACTTCCGCACGGCGACCGTGCTGGTCGCAGGCAAGAACTTCGGTTGCGGTTCCTCGCGCGAGCACGCGGCCTGGGCACTGGGAGAGTTTGGATTCCGCGTCATTCTCGCGCCTTCGTTTGCCGACATATTTCGCAACAACGCGGGCAACAACGGCTTGCTGCTGATCGAGCTGGCGGAGCCGGTGATTCAGCGCATCGCTGAGTACGCCGACAAGCATCGTCCCTATCACCTATCCATCGATCTGGAAAACCAGACTGTCAGCGACGACTTCGGACTAACGAAGAACTTTGCGATTGACGCTTTCCGCCGCCACCGACTGCTGAACGGTCTCGACGAGATCGGCATGACGCTGGCGCACGAGGCCGACATTTCGCGCTTCGAGCGCGAGCATCAAACCTGCGCGAATCAGGGCTAACGTTCAGATTCGTGGGCTACGCCTCCGCCAGGACGCGGTGTACCATTTGGACCGCGATCGAACCTTCCCCAACGGCTGACGCCACGCGTTTTACGTTGCCCGAACGCACGTCGCCGACGGCAAAGACTGCGGGCATACTGGTTTCCAGCAGAAAGGGCGGTCTCACGCCAGGCCACTGCGAGAACTGGGACGGATGTGCCTCCAAGTCGTGTCCCGTCACGACAAATCCCTTGCCGTCGAGTGCAAGGCAATCATTCAGCCACGCGGTATTCGGGGTGGCCCCGGTCATCATGAAAACGTGCCGGATCGGCAAGGTCTCAATCTCACCCGAAACTTTGTTCCGCCACTGCACGCGTTCCAACTGCGAATCGCCTTCGAGCCCTACGATCTCGGTGTGATAGTGCAAGGCGACCTTGGGATTTTCCTCGATGCGCTGGATGAGGTAGCGCGACATGGTGTCTGAGAGTTGACCGGAGCGCACCACTACATGAAGTTTGCTTGCGGTTTGCGAAAGAAACACAGCGGCCTGTCCGGCCGAGTTCCCGCCGCCCACAACGATGACCTCTTCCCCCTCACACAGTTGGGCCTCCATGAAGGTCGCGCCGTAATAGACACCGAGTCCCTCGAACCTCACCAGGTTTGGAATGGATGGCTTATTGTATTGGGCGCCGGTAGCGATGACAACGGCCTTGGTCGTGAGCTTCTGCCCGTTGTCGAGTTCGACCTGGTATGGCTTGCGGCCGCAGATGAGGCGGACCGCTCCGTGAGCGACCATCATTTCCGCGCCAAACTTCTGGGCCTGGTGCAGCGCTCGCGTTGCCAGTTCATGGCCCGAAATGCCCGTTGGAAATCCCAGGTAGTTCTCGATCTTGGAACTCGATCCCGCCTGTCCACCGGGAGCGCTCGTCTCAATCACTAGGACGTCGAGGCCCTCGGAAGCCGCGTAAACCGCGGCTGCCAGCCCGGATGGTCCCGCTCCCACCACGATCACGTCACGAATGCGCGCCTCGTCGGCGGGACTGTTGAAGCCAAGACAGTCCGCGACCTGCTGCACCGTGGGATTCCGCAAAACGGCTGACCCGCGGCAAATCAGGACCGGAATTTCTTTGATGGTCACGTTGAACCGATCAAGCAATTCCTGGGCGTGGCTGTCAGTGTCGAGATCGACATATGTGTATGGATGTCCATTGCGGGCCAGGAACTCGCGCAACCCCAGCGTGTTGGCAGAATGGCGCGACCCCATCAACACCGCGTCACCGAATCCGGTAGCGACCAGCGCCAGGCGCCGGAGGATGAAGGCGCGCATGAAAATTTCGCTCAGCTCTGCGTCCTTGGCAATCAGCGATCGCAGGTTCTCCGGGCTGATTTCGAGAAACTCCCCCGCCTCCGTGACGCGCCCGCGAACCAGGGCACGCCGTCCCGAAATCATGGTCGTCTCGCCGGTAAATTCTCCGGTTTCATGCTTGGCCACGAAGCGTTCGCCTTCACAGTGCGGTTGCACGATCTCCATCTCGCCCGACAGCAATACAAACATCGGGATCCTGGTATCGCCCACTTCGAACAGCACTTCCCCCACGGCAACGGGCCGCATTTTCCCATAGGGGCGTGCGCGATCGATCTGGGCAGCAGTCAGCTTGATAAAGGCCTGGGTGCGAGCATCGAGCGCACTGAGTTGCGGCAGCGGTAAAGGTAGTTCTGACATGAGCGGTCCTTTATTAGGGTATTGCGTGGTTCAGCCTAACGTAGATGCACCGAACAGGCGGAACGAATCAGGATTGCCTTGGTTGGCCAGCCTGGTCGCAAGGTTGTTGATATAACTATGCAGGATTGTTTCCTTGTGGTTCGTGGAGGCTAATTCGTGACCGACGTCAGCGTGTCAGAAAGATGGCGGAGTCTAACCGGCGTGGTGTTGCGCGATGTTCATTTCTGGATCCCGGTGATGGTGCTGCTGGGCGGACTGGCGGTGCTGCGTTGGATCAGTTGATTCCCACGCAACCACCGCTTGGTTCGGTCATGCAACCGCCGTGGGTAGATCCAAAACGTCTCCGCAGGTTGCAATCTCTGGGAATTCTCTGTGGCTTTGGCGCCGGAGCCTGGCTGGGGGCCGCGGAGGCCCCGACCAAGCTGGTAGATGTCGGAATATCGCCGGTGGTGGTATCGCTGCTCATGGTCGCGGGAGTGTTCCTCGCACGTTGGAGTCTACCCGCATTAGTTCGCGGCACCGGGCAGATCGGATGGGATTTTCGCCAAGCCCCGCATTTGGTCGTTTGGGGTGTGCTGGCCGGTTGCCTGTGGGCCGTTGCCAATACCCTGACGATCTTTGCGATTCGCGATGTCGGTCTGAGCATTGCGTTTCCGCTGTGGAACATGAACAGCCTGATCGGCATTTTGTGGGGCGTCACTTTGTTCAACGAATTGCGCAGCGCGGGCGCCCGTCGTTGGCTCAGCGTGCTGGGCGGAGCATTGCTGATGTTCCTCGGCGCATGCCTGCTGGCTTACGCATCCTCGGCGCAAGCTACGCCGGAGCACGCCATGCGCGGAATCGTTGCGGCGTTGGCGGCCGGCGTGTTGTGGGGAACGATGTACGTACCTTACCGAAAGGCGTACTTAACTGGGATGAATCCTCTGTCGTTCGTGGCCTTCTTCACTATCGGAGAACTCGCGACCATGACAATCCTGGCAATCAGCTATAGCGGCGGAGCATCCCCACTCTTGCGCGAACTGCTAAAGGCGAAAGAGGTGCTCTTCTGGCTGCTGCTCGGAGGCTTCGTTTGGGTCATTGGCGACGTGTTTCAGCAATATGCGGCCAAGTATGTTGGCATCAGCCGCGGCATTCCTCTGTCGAACACCAACCAGTTGTGGGGAATGGCGTGGGGCATTCTCGTCTTCGGAGAATTGCGCGGCCGGGGACTGTCTATTTATGCACTGGTGATTGGCGGATCGCTGTTGATGGCAACGGGTGCGGGGGCCATCGCGCTCTCCTCCGTTACAGGGAAGGAGCATGGGCGATGGCATGAAGCAGCCCATCGTGAGGGCAGGCGTTACGGGGTGTCCGCCGATTATGTCCAGGCCGGTCTCTCCGGGGAAGACTCCAATGTTGAAGTGGGCGGAAAACACAGCCGCACATGGCTGGACTGGGGCATTGTGGCAGTTGCTACTGCAATGTTTATTGTCTTGGCTTTCTTAAGCCGGGTTCCAGGCATTGACCTCAATTGGACGGCGATTTCACTGCTGTCGGCGATCCTTTTGGTCTTCCTGGTCACGTGCGGGGCAGCTTTGTGGAAGGCGACGCACTTCAGTTAGTGATTCGCATCGCCATGGAGTGACGTTGCCAGTCCAAATAGGAGAGTGGTCGGAAGGGACGAACTGGGCTAGTGCACTACCAACCCGCTGCGCCATCTGTCCACCAGGAGCCACCACAGGTAGCGCTCCCACTCCGACAGCGTGGTCTTTGCCCATTGTCGATTGGTCCACCATCGCGTGCCGAAAAAGTACGGGTCCGGAGCGCCGTAGAACGAAAAATGGTACTGGGGAAGCCGATGTTGCAAGATCTCGCGGGCGCGGCGAGTGTGGTACTCGGAGGAGACCACCAGGATCGACTTCGCACCAGAGGCCCTCAGGCATTGATCCAAATAACGCGCCTCGTCGTAGGTTGAGTTCTGTTGGATTGGGCAGACCGTGGATTGTCCAGGTGTAGTTCGGTCCACGAAGCCCCGGGCCAGTTCTGTGTCCGAATTTCCGAACGTCACGCCCTTGGCAAACACGTCCAACATGAGGTGGCGGGCATAGCCTTCCTGCATGAGCCTTACAGCGTTCCAATAACGCAAATCGTTGTTCCCGCCGCCCAGCACAACAATGAGGTCGGCAGGTTCAGGATTGTTTACCAACAGGAAAGAACCAGCGTGCCGGATGAGGATAATTGCAATGACTCCGAGCACAACCGCTCCGAGGATTCGCTTCGACATGATCGCATTGATTCTATCTGACGCAGCATTACGAATCTGTGTGCTGCTGTGTTGATGCAAGCTTCGAATCAGTGATGGAGGTGACTTTCGCACTCCGCGGCGACGCCGCAGCTCGCTGAAGTGGGATCCGTTGCAACCAGAAAAAGAGAGCCCGGACCGTTGCGATAACGGTGTAGGCTCTCTTCTTTTCGGTGCCCCGGAAAAATCTGCGTGATCCTTTACTTAGGCACGTTTTTTCCAAAGCGGAACGTTGGCGATGCTGACATACGCCAGGTGTACTGAGGATTCTTCAGCAAGTCGCTGAACAACTGCGTGTAAACCCAATCCGACTGGAACCGAAGTCCCACGTGCTTCGAAACGTTCACGTCGAACCCGCCGCCAACTCCATAAAACGCAACCCATTCGTTGGTCGACATGCTGGGCCCCAGCAGGGTCTGCACGATCTGACCCATAATCGGGTTCGGCGGTTGCACTTTCACACTCTGGTACATCGCTCCGATATCGGGGTGAACGAACAAAGTCACGTATTTGAACCCGCGGTAATTGAACTGCGGACCGCCAGTGATGGTAAAGGTATTTGCCGTGTAAGGGGTCCACACCTTAAAGCCCGGAGGCAGATACGGCAGGATCGGGGCCAGTTTGGCAAGTGTTGCGTTATTGAGCATCGGCACGGTTAGGGAACTGCCGCCGCCGAAATAACTCGTATCGAAACCCAGCGCCGCCCAGCGCCGCCAGTTGTAACCGAACTGCGCCTGAAAGCCACGTTGCGCCAGGTTCATGTTCGGAGTTGTGAGGTATGCGTATCCCACATAGGCATCGTACTGACCGACGTATTCCTGCTTTTGGGCGACACAAGTAATCACGGAGAGGGAGAGAAAGATGAGTAATAGAAAAAAAATAGAACGCCGCATAGGGCTTCTCCTTGCGAGCTTCAGTAATTTGGGATCCCGTCGAGTTCAGCAGATCGTCGTTGGTGCGCGCACTACGAGGAGAATCAGTCCGACCGCTGGACAAGACCAGACTTAGTTTCTGTCATTCGTGGCCCGGGCGAATAGCAAATTCGTGCCAATTGAGGAACGGTTTCCCGAAACGGGAATTATTCGGATGCCGAGGGTAATCGTGTGTCTGAAAGAATGGATTAGGCGGATACGATATCGCACGGCGGCGATCCGACTGTCAACACTCTTACGCAGTCTGCTTCTGGGAGCGCGCCTTCGCCAGACGATTCGCAATGATGGTATATGCGGAAGAGTTGAACGAGAGACCGATGTGGGTTCCGGGAACTTCGAAATCGGAGTCGGGATTTCCAGTCAAACAATAACGCCAGTCCACGATGCCGTCGTTACAGGTGTAGATGGCCGTCTCCAACACGGATTCCGGAACGTTGCGGCGAAGGGAATCGAGGAAGTTGCAGGTACATCGACCGGTGTAGCAGGTGGGCAGGACTCCCGAGCCATGTTCCTTCAAGATGTGCTTGCGCACGGCTTCGGCTGCCTGCAGCACGGTGCGATGGGCGACGGTGCCGTGAAATGGCGAAGCCAGAGTGACGACGGACGCCACATCATCCGGTCTTTGACCCGCGACCGAACGGGCGATGATGCCTCCCAGACTATGACCGATGAGATGGATCTTGCGCTCCGTCTCAAAGAGGGCTTTTTCTATACACGCATTCAGACGCTGCTTGATGAGGATATTCGGGCATTCGGCGTTAATTCCGATGCCAGAAAAGTAAGGGCGATATCCAATGCGACCGATCCAGGTGTGAAGTTGCGAGAGATAAGCGTCGGTACCAAGAAACCCCGGGACGAGAATTACCGCCGATCCGTCACCGCGCGGTACACCCAGACCGTAGTAGACGGGGGATGCGTGCAAGAGGAGAATGTCAGCGGCAAATAGTGCCTCTTTCCAGATAGAAATGTTGGCTTCTGTGTTGTCTTCACGAAAGTCGTAGCGCCGTGGGCCCGTAGCCAAATCCACCTTCTCCTAAAATTCGGAAGTGGGTTCGGTCGCCCGCAGTTACGGGGGATTTACCCGCACATAGGCAAGGGAAACTGTCCGGCGCCGTCCTCGGGAGATGAGTGTAGACCTTTTCACTGGAGTTGCAAAGGTAAACTTTGAGGTATGTCAACGGACATTAGAAATGTCCCCTTGTTTAAGACATTAGAAATGTCCCCTTTTGTCGTGGTCGTGCATTTTCTATTTGCCAGTAGTAGTCGAGGCTGTGCGGAAAGTGGGAATCCGCGGTGTGTGCGGATTTCCAAGCGCAGTGGGAAAGTCCGTTTTGTGGACTTTT
>Ga0208478_1000003_pt1 | contig 195019 bp, 188 predicted proteins | sample NGESurdeep072012_5_FD_184462 | JGI IMG/M metagenome (GOLD analysis project Ga0208478, IMG submission 184462) | Arctic peat soil microbial communities from Barrow, Alaska - NGEE Surface sample 415-2 deep-072012 (SPAdes) | ecosystem: Environmental > Terrestrial > Soil > Wetlands > Peat ...
GAAGACCTCGCGAAGGGCGGCTTCCTGGTCGGCGCCAAGGATTACGTTGTTCCGCTCGGCAAGTGCGACCGCTGCAAGACAATCATCGAGCCGCGGCTTTCGACGCAATGGTTCGTGAAGATTCAGCCGCTCGCTGACCGTGCCATCGAAGCCGTCGAAACGGGCGAGGTAAAGTTCGTTCCGGAAAACTACACCAAGACGTACTTCGAGTGGATGCGCAATATCCACGACTGGTGCATTTCGCGCCAACTGTGGTGGGGCCATCGCATCCCAGCGTGGTATTGCAAGGACTGCCGCGAAATCATCGTGGCCCGCGAGACGCCGACCAAGTGTCCCAAGTGCGGCAGCGCTAATCTGGAGCAGGACACTGACGTCCTCGACACCTGGTTCTCGTCCGGGTTGTTGCCTTGTTCTGGCCTGGGCTGGCCGAAAAGCACTCCCGACTTGGACGCATTTTATCCAACTTCGCTTCTGATCACCGGCTTCGACATCCTTTTCTTCTGGGTGGCGCGCATGATCATGATGAACTGTCATTTCATGCGCGGACACAAGCCCGGTGACGTTCCGTTCCAGACGGTGTACATCCATGCCCTGGTGCGCGACGCCGACCGCCAGAAGATGTCCAAGACCAAGGGCAACGTACTCGATCCCATCGAGATCATCGAGCGCTACGGTACCGACGCAGTGCGCTTCACCCTGGCTTCGATGGCCGCTCCCGGCACCGACATCGCGTTCTCCGAAAGCCAGACCGAAGGCTATCGCGCCTTCGCCAACAAGATCTGGAATGCCTCGCGCCTGCTGTTTATGAACGTCGATCGCGCCCAAGAAGCGGGTGTGTGGTCGCTGGCCGAGTTTAAGCCCGCAGCCGCTGACTTCGCCGCCAAGGGCGTCGCCGGATTTACCACCGACACCCTGGAAGATCGCTGGATCCTGTCGCGCTTCAACCGCGTGGCGCAGGAAGTTCACAAAGCGTTGGATACCTACCGCTTCCACGAGGCGGCGCACGTGGTCTATCACTTCTTCTGGGATGAGTACTGCGACTGGTATCTCGAGTTGATCAAGTCGAGGCTGGCTTCTACCGATCGCGACCAGGCCCGCGCCGCATACGCCAACCTGATCGGCATCTTCGAGGCTTTCTTGCGCCTGTTGTCGCCGTTCATGCCCTTCATCACCGAAGAAATCTGGCACGCCGTGTACGACGGAAAGCCGCCGCTCAAGTCGATAGCGCTGACCGCCTATCCGCAAGTGGACGAGAAGCAGGTCGATACGGTTGCCGAAACTGAAATGGCGATCCTGCAGGACCTGATCGTCGCGGTGCGCAATATACGTGCCGAGTTGAAGATCGAGCCTAAGGAGAAGTTGACCATCGAAATCCACGCCGAAGGCGGGATTCGTTCCTTGATTGAGCAGAATCGCGCCTCGCTCGATCGCATGGCAAATGTCGAGTCCGTCGGATTCGTTGACGCATCTCTTGCAAATGCCGCGGGAGCGCGCAGCACCGCTCGTTTCGATGTGCTTGCCATCTATGAACGCAAGATCGACGTCGCTGCCGAGCGCACTCGCCTCAACAAAGAGTTGGCGAAAATGATGGGCGAGTTTGGTACCGCAACCGCGACGCTGGGCAACGAGACTTTTCTCGCCAAGGCGCCGGCGAAGGTCATCGAAGGTATTAAACAACGACTGGCGGAACTGGAAGTGCTGATCGCGAAAACCCGGTCCGCACTCGACGAACTGGGACAACCGAGCTGAGGAGAGATCGTGGACTGGTCGAGCCGCAGAGTCACCGCAATTCTGGAGAACGCGCTGCTGGAAGATCGCGCCACCAGCGACGCCACCACCTACGCCTGCATTGACGTGAACCAGCGGGCCGCGGCGACCGTCCTCGCCAAGCAGGATTGCGTCCTCGCCGGACTGGGCTGCATTCCGCGCGTGCTCGATGTTTTCGCCACGCTCGACGGGACTGTAACGTCCCATCCCGATGTCATCAGTAATTCTGAAGTTTTTGACGGCGTGCGCTTGCGCAAGGGACAGTCCATCGCCGTCATTCTGCACAATGCGCGCGTGGTCCTCTCCTGCGAGCGCGTGATTCTGAACATCATGCAACGCATGAGCGGCATCGCCACCCTCACTCGCCAATACGTCGATGCGGTCGCCGGCACCAAGACCACCATTCTGGACACGCGCAAGACCGCCCCCGGAATGCGCGTTCTCGACAAGTGGGCGGTGCGCTGCGGCGGCGGCACCAATCATCGCCTCGACCTCAGCGATGGCGTATTGATCAAGAACAATCACATCGCACTGGCCGGGGGAGTCATCCCGGCCCTGCTGCGCGCCCTGAAGAACCGCCGCGGAACGCAGTTGATCGAAATAGAAGTACGCTCCATACAGGAATTCGAGGCCGTTCTCGAACACGGCGCGGAAGCCGTGCTGCTCGACAACATGTCGCCCGAGCAAGTGCGCCAGGCCGTGGAAACGGTGTCGAGGCTGGATCGCCCGGTTCCGCTGGAAGCCTCAGGCGGCATCACGCTGGAGAATGTTCGTGCCTATGCCGAAACCGGAGTGAATTTCATCTCCGTCGGCGCGCTGACGCATTCTGTTCACGCCGTCGATCTGAGCATGCGCATCCTACCGGCCTAGAAGGCCTCCGCGAATCGCGCTTCCCCAAACCCGTCCGCTCGCGCATAATTCTCTTATCACGCGCTTAATCCCAACCCGCGCCGATGCTGCTCTGCCGGAAGGCCTGACCGACGCCCGCCTCGGCCGCATTGTTCGCCTGCTGAGCGACAACGCGACACTGGTCATCAGCGGCACGCGCATCGCCGAAGAGTTGGCTACCACCCGCTCCGAAGTGTGGCGCGCCATACAGCACCTGCGCGAACTCGGTGTTCGCATCACCGGACACCCCTCCTCGGGATACCAACTGGAATCAGTGGCCGACCTGCTTCTGCCCGACATTATCGGCCCGCTGGTAAGTGGGACGCTCTTCAGTTCGAAGATCCGTCATTATTTTCGCGTTGGCTCAACCAACGTTGCTGCGATGGAGGCCGCGGCAGCGGGAGAGCCCGATGGCAGCGTGTTCTTCGCCGAGCAGCAGACCGCCGGACGAGGGCGAGGAGGCAATTCCTGGGAGTCTGCTCCGTCTGACGGTGTCTATTGCTCCATAATCTTGCGCCCGCAACTCTCACCCGCGGATGCCTTGCTGCTGTCGTTAATTGCCGGCATCGCAGTTGCCGAAGCTGTCGAACAGACGACGGGCTTGCATCCCGACCTGCGCTGGCCCAACGACGTGCTGCTGGAAGAGCGCAAATTCTGCGGCATTCTCACCGAGATGAACGCCGAAGCTACCCGCGTGCGCTATGTGGTTGTAGGCATCGGCATCAACGTCAATCAGCCCTCCTTCTCGAAAGAATTGGAACCCATCGCCACCTCACTGCGACTCGCGGGTGGCCATGAGTGGTCGCGCTTACAGGTGGCTGCGGCTCTGCTAAAATCGCTCGACATCTGGTATCGCAAGCTCTCCGATGGCAGCGCCGATTCGCGCTCTGCCATCTTCCGGAAATTCGAGGAACGCTCGTCCTTCGCCCGCTCGCGCTTCGTTCACGTCGATGAGGAAGGAGGGTACGAGGGCGTCACCGAGGGGCTCGACAACCGGGGATTTCTGCTGGTGCGAACCAATCGCGGCATTCGCACTGTACTCTCCGGAGGAGTTCGCGCCGCCAATTCTCAGGAAAGATAACCCATGCTGCTGGTTCTCGACGTAGGCAATACCAATACCGTACTCGGCGTCTTCGAACCTAAGTTGGATTCACCGGGCGCGGGCAATTACGGCAAACTCATCGCCCATTGGCGCGTCTCCACCACTAAAACCCAAACCGTGGATGAGTATGGCGTCCTGTTCCGCAACCTGTTCGCCATGAACAAGCTCGAAGTGAGTTCGGTACAAGGCACCGTGATTTCCTCGGTCGTGCCCCCGTTAGACTCGACCCTGCGCGAAGTCTGCGAGCTTTGCTTCCAGATTAAGCCGCTGTTTATCGAACCTGGCGTCAAAACCGGCATGCCCGTGCATTACGACAATCCCGCCGAAGTCGGAGCCGATCGCATCGTCAACAGCGTTGCCGCCTTTGAGAAGTACGGAGGGCCCTGCATCATTGTGGATTTCGGCACTGCCACCACGTTCGACGCGGTCTCGCTCAAGGGCGAATATCTCGGCGGTGTCATCACTCCTGGAATCGGTATTTCTGCGGACGCGCTGTTTGAGCGCACCGCCCGCCTTCCCCGAGTGGACATTCGCAAGCCTCCGCGCGTTCTGGCCACCAACACCGTGAACAGCCTGCAGTCAGGCCTCTACTACGGATATCTCGGGTTGATCGACGGCATTCTCGAGCGTTTGATCGCTGAACTCGGTAGCGATGTGAAGGTCGTTGCCACTGGCGGACTCGCCTCTCTGATGGGCGGTGGCTCGAAGTATATCCGCGAAGTGGACGACCTGCTCACTCTGGAAGGCCTGCGCATCGTTTACGAGCGCCACATGACCTTCCTTCGCCGTCGCAATGATCCCAGTCAAGCCAATGCGGTGGCAGCGGATAAGAAGGCAGCACCTGCCACCACTCCGAAGCGCGATTGACGCTACACTGGTAGTGGGAGCACGCGACGATCATGTGCCCGCTTGTCCCTGTGCCCAGCCAGCGTGGAAAACTACTTCAACTATTTCACCGAGATCGAGGACCATTTTCAGCGTCGCCGCGGTGCGCTCACGCTGCTCTCTCCCCTGGACTGGGCGCTGATGGAAATCTGGAAGGACGCCGGCATCCCTCTGGAAGCTGTGCTCCGGGGCATCGACGCCGCCTTCGACAAATGGGAGCGCCGTCCCAATCGCACTCGCAAGGTCAACGGCCTGGCCTACGGCGCGCAGGAAGTGCTCGCCGCCGCCGAAGAGATGAAGGAAGCTGCGGTCGGCACCGATCCACCTGCCAAAGCGGCTCCCGGCTTGGAATCATCGACCGTAGCCGACTTTCTGAGGCAGAACGCGGCAGAGTTACAACGCGCGACACTGCCCGAGTCTGTCCGGATCATCGCCGACGAAACCGCCGCCGGATTGAGTTCGGTGGCTGATGCGTTCGCGGCCGGTAGTCCTCCAGCGATGGAAGACCTGGAACGCCGCCTGACGGTCATGGAAGAGAAGTTGTTTGCGGCGCTGCTGGCCGCTACTCCCGAGGCTGCGCTGTTGCAGGTTCGCACCGAGGCTGACCGCGACTTGGCCCCCTACCGAAGCAGGATGAACGCGCAGCAGATCGAACAGCTCCACAAGCAATACTTGCAGAAGCGTCTGCTCGAGCAGCATCGCCTTCCGCGTCTGAGCTTGTTCTACATTCCCTGAGTCTGACAATGTGGTACTGAGGAGTGCATCGTGGAATTGCAAATTGAAAAGCTGGTCTATGGTGGCGATGGTTTGGCGCGGCTGCCCGCCGACGCCCAGGGCCGCGGCAAGACGGTGTTCCTGCCTTTCGTGATTCCGGGCGAACAGGTCGATGCCAGTGTCGTCGAAAGCCGTTCCAGGTTCGTACGCGCCAAGCTCGAAGAGGTCGTGACCGCATCGCCAGACCGCGTTGCGCCTCCGTGTCCCTACTTCGGGAAATGCGGCGGCTGCCAATACCAGCACATCGACTACCCCGCTCAACTGCGCTTCAAGTCGGAAATCCTGCGTGAGACCCTGCGGCGCACCGCCAAGCTGGAACTCGATCAGGAAATTACAGTGCACGCGTCGGAACCCTGGAATTACCGCAATCGCACCCGCGTCCGGCTGCAGCATGACCCGGCGTTCGCCTTGGGCTACTTCGAAACCAACTCGCACAGGCTGTTGGCAGTCGAGAGCTGCCCGATCAGTTCGCCGCTCATCAACCAGGCAATCACTGCCGTGTGGGCATTGGGACGCGCGCTCAAGATACCTGCCTCCGTGCACGGCATGCAGTTCTTCGCCAATCACGATGACACCCAGTTGCTGGTCGAGACCTATGTTCGCAGTCAGGACGCTGCGGACTCCTGCAAAGCCTTTGCCGCTGCACTTGCGTCGCGACTGGGTTCCGTCGCGGGTATGGTTGTGTTCGCGACCTCTCCGGTTGAAGACGAGACCCGCCAGCGCGCGCCTTTGAGTTCCGTACACAACGAGGATTCTCTGGCCATCGGCGCGGATTTCCTCACCTACCACGCTGTGGGACATGAATACCAGGTAGGTGGTGGGTCGTTCTTCCAGACGAACCGGTTCCTGGTCGACGACCTGGTGAAGACAGCTGCCGGCCGAGCAAAAGGTAAAGTGGCGCTCGACCTTTACGCCGGAGTCGGTTTGTTCACTCTGGCGCTTTCCAGCAATTTCGAAGATGTGATTGCCGTCGAATCTTCCCCTCACGCCTTTGGCGACCTGAAACACAACGCCCCGCGCAACGTGAAGCCCACGCGCGCCACCACAGAAGAATTTCTGCAGAAGCGAGGCGAAAAGCTCGCCGTCGATTTCGTGCTGGTCGATCCGCCACGTGCGGGACTGGGCGACAAGGCAGTCGCCGCCCTGTGCCGTACGTTCGCCTCGCAGGTTACTTTCGTTTCTTGTGATCCCGCAACTCTCTCCCGCGACCTCCGTCTGCTGCTAGAATCGGGCTTTAAGGTGGAGCGGGCGCACCTCTTCGACTTGTTTCCCCAGACCGCGCACATGGAAACAGTCCTGCACCTGGTGCGCTAAACAGCTCCCCGGAGCAAGTTATGTACGCGATTGCCATACTTCGTTACCGCAAGCCGCTGGAAGACGTTCTCAAGCATGTGGACTCGCACCGCGCCTATCTCGCGGGCTTGAAGCAGGAGGGACTGCTCATCGCCTCCGGCCCTCTGGTTCCGCGCAATGGTGGAATGCTGCTGCTGCGGGTCCCCGATAACGAAGCGCAGGCGACGCTCGACAGCATCCGCGACAACGATCCGTTCACCCGGTTCGGACTCGCGCAATATGAAGTGTGGCCCTGGGCCCCGACGATTGGCGCCGAGGAACTCGACCGCTTGTAAGCGGACTTGCCAACATCCTCCCCCCTCTCCGCAGGGAGCGCACGCTTCCGTACGCGTGCCCTCGGCTGCGTATTGCGGCGGGAGGGAACCTGCGTTCATCGCTGCCCTCTCGTTTGCCTCCGGTATCGTCGTCGCGAATTACGTCTGGCGTCCACCCCTTATTTGGCTGATCGCATCGATTATTGCTGCTTCCGGTGCATCGCATTGCACCGCCGCGCTCCCTCCTTCGCTTTTGCACTCGCGATAATGGCGCTGCTTCCGCTCGGAGCCTTCTATCTCCAGGTCACTAATGCAGCGCAGATCACGCCTCCCAACCTCGCGGCATTCGCCACCGGTGAGGGCGCCGTCGATGTGACGGCGCACGTCATGCGCGCGGGCATCGTGCGTGATAGTCCATTCGGAGGCAGGCAGGAGTCAGTCGATGTCGAGACCGAGCAACTCATCAATGGTGACCGGCAATCTTCCGCGGCCGTCGGCATCCGGCTGGCGATTTACACCCAGCGCGCCGAGGAGGACGGAGCTCGCGACTCCGGAGCCGAATCGGCTTTACCGGTGTACACCTATGGCCAGCGCTTGCATCTTCCCGCGAAGTTGCGCGCGCCGCGAAACTACGGCAATCCCGGCGCACTCGATCTCGTTGGATATCTGGCATCACAAGGTGTTCGGCTGACTGGATCCGCGCGCGCCCGAGATGTCGAAATTCTCCCCGGATTCGTAGGTAGCCGCGTTGGACTTTGGCGCAGCAACGCTCGCCGCAGCGTGCTTAACCACATTCAGCGGTTATGGCCGGGCGAACCCGGAGCCTTGATGCAGGCCATGCTGATTGGCGGGCTCGCCTTTTTCGGCCGCGAGCTGAAGACCAACTTCCAGCGCACCGGGACTTATCACATCCTGGTGGTGTCGGGCATCAACGTCGGAATCCTCGCCTTCGCTTTCTTCTGGCTCCTGCGCAGATTTCCCATGGGAGAAGAGACAGCCACCGTGCTGACCATCCTCTTCTCGTGGGGATACGCCTTCCTCGCCGACCTTGGCCCGCCCATCGTGCGCGCCATCATCACCCTCACATTTACCTGCTCACGCGCTTGCTCTTCCGCGATCGCAATGGCCTCAATGCGCTGGGAATCGCGGCGCTTGGCATCCTGGTCGTCGCGCCGCGGACGCTCTTCGAAGCGAGTTTTCAGTTGACCTTCCTTTCAGTGATCGCGGTCGCCGGCATCGCTGTCCCAATCCTTCAGAGGACGCTCTACCCATTGCAGAGCGCTCTGCGCAACATCGATTCGCCAGAGTATGAATTCAGCCTGCCAACGCGTGCGGCCCAGTTCCGCTCCGATCTCCGTCCGGTGCGCGAAAACCTGGTACAGATCGTGGGCCTGAGAGTATCGAATTTCGTTCTGCTCCGCGGCGCCGGCTTCGTCCTCGCCGCCTGCGAACTGATTCTGATCTCCGCCATCATTGAGGTCTCGCTTGCTCTGCCGATGGCGTGGTACTTCCACCGCACGACCACCATGTCGCTGCCGGCAAACGTGCTGGTCATTCCTCTGGCCAGCGTCCTCATGCCCGCAGCAGTGCTGGCGGTGGCCCTGTCCTATGTCTCGTACTGGCTGGCGCATCTGCCCGCCCTCGTCGCCGGTTACTGCCTGGCCGTGCTGACAGGAACCATCCGCTTCATCGGCCATTGGCAAATCGCAGACGTTCGCCTTGCCTCGACGTCAATGGTGACGGCTTGTGCCGCGGCCATTGCATATGGGATGGCGCTCATCCTGGCCCGCCGGTGCTTGCTGCTGGCCTGGTTGGGCGTCGCGGGCCTGCTGGCTGCGGCAATATGGATCACCGTCGCACCATCTCAAAAGCAGTGGCACCCTGGGGTGCTGGAAATCACGGCCATCGACGTGGGACAGGGAGACTCGCTGCTGATCATTACTCCCGAGGGCAAGACCCTGCTGCTGGATTCCGGCGGCGTCGGAGGGCAGTCCCACTCAGATTTCGACGTCGGCGAGGAAGTTGTCTCTCCTTACCTCTGGAGTCGCGGCATCCGCCGCCTCGATGCCGTTGCTATCTCGCACCCGCATTCCGATCACATGGGTGGGATGCGCAGCGTGATGGCGAACTTCCGTCCGCAGACGCTTTGGTATGGCCTGGATTCGCCGAGTCCCGAATTTACTGACCTGGTCGCGGCGGCGCGATCCTTCGGAGTGGCCTTCAAGCCGCGCACAGCCGGCGAATCATTTGACTTTGGCGGCGTCCAGGTCCGTGTTCTAAATCCGCAGCCAGGAGCTGCGCCCGCGAATCCGGCGCAGGACGACGAGTCCATGGTGCTGCGCTTGCAATATCGCGAGACGTCAGCCCTGCTGGTGGGCGATTCGCATAAGCGAACTGAGGAAATTCTGGAAGGCGAAAATCCGGCTTCGAATCTGCTGAAAATCGGCCACCACGGCAGCGCGACGTCCAGTTCACCGGAATTCCTGCAAGCGGTGTCGCCGCAATTTGCCGTGGTTTCTGCTGGCTATTACAACTCGTTTCATCATCCCCGGCCGGATGTGATGAAGCGCTTTACGGATTTACAGATTCGCACCTACCGCACTGACCTGGCCGGGGCCGTCTCGTTCTATCTGGACGGGGCTACGGTTTGGGCTCGGCCTGCTCCTCGCTGACCGCCTCATCGGCATCCGTCGCAGGATGCTTGCTGAACTCCTCGATCATCGCGGCCGCTTCTTTGGCCTGGTCTTCGCGGACGACGACGATCACGCCGCCGACTCCGGGATAGATGTTCTGCGTCGCATCCAGGCTCTGCACATACGCATCGATGCCTGCTGACTGCAGGAGGCCTTGCACCACCATGGCCTCGGATTCCTGCTCGGTATCAAAAACCTTGACTAGTTCCTCTGCCGGTTCCGGTTTGTCTGGCATACATCCTCCGTTGCTTTCGATGCCGTTAGCACCTCTTCCGGCACCCCTGATAGGCCACAGTTTACGGCTGAGAATTCGCCGTTTCGTTGTATGATGCCGCCACAGAGCACAGCGCATCGGTGGGATGGCAGCCAACATCCAGATTGTAACGAAATTCAGAGGCCCCGCCCGGCCAGACCCGGAAATCGCGGGGCATTGGTTCCAATGAGGGAAGATATGGGGCAACCTGAGCGCAAGGAATTGGGCGAACTGCAGGAACAGGAAGAAGAGCGACGCAAGTTGCGCCGCCTTCAGATCATGATGAGCATGGTCATGTCGGTCATCAGCCAGGATGCCGGAATGTCCGTGGAGGAAGCTTCGGAGCTGGCAGCAAACGCCAAACGCGCGGCCCTCGCCATGTTCCCCGACAAGGAGTTTGCCTACGACATTCTCTACAAGCCGCGATTGCAGCGGCTCATGGCGGAGCGCTTCCACCTGCAGTAGGAGCGCTATTTGTCCATCGACGCGAGGTACACGGTCAGCGTCCCCCAGAACAGCTTGGCCCGTATCTGCACGGGCAGATGCCTCTCGTCGTCGCTGTACCAGATCCAGATGCGGCCGCGGTTCTTCAGCACGCTGTAGTCGCCCTCCGGGCCAACTCGGATGGTCTGAAATGTTCCAGCCGGAGTTTTGACCTGCTCCTTGCCTTCCACGTGCGCGTGAATGGTGACCGTCTTCCCACCATCGTTCAGCGGAAAACTATACGATGCGCCTTGCTGTAGAGGAAGGCTGGCAACGTAGAGAATGCCCGACAACACGTCGGTCACGCATCCCGGAATCTCGTTCTCCGTGCGCTTCGACTGATTGTCTTTCAGGTTGCGTTCTTCCAGGATCGCCTTGCCTCGAGCGTAGTCGAAGGTGATCACCGTATCCCGCCAGCGCGATCCCTCTTCCGTGTGCTTCATTATCTTGGACGAACAAAGCGTCTTGGCATCGAAGAAGGAGTTGAAGCGGTCCTGCACCCGGAACAGCAGTGCCACGACTCCGGTGGAATCCGCCGTGCCTATCACATGTTCCTGGGAGCCACTTCGTTCGACGCGCAGCGTGGCGACGCCTGCGGTCCAGTAGCGGTACTCCGCATCATAGTGGAGGGTCTGGCGTGGGAACTCGAATCCCGGCCGCAGCGGTTGGATGTGCGCGCCGGAATCGATTGAGGCTTGCGATTGGGTATGTGACGCAGTGGGATGCGCAGACTGCGACGGCGCCTGCCCGACCACTCCGGGCGTCAATGCAGTGGCAGTCAGAATTGCTAGGAGTGCGAAAAAACGAGTCAGCGAATTCACCATGGACCGGGAAACCAGAGCATCTTCACAACAAGAGCCGCCAGCATTGCGGCGGCCCCAATCAATGCATTGTACTCGCGATGCTGTCGATAAAGCTCGCGTGAGAAACCGGAAGTCAATCCCGCGAACCAAATCGTCTTCGGCAGCAGTCGGGGCACGCGGCCCGCATAGCCTTCGTATTCGGCAAACTGATTCCGAAGGAAAGATTCCTCCGAGCGAATCACGGGCACATAGATCACGATGAACAATCCGATGATTCCGATCGCAACCCACACATCGCGCGACGCAATCGCAAATCCAATGGCGATGATGATCGATCCCAGGTAGAGCGGGTTGCGGCAGTACGCGTACGGCCCGGTGGTCGCCAGTTGCTCGTTCTTCTTCACCTGGCCCGAAGCCATTGCCCTGATAAAAACTCCCACTCCCGCCACTGCTCCACCTAATGCCAGCGAACCCCAGTCGGGACGTGCACGCCAGAAGTAGAACACGGCAAACAGAAATCCCAATGGCACCCGGATTCGACGCGCGATGCGGCTCCACGATCGGGAAGACCGGGCCGGCGTCACTTCAGCCATTTTGTTCCCTCATCAGCTCATCGGCGGCCGCCATCACCCTCTGCGGTTCAATCGACTGCAGGCCTTCATCCGGGAGGTTGGTATGCGAACTGTTGTCGAGACTGTCGCGGCTGCGCAACACGATTGCGCGCGTAGCATACGGGCCATTCCGCTCTGGCCGCGTCGGTCCGAACAAAGCCACCACGGGCACTTCCAACGCTGCCGCCAGGTGCATGGGACCAGTGTCTCCTCCTACGAACAGACTGGCGCGCCGGGTGAGTGCGATCAATTCGCCCACGGAACACTTAATCGGGTGCGCCGTCCCACAGCTCGCATCGCGGACGCCGTGGGCCAGAGCTTCCTCCGCGGGACCGTGATTCACCACTACAGCCATGCCGCGGTCCGCCAGTGCTCTCGCGACTGCGCCATACGATTCGACCGACCAGCACTTCGCTCCCCAGCCCGCTCCCGGATTGACGACTGCAAATGGTTTCCACCCGACCGACAAATGAAATCGATCGGCCCACGCCTCCGTTGCGGGATCTTGCGGAAACGCTGGTGGCTCGTAGGTGAGTTCCTCTCCCGCCACCGCCGAGGCCAGTGACATAGCTTGCTCAATGACGTGCGTGCCTTGCGTGGCTACCGAACGCGTGTAGAACAGGCGCGCCGGTCCCTCGCGCGGCGCCGCCGGCCCTATTCGAGTTTTCGCCCCAGAAAGTCGTGCCGCCATCGCTGAGCGAATCGCGCCCTGCAGGTCAAGTGCGATGTCATACTTCATGGCGCGCACCTCGCGCATGCAGGTTTGCATGTGGCCCCACGTCGCCCCCGACGACAGTCCCTTTCGCCAATCTTTGAAATTCGAGATGTGCAGCCAATCGACCAGCGGCTTCAACTCGGAGCGCGGCTGCAGGCGTTCGAATGGATGCGCACACAACAACTCCGCCCAACGCTCTTCGACCAGCCAACCGATCTGCAGATTCGGTCTTTCCCGGCGCAGCGCGGCAAGCGCCGGAATTCCATGGATGACATCCCCCATGGCGCTCAGCCGCACCACCAGCACCCTCAGAGTTGCCGGATCCGCACCGGCGAGTTGTTCCTGCACCAGGGTGTGCTGGTCCGACTGAGCGAGAGGCTGCTTCACCGCGACCGATGCCCTCCGCCGGAAGTTCGCAACTGCCCGAGAAAGTTGGTAGTGGAATGGTCCTTGGGATCGCCGACGATTTCGACACGTCCTCCGTAGGCCAGTACCTCATTGCGCTCGGGAACGGTGTCGCGCGTGTAGTCAGTGCCTTTGGCCTGAACGTCAGGATGGAGTTCGCGGATAAGCCCACTGACATCCGGCTCGTCGAAAATGACGACCGCATCGACGTCGGCCAGGGCTGCGATAATCTCGGCGCGCTCTTCGGCGGGCATCAGCGGACGTCCCTCGCCCTTCAGTTGCCTCACACTGGCATCGGAGTTCATGCCCACGATCAGCCTTCCCCCCAGCGCCTTGGCACCATGAAGGTAACGCACGTGACCAACGTGAACCAGGTCAAAGCAACCGTTGGCCAGCACGATCTGCTCGCCGTTGCGCCGCCACTCGGCAATCCGCGCCTGCAGGTCGGGTCGTGAAAGAATTTTGGCTGTGCTCTCGCTCACGGTTATTTCGTCGCCGCGTACTGGTCGATGGCTGACTGCAGTTCCTGGTTCGATACTGTCGCCGTTCCCCGTTTCATCACCACGATCCCGCCGGCAAAGTTCGCCAGCCGTGCGGCGGTCGCAGTATCGGCTCCGGCTGCCAGCGCTGCCGTAAAGGTCGCGATCACGGTGTCGCCCGCACCGGTTACGTCCACCACCTGGTCTGAGCCAAAGACCGGAATCATCAACGGCACTGCATTTTTCTCGAACGCCACCATGCCGTCGCGCCCCCGTGTGATGACCAGCGACTCCAGCCCCATGCGATTCATGACCTGCTCGCCTGCCGAAAACAGCCGCTGGTCGTCGTGGCCAATCCGAATTTGCAACGCCTCCTCCACCTCGGGCTCGTTGGGAGTCGCGGCAGTCACGCCTGAATACTCCAGCATCCGGTACCGCGAATCCAGCGTGACCGGCTTGTTGTCAAGGCAGTCGCCCGCCAAGACCTTTTGGAGCAATTGTGGCGTCGCTGCTCCGTAACCATAATCCGAAATCAGGAACCCATCGGACGCGGCTCCATATTTCCGCGCCGCCTTCACCAGCTTCAACAAGACCGCGTGGCCCTCGGCAAGCGGAGCCGGTTCGCGGTCCACCCGTACTACCTGCTGGCGGCTGGTGTGCGACATGCCGGCTAGAATGCGGGTCTTTGTCGTGGTTACGTGGCCTTCTACTTGGACGACACCGCTGGTCGAGACTTTCTCTTCCCGAAGCTTGTCGAGCAACAATTCACCCGCCTCATCGTCACCCACTACTCCCACTGGGAAAACCTTCACCCCCAACGAGGCCAGGTTCATGACGGCGTTGCCACCACCACCCGGAGCCACCGTCCGCTCGCGATACTTCAGGATCAGCACCGGCGCTTCACGCGAAACCCGCGCAATCTCCCCAAACACGAATTCGTCTGCCACCAGATCGGCCAGCACCGTAACGGAGACGTCCGGAAACGACCGGACGATCTTCTTCCAACGCTCGGTTTCTCTGAGGTGTTTTGCCATGGAAACAGACTGGTATCTGGCGTTCAATTTTCGCCGCCGGACGCAGTAAAACTTCTCATTCTCTCACGCGACCCTGATTCTGGCGCGCGATGAAGTCGCAAAGCTGCTCAACAACCGACGCGGAAATGCCCGCTGGCCCGGTCCTGTCTTCTTTCGAAGACTCGATCTGCATGCGGACCGGAACAATGTGAATCGGCTGCAACTGCGACAAATGCCTGCCCAGATTGATGGCGTCCTTTTCCGTAGTCACGAAGGCCGTTGCTCCGGACTCCTGCCGCAAGCGCAACAGTAACTGAATGTCAGTCGCGCTATATGCGTGATGATCGCGGAATTCGCGTGTACCCGCCAGACGCACTCCTGCTCCGCGAAGCCCCGTGAAGAAATTCTGCGGCCGCGCGATGCCACAAAACGCAAAACCCGCCTCTTCCGTTTGCGGCGGAACAATGCTTCGAGATACACGCCATATCTGCTGTCCCTCCCGCAGTGGAACTCGACCGGGGGCTACGCCATCCATCAAAACGATTGCGCTGGCTCGTGACAACGACGAAAGCGGCTCCCGCAGCATTCCGATGGGCAGCAATACGTCACCCAAATCCCGCTCAGTAACTAGCGCAATGTCGAAGTCTCGCGCCAGCCGCCGATGCTGAAAACCATCGTCCAACAAGTGCGCTTGCAACCCGAACTTTTCTTCGGCGAATTGTCCCGCAGCGCAGCGATCCTCTCCCACGATGACAGGCACATCCAGCTTGCGTGCGATCAGCAGTGGCTCGTCGCCGAATTCCTGCGGTGAGCCATTCGGGTCAACCAGCGCGACACCCTTTGTCCGTCGCCCGTATCCCCGCGAGAGGACGTCGAAAGCGAGCCCCCTCTGCTTCAGCAGTTCACCCAGCAGAATCAGAAATGGCGTCTTGCCTGCGCCACCGGCAGAGATGCTGCCGACGCTCACGACGGGCGCCTGCAATCGCTTTGCGTGAAGCGTGCCGCGATCGTAGAGACGGTTGCGAATGGCAATCCCTGCGCCATAGAGTGCGCTGAGCGGATTCAAGCGTTTCTCTCCGCACCAACAGCTGGGGCACGCTTCTCGATCGGCAACAGTTGGAATAGCGCTGCAAGCGTTCTCTCCGTCGCGCCCTGTTGTTGTCGCATCACTTCGAGCGCACGTTGGCCTAGCCGGGCCCGTTCAGCGTCATCCTGCAGAAGCGCGAGTACTGTAAAAGTCAGCGCCTCACGCGTCACAACCCGCAAAGCCTCAGCCCTCTGAAATACGCCAACCATGTCGCGGAAATTTTCCGTGTGCGGCCCAACCAGAATTGCGGCGCCGCATTGTGCCGCCTCCAGCACGTTGTGTCCGCCCTTGGGAACCATGCTGCCGCCGACAAACGCCAGGTCAGCAAACTGGTAAAGACTCGCCAGTTCTCCAATGCTGTCCAGCAGAAATACTCCTCCGCCAATCGGTTGGTGTCCGTCCCACTGCGAACGCTGCTGCCCGCGGACTCCCGATCCCGCGAGTAGCGCGGCGACCGTTTCGAAGCGCTCCGGATGCCGGGGCGCCAAAATCAATAGCGCTCGGGGATAGCGCGCCACCACCTGGCGGAAGCAGTCGATCAGCATTTCCTCTTCGCCTTCCAGAGTGCTCCCCGCCACCACCAACGGCCCAATCTCTTCCCGTTGCAAGGCCACCGCAAACACCTCGAGGATTGGTGGCCTCTGCGGCGGCTTAACTTCGAATTTCAAATTTCCGCCAACACAGACCCGCTCCGCAAGCGCTCCAATCTGCACCAGCCTCCGCGCGTCTTCGTCGCTTTGCGCCAGGAAAACGTCGACGTTCTGCATCACGCCGCGAAGCAACTCCCGGAAGCGCAGGTATCGCGGCAAAGACCGGTCCGACACTCGCGCATTGACAACCGCTATCGACGCTCCCGAGAGTCGCGCCTGGTGCAGCAGGTTGGGCCAGAACTCGCTCTCCGCCAGCACCAGCAGTTTGGGCCGCAGTGCCTCAAGATAGGCCCGCACCGCGAACCCGAAATCCAGTGGAAAATAGAAAACATCGCCTTCGCCAAATCGCTGTCGCGCCAGCTTCTGGCCTGTGTCGGTTGTAGTCGAAACCACGACGCGCCAGCCTGGCAGCTGCGACTTCAATTCCTCCACCAGGAGCGATACCGCCAGCACTTCGCCCACCGACACGGCGTGGATCCAGATGGTGTCTGGCGCCACCCGGTCAAACAGGCGGCCTGGCACCATTCCCAGCCGCTCGCGCCATCCGATGCGGTACTTGCCGTGGCGCGCCATCTCCAGCAGCCACCAGGGCGTGCTCAGCACCAGCGCCACCATCAACAGCACACTGTAGACGAAATACACCCTGCGATTGTACTTGCCGGGCTCAGGCGGACCAATCGTCAGTTGTCGCTGACGGCTGCGCAAGCGATAATCCCTTCATGGGCCTTCGCAGTCGATGGATTCTCCCGGTCGTCGTTTCCTGTCTGTTGATTGGAGTTCCGCAGCTTTGGGCCTTCAAGGATTTCGTTATGCCCAAGGCCGAGAACGCCAGCACCTATCCCAGCAAGGACTCGCAGCCCAACGAAAGAATCACGACTGCAATCGATCTTTACAACACCGCGCCCAAAGACGACATCTTCAACACTCACTATGTGCAGGAAGGGATCCTGCCGGTATTCCTCGTCATCACCAACGACAGCGACAAGCCCATCTCCGTCACCAAGATGCGCGCCGAACTGGTCACCGGGGCGCACGCCAAGCTGGAAGCGCTTACCGCCGACGATGTCACGCGCCGCGTATTACACGTCAACGCCAGCAGCACCAATCCTGGACATGCCGGTAGCATTCCGATTCCCTTCGGCAACAAGAACAAGAAGGCCCAGCAGCAGCTCGAGGAAATCAATCGTGCTAAGTTCAGCGCCTTTGCGGTCGAGCCTCACTCCACCCAGTATGGCTTCCTGTTTTTCGACATCCAGGATGTGCGCAACCCGACCCAGGGGGCGCATATCTATCTGACCGGTGTACGCGACGCCGGCGGAAATGAATTGATGTACTTCGACATTCCCGTAATCCCTTCGAACGCGGCAGGCGGAAACTGATCTCCCGCTGCATTCTGCTTGACTCCCTCCTCCTGGCAACATAACCTCGCAGTCTCAGAGGAAGGATTCCTAACCCATCATGAGTCTCCTGGAATGGTGTGATGAAGGTCCGGCGATTGTTTCTGTGCTGGCCAGTGTGGACGACGCCATCCGCACAATGTTGGACAAGGACGTCGGTGCCGTGGCCGTCATCGACGAGCAGGGCATCGTTGCCGGAATGTTCACCGAGCGCGACGTTCTAGCCAAGTTCGCCCTCAGCGGTCGCGGCGCCAAGTCCACCCCCGTCCGCGAACTGATGAGCCCCATGGTCGAGATGGCCACTGAGGAAACCACCGCTGCCGAGGCCTTCAAGGTCATGCTGGAGCGGCATTATCGCCATCTGCCTGTAGTCGACCCTCGGGGGAAAGTGCTGGGAATTCTCTCCATCCGCAACATTCTCGAGGCGCGGATAGACGATCTACTGGCCGAATTGGACAGCAAGACTCCGAACAGTTCCACTAAGTCTAACCGGGAGAATGTCATACAGCTTCCATCGTCGGCGGGTTCGCGTTCCTGACGGCAAAATCTTAGTCTGTTTGACTCACATTTCTGCACGTACCACTCTTTCCCGGTATAATTGAGGCTTCCTATGCCACAGAAGCGCTTAATACGCTCTACAACCGTTCTTTGCGTGCGCCGGGACGGAAAAGTCGTCATGGCCGGAGACGGCCAGGTCACCCTTGGCGATAACGTCATCAAGCACACCGCCCGTAAGATTCGCCGCCTCTATCAGGACAAGATTCTGGCGGGATTCGCCGGTTCGACCGCCGACGCCTTTTCGCTCTTCGCCCGCTTCGAATCCAAGCTGGAGCAGTATCACGGCAACCTGGGCCGCGCCGCAGTCGAGTTGGCCAAAGACTGGCGCACCGACAAGATGCTGCGCCAACTCGAAGCCCTGCTGCTGGTAGCAGACCAGAGCCAGACGTTCCTCATCAGCGGACAGGGCGACGTGATCGAGCCCGACACCGGCATCGCCGCCATCGGGAGTGGAGGCGCGTTTGCGACTGCCGCCGCCACCGCGTTGTTTGACCACACCAGCCTCTCCGCGCGCGCCATCGCGGAAGAAGCCATGAAGATTGCTGGCAAAATCTGCATTTATACCAACGACAGGATTACCATCGAGGAGCTGTGACAACAGTTTCAGCCCGCTTGAACGATCAGCGACTCGAAACTTGAAACTGGAAACTCGAAACTTCTCGTGAGGAATTACCAATTGGCCATCTATCTTCCTGCAACAACCGATGATGAACACGTGGCACTCGACGAGCTGACCCCGCGCGAGATTGTGCGTGAGCTCGACAAATATGTTGTCGGCCAGCACGACGCCAAGCGCGCCGTCGCCATCGCCCTGCGCAATCGCATGCGCCGCCAGAAGCTGACGCCCGAGTTGGCGGAAGAAGTCATCCCCAAGAACATCATCATGATCGGCCCCACCGGAGTGGGCAAGACCGAGATCGCCCGCCGGCTGGCCAAGCTCGCCAACTCGCCCTTCATGAAGGTGGAAGCTTCGAAGTTCACTGAGGTCGGATACGTCGGCCGCGACGTGGAATCGATGATCCGCGACCTGGTCGAAATCGCTATCGACATGGTGCGCGAAGAGAAGCTGGAAGATGTTGCCGATAAGGCCGAACTCAATGCCGAGGAGCGTCTGCTCGATTTACTGCTGCCTTCCATGCCGACGCAAGTTCCGGCGCGTCCGGCAGCGCAGGACAACCAGCCCATTGGATTCAGCCTCGAGAGAGAACCGCTGCTCGCCGCGGAGCCCGGCTCCCGCACCCGCGAGAAGCTACGCCAGCAGTTGCGTGAAGGCAAGCTTGACGAACGCATGGTGGAACTCGAAGTCCGCGAGAAATCTATGCCGGCCTTCGAGATCATCACCAATCAGGGCGTTGAGGAGATGGACGTCAACATGAAGGACATGTTGCCCAACATCTTCGGCTCGCGCACCAAGAAGCGGAAGATGAAGGTCAGCGAGGCCTTCGAGTATCTCATCCAAGAAGAGGAGCAGCGCCTCATCGATATGGACCAGGTCACGCGAATCGCGGTCGAGCGCGTGGAAAACTCGGGCATCATCTTCCTCGACGAGATCGACAAGATTGCCGGCCGCGAAGGCGGCCACGGGCCTGACGTTTCGCGCGAGGGCGTGCAGCGCGACATACTGCCCATCGTTGAAGGCACCACCGTGAATACGCGTTACGGCATGGTGCGCACCGACCACATCCTGTTTATCGCGGCGGGTGCGTTCCATGTTTCGAAGCCCAGCGACCTGATTCCTGAGTTGCAGGGCCGCTTCCCAATTCGAGTGGAGTTGCAATCGCTCACGGTCGAGGACTTCATCAAGATCCTCACCGAGCCCAAGTCGTCGCTGACCAAGCAATATATCGCCCTGCTCGAAACCGAAGGGGTCAAGCTCGAGTTCACTCCGGAAGCGCTTGCGGAAGTGGCCAATTTCGCCTTCAAAGTCAATGAAGGCACCGAAAACATCGGCGCGCGCCGCCTGCACACCATAATGGAGAGGGTGCTCGACAAGATCAGCTTCGAGGCTCCCGACCTCAAGGAAAAGGACATCGTGATCGACGCCGACTACGTAATCAAGAACCTCGCCGACATCGTCAAAGACCAGGACCTCTCGCGCTACATCTTGTAGGCAACGCCCGGCGCTCTGCTCGCGCTATATCTTGTAGCGAACGTGCGGCGCTCTGCCGCCGCGCACTTGCACATCGCATGTGCGATCTCTGTTCGGGTTGCGACACCATCGCGAACAGCCGACGCGCCCGCCCCGCCGCCGGCAGCGACAACGCGTAGAACGCTGCAGCGTCATGGTCCTGCGGATACTTCTCGTGCAGCTTTTCCATCGCCTGCGAATAGGCGTTGACCCTTACCTCGAGACTGGCGCTGGGATTCTGATAGAACACGGCCACCGCGTCCAGGTAATCGCGTTCGCGCTGCGACTTCGCGCCCAGCTTCTGGCCCTGCTGCACCACGGCCAGATGGCGTTTCATGGTCGCCGCTTCCCCTCGCCCGACCAGCACCGAGACAAGCCTGTGATTCAACTCACACGAAACGTACTAACCACCCTGATATATTCCAGTGTTTGGCCTAAAGGCGCCGATTTTTTTGGGAAGCCTTCGCTAAAAAGGACTTCATCACCATGGCACGTAATTTCGACCAATCCCGTGCGCTTCAGAAGCGAGCTGAACGGTTCTTCCCCGGAGGCGTGAACTCGCCTGTCCGTGCATTTCGCTCGGTTGGCGGAGATCCTCCCTTCCTGGTTCGCGGCGAAGGCCCCTACGTCTGGGATGCCGACGGCAACCAGTACATCGACTACGTCGGCTCCTGGGGGCCGCTCATCCTCGGCCATGCCGTGCCCGAGGTGATCGACGCGATCATCCATGCTGCCCGCAAGGGCACCAGCTTCGGCGCTTCGACTCCGACCGAAGCCGACTTAGCGGAGCTCGTCACCGAAGCCTTTCCGGCGGTCGAGAAGGTGCGCTTCGTCAGTTCGGGAACCGAAGCGACAATGTCGGCTATCCGGCTGGCCCGCGCCTATACAAACCGCAAGTACATCGTGAAGTTCGAGGGCTGCTATCACGGCCACAGCGATGCTCTGCTGGTGAAGGCGGGCTCGGGCGTTGCAACGCTCGGAATCCCCGGTTCCGCAGGCGTACCGGAAGAGTTCGTCGAGTTCACCCTGGCGCTTCCCTACAACGACCTCACCGCGGTCGAGCAGGACTTCGCCAAGTTCAAGGACAAGATCGCCTGCATCATCGTCGAGCCGGTGGTGGGCAATATGGGCTGCGTGCCGCCCAATCCCGGCTACCTCGAAGGCTTGCGCGCCATTACGCAGAGGGAAGGCGCGGTGCTCATCCTCGACGAGGTGATGACCGGCTTCCGCCTTGCATTCGGCGGAGCTTCCGAACTCTACAACATTAAGGCCGACCTGGTGACCATGGGCAAGATCATCGGCGGCGGCTTGCCAGTCGGCGCCTACGGCGGCCCGGCGAAGATCATGGATCTGATTGCTCCCCTCGGACCGGTCTATCAGGCGGGAACTCTAAGTGGAAACCCGTTGGCCATGGCCGCCGGAATCACCACGCTGGGGATGCTGAAGGACAATCGCCAGCAGTACTATCGGCAACTCGACGAATACGTCGCAAAATTGGTCGCTGGCGTTCTCGACGCCGCAAAGACCGGTGGAGTGGCGATGACTGCCAACCGCGTCGGCTCCATGTTCACCTTCTTCTTCACCGATAAGCAGGTCACCGACTGGGACAGTGCCGCGACCTGCGACACTGCCCAGTTCGGACGCTTCCACAATGCGATGTTGAATGCTGGTATCTGGCTGCCGCCTTCGCAGTTCGAGGCCGCGTTCCTCAGCGTGGCCCACACGCCGCAGCATATCGCGCAGACCATCGCCGCCGCACGCGAGGCACTCAGGCAGGTTTAGCGCTCAGGAGTCGCCGTCACCTCCAGTTCGAAGCGGTGGCGGCTGGCGGGATCGTCGGCGGAGAAAAGCAGCGTTGGCTTGCCCATCGCCACTAGCGCCTCGGAGCGCACCTTCACCTGCCGGATGATTGGAGGAGCGCCGCTATTGCTCTCCGCTCCCGCGGAACTGATCTCGGTAGTGACATCCATTGCCAACCCATCGCCCGCGTCCTGCACGCGCGTGTCGATGTTCACGCCAACGTCGATATAGTTCACGTCCTTGGGATTCGCGCCCGCCAGCGGCAGGCGGCTTCCCGCGCGCAAGCTGCGCCACGATGTTCCCTCTGTGCTGACGCTCATGACAAAGCCGCGCTGGTTGATGATCTTGCCCTCGTCCGACTCCTTCAGTACGTAATTGAGCCGGTAAAAGTGCTTGGGCACGTTCGACGTGACAGGTTTAGCTGCGGAATTTTCCTGTGCGGATGCGGCCGACGCGCAGAGGACCAGAATGGACGCGAATACTGTGAGGTTATTCATTGCTATTCTCCTGGGCTGGAGCATCACTGCCGACCAGCGGGTTGATTGCTATGGGGGCGATCTCTAAATCGCGGGAGTGATCGGGCTGGTTCAGCAAGGCGTCGGGATTCGAACTGGCCAGCGCCAGTAGCGCGTGTTCTTCCGCAGTCAAAGGAGCCGGCGAAGGAAACTGTGCAGCTCTAGGCCTCTTGATGCTTGCAGTTTCGACGCGTGCCACATGATCCGAGGGCGAGCGGTGCGCTGCCAGTGTTCTTTTGCCGGGCGTTCCGATATCCCGAGACACGATCTCCTCAGGTGTGTGCTGCTGATTGGCATTGGTCTTCTTGGCGGCGGGCGTCGTGCCGGGATTCGGGACCTCGTGCTGTCGTGTCGCAGCTTGATTCGCTGGCGAGTTACGCAGTCGATTGCCGCCTATTCCGATCCAGAGCATAGCCACTACAAGCCCCGCACACGCTGCAACCGCTGCCCATTTCCACCACGGGATTCGCCGCTCTCGTGGTTGCAATCGCAGGCGCTGCAGCACGCGATCCTCCAGCCCGGCCAGCGGTTCGGCCTCGCGATACTCGCTGAGAGCCTCGTCGAGAATTTTGTCGAGCCGTTCGTTGTCATTCATCGCTTAGTTCCGTGTACCGCTGCCAGTTTCTCTCTTAGGATTTGCCGCGCGCGCGAAATGCGTCCCCGCACCGACGACTCTGGAATGTCCAACACCTCGGCAATCTGTCGCGAGTTCAACTCCTCGAGGGCCGAGAGCACAAGCGGATAGCGCAGGTCCTCGGGGAGAGCCGCGATGAGCCGTTGCACTTGGTCAATCTGTTGCCGCCGTATGGCGACGTGTTCGGCGTCGGGCGCAGTCGCGGCAAGGTCGAATTCGGCTATATCAAGCGCTTCCGGTTTGCGCTTGTGGTCGATGGCCAGGCGAAATGCGATGCTTGCCAGCCAGGCCGGCAGGTCGCGCACCCCACGGGTTCCGTTGCGGTGAACGCGCAGGAAGACCTCCTGCACCACGTCCTCGGCGTCGTAGGGGTTGCGCAGAACTCCATAGGCGACCTTGAAGACGAAACGTGCGTGCTGGCGGACGCTGAGTTCGAGAGCCGCGAACTCGTCTGTGCCATCAAGCACCGAGGTCTCCTGCGCGTGGATTGCGAAGCTAACTAGATTCGCCGCCATTGTAGTCGCGAGCGGCACGGTTCGCCGTTCTCATTAGCTAGGACGGATGAGCACGTGGAAGTGTTTAGATTTTTCTGCGGGAGTTTTGTTGCAAAGCTGTGCGACTACCTGCCTATTGCGTATTGCTTCTTCATCATCTCAGGAATGGTGACGAACTGATATCCCTGCGACTTGCAGTGCTGGACAACGCGCTCGGTGGCCTCAACGGTGTGGCCTCGATCAGCCCCCATGCCGCGTTGGTCGCCGTCGTGCATCAGGAGCACGTCGCCTCCGCGAATCTGCCGCTGTGCATGGGCGAAGACCTTCTCGGATGACGTGGGCTTCCAGTCGTAACAGGTGACATTCCACATCACCGGCTCCAGTCCGAGTGCCCTTACGGTTTGCAGTGTGCCTGGACGGCGGCCACCGTAGGGCGGGCGAAACAACGTTGGCGTCACTCCACAGGCATCGACGATCGCGGACTGGGTTTGCTCCACCTGGTGGCGCAATTCGGCCTCGGACGCGAATATCAGCCTGGGGTGGTCCCAACTGTGATTCCCGATGACATGTCCGGCGGCGGCGAGCGCGCGAACGATTTCCGGTTTCTGCCGGACGAACTGCCCCAGCACGAAGAACGTTGCCTTCACCGAGTAACGATCGAGAACTTCGAGCAGGCGCAGGGTGCAGGGATCGTTGGGACCATCGTCGTAGGTGAGCGCGATGCAGGGAGAACCGCGTTCCAGACCAATGAAGGTCCGGCCATAGACCTGTGCAGTCGGCCACATGGACTGTAAGCCGGCCCACGTTGCCACTCCAGCTACGGCCACTCCGCTTAGCGCTTCGGCAAGCATCTAAGCCGATTCTAGCAACGAAGAATTAACAATCCGCAATTTCCCGAAACAGGACGGGCCGCAAACTTGCGGTCAGTCTCCGAAACTATCGCTCCGGCTGGGGGTTTGATGTCACAAGTTTTCTGGTTCAGTCGACGAGTTCCGAAGGCGGCCAGATACCGTTCGTTTCAGCCGGTCAGTGCACCTTCGGCCACAGTGGCGAAACAGAAAGGGCTCAATCCACCCGACTCATGCGAATCGCAAGCGTAGCCAGCGCATTTCCGCAAAATTACTACACGCAACCCCAGATAGCTTCTGCGCTGAAACGCCACTGGGCCAGCGAAATTGACAACCCTAAAGTCCTCGACCGGCTCTTGAGCCGTGTGGCGGTGGACGGCCGCCACCTCGCGCTTCCTATCGAAGCCTACGACGATCTCACCACTTGGGGGCAATCAAATGACGCTTGGATTACGGTGGCCGAAGATCTGGCGGAGCAGTCGATCTGTCGCGCGCTTACTCGTGCGGGCCTGTCGGAGCGCGATCTCGATGCCATCTTCTTTGTCTCGGTCACGGGAATAGCCAGTCCCTCGATCGATGCGCGCCTGATGAATCGCATGAACCTGCGCACCGACATCAAGCGCAATCCGATCTTTGGATTGGGCTGCGTCGCCGGCGCCGCCGGCATCGCTCGCGCAGCCGATTACGTGCGCGCCTATCCCGACCACAACGCCGTACTCGTTTCGGTGGAGCTTTGCTCCCTGACCTGGCAGCGCCGCAACCTGTCGGTTGCCAACCTCATTTCATCCGGATTATTTGGCGACGGATCGGCCGCGGTTATCGTTAGCGGCAGCGATGGTGCGGCGCATGGTCCCGAAGTTGTTGCGACCATGTCGTCGTTTTATCGCGGAACCGAAGACGTGATGGGATGGGACATTTCGGAAGAAGGTTTCCGCATCGTACTTTCGGCGGAAGTTCCGAACATGGTGCGCAAGCACCTGGCCAATGATCTCGACACTTTCCTCTCGGACAATGACCTGAGTCGCGACGACATCTCCACCTGGATCATGCACACTGGCGGTCCCAAGGTTCTTGAAGCCACCGCCGAAGCGCTAAGCCTTCCGGAAGGCGCGCTCCAGGCATCGTGGGACTGTTTGCGCAAGGTAGGCAATCTTTCTTCGGCATCGGTGTTGCTGGTTTTGGAAGAGTTCATGAACCGGCGCCGTCCTGCCGCCGGCAGCTACAGCATTCTTGCCGCGATGGGTCCCGGCTTTTGCTCGGAACTCGTCTTATTGCGCTGGTAGCATGAGCAACCTTCGACGCACAGAGGTTCTGGTTGCCGGTGGAGGCCCCGCCGGACTCGCAGCCGCCATCGCTGCCCGCCAAGCGGGCTTCGAGGTTGCGGTCGTCGATTGCGCGCAGCCGCCCATAGACAAAGCCTGCGGCGAAGGCATCATGCCGGATGGCCTGGCCGCGTTGTCGGCGTTGGGCATTGACGTCGATGAGCGTCATGCCGCTCCCTTTCGCGGCATTCGATTCATCAATGGCCCTCGCGAAGTCGAAGCCAGTTTCCCCTGTGGCGTTGGTTACGGAATTCGCCGGACTCTGCTGCATCGGTGGCTCGTGGATCGCGCTGCCGAATGTGGCGTCTCGCTGCATTGGGGCCGCCGCATTACTGGTTTGTCGCCGGAAGGGCTGCTGGTTGAGCGTGATGTAGTCTCCTCGCGCTGGTTGATCTGCGCTGACGGACAGAACTCCAAACTGCGCAAGCTGTCGGGACTCGACCCGGCGCGTTCGCCACACTGTCGCTTTGGATTCCGCCGCCATTACCGCGTCGCACCCTGGTCCGAGTTTGTCGAAGTCTACTGGAGCGACCTCGGCCAAATGTACGTCACGCCAGTGGCGGAAGATCAGGTGTGCATTGCCTTGATCACAAGCCGCAACGGGCTGCGTTTCGACGCCGCTCTGCTCAGCTTTCCTCAGCTTGCATCGAGGCTGAGACAAGCGACGATCCTGGGAACCACGCTCGGCGCGACCACCGCATCGCGCAGGCTCAGAAATGTCCAGACCGGGAGCATCGCGCTCATTGGCGAAGCTGCGGGTTCGGTCGATGCCATTACCGGCGAGGGACTGTCCATCGCGTTTCAGCAGGCCATTGCGCTAGCCGACGCCATGCGCGCCGGCGATCTAAGCGCCTATGACGCGGCGCATGCCAGAGTCACTCGCATGCCGCGCAGGATGGCCGCGCTGATGCTGCTGATGGACAACCGGCGCTGGCTGCGCGATCGTGCCTTCCGCGCCCTCACGGTCGACCCCGGCTTCTTCGAACGGATGCTGGCCATGCACACTGGAACGATTGCGCCTGTCGAGTTTGGGCTCGGTCCGAGTCTGTCGTTTGGATGGCGTTTGTTGACGGCGTGAACGATGTAAGACTTTGCAAGGACAGGTGCATGAAAAGAAACGACCCTGGCTGGCCTCGACTGGGCGGTGCTGTCGCCCTTATTCTTCTTTCCTCAATTGCCGCTTCCGCACAACAAGTACAGGTAACGCTCGACCCGGCACAAACCAAGGTCAACTGGACATTGGGAGACGTACTTCACACCGTGGAAGGGACGTTCAAGCTAAAGAGCGGCAATATCCTCTTCGACCCTAAGACGGGCGAAGCTAGTGGACAGATCGTGGTGGACGCGAAAAGCGGCGAGAGCGGCAACGACAAGCGCGATGCCAAAATGCAGAAAGAAGTGCTGGAGAGCGCGCGCTACCCCGATATCACATTCCTGCCGAAGCATGTGACCGGCAATCTGCCCTCGCAGGGCGCCTCGACCCTGCAGGTTCAGGGCATCTTCCGGATTCACGGCAGCGACCACGACATGACGCTGTCATTCCCAGTTCAAGTCGATGGATCGCGGGCTACCGCGACCACCAAGTTCGTCGTGCCCTACGAGGCCTGGGGCATGAAGAATCCTAGTGTGATGTTCCTCAAGGTGGAAAACAAAGTAGAGATCAACATCTCAGCGGTCGGAACCATAGCCACAGCTGCGACCGCGACGGGACGGCCGTAGGAAGCGGTCCCGCTGGCTGACGACCCGCGGCGTCAGATGTTCATCGCCCGCCGTGCCAGGCCCAGAGACTCCGTCCAGAATGCGGTTGAGTTGTGCATGTCATCGACTACCGTGCTCAGCGCGCTCACAAACCGCTCGATGTGCGCTTCCTCGGCAATCAGTGGAGGGGCCGACTTCAGCACCATGAAGTTGTTGCCGCAGATTTGGGTCAGGATCTTCTCCCTGCGGAAGAGCCTCATCACCAGCATCTGCCCGAACATTCCGGGATGGACGGCGCGAAACGCCTCGAAGGAAAGTCGCAGCATCACTTTCGACGGCGCGCGGAATTCGATCCCACTGAGCAGACCCAGGCCGGGCGCTGCTTTGAACATCTCGTAAGGTTCCAGAGCTTCCGTCAATCTGGCGCGTAGCAGGTCCCCAAGATAAATCGCACGGTCGCCGAGGTTCTCGCCTTCAAGGACATCCAGCGTGGCCATACCCGCGCGCATCGCTAGACCATTTTCACTGAAGGTTGAAGTGTGCACGATTGCCCGCCGCAGCGAGCTATACACCGCATCGCTGATCTCGTCGGTCATCAGCACGGCCGCAACCGGGATAAGTCCTCCGCTGAGGGCCTTGGCGAGAACGACCATGTCAGGTTGAACATCAAAGCTGTGTGCGGCAAGAAACTTGCCGGTGCGAAACATCCCGGTCTGCACTTCGTCGAGCACAAACATCGTCCCGTACTTCCGGCAGAGCGCCTGCACGTCGCGCAGGTATTCCGGCGCAGGTACTTTGATTCCCCCTTCCGACTGGATTGGCTCAACGAAAAATGCAGCGAACTTCCTGGTGCGTAGCTTTTCCTCAACGCGCCCGATGTCTCCGAACGGCACCGCGTCGGTCTCGGCCAGCAGCGTGCCAAATCCCTCGCGCCAGAACTCATTGTCCATCAACGAGAGAGCGCCGCAGGTCAGCCCGTGAAACGCGCCCTCGCAGTAAAGCAGCGCGTTGCGTTTGGTGGTCGCGCGAGAGAACTTGATGGCGGCCTCGACACCCTCACTCCCGGAACTGGCGAAGAAGACTTTCTTCAGGTTGCCTCCCGCCAGTTTGCACAAGCGCTGCGCCAACTCGCCAGCCAGTTCTGGAACGTGGCTCTGCAGCATCGCCGGCCCACTGCGGTCGAGTTCTTCTTTCAGCGCCTCAAGGATTCGCGGATGATTGTGCCCCGTGTTATGCACGCAGTACCCGGACAGGAAATCCAGATAGCGCTCGCCGTCCTGGCTGAACAGCTCGGCGCCGGCACAGCGCTCGTAGCGCACATCCATGTCGAGCAACTCCAACAGGCGCACCCATTGAGGATTCACAAACTCTGCGTATGTGGAACTACTCGAGACGGTCGCGTGGGACAAGACTTACCTCCAGAAGGCATCGAGATCTAAGGCTATCAGTTTGGACTGGTAAATATTTAAAACCCGCGTTTGACACGAAAGACGCTCGGGCAGCAAGGTTTTCCGTCAATTCTGGCCGGGAAGATTTCCCGTTTACGGTTGTTCAGCCCCGAATTCCGCTTCTGGACAATCCTGTGCAAAGTTTGTCGCCCACAGCAATTGCGTCGCGGGCGGCGGCGGGATATTCTGCGAAGCATCACCCCATGGCGAACCTGTTCGAACCACCACGGTATATCGCAGTCGAAGGCCCCATTCGCGTCGGCAAGAGCACACTCTCCCAGGTGATTGCGGAAACCCTGCACGCGCAGCGCATCAGCGAGCCTGATCGCAATCCCTTTCTCAAGCCGTTCTATAACGGCGAAGCGGGAGCTGCCTTCCAGGCGCAGTTCGCATTTCTCATCTCGCGCTATGAACAACTGGCTTCTCTGGATGTGAAGCGCAACCCCAACAAGACGTTTGTCGCCGACTATATTTTCGAGAAGGACAAGCTGTTTGCCTGCGTGAACCTGACCGACGCTGAGCTGGAAGTTTACAACCGTTATTACGACCTGTTCCGCCAGAACGTGCCCACACCCGATCTCGTCATCTACCTGCAGGCCACGCCCGAAGTGCTGAAGAAGCGGCTGAAGAAGAAGAACGCTCCCGGCGAGAAGGCCATCAACGACGAGTACTTGGAAGAAGTCGTCAAGGCCTACGAGCATTTCTTTTTCCACTACACGTCGTCCGACTTGCTGATCGTCAACACCTCGGAGATCGACTTCGTGGAACACAGTCAAGATCTGCAGGCGCTGCTGCGGCGGGTCAGCGAGCCCATCCGCGGAACCCAGTACTTCCTGCCGCTGGGCAGCGAAGAGAACGCGAAGTCCTGAGCGCAGGCCCGGAACCGCGCCGCCCGCTGTCATAAGTATCTTCGATTGCACCGATACCAAAATTTCATCCGCCATTCGCCTATTCCAGCTCAAAACTGCGCTAAGCTTTGTTCTCACCGCAGGAGGTCGTCATGGGAGTCCTGTTTCAAGCCTTCTACTGGAACTGTCCGTCCGCAGAGAACCAGGACGGAACGTGGTGGAACTTCGTCGCCAGCAAACTTCCTGAGCTGCAGCAGGCCGGATTCACTGCCTTGTGGCTGCCACCTGCCTGCAAGGCTGCCAATCTAGGCGGTCCCTCGATGGGCTACGACCCCTACGACTACTACGATCTTGGCGACGTCAACCAGAAGGGCCGCGTTAAGACGTGGTTCGGCAACCAGGCCGAACTCATGGCGCTGATCAACGCCGTCCACAACGCCGGCATGCAGGCCTACGCCGACTTGGTGATCAACCACAACAACGGAGGCGACGCGCAGGAAGTCAATCCCATCGACCACAACACACGCTGGACCAAGTTCAATCCGGGCACTGGCAAGTTCCCGCGCGACTGGACAAGCTTCCATCCCTCTCCGTACGAAACCTTCGACGACATGAGCTTCGGCGACATGCCGGACATGTGCCATCGCAATCCCAAGGTTTACGAAGAGTTGATTAACCTGGCGCAGTGGATGATCGAAACCATTGGCTTCGACGGCTTTCGCTTCGATTTCGTCAAAGGCTACGGCCCGTGGATGGTGAAGTCGATCGCCGAACTGCGCTACCTAAATAAAGCCGAAAACGGCTTCTATCCCTTCTGCGTAGGCGAGTGCTGGGACAACGCGCGCACCATCGATGACTGGCTCACCTCCATCAACACCTTCATGGACAACCCAGTCTCAGCCTTCGATTTCGCCTTGCATTACCGCTTGAAGGGGCTCTGCGACACCTATGGATTCAGCCTGACCACGTTTGCCCAGCCCGGCACGGTCGTTCAGGACATGCCCCTGCGCGCCGTGACGTTCGTTGACAATCACGACACCATCCGCGACGACGGTAACGCGGTGCTACACGACAAGCTGATGGCCTACAGCTTCATCCTGACCCACGAAGGCTACCCCAGCGTCTTCTGGATGGACTGGTACAACTCCGGTCTAGCCCAGACGGGCACATCCAACGGGATCGCCGCCCTGGTCGCAGCGCATGAACACTTCGCAGGTGGACCGACCCAGGTTTTGTTCGCCGGAGACGACGTGTACATCATGCAGCGGGCGGGCGACGCTACCCATCCAGGCCTGATCTACGTGCTTAACAATCGTGGAGACTCGTGGAATGGAGCGACGGTGCAGACCCAGTGGCACGACGTGCGTTTTGAGCCGATTGCCTGGGGAGGCCATGACACCAGCCGTCCCGGCACCAAGTGGACTCAAACCGATGGATACGGAGAGTTCTGGGCAGCCCCTCGAGGATGGGCTGTCTATGCGCCGCAGTCGTAAGCCGCGGCGCTGATCGAAAGCTAGTGCGCTGGCGGAACGAAGTCCTTAGGCTTCTCGGCGCCTTCGCCGAAGAAGTACGCCTCCATCTGCTGCACGATGAACTCCTGATGTTCTTTCTTCCAGGGCTGCAGCCGGTACTCGTTGAGCAGCATCTTCATGTGCTCCTGCCACTGCTCCCACGCCAGCTTGGATACATTGTTGTAGATACGCAATCCCAGATCGCCGTCAAAAGGCGGCTCGTCCAGGCCCTCCATTTCACGCCCCATCTTTGCGCAGTTCACCGTCCGTGCCATGTAGAACTCCTTGCGCCGCGATATGCGGCATGAGTGCCAACCCACGATTCTAACGGGGCGGTCTCCAGAACCCAAATTTATGCGATTGCGACCGGCGGAGAAGGAAGTGTAAGGCGGTTGTGGGAGGGCGATGACCGGACGCGACCTTTCCTCATTCGCCCATCCAGGCGCCATAGGGCCGCAGACGCTCGATGTTATCGCAGATGATTTTCAACGCGCCCGTCAACGGCACTGCCAGGATCAGTCCCATGGCGCCCCACAGCCATCCCCAGAACAACAGGGAAATCGTGACCGCCAGGGGATTCAATTGCAGCCGTTTTCCCAGCACCATGGGATAGAGAACGTTCATGGCGAACAGGTGTAGGCCAACAACGATGCCACAGGTGAGGACAAACGTGCCGGTTGTCAGGTAGCCGAGACCGACGATGACTGGCGGCAGGATCGCAAGCACCACGCCCAAATACGGGATCAGGCTAAGGAAGCCGCTCATGACACCCAGAAAATAAAAGTACGGGAGCCCCATCAAGCCAAATGCCGCCATACTGGCAGCGCTCAAGAACAGCCCAATTATGAAGTTGCCCACGATGAACGAGCGGATCATCGCCGCGATCAGCCCCAGCGTCACGTAGGCGGTATTGCGGTTCTCCATCCGAAACAGCATGACCGAGGACGCCCGCACGTGATCTTGCCAACTCAACATGAAGTAGATCAGGAAGGGAATGAATGTGACCGCCAACACCGTCTGCGACACCGAACCTGCATTTTCGCTCAAATAGTCGCGCCAACTATTTCGTTGCCGCACAGTCACGGAATTCTTTTCTTCGGGCTCTGGCGGTATCACCGAATCAGTCGTTTTCTCAAATTGCTCAGCCTGCTGCCGAATTTCGTCCACGATGTGTTTGAGCCGCGTTTTGTACTCCGGTACCTGCATCACGAATTCCACAGCGCGGGCATAGGATAGGTAGGAGACGGTACCAATTGAGGCCACCAGAAGGAAGACGGCAATTACGGAGCCAAGCGAACGTGGAACCCGGAAATTCGAGAGGCCGTCAGCCACGGGCGCCAGAACGAACGCCAGCAGGACCGACGTGAGGATGACCACCAGAATCAACTTGGCGACGTACAGCAGGCACAGGACGGCCGCGGTTGCCAGGATCACCAACGCCGCCGCCTGTACTCGTTGAATCCGGCTCTGTTCCAATTCCGCACTTGACAGTCGTTCCGAAGCCTCGTGGTGCGATCCACGCGGACCAGTCTGATTGGGGCCGGGAAGCACCTCAGACTCGCCTGGCAAATGGATGTCGTCGATCAGTGGGTCAGCCATCTCGCCTATCGTACTCGCGCCGCTTACAGAATTCGAATTAGGATACCCTTGCTGGAATCAATATGGAAACTGCTTCTTCGTCGACGGACAGTACGCCACTTCCAACGCGCATCCTGGCCATCGATTTCGGATCGCGCCGGATCGGGCTGGCCGTAACGGACGAACTCGGACTGACCGCGCAGGGCCTTCCTACCTTGCATCGCACCAACAAGCAGAATGACTTCAATCATCTGCGGCGGACCATCAGGCATTTCGCAGTCGCCGAGATCGTGATGGGGCTGCCTCTCCGTATGAGTGGAGAGCATGGAATTCAGTCGGACAAAGTTGAGGCCTTCGCCTGGGAACTGCGGGCGAAGTTCAAGCTGCCAGTCCACTTGTTCGACGAGCGCCTCACCTCCGTGGAAGCCAATCGATTGCTGGGCGAGACCGAAATGAGCGGACGCCGCAAGACCCAAGTCGTCGATCAACTTGCGGCGGTTCTCATTCTGCAGGCGTTCATGGAGTTTCGTAACTCACAGAGAGATTGAGCGCCGTGAGCCCTCAGTCATCAGCTAGACTGCAAACATTCGATGGTGTGTAACCCATTCGTGCGTACCTTATTCACAATTGTCGCGTTGGCACTGTTGGCATTCGCTCTGTGGTTTTCCTGGGCGGCGTTGCTGCCAGTCAATCCAGGCGAAACAAAATTCGTCCTTCTGCATCCTGGATGGAGCACCCGTCACATCGCCCAGACGCTGCAGCGGGAAGGCATCATTCGTAGCGCCCCCGCATTCCTCTTGGTGCATTACGTACTGGGTCAGGGGAGTTTGAAGGCCGGCGAGTACAAGTTTGAGGTTCCAGCCACTGCCCTGCAGGTGCGGGACCGCGTGTTGCGCGGCGACGTATTCGCCCGCATCGTCGTCGTTCCCGAAGGCTACAACCTCTATGAAATTGCGGCCGCAGTCGAACAAGCCGGCCTTGGCACTGCGGCCGACTTCCTTGCCGTCGCGAAGAATGACCTTCACCTGCTGCGCGATATCGATCCCCAGGCTCAATCGCTGGAAGGCTACCTGTTTCCTGACACCTATCAGTTCACCCGCATCGATACCCCGCAAGACATCGCGGCGGCCATGGTGCACCGCTTCCGCCAGACGGCTCAGAAGATCGGCCTGTTGGGCAATCCTGACATTCACCGCATCGTCACCATGGCGTCGATCGTGGAAAAGGAAACCGCCGCGCCCGGCGAACGTCCCCTGGTCGCCAGCGTATATTTCAACCGGCTGGACAGGAACATGGCATTGGGGGCCGATCCGACCGTCATTTATGCTGCGTTACTGGCCGGAAGATATCGCGGCACGATTTACCAGTCTGACCTCCAGTTCGACTCGCCCTACAACACCTACAAGTACGCCGGATTGCCGCCCGGGCCCATAGCCAATCCGGGAGCCGCTGCGCTGGAGGCCTCCATGCATCCAACACAAAGCGAGTTCGTGTACTTTGTGAGTGACAATAACGGCCACCATCGGTTTGCGCGTACCGCGGAAGAGCACGACAGAAACGTGGCCGCGTATCGCAAGGCCGTGGCAGCCACGCGGTGATCCGATTTCGTGACTCGCACCAGGTAGCTCGTCTCCCCAATCCGCACGAATCCGGCACTTCGGGCTATACTAACTAGTTTGGATCAGCATTTGACCCGTCCTGTATGAAGCATCCCCGAGTTCTTGTTCCAGCCGTGTTTGCGCTCTTACTGAGCGCTACCGGGTGTCTGTTCCACACCCGGACGGTCGAGGTACGCGTCAGCAACGCCAAGCTGCAGACGGCCACTCAGCAGGAACTTATCGATCGCCTCAACCACGACGCTGCGCAGATCAAGACCCTCAATGCGACGGTCGATATCGACACCTCGGTGGGGGGCGAAAAAAGAGGGAAGATCACCGACTTCAAGGAGATCCGGGGTTATGTTTTGGTGCGCAAACCCAACATGCTGCGCATGATCGGACTCTACCCCATCGTACGTAACAAGGCATTCGACATGGTAAGTGACGGCCACGCGTTCAGGCTGTCGATTCCGGCAACCAACAAGTTTTATGTCGGACACAATCAGGTGATCAAGGACTCGTCCAATCCACTCGACTCACTCCGCCCCCAAGCTATCTACGATGCTCTGTTGCTGCAGGAAGTTGACCCCCAGAACGAAATCGCAGCGCTGGAGAGCAGCACCGAGATGGTAGTTGACTCGCAAACCAGGAAGCTGGTGAAACAGCCGAACTACGTGTTGGACGTCCTCCGGAAGACGGACCAAGGTTGGATTCTGGCTCGAAAGGTTGTGTTCGATCGGACCAACCTCAGGCCGCATCGGCAGATCACATTTGACGAACAGGGGAACACAGTCACCGAGGCCAGCTACCAGTTGTTTAAGGATTTCGACGGCATTCAGTTCCCCGGCTTAATTGACATTAAGCGGCCGCAGGAAGAGTACGACATTCGTTTGATCATGGTGAAAGTCGTATTGAACCAGCCAATCACGGAGGATCAATTCGCGTTGCAGCAGCCTGCCGGCTCAATATTGGTCAACCTCGACGAACGAAACGCCAACGCCGGCGCGAAACAAGCCGGCGCGACGGCAGCGACCTCGGCGCAATCTGCGCCCGCCACAAACTCCGCACCTCCTCACTAAACCACGTTGCGGCGTTATGCTTGTCGGCAGCAAAAAAGGCTCCAACCCGTCGAGCGGGCTGGAGCCTTGGTGTTTTCTGCGGCGGGTACTAACGCTTCGACTGGCCGCGTACCATCTTTTTGACCTTACGCTTGGCCGATCCCCGGGCATAGGTGCGGGGCGCTTTCGGGGCCGCTTTCTTACGTGCTACGCGCTTTACCGTCTTGCGCTCTATTTTGTCGGTGATGCTCTTGGTGTTTGCCATGAATACTGCGTTCCTTTGCGATCTTGGATTCGAAGGAGTGCGTTTTGTAACGCCCGGCAGACGCGATGCTCCGGTCTGCCATTCTTCGCTTTAATGCCGGGAGACTTACGCCTTTTCGAGTTGGGCGTACTTCTCCACCAGCTTCTTCAAACCGAACTTAGTAAATTGTACCGTAATCTTGGCGTTCTCCCCATCTCCCTCGCGCTGGTACACCATTCCCTCGCCATATTTTGGGTGACGCACGCGCTGTCCGGGACGGAAGCCGGTACGTCCCGGCGCCTCTGTCGACTCAGTTTTTGGCAGCGTGAACTTCTTGCCGCGCGACGCGAAAAAGTCGGCGATGTTGCCGATCGAGTTGTACGAAGTTCCTGAATAGGAGCTTCGTGGCTTGCTTCTGGGCTGTCCGTATTGCGGGCGCTGGTCTTCGTCTTCATACGAGTAGTGCGTCGACGTCCCTTCATCTTGCGCAATTACCGATGCCGCGCGGCGCGGTGTTCCGAGGTCCTGCAGCAATTCCGCGGGCATCTCTTCCAGGAAGCGCGAAGGGATGCTCGCCTCCGGCATGTCGGTGCCGTACCGGCGGCGATAGCGGGCGTGGGTCAGGATCAGCGTGTCCATCGCCCGCGTCATGCCCACGTAGCACAGGCGGCGCTCTTCCTCGATGTCGTCGGGCGCCAGCAGCGTTCGGGAATGTGGGAACAATCCCTCCTCAAGTCCCACCAGGAGGACCAGTGGAAACTCCAATCCCTTGGCCGCATGCAGCGTCATCAACGTGATGCGCGAATTCTCGTCGTAATCGTCCGCATCGCTGACCAGCGCCGCGTGATCGAGGAACTCATTCAACGTCTCGCCCCGGTCGCGCGAGTCCATGGCGGCGTTCACCAGTTCGCGCAAGTTCTCGACCCGTGCCAGCGCGTCGGGTGTGTCCTCTTCATCAAGTTGCTTGATGTATCCTGTCCGGTCGATCAGGAACTTCAGCAATTCGGCTGTCGACGCTCCGTCGCCGGGGACCCGGAACCCCTCAACCGCGTCGGCGATAACGTCCTCGGGATCGTCTCCGGATCGGACTTGCGAAGGAAACGATTCCGGGCTGAACTCCGTCGACTCCTCGTTGCCAAACATCTCCGGTGAGAAGTCCATGGCGTGCTGCAGGTCTTCTCCTTCAGCCGGTGGCTCGGCGGTCGCCTCAGCTTCCTGCGTCGGAGACGCCGTCTCCTCCATTCGTTCCCGAAACGTCCCGATATACATTGCCCGGGCATCGTCGATTAGCTGCTTGAAGCCCTTCAATGCCGCCAACGCACGGGGTGGCAGCAACTCGCGGCTGATCGCCTGTCCGATCGCGCCCCACAGCGATAGGCCTGTCTCCAGCGCGATCCGCTCCAGCGTCTCGGTCGTATTCTTCCCGATCCCGCGAATGGGAGTATTGATAATCCGCTGCATGGCAATCGAGTCGTCGGGATTCTGGATCGCCTTGAGATAGGAGATCAGGTCCTTGATCTCGGCGCGCTCGTAAAAACTGAAGCCTCCCACAACGTGGTACTTCAACTGGTAGCGTCGCATCGCTTCTTCCAGCAGGCGTGATTGCGAATTGGTGCGATACAGCACCGCGGCGCGCGGCACTTCACCGTTCTCGGCTGCATCCTGCCGGAGATACTTTGCGATGTAGTCGGCGGCGAACAGCGCCTCGTTCTCTCCATCGGGAGCTTCGTAGTAGCCGACTTTCGCGCCACCCAAACGCTCGGTCCAAAGGTTCTTGCCTTTGCGCTTGATATTTCGCGACACCACCGCCGAGGCTGCCTGAAGGATCGTTTGCGTCGAGCGGTAGTTCTGCTCCAGGCGGACGATGCGCGCGTCGGGGAAATCCTTCTCGAATTCCAGGATGTTGCGGATGTCCGCGCCCCGCCACGAGTAGATGCTCTGGTCCTCGTCGCCCACCGCACATACGTTGTGTTCGCTGCCCGCCAGCATCCGCATCAACTCGTATTGCGGACGGTTGGTGTCCTGGTATTCGTCCACCAGGATGTGCCGGTAGCGCCGGTTATAGCGCTCGCGGGTCTCGCCCGAAGCCTTCAGCACGCGCACGGCGTAGAGCAACAGGTCGTCAAAATCCAGCGCATTCGATTTCGCCAACTCCTGCTTATAGACTTTGTAGATGTGCGCAATGCGCTCCGTCTTCGGGTCTCCGGATTCGAGGTAAACCTCCTGCGGGTCGCGCATGTGGTTCTTGGCCCAGGAAATCTGCGAAAGCACGCTGCGTGGCGTTAGCTGCTTATGGTCGATCCCCAGGCGCTTCATCGCGGTTTTGACCACGCTCTGTTGGTCGGCCTCGTCGTAGATTACGAAATCCTTGCGGTATCCCTTGCCGCTAATCTGCAGAGTCTCGATATCGCGGCGCAGCAAACGCACACAAAACGAGTGAAAGGTTGCGATCAGAGGCTTGGCCAACGTGCGGGCACCAACCAGCGACTCGACGCGGCTAGCCATCTCGCTTGCTGCCTTGTTGGTAAAGGTAACGGCGAGAATTGAGTCCGGAGCAACCCCAACGTGGTCGATAAGGTGCGCAATGCGATAGGTGATGACGCGCGTCTTCCCGCTGCCGGCGCCCGCCAGTATCAATACCGGTCCACTGGCCGTTTCTACTGCCTCACGCTGCTGCGGATTTAGCTTTGAAAGATACGACAAATCCTGTTTCCTGAAATTCTGGGCGGGCTCACTCGCCGCCAGTTCTAGAAATTGTCATCCTGAGCTGAGGCAGCCTTGCCGCCGGAGTCGAAGAGCCTGCCCTGAGCGCGTCGAAGGAACCCCTATACCCGAAATGAGTCTTGCGCGATCAGTTGGGCTTGCTGCTCGTCTCGACCGCTCCCATCAACCGCTGGGCCTTGCACTCCTGGCAGGGACAGTTCTCGCGCAGGAATTGCCACGAATAGATGCCATGCTGATGGCCGTCGTTCCAGGTAAACCGGATGCCGTACTTGCCTACAGGTTCAACTTCGGTAGGACGCGCCAGCGCTTTGAACATCGGCAACGCACCCGCGACTGGTTTCAAAGGATCACCGGGATGGCGGCCGTCCTTGTCGCGCTCTTCCTCGCACAGCGCACACGGGCAAGCGTCGCGCAGAAACACAAAGCTGTATGCGCTGCGATGGCCGTCTTTCCACTCGATGTCCATCCCCGTGCCCGCGGTTTTGTTGACTTTGACGGACTTGGGATCTGCTACCAGTTCCATGATTACATTCTTCGTCGCGGACATTTCTACGACAACCTACCCTCTAGTATCGCAGATAACCAACGTGGGTTGCCGAGCGTATCCCGATCCTGATCCTTGCTAACAAAAGAGGTCCGGACTCGCGTCCAGACCTCTTGCGTCACCGTTATCAATTGGCGGCCAGCGCTGCTTTCTAAACGCTGGTTTCACGACAAAGCCGACGGGGCCTATCTGTCATCGCCGTGCCCCTGACGCTTGTAGCTGTGCCATTTGCCTTTGCGGTCGTACCAACCGCCGGGGTCGGTTTGCCAGCGGCCACGCTGGTCGTACCAGCCACCCTGGCCGTAACCGGGCGCGTACCCGTAGTATCCGTTGCCGCCCGCGGAATACTGGTTCCGATAGCGATCACCATCGCGGCCTCGCCAGTAGCAGTGGCGATCGTCACGGTCGTGGTCGCCGTCGCAGCGTTGATGATCATCCCAATCAACCTGCCGGAGCAGTGCCGCGCTCTGACTCGGATCGTAAATCAGGTTGGGAACTTTTGCCTTCTCGCGACCGTTGCTTTGGGTCACGTTTTGCGCTGCCGCCGACACACATAGCATTGCGGCGCCCATCGCCATCAGCAATACGAAATTCAGTTTCTTCTTCATTTTGGCCTCCGAATCCATCTGTCTTGCCTACGACGATCAGTGGCGACATCACATTTCGTACAGACGTGCAAACCCTTCGCTGAAGGCATAGTTGAGGTCGCGACTCGCATTTCAGAATTCTTAACAATTCGTCGCTCGTACTCATCGATGAATCGATCGGTATCTGAAGCCAGACTTAACGAACGCGCTGCGCCCGGCTTGGGACAGAAGCCGAGCGAAGGCGAAACTGCTCATGCAAACTGCTAAGCTAAGAATTCGCAGGTTACGGGAGAGTCCGCATCATGGCAGACGTACGTCGAGGCCTCATCATCGTGAACACCGGACCCGGCAAGGGCAAAACGACCGCGGCCATGGGCACGGGCCTGCGCGCGGTGGGCAACGGGATGAAGGTATTGATGCTGCAATTCCTCAAAGGCTCCTGGCATTACGGCGAACTCGATGCCGTTAAGGCGTTTGGCGACAACTTCATCATGAAGCAGATGGGGCGTGGGTTCGTGAAAGTCGGTGGCGCAGAGACCGATCCTGAGGACGTGCGCATGGTCGAGGAAGCCTGGGCCGAAGCCGAGCAGGCGATCCTCTCCGGCGCATGGGACCTGGTCATCCTCGACGAAATCAACTACGCCATCAGCTACAAGATGCTCGACCCCGAGAAAGTCGTCGCCACCTTGAAGAAAAAGCCAGAAATGGTGCACGTCATCCTCACCGGACGTAATGCACATCCCAGCATCGTCGAAATCGCCGACACGGTTACCGAGATGAAGGAAGTGAAGCACGCCTACACCAAGGGCATCGAGGCGCAGCGGGGCATCGAATACTAAGCGGCGACAACTCTCACCCCAGTCGGCTACACTGAATCCTGACTTGGATGGTCGATCTATCAATTTCGGGCGGCAGCCTTGAATTGCACGTCCTGGGCATCGACAGGCTGTGGGCGCTGAAGAGTTCGCTTGAAATCCCGCTTCGTCACATTGCGGGAATACGAGCTGATCCAGAGGTGGCCCGGGGCTGGTGGCACGGCATACACATGCCGGGAACCGATATTCCCGGAGTGCTTACAGCAGGGACGTTTTATCAACACGGCAAGCGAGTCTTTTGGGATGTTCATAATCCCGAGAGCACGGTCATCATCGAATTGCGGGATGAACGCTACGACGAGCTGATTGTCGAAGTCGCCGATCCGCTCTTTATTGTCGAGCAGGTCAAAGGTGCGCTGCAGCCGGCTACGAAGTGAAGTCGTAGAATTGCGAAGACTACCCTATGGCATGGTTTAAGCGGGAACAGGGAGACATCGACGCGTCGGGCGAGAAGCGCGTCAAGACTGAAGGGCTCTGGGTCAAGTGCGACCAGTGTCGCCAGATCATCTGGAAGAAGGAACTCGACCAGAACTTCAATGTCTGCCCCAAGTGCGATCGCCATTTCCGTATCGATGCCCGCACCCGTCTTGCCTACTTGCTCGACGATGCCAAGTACGAAACCGACGACGGCAACCTGGTCTCGAATGACCCGCTCAAGTTCACCGACCTGAAGTCCTACGCCGATCGCCTCAAGCGGGCTAAGAGCGATACCGGTCTGAACGATGCCATCATCAACGCTCGCGGCAAGTTGAACGGCAAGCCGGTCATCGTCAGTGCGATGGAATACGCGTTTATCGGTGGATCGATGGGTGCGGTGGTCGGCGAGACCCTCACCCGCGCGATTGAGAGGGCCACGGCCGAGAAGGTCCCACTGATCATCGTTTCCGCTTCCGGCGGAGCGCGCATGATGGAAGGCGTGGTCAGCCTGATGCAACTGGCGAAGATTTCTGCCGCGCTGGCCCGCATGGACGACGCCAAAGTCCCCTACATCTCCGTCCTCACCGATCCCACGACCGGCGGAACAACCGCCTCCTTTGCCATGCTTGGAGACCTCAACATCGCCGAACCGGGCGCGCTGATTGGCTTCGCCGGACCACGCGTGATTGAGCAGACCATCCGCCAGAAACTGCCCGAAGGCTTCCAGCGCAGTGAATTCCTGCTGCAGCACGGAATGCTCGACGCCGTGGTCCATCGCCGCGAGCTGAAGAACTACATTTCGCGCGCTCTCGACTTCATGCAGGCCCCCAAACCCTCCTAGCACTTGTGCCCCAGATCACCGTCGCGGATTCCCTGATGTTTTACACTCACTTCGGGGGAAGCCATGAAAGCTGTTGTCGTCACCCGTCTTGGCGGTCCGGAAGTTCTTGAAGTGCGCGATGTGCCCGATCCCGTCGCCAAGCCCGGCGAAGTGATCGTGCGGGTTGAGGCCGTGGGAATAAATTTCGCCGACACTCTTTCCACCCGCGGCGCCTACAGCAGCACGCCACCACCACCCTTCATTTCCGGACGAGAGTTCGCCGGCGTCATCCAAGGCACCCAAGAGTGTGTCATGGGCTACGTCCAATATGGCGCCGCGGCGGAGAGGGTTGCGGTCTCGCGGAAGATGATCTGGACCCAACCCAAGGGCTGGACGTCCGAGCAGTCAGCAGCGTTCCCGGTGAATTTCTTCACCGCGTATCTCGCCTATTGGAAGGCTGGCATGACCTCCGATGCCATCGAGCCTGTGTATGTCGAAGGCGAGCGCCGTCGCCGCGTGCTGATTCACGCCGTCGCCGGGGGAGTGGGCACAGCCGCCGTGCAGATCGGTAAGCTGCTTCGCGTCGAAACCTACGGCACGGCTTCGTCCGCTGAAAAACTCGCGCGCGTGAAGAAGCTGGGACTCGATCATGGCATCAACTATCGCGAAATCGATTACGAAACGCGCATCGCCGAACTCACCAACGGCGAAGGCGTGGATGCGGTATTTGAAATGCTCGGCGGCGAACACACCGCCAAGAGCCTGCGCTGCTGCCGCGAATACGGGAGGGTCATTATCTACGGCACCGCCACTGGTGAGCGCCAGAAGTTCGACGTCGGAGCCATGATGGCGCGCAGTTTGAGTGCCCACGGCTTGTGGCTGAGCGTCCTGGCAAACGACCACAGCCTGATGAACGACTGCCTGAAAGCCATGCAGCCCTGGATCGAAAAGGGCACGCTGCATCCCGAGATCGGCCACACGTTGCCGATGGAGCAGGCCGGCGAAGCGCACCGCCTGCTGTTACAGCGCGCCAATTATGGCAAGATCGTACTTACCGTCGACTAGGCCAACACCTCGGCTGGCGTTGGTTCATAAGAAGAAACACTGGGCGAGAAGGGACATGTTGCGGTGAACGCTAAGCCGTGGTTGATGCTCATCCTGTTTCTGCTGATCTGCCTCGGAGCCGGCAGTCTGGCGGCGTTTCTCACCGCTCGCGGCGTGCGCGAGTGGTATCCCAACCTCCGCAAGCCGCCGGGCACTCCCCCGGGGTTTGTGTTCGGGCCCGTTTGGTCAACCCTCTACGTCCTGATGGCTGTCTCCGCATGGCTGGTGTGGCGCGATTACGGCTGGCGCGGTGGCGGCTCGGCGCTCGTGCTGTTTTTTGGCCAACTGGCCCTAAATATGGCATGGTCGGGAATCTTCTTCGGCGCGCGCCTGCCCGGCGTGGCGTTGGCGGAGATCGTGATTCTCTGGCTGGCCATTCTTTTCAACATCGTTGTATTTCATTGGCTAACGCCGGTTGCTGCGCTGCTGCTTATCCCCTACCTGTTGTGGGTCACATATGCCAGCTATCTTAATTTCGGCATATGGTGGCTGAACCGCCGAGCTGTTTGACCGGCGAACAGTGCTAAGCTGAAATATGAACCTCGTTTCTCTTGTGGGATTCGGCGCCGGCACTCTGTGCACGCTGGCCTATCTGCCGCAGGCGCTGCATTCCTTCCGCAGCAAGTCCGTCCGCGATCTCTCCCTCAGCATGTTGATCAGCCTGAATGTTGGGCTCTTGCTGTGGGTGGCGTACGGCGTACTGATTCGCTCGCTTCCCCTCATCCTGCCCAACGCCATCACATTTTTCCTGGCATTCCCGCTGCTGATCATGAAGCTGCGGTATCGCAATGTGGCTGTCACTACAATAAACGGCGAGGATGGCGAGGGCGCCCGCGCCGGCGGCTAGCTCCAAATCTGCCGGGCGAAATAGTAAATCGACAGCGTGAATCCAATCCCGATCACGATCGCCCGAACGTACTCCGGCTTGGTCTTCTGCGCGAAGTAAGCGCCAAAGTATCCGCCGATTATCGACCCCACGCCGACCACGATCGTCTCCGGCCAGTACACCGCATGGGCAACGATGAACAACACCATCGCGACACCGTTGGAGACAGTCGTCAGCAGCGCCTTGAGCGCATTCATGGTGTGGATTTCGTCCATACCCAGCAGCGCCAGCATGGCAAGGATCAGAATTCCGGCGCCTGCCCCGAAGTATCCGATGTAGAACGCAATAAAGATCTGGATCGACACCGCCCGCACGTTGGAAAACTCATGGTGTTCGCCGGCGGCGGTCCGCCGCCGCACCCAACTCGTCACTCGTCCACTCATGGTGAAAATAAGGGTCGCTGCCAGGATCAGCCACGGCACCAGACCCATAAAGATGGTCTGGGGCGTCTTCAGCAAAACCCAGCCACCGAGAATGCCGCCCAGAACGGCGGTGATGATCAGCGGCGTCATGGTTGACCACGCCAAGTTGCGGAACTGGCCGCGATACGCCCCGATACTGACGGCTTGTCCTGGCCAGACCGCGACGGCATTCGAAGCATTCGCATTTACCGGCGGGATGCCCACGAAAAGCAATGCCGGAAAGGTAACGAAGCTCCCGCCGCCGGCTACGGAGTTGATCGCCCCCGCTAGCACTCCAGCGAGGAACAGAATTGTGGCGTGGCTGATGTGCATTCGTGTAAAGAGCCGATGGTAACAGGTGCGCGGCTTGTCATTCGGGGCGTCGTGACCCCAGGGAGCGAAGTCGGAGAGCCTGCCCTGTGCATGCCGGAGGCGACCCCTGTTAGTGTCCTGATGGCCACTTCGCCGAGGGTCGAAATGTGCCGGCCGCCGCTCGTACCAAAATGGGATTGTTGCCTAACTAGGAACCCTCCCAGAGGTGCATGGATACAAGCTCCCAGAGGAGTGGGCTGTGGAAAACCCGCATAAAATCTAGCGGAAACGCTTCCCTCTAGTGCGCGGATGTTATAAGATACGCTCAAATTGAGCATTTCTACCGCTCAATCATTCAAGGAGGAATACCCAATGGCAGCAGGAATGACCAAGACACAGCTGGTTCGGCACATCGCCGAGAAGCATGAACTGAGCAACAAGCAGGTAGCGGCGTTACTGGAATCATTCGCCGAAATCGCCATCAAGGAAACCAAGAAGAATGGCGTGTTCGTAGTTCCGGGCTTGGGGCGCCTGGTGAAATCGGCCCGCAAGGCGCGCATGGGCCGCAATCCGCAGACCGGCGAAGCCATCAAGATCGCCGCCAAGACCGTCGTGAAGTTCCGCGTGGCCAAGGCTGTGAAAGACGCCATCGCACCCGCCAAGAAGTAGGTCCTGATCTTTTGAGTTCGCGAAGGCCGGCATCGCGCCGGTCTTTCGCTTTTGCAACTTCCCTTCAGGGCTGCTTTAGTTCTGCCGCGACGATCGCATCCACTTCTATCTCGACCAGCATTTCCGGGGAGACCAGCGCCGACACCTCCACCATGGTTGATGCCGGGCGGATGTCGCCGAAGATTTCGCCGTGGGCACGACCGGCTTCCTCCCAACGGCTGATGTCGGTGACATAGGTTCGCGTTCGCACCACATCGTGGAAGCTGGCGCCCGCCTGCGCCAGAGCTCGCTTGATGTTCTTCAGCGTCTGCACCGCCTGGGCATACATATCATTTCCGCCAACGATTCTTCCATCCGCGCCAGTCGCAACGGTCCCCGCCACCGAGACAAACGGGCCCATCTTTACCGCACGCGAGAATCCAACTCTTGGTTCATAAGGCGAGTTGCCTGAGATATTTTGTCGTTTCACAAATGCCTCCTCGGGAATTCAGAATTGTGCCACAGGCGGAGTATTTCGACTGCTGGGAACGTTGCCGCAAATTTTGGCAACCGAGCGAGGGGTCTGCTAGCAACCCCTACGAGGCTTCTGTCCCACTATCGAAGACTCGGGCAAAGCCCGTAAATCAGCCTTGATTGCGCATCACTCTCGCACGAATTAGACCTGACGGTGGGCGCAACGCCGCTCCCGTACGCATGCGGTCCGTACCAACAATGTCACGGTCTTTGCTCTTAACACTTGCGCCAAGAAACAAACTGAGTTATCAACGCATCACATCAGCACACGGATCCGGTCGGCAGAACCGGAAATTCAGTGGGGACGAACACCAGGCCATGATTCCAGAATCGCACTCGCTGCAAGCGCTGTTCACGGAACTCATTCACCACCACTTCGACCGCGACGTCGGGCTGCGTGATTCCGAGGTGCAGGACTACATCGCGAACGTGCTGACCGAGTTCTGCGAGGTCGAGCACCTCTTCAAGCTGCGCAATGCGAACGAGCGCCAGCTCGACGACGTGGGGGAAATGCTGATCGAGGCCGATCCCATCTACGGACCGGCGCCCTCGTTCGACCGCGAGCGCCAGGTGCGCAAGCACATTGGCGATTACACGCTATTCCTCTCGGGCATGTTTCCTGAGAGTATCAACCACTTCCGGTTGCGGCGGCAGCGCCTGGAGAATTTCGTCGATTTCATCAAGGCTGGTAAGGAGAGCTATTTCATCGTCTCCAAGTTCGACCAGTTCGAATACGCGCGCCTGGCGCCGCTGTTTGGGAAACTCGCGCACGAATTCGAGTCCTGCGTCTATGGATTGAACCTGGTGAAGGGCGACCTGGACGAGATGCAACACCCAATCACGCGTCGGGCCAAAGAAATCGTGATGTAGGGACCGCGTTCCGCGCGTAGACCTTATCGCGCCTGCGACGACGCAGTTACGCTGGACACCTGTGCAAGGGCATTCGCTGCGTTCATGCCCTCGCGGATGCAATCGGGTACGCCAATGCCGTGGAATGCGTTGCCCGCCAGCGCGAGGCCCGGAATTTCCTTGACCCGTTTCTCGATGCGCTCCACCCGCGCGATATGGCCGGACTCGTATTGCGCCATGGCACCGCGCCAGCGATACACACGGGCGAACATCGGACGTGCTTCCAGCTTCACGATCTTTTTCAGCTCAGCCCGCACTGTATCCAGGATTTCATCGTCGGTGAGGTTCAATACGGCCTCGTCGCGCGCTCCACCCAGGAAGCAGCGCAAGATGCCTTTGTCCGCGGGGGCGCGATGCGGAAACTTGTTGTGCACGAACGTACAGGCCAGCATGCGCGTGCCTTCGCTGCGCGGAACCAGGAAACCAAAGCCTGGCGGCAGATGCTTGAGTTGGTCCATGTGGTAGCCCAGGGTGACGGTGACCGACGAGCTATAGGTGATGCCAAGCAGGTCGTCCGCAAGATCGCTATCGACGGCCTCGAGCAACGCACCCGCAACGTTTGCAGGTGTCGCCACGATAATGGCGTCGAAATTCTCGCTGCCGCCCATATCGACGGCGACGCGCCAACCGTCGTCCTCGGGATACACTCCGCGAATACGAGTGCGCATGCGAATCGCCGAGGGCTCGAGGCGCGCCACGATGGCATCGACCAGTTGTTGCATGCCGTTCTTCAATGAGCTGAACAGCGGCCGCGGCGGCTGCTTGCTCGCCATCGCCCGCATCTTGTTGTGCGCCGCCAGCATAGCCCGGCTCAGGCTGCCGTACTTCTCTTCCATCTCTACAAACCGCGGAAGCACCGCGCGTGCACTCAATTTGTTTGCGTCGCCGCCGTACACGCCCGACAGCAGCGGATCGGCGAGCCGGTCAACCACCTCAGCTCCAAAATGCCGCTCCACCAGTTCGCCAACCGTCTCATCAGTTTCCATGGGGCGCGGCGGATGCATCAGCTCTCTCGCCATCCGCACTTTGGTTCCCCATGAGAACAACGGAGACAGCGCGGTAGGAAACAGCTTGGTGGGCACCATGAACATCAGGCCGTCGGGCATGACGACCAGCTTGCCCTTCACCACGATGTACGTCTTGCGCTGCGCATCGTTGGAGCCGATCAGTTGATCGTCGATTCCCAGCTCTTTGCACAGCGTCAATGCCCAGGGCTTTTCAGTCAGGAAGGAATCGGGCCCGGCCTCGACCAGGCAGCCGTCCACGCGATCGGAGTACATCGATCCGCCCAGTCGCTGGCTGCTCTCAAACAAGGTGTAGGAAATCTCCGCTCCGGCGGCGCGGGCCTTTTCGAGATAGAAAGCGGCGCTCAGTCCGGAGATGCCGCCGCCAATAATTGCAACTCGCTTCATAGATGGCTATTGCATCTTCTCAGCCGACAGCGGTACTTCGCAAGACGGCACCTCCGCCAGCCGGGTGCGGACGAGGTCCGCGATGGCCTTGGCAAATATTGGCGAATCGTTCAGCGACTCCGCGCGGTACAGCTTCATGCCGTGGTCAGCGGCGAACTGACGAAACAAAATGTCGATGTCAAACAGGATTTCCACGTGATCGCAGACAAACCCGATCGGCTGCAGGAACACACCATTGTGGCCTGCGCTTTGTAGGGACATGATAGTGTCTTCCACGGTTGGCCTCAGCCACTCTCCGCCCGACATGCCCTGGCTCTGGAAAGCGAACTTCCACTCGCCGATCTCCGGGACTTGCTTCGCCACCAGGGCGGCCGTTTCGCGCGTCTGCGCTTCGTAGGGATCGCCTTCGGTGATGGTGCGCATGGGCACGCTATGCGCGGTGAACAGCACCGGCAGACGCGAGCCATGTTCCTCGCAAGCTCTTGTCCAACTAGCGCGCAGCTTCTCGGCGAAGGCCGCGATCAGCAGGGGATGGTCGTGCCACTCCTCCACGAAGTCGATGGGGAACGGAGCGTTCTCCCCGAACAGCGCCTGCTTATACGCTCCCACGCTGGTGCGCGAGTTGTGAGGCGCAAGACAAACGGCAACCGCTTGTCCCACATTGTCAGATGCCATTTGTTTTAGAGTATCGCCGATGAACGGAAGCCAGTTGCGCATCCCGACATACACCGGCATGCCTAGTTCGCGGGCCACATTCTCCGCCTGTATCCGTGTGATCCGGGTCAGTGGCGAGCTGCCAATGAGTGAGTAGCGATGCTGCACCTCGCGCACCACCGACTCGGCCATGGGACGCCCGCGCGAGATGTTTTGCAGAAACTCGGGAATGTCCTCGACCCGCTCGGGGCTGCCGTGCGCGATCAATAGAACTGCAGTCTTGCCCATTACTTCCTCGTCGCCTTGGCCGACGAACTGAAGTCGTGCACAAAGTCGGCGAGGTTCTTCACGTTGTCCACCGGAGTCAGCGGGAGAATGCCGTGCCCGAGATTGAAGATGTGCCCAGGACGCGTGTCGGCCAGCCGCAGAATGTGTTCCGCGCGCTGCTTTACTTCATCCCACGAAGCAAACAGCGTCACCGGATCGAGGTTTCCCTGCACCGCATGTTTGTGTCCGACCGTTTGCCACCCTTCATCGAGCGGCACCCGCCAGTCGAGTCCAATGACCTCGGCTCCGGTCTCCGACATCGACGGCAGTAGTGTGGTGCTGTCGGTCCCGAAATAGATGATCGGCACGCCAGTCGACTTTTGCAATTGATTCACCAGCCTCTTCGTCGGTTCGAGCGCATAGCGGCGGTAATCTTCCACACTCAGGCAGCCCACCCAGCTATCGAAAATCTGGATGACGTCCGCGCCGTAGCGCACTTGCTCGGCCGCATACTCCGCCAAGACTTCCACCAGCTTGTTGACCAACTCTTCCCAGATCGCGGGCGAGTTGTACATCAACGTCTTGACCTCAACGTAGTGCCGCGAGCCCCCGCCCTCGACCATGTAGCTGGCAAGCGTGAACGGAGCGCCGCAGAATCCGATGACCGGCAGCTTCGATCCGAAGTGTTTCACGACTTTACCGACAGCTTCGGCAACGTAGCCCAAGTCCGCTGCGCGGTCGGTGCGCAACGCCTTCACGTCCCCGGGTGTGCGAATGGGCTTCTCGATCACCGGCCCTTCGCCCGGTGAGAAATGAAAGGGCATGCCCATCACTTCGAGGGGCAGCAGCAGGTCAGCAAAGATGATGGCGGCATCGACCCCGAGATATTCCGCCGCGGTGATGGTCACTTCGGCGGCGACTTCCGGCTTCTTGCAGATTTCCACCAGCGAATACTGCTTGCGGACGTCGCGGTATTCCTTCATGTAGCGGCCCGCCTGGCGCATGAACCAGACCGGAGTGGTTTCCACAGGAAGGCATTTGCAGGCACGTACAAAGAGCGAATCAGGAGCGGACATAAACATCCAATGTAGCATTCCACCTCACCCCGCCCTGTGATGCCAATCACAGGCCGGGCGGAAGCCTTTTTCGCCCCTTCCAAACCGCCAATCCGCGACCGTTGTGTCGCGCGTCACTTCGTTTCCAGGACAGGGTTTCTATAATCGCGTTTTGGATCGCCTCATGAACCCCGCCGAACCCCGGCACGCCATCAATCCGTGGATCGTCACCCTCGCCGTCATGCTGGCGACGTTCATGGAGATCCTCGACACCACGGTGGTAAACGTCGCCGTCCCGCACATCGCGGGCAACATGGGCGCGACCGTCGAAGAGGGCACCTGGGTCGTGACCTCGTACCTCGTCTCCAACGCCATCATCCTCCCCATGTCAGGATGGCTCGCCAATCGCTTTGGCCGTCGCCGCATTCTTCTCTCCTGCGTCTTGGGATTCACCGTGACCTCGTTGCTCTGCGGCATGGCCACCAGCATGGAAGCCTTGATCTTCTTCCGCATTCTTCAGGGCCTGACCGGAGGCGGACTGCAACCCTTGGCGCAGGCGGTTCTACTGGAGACATTCCCTCCCAAACAGCATGGCTCGGCCATGGCCGCATTCGGACTGGGCATCATCCTCGCCCCGATCCTCGGCCCAACGCTCGGCGGCTGGATCACCGACAACTATTCCTGGCGCTGGATCTTCTATCTGAACCTTCCCGTCGGTGTCATCTCCGTAATGATGATTAGCGCTTTTGTGCGCGACCCGTCGTACATCGGCAAACACAAGACCGGCGGCGTCGATCTCTGGGGCATCGGTTTTCTGGCTCTCGGCTTCGGCATGTTGCAGGTCGTCCTCGACACCGGACAGCGCAAGGACTGGTTTAGCAGCCCGCAAATCCGCCTCTGGGCTGCGCTCTGCGTGTTTGGTCTGGTCGCGCTGGTAGTGCGCGAGTTGATGGCCGAGCATCCCATTGTGGACCTGCGCGTCCTCAAGGACCGCACCTTCGCCACCGGCACCACCATCATGACCATGCTGGGCTTCGTGCTCTATGCCAGCCTGATGCTGCTGCCCATCTTCCTGCAAACGCTTCTTGGATATCCAGCCCTGCAATCCGGGCTGGCGCTGTCGCCCCGCGGCCTCGGATCGCTGGTCATGATGCCCATCGTCGGGCAACTCACCAACCGCTTCGATCCCCGCAACCTCATCGCCGGCGGCCTGGTGATCGGCGGCTGGACCATGATCAGCCTCTCGCATCTGAACCTCAACGCCGGTTACTGGGACATCTTCTGGCCACAGGTAATTCAGGGCGGCGCGCTGGCCTTCCTCTTCATCCCGCTGATGGCCACCAGCATGTCCGGCATAGCGAAGGAGAAGATGGGCAACGCCACCAGCATCTACAACCTGATGCGCAATATCGGTGGCAGCTTCGGAATCGCCACCATGACGACCTTCCTCGCGCGCCGCGGCCAGGTGCATCAGAACCAGCTCATCGTTCACATCACCCCTTACGATCACGGCACACAAATGTCGGTGCGCGGCATGCAGGCGTGGTTCCAACTGCACGGCTCCAACTCCGTGGACGCCATGAAAAAATCGCTGGGCGCGATCTACGGCATGGTGCAGCAGCAGGCAGCCCTGTTGTCCTTCGTTGAGGCGTTCTGGATTATGGGCGTGATCTTCTTCTGCATGCTGCCGTTGGTCCTGCTGCTGCGCAACGCCCGCGACCTCCATCCCCATGAGCCCAAGTCGAAGGCCACGAGTAATGGTCAACCGGCTGCCGCGCAAGCTGAATCCGAGCCCGAGATGATCGGCGCATTCCACTAGGACCGGCCGTATCAATTCAGCTTGAAAGGGTCCGGCTTCACCCTCCGTCGGCCTTTGTGTAGACTAAACGGCATCGGGGTGAGGATTCACTTGTCCACCAGTCCACAGCCATTCCGCTCTCATCCCAACCTCAGCGATGAAGTGAATCGCAACATCGCGCAGTCAGAAATTGAAGGGGGCGTGTTCCTCAACGACCTGCCACCGGCGACCGTGCTGGAGATTCAAACTCAGCACCACTGTTACCAGGTTGTGCTTCTGGATGACAATAACGTGCTTATATCGGGGCATCCTCTGTACTGCCCGGAACCGGTTCGGGTGGCCATTGCGGGTTCGACCTGGGGAGGTTCGATGCTGAAACGCCGTTTCGTCGGTCGCGGCATGCATCTGGAATTTCGTCATCCGCAGTACCAGACACCGATCATGACTTCACGCGTCGAGGAAATCCGCGAGCCGCGATTGCGACAAGTCCGGGATCAGCGCTCTGGCATAGCTCGCCGGTGACATAGCTCTCCTGGTTACTTTAGAGCATTTTCTGTTTTACTGTAGACCATTGAGAGCTAGTCTGAACCAGGCTTGGGCATTGCCGGGAGTGATGCATGGCAGAGCCTCGGTAATAGCCTGTTCGAGTGTTTCTTTGGTGCGTGCCTGGGCCGCGCGAAGCAGTTGTTTGAGTTTTGCCCAGGCTTTCTCGATAGGGTTCAGATCGGGAGAATAGGGCGGCAGATAGAGCACCTCCGCACCGGCCTTTTCGATCCATTCGCGCACCGCTGGCGCCTTGTGGGAGCTCAGATTGTCCATCACCACCACGTCGCCGGGCTGCAGTACCGGGTACAGCAGATGTTCGACGTAGGCCAGGAAAATATCGCTGTCGGTGGGCTCTTCGATGGTCATGGTTGCCACCATGCCGCGCAGGCTCATGGCGCCCAGAATGGTCAGGATCTTCCAGTGGCCGCCAAGTGTCGCCTCACGGATGCGTCTGCCTCCCGTACCGCGCGCATAGAGTCGTGTCATCGAGGTCGTGACGCCGCTCTCGTCCAGGAAAATCAGCCGCTCCGGTGAGATCGACTGGATGCGCGCCACGAATTCTTCACGTCGTGCGAGGTTGGCTTCACTGTCCCGCTCGACCGCGTGGAGTGACTTTTTTTCAGCCGCAGGCCCAACTTCTTCAACAGATGCCAGATCCGCCCCAAGCTCAGCGAAATGCCAGCCTCGCTGGACAACTTGGCCTGCAGTTGAGCCAGCGTCAGATCAGGCTTCGATGCCACCCAATCCATCACCTGACGCTGCGCCTCGGCACCGGCCCGCCACTTCCGCCCGGGTTGGTGCGGCACCCGCTCGGCCTGCCCGGTGCGGTTCCGTTGTGCGGAAATCTTCTTTGCCCAGCCCACGCTCACCAGGAAGCGATCGGCAAGTTCCTCCAACGTCTCCTCGCCTTGATCGTAGGCCAACAGAAACTTACGGCGCAGATCATCCCCATATGGCTTCGCCATCGCTTCACTCGCCGCAGAGTCTCGCCAAAGTAAGTCTACACTATTAAAGAAAATGCTCTAGTTCTCCCGCCCTCCCGATTCTTCTGGAATCGCACCTTCGCCCCCTGTACAACCGATTCGTGGGCCAAGGCATATGTATGCCCACCGCTCCGCGCCCAGCGCGCCGTCGCAAATCCGCTCTTTGAAAACCGCAAAGGAACTCGCGAGCGACGACCGCGAAGGCCCAAAAACGTCAGCTAAGTCCAACGGGCAGACTTAGATACGTATAAGTCATATAATTTTCAATTACATAGGAACAATTTCCGTCTAACGCATTGATTCTAAACAACCGTGAAAAAGCAATTTTCCCCGTATATATCGGACGTAATTCCCGGGCTTATCGGATGGGTCAGTCTCTGCGGTTCTCACCAGGTCGGAGCAAAACCGCTACCACAGCTACCAGCTACCAGTTACCATCCGCCCCTCTACAATCATCTCCGTGGCCTCCACCTCGCTCACCTACCGCGGACGCCTCGCCCCGTCCCCCACTGGCCTTCTCCACCTCGGCCATGCCTGCACTTTCTGGACGGCTTACGAGCGGGCGCTCCAGCATCGCGGCACGCTGATCTTCCGCAACGAAGATCTCGACCCCCAACGCTCCCAGGCCAAGTACACCGAGGCCATGTTGGAGGACCTGCGCTGGCTCGGCATTCCCTGGCAGGAAGGCCCCGACATCGGCGGACCCTTCGCGCCCTATCAGCAAAGCCTGCGGCGCGAGTTCTACGTCGACGCTTGGCGCAAGCTGCGGGATTCAGGAGCCATCTACCCCTGCACCTGTTCGCGCAAAGACCTCGCGCTTTCCGCCTCCGCTCCCAACGACATCGATGACGAGCCGCTGTACCCCGGCCGCTGCCGCGACAAAATCGCCGACGCCGCAACCTATGGCACTCCGGCTGGCGTGAACTGGCGCTTCCGCGTTCCCGACGGCCAAGCCATCCAGTTCGTCGATCAGCATCAAGGCCCGCAAACGTATGTCGCAGGCAGCGACTTCGGAGACTTCGTCATCTGGCGACGCGATGATGTCCCGGCCTACCAACTGGCGGTGGTTGTCGATGATGCTGCCATGCAGATCACGGAAGTAGTTCGCGGCGCAGACCTGCTAAAATCCACTGCAAGGCAGTTGTTGTTAATCCGCGCTCTCGGCGTGCCGACGCCCGCGTATTATCACTGCGATCTGATTCGCGACCAGTCTGGAACGCGCCTGGCCAAGCGTCACGACGCCCTCAGTCTGCGATCGCTGTGCGAGCAGGGTCACACTCCTGAACAGGTACTGGCCATGTGTGATCGTCCCTAGTCCGCAATCTCTCATTGCACAGAATCCCCAAAACAGCTATCGTTTCGCCGACACAGGAGGAGACAGATGAAAGTGAATTGGGGCGCAATTGTACTGGCAGCAATCGTTCATTTTGGGTTTGGCGCTGTGTGGTTCACAGCATTCTCCAAGCCGTGGCAGGCTGGTACCCGCTTGTCGCCGGAGGAGTTGCAGGCCTACATGTCTCACCCCAACTTCTGGCCCTACGTGATTTCGATTCTGTGCAGCCTGGGAATGGCGCTGGTCATCTCCTGGGTCATGGGTGGGTACTGCAAGTACAACCTGTTTCGCGGCATCGTCGCTGGATTGATGGTCGGCATTGTCGCTGCGCTCGCCATGCTCACCGAGATGGCATTCGAGTTTCGCTCCAGCACGTTCATGTTTATATCTGCAGCGTACCCGCTGATTGGCTCCGTGCTGATGGGCATCGTAATCGGCGTCTGGAAGCCGAAGAGCGTGACAGCGGCCAACTGATTCCGCGGCACCGCGCCGCTATAATCGAACGATATGGTCACCACGCCGGAAGCCCCCGTCGCGACGCAGTCCAAATACGAACCGGTCATCGGGCTGGAGGTCCACGTCCAGCTTCTGACTAAGACCAAGATTTTCTGCGGCTGCTCGACCCAGTTCGGTAATCCGCCGAATACCAACGTGTGTCCGGTGTGTCTCGGACTGCCCGGCCCGCTGCCGGTGCTCAATCGCCAGGCGGTTGAGTTCGCGGTACTGGCGTCGATGGCGCTCAATTGCCAGATCAACGAGCGCTCGATCTTCGCCCGCAAGAACTACTTCTATCCCGACCTGCCCAAGGGCTACCAGATTTCGCAGTACGACAAGCCGCTGGCCGAGCACGGCTATATCGAGGTCCCGACTGCCAACGGCACCAAGCGCATCGGGATCACCCGCGTACACATGGAAGAAGACGCCGGCAAGAGCCTGCACGACGGCCTGCCCGACAGCAGTCAGTGGACCTCGATCGACCTCAACCGCTCCGGCGTGCCCCTGATCGAAATTGTCAGCGAGCCCGATATTTCCTCACCCGATGAAGCTTGGGAGTACCTGACGCGGCTGAAGGAGATCATCCTGTACACCGCCGTCAGCGACTGCAACATGGAAGAAGGCTCATTGCGTTGCGATGCCAACATCAGCATTCGTCCAGTCGGCCAGAAGAAGTTCGGCACCAAGACGGAAATCAAGAACGTGAATTCATTCCGCTTCGTCCGCCAGGCGCTAGAGTACGAGATCGCTCGCCAGGAGCGAGTACTGGAATCAGGCGGCAGCATCACCCAGGAGACGCGCCTCTACAATGCAGCCGAGAGCCAGACCTACAGCATGCGCTCCAAGGAGCAAGCCCACGATTATCGCTATTTTCCCGAGCCCGACCTCCTCCCACTTGTGGTAGATGAGGCATGGCGCAAGCAGATCGCCGCGCATCTTCCTGAGCTTCCAGCGGCCAAGCGCCATCGCCTGGTCGAGCAATACGGTATCACTGAAGCTGACGCCGCCACACTGACCCGCACGCAGTCGATGGCCGATCAATTCGAAGAGGCCGCCTCGGCTGCCAAGAATCCCAAGCGCGTCGCCAACCTGGTGCAGGCCGAACTGCTCGGCCGCCTGAAGGTCAAGGGTCTGGAGATCGAGCAGTCGCCCATCTCAATGAAAGGCATTGCTTTCTCGGCTGATCTGGTTGAGTCCGGCGCCATCAGCGGCAAGATGCTCAAAGAGCTCTACGACCTCGCGTTCGAGCGCAACCAGGATTTCCCTGCCGTGTACGAGAAAGAAAAGCCGCAGCAGATCACGGACACAGGTGCCATCGAGAAGATGATCGACGAGGTGATCGCGGCCAACCCCAAACAACTTGAGCAGTACCGCGCCGGAAAGAAGACCGTCGCCGGATTCTTTGTAGGGCAGATCATGAAGGCTTCCAAAGGTCAGGCCAACCCTGCGCTGGTTAACGAGCTGCTCACCAAGAAGCTCGACGCCTAGAGGCGCCAATGTCTCGCGAGCCGCGATTTGTTAGGCTGGTGGTTCGCATGGCTCAACGTATTTCATTTCTGGCCGCCTGCCTTGTGCTCGGAGCACTTCTGAGCGGCTGTGGCACTCCCGGCGCGCCGCAGTTGCCCTCGCTGCAACTGGCGCGCCCGGTAGACGACTTGACCGCTTCACGCAAAGGCAACAAGGTCCAGCTTGACTGGACGCTGCCTCGCAAGAACACAGATCGCACCCTGGTCCGAAACATCCCGCAAAGCCGGATATGCCGTCATGAAGGCACTGCGCTCATGAGCGGATGCACGGTGGTAGCCACCGTTCAGAATCCGAAACTCGAAGAGAAGCGCAAAGGTGAACAGCCGCCGGCCGTGCACATGGAATTCGTGGATACGCTCCCGGCGCAGCTGGGCGAGCAGAATCCGGCTGGCTTCGTCCGCTATGCTGTCGAGATCATGAATTCACGCGATCGCAGCACTGGACTCTCCAACCAGGTGCTGATTCCGGTTGCCCTGACCATTACGTCGCCCGATCAAATCACCGCGAAGGTCGAAGCGGATGGCGTGCTGATCTCGTGGGTGGGAGCCAGCGTGCCGGATGCGCCCCCGGGTCTGACCTATCGCTTCCGTGTCATGAGAAGTCCAGCCGGAGCGAACGCTTATATCGCGCTTGCCGATGTCGAGCCTGAGGCCGACGGCTTCTACCTCGACAAAACGTTTACCTGGGAGACCAAGTACGATTATCGCATCATGCCAGTGACGCTGGTGCATTCCCAAAAAATCAATATGGCTGTCGAGGGCGACGACTCCAAAGCAACTGAAGTGTTCACTCGCGACATTTATCCACCTGGGGAGCCCAGCGGGTTGCAGGCTGTGTTCTCGAGTGTCGGACAAAAGCCCTTCGTCGACCTTAATTGGGCCCCCAACATGGAGAGCGATCTAGCCGGATACAACGTCTTCCGGCGCCTCGAAGGCGGTGAGCCTGCCAAGCTGAATCAGCAACTCGTGCCGGTGCCGTCGTTCCGCGACGGAAACGTCTTACCCGGCAAAACGTACCTCTACAGCGTTTCGGCGGTAGATGCACGGGGCAACGAAAGCCTGCACTCACCGGAAACGACGGAAGCCGTACCCGCCAAGCAATAACGGAGTTGTTATGCGATTCTGCCGCTTTGAGTCTAGCGACGTTGTGCGGTACGGCCTCATCGAAACGACCGCGACGCAGGATGTAATCCGCCGGGCTCTGGACAAACTTCCGGCCAGCGAACCCGATTTCGAGCGCGGCGCTTCGGTGGGGATTCCGCTCAAATCGGTTCGCCTGCTCGCGCCTGTCACACCCTCCAAGATCGTCTGCATTGGGCGCAATTATCGTGAGCACGCCAAAGAGTTGAATCACGCAATTCCCACCGAACCCCTGATCTTCCTCAAGCCGCCGTCGGCTGTACTGGCGCCCGGCGACCCGATCCTTCGGCCGGCAGCACTTTCACAAAGAGTCGATCATGAAGGCGAACTAGGCGTAGTCATTGGCAAGCGCTGTCGTGGCTTGCGTGAAGGCGACGACGTGCGGGAGTTCATTCTCGGCTACACCTGTATCAACGACGTGACTGCCCGGGACTTGCAGAACAAAGACGGCCAGTGGTCGCGGGCCAAGGGTTTCGATACGTTCTGCCCGGCGGGTCCCTTCGTGGTCTCCGGCCTGGATCCATGGAAGGGTCTACGCGTCCAGACCCACGTCAATGGTGAGCTTCGTCAGGATGGATCGACTGCCGACTTCATTTTTCCTCTGGATGTAATCCTGCGCTACATATCGCAGGTGATGACGCTCGAACCCGGCGACCTGATCGCCACCGGTACGCCTGCAGGAGTGAGTCCGCTACGGGCCGGAGACACCGTCGAAGTGACCGTCGAAGGTGTCGGCTCGCTCAGCAACCCGGTCGCCGATGCCTCGTAAGGCTCGTGGCGCTTCAAAGCCACCTGCGATATCTCGTTGTATTAGCCAACGCAAATCCGCGTTATCCTATGCCTGACCGGCCATGAATTCGCTGCGCTACTATCCGATTCTCGCTTTAGGTGCCACCTCGGCGATCGTGGGCTACGCGTTACTATCGCGCAAGCCCAAGCGATCCAGTGATCGGATGGAGGACGAACACCGGACCGAACTTACCCGTGGCGGACGAATCATCGATGGCACCGTCATCGACGTACACGAACGGGAAGAAACGGCAACGCAGCGGCAAATGATTCTCCTGATTTATACCTATGACGTAGCCGGGGTCTCCTACGAGGCGTCTCAGGACGTGACCCATTTGCGGCAGTTCATCGACCTCTATTCCTGCCGGCTGGGGCTTCCTGCTTCGGTGAAGTACGATCCCCACAATCCCGGGGATTCCATTGTCATCTCCGAAACTTGGTCAGGTCTCCGTAAGTCTCCGATTCGGCCGCAGTCCCGGCCGGTCGCCAGTTAGCCCGCCACTTTTGTGCGACCTTTCGCACGCCCGCGTCATCAACTCCGTATCAAACCTTTACAAATCTAGGATTGACGCAGTAGTTAACCTCGCGCCATTGTTACAATAGTCTTTTATGCATGGTCTTCCTCTTCCCCTGGCAGCGTTTGTAGCGGGAATCCTGTCGTTCTTGTCGCCCTGCGTGCTTCCGCTGGTGCCGGGCTACGTCTCCCTCATATCGGGTGCTACCGTCGAAGACCTGCAATCGAATGATCGCCGCATGCTGGGCACGGTGATGCTGCACTCGCTCACCTTCATCTGCGGGTTCAGCGTGGTTTTTATCGCTCTCGGAGCCGTGGCCACCGGCATAGGTCAGTTCGCCAACGAGTATCACAATCTGCTGGCTAAGGTTGCTGGCATTATCGTTATCGTTTTCGGGCTGCATCTGACCGGGCTCCTGAAAATCAAGGCGCTCTATGCCGACAAACGGTTGCACGATGTCAAAGGTGGGTCCAGTGCTCTGGGATCGTTCGCGGTTGGCTTCGCGTTCGCATTCGGCTGGACGCCCTGCATCGGTCCAATTCTGGCGACCATCCTGGTTTTCGCCGGGGCCCAGGAAACCGTCTTCAAGGGAGTGTTGCTGCTGGCAATCTATTCCGCGGGCCTGGCCGTACCGTTCTTATTGACGTCGTTGGGCGTAGACCGTTTCCTGGGCTTCTACACCCGTTTTCGTCGTCACCTGCACACCGTCGAAGTCATTAGTGGAGTCTTGCTGATCGCGGTCGGAGTGCTCATTTTCATGAATAACTTGAAACTGTTATCGGGATATCTTTCATTCCTGAATCGGTTCGCGCTGTAGAGGTCTGAATACTGTGAAACGAAACGCCCTGCTGTTTGCAACCATGCTCGTTGCGATTTTGGCGATGCTTGCAACCGGTAAGTATCTTGATCGCACACGCCACCACGGCCCCTCCAAGATGGTGGGCGACGTCCGCGGAATAACTGCTCCCAACTTCGATCTGGCCACTCTGGATGGGCGAAGGGTCAAACTCTCCGATTATCGCGGCAAGGCGGTGCTGCTGAATTTCTGGGCCACCTGGTGCTCGCCCTGCAAAGTGGAGATGCCCTGGTTCGTCGACTTGCAGAAGAAATATGGCACTGACGGGCTGGTTATCTTGGGGGTGGCAATGGATGATTCCGAAGCTCCCAAGATCGCCCAGTTCGCCAGCGAAATGGGCGTCAACTATCCTGTACTTCTGGGGACTGACAAGGTTTCCGAAGCGTACGGCAATGTCGAGGTTCTGCCGACCAGTTTCTATATCGATCGGGACGGCAAAATCGTCGGCAAGGGAACCGGTCTCCTTGGCCGGAGCGAGATTGAGGAGAGTGTCCGGAAGGCCCTGGCTTCGCCAGTCGCTGGCATGAACAACGCCCAGACGTCAACCGCCGACTCCAAGGACGCCAAGGCCCCGGCGATCGCACAATGAGCCGGGCGGGGTCTTCTCTTCTGTTAGTCGCGTGTCTGTTGATAGGCCTCGGATTCTCCCAGGAGCCAAGTACTAGGGTCCCGACGGTAACCATGGCTCCGGTGGGCAAGGTCCAAGTCAGGGCCGGCGGCACCGCCAACGTCGAACTCGATTTTCGAATCGGCAGCGAATTCCATATCAATTCCAACAAACCGAAATCCGATCTGCTGATTCCCACCGCTTTGAAACTCAACGCAACCGAACCGGTAAGTGTGGCGGGACTGAAGTATCCGGCGGGACAGGACACGTCGTTTCCCTTCGCCCCGAACGAAAAGTTGAGCGTGTACAGCGGCGACTTCACCATCACCGCTGTGGTCAAGGCGTCGGCAAAGGCAGCCAGTGGAAACTATCCGGTGGCCGGCGAACTCCGCTTCCAGGCCTGCGATCGTAGCGCCTGCTATCCTCCGCGTTCGATTCCCGTGAAATTTGAAGTCGCGGTTGTGAGCCGATAGTTCACTACAGGCGGATTCTCACAGCAGCGATCCACCCGCGCTTTACGGCCAGATAATTTCAGTCAGCAGCACCACAGCATTCGCGATTGCCGCATTGTCGGTGCCCATGCCTTCGGGAGTCTTGGCCTTGATTCCGACCTGCTCAGGCTGCACACCCAACAAGTCGGCGACACTCTGCTGGATCGCCTTGGCATGTGGGCCGATCTTAGGCGCGGCGATGATCAGAGTGCAATCGATGTTCCCCACCATGTAGCCCTTCTTGGCGATTTGCTTCATCGCTTCGCGCAGAAACACGGCTGAGTCTGCGCCCTTCCATTGGGGATCGCTGGGCGGGAAATAGCTCCCGATGTCGCCTGCGGCCACGGCGCCGAGCAGTGCGTCAGTCAAAGCGTGCAACAGCACGTCGCCATCGGAGTGGCCCGCCAATCCGCTGTCGTGCGGGAGCAACACGCCTCCAATTTTCAGCGGGATACCGGCTTTGAACTCGTGCGAATCCCAGCCGAAGCCGATGCGTGGTACTCGTACGACTTGTGTGTTGAATGACACGCCGTGTCCTATCGGGTGACGCCGGTCTTGCGGCGGTTTTCCTGCGACAAGAAAAATTCAGCTAATTCCAGGTCGCCAGGGGTGGTGATCTTCAAGTTGCGCGGCGATCCCATGACTACATGCACCGTGCCGCCACCGCGCTCAATCAGCGATGCCTCGTCAGTCCCCAGGAATCCATCCGCCTTGGCTTCGTCGAACGCCTTCTTCAGCAAACCAAAGCGAAAGCCCTGCGGAGTCTGTGCCATCACCATGCGCTCGCGCGGGACCGTGGCCAGCACCACAGCGCCGTCAGAGGTGCGATCCACCTGTTTAACCGTGTCCACTGCCGGGACACCCGCAATCGCCGAGCCGTACTTCTTTACGGCCTCGATCACGCCCGTGATGGTTTCGTCGTCCACGAACGGGCGCACCGCGTCGTGCACCAGCACGATGTCATCGGGCGATGCGTTGAGCGCGGCCAGTGCGTTGGCCACGGAATCCTGCCGGTGTTCTCCGCCCTCGACCACACGCACCGGCTTCTTGAAGCCCTCTTGTTCAACCTGCTTCAAAAATCCAGCAGTCTCGTTCTTGCGCAGCGCAACCACGATCTCGTCAACCTGGTTGCTGTTGGCGAATTTCCGCAGGGTGTGGAACAGAATGGGGGTTCCCTGCAGCTCGAAGAACTGCTTGGTCTTGCTCTTGTTACCGGCTGAGGCGGCGGACATGCGCGTGCCTAAGCCGGCTGCGGGGATGATGACCATCACTTTCATATTGGGCAGCGCAGTATAATCGCCCGGCGTGACCTTATCCAAATCGCGAGGCGAAAGACGGGGAGCCCTGCCCACAAGCAAGACTCCCGGCTGGAATTCTACTCCGTCTTGGGAATGTCAGGAACCACAGCGGGACCAGGAGCCGGCTTCCGCAACTCATTCCGCGGATCGACAGGACGCGGCGGCAGGATGGCCGCGCGTTCGTCGAACTTCCCGAAAATCATCTTGCCCGCGGTGGTCTGCAACACAGAAGTCACCGAGATATCGATGTTCTTGCCGATCATCTTGCGCGCGTTGTCCACCACCACCATGGTTCCGTCGTCGAGGTACGCGACACCCTGGTTGTACTCCTTGCCTTCCTTCAGGATGAACACCTTCATGATTTCGCCCGGCAGGACGATGGGCTTCAGCGAGTTGGCCAGCTCGTTGATGTTCAACACCGCTACTCCCTGCAACTGCGCCACCTTGTTCAGGTTGAAATCGTTGGTGACGATCTTGCCCTCGTACACCTTGGCCAGTTCGATCAGTTTCAGGTCGACTTCGCGGACCGCGGGGAAATCATCCTCAACGATCTGGACAGTCAGGCTTGCGATTTTCTGGATGCGCTGCAGGATGTCGAGCCCGCGCCGCCCGCGGTTGCGCTTCATGGAATCGGCCGAGTCGGCGACCAATTGCAGTTCGCGCAGCACAAACTGCGGCAGCACAATGACGCCGTCGAGAAAGCCGGTTTCGGCAATGTCGGCGATTCGCCCGTCGATGATGACGCTGGTGTCGAGGATCTTATAGCTCTTCTTCGACTGCTTCTCCCCGCCGAAGATGCCGCCCAGGGCAGCCAGATTAAGCAAGTCGCCCTTGCCGGCTCCCACAACCAGACCAACATAGGCCATCAACAGCATGAGGAAGAGCTGCAGAAAACTCTGAGTAGCGCCAGGCTGTAGGCTATTGCGAATCACCAGGCTGAAGAGGTAGGCGCCGACGATACCGAGGATGCTCCCGATCACGGCGCCAATGAGCCGTTTCAGGCTCACGTTCCGCAGACGCATCTCGAACAGGACCACCGCCAGCCCAAACAGCAAGCCCACACCCGCTGCGGGCCACCGTTCCAGTCCCAGTGGTTTCAGTTCGTAACTCGAGAGTGCAGTTATGAAAACGAATAAAACACGTATGACTACCAGGTCCAACAGACACCTCCCCGGGGCCGGTCCTGGCATCTACAGTCGGGTTCGAGGTACGCCGAAAAAAATATAAATAAACAGATAAGCCGGCGGCACGATCCCGCAAGTAAGACGCGATGGGGCCTCGTTTTACCAATAACCGGGGCAGATTAAAATTATGAAACGCCCCGCCTCCGCCACGAATCAGTGGCAAGCACCACAATTCTACTCAGCAGCCGAAGTATATATCAGTTTCGGGAAGCCTTACTGCCGCATCCAGCGCGGTCAGGGCCGAATATCCCAGAAGGGAACCGTCCCAAGCATGCCCGCTGTCCGCCTACGCGAACAACGCCCCAAAACCCGCACCCGCCAGGGTTACAACTGCCCACCAGCCGAAGACAACCGCCATGCATGTCCCCCGCTTGACCCGCGTCACACACGAGTAGCCGATGCCGGTGAGAATCAGCGTCCAAATGGTAAACGCATCGATCGCCGTCAGGACCGAATAAAGAAAGTGCGAAGACGTGGGATCAACCAGCCCTCCCAGGTTGCTGGCGACCATATTCTGGAACGTGAAACCCTCCGCGGCGCCCATACCCACCACACCCATTGCGATCAGGACTTTGACTATGCTCGGGAGGGAGGCGTACATGCCGATCGCCAGCGCCTGTTTGAATTTCAGCTCGGCGCCAAAGCCAAAATTGAAGGTGGCCATCAACACGCCCGCGATCACGCCCACGAAGACGATCGTCATCAGCGGCCACGCGTAGGAAATGTATCGGGTGACCGTGGCGCCAATCCGCATCTGCGTGGCCTTCTGGTCGGGCGGCAGCTGGTCGATCTTGTCCATCTGTTTCGGACTGAGCTTGAGCTGGTTCTCGTAGGCCGTTTCCATTCCGAGCTTCTTGTCGACGACGAACACCAGCGCCAATCCGAAAATCGACATCAGCAGCCATGGCACCCACCAACTCGCATTGCGTCTTATGTCGGTAAACGTCTTGCTCGGAGCCACGAACGTATCGACCACGCGCTCCATTTCGGTAAGGGGTTTAGTTTCATCCGGAACAGCGGCAACTGTATCGTTCACGAAGCCTCCATGCGGGCGTTGCTGAGAGTCGAACTCTCGCCGCCGCTATCAAAAGTATCGCAACCGTGAATACTCGAGGACGGGCAGGATTGTAGCATCCCTCCGCCGTGCCGTGCCCATTCGTTTTTCCTTCTGTGTACCGCAAGTGGTAACTGGGTTGTAGGGACGCCGCCCCACCTTTTAGACTGAATCCATGCACGTCCACGCCAGCTCCGCCAATGATGGAGCGACCTCCAAAGTCCTGCGGATTTCCCTGGTCGTCACGCTGGTTTATATCGTCCTGCTGGTCTTGGCCGGTCTGCGCGCCCACAGCTTGGCCCTGCTGTCGGAAGCCGGACACAACCTATCCGACTTCTTCGCCCTCCTGCTCTCCTGGGGAGCGGTTTATCTTCAGGGCAAGAGTCCCGACGCCCGCAGGACCTTCGGCTATAACCGCGCCGGTGTTCTGGCGGCATTCGTTAATGGAATCGCCCTTGTCCTCATCTCGTTTTACATTTGGTATGAGGCGTTCCACCGCCTGCTGAATCCGGTCGACGTTCATGCGCAACTGATGATTTGGGTTGCCGCCGCGGGTGTAGTTATGAATGGCGGAATCGCGCTGCTGCTCATGCGCGGACATCGCGACATCAACCTGCGCAGCGCCATCGTGCACGAAATCGGCGACACCCTCTCGACCGCCGCGGTTATCGCTGGCGGCGTTGCCATCGTGCTTACCGGCCACCGCTGGATCGATCCCGCCCTCTCCATCGGTATCGGTGTGATGATCCTCTGGTCCTCCATCGGAATCATCCGCGAGAGCCTGAACATACTGCTCGAAGGCGCCCCCAGCGGTATGGAACTGGAGCGCATCGACGGCGCGATCCGCACCATCCCCGGCGTCAATGACGTCCACGACCTGCACGTCTGGAGTATTGGCAGCGACACCCATTCGCTCTCCTGCCACGTCAGCATTGCCGACATGCGCGCCTCGGAGAGCGAGAGCCTGCTGCGCCAGATTCGCGACGAACTTTCCTCACGTTTCCACATTCACCACACCACCATCCAGTTCGAATATGCTGTCTGCGATGTGGCCCACGGCTGCGTCATTACCGCCAGCCCCGGACATGAAGCTACCCATGACCACTAACTCGGCCCGCCTCAGATCTAAGCTGCTGCGCTTGCCCCACGTTGTAGGAACCATCGCGTTCGCCGCCATAATCCTCCCAGTGGCAGGCTGCAACAACACAAGCCCCGCCACGCCCGAGGCTGAGCGATCGCGGTCCACAGCAATTTCGAATGAATCGACCAGCGGCTGGAAACTCGACTTGAAGGTTGCGCCCGACCATCCCCGCATGGTCCGTCCCGCGAGGTTCGCCCTGCATATCGTCGACGGCGCGGGTAAGCCGGTCGAGAACGCCCAGGCCACCGGCTCGCTCACGATGGCGCTCATGGACATGGGCAAGACCGCAGTGAAGTTCGAACCCAAGGGCAATGGAGATTATGCAACCACGGTTCCGAGCTTCGACATGTCCGGCCCCTGGGAACTCACCGTCGATACCACCCAGGGCACGGTCCACGCCCGGAGGGTCTTCCAGGTCACCGTCTCCGATTAGCGGCTGAATCCCCGTACAGTGCCCTCGGGTGGCGCTCCCCGGTTTGACAGCGCACCCGAACCTGCTACCCTAGATACTGCCGATGTCTGCGTCGTTGGCTGCTGGGGAACATCCAATCGTTATGGGAAAATTGCGCCAATACCTTCGTTTTATGACTGCTGTCCAACTCCTGCCTGCGCTGGAAAGCGGCGAGGAGACCCTGGTCGGCGGGCAGGCCGTGCTGGAGGGCGTCATGATGCGCTCGCCGCATGCCTGGGGTATCTCCGTGCGCAAGCCGGATGGCACGATTTCAACGCATTCCGAGCCGCTGGAGCGGCTTTCGGAGAAGCATCCGTGGATGGGCTGGCCGGTGGTTCGCGGCGTCATGACCCTGGGACAGGCCATGGTGCTGGGCTTCCGCGCGCTGCGCTATTCGGCCGATGTGGCGCTGGACCAGGTTCCGGCGGACGAGAGTGGCAAGAAGGCCGAGATCAGCGGATGGGTCGCGGCGTTGAACATTATTCTTTCGGTGGGATTTTTCATCGCGCTGTATAAGTTCGTTCCGCTGGTGGCGGCCACCAAGCTGAAGAATGCCTATCCCGTGTTCGGCAACCAAATCATGTTTAACGTGGTCGATGGCGTGATCCGCATCGCGATTTTCCTGCTGTTTATCTGGGGCGTGTCGCTGATGCCAGACATCCGGCGGGTGTATCAGTATCACGGCGCCGAGCACAAAACGGTGTTCGCGTTCGAGTCGCGCGATCCGCTGACCATCAAGAACGCGCAGACCTATTCGACCTTTCACCCGCGCTGCGGAACCAGCTTTCTGATGACGGTGATGCTGATTTCGATCGTGATCTATATGCTGTTCCCGGTGCATACGTTCTGGGCGCGGTTCGGGCTGAGGGTGGCGCTGCTGCCAGTGATTGCGGGACTGTCGTACGAGATGATCCGCTTCGCCGCCAAACATGGCTCATCGCTGTTTGCGCTGCTGACCAAGCCGGGCCTGTGGCTGCAACGGATAACGACCAAGCAGCCGTCAGACGATCAGGTGGAAACTGCCATCACCGCGCTGAATGAAGCCATGGAGCTGGAAAAAGTTCGCGGCGGCGAACTGGTGATTGCCTAGCGGCGCCCGCCGCTATGAATTGTTCTCCCAATTTTGACTGTGCGGAACCGATTCGGAGTTCCGTTTCCCTGTTCCCGTAGAATGAATTGTTTGGCTGGCGCGCATTTTTTGCGACGCGAGCCCAAGTGAGCAATCATGTTTGAGCGTCTGGAACAAATTGAATTGAAGTACGAAGAGCTGAACAAAGCTCTGGCGTCGCCGGATATTGTCTCCGACTCGCAGCGCTACCAGAAGACCGCCAAGGCCCACAGCGAGGTTGCGCCCATCGTCGAGAAGTACCGCGAGTACAAGGACCTGACGCGCGGCATCGCGGAGAGCAAGAGTCTCGTGGAGGGCGAAACGGATCCCGAGATGCTTGCCTATGCGCATGAGGAGCTCACGAAGCTGGAAAAGCGCGTGCATGAGGTCGAAGAAGAGCTGAAGGTCCTGCTGTTGCCCAAGGATCCGAACGACGAGAAGAACGTGGTGCTGGAAATCCGCGCGGGCACTGGAGGGGACGAAGCGACGCTGTTCGCGGCGGAGATGTTCCGCATGTACAGCCGCTATGCGGAATTGAACCGCTGGAAGGTGGAAGTCCTCTCGAGCTCGGACTCGGGTGTCGGCGGGCTGAAGGAAGTGATTGCCATCATCGAAGGCCAGCGGGTGTATTCGCGGCTGAAGTATGAGAGCGGCGTGCATCGCGTGCAGCGCGTGCCGCAGACCGAGACGCAAGGTCGCGTGCACACCTCGGCGGTGACGGTTGCGGTGCTGCCGGAAGCGGAAGACGTGGACGTGAAGATCGAGGCGAAGGACATTCGCATTGACACGTTCTGTTCGTCGGGTCCGGGCGGGCAGTCGGTGAACACGACGTATTCGGCGGTGCGCATTACGCACCTGCCGACCAACACCGTGGTGAGCTGCCAGGACGAGAAGTCGCAGATCAAGAACCGCGAAAAGGGGATGCGCGTGCTGCGTGCCCGGCTCTACGAAATGGAGCAGCAGAAGCAGCAGGACGCGCTGGCCAAGGAACGCAAGGCCATGGTGGGATCGGGCGATCGCAGCGAGAAGATCCGGACTTACAACTTTCCACAGAACCGGGTCACGGACCACCGGGTCGGCTTCACCGCGCACCAGTTGCCCGAGTTCATGGACGGCAAGCTACAGCCCATGATCGATGCGCTGATCACGCACTTCCAGTCCGAGAAACTGAAGGCGGAATCGTCGGTGCTGGCGTAGTACCGGCTTCATGAATGCCGCACGGCCACGAGATCGATTTCCCTCCGGGGATAAAGCCCGACGAGTTGGGCCGAGGTTGCGGCACGGCTCAACAGGCCGCGGAAAAAGCCGATGTTTTGGTAGAGCCTGTCTTTAGAGTCTGCCCTGGTTACTTTCGTTTCTTGCTGCCCCCGAATTCTCTTGCGTCTGCCCTCCCGTCCCCACTACAACCAACTCTGTGAAGCGAGAGAAACGTGCCTCTGGCTGGCTCGCGGCGATGCCGCGAATCTAATTCGCTCTTTGACAATTCCCAAATTGCAACGGAAGTGCGCTGACCTGCGCCCTGGAAATCCAGCTAAGTCCTACGCACAGACATGGATACATATAACTAGCTAAAGAATAAATGACATGCGAACAATTTCCGTCTAAACCATTGATTCTAAACGATCGTGATTTTTTATTTTAAAGTGTTATACACGACTACATCACCCCACCTTTGCGCCGTCGGTGGCGTAAATACGAATTGGTTGGTCGGCACGGCTACACCTTTGCAAAAGCCCCACTTTTGGAAGGGCTCCGTCGTGAAGGGACGCTTAAACGGAGTATTTCCGTAGCCTGTGAATCGGTGCCCTTTCAATACACGGGTGCGCCGCGGACTATTCCGCGCCTGTAGAATCTCTCCGTGCAACTCAAGCAAGCCCTCGCGTCGGCGTTAGAGCAGTTGGAATCTGCCGACGTGGGCTCGCCTCGCCTCAATGCCGAGACGCTGCTGATGTTTGTGCTCGGAGTCAATCGCGCCTACCTCTACGCTCATCCTGAGCGTGAGCTGAATTTCGAAGAGCAACCGCGGTATGACGAGGTCATCGGACAACGTTCGACGGGAATGCCCTCACAGTACATCACCGGTCATCAGGAATTCTGGGGATTGGATTTCGTGGTCACGCCGGCCGTGCTGATTCCGCGACCGGAGACGGAGCACCTGGTTGAGACGGTGTTGGAGTTGGCTCGCGGAGTCGCACAACCGAAGATGGTTGATGTGGGAACAGGCTCGGGCTGCATCGCACTGGCGCTGGCCAACGAGTTGAAGGGTGCGGAAGTGTTCGGGGTCGATCTTTCCGCGGACGCGCTGGAGATCGCTCGCGCCAACGCGGCGCGTCTTCAGTTGGATGGCCGGGTGAAGCTCCTGCAGAGCAATGTGTTGGAAGCACTGGCGGGGGTCCACGATTTCGATTTCGTGGTGAGCAATCCGCCTTACGTTGGCAAGAACGAAGCTGACAAGGTTCAGCGATCGGTCTTTGAGTTCGAGCCCAGGATGGCGGTGTTCTCCGGCGAGAGCGGGCTGGATGTCATCTGTCCGCTGATCGAGCAGGCGTACTCGGCGTTGAAACCCGGCGGCTGGCTGGCGATGGAGATTGGCTACTCCATGCGCGATATGGTGCTGGAGTTGCTCGCTCCCACAATGTGGGATGAACCCTCGGCGATGCCTGACTTGCAGGGGATTCCGCGGGTGATCGCGGCGCGGAAACGCTGAGTTCACATACTGGGTTTTCGTTTTCCCGGCTTAGCCGGATTTGCAGGCAATGGCTTGAGAATGACACCGCTGCGATACCTGTCAATCAGTACCCGGTCGCCATCGAATTCAACGCCCTTCGGCAGAAGAACATATTGGTACGCACCATGACACACCAGTTTGGCGATGGCTGAAACGTTTCGATCTTCCTTGTTCATCGAAAGGGCTCCTAGTGCCGGAAGTGGCGGACGCCGGTAGTAACCATGGCCAGTCCCAGCTTGTTGGCGGTATCAATCACTTCCTGGTCGCGCACCGAGCCGCCGGGCTGGATGATGGCGGTCGCGCCCGCTTCGGCGATGACTTCGACGCCATCGGGAAACGGGAAGAACGCGTCGGAAGCGGCGACGGAGCCTTTAATCCCAAGCACCGACTTCATCGCACCTATGCGCGCGGAGTCCACGCGGCTCATCTGACCGGCGCCGACGCCGGTGCTCTGGCCGTTGCGCGCGTAGAGGATGGCATTCGACTTCACGTGTTTGCAGACCTTCCAGGCAAAGAGCAGGTCGCGCGTCTCCTGCTCGGTGGGCTTGCGTTCACTGACTACTTTCACATCGGCTTCGGTCAGGGGACGGACATCGTTGTCCTGCATCAGCACGCCGCCGGAGACATTCTTCAGTACCCACTTCTGCTCCATGGGGACGACTTCGACGAGGCGCAGGTTCTTCTTCGCCGCGAAGATCTCAAGCGCTTTGGGTTCGAAACCGGGCGCGGCAATCACTTCGAGAAAAAGCTTGGCCATCTCGGTTGCGGTGTCAGCATCGATGGTGCGGTTCACGCCAATAACGCCGCCGAATGCGGAGACTGGATCGCACTCCAGCGCCCGTTTGTACGCCTCTGACAATGTGGGAGCTGCGGCCGTGCCGCACGGGTTGGTGTGCTTGATGATGGCGACGACGGGCTCTTCGAACTCCTGTGCCAGGTCCCACGCCGCCTGCAGGTCCACGATGTTGTTGTAACTCAGTTCCTTGCCCTGGAGTTGCTTGCCGTTGGCTACGCCACTGCCGGTGCCGTCGCTGTACAACGCGGCCCTCTGGTGAGGGTTCTCGCCGTAGCGCAGATCAAACGCCTTGTTGAACGACAGACGCAATGTGTCAGGAAAGCCTCCAACATCGGCAAGGTTGAATTTGCCGGCTTCGCTGTCGGGAGCGGCGATGCGCTCCAGCGTCGAGGCAATCGCGGAATCGTACGCTGCGGTAGTGGCGAATGCCTTCTGGGCCAGCCGCCACTTGGTCTTCAGGGAGAGCGATCCGCCGCTGGCCTGCATCTCGGTGGCAATGGCGTCGTAGTCGGCCGGAGAGGTCACGATGGCGACGTCCTGAAAGTTCTTGGCTGCTGAGCGCACCATCGAAGGGCCGCCGATGTCGATGTTCTCAATGATGTCGTGGAACTCGGCACCTGGCTTCGAGGCAGTTTTTTCGAAGGCATAGAGATTCACCACGACCATGTCGATGGGCTCGATTCCGTGCTCGGCGACAGCAGCGAGGTGTTGCGGATTATCGCGGACGTGGAGAATGCCGCCGTGCACTTTGGGATGGAGGGTCTTCACACGACCGTCGAGCATCTCGGGGAAGCCGGTAAGATCGGAGATGTCCCTGACGGGGATGCTGGAATCGCGCAGCAATTTGGCGGTTCCGCCGGTGGAGATCAACTCCACGCCCATACCAGCGAGCTGACGCGCGAACTCGACAATCCCGGTTTTGTCCGTGACGCTTAGAAGTGCTCTGTGAATCTTCGCCATGATTGCCTCGTGAGGATAAGAATGTTGTTACAGCCGCCCAGAACGCTGTTCGTTTGGACGCAACCTGGAAGGATAGCGGAAGCTACGCGTTAAGAGTAACGATCGGTGGTGATTTCAGAAAAGTGAGATTCAGATGGGACAAGGTCGCGGCACTGCGGGCGCCTCATCCGGCACCCCAGTCGACCAAGACAAAGTGTGGGGGGCACGCTGGTCTTGCCGGTAAGGCTATCTACCGGCTAGCGGGGCCGCCATTTTCTTGACCATGGCGATGACGAGCTTGCGGTCACTGTCGTTCAGGCTCGAGGAATAGCGGCGAATCTGGGTGAGGAATCGCACTTCGTCCTCGGCCAGGTGAGGCGCTGCCTTGCTTCCGTTGTCGCCGTTGCCTTCATTGAAAAATTGCGCTAGAGGCAGATCCATCGCCGTCGCAATTTTGGCCAGCGTATCGAGCGATGGAATAGTGTGTCCGTTTTCCACGCGCGACAGGTAACAGCGCAGTAGTCCGGTGCGCTTCTCGATGTCACCTTGTGACATGCCTTTTTGCAAACGATAGTTTCGGATGGTCTCGCCGATATTCATGCCAGATTGGTTTCCTCAATTGAAGTGAGCCGAAGTTGACTGCATAGTAACGACTTGTATGCATAGAGGCAAGCAAAACTTGAATTTCTGCAAGTTTTTCTTTCGCGGCTTCAGGGGAATCGAATAGTAACTAATTACCTATTTATTACTAAAGTGACAGAGTCGCATGCGACCCATGTGGTGGGGAGATAACGCTAACTTGCCATCACGCAGGAATTGTTCACAAATTTGCAACCGAGCGGTAGGGATGCGAATAAGAACTTGATCGCCAAGAAATTGGACTCGCGAGGGAGCGTGCATAGCAATCCTGGATGGCGGGACAAACTGACCAGATTGTCAGTTGTGACGGTTAGCCCATTAGGATCCCGCCATTGACCTTCAGCACTTCGCCGGTGATGTACCCGGCCTCTTCGGAGGCGAGGAACTTCACGGCATGCGCCACGTCGAGGTCGGTGCCGGTGCGTCCCAGGGGAATGTTCTTGATCATGCTTTCTTTCAGTTCGGCAGGGAGCACGGAGGTCATCGCGGTTTCGATCCAGCCGGGAGCGACGGCGTTGACAGTAATGTTGCGCGAAGCGACTTCACGCGCGACGGCCATGGTCAATCCGATCAGACCTGCCTTCGAGGAGGCATAGTTGGCCTGGCCGGCCTGGCCGATCTGGCCGAAAATGCTGGTGATGTTGACGATGCGGCCCCAACGCTGTTTGAGCATGGACCCGATCACGGCCTGAGTGAGCAAGAATGGCGCGGTGAGATTGGTGTTCATCACTTCGTCCCAATCGGCGCGCTTCATGCGCATGACCAACTGGTCGCGGGTGACGCCGGCATTGTTGACCAGGATGTCGATCTTGCCGAAGCGAGCAACAACCGCTTTCACGCCCGCCTTGATCTCGTCTTCGCTGGCGACATCGATCTTGAAGGCTTCGGCTTCGCCGCCGTTGCCGGCGATATCGCTTGCCAGTTGATCAAGTTTCTCCTGGTTACGCGCGCAAAGCGCGACCTTCGCGCCCGCGCCGGCGAGCACCAGCGCGCAAGCCCGGCCGATTCCCTGTGAAGCTCCGGTGACGAGTGCTACGCGGCCTTCCACTCCTGCCATGAGGGTCTCCTGATGAACCAAAGCAGGATTATAACCACCAAGATGTCGTTCCTCGCGGGCCGCGCTCTAGAGCAGTCGCTCGGGCGCCCAAACCAGAACCTTGAGAGAGCGGGAGAAGTGCGTGAGATCTGGTGCTGCCGGAAGTTCAATTCCAACGGTCTGCGCCATGGTGTTGAGCTCCAACTCGACGGCGGCCGGATGCAGCTCCCACGGAAGGTGATGGATTTCGGCGCGGTAGAGACGCTTGCGACTGGCCGAGTACAGACAATAGCGTTCGGTGAGGAAGTGCTGCAGGGAAACGGCCCGGGCCTGAAAGTAAGGCGCGATTGGCCCGTAGGACGCCCGCAATTCAGCCGGCTTGGGGCCGTGGTTGCGTTTGGTGCGGAAGTCGATCGTAGGACCTCCGCGTCCTTTTAACTTCATGGACGCATGCCAGTAGGGCAAGCGATAGAAAATTCGCGCTCCCCAGACGGCGGAGAGGTGACTGGCGTCGAGGCTGAAGAAATACACGCCTGGCTTGCCGCCGAAGGTCACGTAAGTGCGCACGTTGATCTCGCAAAACTGTGAAACAAACGGCAGCGATGGGATGCCCGGCGGGCGCAGGTGGTTCATCCAGAACGGGGTGATCGACACCCATGCGCGCTGTTGATAGGTGTCGAGCGTCAGCACCTCGGGGACGAGCGCACGAAGCTTGTCGGGAGCAATCTGGTAGTGCAGGAAGAGCAGGTCGTTCCAGCGCTGGGTCATCACCCACGGGGTCATAGGAGCCGGCCAGGGACGATGTTGGGTAGCGAACAGGATGGAGTCGGCCCCGAGCCACTTGGTGCGGCTTTCTTCCGGGTGGGCGGCTGATTCGTGGGGAGAGTCGGACACGGTACTAACAGCGATTCTACCGCGATTCGGTTGCGCTGAGACGATGAGGGGCGTGATCGGACTGGAGATATCCTCAGCCTCGCTCGTTTCGTCCGTTGCTCAAAACTTCTGCTGCACCTATTATTCAGCACAATGCCCAACAACAGAGAACCAGCCGCTGGTACTGGCGGAAACCACACCAAACCCGACGCCTCGACTGATGTTTATGCGGTCCACGGCGCCGATCCCGAAGTGCTGGCGTACGGCATGGCCAAGTACTCGCGGTCCGCGCTTTCGTTGCGCGAGTCGCTGGCGGAACTGAACGAACAAAAGGCCGAGAAATTCCTCAACACGTTCTACTTTCAGTACGGCCATCGTAGCATCGCCGATCTGGCGCACGTCGCGTTTGCGGTAGAAAAGCTGTCGATCCTGGCGGCCACCATCGTGGTCGACGAACCGCGGTGGGATGGACAGGAACGTTCAACCCGCTACCAGGATTTTCAGAAGAGCGGCTACTACGTTCCAGATTTCGGCGACGACGAACCCGCGCGCGATCTCTATCGCGAAACCGTCGATTTTCTGTTCGCGGAATACCGTCACTTCTCGGAGGAGATGTTCCGGTATCTGCAGGAGGGCACTCCGAAGCCGGCGGAGATGAAGCAGGATGCGTATGAGCGAACGCTCAAGGCCCGGGCCTTCGATCTCTCGCGCTACCTGCTGCCAATGGCGACGAACACTTCCCTAGGGCAGATCGTCAGCGCGCGCACGCTGGAGAACCAGGTGTCGCGATTGTTGTCCGACACTCATACCGAAATTCGACGGATTGGCGAATTGCTGAAGCAGGCGGCGCGGGAAGATTCCTATAACGTGAACCGTAGTGCCGCACGCGAATTGGCGGAGCAGATTGCGCGGGAGTCTCCGGAGCTGGCTGAACGCGCCAATACAGTTTTGTTGCGCGAAGTGCGAGTGGCTCCGACGTTGATGAAGTATGCGGAGCCCAACACATACGATTCTGCAACGCGTAAGGACCTGACCGCGGCGGCTGCCGAGTTGCTAGCGAACGAACCGATTGAGCCTGCTCCGCTGGTGGACTTGCTGGACGACGAGCCGCTGGACATCGAGCTCGCGACCACGCTGCTCTATCAGTATTCGCATCACTCGTACCGTCAGATTCGCGGAGTGGTCTCGAACCTGAACGACTCGCAGCGCCGCGAGATTGTCGATATGGGACTGCGCCATCGCGGCCGATTTGATGAGGTAGCCCGAACCTACTGCAGCGGGCAGAAATTCCGCTTCGACATCCTGATGGACATTGGCGGCTTCCGCGACATGCATCGCCACCGCCGCTGTGTGCAGATCGTGCAGGAATACACCACGCGCCATGGGTACGATCGGCCGGAGGACATCGAGACCGCGGGATTGTCATCGCGATACGACGCGGCGATGACGCGAGCGCGGGATGCGGCGGCGCGCTTGTCGTCGCGATCGGCTGAAGACGCGGACGAGCAATCGCAATACCTTATTCCGCTCGCCTATCGCAAGCGCGCGATGTTCAAAATGGACCTGGCGGAGGCGATCTATATCAGCGAACTGCGCACCGGCCTAGCGGGACATTTCTCGTATCGCAATGTGGCTTACGCGATGTACGAGGCGGTAGCACAACGCTATCCCGAGTTGGCCAAGTATTTTCGCGTCACAGACGTACGTGAGCCCGTGGATTTACTAAAGCGTTAACCGGCACCCACCCGTTGATTGAGTATTCGCGATGCCAGATGGAGCTAAGTGTTATAATAGACAATGAGTTAGGGCTATAGGTGGAGGCGGTTGTCACCCGCCAGTGTGATAGTGATTCGTTGGGTACTTTCGTAACATCACATTCGCCATTTCTTCGCTTTTCGGAGCTTCAGCGTTATATACTACGCGGTCGGTCAACATGCGCCACTCCAATGGGTAACAAGCATTGGCCTGGACGCCTGCACCACTGACTTAAGGCAATCCATAAATCTTAGCAGCTCGCCGGGAATTCGAATTCCTTTTGGCGAGGCTGCCCAGGAGCGGTAATCATGGCAGACGAAAAAACAGAAAAAAGCCGTGCAGTTGATGTAGCGATATCTCAGATCGAGAAGCAGTTCGGCAAGGGTTCGATCATGAAGTTGGGGACCAAGGAAGCGGTGGTGCCCATCGCAGTCATTTCCACGGGATCCATTTCCTTCGATGCCGCCCTGGGTTGCGGCGGTATTCCGCGCGGGCGGGTGATTGAAATTTTCGGACCGGAATCTTCCGGCAAGACCACGATCGCGCTGCAGATTATCGCCGAAGCGCAGAAGCAGGGTGGCATGGCAGCCTTCGTGGACGCTGAGCATGCGCTGGATCCCATCTATGCCAGGCGGTTGGGAGTGGATGTCGACAACCTGCTGGTCTCGCAGCCCGACTATGGCGAGCAGGCGTTGGAGATTGCCGAAGCGCTGGTACGGTCCGGCGCGATCGACGTGCTGGTGGTGGATTCCGTCGCTGCGCTGGTGCCCAAGGCCGAACTCGATGGCGAAATGGGCGACAGTCACGTTGGCCTGCAGGCCCGACTGATGTCGCAAGCACTGCGCAAGCTGACCGGCATTGTCTCGAAGTCTCATACCAGTCTGATCTTCATCAACCAGATTCGCGAGAAGATCGGCGTCATGTTCGGCAATCCCGAAACCACGACGGGCGGCCGGGCGCTGAAGTTCTATTCGTCGGTCCGAGTGGACATCCGCCGCATCGGCGCGATCAAGGATGGCGACCTGGTCGTGGGCTCGCGCACCAAAGTGAAGATCGTAAAGAACAAGACCGCGGCCCCGTTCCGCGAAGCAGAATTTGACATCGTGTACGGCGAAGGCATTTCGCGTGAAGGCGACCTGATCGACCAGGCCGTCCTCTTGAACCTGGTGGAGAAGTCGGGATCGTGGTTCAGCTATAAGACTGACCGCATTGGGCAGGGGCGCGAGAACGCGAAACAGTTCCTGAAGGGAAATCCCGACATTAGCGAGAAGCTGGAAGCCGAGGTGCGACAGGCGCTGGGACTGACCTCAATAGCCGAGAAGGCGGCGGCAGCGGCAGCCAATGCGGAGGCGTCGCCGTCGGCTACGCCCAAAGGGCCGGCTGGACGCAAGTAGAGGGCGGCAGCAATTCCGAGTCACGGGGACCGAGGGCAATCCGCGGCCCCCTGTTTTTGTCGCATTGAATAATTGCCTCACGGGTGCGGAGCAGCATAAAATCGAGGCTCCAAATCCTGCCCTCCGAGGCTTCTTGAAACAGATCGTCGCCATTTACCCCGGATCGTTCGATCCCGTGACGAACGGGCACCTGGACCTGATACACCGGGGCTGCAAGCTCTTCGACCGCCTGGTGGTCGCCATCGCCCGCAATCCCGAGAAAGACGATTCGCTTTTCAGTCTTGAAGAGCGGATGCAGATGCTGACGGCGATGACCGCGGACCTCGACAATGTCACGGTCGATTCGTTTGAGGGGCTGCTGATGACGTACTGCATCGAGAACCATGCCAACGCGGTTTTGCGCGGGATCCGCGCCGTCAGCGACTACGAGTTCGAACTGCAGATGGCGTTGATGAACCGCAAGATCGAGCCCCGGGTCGAGACCGTGTTCATGATGCCGGCGGAAAAATACTCGTACCTTAGCTCACGAATCGTGCGCGAGATCGCCTCGTTTGGCGGACCGCTGTCCGGGCTGGTACCGGAATTGGTGGAAGAGCATTTGCGCCGCAGAGTTGCGGAGAAGCGCGCCGCGACATCCGAAATCCCAATTCAATAAAGGCTCAACCAATGACCACGACTGGAACGCAGCTCTCCTCGTATCTCACCAACCGAATTCAACGGATCAAAGTGTCCGCCACCATGGCCGTGGTGGCCGAGGCCGAGAAGCTTCGCGCCAGTGGCGCCGATATGGTCGACTTCGGCGCTGGCGAGCCGCACTTCGCCACTCCGCAACACATTAAGGAAGCCGCCATCGCGGCCATCAATAACAACTTCACCAAGTACACGGCGGTGGGAGGCACGGTCGAGCTGCGCGATGCCATCGTCAAGCGCCACGCTGCGGATTTTGGTTCCGACTACAAGCGCGAAGAATGCATGGCGTCGGTGGGCGGCAAGCACGCGCTGTTCAATGCGATCCAGGCGCTGGTCGATCACGGCGACGAGGTCATTCTGCCGGTGCCCTACTGGGTCTCATTCAAGGACATCATCCGCTACGCGGGTGGCGAGCCGGTTTACATTCCCACGGACGAGAAGCACGACTTCGCGCTGACCGCCGAAATGGTCGAGCGCGCCATCACGCCGCGCACCAAGATGATCATCCTGAACTCCCCGAACAATCCGTCCGGCTCTGTGATGAAGCCCGAGGACATGATCTCGGTGCTGCGTCTCGCGCACGATCGTGGCATCTACGTGATCTCCGATGAGTGTTATGTGTACTTGAACTTCACCGGCCACCTGTTCTCAGCGGGCGAGGTGCATGAAGTGAAGGAGCGGCTGCTGATCATCGGATCGCTCTCAAAAACCTATGCGATGACGGGATGGCGATTGGGATACGTGCTGGGACCGGCTCCGGTGGTGGCTGCAATGAACAAGCTGCAGAGCCAGAGCACGTCGAATCCTACGTCGATCGTGCAGAAGGCTGGGGTCGTGGCGTTAAACAGTTCACAGGATTGCGTGAAAGAGATGCTCGCGGGCTACATTCATTTGCGCGACAAGGTGGTTGCTGGCCTGCGCTCCATCCCCGGCTTGACCTGCGCCTCCCCGAACGGCGCGTTTTATGCGTATCCCAACGTCAGCCACTATTTCGACAAAGCGGGAATGAACTCCGCCTCGGATGCCGCGAACAAGCTGTTGCACGAAGCGCACGTGGTGGTCGTGCCCGGTGAGGCGTTCGGCACAGACGACCACGTTCGCATGTCGTATGCGGTAGCGGAGAGCGAACTGGACCGCGGATTGGAACGGATGAGAAAGTTCTTCGCCAGCCTGTAATTGGTATCCTGAGCAAAGTGGGTGCCCCACCCAAGCTGGTTTTGCTTGGGTGGGAGTTTTCGCGGAACCATGTCTGAACTCTACCCATTTCTGTTGCTGCCAATTTTCGACGAACGCCCGTGGGGTGTGCGCGACCTTCGGCCCATCTACACGAAAATCGTGAAGGAACCTATCGGTGAAAGCTGGCTGACCTGGGGCGACAGTTGCATTGCGAATGGCCCTTTCGCTGGACGCACGCTGGGCGAAATCGCAAAGCAGTATCGCAGGGATCTGGTGGGATCGGCAGCGGTGTACGAAGACCGTTTCCCCCTGCTGGTGAAGTTTCTGTTTCCCGCAGAGAAGCTGTCGGTGCAGGTGCATCCCGACGACGCGGGCGCGCAGCGGGTCGGACAACCTTGCGGCAAGACCGAGTGCTGGTACGTGCTACAGGCGGACCGAGGCGCGCAGGTCGCACTCGGACTCAAGCCCGGCACCACCCTCGAGGAGTTCGAATCTTCCATCCGGGAGAACCGTGCGGAAGCTTTATTGAACTGGATCAGTGTGCATTCTGGCGACATGCTTTACGTTACCGCCGGGACGGTGCATACCATCGGCGGCGGCATGATACTGGTGGAGACGCAGCAGACCTCCGACATCACGTACCGGCTTTACGACTATGGACGTCCGCGCGAGTTGCACATCAAGGACGGAATCGCCGCGATTAAGTTGGATAGCAGAGCTGGCAAAGTCGTACACAATAGCGAAAGCGATCCGCATGTGCTGGTGCGTTCGCCATTCTTCCAGGTCGAGAAGATGAAGCTGCGCGAGCCATTGCAGGCGTCCGTATCGCGAGAGTCGCCGCACGTCGTCGTTGCCATCGAGGGCGCGGGGATCATCGAGTCCGCGGGCATGGAGCCCATCAGCTTTACCAAGGGCGAAGCGGTGGTCGTGCCAGCGAGCGTGCCAGCGTACACGGTGAGGCCGCAGTGGGAGTTGGACATCATGCGGATGTCGCTGCCAACCGGCGACGTTAAAGAACCACAGACGGCGCTTGGATAATCGATCAGCACCGAAGCAAATCGAGTTGACAGCCTGCTACCGCGGGCATAAGGAAGTGCTCTTGGACCATCCAGCGATTAACAATTTTTACCCCGTCATCCTCGCAGGCGGCCGTGGCACTCGATTCTGGCCGCTCAGCCGCAAGCGCAGGGCCAAGCAGTTGCTGCCCCTCAATAGCGCGAAGAGCATGATCCAGGAAACGGTCGAGCGGCTGGAGCCTCTCGCAGCGAGTGAACGGTTCTGGATCGTCAGCAACCGGGACCTGCGGGATCCGATTCTGCAGCAGCTTCCTGTACTCGGCCCGAACCATGTGTTGGCCGAACCCGTCGGGCGCAACACGGCGCCGGCAATCGGGCTGTCAGCGTTTCTATTGGAGCGGCAAGATCCCGATGCCGTGATTGGGATGTTTCCTTCCGACCACGTTATCTCCAACCAAGAAGCGTTTCGCGCGAACGTCCAGCAAGCGGTGGAGATCGCGAGCAGCGGAGCGAACATCGTAGTGATGGGAATTCCTCCGACGCGAGCGGAAACCGGTTACGGCTATATCGAGGTGGGAAAGAAATCGGCGCAAGACAATTTGCCGGTGCGACGCTTCGTCGAGAAGCCGCCTAAGAAAGACGCTGAGGAATTTGTGAAGGCGGGGAATTACTTCTGGAACAGCGGCATATTCGTCTGGGGTGCGCGTACCCTGGCTGACGCATTGCGCGAACACCTGCCGAACACCGCTCCGGTGCTGGAACAGATTGCCGCCAGTTACGGCTCTCCTGACTTCGCAGCAGCATTTGCCCGGCTGTACCCGCAGTGCGAAAACATCAGCATTGATTATGCCGTTCTGGAGCCGCGCTCAAAGAAAGGTGAGGGAACATCAGGGATTTACTGCATCCCGGCAAGCTTTGGCTGGAACGATCTGGGATCGTGGACCGCGCTTTATGAACATCGCCAGGCGAACGATCCCAAACTCGACAACGTAATATCGTCTCGCCAGAACTTCGCATTGAATGCGTCCGGCAATTTCGTGCATTCCGAAAAGTTCGTGGCCGTGGTGGGAGTGAACAACCTGGTGGTGGTGGAAACCGAGGACGCTTTGCTCATCACCACGCGAGAGAATGCGCAGGACGTTGGGAAGGTCGTGGCGTATCTCGACAGCAAGAAGCTTACAGACCTCGTTTAGCGCAACTCGCAATAGTCAGGCAATCTCTTATGACGACCCAAATAAGGTTTGGAACCGACGGATGGCGCGGCATAATCGCCGACGATTACACCTTTGAGAATGTGCGGCGCGTGGGCAACGCTATCGCGCATTACGTGCACGCGAACGAAGACGCGACCAAGGGCCTAGTGGTGGGCTATGACACGCGCTTTGGCTCGCGGGCATTTGCCGAGAGTATTTCCGAAGTGCTGGCCGCAGCGGGCATCGCGGTCCATCTTTCTGACGATTACACGCCCACTCCCGCGCTGTCATATGCCGTGGTGAATCTCAGTGCCGCGGGCGGGGTGATGATCACCTCCAGCCACAATCCGTACAACTGGAACGGAGTGAAATACAAGGCGGGCTATGGTGGTTCAGCCACTCCAGCCATCATCAAGTCGATCGAAGGCGCGCTCGACGCGCCGCGCATCGAACGCCCCGGAGGCAGGGTCAATGCGGCCGACTTTAAGACGCCGTATGTCGCCGCAGTGAAGAAATTCGTCGATCTGGATGCAATTAAGAAACCTGGATTCAAGTTTGCTGTCGACGCGATGTACGGATCGGGTCGCGGAGTGTTAAGCCAGATCTTCACCGAGAAGGGCATCGACCATGTCGAGATTCGCGGCGAGCTGAATCCGCTGTTTCCGGGAATCAATCCCGAGCCGATCATGCCGCACGTTGCGCTGTTGCAGGAAACCGTGGTGCGGGAGCACTGCCAGGCGGGACTTGCCACAGATGGTGATGCCGATCGGCTGGGCGCGGTAGCCGAAGACGGCAGCTTTGTGGACTCGCACAAGATTTTCTCCGTGATCCTGGCGTGGTTGTTAAAGCGGAAGCAGTGGCCTGGCGAAGTTGTGCGGGCGTTCAATACCACGCGGATGATCGATCGCATTTGTGCCAGGTACGGGCGCAAGATGCACGAGTGCGGCATTGGCTTCAAATACATCTGCGACCTGATGCTGGAGCGCGACATCCTGATCGGCGGCGAGGAGTCGGGTGGAATCGGCATTCGCCGGCATCTGCCGGAGCGCGACGGCATCCTCAACTCACTGCTGCTGGCCAACATCATGGCCGATGAAGGCAAACCGCTGGGACAGTTGGTGCGCGATCTGCAGCAGGAGTATGGTGATCACCACTACGCGCGCACTGATCTTCGGCTGACCCAGGAGGTCAAAGACGAAGCCATGCGGCGGGTCGAGGCGAAGCCTGCGCGATTGGGCAGCTTCAACGTGCTGGAGGTCGAGACGCTGGATGGAGTCAAGTATTTCCTCGACGCTCCCACGAACGGAAACGGGGCCGAGGCCTGGGTGCTGGTGCGGTCCTCGGGCACCGAACCGCTGCTGCGAATTTACTGCGAGGCATCCTCACCTGAACTGGTAGCGCAGATTTTGCGTGAAACCGAAGCGTTTGTGAAGTCGGGCGACACAGCTGGAGCGAAATAGTGCAGTTGTCAGAGTCAACCATGGTCACGACGGCAAATCCACAGCCCGGCGACAGTCCTAAAGTTCGCCGGTACAACCGCGTTCGGCGATGGCTCGGCATGGCGGATGCGGTCATCGGCTTCTTGCTGCTGGTCGTGCTGCTGGTGACGGGCTGGACCGGGAAGTTGCGCGACTGGGCGTATCATGGCGCGGGCCAGCACTACTTCCTGGCCGTGTTCCTCTACGTGCTGATGTTTTCTGTGATCATGAAGGTAATGAGCGCGCCGTTCGATTATCTGGGATTCCGGCTGGAACATCAGTACAACCTGTCGGACCAGAAGATGCGGTCGTGGTTGTGGGATGAAGTCAAGGGCTGGTTGGTTGGGCTGGTGCTGGGCACCGTGTTCGTCGAGATTATTTATGCCATCATCCGCATCGCTCCGCAGCGCTGGTGGATGATCGCGTGGGCCGTTTTTGTCGGGCTGTTCCTGCTGATGGTGCAATTGGCGCCGGTTGTGTTGTTCCCAATCTTCTACAAGATCGAACCGCTGAACAATGATTCGCTGCGTGAACGGCTGACCAGGCTGGGCGAGCGCGCTGGGACGCGCGTCCGCGGCGTATATGAGTGGAAGCTGTCGGAAAAGTCGAAGAAGGCCAACGCGGCGTTGATGGGAATGGGCGCGACCCGGCGCATCATTCTGTCGGACACACTGCTGCAGAACTACAGTGAAGACGAAATCGAGGCGGTGCTGGCGCACGAGTTGGGACACCATGTTCGCCGCCACATCGTCAAGGGCATCCTGATGCAGGCGGCCGTGACCTTCTTCGGGTTCTGGCTGACCAACGAGGTGTTGCGGTTCGCGATTGCTAAAGACTGGTTCCCGATGCTCGATCCGCGGCTCTACGATTTCGCTAACCTGCCGTTGATCATCCTGGTGGCAACCGTGCTCGGATTTTTGTTGATGCCCGCATTTAATGCGATCTCGCGTAAGTATGAGAGGGAAGCTGATCGTTACGCCTGGGAGAACATTTCTGCTATCGGTCCGTTCGTGACGTCGATGCAGAAGTTGGCCGCACAGAATTTGTCGGAGCGCACACCCTCGCGTTTCGTGGAGTGGTTCTTCGAGTCGCACCCCTCGATCGGGAAGAGGATCACCGCCGCCGAGGCGTGGGACAAGAGCCGGCAGACCGCTGCTTAGCCACGGGTGGCGAGGATTTTATCGACGCGCTGCAAGTCTTCTTCGGTGTCCACACCAATCGTGTCGAACGGGGTTTCCGCTACGTGGATCGATACCCCGTGGTCGAGGAAGCGCAATTGTTCGAGGCGTTCGTTGCGCTCTAATTCCGATTCCGGCCAGGTACAGAAGGCATCCAGAGCAGCTTTGCGATAGGCGTAGAAGCCCAGATGCTTGAAGTACGACACGTTGCCGGTGCGGTCGCGGTCGAACGGGATGGTCGCTCGCGAGAAGTACAGTGCCCGCCCGTCGAGTGCGGTGGCTACTTTAACCGCGTTAGGATTCCCGATGTCTTCCGCTGTGCATGGCGTCTTCAGCGTGCCGACCTCTACCGTCTTGTCAGCCATGAGTTGCAGCAGCGCTTCGAGATGCTCATGCCGGGCCAGGGGCTCATCCCCTTGCACGTTGATGTATACGTCGGCCTCAACCATCTGCGCAACCTCATGGACACGATCGGTCCCGCTGCGATGCGCGGGCGAGGTCAGGCGGACGCTCCAGCCGTTGTCGCGACATAAGGAGGCGATTTCCTCCGAGTCGGTAGCCACGATGACATCATGCAATGCTACACAGGATCGCGCCGCTCCGTAAACGTGGGCCAACATGGGACGGCCGTTGATGTCGCGAAGTATCTTTCGGGGAAGACGCGACGAAGCAAGCCGGGCAGGAATGATGGCGATGGTTTTCACCCAGCTAGTGTGCTGGCTGGGAACAGCTTCTGGCAAGCCGCCCCGCGCCCCTGACCCAATCCGGGGGCAGGCGGATTTCTAAATTGACCGCACCCGCCGACGAAACATAGAATCAATAGTTTACGGGGAACCCTGATTCGAAGGAAGTCTGAGATTTAGGAAGTGCCACTCTACGAATACCAATGTAAGAGCTGCCATAGCTTGACGGAGCGCATTCAGAAATTCTCCGACACGCCTCTCACCATCTGTCCGCATTGTGGAGGCGAACTTGAGCAGCTAATCTCCGCACCCTCGGTGCGGTTTAAGGGTTCTGGCTGGTATGTAACCGATTACGCAAAGAAATCCAGTTCACCGCCAGCGAGCGGGAACGGAAGTAGTTCCTCATCTGCGCCTGCGTCCGAAAACAAGTCGACCTCCGAGACTAAATCGGATGCTCCAAAATCCGAAGCCTCTACTGGCAAGGATGCCAAGTAGGCCCAGAAGGAGTATCAGGTCATGCCTAAAGACGCTGTGACCATCACCGACCATCGCACCGATAAGAAATACGAGCTGCCCATCGAGCACGAAACCATTCGCGCCATGGACCTCCGCAAGATCAAAGTCCAGCCCGACGATTTTGGTCTGATGACGTACGATCCCGCCTTCATGAACACGTCGTGTTGCAAGAGCAACATCACGTTCATCGACGGCGACAAGGGCATACTCCGCTATCGCGGGTATGACATCGACGACCTGGCCGAGAATTGCACGTACCTCCAGGTCGCCTACCTGCTGCTCAATGGCGAGCTACCCAATCCCGAACGCGAAAAAGAATGGGTGCACGACATCACCTATCACACCATGTTGCACGAGACCACCAAACACTTCATCGATGGCTTCCGCTACGATGCGCATCCCATGGGAATGCTCATCAGCACGCTGGCGGGGCTCTCCACGGTGTATCCGGAGGCGCGGCAGGTACGCGACCGTGAAGTCCGGCAGCGCCAGATCGTGCGCCTGATCGCCAAAATGCCGACACTGGCGGCGTATTCCTTCCGTCATCGCAAAGGCCATCCGTATATCTATCCCGACAACGATCTCAGCTATACGGAGAATTTCATGAACATGCTTTGGCGCATGACCGAGCCCAAGTATGTTGCCAGCCCCGTGATCGCCCGTGCGCTCGACATCCTGTTCATCCTGCATGCTGACCACGAGCAGAATTGCAGCACCAGCACCATGCGGATCATCGGCAGCGCCGAGGCGGACCCCTACCTCGCCATGGCGGGAGCGGCGGCAGCACTGGCGGGCCCGCTGCACGGTGGCGCCAACGAAGAAGCCCTGCGCATGCTCGATGAGATTGGCTCGGTCGCCAACATTCCGGCTTACATCAAGCGGGTGAAGGCGGGCGAAATCAAGCTGATGGGCTTTGGGCATCGTGTCTATAAGAACTACGATCCCCGCGCCCGCATCATCAAGGAAGTCGCCGACCAGGTCTTTGAGGTCACCGGCCGCAACAACCGGATCGACATCGCGCTGGAACTCGAACGCATTGCCCTGAGCGACGACTACTTCGTGACCCGCAAGCTGTATCCCAACGTCGATTTCTATTCCGGGATTATTTACCAGGCCATGGGATTTGGGCCCGAGATGTTCACGGTTCTCTTCGCGATACCGCGAGCGGTGGGATGGCTGGCGCAGTGGAACGAATTGATGGCGGATCCCGAGCAGAAGATCTCCCGTCCGCGCCAGATCTACCTCGGCGAGCAGCTTCGCAAAGTCACGACCCACAGTAAAGCGGCCGACGCAATTGCCGTTAGGCATAAGAACGCCGTGGTCGCAGGGTAGTGTGCCACGTATTCAGCTCGCGAACCGCGGGTGCTTCGCGAGTCGGAGCGCCCGCTTTTTTGCAGCCATGACCAAGCGGCGGATGCAGTAGCATGATCCGGTGTTGAGCTACTCACCAACTCTCAGCGATGAGCTCCCAGCTGGAGTGCTCGCGATTGCCGCCCTGTGCGCGATCGAGGGAGTGTCCGCGCTTGGCTTCGCAGCGTCAGCCGCGGCGCAGTTCGTCCCGCTGTCGTCGGGCGCCTTCCTGATCGGCGGAGGCCTGGAGCAATTGGGCCCCATCGCCTTCCTGCTCTACGCCGCGCTCATGGTCCTGCTGGCTATGGCGTTGTTGAGGCGATGGCGCTGGGCGCGACGAGTCGCAATCCTGGTTGCGGTCATCGGCATCGCGATGGCGGTTCCCGGGTTGTCGAGTGCAGTGATGGATTCACGTATGCTCGCCATCGGCCGCGACGGACTGCAGATCATTGTGCGCGTCGTGGTTGTCTACTACCTGAGCCAGGAACCGGCCAAGGATTGGTTCGCCGTACGGTGAATGGGCGACAATTTTCGATCGCTGCCATGGCGAGGCTCGCAGCTCGGCAGCCTTGTTTTTGTTCTGCTGTGTCCATATATTCGTTGCAATTGAGAGTTCGGTCGCGGTTGATGGGAGCGATCTCGGAGAGATGAGTATGTTCAAGGGATTTCGCGAGTTTATTATGCGGGGCAGCGTGGTTGACCTGGCGGTTGGCGTTGTCATGGGCGCAGCGTTCGGCGCGGTGGTTACCGGCTTCGTGAAAGACCTGCTCACGCCTTTAATCGCGGCAATTATGGGCAAGCCTGATTTCTCGGGTTATGCCTTCATGATCAATGGATCGAAGTTCCTGATCGGCGACTTTCTGAATGCGGCCATCTCGTTCCTGCTGGTCTCATTGGCGGTTTACTTTTTCATTGTGTTGCCGATCAACGCGATGACCGCGCGCTTCAACCCTCCTGCGACGCCAGTGGAGAAGAAGACGTGTCCGGAATGCCAGAGCGAGATTCCAATGGCGGCGCGCAAGTGCGCATTTTGCACTTCGGCGGTGGCCTGATCGCGAAGTAGATGGCGTCGTTTCCTCCACCCCGGCGTAACAGGTTGGCCGCTACGCGGCTGGGAAGACTCTTTTCTGATCGAACCCCGGGTGCAGCGGGGCTGATTTCGAGGCGGTTTGTATCACCGTTGCAACCCAAAGCTAGCTCGCACGAACCGACGAAAACGGGACTTTTCTTGACGTCCCAGTAATCGCGGAAATACCTCCTCGTAAGTTGCTCATTCAAGGCTATTTGCGACTGTCGAACCGACGCCAGAGAGGGCCCTGTCTGTGGTAAAATTCAGAAGGATCGTAAGCCTCTCAAACCGTTGAAATTATTAGTACTTGAGGATTAGAAACGAAGGCAACCGCGCCTCCGTTGCGATCTGTGTGCGATGAAGCGGGGACCGCAACCGGTGCGCGTTCCTGATGAATGGAGCAGGATGTCCCCGACCGATACCCAAGCCGCCGCCCAAACCCCAGACGAAAAAGACAGTTTCGAAACAGAGAATCTGAATCAGCCGAATGGAAACGGCAAGAACGGCAATGGCCAGTCCGAATCTGACTACAATGCCGACTCGATCAAGGTGCTCGGCGGCATGGAGGCGGTGCGCAAGCGGCCCGCCATGTACATCGGGTCCACTGGCGAGATGGGACTGCACCACCTGGTGTATGAAGTCGTCGACAACTCGGTGGACGAAGCGTTAGCGGGTTATGCCGATCACGTCGACGTCACCATTCATATCGACAACTCCATCACGGTAGTCGATAACGGGCGCGGCATCCCGACCGGAGATATGGACGTTGATGGCGAGCGCATTCCAGCGGCGCAAGTCGTGATGACGGTCTTGCATGCGGGCGGCAAGTTCGACAGCTCGAACTACAAAGTTTCTGGTGGCTTGCACGGCGTCGGTGTTTCGTGCGTGAACGCACTCAGCCAACTGCTGGAGTTGGAAATCTGGCGCGACGGCGGGGTGTGGGAACAGACCTACTCCAAGGGTGAGCCGACCAGCAAGCTGAAGAAGACGGGCAGCACGAAGAAGCGCGGAACCAAAGTGCACTTTGTACCCGACACGACGATTTTCACGGTCACCGAATATAACTACGACACGCTGGCACAGCGCCTGCGCGAGTTGGCCTTCCTCAACAAAGGCCTGCTGATCACGCTCACCGACGAGCGCACAACCGACCCCAAGACGGGCGAGCCCAAGCACACCGATTTCAAGTTCAACGGCGGCATTGCCGAGTTCATCAAGCACCTGAACCGCGGCAAGTCGGTGTTGCACGACAAGCCGATCTACATGGAAGCGGAGCGCGATGGCGTTGCCATGGAAATCGCGCTGCAATACAACGACGCGTACTCCGAGACGGTGTTCAGCTTCGCCAACAACATCAACACAGTGGATGGTGGGACGCATCTGTCGGGCTTCCGCACCTCGCTGACGCGCACGGTGAACTACGCGGGACAGCAGCTTGGGTTGTTCAAGGATGTGAAAGAAAACCTCACGGGCGACGACGTCCGCGAAGGACTGGTGGCCGTGGTCAGCGTCAAGCTCTCGCAACCGCAGTTCGAAGGCCAGACCAAGGGCAAACTCAACTCCGATATCGCGGGCACGGTACAGGCCTTCGTCAACGAACGCCTGGGCGCATTCTTCGATCAGAACCCTCCTGTCGCTAAGAAGATCATCAACAAGGCCATCGATGCGGCCCGCGCGCGTGAAGCGGCCCGCAAGGCCCGCGACCTCACGCGCCGCAAGGGCGCGCTCGATGGCGGCGGTTTGCCGGGCAAACTGGCGGACTGCTCCGAGCGTCAGCCGGATCGTTGCGAAGTGTACCTGGTCGAGGGAGAGAGCGCCGGCGGCACCGCCAAGCAGGGACGTGACCGGCGTTTCCAGGCGATTCTCCCGTTGAAGGGAAAGATTCTCAACGTCGAGAAAGCTCGCTACGACAAGATGCTGGGGCACGAGGAAATCCGCGCCATGATTACGGCGCTCGGTACCGGCATCGGCAAGGACGACTTCGATGTTTCGAAGCTGCGCTACGGCAAGATCATCCTGATGACAGACGCCGACGTTGACGGCTCGCACATTCGCACGCTGCTGCTTACGTTCTTCTTCCGCCACATGCAGGAGCTGATCAAGCGCGGCAACGTGTTCATCGCGCAGCCGCCGCTCTACCGCATCAAGAAGGGCAAGTTCGAGCAGTACATCAAGAACGACACCGAGTTCGTGAAGGTCATGGTCAAGCGCGCGGCCGATGGCATCGTGGTGCGTTACGGCGAGGGCGCTGCGATGCTCGATGGCGCTCCCCTCACCAAGTTCATGACCACGCTGAACGACTACATCGGCTTTGTGGACAAGGTGAACAAGCGCATTCGCGACGAGAAAATTACCGAGACGCTGCCGAAAGTCGACCTGGCGAAGCGCGCCGATTTTGAAGGCGACAGCAGCCATCCGCCGAAGAAGATCATCGAACTTGAGAAAACGCTCAAGGCGATTGCGAAAGATCAGGGACTCAAGTCGGTCGAGAAGCGCTTTGAAGAAGAACACAGCTTATGGGAGTGCGTGTTCGTAAACTCGCAAGGCGCGCCGCACATCATCAGTTGGGAGCTGGCTTCGTCGCCGGAATACCGCCAGATGATGGCGAAGTACAAGCAGATCGAGCAGTACATGCAGCCGCCGTATTACATCGAAACGGTCAAGAAGGAAGCCGCCAGCAGCGCCAAGGAAGAACTGAGCGACGCCGAGCGGGCGGACCAGGAAAAGGCGGAGCAGAAGAGCCCCAAGACCTCCAAGCGCAAGGCCGAGGCGGAAACGGTTGAGAAACAGACGGTGCGCGAGTTGTTCGATTACGTATTGAACGAGGGCCGCAAGGATTACACCGTGCAGCGCTACAAAGGGCTGGGTGAGATGAGCTCGCAGCAGCTTTGGGAGACGACCATGGATCCCGAACGCCGTACGCTGCTCGAGGTGAAACTCGAAGACCTTACGGAGACTGAGGCCATCTTCACCACACTCATGGGCGAAGACGTCGAGGCACGCCGCAAGTTTATTGAGGACAACGCGCTCGATGTAAAGAACCTCGACATCTAGCAGAGGGGCCTGATTAAGACAGCCGGCAGTCCCTCATTGGCTAAAGCCACACTCGTTTTGCGGTAAGCACGGACGGCCTGAAGGCCGTCCCCTTCAACCAACATTTCGCTTCCGGCGGGAGCGGCGTGTTACAACAAAACCTTACGCATGCCTTCTTCCCGGATATTGCCTAAAGTTGGTTTGCCCCAAATAGCGAGCCTTGCCTTGCTGCTCATCTTCGTCGCACAGTGCCTGTGGTTCATGGCCCATGTGCCCATCACCCAGATAGAGAGCAGCTACATCGAAGACGGATTGCTGCACGTTGATCGTCTGGTCAACGCCAGTTCTGAATACCGTTCGCCGCTAATCGCAGTGCTCGCCGGATTCCCCGCCAAGGCCATGGGCAGCGACCGGCAATTCGCCCGCCTCAGCGATTTTCGTTTCCTGATACGCCTGCCGTTCCTGCTGGCAGGCCTTATGCTGGGGGCGTCGCTATGGTATGTTGCGCGGCGGCTCTACGGCAACCTCGGCGGATACATCGCGCTCGGGCTCTATTGCTTCTCTCCCATGGCGATTACGCGGTCGAGCCAGGTGCAGCCCGATATCGTGGGAGCCTGGGGGGCTTTCGGCCTCGTCTTCACTGGCATCGCAGCGGCGCACACCCTGTACGCGCCGCGCGAGGTCGTTCTCTGGAACTGGAAGCGCATTCTGCTGATGGGCGTCGCCATCGCGCTTTGCATCGGCTCGCAATGGTCGTTGTGGGTGGCGCTGCTTCCGGCCCTGGGGTTCATGTTGTGGGTGGGCCACTTTCGTCCCATGGCGGCGGCTGCCATTTTCGCGGCAGCCTGTGCAGTGGGGCTCGGTCTGCTTTGGGCGGTGTACAGCTTTCGTCCATTCGTGTTCGCAGAAGCCCTGCGCACCGCCAACTGGATCGAGTTTTCCCCGGCCCAGTTCTCCGGCAAGACGGTTTACTCCCTGCTGGGATTGTTCTTCCTGCAGAATGGCCTGGGGCCGGCGATCCTTTTTCTGGTGTCACTGGGGACGTTTGCTTTCTGGAAGCGCACCCGCTATTTCGGGACGGCCGCCCCGCTGATCGCCGGCCTGCTACTGATAGCAGTTGGCCTGACCATGCAACACTTCGCAGGGCTCGCATTTCTATTCATCGCGCTTCCATTCCTAATGCTGTTCATGGCGGGCATCTCGGCGGACCTGCTGGAGACTCGCTACGCGGTGTTCGCTAATGCGATAATCGTCGGAGTGTTGGTTGCCAATGCCGTTATCGATATCGGCGGTCTGCTGCGACTCGCATCTTCCGCGAGTCGCTGAGAACTTTCCCGCATCCAACGGGTTGGCATAGGTGGGAGCCATGTTGAATGGGAAGCCATCCCGATCGGCCATGCGTTGTGACACGCGGCTACTGACCCTCGCTCTGTTAGTCATGCCGTTGGTAGTAGCTGAGTTCAGTGCCGCGCAGATCCGCGGAATTCCGCCTTCGGTCACCTCGATCCAATATCACACGCCGCCGTTCATGCCCAATATTCCTCCCAGCGTGACCTCGCTCGGTCCGCAGGGATACGGCAACGGGCAATTTCCGCCTGTGTGGTGGCCCTTTCCGCGTTATGGTGTCGGCAACGGATTCGGCGTTGGCCATGGCCGCGGAAATGGCTTCGGCAACAAGAAAAATTCCGGGTACTCCAATGGCGCCGCGTTTTTCCCCATTTTCGTTCCCGCTTATGACGGCTCGTACGGATACGACCCGGGCGTCGAGGGTGTGCCTTACATGTACTCTGGTCCTCCTACCGAGCAGACACTGCACGTTGTAGTGGACTTGCCGGCAGCGAGACGCGGCGTGGCGGAAGATGACGAGGATGGAACTCCGCCAGCAAGTGCGTCAACGTCAAAACGGGACAGCGATGTGGCAAACGTCATTGAAGCGGTGCCCATCGACCCGACCGTTCTGGTTTTTCGGGACGGCCACCAGCAGGAAGTCACCAACTACGCCATCGTGGGACAGACAGTTTACGTCTTCGACAAGCGCACCCAGAAGATCGCGCTGACCGACCTCGATGTGGCCGCAACGGTCAAGGTAAACGATGACCGGGGAGTTGATTTTCACGTTCCCGTGCCTACAAAAAGCTAGGCTTTTTACAGCTCTCAAAATCGTCGCCCGGAGCCAGGCGGAACGACCGCTTCGAACCTCCTATGATAACCCTCTAAGTTGCTAAGGAAATGGCACTTACACCTGACTGGCCGCGGGTCGGTCGTGGTATAATCGAAGGTGCATTTGGATCGGATCATCTCCTGAAATTACAATGACTTATGCGCTTCGCGGTGGCCTCGCCGCTCGACGCCGCGCGGTCAGTTTGCGCGCTCGATTCAGGACCATTTCGATCCAACGCTTCACGCAGTTTCTAGAAGGGAAACAAGCTGAAGATCCGCGCGTGCGGACAGACAGCTGATACCTCAACATGGCTGACGATCCAAACCAGCAACTACCACTCGACCCGAACCGCGGCGGCAATATTCAACCCATCAACATTGAAGAGGAGATGCGGCGATCGTATCTCGACTATTCGATGTCGGTCATCATCGGGCGTGCGCTGCCTGATGTGCGCGACGGCCTCAAGCCGGTGCATCGCCGCATTCTTTACGCGATGCACGACATGGGCCTGTTGCACAATCGCAAGCACGTAAAGTGCGCCAAGGTCGTCGGCGAAGTGCTGGGCAAGTACCATCCGCACGGAGACACCGCAGTCTATGACGCGATGGTCCGCATGGCGCAACCGTTCTCGCTCCGATATCCTCTGGTCGATGGACAGGGCAATTTCGGCTCGGTCGACGGCGATCCCCCCGCGGCATACCGGTACACCGAATCGCGCATGACCGAAATCGCCGAAGACTTGCTGGCCGACATCGACAAGGACACCGTCGATTTCGTGGCCAACTTCGACGACACCTCGGTCGAGCCAGTGCTGCTGCCGACGCGAATCCCGAATTTGTTGGTCAATGGCTCCAACGGCATTGCAGTCGGGATGGCAACAAACATTCCGCCGCACAACCTCACCGAGATCGTCGACGCCTGCATCACGCTGGTGAACAATCCGCACGCCACACTCGACGACATGCTGCAGTTTGTGCAAGGCCCGGATTTCCCGACCGGCGGCTTCATCTCGGGACGCGCAGGGATTGCCGAAGCCTATCGCACCGGCCGTGGCCGCTTCATGATGCGCGCCAAGGCCGCCATCGAGCATGTCACCAAGGACAAAGACGCGATCATCGTTACCGAGATCCCTTACCAGGTAAACAAGTCGCGGCTCATCGAGCGCATGGCTGAGTTGGTGAACAACAAGGTCATCGACGAAATCAGCGACATTCGCGACGAGAGCGATCGCGACGGCATGCGCATCGTGATCGAACTGAAGCGCGGATGTGAGCCCCAGATCGTGCTCAACCAGCTCTTCAAGCACACCTCGATGCAGGAGAGCTTCAGCATGATCTTCCTGGCCGTGGTCAACGGCCAGCCGAAAGAGATGGGACTGGTGCAGGCGGTGCGCCACTTCATCGATCACCGCATCGATGTGGTCCGCCGGCGAACCGCGTTCCTGCTGCAGAAGGCCCGCGATCGCGAGCACATCCTCGAGGGCTACCAAGTCGCGCTGGATCGCGTGGACGACGTGATCCGCATCATCCGCGGAAGCGAGAACCGCGCCGATGCGCGCGTCAATTTGGTGGAATACTTCTCCGGCAAGACCGTCAACGTGACCGAAGGCAATATTGGGGCAGGCGCATCACGTAAGGCGCTGGTGCTGAAGGGCATTGTTCCCACGACGATTACGCGGCCGTTCGATTCGGTGCAGGCTGATGCCATTCTCGAGTTGCAATTGCACCGCTTGACCCGTCTCTCGATTGACGAAATCCTGAAAGAGCTGGCGGAAGTTCGTGACCGCATCACCGAATACGAATCGATTCTGGGCTCCGAGAAGAAGCTGCGCCGGGTCATCATCACGGAGCTTGAAGAGGTCAAGAAGAAGTATGGTAACGCGCGCCGCACCGTCATCCAGGACGAAGCCGTCGAGCTGAGCCTTGAGGACTTGATCGCCGATGAACAGGTTGCCGTTACGGTGAGCCACTCGGGCTATCTGAAGCGGACGCCGATCTCGACCTATCGCCAGCAGCGCCGTGGAGGCACGGGGCGCAAGGGTATGAGCACGCGCGAGGAGGATTTCGTCGAGCGTCTGTTCGTGGCCTCGACCCACGACTACATGCTTGTGTTCACCAACACCGGTCGCGTGTACTGGCTCAAGGTGTACGAGATCCCTGAGATCAGCGCAGCGGGCAAGGGCAAGGCGATCGCCAGCCTCGTGGCGTTGCAGCCGGGCGAAAACGTGCGCGCCCTGTTGACGGTTCGCGACCTCGAAGAGGAAGGCAAGTTTGTCTTCTTTGCCACCCGCAGCGGCACTGTGAAAAAGACGCCGCTGAAGGATTTCAGCAATGTGATGTCGCGCGGCATCATCGCTATCGGCATCGACAAGGAAGACGAGCTGGTGGCCGCAAACTGCACCGACGGAAACCAGATCATTTTCCTCGCCACCCACGACGGGCAGGCCATCCGCTTCGACGAAAGCGATGTCCGCTCCATGGGACGTCCGGCCTACGGTGTGCGCGGCATGGACCTTTCCAAGGGCGATTACATCGTGGGCATGGCCATTACGCCCAAGGAGCACAAGAAGGGCAAGAACGGCGATCCCGACCAGTCGAATCTGGTGCTGTCAGTAACCGAGCAAGGCTATGGCAAGCGCACCGACGTAGACGAGTACCGCTTGCAGTCGCGCGGCGGCAAGGGCGTGATCAACGTCAAGACCACCTCGCGCAATGGCAAGGTGGTGTCGATCATGCTGGTCAACGAGAAATCCGAGGTGATGGTGATCAGCCAGTTCGGCAAGATCATCCGCATCGACACCAAGAACATTCGCGAAGTCGGACGCTCCACTCAGGGCGTGCGCCTGCTGCATCTGGAAGAGGGCGACCGGCTGGCGGCTGCGTCGGTCATTCCACCCGAGGAGGCCAACGGGAACGGGAACGGCCACGGCGAGACGGGAACGCTGGTGCAGTAGTCCGGGGAGATTTGAACCTGGAGCTCATGCCAGGTGCGCGCTGATAGGCCGCACCTTCTGATTAGCGCTTTCACGCCTGAGGCAAATGGTTTAAGCTTCATGTCCTGAATGGAGGAGTAACCGGTGCTCAAGTCCATCGCCGTGGTTGGTGGCAGCTACCTGCTCTCGGTGGTTCTCGTCATTGCGACCGACCCGTTGCTCTCGCGCCTGTTCCCGGGCGATTTCGAGAAAGGCCGTATTCCCTCCACCAACGCTCTCCTGGCGAGCACCGCGTGCTTCGCCGTGGTCTCGATCTTGTGTGCGTGGGTCTGCGCCCGTTTTGCGCCAGATAACCCGGCCCGGCATGTACTCTGGTTTTTCATCCTCGGAGAAGTGATGGGCATCGCTGCGATCATTCCCGGTTGGAACAACGGGTGGCCGCACTTGTACGGGTTGTCCTGGCTGGTTATCTGGCCGGTGGGCTGCTGGATCGGCTTGAAGCTCGCGGGTCGCCGCCGGGCCTCCGCCTGATAGGAATGTATGGAGAAGGTCAATCTCGTCCAGAAGCTTTCGCTGTTCAGCGATCAGTTCAGTCCCAAGATCATTGGCGAAGTGAACGACTTGCACGTCAAGGTCGTGAAGCTGCAGGGTGAGTTCGTCTGGCACCATCACGACGTCGAAGACGAACTGTTCTTCGTGGTGAAGGGCGCACTGAAGATGGGCGTACGCGAAAATGGCGTCGAGCGCGAGATCGTGATCCAGCCCGGCGAGTTCCTCATCATCCCGCACGGCGTGGAGCACTGTCCGTCCTCCGAAGAAGAGACGCACATCATGCTGCTTGAACCCAAGAGCACCCTCAACACCGGCAATGTGGAGAGCGAGCGCACGGTGCGCGAACTGCAGCGCCTCTAGTTCCGCGGTATCTTCTTCACTTTCGCCCCACCCTTCGGCAGCGCATCCAGTAACTCGTACACTGTCTTCTTGAGCAGCGGAACCTTCACGTCGGGCGCGATCTCGGCCAGTGGTTCCAGCACGAACCTGCGCTCGGCCATCGCAGGATGCGGCACCGTCAACGTTGGGGTGTTGATGTGGGCCGGGCCGAACAGCAGGATGTCAATGTCGATGATGCGCGGGCCCTTGGGCTGGGTGCGCTGGCGTCCCATCGAGCGCTCGATATTCAGGATGCCGGCCAGAAATTCGCGCGGGATCAGCTCCGTCCGCATGGCGACTGCGCAGTTCAGGAACCAGGGCTGATCGGTCACTTCGACCGGCTCGGTTTCGTAGAGCGAGGAAACCTCCAGCACGTCGCCCAGCTCCAGCAGCCTCCCGGTGGCGTTGCGTATGTTGGCCTGGCGGTCACCCAGGTTCGAGCCCAGCGAAAGGTACACAATTTTCTTCACGTTGGGATGATAGCGCGGGAGCGAAGCCAGACAGGAGAGCCGTGAAGGAACTGTGTACCACCCTCTCCCTACCACTTGTAGAATCAATCACTTGCACAATAGAACTGGCACAAGTTCGAGACAATTATGGTACTTACAGGCAAGTAATAGTTGAATAAGGACTTAGCGACGCTTCGGTGCCACTCGCTTCAGACTTGTCAGAGACCAACCATGGCCACACACTGGGCGCGGCGCGGGCGAGGACAACAATCCCGTCGCCCTCACAAGCCGCTTGTAGTCGTCGCGGTCGAGTGAGGGCAAGAAAAATCGGCAGGGCTAGAAAACTAAAGTAACCAGGTGGCCGGCGGTGGGTCAGCTGTGAGGTGCCCGTTCAGGCCGTCGAGCTGTGAGTGGGCCAACCTCCGATTTGCCGGTGGACTTGGGAGAATCGCCGAGGTTTTAAGGCAGGGCTTATCAACACCGCAAAACGGTGCCGTGGAGTTTCCGCTGCGAGGTGGAAGAGACGGCCATGGTTCTGCGCGGCTCCGCGAAAGAAATGAAGCAAGACGAGTGGGAAGCATGGGTGATCAGGAACGTGGGGAAGAAGGAATAGGGTGAAGCCCCGCAATTGTCAAAAGCATTAGGTAATTGTGCGCCATCCGCCCGATCGCCCGCGTTATCACGCTCGTAAAGCGCTCAGAAAAGGATCTTCAACGAGAACTGGATCTGTCGTGATGTCCCTGAAGTCTTGCTGATGTAGCCGAATCCGCTGCCGCGCAGGACATTCGAAGGCAAACCGAAGTTCACGAAATTGAAGACGTTGAAGAACTCGGCACGAAACTCCAAGGTGCCAAGCTCGGCGCCGCCGCGACTGCCGAATGGAGTGTCCTTGATCAGTGCGATATCGAAATTGCGATAACCGGGCCCGCGAAACGTGTTGCGACTGAGCGTTCCGAAATAACCCTGGTTCGGTCCGGTACCGCCTGGGAGGTTGATGGGGATGCCAAAAAACGAAGCGTTGTCGGCTCCCCGGCCGAAGTAGTCGGCGGGCACGACGCCGCTGGTCGAAAGTTTCGGCATCGACACCAGGTCAGGGCGATCGGCTCCGCTGGCGCCTGCCCCTGTCTGCTGCACTCCGGAGTAAACGGTGAAAGGCGGACCGGTCGTGAAGGTCGTGATGTCGAGAAACTGCCAACCGTAGGTCAAGGAACGCGGAGCGGAACGAAGAAAACTCACTTGATTGAGCGGCAGTACCTGGATCCAACTAAAGGTGAATACTTGTGTCTCGTCGAAGGTCGATAGTCCTTTTTCCGCGGCCGGATTCCACGGGTCCTGAGGAGATGTCTGCAAGATGACCCCGGCGCCTGCGATCGATCCACCCTGAACCGAACTGGTATCGTCGAGCGACTTGGAGTAGGTGTAGCTGACTTGCAGGCCTGTGCCCCAGCGTGCCGAATTCTTGCTCAGGCTGGCCTGCAACGCGTTGTAGGACGAATGCGATGCGCTGGAAACTACGTAGATCGTACTGGCGCCTCCGACGGGCTTTCCCGCAGCGTCGAACTTGGTGAACGGAGCAAACGCGGGATCGGCGCCGGTGTAGCTGTTGGGATAGAAGACATAGGGAAGGTGTATTCCCGCAGTACCCACGTATGCTACGGTTGCATCGAAATCGCCAAAGTTGTGCTCGACGGAGAGAGTCCAGCTGGCGATGTAGCCGTTGCGGAAATTGTTGGCCACCGCGGACAAGGCCGGCAGTTGCGTCTGATGGCCTGGAACCTCGGCGGCGACGGCATCCTGGTAGCGCTGGAGATCCATCACGGTGTTGGGCTTGGCGTCTGTGCTCTGCCCGTTGGGAAAGATCAGGTTGCCGGAGACGTCGTAAGCCGGCGGCAGGGGTATGACGGCGACGCTGTTCTGGAACGGGACCGCGCTGCCCGGCTGCGCGGTGATAAAGGGATTGAACAGATACGGTACCGAAGCCGTTAGAAAGTTTTCTTGCCAGAGGTTCATGAGGCCAGTGGTAATCGCTCCACCTGCATGTACCACTGTGTTCTTGGCAAGGGCATAATCCGCCGCCAATCGCGGGCCCCATCCGTTCCAGTCGAAGCGGTACGGCGGCTGGGGGTTAACAACGAAAATCATGTTAGCCTGATGGTTCCAATACGATGTCCGTTCGCCGTCAGCAAAAAACTCCGGCAACGAAGTGCGCTTGGTGGCTTCGGCGATGCGACTGTTTACTTCATAGCGCAAGCCATAGGAAAACGTCAGGCGTGACGTCGCTTTCCAGGCGTCCTGAAAGTAGAAGTTGTAGGCTTGGCGACGGACTCCCGCTGCATCAAACTTGCTGCCCACGGGAGTGAATTCGGCCGGAAGGCTGATGTTGTAAGAGTAGGGTGTGGCAGTGAGCAGGCCGGTGAGCGAATCGGGCAGCGGGTCACCAACGTTGATGTTGTGCTTGCCGCTCAACGACTGAATCGCAACCGGCGAATACGCCGTTCCGCCTCCAAAAGAGTAAGCGCCATTCGGAGCAGTGCCGAAAACCGTAGTGTCGCGGTTTATGCGGACCTCCACGCCCCATTTCATCGCGTGATTCCCGCGCAAACCCGTCATGTTGAAACGGAACTGATAAAGATTGCCGTAGGATCCAAAGATCGATCCCGCGGGAGCGCCGTATGCCTCAAACAAACCGTCACCAAAGAGGATGCCCGGTTGTGTGTGATTAGCAGCAGGGAAATTGGGAGTACTGCGGATATATCCCAGCAACGCCTGCAAGGTCAGGTGGGGATTGATCTCACGCGCGTAACTCAAGGCCGCGCTGCGCTGGTGATCGAAGAACTGTATTCCGAAGCTCGGGTCGATGGCGGTTTGATCGGGATTGGTAACCGGACCGGTGATCTGGTTATAACTGAAGCGTCCAAACAGCTGTGACTTGCCGGAGAGGGTTTGATCCAAACGCACGGAAAATTGATCGTAATCGGTCGAAACCTTAGACGATGTTTCATACGTGCGCGCACCATAGGGACCCGTCGGATTGTTCGGCAGTGGGTAAGCATCCAGTATCGGTTTGATTGCCGGATTCACCGGAACGATGAGCGTGTCGCCCGGGAAACTGGTCGTGTCGATCCCTTGGCGTTCCGCCAAGGTGGGCACCGAAAGCACCTGCGTGGTTCCAAGAACCTGCCGGAATCCCTGGTATTGGCCGAAGAAATATGTGCGATTCCGTCCGTCGTAGCCAGGAAGCACGACAGGGCCACCGAGCGTCCCGCCGAACTCATTGCGATTGAACGGGGGTATGCGGCGACCTTTTAGTTCAACGTGGTCGAAGTAATTGCGTGCGTCGAGCGCGGCGTTGCGGAAGAACTCGAACAGGCTGCCATGGATCGCATTCGTCCCCGACTTCGTCACCACGTTGGTAAAACTGGCGGCCCCGTGACCGATTTCGGCCAACATCACCCCGGAACTCGATTGCACTTCCTGGATGGCATCGACATTGAAGGTCGAGAAGGTAGCGCCACCCATTTCAGGATCGGTGGTGTCGGCTCCGTCCATGGCAAAGACTGAGGTCACGCCGCGCTGGCCGTTGACGGCAAACTGCTGCGTAAAATTCGCAGCTCCGTTGGTGTCGGTCATGGTGCCCGCTGCCAGCAAGAGCAGCTTGCTGAAATCGCGTGAGTTCAGCGGCAGGCTCGCCACCTCAGATCGAGAGAGGTGCTCTCCCCCGCTTCCCTGAGAAGCTGGCGCAGTTTGCCCCTGGCCCAGGACGAGACTGGCATCCGCTATGGACAACTGCAAATTTGTCTTGAGTGCGACGCCCTCGGTGACGACCACGGATTGCGCGGCCTGGTAGATGCCCTGCTGGGTAACCACAGCGACTTTGTACGTGCCGGTTGCAATTGCTAAAAACGCGAACTCTCCGTCGGCCTGCGTTCTTGCCGTGTACGCGCTTTTGCCGGAACCGTCTGAAAGGATTACGGAGACTCCAACGATTGGCGTCCCCGAGTTGTCCCGCAGCGCGCCAGACCAAGAGGCTTGCGGGGGGGCAGCGAAGCTCCAGGGGCAGAGGTACAGGAAGAGTGCCGACGCCAGTACGCGTGTCATCGAAAGTCGCTGCACTTGCAATTAGAACACGGTGGAAGTGCCGGATACCACAACAATATCGATTTTGCTGGAAACTTGTCTCCGCCGCTACCGCGGGTGGCCCGCATTTGCCTGACGTTGGCAAATGTGGTGCGGATGCCATCTCCTCGGGGAGCCAATAACGTTTGCGCTCCCGATACACCACAGTCCTACTCAGCAGGACGAAAGTAGAAGCCCACGGCTTCACCCGTTGGGAAGTGCACAAAACGAAATCCGCCATCTCTTCAAACGAGGCGGGGAATAAATCCCAATCGTGCCAGTTATCAACTCAGAAGACCTCAGGCTCCCCGCTTTCTTGGCAGACGAGTCCAGCAAAAGTCTCTTTGAGACCATGGCTCCAAATTACGCCAATCTTGCTCTGTTCCTCGAAATCGGCATGGGGTTGGCGCTGCTCGCGGGAGCAATGTTCGCCCGCAGAAAACGGGGGAGGGGTACCCCAAGAAACCAACACCTTCCAATTCCCAGAACGGGAAATCGCACTGCGAGCTAAGTCAAAAGCCCAGTGCTTCCACCTTAGGACTAGTCGGCGACGGCGAGGTGCTCTGAGGGCCATTGCGCGGCGGCGGATTCGTCTAAAGTGATCTCTTCCCAGTAAGTCTGGTCGCGCAGAATGCGGGACACGATCGCGGTATGCATGGCGTGTCCGGCGCGGTCGGCCTTGACGTAGCCGAGTATCTGTTTCCCGAGCAGCGCGAGGTCGCCGATGAGGTCAAGCACTTTGTGGCGCACGAACTCGTCGGCATAGCGCAGCGGCGGGTTCTCCACGTCATCGGAGGTCAGCACGATGCAATTGTCGCGGGAAGCGCCGCGAATCAGTCCCATGTTGAGCATGGCGCGCTGCTGGTCGAGGAAGCCGAAGGTGCGGGCGGACGCGATCTGTTTGACATAGCTGCCGTTGGATAGCTCGACTTCAAAGCGCTCGTTGCCGATCAGGGGATGCGGAAAGTTAATGGCATAGCTGACCGAGTATCGCTCGGCGGGATAGACCCCGATAAACTTTTCGCCTTCACGCATTTCGTAGGGACGCAAGATCTTGAGGTAAGTGCGCTTGCGCCGCTGCTGCCGCAGGCCAGCACCGGTGATCAGCTCCACGTACGGAAGTGCACTGCCGTCGAGGATGGGCAACTCCAGGTTGTCGAGCTCAACGATGGCGTTGTCCACGCCCATGCCGATGAATGCAGACAGGAGGTGCTCAGTGGTAGAGATGAGGACGCCTTGCTTCATCAAGCTGGTGGCGTAGCTGACCTTGGCGACGTTCTTGCTGATGGCGGGTACGTCGAATCCGTCGAGATCAACGCGGCGGAAGACAATCCCCGATCCTGCCGGGGCTGGCAAGATTCGCAGATGTACAGGGGCTCCACTGTGAAGCCCGACGCCACTGCATTCGACAGCGGTCCGAATTGTGCGCTCAAAGATCAATGGGGGTGTATAAGAGTAGCGCTCTCAGTAGATTACAAGCTCGCAGCAATGCGCGAGTGTTGTATTTATACAACATCGAGTGGCGAAGTGGGCACTCACTTGTGTAATTCGCGAAGGTTACGACGGGTGTAAGCCACTCATTCAAAATGTGTTGTCGGCTGTCGATTCGACCCGGCGGTAGCTCACATCAAAACCGTTCCCGCGGCGAACCAGCCAGTGCTATGACGCGCAACTGCTGAATCTCCGAGCCAACATGAACGATCAGATTTCCGAGGACAGCCCGGTGCTTCAGAGGCTGTTACGAAACTAGGCTCGCCGCTTCGCGGCTCATTTCAATGCTCTCGCAGCATCTCATCCCACCGCAAAGATTGTACAGGTCGTTTCGTAACAGCCTCTTCAACGAACGCTGTGCGTAACCGGCGAAATTGATCGGATGATCGTAGTGGAAGTGGCTCAATAGTCTGCGGCGCGATCTGAGATTTACTGACTTGCCAACATCCCTCTCCTCGGCGCATCATTCTCCGCTGCGGACAATTCGTGTTTGTCCATAGGCTTGTACCCGGAGGCTTCACGTGAAACGACTTATTCTGTTTGCAATCCTGCTGCTGTTCGCGTTTCCTCTGCTCGCGCAAGACGGCTGGATCCAACTCTTCAATGGAAAGAACCTCGATGGTTGGAAGCATGTCGGACCGGGTTCCATGACGGTGGAAGACGGCCTCATCCGGACCCACGGCGGAATGGGCCTGCTCTACTGGACCGCCGGTCTGGTGGGCCATTGCACCCTTCGCGTGGTGTTCAAGATGCGCGACGAGAACGACAACTCGGGCGTGTTCATCCGCATACCGATTGAGCCGCGCGAGCAATGGATGCCGGTGCATTACGGCTACGAGGTACAGATCGACAACCATCCTGAGCGTGGGGAAGACAAAGAAGACGAATACCATGTCACCGGAACGCTGTACTCGCTGACCAAACCACTGTCTAAGCCAGGCAAGCCGGGGCCGCAGTGGAACACCATGGAGATCACCATTGACGGCCCACACACGGTTGTCGTGCTCAACGGGGAGAAGGTCACCGACTACACGGAAGGCGATCCCGTGCCGGAAAAGAAGTTCGATTTCGAGCCGTGGCGGGGGCGGCGTCCGATGGTTGGCTGGTTCGGGCTGCAGAACCACAGCGACAACGACGTCGTGTTCTTCAAGGAAGTCGCGATCAAGCCGCTGACCAAATAACTTGCGCTCGTCGCTACATTGCAGTTCGACAGTTCAACATGTTTGCCGTCACCTCAGGAGGCGCTCTCGGCCATGAAGAAAGACGTTACCCGCCGCAATTTCATCCAGACCGCTGCCGGAGCCGCGGGACTGGCTCTTGTCACCAAGGCGATCGCGCTGCCCGAGCCCGCCTATGCCCAGCAATGGGCTACTGGGCCCAGCGGCGAAACCGTGCAGTTCGGCATCATCGGCATCGGCATGCAGGGCTCGGGACTGTTGAAGAACTCTGTCGAATTGCCGGGAACAAAGTGTGTCGCTGCCTGCGATCTGTGGGATGGCCGTCAGACGCTGGCCCAGGAAATCGCCGGGCCCAACATCGCGACCACCCGCAGGTATCAGGACCTGCTCGCCAATAAGGACATCACCGCCCTGATCGTGGCGGTGCCCGATCACTGGCACAAGCAGATCGTGGTTGACGCAGTGACCGCGGGCAAAGACGTTTACTGTGAGAAGCCTATGTCCCACAGTGTGGCAGATGGTGCTGCCATGGTCGCGGCGGCGAAAAAGTCAGGACGCATCGTGCAGATCGGATCGCAGCGCACCAGTTCCGCACTGCTGGCGAAAGCCAAGCAGCTCTATGACCAGGGAGCCATTGGGGAACTGCTGTCCGTCGAACTTTCGCTGGGACGCAACGATCCCACCGGCGCGTGGGAATATCCTCCGCCTCCCGGGCTCTCGCCCGAGAACTTCGATTGGGAAACCTGGCTGGGCACAGCGCCAAAGAAACCATTCGATCCCATCACCTTCGCCCGCTGGCGCTGCTGGAAGGAGTACGGCACAGGAGTCGCGGGCGATCTCATGGTGCACCTCGTGAGCGGCATGATGTTCGTGACCGGCATCAACCAGGCGCCATCGCGGGCCTTCGCCAGCGGAGGCATCGTGCGCTGGAAGGATGGCCGCAACATGCCTGACCTGCAGGCCGCTATTTTCGAGTACGGCAGCGTGCCGGCCTACGTGAGACTCACCCTCGGCACGGAGACCGCCGAAGTGACCCGCCTGATGGGTCCGAAAGGACTGATCGAGATCCACGAGCGCGATTTTACCTTCACGCCACAGCGCGGTATCGACACTGCCCCCAGCTACTACGCACAGGGTTTTCCCGCCGCCATGCGGGCTGCCTATGAAAAGCAATGGAATGTCGAGCACGCCCCCGCTCCTGGACGTGAATTCGTGGCCGAGGCGGTCACCTATAGCGGTCCTTCGTACGATGATCTGCAACCGCACTTGTGGAACTTCTTCGAGGCGGTGCGGACGCGCAAGCCGGTTGTGCAGGACGCAGTCTTCGGACAGCACGCGGCAGCCGCCTGCCACATGGCCAACCAGGCGTACTTCAGGAAGGCCACCGTAACCTGGGACGCAGGCAGCGATACAATCCGGGGCTAGCGCGACCCTGACGGATTGCATATATTAGATTGCACCTGTAACACCAGCGCATCGAGCACGGCGCGAAAGCGCTCGCACGGAGTGTGCGAAAAGCTGCGGAATTTCTGCAAACCTCCCGACCTCCCGCGGGTAGAGCAGCATGGTACGGGAGTCCCTGTCACAATTGACATCCCCCTCCACCGCCGCGATCGTCTCGAACTTGGCAAAGGAAACCTACGTCTCCCCTCGCGGGAGTTAACCATTATTACTTGAAAGGGAATACAAATGGATCTAGGAGCAGGAGTTCGAAAACTAGCGCTAGGGGCGCTGGCCGTGTCGAGTTTTTTCGCAGGCGGCAACGGAACCGCGCAGGCGCAAGCAGCCGGCGCGAAGAAGCCCAACATCCTCGTCATTTTTGGTGACGACGTGGGTTACTTCAACATCAGCGCTTATAACCTGGGCATGATGGGCTACAAGACGCCCAACATTGACCGCCTGGCGCACGAGGGCGCGCTGTTCACCGACTACTACGCACAGCAAAGCTGCACTGCTGGACGCGCTGCATTCATAACCGGACAAAGTCCCATCCGCACCGGCCTGCTCAAGGTCGGCCTGCCCGGCTCGAAACTTGGACTCCAGAAAGAAGACCCAACGATTGCCCAACTGCTCAAGCCGCAGGGTTACATGACCTTCCAGAACGGCAAGAACCACCTCGGCGATCGCAACGAGTTCCTGCCCACGGTGCACGGCTTCGATGAGTTCTTCGGCAACTTCTATCACCTGAATGCCGAGGAGGAGCCGGAAAACGTTGACTACCCGAGGAACCCCAGCTTCCGGGCAGAGTTCGGCCCGCGTGGCGTTTTCAAATGCAAAGCCACGGCCACCGACAACCCCGCTCCCTCCGATCCGCGCTTCGGCCCCTGGGGCAAGCAGGTCTGCGAAGACACCGGCCCGCTCACCACGAAACGCATGGAGACCGCCGACGACGAGTTTCTGGCCGTGACGCTCGAGGACATGGACCGCTCCGTCAAGGCGGGCAAGCCATTCTTCATCTGGCACAACACAACCCGCATGCATATCTGGACCCACCTGCCGCCGAAATATGCGGACATGGAGAATGAGAAGGGCCTCTACGGTGCGGGTATGACCCAGCTTGACGACAACATCGGCGTGCTACTGAAGAAGCTCGACGACCTCGGCATAGCCGACAACACCATCGTCATCTTCACCAGCGATAACGGCGCGGAAGTGATGAGCTGGCCCGACGGCGGCACCACTCCTTTCAATGGCGAGAAGAACACCAGTTGGGAAGGCGGATACCGTGTACCGTTCGTCATCCGCTGGCCCGGAACCATCAAGCCGGGGACGGTGATCAACAGCACCGCGGCACACGAGGACTGGGCGACAACGCTGCTGGCCGCGGCGGGCGTGCCCGACGTCAAAGAAAAGCTGTTGACCGGCTACAAGGCCGGCGACACGACCTATAAGGTCCACTTGGACGGCTACAACCTGATGCCCGCCCTCAAAGGCGAGACGCAGACCTGGCCGCGTCGCGAATTCCTCTACTGGACCGATGACGGCGAACTCGCTGCCCTGCGGTACGACAAGTGGAAGGCATTGTTCCTGGAGCAAACCGCTCATGGGTTTGCGGTTTGGGAGACGCCCTTCGTGGCCCTGCGCGTTCCCAAGCTCTTCGACCTCCATGCCGATCCTTTTGAGAGGGCCGAGATGGAGTCGATCGGGTATTCGCGTTGGCGCATCGACCGCATCTTCCTGCTTACGCCTGCCCAAGTGTTTGTCGGGCAGTGGCTGACCAGCTTCAAGCAGTTCCCCCCGCGCCAGAAGCCGGCCAGCTTCAACCTCGATCAGGTGATGCAGCAGATGATGGAAGTGAAAGAGTAACTCGCGGCAAGAGGGTTGCGGATCATGGCGTGCCCGTCATTACCCATGGCGGGCGCGCCGATTGCGGCTCTGACCGGATAATAGTCTAACTAGACCGAAAGGAACATGAACATGCGAATCGCTCGCTCAATCTTCCCGGCAGCCGCGCTTTTGCTTCTGACAACAGCAGTGTTTCTGGCTCCGGTTGAGGCGCAGATGCGCCAGCTCTATATCAACAACGCTATCTACGGTAAGAACGGACGGGGAATGAACGTAACCAACCGCATCCGCTCCCTGATTCAGAACAATACCGTCAACGTGAAAGTCAACAACGCGAATATGGGCGGAGATCCGAACGTAGGTGCGGACAAATACCTAAAAGTTCAGTACACCTACCAAGGTCGCAGCATGACAAAAGTTGTCAAGGAAGGCGATCGCCTGCAACTGCCCTGATCAAGTTTGCCCAACGAACAGACTGGCCCACAATCGCACGTCGGATTGAGAGGTTCGCATTTGCGCTCAGAAATTCTGACCAGCGTAGGATTTGTTCCGCATTCGGGTCGTTCGGAGCTGCTATCTCCATCCTGCTATGAAGGCGCAGCAGTCGCGCGTCGGTGTCTCGAAACGCAATCGCACCAGCAAGAGTGCATTCCGTGCAAGTCACCGAAAAGAAACTCTTCGATCCAACAAAATCCGAATCTTACACAGGCTTTTCCACGAACCTGTTGATAAATGAAAAGCGCAGTCGAGATTCAAACTTGATTGGCATGGGCTTGGCTCGCGTACAGGAGGGAATGATTTTTGCGGAAGGCGGCTGCCCAGGAGATGGGCAAAAGGAAAAGGCTGTGACCTTGGTTATGCTCTAGCCGACAACTCCTGCGAGGGAGCCCCCGGCGTGGACGCATGTACCGTCACAGCCCTTCTAGCGATCACCGCTTTCGCGGTTCCAAACCCCAACTGACACCTCGCAGTGCAGTCGGTTTTTTCGGGTCTGGCAGTCTTGCCGAGTCACCTCGCCAAACTGATCACTCAGCATACTTCAGGTTAGCTACGTTTAAGATGCCAACCCTTTTCTGCCGTCGACGAGAGCCATCCTAATATAGAAATGTGAGATGTCAATGCCCAAGGTTGGTGCAAATGACAGTTATTTTGCGGCTCAAATAATACTGCGCAAGCTATTGAGCTTGTGGCACTTGAATTTTCGGTCAAAAACGATTTGTGGTTTGTTCACATGTTTTTCACAGAGATCGATGCGCGAAACTACGGTCTACAGAACCACACTAGGCCCTTGACTAGCGTCGCGGAGTGCGGCATTGTCGAAGCAGGGAGTTGGATGCCGAATCTTGTGGCTTATGTTGACGGCGGGTCCCACGGAAGTCCGGGGCCGTCCGGCATTGGCGTGGTCATCGAGCAGTCTGGCGGCGAAAAGGTGTGTATCGCCAAATCCATTGGCCGCCAGGACAACAACGTCGCCGAATACGTTGCCCTGCTGGAGGCCTTGCAACACGCGGTTTCGGTGAACGCCAGCGCGCTTCACGTGTTCTCCGACTCCGAAATTGTGGTGAAGCAGATGACCGGCCTGTACGCTTGTCGCAGCCCGCGCCTCTATTCCCTGAACTGGACCTGCCGTAAACTTGCCCGCTCCCTCGATTTCTCCATCGCCCACATCAGCCGCGAACTCAATCTGGAAGCCAATGATCTAGCCAACCACGCCGTCCGCTCCCGCCCGACGGCCTGATCTAAGTTCTCTGAAACGATGTTCATTCGAGCGCTGGTAGTGGGTCAGCCTCCGGTTTGCCCGTCATCCGTTCGCGATGGACTCTAAGCTCGGCCAATCCGCGTAGAACCGGACCAGTGGGGCGGAGTAGAAGTAGACCAGACAGGGATTGGCGTGACCGTCCAAGGGTTCCGCGGAAGTACGACCAAACTTGTGTTGCTCTGCGTTGCTTCGGTTTAGACTGCTTATGCAGCGGTCAAAACTCACGGTGACGAGGATCAAATGCATCTCTACTGGTGTGCGGACTGCAAGACTCCCGGATGTAAGAAGCGCCAGATATTTAAGGACGTCGAATTTGTTCCGGAAGCAGGCAATGAGCCGACCATGCAGCTAAACTTCCCGGCCAACTTCGAGATGCGCTGTAAAACGTGCGGCAACATTCACAGCTACAGCCGGCCAGACATTGAGGACTTTCAATCCGACGAACCCCTGTCGCTGGGATTCGAAAGCCAATCGTGACCGATTCTGGACTACGGGAGTTTACTTTGGAGTCGGAGTGCGCCGGGCGTGCCAGAAGTACTACGCCATGTCTGGTGACCTTCGGATTGCTCGTCACTCGCCAACGTCGAGCTGAGAAAATGATGAAGATGCGGCCTGATTTACGTCGGTCACGGACCGGTGACTTCAGTTTTCGATGACTGGGCCGCGTCCCGACACTCTTTGGCTAACGTGAGCAGGTTATTAAAACCAGGCGTGAGCCGCACCTTCCTCAGCATAGGATCCAGGAGCAGATTCGAGTAGGCACAGTAATTCTGCCCGATCGCGGCGCTGAGCAGACGCAGTGCCGCCTGTCTCTTGCCGCAGTCGGCGAAAACGGCTCCCTGGTAGTAGAGGAGCTCGGCATCGGGCGCAGCTGGAGCGTTCGCTTCCGCTTCCTGCGCCATGCGGTCGGCTTCCTCCGGAGGCCGCAGTCCGAGGCAAGCCTCCAGCAGATCGCGGTGGTAGCGCGGAGTGGTCGGCATTTGCTTCACGGCCTCGCGAGCCTTTTCGATTTCGCCTTCCCGCAAAAGCAGCGATGGCGTCGCATAAGCCGCCCATTCCGAGCCGGCATCCAGGCGAATGAAATCCGCTGCCCGCGCAGTGTTGCCCATATCCATGAAGGCCCAGGCGCAGGAGCGGAACGTATAGTTGCCGGGATCGAGTGAGAGTGCGGTATTGCATTCCTTGGTGGCTTCCTCCAGCATGCCGGCATAGCGATAGACGTAGCCCATGACAAAGTGGGCCTCAGCACTATCCGGACGGCGCTGCACCAGGGCTTGCGCCGCCTCGTAGGCTTTGCCCAACTCGCCCCGTTCGACCTGATTGGTGATGAGTTGTCCTGCGGCCACAATGCGATTGGGATCCAGCGCTACAGCGCGCTCATACGCCTTCGTCGAGCGCTGGAATACCTCTTCACCACCGTCGGAGTAGCTGGAGTCGAAATTGTAGCGCAGCCCCAGTTCTTCCCACGCCGGCGCGTAGTTCGGGTCGCTCTGCACCGCGTGCTCCAGCACCACGATGGCATCCTTGTTCGGGCCCGGGTCGTGCGGCAAGGCGAGGCTATGCAGGTACAGATCGTAGGCTGCCGGATCTTTGGGGCGGCTGCCGGCATTGAGCACACCGCCGGCCATGCCAAGCGCCGGCAGTATTCCCTGGTTTACCTGCGCGGACATGGTGGACTGCAATGCGATGAGGTCTTCAGCAGGAGCCGTCACCGTGGTCTGCCACAGCAGCCGGTTGCTGCCGCTCTCGATGGCCTCCAGCGTCACCCTCAAACGGTCGCCCTGTTTCAGGTAGTGTCCAGTCACGACGGTGGACACGTGCAGTTCATCGCCCACCCTGCGAGGATCCTCGTCGACACCCACGTACTTTCGCGTCATCGACGAAGGACGAACATCCAGAGTCCGGGTGTAGGTCAGCGCGTTGGCAACTTCGTCAGCCAGGGCAAAACGCAGGAAATCCACGCTGACGTCGCCGTTCATGTTCTCGAACGGCAGCACGGCAACCGAGTTTCTCCCGTTCGCTCCCGGACGCTGCTTGTACCACCAGGCTCCCATAGGCACCAGCAGAGTGATAAGCAGTGCTATCACGCCCAGCAGGATGTAGGTCTGGCGCCGGCTCGAGGATTGAAATGTATTGCTTGAAATACGGTATGGCAAAGGTGGCCGGTGCCGCCCGGTTTCGGTCAACCCGGGTTCCGTTTCCCGCTTCAGCGACTGGAGATCGCCCTTCATTGCCAGCGCATTCGGGTAGCGGTTGCCGCGGTCTTTCTCCATTGCCCGGCCGAGAATGCCCTCGATATCTTTGAGAAGCGCAGGGTTGAGCTTGAGAGGAGACACCGGCTTCCGGTTCATCACCGCTTCCAGCGTGGTCACCGTGTTGGTCCCGGCAAAAGGCTTGTGGCCGGTCGCCATTTGGTAGAGGACAACGCCCAGGGAGAACAGATCGGTGCGAGGATCGAGTTCTTCGCCGCGGGCTTGCTCGGGAGACATGTAGAGTGCCGTTCCAAAAATGTCGCCCGCTACCGAGAGCTCGGTATCCAACGCGGCCGCGCCCGCGCGCAACCCCGGCGCCAGCTTGGCTACGCCGAAGTCGAGGATTTTGACCTGCCCGCTCTGGGTAATAAAAATGTTGGCCGGCTTGATGTCGCGATGAATGATCCCTTGGGCGTGGCATGCGGCAAGCGCATCCGCTACCTGGATGCCAATGTCGAGGATTTCGTCCACTTCCATCGGCTTGCCCAGCATCCGGTCCTTCAGGCTCATCCCTTCCAACTTCTCCATGACCATGAAGGGATGCGCGTCCATCTCCCCAATGTCGTGGATGGTGCAAATGCCGGGGTGGTTCAATTGCGAGGCAGCGCGCGCCTCCCAGATGAAGCGATCCAGCGCCTTGCGATCGCTGAGCAGGTTATCGGGAATGAACTTAAGGGCGACGTGGCGGCCCAGGCGCGTATCCTCGGCTTCGTACACTACTCCCATGCCACCACCACCGAGCTTTCCCACGATGCGGTAGTGAGAGATAGTCTGGCCAATCATGCTGGGGGCTGCGACTTCCATGCGCGGTAATGTTAGGCCGCCCGTACGAACACGGTCAACCCGAAATGCTCGTTGTTGTTCAGAGCCCACTTTCCGCTCCAGTGGTCAGCTACCTGAAAACTGACCTACGACCCACCCGCAATCTGTCGCGAAGATGCGCACTGCCATCTGCTAACCTTGGATGTTCGTCACTGTCAGGCTGAAGAGGAACGTCCTATGGAAGTCGTGGCCGGAGTGGATCTGGGCGGAACTGCCGTCAACTATACGATCGTGGACCAGCAGGGGCATTTTCTCATCGACGGCTTGTGCGAATATCCCGCGCTGGCCAAGCAGGGACCGGACATCTGCCTGCAGCAGATCGCTGATGGTCTCAAGATCGCTGCCGACAAAGCTGGCGTCGCGGTTTCTGAAATCGTTGCTGTCGGCCTCGACACGCCCGGTCCGGCGAGTGCCTCGGGTGTGCTCAGTGCACGCGGCTCTACGAACTTCGTGCACGCCAAGTGGGCAGGATTTGATATCCGCGAAGGTCTCGCGCACAAACTCGGCAAGCCGGTGTTGTATCTGAACGACGCCAATGCTGGTGCGCTGTGGGGACACTACGCGATCTTCGGACCCAACAGTAAGGAGACGTCCGTTTCGATTGTCATCGGAACCGGCAACGGCGGCGGAATCATCCTCGATGGCAACGTGGTGAAGGGCAAGAACGGATTCGGCGGAGAACTCGGCCACGTGCTGATTCCGTACCAGAGCATCGCCGGGACGCCAGGCATGAAGCCCGAGTGCAATTGCGGACGCACCGGCGATCTTGAATCGGTGTGCTCGCTGACCGCGATCGAACGCACGCTCCTGCCGTATTTCCTGCCGCGCTATCCCGGACACGAACTGGGCAACGTCGATCTCCACACAGCGGCCAAGCTGGTGCGCGGCATGGCGGAAAAGGGCGATCCGCTTTCGAAGGACGTCTTCCGCGTTCAGGCCCACGGCTTGGGCTTGTTCTTCGACGAGATGATCAATACCTTCGACCCTGACGCGCTGATCATAGGCGGTGGTGCGCTGGAAACGACTCTGGATTTTCAGCGCTGGTTTATCGACGAAGTCCGTGCCGGCATGCCCACGCAGCGCGAGGAGCAGGTTGGGATTCCGATCCACGTGATGCCCAACGGCGATACCGCAGGGGCGCGCGGCGCAGCCATCGAAGCGCTCAAGCTCGCACGGCAGGGCGGACTCGCATAACTTCTTGCAGGGACCGTCGTGCAGAATCAAAAATGCCGCCCCGCAGGGCGGCATTCTCGTTGCAGTTAGAGTTAGTGGTTCGTCGAACCAGCGCCGACAAAATAGGTGACGCTTACAGGTTGAGCAACGTTACCGGCATTGTCCTTGCCTCCGGAACAGGTCGCTGTAAATCGGCCACTCCCTCCGCTGATGGACACGGTTGCATTCGTGGCGACGCCGGAGAGCGCGTCGGTGGTAGTGCAGACCACGGCGGGAGCCTTCCCCGCATAGGCAGCGCCCTACTTTACACCCGTGACTGTAACCGCCGGAGCGTGCAGATCGATTCTTACGATCTGACTGGCCTGGCGGCTGACATATCCGGCGTTGTCAACGGCGCGAAGACCCACAAAGTACGAGCCCTCGCTCGACATCGGCAACGCGGCCGAATTGCCTTCGACGACATTGACTGGGCCGTCGTCGATCCAGTAGCGAAGATGGTCGATTCCGCTGCCGCTATCGTTCCCACGCAGTTCGACGGTCACGGGAGAATTCGTCCAACCGCTGCCGTTCAACGCGGGGCTGAACGTGATCGTCGCTCCTGGAAATTGCGAGTTGTGACTGATGGGCCCCCGCACCAGAAGCACACCTGTCCGTGCCGGCAGCGTGACGTGTACCGCTCCAGCGCTGACGGTGTAGCTGGCGCCGCCCAGGACGTCAAGCAGCGACGTTCCATCCATATAGATCCCTGTCAGGGGAATGGACGCCTGGTTGGTGGCCGGGCCGTTGTTGAGTGCCACCACCACCGCAGCTTGGCCTTGCATGGTACGGGCGAAGGCATAGGTGTTGGGGGCGGTAGCTGGCTGCTAGGTGTCGCCGGTCAGCAGTGTGACCAAGCTCCCCTGGCGCAGTACCTGGTACAGTTTTCGAATGTGCGCCAGCTTGGTGTAGAACGCTTGCATGTTGGTGTCCGGCGGTCCGTAAATGTTGGGATTGCCCGCTTGATCCAGCCACGGATTAGGCGGCCGGGTGTAGGGATCGCCGATCGGCCCGTTGCCGCTGCTGATCTGCGACGGCGAATTAATCGCAATCTCATCTCCGTCGCACACCATCGGTGCGCCAATGTAGGTGAACTGGAAGAGCGCCGCCAGCTTTAACCGCTGCTTGGCTTGTACCAGTCCGGTGTCGCCGGTCTCCGTCATTACGTACAGCGCGCGATTCACGTCGTGCGAGTCCAACAGGCTGAGCATGGCCGCTGTGGCCTGCGGCGGATAATCATCGCGCACCGCGCGTATCGCATGGTCGAACAGGCTGGGCGTGAGCCCGGGAATGTTGTTGGTACCGTTATTGTTGTCGTCGCTTAGCGATGGTAGCGATCGAAGTACAGTCCGTCGGACGAGGAGTGATTGAATACGCCGTCCAGGATCACTTTCATTCCACGCCGGTTCATCTCCGCTTGCAACGCGGTGAACGCCGCATCGCCACCCAGAGCTGGATCGATATGCAGATACTGGTCGGTGTGGTAGCGGTGATACGAGCGCGCCATGAAGATCGGATTCATGTAGATCGTGTCAAACCCGAGTGCCTGAATATAGTCGAGCTCGTTCTGCACGCCCTTCAGATCGCCGTTATAGAACTGCGTGAAGTTGTTGTAGCAGGACGAATTGCTGTTACGCGGATCGCACATCTGCGTGTTCCATATGTCGTAATGAATCACCGTGGTGGGATCGGTGCCGTAAAACGTGGGACAGCCAGTGGTCGATCCCTTACGGCAGTAGTCGTTGGTCTTGTCCCCGTTGCGGAAGCGGTCGGGAAGGATGTGATACACGTTGGCATTTTGCAACCATGCCGGCGTTTGGAAGTTGGGATCGTAGACCGTGAACTGGAACGATGGGAAGGGTTCACCGTCGCTGGCTGCGCCGGTTCCGCCCTTGTGCACGTTATCGTTGTCGTCCAGGTAGTCGTCACTGTACCAGCCGTTGGTCGTGTCTCGGTTTATATGGAACTTGTAGTAGTAAACGCTGGTGGATGACGGCATCGTGAGGGTCGTTTTCCAAACGTCGTACTCTGTCCCGTTGATCGTGATGTTTTGCTCAAACGGCATTCCCGTATCCACCAGACCGGTGGTGGTGCCACTCGCGGAATCGAAGATGTAAGCGCGTGCGGTAAGGCTCCAGATGCCACTGGAATGGAGCGTGTGGAATCGCAGTGTGACCTGCGTGTTCTCCGGCACAGCGCCTTCCTGGTCGCGATAGAACGGATCGAAAGTGTTGTGCGAGAACCCAGCCTTGTCCTGCGCGCTGAATCCCGGGGGCTGCTCCATCGAGAATGGCGGCGTGCTGGTGTTGTTTCCCGTGTTCACCACTGCGAAGTACTGCGTAGCGGTGGCATTCAAGCCGATGTTGCCGCCTATATTGTTGTCGGATGGAGCCTGACCGTACACGTACCCGCCGCTGGAGACCAGATATCCAAAAAATACAAACGATGAGGGAATCCCTCCGCCAGTGAGGGCGCTCCAGGGGATCGCCACTTCACGCGTACCTCCGCCATCGTCGGCATACTGACCGGCATACGCGGTCTGCGCGGTCCAACCGCCACCGCCGTTGGAATTGCGATACTCCCGGTATCCATTCTTCACATACGTCACAAACGTCGCTCGGAGCGGCAGTGACGAAAAGTTCACTCCGTCGTAATTGAAACCAGTAAGGTTGCCATTGGCATTGTTGTTTGGATCTGCCACGTAAAGGACAAGGCCCTCATAGACATTCGCGTTGGCAATGCCAACATAGAGGTTGGTCGCATCCCACGTCATGTACCAGTTCTGCCCGGTATTGCCGGCATTGTTGAGCTGGTTGTTGTTTCCATACTCGCCACTGTTGATGTGGCCATCGATGGTGGGCGTTGTCCACTGCGCCCACACTGGAGCCGCAGCCGCATACGCGAGCGAAATAAGAAGAGCGATTTTTAGCAGGGGAGTACGAAACATGGAAATCCTGGCGAGTTCTCTGGCGTTGGTGTTGCCAGCGGTTTGAGAAGACATGCTTGCGTTGCAGAAGTAGAAAGCTGATAGAACTTTAGTCCCACATCAACTTGCGCTAATAGAGCTAGGCAAACGTCATAAAATGTACACCAAACACGTCACTCGCGCCGAGCGAATTCTGTCCCGCCACGCCGAAATCGCCCATTTGTGCCTCCGTCTGCTGAAAGGTGGGCCTCCCCAACCGGTACAGTTCTCTACCCCCACGAATCGGGAACTTCGTTCTCCGCTTTCGCGTATGTAAATCATGAAGGCGCAAAGTGTTTTGGGCCGGGCCTAATTGCTGCCGGGACGTTGTCTATGAACCTGCTCGACATCTTGAAACAGACGTTAGCGACCCTGCGCGCCCACAAGATGCGCAGCTTCCTCACCATGTTCGGGATCATCTGGGGGATTGCTTCCGTCATTTTGCTGGTAGGTTTGGGCCTCGGCTTCAGCAAAGACCAGAAGAAAAGGATGGAGACCCTCGGCAAGGACCTGGTCATCGTATGGGGAGGCCGGACGAGTTCGCAGGTAGGTGGCCTCGCAGCTGGCCGCCAGATCGTCCTCAACATCGACGATGCCCGCCTGATCAAGAAAGAGTGCTACTTCATCAAGGCAGTCAGTCCCGAACTGCAGCGCAGCGTGACGGAAACCAGCCAGTTCAACTCGGCAGCCCGGCAAGTCTCCGGTATCTGGCCGTCGTATCAGGACTTTCGCTCGCTGATCCTCGCCGAGGGCCGCTCGATGACCGACGACGACGAAACTGAAGCGCGGCGCGTGGTAATTCTGGGCTCGAACGCCGCCAGGCAGCTCTTTCCCGGACAGCCAGCGGTTGGCTCCATCGTGAACATCGCCCGTTACCCGTACACCGTGATCGGGGTGCTGGCCGAGAAGAAGCAGAACTCTAATTACAGTGGCCCCGACAACGACAAGATCTACGTGCCGTACTCAGCCATGGCCCGCGATTATCCTCCGCCTCCGGCCAAGGGAGAAATCATTAATAAGGGCTATGTCTCCGACATCGTGATGGAAGTCGCCGATCCCGAGTCGCACGACGCCGCGGTGTTGCAGGTCCGCCGCGTGTTGGGTCGCATGCATCACTTCGAGGAGACCGACAAGGACGCCCTTTTCATCTGGGACACCATGGAATTTGCCAAGGTGCTGAAACGCATCTTCGACGTGATCACTATTTTCTTTGGATGCGTGGCCGTGACTACGCTCGCGCTCGGCGGCATTGGCGTCATGAACATCATGCTGGTTGCCGTGACCGAGCGAACGCGCGAGATCGGCATCCTGAAGGCAGTGGGCGCCACCAAGGCCGACATCCTCAAGCAGTTTTTCAGCGAGTCGGTGGCCCTGACGGTACTAAGCGGCACCATTGGCTATGTGGTGGGGGTTGGAATCTGCGTGCTGTTAAATGCCGCTCCGCTGCCAGACTTTGTCCCTAAGCCGATAATCTCAGCCATTGCCATCGTGGGCTCGTTGTTTACGCTGTCGCTCATCACCGTGAGTGCCGGCATGTATCCCGCGAAGCGCGCAGCCGACATGGACCCGATCGAGTGCCTGCGATACGAATGAACCGAGGTGGAGCGTGTTTCTCAAGGAGTTGATTCAGCAGAGTTGGACCGCATTGCGGAGAAACCGCATGCGCTCCCTCCTGACCATGCTCGGCATCAGTTGGGGAGTGGTCTCCCTCGTTCTATTGCTCGCGTTCGGAGAAGGGCTCGGAGGCGGCATACTCAAGGCCACCGGATCCCTCGGCAACAACGTCATCGTGATCTGGCCGGGCCAGACCAGCATGCAGGCCGGAGGTCAGCGAGCCGGCCGCAAGATCCATTACGAATACGAAGACATCCAGGCCATTCGCGCTGAGGTTCCCATCATCCGTGCCGTCAGTGCCGAGTCAACAACCGATTTCGGATTCAAGGCGGGCACCCGCGTGGTCTCCATCCAGACCCGTGGCGTTGAGTACCCTTATGCTGCGATGCGCAAGCTGGTTGCGGCGGAAGGCCGCAACATCGAAGAAGGTGAATTCGCCAGCCGCAAGCCCGTGGTCCTGCTAGGACACGCGGCCGCGAAACGTATCTTCCAGGGCGGCCCGGCGGTGGGTCAGACTGTGCTGGTGCAGGGACGCAGCTTCGAAGTCGTCGGCGTCATGGACACCAAAATCCAGGACTCGATGTACCAAGGTCCTGACAACGAGCAGGCGTTTATTCCCTACGAGGTCTTCAACGAAATCACCAACGCCAAGGACCCGCAGATCATTGTCTTCCAGCCGATTTCTGCGGATTTGCACAGTGAAGCGCTCTTGGCTGCGAGAAACGTCGTTGCCCGGCGTCATCACTTCGAGCCGCGCGACAACAAAGCCACTCCGGAGTGGGATACCGTCGAGAGCGGCCAGATGTTGAAGGCTTTCACCATTGGCCTCGATGCGCTGCTCGGTATCATCGGCGCCCTCACCCTCGGAGTCGGCGGAGTCGGCGTTATGAACATCATGCTGGTCAGCGTCACGGAGCGCACCCGCGAGATCGGATTGCTCAAGGCCATTGGCGCCCGCCCTCGTCAAATCCTGATGCAGTTTCTCATCGAGGCCCTGGTACTCACGTTCATCGGAGGGTCCCTGGGCATCCTCGCGTCCTGGCTGCTCACGGTCGTGATCCCGCCGATGCCGCTGTACAGCGAGTTCTACAAAACCGCCAACCATCAGGGCGATATCTTTCTCAACGCGTCGCTCGGCGTGATGATGGTGTCGTTCGCGATCTTGTCGCTGGTGGGAATCACCAGCGGCTTCTGGCCGGCCCTCAAGGCATCGCGCCTGGAGCCGATCGAAGCCCTGCGCTACGACTAGCGATCGACCAGAGCTGAGGTCTATTAGTTTTCAAAGTTCAAGTTCGTTGGCCCATCCGGCAGCTTCGTACCCTTCCCACCGGTTGTTGGGACATCCGCTCCGACTACCTCAAATTTAGCGCTATTCAGCCAGACTGCTCCTGGTCCGTCCAGCAAAACGCCAAAGAAGATGCCAGTTGCGTCTTGCGGCACATCCAGCACCACGTCATATTTTTGCCAGCCGGTGGTCCCTTTAATCTGCCGGTCTTGCATGTTGTCGAAAGCAACCGAGCCACTATCCTTGTCCACGCGCATCCACAGCCCAGCCCAGCTTTGGATTCCGTCCGATTTCACGAATGCGCTGAAGCGCACCCGTTCGCCAAGGTATTTGTCGGCACGGAAGTCCTGCATCAGGGTGCCGAACCCGTCGCTGACCGGTTCCTTAGCTTTCAGGTAAGCGCTGGGATGGCCGTTGTAGGCTACCTGCGCGTCGGTGCCTGTCTCATACGATGCCGGCTTGGTCCCGGCCAGAAGCCAGCCCGCCGGAGCCGCTGCCTGCATAGTAAAGGAGCATGTGAGTAAGAAAACCAGCCCTACGACTGGCTTCGCATATCGTGCGATATTGGTTATCATACTGACCTCGTTATGGTCATGGGTGCGGCGGTGGCTATTCTAACTAATGCGCTGAGGAGTAGCTTCGCCGCGTTAGCTGCTCCTCATCTCACTTTGTCAGGCTATCGCGAGCGGGTCCGGCTGGTTATCGCTGGGCCTCGAGAAAGCGATAGTCGAACTGCCAACCGGTAACGAGATCGCTCAGGACTGCGATGCGGCCACTGCTGCCGGAGAAGGCACGCTCGAAGATCTCCCACTCTGCGTCCGTGATGCCGCCTTGTTTTCGCGATCCTCCACCCTGGTCCCACTGGATGACGACCTCGCGTCCGCCGGCCGGCGAGAAGTCTCCGATTCCAAGGTCCGTGCCGCAGTGCCATACGTAAATCCCCGGCAGGCCGTTCGCCTGGAGAGTCGCCGCATTGAGTTCCGAGATCTGAGGCGCGGCTGTGTTTACCGACGGTTTGGCCGCCGTCTGGGCAGCGAGAGGTACTGCGACGAAGCACAGAAGCAGAGAGAGGCAAATCAGCGCTCGGTGCATGATCGGATTGGTGCTGATGCGAACGGTTTGCGATTTCATAACGACCTCCTTGTGGTCGGGTTGCGGCGGCAATGAATGTTCAGGAAGTGAGGAGCAGCCTCACCGCGTGACTGCTCCTCACCGGGGACGAAATCAGTGGTTAAACCACCAGAGGTTGTGACCCGCAGGCCAGTGATCCTCCTGACTGACCGAGCGAATAGCGGCCGTCATCTTCGCATCCAGATCGTTGAAGAAGTAGTCCCAATTCGGCTGTCTCACGGGTAATGCGGGTCGCGTGTTGCTGAGAAAGTACCAGAATGTTCTAGGGTGCTTTGGGTCGCTTTTGCTTTGTATGATTCTCAAGGCGGCGGTGGTTCCGGGCATGTCGCCGGCTTTGTACCAACTCCACCACCTGCCACGGAGCCATGGCTTGTCGAATGGAGGCACGTCGTAACCAACGAATTGGTCGTCACGAGGTTGCAAAAGGGTAGGCAAGCGGATGATCGCGTGGTCGCCGGTTGTCATGGAAACCAGGTAGCGCAGTTGATCGGTGGTGGTGCTTACCCACCCGCCTGATGCTTGGAATGCCGGCATATAGAATCCGCCGTAGGGCCACGGGACTAAACGAAACTGATCGAAGACAGAGTCAATCAAAGGTGCTCCGGGATAGTCGTAATAGATTGCCTCGAACGGCAATCGGTCGCCCTTCAGGGTCCCCCCTAGACCAGTTCCGGTCATCTCAAGTGGACCTGTGATGTTCTCGCGGACGTAGGTCTGATAGGTAACGCCCGAAACCCTTTCGATGATGCGGCCCAGGACGGCATAGCCGAAATTCGAATAGTGTTGTTCCATACCTGGGGAGTAGTCGAGTTGCCGGGTTAGCATGTATTTCGTAATGTCTTCGTCGGTTCCTGGGCGCGTAACCAGACCGTTGTGAACAGCCATGAACATGGGATCGAAGCCAATTTTGGCGTCGTCCCATCCACCCTGGTGAGTCAGCAGGTCGTAGACTGTGATAAGTCCTATTCGCCAATCTACTTTTTCCGCGGCGTCCTTAAACTCCGGCAGTACATCTACGACAAAATCATGGAGTCCCAGTTTGCGTTGGTTGATCAGTTTCAGAATGGCGGTGGCAGTCAGCGGTTTCGAAATACTGGCAATACGAAACCGGGTGTTGGGCTGCGTCACAAGTGAGCGGTCCTTGTCCCAGAACCCGTAGCCATGCACCAATACCAGCCTGACTTCGGTCCTGCCGTTAATGGTTTCTTCCCGCGCGACGGCGAGCGCTCCTCCCGGCAGGCCGTTGTTCTGCATGAACTGGACAATCGCCTCATCAATTGCCTCAAGTCCGGGAGTTGGTTCGCCGGTGATGGGAATATCTCCTTCGCCCGCACATGCGGGCGTCACGAATTGTCCAAGCATGAGCACCATTGCGAGCACGGCGATCACAGTTCTCTCTATGGCGGGTGTAGAGACTACGTTTCGAGCTTTTAGCAGTGAGTTGTTCACGGTGACCTCCTTGTGGTCATGGGTCGTGGCGGCATTTCATTTTCAAAAGTGAGGAGCAGCTTCACCGCGTAACTGCTCCTCACCGGGAACGGCGCTGGTCACTCGGCCAGAGAGCGCCGTGCCCTAACGTTGTGCCCGCAATCGCTTGCGCAGCAGACCGCCGACGCCGAGAATGCCGGATCCGAGCATGAGCAAGGACGAGGGTTCGGGCGTGGCTTGAATCGAGCCGGTCGCAGTCAGGGCTAGGTCCGTGTTGCCGCTCGTTACGCTACCGTCGAGTTCGGTACTGGGGAAAACGAACCCAATCGAGTCGTTGTTGAGGTTGAGTACCAGGTCCCCAGCGAGAGCAGGGGCCTGCGCAAGAAGTTCGGAGTACAGCATGTTGTACTCGGCAGTCATCAACGCCGCGATCGTTGGCGCCGGCAGGCTGGAGAAATCCACGCTTGCCGTCAGATTGATGTTGCCGTGCACCGAATCGGTCATGCCGAAGCCGGCGGTGTAGCTTGCCGTCGTGCCGTTCCCGTTCAAACCGGTAAGGGCTGAGTAACGCTGGCCGAACTCGTACCCCAGCGAAGCGTAATAAGGCCCGTTGTAGTCGTCTACCCGCGGGCCGAGTTGCAGCGCTGTCGTTTCCATGCTGCTGCTCCAGTACGAAATCTGTTCATAGCCGATGAACTTCACCTGGTTTCCTGACAGAAAGTTCTTGATACCCTGTTTTGTTGCCTCAGCAGAGATGAGGCTCGCTTTGTCAGCGGCTGTGATCCCAGGAGGTATAAACGTTTGGACCGTTATGGGAGGGCATGTTGGACAGCCCTGCTGTTTAAGCACGAGATTGTCCTGCGACTGCACCGGATTGGTGGGCGTGCCGGCAGTAAACTCGGCTGCACGGGCGCTCGCGAGCAAGCCCGTGACCAACAAAGCAAGTACCGCGACAAACATCGTGTACGACCTGGTTCCGTGCTGCTGAAGCTGACTGAACTGACTATTCTGCGTCTTCATGGCGACCCTCCTTCAAGTCATTCGTTGTGGCGGCTCTGAATCTTGGTAAGTGAGGAGCAGGCTCACCGCGTAACTGCTCCTCACCGGGGACGTCACCAGTCGACAGGCCAGAAGGCGCCGTCCCCAAACTTGGCTTCAGGCAACCTCGGCTTCGTACGTCGGCTCCAAGTATCCCCAAAGCTGCACATAGGTCTCCGGCGGCACCGTCGATGAGCTGTGCGTCCCGCCGTCGCTGAAGAGAAGGGTATTGGCGGTGGAACCCTGTACCAGAATCGGCGCCGGTGTCTCCGCTTCAGCGGTCTCGCCGATCGACGGCTGCTTGGGCCGGGGGGTCAGCGACATTTGGCGAAACATGTGCGACGACCTGGTGACCAACTGAACATCCACGTGGTCGGTCTTCGCCCAGCAGGAAACCTGCATGTGCTCGATCACATATCGGTGGCCAGACGGAACATGGAAGGCAGCCTCGTGACCAGTGGTGAACACAAAGCCAAACGGCTCGCGCCCTCTGAAATCAATTTGCACGTCGCGCTGCGCGGGGCGGGTGACCGTTACGCTTTGCCGGCTCAACTGCAATTGGTTGGCGATGCAAATCACCCGCAGTGCGGCGGTCAGCGCGGCGATTCGTCCAGTGTCGTCAATCGCTGTCGTGGTTTCGCGTCTTGCTTTCCGAGCTTCCATGTCTGCCTCCCTGTGTTCTCGACGCTGCGTCGAGTGCTCCCATCTGATAGTTGCCTCGGGGCCTTGCCCGCCGCCTGGAGCCGGGACGTTTATCCCGTCTCCGAGCGGCGTCGTCCCCGAAAGAGCAGGTGCTCCAATTGCCGATTTGCCCGCTCTCGTGAGGCACAGTAGCCCGGAGCGCTTGCCGCATCAATGGACAAAGGCTGATTAGCGGATGGGATGCAGATGATCGTCTAACATCATGAAAAAGAAATAGTTATGGCTAGAAGTGATCGACGTTGCGGTCCCTGTTTCGGACGGCAGGTGTATACTTCGCCACAATCGGCGGCGCTTTGCCATGTTCGCCACCAAATTAAGGATGTTGGGGGCCCGTAGACAGGCTGCCGATTCGCCACCTCGAGAGTCGGCGTGCAGAATCCCACGCGGATTCGGAGACCGCGCTGCCATGGGATATGTGTTGCGCTTCGGCGTCTTCGAACTGAATCTGGTCACCGAAGCACTGCGCAAATTCGGGACGCCGATCAAACTCGCCCCGCAACCCTTCAAAGTCCTCGCCTTACTCGCCAGCCAGGCTGGCCAGGTTGTCACCCGCGAACAGATCCAACTCCAAGTCTGGGGGGAAGACACCTACGTCGATTTTGAGCAGGGCATGAACCACTGCATCAAGCAGATCAGGAATGCCCTGAGCGACACCGCAGACACTCCTCGCTACATCGAGACCCTGCCTCGTCGCGGTTACCGTTTCATCGTGCCTGTCGAAGCCCGGAAACTTCCCGATGACACGCGCGAGGTTAGCGTTAGCCTGATCGAGCCGGAGGTCGTGGCACCCGACAATTCCGCGGCAGCCCCGCCCAGAACTATGGCGCCCGCCACCGCCGCGCCGATTCCTGTGTCATCCGAGGCCGTCCTCCCTCCGTCGGACCGGCGGCCGGAAGCGACCTCGCAAGCCGTGCCAGAATCGCCGGACTCGGACCTGTTGCGGCCGTGGCGTATCGTCGCCCTTGCAGCCATCTTCATCGCCATCGGGTTGGCGATGTATGTCGCTTGGCGGTCCCGCCTCGACAATCAGCAGGCGTCTCTGTCGCCTTCGTCCGGCCCAGCGCTCCATCAGCGGAAGTCGGTGGCTGTGCTCGGATTTCAAAATGTTTCCGGCCGCGCCGATGCAGCTTGGTACTCGACCTACCGAACTGGCTGCGGGCGACCAGTTGCGTATCATCGAAGGCGAAACCGTTGACCGCATGAAGTCAGACCTTCACTTGGCTGAAACTGACAGCCTCGCCCGGGACACGTTGCAACGGGTGCAGAAGATGGTTGGCGCGGATTTCGTTGTGTTGGGGTCGTTCACCGAAATAGGGAAGGACTCGGGCAGCCAGATTCGGCTGGATCTGCGCTTGCAGGACACTCGTTCCGGCGAAACTCTTGCCGCTGTCGCCGAAACCGGGACTGTCGATCGAATGTTCGACCTGGTGGCGCGCGCCGGGGCCAGCGTCCGCCCCAAGCTCGGCGCTCCTCCCGTGTCCACCGAAGAAGCCGGGGGAGTGCGGGCCATGCTGCCTGCCAACCCGGAAGCCGCCCGCCTGTACTCGCTGGCGTTGGCAAAGCTCCGCGTCTTCGATGCCATTGCCGCCCGCGATCTTCTCCGCGAATCCATCACCGCTGAGCCATTTTTCGCGCCCGCACACTCCGCGCTGGCTGCGGCATGGAAGATGTTGGGCTACGAGAAGGACGCGAAGGACGAAGCTCAAAAAGCCTTCAAACTCGCCTCGAACCTCCCCCGCGAAGAACAGCTCTCCATTGAGGCGCGCTACCGCGAGTTGAATAGCCAGTGGGACGATGCCATTGGCCTCTATCAGGCGCTTTGGCACAACTACCCGGACAATGTCGAGTACGGCCTTCGCCTGTCCTCTGCGCAAAGATCGGGCGGCAAAGCAAAGGACTCGATGGCCACCGTGGAGATGTTGCGCACACTTCCCGCACCCAGCCGCGACGATCTCAGGATCGAACTGGCGGAGGCCTATGCGGCGTACGCGCTGGGAGACCTCAGGCAATCCCAGGAAGCTGCTACCAAAGCAGCGGAAGAATCTGCGTTGCTCGGTAGTAGTCATGTGTTGGCCCGGGCGAAAACCGCTCAGGCCAAGGTTCTCTTTAAGCAGCAGGATCTCCCCGCTGCGCTCAATGGTTTCCGCCAATCGCTCGACATTGATCAGCAGGTCGGGGACACCACTGGAGTCACATCTTCACTCATCAACATCGCCAGCGTGCTGCAGGAGCAAGGCCAGTTAGCCGAATCGCAGGGAATGAACGAGAAGGCACTGGCCATTTACCTCAAGGCCGGCGACAAGAGTTCGGCTGCTCTGACCCTGAACAACATGGGCACAGTCTTCGAGCGCCAACGCAACTTCGCCCAGGCCAGGAAGGAGTTTGGAAAGTCCCTTGATCTCTACCGCGAACTCGGCGACAAGCTTAACCAGGGTTCGGTGCTCAATAACATTGGCCAGGTGCTGAATCTCGACGGTGACCTGGCAGGTGCCAGAAGAGTCCTTGAGAGCGCGTTAGCTGTCGATCGAGAGATCGCAAATCAGGTGGCAATTGCCGAGGCTCTTTCAGACTTGAGTGGGGTGCTCGCGGCACAGGGCGATCTCGCAGGCGCGCGCAAATCGCTGGACGAGGCCTTGAAGATTTGGGTCGATATCGGCGAGACCGATTCGGCTAACGAAGCTCGCCTCTCGCTTGCCCAGGTGTCGCTGGCCGAGGGCCATTGGGCGGATGCGGAAACCGCTGCTCGCAACCTTGTCACCGAGGCAAAGCAAAAGCTGCAGTCCGACCTCGAAGCCAGGTCCCAGATTGTGCTGGCGCAGGCCTTGCTCGCACAAGATAAGGGTACCGAAGCCATTGCCGCCGCGACTCACGCCGAATCGCTGGCCGGCGAGATCGCCGATTCCGATGCGCGCCTAAGCGTCAGGATTTTCGCCAGTCGTGTTCAGGGTCTCACGGGCTCGGCCAACCTACAGTTGCAAGCTATGCAGGCTCTGCAACTATGTCTGGCTGAAGCTAGTTCTCGGCTCACACAAGAATGGCGCACCTTCGGGTGCGCCTCGATAAAACTCGTGCGTGCCCGGAAAGCTACTCGTCGCGGATGGCGGCGTGGACCACGGGCATTAGCTCCGGCGGTATCGAATCGAATCCGTGCGCCTCTTTGGCGTGCTTCGCTGTTGCCTGCATGAGTTCGTCCAGCGTATCGGCCTTCGCGGTAAAGTCGCAATCGACTCCCACGTCCCTGCAACTGATCGTCTTCGCCATGATGTCTATTTCCTCGCGTTACTGATTTTGCTTCCGGGCTTCATCCATCCTGGAATCAAGCCGTAGCGAGACACTTTACACCGCTGGTTCCATGCCTGACAAGGTTCTCCGCTAGAACTGGCACGTCTGCGACACCTTCTTGATGTCCGACACTTTCAGGGTGCGCGGTGCTCCGCGTGTTGACGTCCCATGGGGTGGCTTGGTTACCGTGCCGGTAACTCGCACCTGCATGCCGTTATAGCTGAACAGAGTCGAGTGATCGCCTTTGAGCATGTAGGTCTCGCCATTGGCAGTCGACAACCGGAACGCTCCATTCACACCGACCACGCACCCTTCAATCGTCTTGGGTTGCGAATAGTCCTGGGGCATTCCGAAGGCCGATAACGACACCAGCACCAAGCAGCACACCGCGACCCGTCTCCGCATTGTTCGCCCCCGAGGTTTCTATAGGACAGTCGTAGATTATATCGCCGCAGTCCACCATCCGAGCTTGACGGGCGGCAATGTTCCCTCGCTCAAAGTCCCGAAGCAAGTTATCTCCATGCCAATAATGAACTATCCACTCTATGATTCGCAGTCAAACCTGTGCTACAGTCCGCCAACTACCCGGCAGCTTGTACGGTTTGTCGATCCCTTCAACCTGAGGAATTGCTTTCTATGGCTACTGCACCGGCAACCATGCAGCGCGTGTCCTGGACGCGCCCGAAGTACCTGATCTTCGCCTTCGTCGGCCTGATGATCCTCTACGTGCTCCGCCACAACGAAAGCTTCCTCATCAACCGCGCCGACCCGGAGTGGGCGCACATCCAGACATTCAGGTGGTGGCTGCTGCCGCACGGACTCGCCGGTGCCTGCGCCATCCTGCTTGGCCCCATGCAGTTTTCCGACCGCCTCCGCCAGCGCTACGCCAAGTTGCATCGCGTGGTGGGACGCTTCTACGTCTTTGGAGCGTTGATCGCCGCCCCGCTCGGCGCCTACATCCAGTATTTCGAAGAACGCATGCACGGGCCACGCTCGTTCACCATCCTGGCCGCGACTGACGCCGTCCTGTTGATGGCCACAACTGGCATCGCCTTTGCCTTCATCCTCAAGGGCAAGGTGCAGCAGCACCGCGCCTGGATGACCCGCAGCTTCGCCGTCGCACTGGTCTTTCTGCAGGGACGGGTGATCCTGGGCATCACCAATTGGGAGAACACTCGCCCTGAATTGTCCGAGCCGGTAATCTGGGCGTGCATCGCCTTCTCCATTTTTGCAGCAGACGTTGTTCTGCAGTGGCAGGAGTTGCGGCGCTCCCGTCCCGCAGTTGTCCGGGCAAAGGTCGCAGCGGCCTAGGGCTGCAGGTGCTTGTCGAAAAACTTCACCGTTACGTCGTAGGTCTCGCGCGATTCGGGCACATCGGGATCGTAGAAGAATCCATGGAACACTCCATCCCATAGATGCAGTTCGGCGTCGACTCCCAGCTTGGTGAGCTGGTTATGAGTGTTGATCCCCGAGCTGTAGTCGAAGGCGCGGGTGCCGCTGAGGATCAGCGTCGGCGGAAACTGTCGCAGCACCTCGTCTGAATACACAGGAGAAATCATGGGATCGCGCATGTTAGCTCCGCTGAAGTAGCCCAGGTGCATGCGCCCATCGCCCGCCTTGGGCGGAGGAGGCATGCGCCCATCGAGCGGCGGCGTGGTGAACTCGGCGTCGCCTCCGAAGTCTCCCGCGGAGGCGCAGAAGATGCCAATAGCGCCCGGCCGCGGCAGGTGATGCGTCTGAAACCAGGCTACCGATTCTGCCGTCAGCATTCCTCCGGCGGAGCAGCCGAAGATGCCAATGCTCTCCGGCTTGTACTGCTTGAGCAGCTCCGCATAAACCTTGGCTACATCTTCGCTGGCCGCCGGAAACTTGAACTCCGGCCCTTGCCGGTAGTTGACGGTGACCACTTTGATCTTGCCCAGCCCGGCGATAGGAATGGATTCGATGATGCCGCAGGTGGGCGCGCACACGCTGAACCCTCCGCCATGCAGGTTGATAAGCACGCGATGCTGATTGCGCGGCGCGATGCCCGCTTTGGGGACGATGACCAGCGTGGGGACTCCGGCGATGGTCGCGGGTTGCACCTCGACGGGATAGCGCGCCTTCTGCTTGTCGATAAGCGGCGCCAGGTGCGCATCGATGCGGGCGCGTTCCTTGGCAATGTCGGGATCGGGCGGCGGATCGGGATGCAGCAGGCGATAGGTAACGTACGCGCGCGCTTCGGGACTGAGAAAGCTCGACAGCGGCACGGTCTGCGGAGGAATGTGCACGGTGCCGTTAGCGTCAACCGTGACGGCTGGCGCGGATGCGTTGGCGTCCACTTGCGCGCTGATGTTTGCAGCCAACAGGAACAGAATCATCAGGAAGAAAGATACATGGACAGTGAGGCGCAAGAGAGCGGGCAAGCGCGTGAGGACATTCGGTGTAGTCATGGCGCAACCATATTAAGCGAGATGGCTGGTCGCCGGCATTTGCCTGCAGTTGGCACATGTGGGGGGAAGTCAAGATACGATCTTCTCGACGCATAGTTCGCGCGCGGACTACACTTGCTTTCGACCGTCGGAGGGAAAAGCCCATGAAGAAATGTTGGATGGCGCTGTTGTGCTTCGTCACCGTGGCTGCGATGCTCGCCTACGCGCAAGGCGCGGACGAAGGGTACCAGATGGCGACCGTCGTCTCGATCGACAGAGTCCCCGCTGACGCGCAGCATCCGGAAAATGCCGACCGCTACAAAATTTTCATGCGCCTGGGAAACACGGTGTACTCCTGCCGCGCCAGCGGCAGCCCCGCGGTTTTTCTCGGCTGGAGCCCGGGGAAGGAATTTCCCGCCAGACTGAATGACAAGGTGCTGCAGGTGAAAGGTCCCAATGGCCAGGTCGTGGACCTGAACATTGTCGGCAAGAAGACGCCCAAGTAGAAGCGGACGAATTAGCGTCGCCTCGGGCTGGACCAGTAGCGCTAGCAGCAGTCGCGACTCAGCCAGCAGGGAATCGTGTCCCACACTCAATCGAAAGGCGGGACTGAGTGGGGCACCCGCTCCTGATTATTCCTGTTCTATCAATACTTCCAGTTTGCCCGCTTGCGCCGCCTTCTTCACGGATTCGTGGTCGCGCTCGTTTTGGTCGGCATAGGCGACTGAGAACGTAGCGATGGCCTTGTCGAAGGTGTCGCTCTTGCCCAGGTAGCCGCTGATCATCGCCGAGTCTCCGGAGCGAGCGTGGGAGAGCGCCAGCGAGTGGCCGCAACACTCGCTGAAGATCGTCATCCGGGCGGCGTCAAAGGTTTCAACCTCAAACTTCATCTTGACGTCGCGGAGCTGACGGATGTAGAAGTGCCGTCCTCGCTGACCCTCGGTCCACCCCAGGAAGATGTCGCTGGCCGGCTGCATTAGACGGATGCCGTTGACCACACGCTGTCCGTGGTTCGGGTAGATGCTCTTTCCGGCAAATCCTTCGAGGACCGAAGCGCGCGCCTCCTTCACCTGCAAAATGAGGGGATCTCCTTCTCCGGCGACCAGGAGGATGATCCAGCAGGAGGTGCCGACGCTGCCCACACCGACGACCTTGGCCGCGGCGTCCTTGATTTCATAGCGGTCGAGCAACACGCGATAGTTCGGCGCCAGGGATTCGCGGTAGCGGGCGAAGGCGTCCTTCACCTCGGGATGGATTTCACCAGGGGTGTGGCCTTCCCAGTGGAAGATCGCTGGGAGCTGCTGTTTGAATATTGGCGACCCTTCCGAATCGGCGACGAGCTTCGGGAAGAGGCCTTCCGAATTGCTCTTCTCACGTGCCTTGGCCAGATTTTTGAGCACCCCACGTCGGATGGCGGCATCCTTAATAATGCTTGTAATCAGCATCTCGGCCTCGAAGGCGAAATACCACAGGTCCAGCACCTTCATTTCGGCAAATTCGGCCATGTGCTCGCGGTAGGCCCTGACACAGCCGAGGACCGCATCCTTGGCGACGGATTCGCTGAGACCGTTGTCGCGACAGGCGATCACGACACTCGCCGCGAGACGCTTGACGTCCCACTCCCAGGGCGCCGGAAGGGTCTCATCCAGATCGTTGAGCGCGAAGATGATCTGCCTCTCCGGGGTGGCCAGGCCGCGGAAGTTCACCAGGTGGGAGTCACCACCGCACTGCACGCGGACACCCGTGAACGGAGTGCCCGCCAGGTCGACCGCCATGGCGAGCGCCGAGCCCCGGTAGAAGGTAAAGGGAGACGCAATCATGCGTCCGTGGCGCAGGGGAAGGAGACCTGGGAGGCGTCCTTCGTCGGCCTTCAGTACCAGGTGGACGGGGTCTGGCCGGTCATGCGGCGGGTTCCACTCGGCGTGCGAGCTTCGCGGACATTTCTCCCGCAACGCTTTGCCCATCGCCGCCCGCTCGGCTTGCGAGTGGCGGGGCTGGAAGGCCGGGATATCTAGGTTGACGGGTGGCAGAGACTTCAATTTTGCAGGTGCGGCTTTGCGGGACAAGGGAGAATGCTCCTTTATGGGGCGTCCGAGAAGGACTTCGGTCGCCTGTATGAACGAAAGTCACCCGCAAATATACAGCAATGGAAGTCACACCGCAGAGGCATTACGGCCAGATGATGAGCAGCGCCGCCACCCGGCGGAAGCCCACCCCGGGCGTGGCAGCGGGCTGGAGCAATGGTGCGCGCAACAGTCGGAACTTGGCGGGCAGGGATTCGTGTCTCCCATTCAAACAAAATGCTCGAAAGAGTCCGGCCGTTAGAAGCTGATTTTCAGAATGGTGCCGTTGACGCCCACCAGCCACCCAGCTATTGGGCTCGCAAACGCTACGGACCAGTATCCCGTCACACCGGGCAGCGTGAACCAAGTGTTGCCTTCATCAGGAGTCCAGGCCGCCCCGCCCGCGTTGGCCGTGACCACCACGGTGCGGTTGCCTTTGCCGTCGCGGTCGTGTTCACTGCGATCGGCGCGTTCTCCATCGTCCCCGGCACCATGGGCATAGGCCAGCCCGAAAATGGCCCCGGTCACGGGTGGAGGGTTCGTAAGCGTCCACGTCACACCGCCATCGCTCGACGTGGCTGTGCTCGCGTTATTCGGATCGGCTGGGTCCAAATCGCCGCCGCCCACTATGCCGTTCCATGGATTGCGGAACGCCACCGAGAATCCGCCCGCGCTGGGAGAGCTCACCAACGGAGTGTTGTACGCGTTCCAGGTGTCACCGCCGTCTCTGGTAGTCAGGACCCTGGCAATCGTCGAGGCGCCAGTCGCAATCCAGGCGTTCTGCCCACCCTGCGTCGCCACGCACGTACCACTGGCTGCGAACGAACCTTCTCCCGGCAGAGCAGGCGGCATATTGCTGCTAATGCTTCGCCACGTCTTTCCGTCGGTGGTGCGCAAGTCGGGGAACACACCTGCCACCGAGTCACTGTGCGCAATGCCCCTCTTCGGCGTCCAGAACGCGAAGCAATCGTAGAACGCGCCCGGAAGCTGGTTCACAAATTGCATGTTCCAGGTTGCGCCGCCATCGACCGTCTTGTAGATGCGAAAGTCAGTGGGGTCACCACTGACGCCGATCGACATCAGGTATGCGACCTTGGCGCTCACGCCTTCCACGTCGCGGAATTGCAGCAACTCGGCTCCCGGAACCACGCCGGCCTTCCAGGTATTGCCGCCATCGGTCGTGACGGTGAACGTGCCCGCGCGTCCGGAGGCCCAGACCACTTGCGGGTTCACCGGACTCACTGCAATCAATCCTTTGGTTGTGCCGCTGTTTTGCGGAGTCAAGGTGGGTTGAGAGGTTTTCGGCTGGCCTTGCGCGATCAGGGTTGCGAAGGCTGCGAACAGAAAGGGCACCAGGGAACGTCTCTTCATGACACTTCCTCCCCGGCCAGAGTTCGCGGGCAGTATAGGGCGCGGTGTGGGGAGTGTCAAACTTGCGGAGGGGTTAGAGACGAAAGCGTGGCAGCGGGCTGGAACGTTGGCGCGAGCAGCAGTCGAGACTCAGCCGGTTTGGCTTGCGCCCCACAATTGCCAAAGTCAGGCGAATGTCGGCCAGCCACCCGCTGCGCACTCCCTCGTTAGTTCTCTTCCCCTGGGCGCATCCTTCCGGTTCGCAAATAGCGGTTGTGCCAGCCCAGCGATTCCGTCAGCAGGTGCGGGGTATGTTTGCCGTACGACAGCCGCTCGGAGCGGTTGAGATAGTCGAGCAGCAGAGATTTGTAATCCGGACTGGAGCACTTCTCGATGATGAGGTGCGCTCGCTGACGGGGCGAGAGTCCGCGCAAGTCGGCCAGCCCGTGCTCGGTGACGATGACCTGCACGTCGTGCTCGGTGTGGTCCACGTGCGACACCATGGGAACGATGGTCGAGATAGTCCCCTTCTGCGCCGTGGACGGAGCCATGAAGATCGACAGATACCCGTTGCGGGCAAAGTCACCCGAACCACCAATGCCGTTCTGGATGCGCGATCCCATGACGTGCGTGGAGTTGACGTTGCCGTAAATGTCGGCTTCGATCATGCCGTTCATGGCGATCACGCCGAGGCGGCGAATGATCTCGGGATGGTTGGAAATTTCCTGCGGGCGCAGCACGATGCGGTTCCGGTAGTTGCCCATATCGGCATTTACTTCAGTCAGCATCGCGGGGCTGAGCGAGAAGGCCGTGGCCGAGGCGCATGTCACCTTGCCCGACTTCAGCAGCCGAATCATGCCGTCTTGAATGACTTCGGTGTAGGAAGTCAGGTCTGCAAATGGACCTTCCTCCAGTCCGAAGAGAACTGCGTTGGCGATGTTACCCACGCCGGATTGCAAGGGCAGCAGATTGGCAGGCATGCGGCCCTTTTGCACTTCCCATGCCAGGAATTCCAAAATGTGGCCGGCGATTTGCTTCGATGCCAAATCGGGCGCCTTGAACGCGCTATTGCGATCGGGCGAATCCGTGAGCACGATGGCGACGACCTTCTCCGGCGAAACTTCGAGGTACGGCGTGCCGATGCGCTGGCCGGTGCTCACCAAAGGAATCGGCCCGCGATTGGGAGGCGGCTGTAGACCGTAGTAGATGTCATGCATGCCCTCCAACGCAGCCGGCTGCCATGAGTTGACCTCGAGTATCACGCGCTCCGCCTGGTCGATCCAGGTCTTGTTGTTGCCGATCGAGGAACTCGGGATTAGCCGGCTGTCCTCGAGCACCGCGGTGACTTCGATCACCGCGACATCGAGCTTGCCGAGAAATCCGTACTCGACGAATTGGGCGACGTGGCTGAGGTGGATGTCCATGTAGTCCATTTCACCAGCGTTGATGCGCTTGCGGGTCTCAGGATCGGACTGGTAGGGAAGGCGGAGATGAATGCCACCCGCCATGGCGAGCGCTCCATCGAGCTCAGGGCCGGTGGACGCGCCGGTGAACACGCTGACCTGGAACTTCTGGCCGCGGAAGTTGGCGTCCGATATGCGGCGCGCCAGCTCAATGGGAACGACCTTAGGATAGCCGGAACCGGTGAAGCCGCTCATGCCGACCTGATCGCCAGAGTGAATGAGAGCGGCAGCTTCGTCGGCGCTCATGATCCGCTGCGCCAGTTGGGAATTCAAAACCCTTGCGGTGGTCGGGGAAACGGTAGGAGCCATGTGTGATGCCCTTCAAGAAAGTAGTGATGATTCAGGGTAGCTTGCGCCAGTTTTGTACGTCTGTGAGGTGGGTCACGGTGAAGGCATATTGTTGGACGGTGGCGCGCTGAGCCACCCATCGTTCCGCTTCGCCACACGCTGGGCACAGAACCGGCGGGCGGCGTAAGCGTGGCCGCGGGCTGGAATCAGTGCTCAGTTGCCAGTCACCGGTTCTCAGTGAAGATCAGAAGGCCCACCCGGCCAAAATCAGGCCTGATGGGGCACCCGCATCAAGATTGTTGGTTGTTGGAAAAGCCGCCGGGTGGGCCAGCCGCCGGGGTGGATTCTCCGCGGTCGCGAGTCCTCTCATTCATCCACGCTCACCTTGACCATCTTCTTCCCCGCGCGCAGTGTGAACTCGGAGCCAAGTTTCACTGACGCTACCAGGTCGCTCTTGAGTTCTCCGTCGAGTTTCACAGCATTCTGCTTGAGCTTGCGTGAACCGTCGGTAACCGAAGTCGCCAGTCCGGCGTGGAAGAGCAACTTGTCGAGCTTCACTTGCACGAATCCATCGGTGGTCGCCGCGTTGGGCGCAGAGACGTCTGAGAACTTCACGGTCACCAGCGGCAGGTCTTCCGGAGTCTCGTCTTTCTGGAACATGCGCGACCATCCAGCAGCGGCTTGTTCGGCGGCCTCGTGCCCGTGGAAGTCGGCAACGATGCGCTTGCCCAGCTCCTGCTTGAGCTTCATGGGATGTGCCTCGCCTTTCGCCACCTTTTGCTGCAACTCCTCGATCTGGTGCGTGGTGACGTCGGTGAGCAGCTCGTAATAGCGCCACATCAGCGCGTCGGAGATGGACATCACCTTGCCAAACATCTCCTGCGGCGCTTCGGTGATGCCGATGTAGTTGCCATAGGACTTCGACATCTTCTGCACGCCGTCGGTGCCTTCGAGCAGCGGCATGGTGAGCACGATCTGCGGCGGCTGATTGTAGTCGCGCTGCAGCTGGCGTCCCATGAGCAGGTTGAACTTCTGGTCGGTGCCGCCGAGTTCGACGTCGGCCTGGAGCGCGACCGAGTCGTATCCCTGCGCGATGGGATACAGCAGTTCGTGCATGGCGATGGGCTTCTCCTCTACGAAGCGCTTGTGGAAGTCTTCGCGCTCGAGCATCTGCGAGACGGTGAACTTGGCGGCGAGGCGCACGAATCCTTCGTAGCCCAGTTTGTTGAGCCACTCGCTATTGAAGCGGACTTCGGTCTTATCGCGGTCGAGGATCTTGAAGACCTGCGCCTTGTAGGTTTCGGCGTTGGCGTCGATCTGCTCTCGGGTGAGCGCCGGACGCGTGGCCGAGCGGCCCGAGGGATCGCCGATGAGGCCGGTGAAGTCTCCGATGAGGAAGATGACGGTGTGCCCCATGTCCTGAAAGTGCTTCAGCTTGCGCATGAGCACGGTGTGACCGAGATGCAGGTCGGGCGCGGTGGGGTCGAAGCCGGCCTTCACGCGCATGGGCTTGCCGGAGGCCAGCGACTTCTCGATGCGCTCGCGCAGATCGCTCTCGCGAATGATTTCGGCCGCGCCCTTGCGCAGGTAGTCCAGTTGCTCGTCAACCGGTGGGAAAGAGGACATGATGATTGATTATAGAAAATCGGGTGACTGGTGACTGGTAACTGGTACCGGAACAAGCAAAAGCGACCGCGGATTTCCGCGGATCACGCGGATCAGGAATGGGAACGTGGAGAGTGTGGACCGCGCGACCGCACCAAGCGATGGCCGACAGAAGACGACAGCAAGCGAGGGGTATTCCGCAATCCTTGTGGGGATGTTCTAATGGCGTGCGATGAAGTTTCTCATTCCCAGCGCGGTGTTCCTGCTGATGCTGTCGATTGGCATGAGCCTGCGGTACGACAGAATCATAGCGGCGTACCGGCGCATGAAGTGGTCGGTCTGGATACGACTGCTGCTGGCGACGTTCATTGTGCCTCCGGCGATCGCGCTGCTGCTGCCGTACATCTTTCCGTTGACCCTGGCGGAGATGGCCGGCCTGTTTATGGTGGGGGTCGCGCCCGGGGCTCCGCTGATGACGCGCAATATCGCGAAGAAGGGCTTCGACATGCACCTGGCCGCGGGATACCAGTTGTGGGGCGCGCTGATGATTCCGATCATGATTCCGCTGGTCGTCTTGGGGGCCGGCAGACTGTATGACCGCACGATCTGGATCCCTCCGCGCGTGCTGCTGTTGGAGATCGCGGAAAATCAATTCCTGCCGCTGCTGCTGGGCATGGCCCTGGCGTATCTGCTGCCGGTGATTTCTGCGAAGCTGCAGCCCATCCTGACCATGGTCGGAAACGTCGTGGTGACCATCGCGATCATAGGCTTTCTGTTCAAGCTCGGCCCCGCACTCAAGGAGATCACGTTCTGGCTGCCGGTGGCGGCGCTGGTGCTGGCGGTGGGATCGGTGCTGGCTATCCGCTTTCTGTTGCGCGCCGATGTGCTGACCGATCGCACTCTTGCCATCTGCAACGCCAACCGCCATGTCGGACTGGCGCTGCTGCTCACCGGACACTATCTGCGGGCCCAGAAAGCGCTGCCAGCTGTTGCCGCCTATGCGCTCATCGCTCCGCTGGTGATGGGGGCGACGTCGAAGTGGTTTCATCGCGGCGAGAAGGCGATCGAGGCAACGGCGGGGTGATGCGCTTCACGACCACCCGTGGCACAATCGACCTATGTTCGCGCGCAAGATTCGAGTGGAGTACGAAGAAGCAGGGGAGCGGAAGCCGTGTCCGCTGAAGTGGCTTGACAGTTTCAGCATGCGCAACTTCACCAACGACCAGGTGTTCGACGATACGATTCCTGCGGGCGACGGCATGATGGAAATCGGCACGCGCGTTCCGCTGGAGCGGCTGCAATCGTCGCTGGAAGACTGGTTCCGCAGGAAGAGTTATTTGGCGAAGGAAGCGAAACTCGTGGTGAGTGAAGAGAAATAGTTTCTAGTTTCGAGCAAGAGCGGATGGTTGGCGGCGAGCGGCGAAGAGCATATCCCTCCGCTCCGCCGCCGAAACGGCAGCTCCGGTCGGGATGACGAACCACTATTGGGTGCTGAAGGCTGAATCGCGAGCTAACGGTCAAACTTGATACTAGAACTCAGAAACTTGAAACCTGAAACTTCTTCTATGACTACCCGCATTATCTTCTTCGCTATCGCGCTTGCCATTGTCGCCGCGCTCTTCTGGGCCTATCACCACGACGCCGAGTTGCGGAAGAACGCCATGTTCGTCAACCTCGGCGATCCTAACGAGGCAGTGCGCGAGTTGCTGGGAAACCCAACCAGCGAGGGCTCCTGCGGATCGCTTACGGTCGCTCCCGCTGCTTGCACGGACGAGTACATCTACAAGTATTACTACACGGTATTTCAGCCGCAGTATGAGGTGGTGTGGTTCGACAGCGGGGGCAAGGTGCTCGGCGAACAGCGCGTGCAGCACTCGTTCTGAAGCAGTTGCCAGCAGCCAGTTGCCAGTAGTCCGTTCGATCAACCATCTTAATTCTCTATGTGTGCCGAATCCACTTTATGTCTTACTTTTGATATGATGTAAGACATGAAAGAAGTAAGTGCGACATTCACCTCAAAAGGCCAACTTGTCGTCCCGGCGGAGCTCCGGCGCAAGCACGGGATTCAAGCCGGCACCAAGGTCAAGTTTCTCGAAGACCAATTTGGCCGCATCGTGCTGCAGCCCATCACGGCGGATTACATCGACCGCGTCATGGGCTGCCTGGCGGACGGCGCGGATCTGCTGGCCAACTGGGAGAAAGAACACCGTAAAGAAGGCCAGCGCGAGCGATGAAAACCTACGTATTCGATGCGAGTGCGCTGTTTGCGTTCCTGCAACAGAAGCCGGGGGCACACAAGGTGAACGAACTGTTGAAAGACGCGATGCGGGGGCGCGCGGTGATCTTCATGTCGGCGGTGAACTACGGTGAGGTGTACGGTGGGATCTTTCGCGAGCACGGTCCTGATCGAGCGCGCGCGACAATTAGCGCCGTGCATCCATTGCCGATCAGCTTGGTCGATGTTACACCGCAAAGGGCATTGCAGGCTGCCGAGATCAAGGTGAAGTACAAACTCTATTACCTCGCCAGCTTTGTCGTGGCGCTGGCCCTCGAACAAAAGGGAACGCTGGTGACCAGTGATTCCGACTTTCGCCGGCTCGGTCAAAGCGTTCCCATTGTCTGGTTGAAGGTCTAGCGCACCGCGCTGCCTACTTCGCCACCACCGCTCGCGGTCCCGCCTCTTTGATTTCGCGGGGAGCGTCGAACTGCTCGAAGTTCTTCTCGAACTGCGCCGCCAAGTCGGCCGCCATCCTATCGTAGGATGCCGAATCTCTCCACGAATTGCGGGGTTTCAGCAAATCCGACGGCACGCCCGGCACCGACTTCGGAATGCTCAATCCAAACGCCGGCTCGATCTCAAACTCCACGTTATCCAGCTTGCCTTCGACCAGCGCATTGACCATGGCGCGTGTATACGGTAGGCTCATGCGCTTGCCGACACCGTACGGTCCGCCCTGCCATCCAGTGTTCACCAGCCAGCACTGGGCGTTGTGCTCGCGCAGGCGGCGGCCCAGCATCTCCGCGTAGACCTTTGGAGGCAGCGGCATGAAGGGTGCGCCAAAACAGGTGGAGAACGTTGCCTGCGGCTCGGTCACGCCGGCTTCGGTACCCGCGACCTTCGCCGTGTAGCCCGACATGAAGTGGAACATCGCCTGCTCGGGCGTCAGCTTCGACACCGGAGGCAGCACGCCAAACGCGTCGGCAGTCAGAAAAACCACATTCTTGGGATGCCCGCCGAATCCTGGGATCACGGCGTTGTCGATGTGCTCGACCGGATACGCGGCGCGCGTGTTCTCGGTCTTGCTGTCGTCATCGTAATTGGGAACGCGGGTGATGGGATCGAGCACCACGTTCTCCAAGACCGAGCCAAAATGCAGGGCGTTCCAGATTTGCGGCTCGTTCTGCTCCGAAAGCTTGATGCACTTGGCGTAGCAGCCGCCTTCGAAGTTGAAGACGCCAGCAGCGCTCCATCCGTGCTCGTCGTCGCCAATCAGGCGGCGCGTAGGATCGGCGGAGAGCGTCGTCTTGCCAGTGCCCGACAACCCGAAGAACAGCGCGGTCACACCATCTTCGCCAATATTGGCCGAGCAATGCATGGGGAATACATTGTTCTGAGGCAGCAGGAAATTCATCACGCCGAAGATCGACTTCTTCATTTCGCCGGCGTATTGCGTGCCGCCGATGATCACAATCTTGCGGGTGAAATTCACGATCACGAAAACTTCCGAGTTGGTGCCGTCGCGCTTGGGATCGGCGAGAAAGCCGGGCGCGCTAACGATAGTGAACTCGGGCTTATGGGTCTTCAACTCCGCGGAAGTCGGCCGGATGAAGAGCTGGTGCACAAACAGGTTGTGCCAGGCATATTCATTGATCACCTGGATCGGCAACTGGTATTTCGGATCGGCGCCGCAGAACAGGTCCTGGACGTAGATTTCCTTGCCCGCAAGGTACTGCAGTACCCGCTGGTAAAGAGCATCGAACTTCTCGGGAGGAAATGCGAGATTTACCGCGCCCCAAGCCACTTTGTTAGCGGTGCTGGCATCCTTCACCGTGAATTTGTCCTTGGGAGAACGGCCAGTGCGCTTGCCGGTTTCGGACACCAGCGCGCCACGCGAGCTCAGCACTCCCTCGTTGTTTTGGATCGCGGTTTCGACCAGTTTGGGCGTGGAGAGGTTGCGATGAACGGACTTCTTCACCAGCAGGTCAGCTAATTCCGGATGTGCTATCTGCGATATGGAGGACATAGGAGGACTCCTTATTAATAATCGATCCCGCCGAGACATCGGGCGGCTAACAGTTAGGACGAGATAATTTGGGGGAGGGGTTTCGGACTCCCCGCGCAGAATAAAAAAGCCCGTTGAACGGGCACTACCGAGCCACGGCGGAAGCTTGGTTTTCCTCGATGATCGCGTTCAGGTGATCGAGCGTCTCCTGCACGGTCAGAGGATACATTTCGCGCCCGCTATCTTCGCCGGATTCGATGGCCCATTTCAAATAATGTCCTGCAATCTGCACCGCCATGGGATCAGTGATGACCTTGCCCGTTTGCCGGTTAAATTCCACCCACGCTACATGCGGAAGCGCGATCCACACCGGACGGTCTCCGACCAGGAACTTAATATCCACGGCGTCAGCGTGCCGCGTAGCAATCGCAACGATCAGGGCCTGGTATTGGCATTGCAGCAGTTGGGCGGTCCAGCGGTCAGTTGCCTGGAAGTCGTCATACATAACCCTAAAACTATAGCTGAGGCCTTGGCATGGAGCAATGACGAAGGTCACTATGTGCGCCTGTAACGGAGTTTTGCGGTAGACCAGCGGGTGTGAGTTTTGCCCGCACGCCGCAAATGTTCTCCTGCCGCGCTGAATTATGCTGGATAAAAAATTCTCGATTGCGGAAAGACTTGCGTAAGTCAGCATCCACTGCCGTATTCGGTCATCTCCGGTCGCTTGAAAACATTGCACTTCCAGAGCGATGAATTCGCGGCGCGATTGGCACTGCACTTGCCTTTACGCAAAGGCGCGCACAAATCGATTTTCAAGGTATCAGGGAGAAACATGAAGAGAAGAATATTCAGCCAGCTTGTAACAGGACTAACTCTCGTAGTGGGCATCGCGCTGTTGGCTTCAACGATGTGGGCCCAGGATGCGCCAACGCAGAGCCAGCCGCAGCCGGGCGACCAGGCGCAGGCCCAGCAGGCTGCGGCCAGATCCTTCGCCGGCAAGATCGTAAAGCAGGGTGACCAGTACGTGCTGAAAGACGTGGCCCACAAAGTAACGTACGCGCTTGATGTCCAGGATGACGTCAAGCAGTATGACGGCAAGGAAGTTATCGTGATTGGCAGCCTCGATGCCGCCAGCAATACGATTCATGTCCAGAAGGTTCAGGCGCCCTCTTAACCCCAGAACTGAACATCGAGGGCCCTCTGTCGTGGGGCCCTACTGAACCCCCTTCCTCCCAAGGAAGCTGCCGTCCGTTGCGCCTGTCGAAACTATCCGATATGCACGCAGCATATGTGCGTACTCTTATTCACCGTCCACTTCCGGGCTAACGTCGAAACGCGCACGCACGTGCGCTAGGGAGTTTGGTCATGGTCGGATGGGGCAATCATTTCCGACGTACGAGCGTTCCTGAGCTGAAGAGTGCTACGCCGCTCTGGACCATCGCAGTAAGTCTGTGGTTACTGTGGCTGGTGGGAATCGTCAGTTCCTCCACCGTCGGCGGGGCGCTTCATTTCTTGTTGCCATTGGCGCTGGTCGCCTACATCGTGTCCCGCTTCCAACGGGAAAACGCCGACTCCTGACACGCCGCGTAGCGCAGAGCCCATGCTGGGGAGAGTTGTGTGCTGCCCGCTGGGCGATGACCAGCACCGCGCGAACGCCGCCAGCGGCGGACAAAGGCAACCACCGTCGCGCTACGTCTGCTCGCGCGCCTCGCTCAGCGTGACCTTCACATCCATCTTCTTCTTGTTCTTACCGCGGAAAATGCTCACATTGATGGAATCGCCGGCCTTGTGCTTATTCATCGCATTGGCAAGGTCTTGCTGATCGCCAATCTCCTCGCCATCGATGGCCACGATCAGGTCTCCGCCGAGCATCACCGGAACGTTGCCGATGTAGGCGCGCTCATTGCCACCGCGCAGGCCGGCGCGATCCGCCGAACCGCCGGGAATGGCCTGAACGATGAGAACGCCATAATCCGAGGGAAGCCCCATCTCCTGCGCCAGTTCCGGGCCTATGGGCATCGTACGAATGCCCAGCGACGGGCGGCGCACGCGGCCGATGGTGATGAGGTCATTGATCACCGCTTTGGCGGCGTTAATCGGTATCGCGAACCCGATGCCCGCGCTCTGGTTCGAACCTCCAGTGGCGATCATGCTGTTAATGCCAATCACCTCCCCGCGCGAATTCAGCAACGGGCCGCCAGAGTTGCCGGGGTTGATGGCGGCATCGGTCTGGATGGCTTCGTCGATCTCCGCGCCTTCGGGGGTGCGAATGGGCCGTACCGAGCTGATAATGCCGCGCGTCATGGTCCCGTTCAGCCCGAAGGGATTGCCGATGGCGAATACCTTTTGCCCGACCACCAGCGATTTTGAATCGCCCAGCGTGGCCGCGATCAGGCCGGGAGCCTTGATCTGGATCACCGCCAGGTCGTGCGAACGATCGCGCCCGATCACTGTGGCCTTGTACTTCTTCTTATTGTGCAGTGTGACCTCAACCTCGCGCGCGTTCGCGATCACGTGATAGTTGGTGAGGATGTGGCCTTCCTTGTCGATGATGAAGCCCGACCCCTGGCCTTCCTGCGGCACTGGCCCATAAAAAAAGTCGAAGGCCACGGCGGTCGAGGTGATGTTGACCACCGATGGAATGCCCTTTTTGTAAACCTCGATGTTGGTCTGTTCTTCGGAGTCAAAGGTCTGCGGCGCGGCCGCCTCGGTCAATTCGACATGGGTGGGCCGGGCGATATACTCCGCCGGATTCACTCCGGTGTGATGGGTCGTGTACCAGTAGAAGGCGCCTGCGATTAGGACGCCAAGCAGAAGAGGACGTACCAGTTTCATGGGGTTAGACAAACACCAGTTTCCGTAGAGTTCCAGACTGCGTTAGACGTGTCTTATAGAAAAGTGTACCGGGATCGGCGGCGCGGTGCCTAGTGCGCGGAACTCGTCCGCAACTGCGTCCACACCGCATCGACCTGACGGGTCGTCTCCTCGATCGAACCGGAGTTGTCGATGACGTAGTCGCCATGGCCAGCCTTGTCTTCATCGGACAACTGCGCAGCGCTGCGGCGCAGCACTTCGGCGCCTGCCGCTTCGAGCGAAATCTTCGCGCGCCGCGCGTAGCGCTCGATCTTCTGCTCGAACTTGCAGTTCACGACAATCAGCTTGTCGAAATCCTTTGCGGCTCCGGCTTCAATGAGCAATGCGGCCTCGACCACCGCAACGCCGTCGGGATCGGTGCGTTCCACGTCAGCCATCCACCGGTTTTGTGCCGCGACCACTGCTGGGTGGACTATCGCGTTTAGTTCACCGATGCGGTGGGGAAACGCGACGTTCGCCAGCCGGCCCCGGTTAACGGTTCCATCGGGATTCAGGATGTCGTGCCCAAAGTGTTCGATGACGGCGTGGTAAGTTGCTTCGCCGGGTGCGTAGAGCTGGTGTGCCAGCGTGTCGGCCTGCAGGTAATGCGCACCGCGTTCCGCCAGCATCGCGCCTACCGTGGACTTGCCGCAGGCCACTCCGCCAGTGAGACCTACCCGCAGCATGGCGCTTCTTCCGGCATCGGATTGGCAGGCGGTAGAGATTGCATGGCTCGATCGAGGACCCAACGCAGTATAAACCGAGGCTTCCCGCGAGCTGTTGGAGTTCCGGCGGCGACGACGTCAGCTTCTGGTAGAGCAACGAAAATTACAGTCCGGCGGGAAGCAAAGGGCGCAAGTCCGGTTTCCAAATTGGGCATCGTCTTAGGAATTAAGCAGCAAAACTCTGCGCAAGGCACTTTAGTGGTTATCTCGATACGCTTATTATAATCAACGACATAGACGGCACTTAATGTGGTCGTAATCGTGCGCATAATGCCATCTGGCAACTCAGGGGTGAGGAGCCCGTCAGGGTGACCACTTCATTGCCTCAACCACCAAATTCACAACCAGATTTCGCCGGAGGAAAAATGGCTCACCGCGTCACGTACAAGATTGCGCTCGCCGCCTTGGCGGCACTGCTACTGGTTCTAGCCGTACCCGGCTGGGCAGGGCAGGTTCTCGTCTATTCGCAAGGACCCGACTATCAGAATCTCTACGCCTCGCAAAATGACACATCAGGGTTTGGGGCGAATTTCACCGCGTATGACAATTTCACTCTGGGCTCCGCCACCACCATCACTTCGGTGGGTTGGGTAGGAGGGTATTACAACCCGCAGACTGCAGGTTCGATCTCCGGGTGGACTCTTTCGTTTTACGCCAACAACGCCGGTCAGCCGGGCGGTATACTTTCCAGCTTTGCCATCGCGGGTAACGGCGGCGAAACTTCGCTGGGCGTTGACCTCCTGGGAGACCCAGTTTTCGCCTATGGTGCCGCGGTCAACTTTGCCGCCAGCGCCGGCACGCAGTACTGGCTTTCCGTCGTACCCGATACCGCGTTTCCGCCTCAGTGGGGATGGACTACTTCGTCGACGGGCGACGGAGTGTCGTACCAGGATGATCCTTTCGGAAATCGGACTCAGAATCCCACCGATCTGGCGTACTCGCTGTACGCGACGCAGCAGACCGGTGTTCCTGAGCCGGGCAGCCTGATGCTGTTAGGGACCGGAATTGTTGGTATCGCGGGCGCACTTCGCCGCAAACTCGGCGCGTAATTCCAGCAAAGCTAATGTGCTGATTGGGTAACTACTGTCGCCACCGACGAGAACCACATGTCCAAAGAGCACTGCTGTCGGCGTTAGCGGTTTCGCGTGAGTCGGTCGCGCAACCCGCCGGTCGAGCGGTGTCATACAGGAGAAGAGATGAAGCCATTCGCAAGGTTAGTACTAGCAATCGCAGCAGTTCTAGCTCTGGCCGGAATCGCTAGCGCCCAAATGCCGAGGGCGGAGCACCGAGTCGGCCCGTACTCCGGGCCGCAACACCGAAGCGCCCAAAGGCCCAGCGGCCCATCGCAGTGGTCCCCCTTGAACAATCAGCTCTGTACCGGAAACAACCCCTGCTTCCCAGCGGGTGTGACCATGCTGCTTACGGATGGCACCGTCTTAGTTCACGAAGAACAGGATGGCAGGGAACAGAACTGGTTCAAGCTCACGCCAGACGCCTTCGGTAGTTACGTAAACGGAACCTGGAGCCAGGTGGCGACTATCCCGGGCGGCTTGAACTATGCCCCGCTGTTTTTTGGCTCTCAGGTCATCGCTGACGGCCGCTTGACGGTCATCGGTGGGGAATACAATTTCGACAGTCCCGTTTGGACCGCGCAGGGAGCGATTTACGACCCCGTGGCCAACACTTGGACCAACGTTAATCCGCCCGCGGGTTGGACGACCATTGGCGATGCTCAGTCAACCAATCTTGCTAACGGCACGTACATGCAGGCCAATTGCTGCACCACGCAATGGGCCTATCTGAACCCTTCCACCTTAGCCTGGACAGCTTTCACAGGTCGGGGCAAATTCGATGTCTTCGATGAAGAAGGCTGGAATATGCTGCCAAACGGCAAAATATTGACCGTTGACGCCTACGTGTTTCAGTACAACGCGAGCGGGAAGAATTCGGAACTGTACGATCCTGCCAACCAAACCTGGTCGAGCGCTGGCAGTACCGGCGTGCAGCTCTGGGATAGCGCTTGCGGAAATCCGAACAACAACCCGACCTTTGAGGTAGGGCCGGCGGTGCTTCGTCCAGATGGCACGGTATTTGCGACCGGCTCCACCAACGGCTGTATGACGGGTCACACTTCCATTTACAACAGCAATAACGGCACTTGGACTCCTGGACCTGATTTCCCAGTCGCGGGGGTCAGTATCGCCGACGGCCCTACAAGCATCGAGCCAAATGGCAAAGTGCTGATGATGGGTAGCGTGGACGAAGGCGCCCCGTCTACGTTCTTCGAGTGGGATGGGACCAACCTTAGCGTAGTTCCGGGACCGCCGAACGCTGTGATTGATGGATCCTTCTACGGGCACCTGCTCCCGCTTCCTACGGGGCAGATCCTGTTCACCGACTGGAGCTTCCCCACCGTCACTGGAGCAACCCCCGACGTAGAAGTTTTCACTCCCACCGGAACCTATAATCCGGCATGGGCGCCGAAGATCTTGGCGGCATCGGCAAGCGTTACGCGGGGAACCACGGGAGTTCTTTATGGGCAACGGCTTTCTGGTATGACGCAGGGCGGAGCCTATGGCGACGACTACCAGCCGAATACAAATTACGCCCTGGTGCGTATAACCAATACCTCAACCGGACATGTGTTCTATTGCCGGACCCATAACCCAAGCAGCTACCTCGTGCAAAATCCCAACTTGGAATACACGAAGTTCGACGTGCCGACTGGAGCCGAAACTGGCCCCAGTACGCTACAGGCTGTGACCAACGGCATTCCGTCCCAATCTATCAACGTGGTTGTGCACTGAGTCTTTCGCAACCAACTTAGGCTGTAACTGAATGTGCCATGCCCCCACCAGCATGGCACTTTTTTATGCAGCTATAAAACAGCGCATGGTCACTTCCTCCGAATATGCAGGACCTTCTCGACCTCGGCCACCACGTCGCCGGCTTCGTCTTTTACTTCGACCTTAAATGTGGGCTCGAACTTGGGCAGGATGTTCAACTGCTCGCGGATGTCATCGAGTTGGGCTTCGGTGAGCCGGAACTCAGCCCGCACCCTGCCCTTGCCAGGCTTGCGGAACCGGATGTTCGCGGCCTTGTCCCATACGATGTACCCTGGCCCGAGATTATTCATGAGCATCAGCATGTAGAACGGGTCGGTCATGGAATACAGCGATCCGCCATAGTGCGTTCCAACGTAGTTGCGGTTCCAGAGGCGCAACTTCATTTCGACATCGACGGACCTCAGGTCGGCGCCCCATCGCACGCGAATTCCGGCGCCCGCCATTGGTGGCCAGATGTTAACCAGCCGCAGCATGAGCCGTTGAACGAAGGATGGCATGGTAAGAATGTGGTTCCTCAGTATCGAAAAATAAGTTTACTCGCGTGGGGCTTGAAACCCGACCGCCATCGCGCATGTCTGCGGTGTGCGAATCCGTCGCAGCAACGCCGTGCGAAAACGAGAATAGCCGGAGCACACGGCGCCGGCTACTCATCCGATGGAATTGTGTTGGAACGATTTTCAGGCACGCGGCGCCAAGCCCTCGAAACGAGCCCGGAGCTTATAACGCGGAGACGCCGCGCTCCTGGTTGCGGATGCGGATCGCGTCGTCGATCTTGGACAAGAAGATCTTGCCGTCGCCGATCTTGCCGGTGGAGGCGAATTTCACAATGGCTCCGACAGCCCTCTCTGCCAGCTTGTCGTCCAACACCAACTCGAGCTTGATCTTTGGCAGCAGGTCCACGCTGTACTCGCGGCCGCGATAGGACTCGGTGTGTCCTTTCTGGCGTCCGTGCCCACGGACTTCCAGCACGGTCATGCCTTCCACTCCGATTTCGATCAGCGCATCCTTTACTGCCTCAAACCTTGAGGGTTGAATGATGGCTTCAACTTTTGTCATGCCCCGTCCTCTCCATCTCGTCGTCGGCTGTCGTTGCGCCACATTCGCAGGTTGCCGAATGCGAGCGGCACGCCGACTCGCCGCCGAGGTACCCAAGCCTATGTAATCTTCTCATACGTTCCCACGGGGCCGGTTCGCAGTGCTCTGGGATTGAAGGTAGGCGGCATGCAGGAATGCGTGCCGCTCCAATTCGTCATACTCCTTCTGCTCAAAAGAGGAAGCCGATCTCGACCACGCCGCGGGTCTGGGTGCTGAGGGTCCCGAGGGAACCGAAACCATACCCCGGCGTCATGCTGGTGGCTTTTACAAACGATAGATCGCCGCGGGTGAAGAACTTCTGGTACTGGTACGTAGGAGTCGCGGTGAGCGACCAAGCCGCGCTGCCGGGTCCGTAGAGCAGACTCAAAGAGTTGGAAGCGACGCTGCCATTACTCGATATGTATTCAAAACGCCCGGCCATCGACCATCCTTTCTTGAGGACGCGACTGGCCAGAATTGCACCACCCCAAGCCTGCGCGCCCTGCGGCACGCCGATCGTGGGATTAGTGGGAACGACGTTGAATTGAATGTAGGGCTGGAGGATCCACGGGCCTTTTGTGTAGGTGTAGATCAAGTTGTAAATCTGGCCGTTGTTCTGAATCGGCGTAGCCAGGTTAGTCCAGTTCGTTTGCCCGAGGTATCCTGCGCCGACGAACGCCAAGCTGTGCGGCCCTTTGGTGTAAGTCAGCGAGCCGCTCAGTCCGGAATAGCGGTTGGAATAATAGCCATCGTTCCAGCTAAACGAGGCCGTGAACTTTCCCATCGTCTGGTTGATCTGGATTCCGCGAGTGATCGCGTTTTCCTGGCCCCACAACAGACCACGTTCGATGTTCATGTTTTGGAAGCTGAAGGTGTACTCAGCACCGACCAACGTCGGGAGAATTCCAATCATAATGTTGGTGTTCTTTCCCGGTACAAGCTTCAAGTAAGCCGTCGGTACGGGTCCGTAGAGGTCGGTGATGGTTTGCTCGGTGGAGATGAAGGGCGCTCCCAGGGCGCTAATCTGATAGGCGCCGGCCTGCGCATAGAACTGCCACCACCCAGTCGTCTTCTGGATCCAGACCTGCCCATTCGACAGATTGCCTTCGGCTCCGTTGTTGCCCGGCACAGAGTTGCTTTGAAACAGTCCGATGGCGCTGACAATGCCGTTGAGGCTGAGCTTGCCCAAGGGGCCGGCTTCCAAAGTGATCGGCGGCGACGCTGCCAGCGGACCCGTGATGCTGGGAGTAGGGAGCGCAGTCGGGGCATCGACTGGCGCAGCGGGCGCGGCCGGTGCCGCGGCTGGGGTCGTTGCCTGCGGTTGGTCAGCTGGCTTCGGAGGCGGCGCGTCTTGTGCCAATCCTGGGGAAGCGCAAAATATCGCAAGGCTCATGCCAAGTAGTGCAGTACACGCTCGGGAGCAAAGTCTCATTTCGAAGGCTCGCTTTCTTCAGAGTGTCCCGCGCTCATCAGTCGGATGAGTCAGCGGCTCGTTGACTAGAGACTCTGAAGCTAAAGAAGCTATCGCCCTCAGTCCAACGCATAGTTCCGCACACAGCTATCGAAATTTCTGCGAAAGCAGTTTTTTATGCGGATGATAAGCAACGCTTATTCAAACAACGCAGGGTGATCGATGATTGCCTGCGACGCACGATTACTCTCAGTGGTTTACGAAATGGTTCACGGTCTGGAGGTACGTGCTGCTTCACATGAGCTTGAGGTGTGAAGGCCGCGAGGAGATCTTCGGCCCTTGTTTTATGCAAGACCGTCAGGTTGGATGGTTCGAGAAACCGCGATCAGGCCTCGAGTAACGTGGCGTCCAGCGCAAGAGACTCGACCAGTGTCGCGCCTGCCATTTCAAACGCACCGGCAGACTTGAATCTTGGGAGTCCATTGCGCACCATCTCGATAAACGCAACCGCCGAACGCGGCAGGGTGCGGTCCTGGTGGTAAACCAGTGCGAGTTCACGCGACAGGTCCGCATCCGACAGCGGAATCAGCCGCAGATCGCCGGCGCGGCATTCCTTGCGCGCAAAGCTTTCGCTGATCAGGGAGATTCCCATGCCCGACGCGACGAACGCCTTGATCATCGCAATACTGGGCAGTTCCATGGCAATCCGCAGTTGAGATTGGTAGGGGCGGAAGAGTTTGTCCATCGTCTTGCGTGTGTGTCCGGCCTTGGGGAGGATGATTGGGTAATCCACCATGGCTTCGACCGAAACCGAATCCAGTTGTCCCAGGGGATGGTTGGGGCTCGTCATCAACACCAGGCGGTCGTGGAAGATGCGCTTCACGACCAAGCGGTTGGCCTTCACCGGCATGGTTACGATGCCGACGTCGATCAGTCCGTCCTGCAAGCGCTCCAGGATCTTGTGGCTGAAGTTGCGATAAATGCTGATCTGCACATCGGAGTAGCGCCTGCGATATTCGCCGAAGGTCTCCGGCAGCACGTAAAGACAGGTGGCTTCATTGGCGCCGATTGCCAGCACTCCGCGCGGCAAGCTGTCCTGGTCGGCCACCGCTCGCAACGACTCTCCGCGCAACGCCAGCAGACGGTTGGCGTACTCGAACAGCACCTCGCCGGCGGGCGTGAGCGAAACGCGTTTACCTGACCGGTCCAGCAGTTTCGTTCCGTACTCCTGCTCGAGCTGCCGAATTTGCGCGCTCACCGCCGACTGCGAGCGAAAGACCTTCTCCCCAGCGCGGGAGAAGTTGCCCAGCTTCACCACTTCCAGAAATGTTGTAAGTTGATCGAAGTCCACGCAGACACTCCACCTGAAACACTTTTACAAGCGTTCAACAAGATTGCGTTCATCCAACAAATGCTATCGGTCCCGGAGTGACACTCGCGCCAGTCTGGTTGCTGGCTTAGTTTGAAATGTGTAATCGGCCCCTACGTGTGGCTTGGTACGCCGCGTGCCAAAAAGTACGCGAAGACAAGTCAATCTAATCTAGGTTCTGGGTAAATTCTAGAAGCCGGCCGGCGATTGAGGAAATTGATAGTTTTTATCGGGGGCATAAGATTGCGTGATTCGAACGCTTAACGCGTTGTCCTAGCAGATCTTTGCCGCTTGCCATGGCAAGTCGCGAAGCCACACGCCTTGCGTTGGTTCAGCCCGTGGTGCAGTTACCGCAGTAAGACGCAAAAAAGGTGCCGCTGCGTCTGATTCACGCGTTGCGACACCCTTTGAGGTGAACCTCTTACTTTACTGCGTCAACCGTCTTGTCGGCGGCCTTCTTGGTCGCATCGCCGGTAGCGACAGCAGCCTTCTTGGTGCCCTTCGCGGTGGCCTTGGCGGCGTCGCCAGTGGCGTCAGCCGTCTTGTCCGCGGCTTTTGTGGTGCCGTGCACGGTGGCCTTCGTCACATCCTTGGTCGCGTCAGCGGTCTTGTCGGCAGCCTTCGCCGTACCGTGCACGGTGGCCTTGGTCGCGTCCTTGGTGGCGTCGCCGGTAGCGACAGCAGCCTTCTTGGTGCCCTTCGCGGTGGCCTTGGAAGCGTCAACGGTGGCATCGGCGGTCTTGTCGGCAGCCTTCTTGGTGTCCTTGCCCAGGTCCTTCACGCCGGTGACGACATCCTGCGCGTAGAGCGCGGGCCCGAACATCAGGGCGGTTCCAACTACTGCAATCCAAAACTTCTTCATGGTGAATCTCCCCGGCTCGATCGAGCCGTTGCATCTTAGAAATTCCTCCGTCATAAGATAGCCGTCTGCCGGACGGAAGTGCCGGGCAATAGGGGGCAATATTCTCTTATCGTGAAGGTAATTTAAGGATAACATTTGGGGCCCATATCCGCCTAAACAATGGCGATTCAACGAAACCCAACTGGCCCTGGCAGAAAGGTGTGGAACCCGCCATTCCCGGGGCCAAATGACCGCCTTCTTATGCTAGATTGTGGGCGACGTGACCGAGCCAACCTTCTTTCGCAGACCGTCAGACTTCCGTAAATGGCTGGGAAAGAACCATGATCGGACGCAGGAGTTGCTGATAGGATTTCACCGTGTCGATTCCGGCAAGGGCGGCATCACCTACCGCGAAGCGCTCGACGAGGCGTTGTGTTTCGGCTGGATCGACGGCCTGCGCAAGCGATACAACGCCGACAGCTACACCATCCGCTTCACTACCCGCAAGCCGGACAGCACCTGGAGCGTCATCAACACCACCCGGATCAACCAATTGATCAAGCTGGGTCGCGTGCATCCGGTGGGCTTGAAGGTGTTCCAGCAGCGCGATGAAAAGAAATCCAAGCTGTACTCGTATGAAGTGGGGAATTGCCAATTCACCGACGAGCATGTCAGACAATTTCGCGCCAATGCCACAGCGTGGGAGTTCCATCAAGCGCAGGCCCCGTGGTACCGCCGGGTCTCCTGTTTTTGGGTGATGAGCGCCAAGCGCGAAGAGACACGGCTGCGTCGCCTGGCAACGCTCATCGACGACTCCGCCAACGGGCGCCGCATCAAACAACTCACTGCGAATCCCAAAAATCCGGAGTAGTCTGTCCCAGAAAGAACGGGGACACTCATGCATCGCTACCTGTCGGCTGTATTGCTCTCCGCACTACTGTTTTGTTTGCCAGCACAATCCGTCGCGCAATCGGCGGAACGCTGGTCCGAGGAGAAGGCCAACGCCTGGTATCAGCAGCAACCCTGGCTGGTGGGCAGCAATTACATCCCGGCCACTGCGATCAACGAGTTGGAAATGTGGCAGGCCGCGACCTTCGATCCTCGGCAGATCGACAAGGAACTGGGTTGGGCCGAAGGACTGGGCATGAATACCATGCGCGTGTTCTTGCACGACTTGCTATGGGAGCAGGACGCCGAGGGCTTCAAGCAGCGCCTCGATCAATTTCTCGCCATCGCGGCCAAGCACCACATCCGGCCCATACTGGTGCTGTTCGATTCCTGTTGGGACCCCATGCCAAAATTGGGTAAGCAGCGCGCGCCCATGCAGGGCGTTCACAATTCTGGATGGGTGCAGAGTCCGGGAGCGAAAGCCCTGGAAGACCCATCGCAGGTTTCCCGGCTGAAAGCCTATGTGCAAGGAGTGGTGGGCGCGTTCTCCCCCGATAAGCGCATCCTGGCGTGGGATGTTTGGAATGAGCCGGGCGGCTTTCAGTACGGCTACTACGAACAGCAGGAGCCGAAGAACAAGGTCGAACTAGTGAAGGCGTTGCTGCCGCAGGCGTTCGCGTGGGCTCGATCCGCGAAGCCAACGCAGCCCCTGACGAGCGGCCTGTGGCAGGGAGATTGGCGGAAGTCCGGGCCCACGCCGATGGAAGTCATTCAGTTGCAGAACTCCGATATCATCACCTTCCACAACTCCAATTGGCCGGAAGACTTCGAGCGTCGCGTTGCCTGGCTGGAGCAGTACCACCGCCCCATCATTTGCACGGAATACATGGCGCGTTCGGCAGGCAGTACGTTCGACGGAGTATTGCCCATCGCGAAAAAGCACCACGTCGGCGCCATCAACTGGGGACTGGTGGTGGGCAAGACGCAGACCAATTTTCCGTGGGAGTCCTGGGACCATCCGTATGTACTGAACCAGCCGCCAGTGTGGTTTCACGACGTGTTCAAGGCCGACGGCACGCCGTATCGCGAGCACGAGGTGGAACTGATTCGGCAGTTGACGGGCACGACTACGTCCGCTGGAACCGCGCCCTAAGCGCTCTCGCGACCCCTACGCTGCTGCCACCCGCTGAATCAAATTGTCCTGTTCGCTTTTGCTTTCCGCTCCTATGGTGAACGCGTCCAGCAGGTTCAGCGACAGCGCATATTTAATAGCCTCGCTCTGCTTGTTGCGCAGGTCGCCCTGCCCGAGGATTTTCATCCCGATCAGCCCTTTGCCCGCGGACTTCATTTCTTTCATCACGCTGACCACAGTGGCCGGATCGTCGTCCATATGCGAGCCGATGGGATTGATGCGCACCAGGTCCACTTCCACCCACGGCGACTTGGCGGCGGCGCGCAGTGCCTCGATGGTGTGGCACGAGCAGCCGTGCGCACGGATGATGCCTTTGTCCTTCGCTTCCGACAATACGTCCATCGTGCCCTTGAAGCGCTCGGTCCAGTCGCCCTCGGTCATGCAGTGCATCAGCACGAGGTCGAGGTAGTCGGTGCCCAACTCTTTGCGGTAGCGATCGAGGTCGGCGCGCATTTCCTGCGGCGTGCGCGACGGGCTCTTGGTCATCACTGTGACCTTGTCGCGGGGAATTTGTTTCAGAGCGGCAGCGACGTGCGGATGGCTGCCATAGGAGTCAGCGGCATCGAAGAAACGCAGTCCGTGGTCGTAGCCGTTGAGCAGCAGCCCCGAAAGACCCGCAACTCCGAGCGCGGTCTGGTTGGAGTGTTTGGCATATCCCACAGTGCCGGTGCCCATTGCGAGCCGGCTCGTCTTAATGCCTGTCTTACCCAGCGTAACGGTATCGCTGGCCGCGTAGTTGCGCGGCAACTGGGTCTCGGCGAGCGCGTTAAGAACGGACTGGCGCGCCAGCCACGCGGCTCCGAGTCCCAAGGAAGTGTTGACGATGAATTCTCTGCGCTTCATGCAGCCTCCGCACGACGGGCGCTGAGATCCTTGGGTTGAAAATCCAGCCGCTCGTCTCTCCCATGTTAGACGTGCCAGCTTGCGCCGGGGAGCAAGATTTCTCACACGACTTCAGCGTTTCGCGACACCACGTAGCCGGCTTCGCTTTTCAACCACACGCCCTATGCCGGGACGAAGGCCCGAAACTAGGCGCTCAGGCGTCTTTTCGCCTTGATTTCCTCCAGGAGGGCATCGACTTTCTGCTCCCGTTCCAGCGCCAGGAACCGCCCATCAATGTCATCGCCCAGCAACTCACCCTTAGCTGCCCCCAGCGCTTCCTCACGGGCGACCTTGGAGCGCATGCGGTCGAAGGTGCGGCTTTCTCCGCCCGGGGTTTGTTGCGCGTCCGCCGCCCGATTCACCGCACGCGAGCGACGATGCTGCGCGATCAGCAAATCCACCTTGGCGTGCGCTTCGGAGAGCTTTACTTCCAGCTTCTTCAAGGCCGACTTTAGCGACTCGACCTGCGCTTCCTGGTCGGCAATCTGCTCCTCGAAACTCTCCGTGAGTTGTTGAAAGCTCATTGCCCGTTCCAGGGCCGCGCGGGCCAGCTTGTCATCGTTCTTCTCGACAGCAAGTTCAGCCTTGCGCATCCATTCTGTGTGCGCTTCAACGTTTTCTTTCTTCTTCTTCTGCAGAAGGTGAAGATCGGCGAGGGCGATGGCCACCTGCGTCTTCACCTGGATGAACTGGTTCTCCATGTCGAGAATGACCTGTTTCAACATCTTTTCGGGGTTCTCGGCCCTATCCACAAGATCGTTGAGGTTGGCCCGTACCAGCGTTGCTACCCGATCGAGTAATGCCATAACAGCTCCTTGCTGAATGTCCTCATGTGCGTTCAGCGCGTGTCAGATTCTTTCCACTAAAACCTGCGTGTCCCACCCCCTCGGCTGCGCTCCGTGCAGGCTCTTGCCTCCTGCGTTGCCAGAGGGTGGGTAGCTTCTTCATTTCATTTGCAAGCCCCGGCGGTTGTGGACTTGCCGTCGTCTCCACCGGGAGGTAGTTCACCTGCCGACTTATCGCCAATGGTCCTTATCTTCCCCAGTAGGTCTGACATCTTCATGCCCGAAAGCGCCTCGAACAGGGCCGGAACTTGCGCTGCCATCTCGGTGATGTCGCCAGTGATCTTGTGCATGCCGGCGGAAGTGCCGTTACCCGTTGAAACGATGGTGATCTTGTCGACATTGCTCAGCGGGCTGGCCAGCGCTTTCACTACCTCTGGCAAACCGGTAATGAGTTTGTCGTACACAGCGGCCTGGTTGTACTCCTGGTAGGCCGCGGCCTTAACGTTCATCGCGCGTGCCTCGGCGTCGCCCTTCTTGAAGATGATCTCGGCTTCGGCTTCGCCCTGAGCACGAATCGCGCTGGCATGGCCTTCCGCTTCCACCGTCAGGCGCTGCCGTTCAGCTTCGGCCAGGGTCTCGATCCGCTTACGTTCGATTTCGGCACCCTTCAACACAGTGGCGATCAGTTCCTTCTCGCGGCGCAGGATTTCTGCTTCTTGCACCTTCACCTGCTGTTCCTTTTCAACCTGCTGAACCTTCACCGCCTCGGTGGTCACCTGCTGCTGCATGATATTGGTCTGGATCTCGTACGCTTTGTCGGCCTGCGCCTGCTGGCGCTTCACCAACTCGTTATAGGTCGCCTTCTTCACTTCGAGGTCGCGCTGCGCCTCAGCCTGGCGCGCCAGGGAGGCAGTTTCGGCGGCGACGCGCTCCTGGTCGGCTTGCGCCTTGGCGATCGCCGATTCCCGCAACGCTATGGCGCGCCTGATGGCCGTATCGCGTTCGGCTTCGGCGGTGGCGACGTCGGCGTCGCGCTTGATGCGAGCCACATCCGGACGCCCCATGTTGGCGATGTACTCGTTCTTGTCACGTACTTCCTTGATGGTGAACGAGATCACCTCGAGACCCATCTTGTTCATGTCATCGGCGCAAGTCGAGCGCATCCGGTCGGCAACCATTTCGGGCTGCTTCACAATCTCTTCCACCGTGAGTTGTCCGATAATGCCGCGCAGGTGCCCTTCCATCACCAGCCGGATCAGGGCTTCCCGGTCCTGCGGCGGCTTGGTCAGGAACTGCTCCGACGCGGTCAACACTGATTCCGGGTCGGACTTCACCTTGATCTGCGCCACCGCTTCCACGGTGACGGCGACGCCCTGCTTGGTATAAAGGTCCTGTTGCGGCGCTACGTCGAAGGACATCAGCTCGAGCGATAACTCGCGGTAGGTCTCAACCATGGGGAAGATGACCGTACCGTGTCCCTTCACGACGCGGGTGCCGCGAAATCCATACACCACCAGGACCTCGTTGGGCCCGGCCTTACGGTACAGCCTGGCAAATACGGCGATGATCATCACCACCGCTGCAACCGCGGTCCAGGCGACAATTAATGCTTCCGTTGGAATGTGAAATCCCATACATCCTCCTTAATCCTTTAGCTGCTTGCTGCGTCCTTCTCCGCCAACTCTTCCCAGCGCCGCACGTACGCGATGCCGCGTTCGTAGCGCGTGACGATGACCTCGGCGCCGCGAGGCAGGACTTCGCCGTCTTCGCTGCGCGCGCCGCAGGTGTTTCGCGTGCCTTCTTGCGAAAAGATGATCTCCCCGGTACCGCCTTCACGAATCGGGCTGCTGATGCGCGCCAGGACTCCGACGCGGTCGTAGTCGGCAGGATCGAGTTCGCGATCGTGCTTGAGCAGTAGCTTGGCTACAAACCAGAAGACGATGGTTGCGCCCACAAGTCCGGCAACGACGGCCAGCGTCAGCACTCCCGCAACCACCAGCGATGAGTAACGCGTCAGCAGATATCCCGCCCCGCCAAACCAGGCCAGGAATGCCGTGATCGTTCCGAAGTTCAGGAACGGCATCTCGCCGCCAGTGCCGGCGTGCGCGCCACCGTGCGGCAGTTGAACATGAGCATGCGGCACGTGGACATGGAAGTGGGGCAGGTGGAAACTCCCGCCCACAAACGACAACACGCTGAGCGTCACTCCCACCAGAAAGCACACGAGATAGAACATCGCCCACGTCATAGCTTCGCTCCCGACAATCTCCGCTTCCCGGAGCCGCGATGCACCGGCTCGCTCAGATTCGGCTTCAGCACTTCCGCCAAGCGCTCCACCAGTTCCGGCGCATCCAGAATCGCCCCCAGCAACACCAGGCACTTGCGCGAGTCTTTGTACTTCGCCACATCGAGCATCGCCTGGCTCAGCTCGGGATCACGGGCGAACTGTTCGGCGCCATTGATCAGCCAAAGGTCAAGCCGGTCCTCCCCTGCGCGCAGGTCGCTGGTCAGCTCCGTGTGATAGCCCTCGGGATCGTCGACCAGGTATCCCGGGTGCACTTTGAAAAACCGCGCCAGCAGCATGCGCGACGCGTTGGTCAGGTGCGGCCGCGCTCCACTCTCGATCTGCGACAAATACGACTGGCTCAGCCCTCGGCCCAGTTCTTTCTTAAGCGCCACCGCGAGGTCCTGCTGCGTCATTTCGCGCTCTACGCCGCGCAACGTGCCATCCACCAGGCGCAGGTATCGAAGTTTTTCACCGAGTTTCATATCACGAATAGCAATTATAGTATTGCAATTTGTAATGTCAAGAACTGGATTTGGTTTGTTATCAAGCAATTGGGAATCTCGGCTTTGGGGGTATCCGCTCGCTTCAAGTGGCGGGGTGTCCGCCTGCTTGCGCTTCTCCGCAGTGCGACCTCCTTCAACACCGCCGCTTGCCGCCAAAACTGACGGCTTCTATTTTTCGTCCCGGTGTGCGACCCTTACCCCCGTGCGCGCCGTTGCCATCCTGTCGCCATTCGTGAAGGAAGACGTCGTCCGGCCCTTCGAAATGCCGGGCGTCAGCATCTTCACCGGCAACGAACTCGATCCGACCGATGAGCCCGATGCTGCGCTGATCTTTGGCGGCGATGGGACGGTGCATCGCTACCTCGGCACGCTCGCGTTGCGAAGGACGCCCACGCTCGCTGTTCCCATGGGCAGCGCCAATGATTTCGCCGCCACCCTGGGAATCGACACCGTCGAGCAGGCGCTGGCGGCGTGGAAGCAGTTCTGCGAAACCCGCGAAAACTCGCGCTCGATAGACTTGGGGACCATCCAGACGCTGCATCCGGTGGAAGCCGCCGAGATGCTGCCCGCGTTGCGTGACGACGATCCCGATCCCTGGGAAGACGATTCGCTGGAGACGTTGCACTTCGTTCCCGACGGCCCGCGCCGCGACCTGCCGCCACTCGGTCCGCGCATCGAACACTCGCAGGCGCGCCGCTGGCTCGACGCGGAACGCGAAGCCGCCCGCACTACTTACTTCACCTGCATCGCCGGAACCGGGCTCGATGCCGCCGTCAGCCGCCAGACCATGAAGCATCCGCGCTGGTTGCGGGCGCACGGTGGATACGTGATCGCGCTATTGCAGGTGCTGGCCGGGTTTCGTCCGCCGCAAGTCACTCTGTCGCTGGAGATCGATGGCCACTGGCAGACGCCGGTGCGCGAGCCCGGCATGTTGATCGCGGTCGGCAACGGCCCGCGCTATGGCAGCGGCATGCGGCTCACGCATCTCGCTGAACTGAACGACGGATTGCTGGACGTCTGCTTCGTGCGCCAGCTTAGCAAGCTGCGCCTGGCGCGCTTGTTTCACGTGGTCTTTCGCGGCGCCCACCTCGGCATGAAGGAGGTGGAGTATTGGAAGGCCACGCGCGTCCGCCTCCAGACCGATCCGGTCACGGAGTTGTTTGCCGATGGCGAGTACATCTGCTCCACACCAGTCGAGTTGGGAGTCCAGCGGGACGCGCTGCGCGTGATCGTGCCCGCGTAGCTCGCCGGAGCGTCTCTGGGTAATGCGACATCACAAAATTCAGCCGCGAGTTCTTGCGCGTTCCTGCAATTCCAATCGCAAGATATGGCGATGAAATCGATTATTCGGACGGGACACTAAAGCGATGATCCGCCTTCGAAGATCTTTTCAATCTGGTAAGGCGAGACGCGATAGAGACCATAGCTGATGCCGGTGTCGGAATATTGGCGGAAGAGCAAATCGCCGCGCCCATTGGCGTCGGCATCGATGGCGTCGATCAGTTCCATGCGGGGAAACGCATCGAGATGATGGCTGTCGGTGACCGACACGAAGATCTTCTGGGCAACGTCGTTGATATCCACGCGGGCAACGATGGAGACGTAGTAATTGAAGCCGAGGTCGCGCTGTCCCTTGGCGGCGGCAATGGGAAGCTTCGCCGTCAATACCACCGTCGGCGAACTGCTGAACTCGAGGTCGAACGCGCGCACTTCATAGTCGGTGATGGCGGCAGTTTTCGGAATCGGCGGCCCATTTCGTTTGGCGGCGAAGGCGCGGACTTCGTTCATGGCGAGCTTGAGCATCTGCTGCTCCTGGATCTGTCGCTCGCCGGAAGTCAAGGTGTACAGCAGCGGGCGCGATTCGTAGTGGCCAGCATCGGAGATGGCAGGGCAGGCGCGAGCACCTTTAGCCGCGGTTGGAAACGCCGCATCTGCCTTGGTGAAATCAGAATCCGCGGCGGTGTGGGAGGCCGCGGACTTCGTGGTTTTACTGCGGCTGAGCACCGGACGATTGGGATCGTTGTCGTTCGACGATGCGGCCGCTGGAGTGATCGCGGTTGAGCCGGTACCCGTACTGTCGCGATCTGAAGTGCTTGCAGCACTGCCCGGAGCCGCCCGTTTCATCACCGGCCGATCGGGATCGCCGTCGTCCACCGTGGTTTGTGTTTTCGCGCTGGAAGCGGCCGGTGGTTCGTCCGACGGACCCATGGTCGGCTTGGAACTCGAATCGGCTGGCGGCTTCTTCATGACTGGACGATCCGGATCGTTGTTGCTCGCTGGCGGAGGTGGTGTGCCATTCGACGAATCGCTGGAAGATCCCGGAGCGCGCTTCAGCACGGGACGGGTGTCATCCTCATTGCTGGTCATCACGGCGCGGCTGTTCGCGGACTTCGCTTTGAGCGCGGCATCCTTGGCGGCTTGCGCGGCCAGTTTGGCGTCCATCGGCAGCTCGGGCCGCCAGGTGCCGTCAGCCACCCAGTTGCCGTTCACTTGCTTCGCCTCGGTGATGGTAAACGTTCCCGTGGGTTCGCCTAAACTCTGCGCTTCGTAAACCGTCTGCGGTTCGAGGGCCATAGGCAAAGGACTCGCGCCATACAAGCTGGCGTCGTAGTATTTGCCGTCGATCCAGAGTGCAATGGGTACCAGTCGCATGCCTCCGCCGGGGAGGAATTCGACCACGCCGATGGCGCGCGGCCCGCGCTTCGCCTTCTTGACCGTCAGTGTTGTCGTTGGCGTCTGGTCGGTCTGGCGGTTGCGCGTGTGCTGTTGAGCGGATGCAAATGTTACTAACAGGAAAACCGCAAACCCTGTGGCGATAGCCCGGCGCGCGATTTTGCGGTATAGATAATGGGTTATGGAAATCAAAGACAAAGCTCCAGAGTTTTCCCTGCTTGATGAAAACGGAAACCCCGTTTCGCTGCAACAGTTCCGTGGGAAGAACGTCGTGCTGTTCTTCTATCCGCGCGCCAACACGCCAGGATGCACCATTGAGGCCTGCGGTTTTCGCGACGCCTACACCAAACTGCAAAAGGCCGGGCTGGTAGTGCTGGGCATCTCGCCCGACACTCCCAAGGCCCAATTGAAGTTTAAAGAAAAGTACGACCTGCCGTACACCTTGCTCGCCGACGACAAGAAAGAAGTCGCCAAAAAGTACGATGTGCTCAAAGAAAAAAACATGTACGGCAAGAAGGTCATCGGGATCGTGCGCAGCACCTTCCTGATCGGACCCGACGGCAAGCTCGTGCACACTTTCTCGCCCGTCAAGCCCGAAGGCCACGCGGAGGAAGTGCTGGCTTACGTGAAGGCTGCAGCTAAGAAATAGACTGGAAGCCCCAGGTTCGCCATCTTTTGGCTGACCTAGGCTTGCGGACGGTGCGAGGGTTAGCCTTCATTTCAACTACTAATTCCACGGTAACGTCCAACGGAGGGACGTGAACGTGGGGCACCAGGCATAAAGCAAAATCAACCACGGATTTGCACGGATCTTCACGGGTCAATTTAAGGCGGAAAACTATGAGCAACCCATGCTTGCGGCCACTCACTCTCCAAAAAATCGATATACATAACTAGAACACTATGTCACATGTTGTATGTATTTAAAAATTATATAATTAACTTAACAAAAGCAAATATCGTTAACTGGTATACATATCTATATCACTACATTACTATAACGCTATCTCGCGCGATCAGGAGGCCACTTACTCGGAAGCATTCCGGGAAAGTTATCAAAGAGCGAAATGCTGTCTGCGGACTGGCCGCGGATGGGCGAGGTTTGGCGCTGCCTCGTCCCTGAACCGTTGACGGCCGCTTTGGCTGGGGCGTAGCCGAAGACGTAGAGTTGCACTCCGACATCTGCGAGTTTGTGTCGTCATTCCGCACCTGTCTCTACGGACGGAGGATGTACGAGACGATGGTGTACTGGGAGACCGCGGACCAGGTTCGCGATCAACCACGCTTCCTGCTCGAATTTGCCAGGCAGTGGCAGGCGGCGGAGAAGATCGTCTACTCGAGGACCCTTGCTGAGCCGCGCAGCGCACGGACGAGGATCGAGCGCGAGTTCGATCCCGACGCGGTCCGGCGGCTCAAGGCCGAAGCTGAGGATGACATCTCGGTTAACGGTCCTGAGCTCGCCGCGCAGGCGATACGGGTGGGCCTTGTCGACGAGTTCCAAATGATTGTCCACCCCGTGGTCGTCGGCGGCGGAAAACGGTTCTTCCCGGAGGGTGTGCGGCTGGACCTCGATCTAGTCGAGGAGCGTCGCTTCCGTAAAGGGGTGATCGTTCTGGGGTATGCCGTCCGCGGCTGATCGAAGTGAAGGGGCGGAACATCACGCGTCAGGCGTGGGTTAGCGATATATCGCCATTGCGTAGGTAATCCGGCTGCATCACGTGTTCCGGTTAGGGTACGGAACGGGCTGATTTCGCCAGTTATCGATGGCAATTGATCGTAAAACTATGAAGCATGTGCAAGTAGCTGTGATAGTTGGGGGAATATTGAATCTTTCCAGGCTTGATGATGGAGAAACCGATCTTGAAAGTGCCGCACGCTGTAAGTATGTAATTCTCATCCAACTCCATTTGATCAAGATCCCGATAGCGTTCGTGCAACGCGGGCATTCCGTTCAGGGTCCATCTCTCATAAAGAATTCTTTTGAAGAAGTAATCGGGACCTGGCCCGTTTTTTCCCAGATTCGATAGCCAACTGTCGATGCTCTCCGATGCCGCCTTGGGTTCGAAGATCGGCAGAATCATTACCGTCTCCCATGACGGCGAAGTGAACTCTGCAAAGACATCAGGATCAGTTGGATCTGAGCAGGCGCGGCAACTCGAGATACGCCAATCGCTCGGATAACTAATACTCCATCCCCGACGATTCTCAAATGTTTTCCACACGACACCGTAGGGCTGTGCGCTTGCCGTGTGACACGCGATAAGGACGATCGCGACGACGAACAATGCCTTTTGCATGATCTTCCTCTCGAAGGTATCGCGGTCATTGTGAGGGACATCTACTGGGCTGAAGAGGCGCCCGCAATGCATACGCTCCCTCGCTGAAGCATTGGTCGGCACACACTTTCCTGTGCCGAATCTTCCGCTCGTGCGCCGAGCCTGACTTGCAATCGGATCGCTGGCGTGAAATCGCCACCTCACATGTAATCCCGGATTGAGATCTGGGAGAGTTCTAACCGATTGTACGGGCGCCCCATACTCTGCTTTCGTTTGGGAAAGCGTGGGGATTGAGCTTCTAGACTGCTTTCAGAGGTGATGTATCCGAACATCTCTAGCAAAGGCGCAAGCGCCAAGGCTAATAAAGCCCGGGACGCTCAAAAGCAACCTTTTCACCGGGCTAAAGAGCCTGTTACGAAACCAAGAACGCCGCTCCGCGGCTCGGGCATATTTCCCACTTTGCGCCGGGCTGACGCCCGGGTCTAACACCACCTCGCCGCTTCGCGGCTGAATCGAGCACTCGCAGGCGCCCTTTGTTCCACCGCACCGTCCGCAATCGGAGTTTCGTAACAGCCTGTAAAGCCCGGTGCTTCCACCGGAATACAGCAACTGTGGAACCGCTCTAGCCGTACTTGCAGCGCGACGCCAGCAGTCCAGTTGCAGTGCTTATATCAACGTCGGCGATCAGCAATCCGTCGACGCCGTACGGCTGATAGGCCAGCAAGGTCCCATCAGGGCGGACCACTGCCGATGTCGTGGCAGAACCCTCGATCGCGAAGTTAACGGTCGCGAAATAACAGGTGTTTTCGGCAGCGCGGCAGAGCGCAGCTTTTTCGTGGAATGTGTTTGCCGGATCGGCAAACGTGGAAGGCGCGTAGTCTCCGGGTTCGGGTTCGTCAAAGTGAGGATGAAAAACGATGTGGGCACCGTGTCTCGCTGCCCAGCGCACCGTTTCCGGATAACGCCATCCCTCATGGCAAATCACAATTCCGAACTTCAGGGCACCATCTTGGAACACATGCCTTTCTGAGCCGGGGGAATAGGTGCTGTCCTCCGAAGGGTCGAGCTGCACCTTGTCCTGGAAGCCTGCGATCGTGCCGTCGCGTTGAACCACCAATGCTGACGCCAGCAGCGAGCCATCTACGATTCGTTCCGTTCCAAGAATGACAGTGACGTTGGCTTTCGCTGCGGCGTTCGCTACAGCCGACCATGCGCGATCGAGAAATGCCGCATCGGGAGGCGGCAGCGGCTTTCCCTGCGCTCGATAGCCTGGCACAAAACACTCCGGAAAGCAGAGTAAGTCTGCGCTTGCGAGCGACGCCTGGGCAAAGGCGCGCCGGGCAGCCTCGATCGAATCCTCGGGTGTCGCTGGGAACCGAAGGTTGGCGAGGGCGATGCGATATGTGCTCATTTGGAATTCTGTGACGCGCTACAGCTTCTGCACGCGTTGCACTTCTCGCACGCCGGGAATCTTGCGCACCCCGCTGATGATGCGCTCCAAGTGTTTGAGGTCGGCGATGTCAACCACAATGTCGACGGTGGCGTGAGTTTCGGCGGTCTTGGCTTCGATGTTGCGGATGTTGGTGTTGGCGTCGCTGATCACGGCGGTGATCTGCTTCAACATGCCGGGACGGTTGTCGCACAGCACGACCAGTTTGACCGCGAATCCAGTTTCCCAGGCGGGAGCCGTCCCGACGGTGCCGTCTTTGCCCCACTCCACTGCGATGCGGCGTTCGGGCTCGAACATGAGGTTCTCGACGTTGGCGCAAGATTTCGAATGCACCGCCACGCCCTTGCCGCGGGTGACGTAGCCGATGATTTCCTCGCCGCGAATGGGGTTACAACATCGCGCGCGATACACCAGCAGATCGTTATGGCCCTTGACCTTGATGGCCGAGGTGTCTCCGCCAAAGACGCGCCGCATGACGCTGCTGATTCCACCGCCGTCGGATGGTCCATCCGGATCGGCTCCCGGCTCAGGATTGGCCGCGCTGGCAGGAACCAGCCGCGCCAGGATCGAGCGCGACGAGAATTTGCCATAGCCGATGCCCGCCAGCAGGTCATCGGGACGCCCCAGGCCGTTCTCAGCTGCTACCTTGGTCAGCTCTGCCTCGCTGATGTCTTTCATCGAGATGCGATATTTTCGGGCTTCCTTCTCGATCAGCTTCTGACCAATCTCGATGGCACGCTCGCGCTGATGAATATTCAGCCAGTGTTTGATCTTCTGGCGCGCGCGAGGGGACTTCACAAATCCCAGCCAGTCGCGGTTGGGATGGTGCCCGGGCTGGGTCAATATCTCGACAATGTCTCCCGAGCGCAGCTTGTATTTCAACTGAGCGATGCGGCCATTCACCTTGGCTCCGACGCAAGTGTTGCCCACTTCCGAGTGAATGTTGTAGGCAAAGTCGACAGGTGTGGCTTCCCGTGGCAGGATGACGATCTTGCCTTTCGGGGTGAAGGTATAAACCTCTTCGGGGTAGAGATCGATTTTGAGGGTGGAGAGGAATTCGTTGGGGTCCGGGACCTCGCGCTGCCACTCGACCACCTGCCGCAGCCAGGCGAGACGTTTCTCGTCACGCGCCGAGATCGGACCATCCTTGTACTTCCAGTGCGCCGCGATGCCCTCTTCCGCCATCTTGTGCATTTCTTCGGTGCGGATCTGCACCTCGAAGGCGTGTCCGCTCTCCGCCATCACCGTGGTATGCAGCGACTGGTAGAGGTTGGGTCGCGGCATGGCGATCATGTCCTTGATACGACCTGGCACAGGACGCCACTGGTTATGAATAAGTCCCAGCACCGCGTAGCAATCGTTGACCGACTTCGTGATGATGCGTAGCGCCATCATGTCGTAGATCTGGTCCACGGAAATGTGCTGGCGCTGCAATTTCTGCCAGATGCTGTAAATGCGCTTGATGCGCCCATCGACCACGGCCTCGATGTTGTTCTCGCGCAGCTTCAGCTCGATGGCGCCCTGGATTTGCGCCATAAAAGCTTCGCCCTCTTTGCGGCGAGATTCGATGGCTTCCTTGACCTGGTTGAAGGCGATGGGATCGACGTACTGGAAAGAGAGATCTTCCAATTCGCCGCGAATCTTGCCCATGCCGAGGCGGTGGGCGATGGGCGCGTAGATTTCCAGGGTCTCGCGCGCGATCTTTATCTGGCGGTCGGGTGCCAGATGCTGCAGCGTGCGCATGTTGTGGAGGCGGTCGGCCAGCTTGATGAGCACCACGCGGATGTCGTCCACCATGGCCAGGACCATCTTGCGGACACTCTCGGCCTGAGCCTCTTCGCGGGACGCGAAATCGATTTTGCTGATCTTGGTGACGCCCTCGACGATGTGCGCGACCTGCTCGCCGAATTCCGCACGAATGTCGTCAACGGTGACGGAGGTGTCCTCCACGGCGTCGTGCAAGAGTCCTGCGGCGATGGCGGTGGTGTCGAGACGCATCTCGGCCAGCACGGTGGCCACTTCCAGCGGGTGCACCAGGTACGGTTCGCCCGAGGCGCGAGTCTGGCCCTGGTGGTGGCGCAGGGAGAAATCGTAAGCTTTCTTGATCAGCGTAAGATCGTCGTTCGGGCGGTAAGCGCGGACCTTGCGCAGAAGGTCGCGAAAGCGGGTGACGGTCAGGACGTTGGTGGCGATCTGTTGGCGGAAAGTCGCCATGTCCGATTATACGGGAAGATTGGGATGTTACTCGCTGCATGGATTTTTCGCTATTCTGTCAAGAACCGGGCCGGTTGTTGAGATAGGAAGAGTGTCATGCGGATTCTGATCAGTGGAGCCTCGGGTTTCATCGGAAATGCGATTCGGCCAGCGCTTAGCAACGCCGGGCATGAGTTGGCGGCTCTAGTACGACGGGCCCCCGCTGGCGATGAGGTGCAGTGGAACCCCGGTCAGCCGCTCGATCCGCAAAAGCTCGCCGGGTTTAACGCCATCGTCCATCTTGCCGGCAAGAGTATTTCGGGCCGCTGGTCGGAGAAATTCAAACGCGAGGTGCGGGAGAGTCGCGTACTGGGCACGCAAACCCTGGCGACTGCGGCTGCCGAGTCATTTCGCAAAACGGGCCAGCCGCCGACATTTTTCGCGGCTTCAGCGACGGGGTACTACGGGAACCGCGGCGACGAAGAGCTGTCCGAAGACAGCAAGCCCGGCTCCGGGTTCTTGTCCGAGGTGTGCGAAGCATGGGAAGCCGCAGCGAGTCCGGCGGCAGACGCCGGGATCCGCGTCGTGAACCTGCGCATCGGAGTAGTGCTGGCGAAACACGGCGGCGCGCTGCAAGCCATGCTCCCAGCGTTTCGTCTCGGGCTGGGTGGACCGATCGGCAACGGCCGCCAGTACATGAGTTGGATCACGCTCGACGACGTAGTGGGAGCATTTCTGTTCGCACTCGGCAACGAGCAGCTTCGAGGACCGGTGAACGCTGTTGCCCCGCAAGCCGTCCGCAACCTTGAGTTCGTACGCGCTCTCGGAAGCGTGCTGCATCGGCCCGCATTCTTTCCCCTGCCAGCATTCGTGGTGCGCACTGTGTTCGGCGAAATGGGCGAGGCGCTGTTGCTCGGCTCAGCACGGGTGCGGGCTGCGAAACTCGAGGCTGCGGGATACAAGTACCGGAATCCCGAACTCAGTGAAGCGCTGCAGGCTACCCTGACGTCGTGAGGCGGGTCCGCGCCCATATTCTCGCCATCATGCGCCCCGGGAATGTAAAATCCATCGCTGTTCCTGCCTCGTACTCCAGATGATGCGGAGGTCAATATGGCCCGACATGATGTCTTCCTCACCGGCGGGACAGGGTTTTTAGGACGCAACCTGGCGGCGGAGTTGTTGCGGCGCGGCCATCGCGTGCGAGCGCTGGTGCGGCCGGGTTCAGAATCGCGCACTGTGCCGGGATGCGAAGTCGTCCATGGAGACGCGCTGCGCGCCGAGAGCTACGCCGCCAACATCGCTGCAGCCGACACCTTCGTTCACCTAGTCGGGGTGGCGCATCCCAGCCCCAGCAAGGCCAAGGAGTTTCGCGCTATCGATCTCCCCTCTTGCCGCGAAGCGGTGCAAGCCGCTAAACAAGTAGGCGTTGGACACTTCGTCTATCTCAGCGTGGCACGCCCGGCTCCCATGATGCGGGAATTCCAGGCAGTGCGCGCCGAAGGCGAGAGGATGGTCCTTGCGTCGGGGATCCCAGCCAGCTTTGTGCGGCCGTGGTACGTATTGGGGCCGGGAAGACGCTGGCCAGTTGTCCTAAAGCCGCTCTATGCGTTGGCGCGGGCATTTCCTCTGACGCGCGAAGGCGCAACCCGGTTGGCGCTGGTCACATTGGAGCAAATGACGCAGACGCTGGCCTGGGCAGTCGAGAATCCCCCGGAAAGATTGCAGATCTTCGAGCCGCCGCAGATCAAGCTCGGGGGCGAGTGGAAGGCCAATCGATCGCAGCAGGTAGCAGAGTCCTAGAAATTGGTCGCCTCTTCACGGCCTAGCGGTGCGATTCATGCCGCCATCCATCGCCTGGTTCGCTAGCCGGTCTGCGTCGCGGTTCTTCTCCCGCAGCACGTGGCGGATCTCGAAAGTGTCCAGCTCGCGGATCATCCTGGTTGCCTTGCCGTGGAGCTCCTGCAGGGCCGGGTTCTTGACCTTGTATTGCCCCTTGATCTGCTTCACCATCAACTCCGAATCGCTGTAAACCTTGAGCGCCTTGTGTCCATGTTTCAACGCATAGGTAAGCGCCGCCAGCAGGCCGGAATACTCCGCGTAATTGTTGGTCTGCTTGCCAAGATACTCGCTCAGCTCCGCCACTGGGCGTCCGGTGCCGTCTTGAATCGCCACGCCATAGCCGGCTGGACCAGGATTGCCGCGCGCTCCTCCGTCGATGTGGGCCACGAGAGAACCAGTTGGCGCGCTCTTGGTGGCGTGAGCGACGACTTCATCGCTGTCGAAGAGTGATTCTTGAGGGGACGGGCGGATGGGCATGAAGGTAGTTTATTCGAAATCGAGAATGGCGATGGAAAGGGCGGTAACTCTGTCGCAAATATCGCCTATCGCCCAAGTTTCAGGCGCGCGGCCAGACGATCGGGCAATTGCGCGGAGAGAATTCGTTGCTGGGTTTGCTCGATGTCGTAGGGCACCCGGTAAAACGTGACACTTGCCAGCGGTCCCCCATTGTGTTCATAGAGGGCGAAGGCCGCCCGCCAGTCGTTGTCGCGCGGCTGGCCAACCGAGCCTGGGTTGATGAGATAGCGCTCACCCGGAGTCAGCCACATCTTGTACTCCACCGGCCCTTCCAGGCTGTCGTAGATCGGACGAAAGGGGCGGGATTCTCCTTCTTCGTCGATGAAGCCGCCTTGAATGTGTGTGTGTCCGAAGAAGATCAGCGGAGCGTGTTCTGGCAACTCGAGATTATCGTCAGCCGAAGACGTGTTCAGCAGGTACTCGTCCTCGTCGGACGGCGACCCATGCACGAATTCCATTCCCGGAAAGTCATTGCTGCGCAGCGGCCCTTGCGGCAAGGCGCGTAACCACTCCAGGTGCTCTGGCTTCAGGCTGTTTCGAGTCCAGTAGGCAGAAATCGCGGCCACAGGATTGAAGTCCTTAACGTCAGTCATGCCGGAACACGCCCGGTCGTGATTGCCACGCACTACGGGAGCGCCCATGGCGATAACCTGCTCGCAGACCTCGTTCGGGCTGGCATTGTAGCCGACAACGTCTCCCAGGTTCACCACGCGGTCATGAGCGGGGGCGGCGGCGAGACAGGCTTCAAGTGCCTCGAGGTTGGCGTGGATATCGCTGAGCAGTAGGAGACGCATGGTTACCGAATTTCGGACGCCACCACCGGACAGCGCGCAAAGTGTCCGGGAGCAACTTCGACCAACGATGGTAACGCTTGCGAGCAAGATGGTAAACGCCATTCGCATCGCGGTTCAAATGCGCATCCCGAAGGCAGTGCTGTAATCGCCGGGACCGTGCCTTCGATGGTGCGCAAAGGCTGGGTTCGTTCGCTCCGCAGGGTTGGGACCGAACGCAACAGCCCCCGGGTGTAAGGATGCGCAGGTTGACGGAACACCTGGTCTGCGGTGCCCAACTCAACCAGGCTGCCGGCGTACATCACGGCGATGCGGTGCGATACCTGCGAGACGACCGCGAGATCGTGCGAGACAAAAAGCATGGAAAGCGCGAACTTCTGCCGCAATTCGTTGAGCAGGTCAAGCACCTGCGCCTGGATAGTGACATCGAGCGCCGTGGTCGGCTCATCGGCGATTAGCAATTGCGGGCGATTCACAATCGCCATCGCGATCATCACGCGCTGACGCTGGCCTCCCGAAAGTTGATGAGGATAGTCGCGTGCACGGCGTTCAGGTTCGAGAATCGCGACCGTGCGGAGGGCCTCGACCGCATGGCGCCAAGCGTCGCTCTTACTAACGCGAGGCTGTCTCGCATGGGCGAGTACCGCTTCAGCAACCTGGTCGCCGACGCGCATGACGGGATTGAGCGCCGTCATGGGTTCCTGAAAAATCATGCTGATTCCTGCTCCGCGAACGTCGCGCATAGCGGCTTCGGGTAGAGAAAGCAAATCCTCGCCCCGAAATTCAATGCGTCCGCTGACGCGGGCCTGGAGAGGAAGCAGGCGCAGAATGGCCAGCGACGAAACTGACTTGCCGGAACCCGACTCGCCGACCACGCCCAGAACTTCGCCGGGAGCGATGGCAAAGCTCACGTCGCGCACAGCCTGCAGTACTCCCTGGGGAGTCGCGAAATCAACGGAGACATTCTCAACCTCAAGCAGGGCTGGCACGTCGCTATCGTAGCAGGCGGTACCGCAGTACAATCAGGCGACTGCACATCCGCCGCGGAGGTGATTATGAAAACGGCGATCGTCCTATGTCTTCTCCTCATCGCGTCTTGTTCGTTCGGCTTCGCACAAACCCAGATTGACGCTGCCACCAAGCAAGACGTCGAAGACATGATCCAACTCACCGGAGTACGCGACCGCATGCCGCTGATCTATTCTGCGATGTCAAGCCAGTTAGCGTCGGACTTCGCGGACCGTTACCGGCAGCAGCATCCCAACGCTAACCCGGCGGAGGTTCAAAAGGCAGCCACCGACGCGACCGAGCGGTTGCTAGCGATGTTGAAAGCCATCCCCACCGACGAGTTACTCGACGCCATGATCCCGATTTATCAGAAGTACTTCACCCACTCTGATATCAAGGCCATCAATGAGTTCTACGCGTCGCCTACCGGACAAAAGATGCTGAGGGACATGAACGCCATGACGGTAGAGTCCATGCAGGCAACCATGTCAGTCATGAAGAAGCACATGCCTGAAATCCAGGCACAGATTGAAAAAGCCGCAGCCGACGAATCGCGGCCGACGTCAGCACAGCCCAATTAGCTTTCGGTATGTCTGTTTCCACTTCAATCCGGCCGGTCTCCGGCGAAGGTCGATCGCCGCTTTTGAGCGATACGGCGCTGCTGATCTACATCGCACTCGCCACCGTAATCCTTCACCAGATCTTCGGCAACCGCTACGGATTCAATCGCGACGAGCTGGCCACGCTGGAAGACGCTCGCCACCTGGCGTGGGGCTATCCCGCGTACCCGCCGGTGACGCCATTTTTCGGACGGCTCTCGCTCGAACTCTTCGGCCCCTCGATACGCGGCTTCCGCCTGTTCGCCAACCTGGCCCAGGCAATCACCGTCGTGCTGACCGGCCTCATGGCGCGCGAGCTCGGAGGCCGCCGCGGAGCGCAACTGGTGGCTGCGGCAGCGGCCCTTCCCTTCTGCCTTGGCGGCGGACAACTCATGATGTACGTGGCCTTCGACTGCCTGGCGTGGGTATCCGCGGCGTACTTCATCTTGCGGCTGCTCAAGTCCGGCGATCCCCGCTGGTGGATCGCCATCGGCGCCAGCATCGGCTTCGGAATGCAGTCCAAGTGGACGATGGGCTTCTTCGTGCTCGCCATCGTTGCCGGTGTGCTGTTCACCGACGCCCGCCGCTTCCTGCGCAGCCAGTGGCTCTGGATCGGCGTCGCGCTTTCCATCCTGATATGGCTGCCCAACTTGCTGTGGCAGGCGCAGCACCATTTCATCTCCCTCGACTTCCTCAGCCACATTCACGCCCGCGACATTCGCCAGGGCCGCACCCAAGGCTTTCTTCCCGAGCAACTGCAACTGATGGGCTTCGCCACGCCGCTGGCGTTGGCTGGCCTCTACTACTATTTCTTCGCCCGCGAGGGCAAGCGCTTCCGCATGTTGGGATGGATGTACGTCGTCACCCTTCTGCTCTTCATGGTGGCCAAGGGGCGCTCGTATTACATGGGCCCGGCGTATCCCATGCTCTACGCCGCTGGTGCGGTCTGGGGCGAGGGATGGCTGGCGACGCTGCAACGTGGCCGGGCTATGACAATTCGCAGGGTGGTGTGGGCCGGGCTCGCCATCAGCGTGATCTCCACCATCGCTTTCTGGATGCCGACCGCCCCCGTGAACTCTCGCTGGTGGACCATCTCCAACTCCATGCAGGGAGACCATCGCGAAGAAATCGGCTGGCCCGAACTGGTGCAGGAGGTGGCGAAGATTCGCGATTCGCTCACTCCGGAAGAGCGCGCGCACCTGGGAATCATCGGCACGAATTACGGCGAGGCGGGAGCCATCAACCTCTACGGCCCGCAGTACGGATTGCCGCGCGCCATCAGCGGCGTCAATTCGTTCTGGTATCGCGGCTGCGGAGATCCGCCACCCCAGACGGTCATCGTGATCGGCCTTAGCCGCAAGTACATGGACGAAAGCTTCGAATCCTGCAGGCTCGCAGGCCACACCTGGAACCAGTACGGTGTGAAGAACGAGGAGACCGCCGATCACCCCGACATTTACGTCTGCGGTCCTCCGAAAGATGGCTGGCCCAAGTTTTGGGACGACTTCCGATATTACGGCTAGCGGTTCGCTGGCTGTCGTTGTATTTAATCGTCGGGTGGCCCATCCTTTCGCTGCCCTTGCGAAAGGGTGGGAGCCAGCACTCCCGCAGACGAAAGCACGCTCAGTTCCCGCTCGCGACGGTTTTCCCCGCGACTTGTTCCTTCGCCCGCGCTAGCTCCGGACGATCTGACGTCGCGCCGGCGCAATTCTTCACCAACTGCGCATAGTACTTCTCGGCTGTGGCGGATTGCTTCGCCATCTCCGCAGCGCGGGCCGCGCCATAGAGCCCGTTGAAGCGGTTGGGATCGATGGTCATCGACCGCTCGTACTCCGCCAGCGCCTGCTCCGGATGTCCCGACTCTAGCAGTATGTCCGCCAGCATTTCGCGCGCCGGAATCTCCACCTCGCCTTTTCCGTGCGCATCCTGTTTATCGGCGACGGCCCCCATGATCTTTGCGGCCTCGTCGTTGTTGCCTTCGGCGAACGCGACCCACGCGCGAATCTCATCGTGATCCGTATCCATGAACTCCGCCAGGTAGGCATCGGGAGATTTCTTCACCACCGCCACCATCGCGTCATACCGCGCCAGGTCCTGTTTCGTCGCGGCCGCGTCTTTCAGATGTCCGCTGCCCACCGCTCGCGCCCAATAAGTGATCGCGGCGTTCTGCGGCTTTGCGTCTTTTGCAGGTTCGAGCGCCGCGGCTTCCTTCCAATGCCGCATCTCAATGTCATAGGTCGCCGGAAACCCCGCGCGCGCCATGTCGAGATAGTCGCGCATATCATGGCCCGGCATCACGTCCATGCTGCCGACCTTGGCGACCAACTCGCGCGCCTTGACGTCCCCCCCACCTGCAGATACGCGTAGTTCAGGAAGTCCATGGCGTGCAGCTCGTGTCCCGTAGAACCCGACTGCTCCGCCGCCGCAATCGACGCCAGGTTCGCGTCGATGTCCTCCTGCCACAGTCCCAGCCGCGCGAAGATATGCCCCGGCATGTGCGCCGCGTGCGGAGCCGAAGGCGCGATCTGCCCATAGCGCCGCGCCGCCGCCAGCAGCGACAACCCATAGAACGCCGCCGCCTCATGGTCCTCCGGATACTTCTCGTGCAGCTTTTCCATCGCCTGCGAGTAGGCGTTGACCCTCACCTCGAAACTGGCGCTGGGATTCTGATAGAACACGGCCAGCGCATCCAGGTAATCGCGTTCGCGCGGCGTCTTCGCGCCCAGCTTCTGGCCCTTCTGCACCACGGCGAGCTGGCGCTTCATGGTTGCCGCGTCCGGACGGTCCCATATCTGGTGCCACTGGCTCATCGCCTCGCCCCAGTACGCGATCGCGCACGTGGGATCGGCGGCCGCGATGTCTTTGAATTGCTGCTCCGCCTTGTCATACCTGAAGCTGTGCAGCAACGCGACGCCCCGCTCGAACGCCTTCTGCTGCGAAACCGCGCACGAGATGGGAAAGTTCGCCGTGCCCAGCTTTTCGTTGGCGTCTTCATGAGCCAGGGACTGCGACTGGTGTCCCTGATCGGCCAGGAGAGAAATACTGCACAACAGCAGCGAAAGGAAAGCCAGTAAACGTAGTTTCATGGATCACCCCAGATTGGCAGCAAGCTTATGAGTGCTCGGGTTGCAAGTCAACTGCAACCGCGAAGCCGTGCGGGTGGCACCGACGTGACTTGGATCGGTACTTGACGGAGAGAAACAGCCTCTTCCTGTTCAACGATAACTACAGCCCGCGGCCACGCTTACGCCACGCGCTGGTCTTGCGCGCGACCTGTGGCAAGGGTGGCACAATGATCGCCCAGTGTGCAGCGAGGCGGAACCCTGGGTGGGCGCCCATTTGAATTCCGTAGGGGCGACGCAGGGTGGCCCAAACGCTCTTATAGGCCCACCCGCCCCGCGATCTGGCTCCAACGTCCCCACAGGATGACCGCTACCGCAACTAACAGTACCGCGGGTATCGCCGGATTGGTATGCACGATCGTCACGTGGGTGAGCACCGCACCGATCATGGTGCACACCAACAACGCAGCGCCGAAGGCCGCCAGGCCCGGGACGAGCAACAAAATGGCGGAGACCACCTCAATGCCTCCGGTCACGTAGCGGAACCATTGCCCAACCCCAATGGTGTTGAAAAGCGCGACCATCGGAGCCACTCCCGCCAGCTTCGAAACTCCTGCCATCAGGAACATTCCGGCTGCGGCAATCTGAATCATCCACAGCGTAATGTTCTTCCCTTTCCTGCTGGACGTCACCAAACTCTGCACGGCCTCTGACATGATCGTCTCCTCGATGGGGCGGCTCTCTACCAGCGGCCACCCAAGATATGTGTTATAACACATAAATAGAGCTTTGGCGAAGCCGAAAGGATTCACCAAATTCTGCCGGCGTCCGTAACCAGTTCGGTTTTTGCCCGGAGAATGTTACAAGTATGGTCAGGCTTTAAGATTGCCGAGGATGGCTATTTGATGAAGACACAGTCCCGCCGCTCGCTGATTGGCCTGCTGGCTCTGTTCCTCGCCTCTGTCACGCCGGGCTTCACTGCCGACGCACCAGCCACCGGAAGTACGTGGAAGTCCGACTTGCTGGCCTGGCGCGCGCAGCAGGCGAAGGAACTTCAGGCGCCCAACGGATGGCTCACTCTGATTGGCCTGGAGTGGCTGAAGCCCGGCGACAACTCCTTCGGTTCAGCCAAAGGCAATGCCCAGGTGGTGCAGGCTCCGACTGCGCCCCATCTTGGCGTTGTCCGTATCACGGGCGATACGCTGCAATTACTCCCGCCGCCCGACGGCTATCCCAAGGGATTGCTGGTGGATGGTGCGGCCCCTGCGAATCCGCAGGCTCTCGCCCCCGACACCTCGGGTCATCCCTCGAAGATCACAGTGGGGAGCGTCACCATCACAGTGATTCACCGCGGCGACCGTTACGGCCTGCGCATCAAGGACTCGAAGGCGCAAGCCCGCCTGCAGTTTCATGGATTGAAATGGTACTCGCCCAACGACGCCTACCGTGTGCAGGCCAAATGGATCCCGTACAACCCGCCGCATCATGTTGCCATTCCAACCATCTTGGGCACGGAGGTGATGTCCGATGTTCCCGGCTCGGCGGAATTCACCCTCGACGGCAAGACGTACCATCTGGAGCCAATCCTAGAAAGCCCCGACGACAAGGACCTCTTCTTCATTCTTCGCGACACCACGAGTAAGAGCGAAACCTACGGGGCGGGACGATTTCTTTACACCGATTTGCCGGATCACGGTCTAACGCAGCCGGGAGAGGTGTGGCTCGACTTCAATCGCGCGGAGAACCCTCCGTGCGCTTATACGCCATACGCAACCTGTCCCCTCCCGCCGCCGCAGAATCGTTTGCCTTTTCCCATTCCAGCCGGCCAGCAGCGCTATCACGAGTAGCGTCCACGCCAGACCTCATAGACTCGGATGTATCAGTCTGAATGGGACAAGCTGCAGTTTCGCTGCCACGAGATCACAACAGATTTCAAATCTTTACGGGAACAAGCACGGGTCGCGTAGGTGGCACAAACCAACGAAGGTTCATACCGGTAGGAGCGGCAGATGTCCTCGCGTTGACATTCAACAACTGCACTCCCTTTACGCTTTCTCCGGCTCTGCGCTGTCGTCATCGGTCACGAATTTCCAGAACGACAGCAGCCCTTTATTCCAGCGCAGGTCTTTGACCGCAACGCAATCCAGGCACGCGCGGATCTCTTCCTCGACTCCTCGATAGGTAGGCAGGAGGCGGAAGACCACGCGGTGTTTGCCGGCGGACTCAATCGGTTCGACCACGCTGGGATGAAACACCCCTCGGCCCACGGCAAAACTGTGGGCACGCCCGATGACCACCGTCTTTTCCGGGCCGACCAGCAGCCGTCGATAAGCGAACGTCAGGTTCCCATCTTCGCGCGGAGCAAGTCGGCCGTAAGTGCGTCGCTTGATGTTCTTGACGCCGGTGCTGAAAGCTCGGATGCCCTCTTCGCGACTGGGCTTCTCCTGCACCTCGAACAGCAGCATCTCCAGCAGGCTCCATGCGTAAAGTGATCCAAAGAAAGCCAGGCGCAATGCCCATCCAACCAACAGAAAACTTACGAGGATGACGACGAGCGCGAGCAGCAATCCCACGCGTGGGCTGATGATGGAGGTCGCAAGCAGAACGGCAAAGATGGTATTGCGGACCGCTTTCACCGCGAAATCCACGAACGGAAACGGACTGATCAGCGCCATCACATCGAAGCAGTGGCCGAACAGCCAGACCACTCCCGTGATGACAAACCCAATCACCACATAGAGCATGGCGGTAGCCACGCTGAAGGCGTGGTGAATGCCAGACGTCTGGGCGGTTGCCGCGTAAACCACTGGCCCGCTCAGCACGTGGGCAAACAAGCCCCTCAACGAGGTGAAGCCCATCACTCGCGCCACCTGGGTTATCACCACGGGAAAGACAATCAGCACCAATGACGCGTGATTTACGAACAGCACCTCGACTGCGTCCAATGGCTTCTTGATGAGGGGAGCAAATCCACCGAAAGTGTCCTTGATAAAAATGAGGACAAGCAGCAGCATGGCCGGCGCCCAGAAGTACGGCCGCTCGAAGAACGGCAACCGCGCGCGCTGCGGACCTGGCGTCCGGTAGTACTGCCATGCACCCATGACGCTGACCCCGAGCAGCGGCGAGATCGCTGTGCTCGTCACCGTAGTGAGCGCGTTGGTTACAGTCTGCCCACTCTTGAGAATCTCCGCAGTCTCGTCAGGCTCAGCGGTTTGCGCCGATGCGAGCAGCACAACTGCGATCAGGATGATTGGAAGCAGAAACCAACGACGCATGACAGCGTCCTCCGAGGGGGCAGATGAATTCTACATGAGCCACGAGGGCTGCCATTTCAGTATTTCTTCTTGCGCTTGCGCCCCGTCTGCACTGGACGTTCCTCCACAATTCCAAACTGGATGCGCCTCTGCATGTGGTCAATGCGGTCCACAAAAACATGAATCGGGTCGCCCATCGAATACGTTTTGCGTGTCCGCTGTCCGATGATCTGCCGGGTGTTTTCGTGGTACATGTAGCGGTCGTCCGACATCGTCGTCAGCGGCACCAGCCCTTCGATGAACAGGTCGTTCAGTTCCACGAACATTCCAAACTTGGTCACGCTCACGATCAGGCCCGAGAAATCATCCCCCACGCGGTCTTCCATGAATTTGACCTTTTTCCACTCCATCAACTCGCGTTCCGCCTCATCGGCCCGGCGTTCCGACTGGCTCGACTCTTGCGCGATATCGCGCAGCATATCTTCAGGAATCGGTCCGCCCAGTGGCGCGCGCTTCTGTTTCTCGTGATCGCCCGTCTTCTTCTTCGACGAAGACATCGCCGGCTCCCGCTTCGACCACGGCGACGGAGACTCACTATGCGTCCCCTGCGCCACGCCGACGGGAACGCCGGCGTCGTTGCGTTCGGGCGATTCGCGCAACACATCCTTCAGAATGCGGTGCACGATCAGATCGGGATACCGCCGGATCGGCGACGTGAAATGCGTATAGGACTGGGCCGCCAGCGCGAAGTGGCCTTCGTTCTCCTCCGAGTAGCGCGCCTGTTTCAGCGAACGCAGCATCAGGTACGACAGGATGCGCTCCTCGGGCTTGCCCGCAATTTTCTGCGTGAGCTTCTGATACATGCGCGGCGTGAGGTGCACCTCCTCCGGCAGTTCGATGGTCTTGGCCTGCCGGCCAGTGCCATAGCGGTCGCGCCGCTCCGCCTTCAATTGCACCCGCTTCACCGGCAAAGCTCCCACGCCCAGCGAATAACCGAAGGTCGCCGCGATGGTCTCGAAGTCGTACACCCGCTTGGGATCGGGCTTTTCGTGGATGCGATACAGTGAAGCAATCTGCCGCTTTTCCAGGTAGCTGGCCACGCACTCGTTGGCCGAAAGCATGAATTCCTCAATCAGCCGATGCGCAATGTTTCGTTCGGAACGTGTAACGCCTTTCATCAATCCGTTTTCGTCGAACTCAATGACCGGCTCCGGCAAATCGAAATCAATCGATCCACGGCGCACTCGTTTGCGGTTCAGGATCAGCGCCAGTTCGCGCATCAGTTCGAACACGTCAACATACTTGTGATAGTGCTGCCGCAAGCCCTGGTCGCCTTCCAGAATCAGGTTGACGTTGGTGTACGTCATGCGCTCGGCCGAACGGATGATGCCCTCGTTCAGCGTGTAGCCCACGATCTCGCCCTGCGGATTGATTTCCATCACGCACGACAACACCAGCCGATCGACCTGCGGACGCAGGCTGCATAAGTCGGTGGAGAGTTCCATCGGCAGCATGGGAATGGCGCGGTCGGGGAAATACACTGACGTTCCGCGCAGCCGGGCCTCCAGGTCGATTGGCGAGCCTTCGCGAACGTAATACGCCACGTCGGCGATGTGCACCTGCAATTCGAAGTTGCCGTTGGACAGTCGGCACGCCGTCACCGCATCGTCGAAATCGCGCGCCGTTTCGCCGTCAATGGTGACGATCGGCAATGCCCGGTAATCGCGGCGTTGTCCCAGCTCGCTGGCCGCGATGGTCCGTTCAAACTGTTCTGCCTCCTGCAGCGCCTCGACCGGGAAGTGATGCGGCAAATGATGCTTGCGGATGACGATCTCGACATCCACGCCGAAGTCGTCTTCGTAACCAAGAATCTCGACCACGCGCCCCTTGGGATTGTCGGCGGGCGCTGGCCACGAAGTGATTTCGACATCAACCACCACTCCTTCGAGGTCTTCCCACTCCTGGCGATGGGCTTCCTTGCCGTACACGCGATCGCGATCATGTTTATCGACTGCTTCCAACTCGGGTGCGGGTGCCCCACTCAAGCCGGTTTTGCTTGAGTGGGTCTTTTGATTCGTCGGGTGCCCCAGGTTCGCGCCCTGCTGTTGGACGCTAACCCGGGTCCGGTTGTGTTTCCCCTTGCCAACCGTCTCCGCCCCCGCAGCCTCTTCCCCTGACGGCCACTCCATCCACTTCGGAATGATGACTTCCTTTGTGACCTTCTCATCGATCGGCGTGACGAAATTGTGTCGCGTCCCGTAATGAAAAGTGCCAACGACAGTCGGGTTTGCGCGCGTCAAGACTCGCAGAATCTTCCCCTCGGCCCGGCCATCCTCTTTACGTCGACCCAGCTCCACCAGTACCTGGTCACCGTGCATGGCCGAGCCAATCGATTGCGGGCTGATGTAGAGATCGCCGTTGAAGGAACTGCGTTGGCCGGCGTTCGGAATGACAAATCCGTACCCATCGCGATGCATGTTCAGGCGCCCGGCGATGAGGTTCAGATGTGCGGTCGCGTGTTCCGCCAGGGTGTAGCGATCGCGGCCGGTTTCGACCAGGCGCCCGCTGTCCACCAGCGCCTGCAAACGCTCGGCCAGTTGCTGGCGCTCGCCGCCCCGCAGGCTCATCTCCCGAATGAGTTGTTTGAATCCGGCGGAGCGATGGGGTTGACGTTCAATGTGGCTTAGGATGGCCTGGTCGGTGATCATCTCGCTCCATTGCTGTGGTTCTGATGTGGCATGCTGCGAGTTGCCGGTCAGTTAGGTACGAAGTCGCGCACCGGGAATCTAATGACACACTAGATCGCTACAAAAATCCTCTGCCGCACTTTGCCTTCAACAAGAACTCGCTGTATGGTAGCAATAATCGCTCACTCAAGCGGTTCGCGGGCCAAACGCGTACGATGAGTTGAGCCCAGAAATGCCGCATTAATTCAGCAGTTTCTGAAGAAGAGCTGTGGAGTTGCGGTTTGACCCAACACATGCGCCTCCAAGCAAATACACGCTTCAGAAAGGAATTTTGATCCATGTGGAAACCGACGAATCCTCCTAATGCAACCCCGACTCCCAACCCTGAGCCGCAGCGCAGCTACACCCCTCCGGCTCCGGAACCACCCATTGTTTCGCGCCCTGCCGCCAGCTCAGTGGCGACACCGCAGGAACAGGCAACACTTGGCAAGTCGCTGGTCATTAAGGGCGAAGTGACCGGCTCCGAATCGCTTTACATCGATGGCCGCGTCGAAGGTTCCATCAACCTGCCCGGAAATCGCGTCACCGTAGGCCGCAATGGCGTGGTCTCGGCCAACATTTCCGCGCGCGAAATCGTCATCCTGGGAAAAGTCCGTGGCAACATGACGGCCAGCGACCGCTTCGACATCCGCAGCGAAGGTTCACTCAACGGTGACGTCGTCGCCCAGCGCGTCAGCATCGAAGAAGGCGCATTCTTTAAGGGTGGGATTGACATCCGCAAGCCGGGCCAGAAGGTCAACGGCGAAGAAGCTAAGGATGCAGCTCCGGCGCAAACCAGCCTGGCAACCACGGCTGTCCGCACCTGACGACTGCGACGGTTCACTCATTGAGTGTTGTCATCCCCCGGGGGCTTCGCCCCCGGGGGATCTGCTTTTTCCACGCTTTCCAGTTTCACAACCACGCCCAGCCTTACGGTTGCGCTCCGCCTTCGGTCCTCTCCACAACCGCGCGCAGCTCAACAATTTGTGCGGGCTGTTTCCTTCTGCGCAACTCATCCCACAGACGCGATCGCGTCAGCCACAGCCCTAGCCCGATCGCCGCCAGCCAGGTCACGCCAATCAGCGTCAGCGATTGCACATCCGTTCGCCAGTTGCCATGAACCACCACGCGGCACGCGACTGCGAAGCAGAGCAAGCCAGCGAAAATCGCCGTGGCAAATGCCTTCATCAACTCCCGCCACGGAAGTCCGCCGAGTGCGACCAGTCTTTTTCGGCTCAACAGCCAGGCCAGCACCATGGTGTGCAGCATTATTCCCAGGTCGGATGCCATGGCGAGCCCTGAGATGTCGAAATGCCGAAACATCGCGGAGTACAGGGGAAGCGATGCGATCACGATCAACGTGCTGGCGACCATCGGAGTCAGCGTGTCGCCGGCGGCGTAAAAGGCGCGCGCATAGAGCGCCTGCGCCGACCACAGCGCCAGCGACAGCGAGAACCACGCGAAATAGACCGAGGTGGAGAGCGAGTCAGCGAACGTGAAGTGTCCGCGCCGGAAGGCCAGATCGACCAGCGGCAACGATGCTGGAACCATCAGTGCCGTCGCCAGCAGCGACGCCGCCGAGGTGCGATACACCGACTGGTTCACCGTCTGACCGAATTCGCTGCGCTTGCCCTCGCCGAACAAGCGCGCGAAGAACGGCATCGATGCCTGTCCCGCGGCTTGTCCCAGGATCGAAATCGGCAGCGCAAACAATCTCTTGGCGTAATTAAGTCGGGTGATCTCACCTGATCCACCCGACGCGAAGTAGCGCAAGATCCAATCGTCGGCCGAAACCAGTGACACGCCCAGCATCAGCGGAATGGAAAGCCGCACCCATTCGCGGAACTGCGGGTTCCTCCAATCGAAGCTCCACCCATAGCGCAGTCCAGCCTTGGCAGCACCGAAAACATTAATGAGGAAGGGCCCGACGAACGAGCCGGCCAGCGCTCCGTAGGCTAGCGCTGCAATTCCATGCTTGTGAGCTCCGAGCAGCCCGCCCAGGATGATGAACGAACCGTAGAACACCGGGCTCAGTGCCGGGTAAAGGAACATCCTGCGCGAGTACAGCACCGCTGAGACGATGCCGCCGGCGTAGAAGAAGATCTGCCCGGGCAGCAGGATCCGCGTCAAATGGACGCACAACGCCAGTTGCTCGGCGGTGAACTTGGGGAAGATCAGCCGCACCAGTTGCGGCGTAAATATTTCGATTAGGATCGTCCCCAGCAGCGTCACCATCGTCATGATGGTGATAGTGGAATTGAAAGCCTGCTGCGCTTGCCGTTCCTCGCCTTTTGCCGTGTGCCGCGCGTAAATCGAGATGAAGGTGATCGAGGCGGTTCCGCCCGCGAGGATGTAGAACAGGAAGTCTGGAATGGTAAACGCAGCCACATACGCGTCGGTTTTGGGTCCGGCCCCGAAGGCCCACGCCACGTACATCTCGCGCAGATAGCCGATCACGCGCGCCAGCGTCACCGACGCCATCAGCAGCAGAGTCGCTGAAAACGCGCTGTGCTGGTGCGAGGGCCGCAGGTTTCGCAGCAGTTTCGCCACCAGGCTAAGCTCTTTTCTCCCTGCGCTGGATGTGGAGGAAGACTGCATGAAACTGCGATTCTACACGCAAGAACGAGCTCTCTCGCCGTGCCTGGCCGTGTGCAACGAGATACTGAGAGCCTCGGAGCCGGCGCCTCGACCTGCTACTCTTTCTCTGGCTGGACCCATCGCATGATTGTTGATTCGCCGCCATAATCTGCCTTTATGAGCGTCTCTTCCAATTCGCGGTTTTTGCGTCTGTCAGGCGTTGTGCTCCTCATCGTGGTCGCCGCTGGATTCGGATTCTCGCAAACCACAGCCGTCGAGATGCGATACCGGCTCAAAGCTGGCGATCGCCTGGTGTACCGCGAGGTTTTCGACCGCGAGGGCAAGTCGCCGGATACGACCTTCCACGCGCAGGTTGTGCTCACCAACCAGTTGGTAGTTGTTGACGAAGCTGCAGGCCGGTCTTTGGTTGGCGTGCAGCGCAATCGCCAGTCAGCGGAGCTTCTGGAATACCACGAGCGCGGCAAAGATACGCTGGCGCAACAGAAGCCGGGGTTCGACCAGACCATGGCCAGTCGCCCCATCCGCTTCACCGACACCAATCTCTTCTCTACGACTGGTCAGGTTTTACTGCCACCACAAGTGCTGCGTGAATCGAATAGCAAGTTGCTTTACGGCATCAACGAGATCATGCCTCTGCCGGTAACCCCGGTACAGATGGGCTCCGAGTGGGACGCGGGCGTGTTCGGACTCCGCATGAAGTTGCAGCGTTTCGAGCAAGTTGATAACGAATCCTGCGCTGTCTTTGTAGATACTGGAACGCGCAAAGACACTCACCTGCAGTACACGTTTTGCCCCGAATCCGGACAACTGGCGAAACTCGCGTTGGAAGGGCAGTATCTCGAACTCGATGGCACAATTCACGAAAAGGTCACTCTCGAACTTCGCGAAGTGCATCACCAGGAAGTCCCGGCGATCTGGATCGCAGACGAGCAAACCCAACTCGGTGCGCTGATGGCCTACGTCGCCGCCAATTCACCTCTGCCTGATGCCTCGGTGATGGACCCAATCCTCACATCCGGATCATCCCAAGCCCAGGCGCTCGCGCTCGCCGCTTATTACCAGAGAGGAGTAGCGCCGACTCAAGACACTCTCCATGCGCTCCTGCAGAGCAAAGACGGCGAGGTTCGCCGCATCGCCAGTCGCTTCAACCAACCACCTCCGAAGCCGGTGAGCCAGCCCTGCGAATTGCCGGCCATGCACCACAACCGCGAAAAACCGGGAACCACGCTCCGCGGCATGAGCAGCCCTGGTTTTGCGGGCTCGCCATACATGATTCACGTCCCGCTCGACTACCGCGGCGACCAGCCATTTCCTCTGATTGTGTATCTGAGCGGCGGCGGCGGACTGGCCTTCGACGCCGCGCTGACCGCCGGAGATGCGGTCAAGTATGCCGGGTATATCGTGCTCTATCCCAACGCCGGTGGTGACCTGTGGTGGGAGCGCAGGCCCATTGAAATGGTGCATGCGCTGCTGCTCGAAATTCCGCGCACCTACAACGTCGATACCAACCGCGTGTACCTGGCGGGATTCAGCAACGGCGGTACCGGCGCGCTCGAGTTTGGCGCCCGCTGGCCCGATCGATTTGCGGCCATTGCTTCACTGATGGGTGGGGGTATGGACTCTCCCAGCGGGGTGAAACTACCCATGCGAAACCTGCTCGATGTTCCCGTGCTGTTCCTGCACGGCGACCAGGATCCGCGCATCCCTTACTCCGCGTCGGTCAAGACCTACGACGAGTTGCGCAGCCTCAAGCCCCGCGTTCCGCCGGAATTGCACATCTTGAAGGGGCGTGCCCATGACTTGACCCTGGCCTCCGATGACGGGTTCACGCTGCCGTTCTTCGAGCGCTTCACCCGCGATCCTTTCCCGCAAAAAGTCTCGGCGAAGATCTGGGACGCCAAGTTCCCCCGGCAATATTGGATGGAGGTAGTCGAAGCGGACAATGCGCCGTCAGAAGCCGAAGGCCAGATCCTGGCCGATAACCTGATCGCCATCAAGACTCGCAACGTGAAGAAGCTGCGCTTGCTGTTACGGCCGGAGCTTTTCCACTCCCCTGGTCCAGTCCGCGTTCGGCTGAACGGCAAAGACGAGCCACCAATCAAACTCAAGCGCGACTGCCAGATTTTTCTTCGCAGCGCCGAAAACTATGCCGATCCCTTTCTCGCCTACACCGACGAACTTGTCCTGGATGTCCCCAAGTGAGCAATGAAAAAGCCCGCCACCCAGAGGGCAGCGGGCATGTTACGTACCAGCGCAGTTTATTCGGTGACGAGCAATCCCGCAGGAGTCGCCGCCGGTTCGTTGCTGGGGATAATGGTGAGCATGTCGGTCTGCACCTTGTCCCACTGTTGGATCAGGAATCCCTTGGCTTCAAACACGCCGCGGATGGATGTGCTGTCCCATCCCGCCACGTCTTCCAGTATCGGGATGAGGATCGCCAGCGCATTTTCGCTAAGTATGGACCGTTTCGCGATTGGGGCCAGGTACTTGTTCTCTGACACTGCGATGGTGTATCCGTCGCGCCGGTTGACGTGTAGCATCACGTGAATGTCGGAGCTGCCGTCGCCGACGTACACCAGGCGGTCCGGCCCAACCTTCATTTCTTCCAGCAGGTTATCGACGGCGGCCACCTTTCCATAGCCGGCCGTCACGTGCAGGATGCGCTGGATCTCGCCCTTGGCATTGAACTCAAACTCCGTGCCGTAAATGTGGTCAGCAGGAATAATGCCCTCCAGCGCCGAGCGGATGATCTGCACCGGTCCGGCTGAGATCACATAAAAGTCGAAGTGAAAACCTTCCACCTCGTTCGACAGGAATCCGTACAACGCATCGATATTCGGCTTGAGCCGTACCCGCTTGCCGGCTTCGTACAAGTGCTCGCGCCGCACCTTGCGGAATTCCGGATCGTGCAGCAGCAGATAGGCAAGCTCGCCTCCCTGCTGCACCAGGTTCAGTTTGGCCATCCCCGTGATCTTGCGCTCGTACTCGCTCGACGGAATTCCCAGCAACTCGCTGAGAACAAATCCGGAGTCATTGAAACTGAGCGTCTGGTCAAAGTCGCTGGCCAGTATGAACCGCTTTTTTTGTGGCTGAAATTCTGCCATTTCCGGGTCCCATTTTTCTTTCTGAGGCATCAAAGGCCTCCTTAGTATTCCGTTTAGGTTATGAAGACGTGAAACGATTATGTACTGATTGGATGGTTTCTGGAGTTGAAAGATGATGAATTCCGATAGATTCTTTGGATTCCGGCAATTGAATCTATTTATCATGTAAGTTATAGTATGCACACATCTTATAAACATCTCATTAATTCTAAAAAGCGAACAAAAAGCAAACAAATGTGGCTGTCGGGTAGGTGGCTTATCCATCCCGGCAAAGGTATCCAAAGGAGTGTACTCGCTGGCTCCGAATCCGCGGCCGATTCTGGTATCCTTCGGCTGCACCGCTTCCAACCACCCATCAGGTTCCTACGACCATGAAGATCCTGTCCATCAGCACCGACCCCGAGCTTTCCCAGTTCCGTCGTGCTGTCCTGCAAGCCGCCGGGCATCACATCGAGGTTCTCACATCGGAGAAGGAAGCGGTGCAGGCGGCGTTCGGTCCCGAGCAATACGATGCCGTCCTTCTGTGCCATCGCTTCCCCTCGGCGACGGCTCGCCAGATCGTTCGCCTGCTGCGCCAGAGCCACCCCGACACGCGCATTGTCTACATCGTCCACCTCTATGGCGAGTGGCCGGAGGTTGAGGCCGACCGCTACGTCGTCGGCGCCGACGGCCCCGACGCCCTGGTTCGCGTTCTGGAAGAAGTTCGGGTGTAGTTGCCTTCCCTTAATCTCACCAATGTATTTACTCCACGCAGGTCGGGCAGCTTCCGTTCCGCCGGGCTGTGCTCGATATCGCAACACTATTGCGGTTAAAACTGTGCTACAACCAATCCACAACTTCCTTGTCCGCTTCGGGTAGGAAGCATTAGAGAAAGAATCGGTTACTGTCTCGGTGTGCTACGCCTGGTCAGGTAGCTGGTCTGGGGTGAGGTGCGTCATGGATGTCGTCACGTTCGCTGTATTGGTTGTAATCGTTGTCGCCTATGCGGTCGGTTCGCTGACCAGTTCTGTTGAAACTGAAACTGAATTGCCACATCAGTATCGGTAGAAATGGTCCTTTAGCTGCGATTTGAAAGGGCACGGCCTCACCCGTGCCGCAAGAGTTCTTTGATTTCTGTCAATCCCCTTTGGCTTCAGCCTATGGGGATTCTGTTTTTCATTTTCGTCAGAAGCGTATTCAGCCGGCGAAATCGCTATTCGACCCGGATATGCCGACTCAGAATCTCCCCTGAACCTTCGCCTCCATCTCTCCGATACAATGTGGGGTGGATTCCCTTACTTCCTGCGAAAGAGCTAACTGCTCATGACCCATGCCTGGCACGACATCTCTCCCGGCGAAGATCTGCCGCAGGAGTTTTTGACGGTAATCGAAATCCCTTTTGGTTCGAGCGTGAAGTACGAACTCGACAAGAAAAGTGGGCTGATCAAGCTGGATCGTGTGCTTTACTCCGCGGTCTACTACCCGGCCAACTACGGATTCATTCCCCAAACTCTCGCTGAAGATGACGACCCGCTCGACGTTCTGGTTCTGTGTCAGGAAGCTGTCGTGCCGCTCACGCTCATCCACGCTCGCGCCATCGGACTGATGACCATGATCGATAGCGGCAAGAAAGACCACAAGATCATCGCCGTCGCTACTCAGGATCCGGAATTCAACTCGTACCGCGAGGCCAGCGAGATGCCCGAACACCGCCTGTCCATGCTGCGGCGCTTCTTCCTCGACTACAAACAGCTCGAAGGCAAGGCCGTTGAGGTTGACGAAATTTCACCAGCGCAGCACACCTATCCCATCATTGAAGACGCGCTCGCGCGCTACAGTCAGCAGCGCCGCAAGGGATTCGGGACGAGCCACTAACTACAGTCTTAAATCAGAGCTTAGGTGCTCCATCCTTTCCCCCTTTTGGGAAAGGGTGGGTACCAGACTCACACACTCGCAGTCGTCCTGTGCGGACGCGACGCCGTCCGTCGCCGCAGTCGAATGACTTATCTACCCGTTCGGGGTTGGGACACCGGCATGTATCACCATAAAACCAGGGCCCGGTTTTTCTTGTCCGCGCCGATCGGTGTAATCGGTGTCCGCTTTTGCCGCTCTACTCCGCGACCGCCGCACCCGCCAACGTGTCCTTGTAAACCACTCCGCCCTTCATGACGAATCCAACACTCTGCACGACGGACACATCCTGCAGCGGATCACCTGTCACCGCAATAAGGTCAGCGTATTTCCCAACTTCGATGGTGCCCACATCCTTCGAGCGTCCGATCAAATCGGCGGAATTCTGCGTGGCGGTGCGGATCGCCTGCGGTGGAGTCATGCCGAACTTAACCATGGTCACGAATTGCTTGGCGTTTTCGCCGTGCGGATACACACCTGCGTCGGTGCCAAACGCCATCTTCACGCCCGCTTTGACTGCTTTCTCAAAGGTCTCGCGTTGTATTCGGCCAACGAGTTTTTCTTTGTCCACATTCTCCTGCGGCAATCCAAACTCGATCGCTTTCCCCAAAAGGTAGTCGTCGTTATAAATGTCCATGACGAAGTACGTGCCTTGCTGCTTGGCCAACTGGATATCTTCGTCATCGGCCAGGCTGGCGTGCTCGATGGAATCGATGCCCGCGAGAATCGCGTTCTTAATGCCTTGCGTTCCGTGGGCGTGGGCAGCAATCTTGCGTCCTGCCATATGGGCTTCATCCGCCGCGACCTTGAGTTCTTCTAAAGTAAACTGCGGCGCCCCCGGACTGTCCCCCTTCGACAACACTCCACCGGTGGCCATGATCTTGATCACGTCCACGCCATATTTCACCTGTGCGCGCACCACATGCCGCACCTGGTCGGCGCCATCGGCAATCTGATAATCGCGCTCCGCTGGAAACAGGCTAACGCTGGTTTCCGGAGAGTAGTTATTCAGGTCACCATGTCCCCCGGTGATCGAGATTCCCGGGCCGCTGGCCACCACTCTCGGACCGACAATATAGCCCTCGTTGATGCTGTTTCGCAGGTCCACCGCCATGAACGGCCCCGACCCCACATCGCGCACCGTCGTAAAGCCCGCCATTAGCGTGGTGCGCGCATTCTTCTCGGCTGCGAACCCTTGCGTGTACGGCGTCTCTTTGAACGCGTTGATCGGATTGTAGCGGTCCGCCCGTGCTCCCAAGTGGGTGTGGCAATCGATCAGGCCGGGCAGTACCGTGGACTTCGACAGATCGATCACCTTCACGCCCGCAGGAATCTGCACGTTCGCAGCGGGCTCGACCGACTTGATGCGCTCGCCCTCCACCACGATCACTACGTTCTCGCGCAGAGCATCGCTGGTGGAATCGAACAACTTGCCCGCGCGAATGTAGGTAATCGCAGGCGCCGCCTTTGCAGCAACTCCCTGACCAACAGCTTGTATGCTTTCCTGCTTCTTGGCGGGCTCAATGTTTTGTTGTGCCGCGCAAAAAACCGCGACCGCCAGCATGGCGGCCAAAAGAATCTTGTGTTTCAAATCGGTGTCTCCCACGTTCGAAAACTATGTATTCAATGTAACAAGAATTTGGAACCAGTCTCGCGATTCCGCCCCCGGCAGTTGTTATTTAGAAACCGAATACTCGATCCGCGTGTTCTGCGCAATCCGCGGTTGTCTTGCTGTACTGCTCCAGAATTATCCGTGGAGATCTGTGACATCCGCGGCCGCTTTTTCTAGCCACCAGCCACTAACTACTGCCCTTACGACTTCCATTTGTTCAGAAACGCAATCAGGTCATCCGGCCCCAGCGCCCTCGCCTTCTCGAACTCACCGCCTTTCTGGCTATAGAGCAACTTGCCAGTGCCGTCGAGCACGGCAATGGCCGGAATCCCACGGGCCATGGGGACTTGATATTGCTGCATGATGTCCTGGTTCTTGTCGCCTTCGCCCACGTCCACGTGCACCACTTCGAAGTTGGGCGTCAGCACCGCTGCCACATCGGGACGGCGAAACGCCAAGTCGAGTACATGGCAGTCGTAGCACCAGTTGGCGCCGAACACGACCAGCACGCGTTTGTGCTGTTGTGACGCGAGTTTCAAGGCACTCGAGATTTCAGCGTGCGCATTCAATCCGGGAACATAGATCTCTTTGCTCGTGAAGATCGGTTGCTGCAGCCGGGTAACGTCACCGCGTTTGGTCGCAGCAATGCGCCACGTGTCTCCCTGCTTCTGCCAGAGTTGCCCATCCATGACGTAAAGCGTCTGCAACTTGTTCTGCGCCGCCGAAATGATCTCCGCCTGAAACGCCACCTGCCGCTCGCCGCTCTCCGGAGAAGCCGACTGCGCCATCTGCAATTTCACGCTTCGCGCTTTTAGGCCCGTCCAGAATGCGATATCGGCTTGCGTGTTGGTCTCGCCCAAAGGCACAATCACCCGCGCCTCGGGATTGGTGCTATACAGCGCGCGCAACTTCGCAGCGTCCCCTGCAAGCACCGCCGCCTTCCACTGATCGAGTGGAGCAAACGTCGCCGCCGTCTGCCCGCTCGCCGCAAGCGCGGTTGCAAGCATTGCGAAAGCAACAATTAAGATTGCCGAAATCCGGCGCAATAGCTTACTTCCTTGTCCATTTCGGATCTTCAAACTTCGAACCCTGAAACTTCAACTTCACGGCAGGATCAAATCCCGAGCGTGGTTGGCTCTTGCCTTAGTCTTTATCCGTGTCATCCGTAAAAATCCGTGGCTGCTTTCGCTTCTTCTAACCACCAGCCACTGACCACTCGCTAGTGCCCGCCATGATACGGATGCCCTTTGAAGATCGTGAACCCGCGATACAACTGCTCCAACAGCACCACCCGTGCCAATTCATGCGGCAGGGTGATCTTCCCGAACGACACGACGTGCTTGGCCATCGCTCGCGTCGCATCGCTCCATCCATCTGCGGGGCCGATGGCGAACAGCAAGTCTTGGGTGTCGTGTGAAAGATGATAGTCGAGGAAATTCGCGATCTCTTCCGAAGCCAGTTGTTTGCCGCGTGCGTCCAATAGCACCAGCACCGGTTGAGTACGACCAGCGGACTTCTCGAAGTGCTTAAGCAGCGCCGCTTCCGATGCCAGCTCCAGCGCATCGCACGCCGCGTAGTGGGATAGACGTTTCAGGTACTCGGCGGTGAGCGACTGGATCGCCGGGCTGCGCGTCTTACCGATCCAGGCGATTCGGAGTTTCACTGCGTTACGAACCCTTCTTTGCCCGCTTCACGGCCGTCGTTTTACGCGCGATCTTCTTTGCCGTTGCTTTCTTGGCCGTCTTCTTGGCAGGTGCGCGCTTGGCGGCCGTCGCTGCCTTCTTGGGCGCTGGCTTCTCCAGATCGGCAAGCTGCAACCGCGTTGCAGTCTTCCACAATCTCTCCAGGTCGTAAAATTTGCGCGCACTCTCGGAGAAGATGTGCACGACAAAATTCACGTAATCGAGCAGTAGCCACTCCGCCTGGTTTCTGCCTTCAATGTGCGAAGGCTCATAGCCCAACTTGCTGAGCTTCATATCGACTTCGTCGCCGATGGCCTGCACCTGCCGCGGGTTCGCCGCCGAACAAATCACGAAGTAGTCGGTGAATCCGCTGGCCTGCGCATCCAGCCGCAATATGCTGATGTCTTCGGCCTTCTTTTCAATGCAGGCTTCTGCGGCGATGGCAACTTGCGCCCTGATTTCATCTTGTTTCATGCGTTTCGCTCGATCTCCTTCGACTGGTGAACTACCTCTACTTGCCGGGTGCCCCACTCAAGCCGGTTTTGCTTGAGTGGGTTTTTTGACTACTGACCCACCTCGCCTTATCTCCCGCTTCGACTTTTTTTGCAGCGTGCCGCGATACAACGCTTCCTTGCGAATGTACTCCGCTACGGAGTCGGGCACTAACTTCTTCAGCGCCGTGCCTCGTTTTCGAGCGGCACGGATTTGCGTAGCCGAGACATCTTCATGTGTGTCCGGCAACAAGTGCAAACGGACTCCTGGCAACTCTAACAATCCTGCCGCTTTTTGATTGCGCATCGCCGCCGGGCTGGGACGCAATGCCTTTGGCAGCGATCTCACGACATCTTTGAGCGAATACCCCGGACGCGCTGCAACAATGAAGTCGCACTCGCCCAGCAACTCCTCGGACTTGTACCAAGTCCCAATTTCCCGAAAGGCATCGATCCCGATCAAAAAGTACAGCCGGTCGCTCTTGCGCAACCCAGCCTTGACCCGCCGTACCGTATCAATCGAAAAACTTGGTCGGCGCTCTACGTGCGCCTCCGGGTCGGGTGCTTCGAGCAGGGATGGCAGAAAATCCGGTTCTCCCACCAGCGCCAGCGCTACCATCGAGTAGCGATGAAAGTACGAGGTGACAGGCGCCTTCTGTTTGTGCGGAGGAATATCTGCCGGAACGAACCACACTTCTTTCAGCTTGAATCGCTCAGCGGCTGCGCGGGCCACATTCAAGTGTCCGCGATGGATAGGATCGAACGTGCCGCCAAACAGTGCGATATTCATGAAGAAAGCAACTAGCCATCAGCAACTGGCAACTAGCTTGAAATCCGACCGTATCGCCGAGATTTCCTGAAAACACCAAGCAAGAAACTTAGCACGAAATGGCGCTGAGAGAACGAACCGCTAGTTGCTAGTTGCTAGCAGCTGCTTCCCGCACCGCTTTCACCCGTTTCGCCATCGCCCACTTCAAGTCTTCCACGCCTTCGCCGGTCACCGCCGAAATCGCATACAGATCGAGCTTCTTGCGCTTGCAATATCGCTTGAGCTTGGCCAGCTTGTCTTTGTTCACCGCATCGATCTTCGATGCCACCACGATGGTCGGCTTGCTGTCGAGTCCCGCACCAAAATTCGCCAGCTCTTTCGTAATCAGTTCGTAGTCTTTCGCCGGATCGGGCCGCCCACTCGCATCCGAAACATCGACCAGGTGCACCAGCAGCCGCGTCCGTTCGATGTGCCGCAGAAACTGCGTACCCAACCCCGCACCCTGGCTGGCGCCTTCAATCAGTCCAGGAATATCGGCCACCACGAAGCTGAACTCTTCCGGAGCTTCTCCCACCACCACCACGCCGAGGTTCGGCTGCAGCGTGGTAAACGGATAATCCGCAATCTTGGGACGCGCCGCCGAAATGCGCGAGATCAACGTGCTCTTGCCGGCGTTGGGATACCCCACCAGCCCGACATCCGCCAGCAGCTTCAACTCCAGCCGCAACGTGCGCTCTTCGCCGGGGAACCCCAGCTCATGCTCGCGCGGAGCCTGGTGCGTCGAGGTCGCGAACCGAGCGTTGCCGCGTCCACCGCGCCCGCCGTGCGCAATCACGATGCGCTCATCCGGGCCCGAGAAGTCGTGCACCACCTCGCCCGTCATCTCGTCATACACAATCGTCCCGACCGGGACCTTCAGCACCACATCGACGCCTTGACGCCCGGTGCAGTCCGACCCCTCGCCGTGACGCCCGCGCTCTGCCTTGTATTCCGGATTGAAACGGAAGTGCACCAGCGTGTTATGGCGTTCGCTGGATTCCATGATCACGTCGCCGCCGTGGCCGCCATCGCCGCCCGAAGGGCCCCCGCGCGGAACGAACTTCTCCCGCCGAAACGCCATGCAGCCATTTCCGCCGTCGCCGGCCTTGATCCGAATTTTCGCTTCATCAACAAACATAAGAACTCTGTAACTGGTGACTGGTCACTGGCTCCAACGAAAAAGGCCCCGTATCCACGAGGCCTTCGGTCCCCAATTGCGCCGCATTCCGCGAAACGCTCGCACGACCAGTTACCAGCTACCAATCATCCAGCTAATTTGCTTTCCTGCGGAACCACCGACACGAACTTGCCCAACTGGCCGCGGTCCTTGAACAGGATCGTGCCCGTCACTTTGGCAAACAGCGTGTCGTCCTTGCCGCGCCCCACGTTGAGGCCGGCCTTGAGCGGTGTTCCGCGCTGCCGCACGATGATGGTGCCCCCCGAAACGAGCTGGCCGCCGAACGCCTTGATGCCAAGCCGCTGCGCATTCGAATCGCGGCCGTTTCTCGAACTGCCTAAACCTTTTTTATGTGCCATCTTTTATTCCCGGGGGCAGAAGCCCCTGTCACAACACTTGTTGTTATCGGCGCGATCAAAGCCGCAGCCGCCAAACTTAACCCAAATCCGCTTCGCCGTCCGAACCAAACCCGCGAATCGACCGGAACATCTCCCGCGCCGCCGGCCACGCGTGCAGCACCACCGCATCGAAGCGCTTCACCGCCGCCAACACTACCACCAGCACCTGACAGAGCAGCATTACGCCTTAAGCGCCTGTCCGTCCACGCTGATGCCGGTAATCTTCACCGCGGTGTACGATTGGCGATGTCCCTGCAGCTTCTTGTATTGCTTCTTGCGCTTCAGGTGGAACACCAGAATCTTGTCGCCGCGGCCTTGTTCGACCACCTGGCCGGACACAAACGCCGCCACAGGCTTGGCAATCTCGCCCTCGGTCGCGCTCACCGCCAGCACATCGTCAAACTGCACGTTTTCGCCGCTCGACTGCGGCAGCTTTTCGATCTCGATTACGTCTCCGGGTGCGACGCGATACTGCTTTCCCCCGGCGCGGATCACCGCGTACATGGCAATCTCCTGAACTTCATTCTGTTGCGCAAACGCAACGGGACGCTCTCGCACCCTGACTGAGAACGTCTAACTTGTTTGTGCACTTGCACTTACCCAGCTAGCGGAAGGAAACCTTCGCGGGACCAACTGTCCCGGGCCGCTGGGGTGTCCGGAAAGGACACGGGTAGTACAGGCAAACCATTTAATAATATCGGATTGCCCCCATCCGGTCAACGCCAGAGTCTCTTCCAATACGAGATGAGCCTGAAGGCGAAGTCAGTTTCCAATACAAGATGAGCCTAGGGCGCGTGGCATGCTGAGGATTGACAACCAGCGTGCACGAAGCAGAGACACTAAGCCTGGATCAGATCGAGGCTTTTCTAAACGCCAGCGAAGAG